>APMI01000428.1_pt1 | contig 130527 bp, 109 predicted proteins | sample 667938 | NCBI WGS metagenome assembly APMI01 (sample SAMN01084076, study PRJNA167559) | wastewater metagenome | biome: Wastewater | place: Denmark: Ejby Moelle, Odense | collected 2011-11-28 | reverse complement strand
CCTAGCCTCCGGCGCCGCCGCTGAGGTTCTTGATCACGTCGATGAGCGGGAGGAAGAGGGCCATGACGATGACACCGACCACGAGGGCGAGCACGACGATCATGAGCGGCTCGAGCATGGAGGTAAGGGCGGAGACGGAGTTGTCCACTTCGTCTTCATACACATCGGCGATCTTGAGAAGCATTTCGGGGAGCTGGCCGGTTTCTTCGCCCACGTCCACCATGGAGATCACCATGGGGGGGAAGACGCCGCTGGACTCCAGAGGGGCGACCATGGATTCACCTTCTTTCACCGCGTCGTGCACCTTGTTGATGGCGTCGGAGACGATGGTGTTGCCGGCGGTGTCACGGGTGATGTTGAGCGCCTGCAGGATGGGCACGCCGGAGGTGACGAGGGTGCCGAGGGTGCGGGTGAAGCGGGAGATGGCGGTCTTGCGCTGCACATCGCCAAACAGAGGGAGCTTGAGCTTGGTGCGGTCAATCCAGCGGCGGCCACCCTTGGTGGCGGCCATCATGCGCCAGCCGACGATGATGACGACCGTGGCGATGATGATGTACCAGATGTTGTCCGCCATGCTTCGGCTGAAGCCGATGACCCATTTGGTCAGCTCCGGCAGCTTGTCCTTGCTGCCGAGCATGTCTTCAAAGATGACTTCGAAGCGGGGCACGATGACCATCATGAGGAAGACCATGATGCCAGCAGCGATGAACATGACGATGATGGGGTAAACCATCGCGGCCACGATCTTGTTTTTGAGCTTCTGGGCTTTTTCCTGGTATTCGGCCAGACGGTTGAGCACGAGCTCAAGCACACCGCCGAGCTCGCCGGCCTTGACCATGTTGATGTAGAGCTTGTTGAAGATGCGCGGGTACTGCTGGAGGCTCTCGGAGAAGGTGCTGCCGGTCTGGACGTTGTCGGCCAGGGTGTTGATGGTGCCCTTCATGATGGGGTGTGGCTCCTGACGGCCCAGCACGGTGAGACCGCGCAGGAGTGGGAGACCGGAGTCGATGAGCGTGGCCAGCTGGCGGGTGAAGATCATGAGCGTCTTGCTCTTGACCTTGGCATTGGCACCCACTTTGACGGATTTGGTCTGCGCCTTGGTGGAGGATTTGGCCCTCTTTTTGATGGCTGCAGCCTGTCCCTGCCCCTCAGCTGCGACGCTGGTCGGATAGAGGCCGGACTGGCGCAGCAGGTTGATTGCTTCTGCCTCGGAGGCTGCATCCAGATTTCCGGCTTGTTCCTGACCATTTTGATCCAGGGCGATGTAATGAAACGTGGGCATAGGGGGCGTGGCGGGGGGACGGCGTTGATTCGGGTAAATTTTAGAATACCGGGACGGCGGGCGTTCTGTCCATCAAATAATGTACAGCATGCACATGAGGTGCACGTGCTCCGCCGCAGCAGCGGGGATCAGGTGTACTTCAGGACTTCCTCAATGGTGGTGACGCCATCATAGATGTTGCGCAGGCCATCCTCACGGAGGGTGATCATGCCCAGCTCGATGGCCTTCTGCTTCAGCACGATGGAGGGCGCGCGGGAGGTGATGAGCTCTCGGATGGGGTCGGTCACATCCAGCAGTTCGTAGAGGCCTTTACGTCCTTTGTAGCCGCTGTTTCCACAGACGCCGCAGCCGGAGCCGGTGTAGAAGCTGCGGCCGCCGATGTCTTCCGGGCTGAGGCCGAGCTGGTTGAGGATGTGCAGGCTGGGCTCGTAGGCGGCGCGGCAGCTCTTGCAGATGGTGCGCAGGAGTCGCTGTGCGAGCACGCCTTCCAGCGTGGCGGAGACCAGGAAGGGCTCCACGCCCATGTCCACGAGACGGGTGACGGCGCCGGCGGCGTCGTTGGTGTGCAGGGTGCTGAGCACCAAGTGACCGGTGAGCGATGCCTGGATGGCGATCTGCGCGGTCTCAAGGTCACGCATTTCCCCCACCATGATGCGGTCCGGATCCTGACGGAGGAAGGAGCGCAGGGCCTTGGCAAAGGTGAGGCCCACACCTTCATTGATGGGCACCTGCATCACGCCATCGAGCTCGTATTCCACCGGGTCTTCGGCGGTGAGGAGCTTGCTGTCGATGGTGTTGATCTTGCGCAGGCAGGCGTAGAGGGTGGTGGTCTTGCCGGCACCCGTGGGGCCGGTGACGATGAAGATGCCGTTGGGCTTGTGGATGGTCTCGACGATGTAGTCTTCCAGGTAGGGCTGCATGCCGAGGGCATCGAGCTCGATGTTGATGGAGGAGCGGTCAAGAACACGCATAACGACCGACTCGCCATGCTGGGTGGGCAGGGAATTGACGCGCATGTCCACCGCTTTGCCGCCTACGGTGGTCATGATGCGGCCGTCCTGCGGGATTCGGCGCTCGGCGATGTTCATGCTGGCCATCACCTTGACGCGGGAGATGATGGAATTGGCCAGATGCACTGGGGGCGGGGCCATTTCATACAGCGCGCCGTCCACACGGTAGCGGATCTTGAACTCGCGCTCGAAGGGCTCAAAGTGGATGTCACTGGCACGCTCCTTGATGGCCTGCTGCATCACGAGGTCCACAAACTTGACGATGGGGGCGGAGTTGGCCTCGGCCTCGGCGGTGAGGCCGTCTTTGAGCCCCTTGCCCATCTGGCCGAAGATTTCGTCGATGCTGGGTGCTCCGCTGCCGTAGTGCTTTTCGATGAGGCTTTGCACCTGGCTGCGACGGGCGACGACGGGCACGATGGTCTTTTCCAGACCAAAGCGCAGGTCCTCCACGAGCTGGGGATTGAGCGGATCGGTGAAGGCCACGTGAAGGCCCTGGGCGTCCAGCGTGATGGGGAAGGCGCCGTAGAGGCGTGCCATGCCGGCGGGGATGAGGGCCACGACGGAGGGCGGGGGCTCGTAGTTTTCGAGGTCGAAGTGGTCGGCGCCGAGTTCTTCGGCCACCTGGGCCCAGAATTCATCCTCGGTCGTGTAAATGCCGTAGGACATCAGCACCTGCACGATGTCTTTGCCGTTCTGCACGGCGTCCTGCTCAATGTCAAAGGCGAGACCTTTGTCGATCACGCCCCGGCCTTTGAGCATCTCTACCACGTTATGGGGAGTCATAGTCTTCTAAAAGGGGGAAGTTGTTTGTGGGATGGAGAGAGGTGGAGAATATCAGTCAACGTCTGCCATGGTGGCCTCAATGACTTCCTCGGCGGTGGTGAGACCGGCGAGCACCTTGCGCACGCCGTCTTCGCGCAGGGTACGCATGCCGATCTCGCGTGCACGTTTGCGCAGCTGCGGGGTGGTGAGCTGTTGATTGATCATACCGCGCACCTCATCGTTGATCTTGAAGATCTCCACGATGGACATACGGCCGCGGAAGCCGCGCTGGCGGCACTTGCTGCAGCCGCGTGCGCCCATGATGGTGGCCTGGGCCATCTGACCGGCCTCCAGGCCGAGGGCGCGGAGGTCGCCGGCGGAGAGGGTGTCAGGCTGCTTGCAGTCTCCGCAGAGCTTGCGGACGAGGCGCTGGGCCTCGATGGCGCGCACGGCGGAGGCGGTGAGGAAGGGCTTGACCCCGATGTCAGTCAGACGGGCGACGGCGCTTGGGGCGTCGTTGGTATGAAGCGTACTGAAGACAAGGTGACCGGTGAGGGAGGCCTGGATGGCGATGGAGGCGGTCTCAAGGTCACGAATTTCCCCCAGCATGATGATGTTGGGCGCCTGACGCAGCATGGCGCGGAGGGCGGCGGCAAAGGTCATGCCCACATCCTCCTTCACCATCACCTGGTTGATGCCGGCCAGCTCGTATTCCACCGGGTCTTCCACGGTGATGATCTTGCGGTCGGGGCGGTTGATGAAGTTGAGGCAGGCGTAGAGGGTGGTGGTCTTGCCGGAGCCGGTGGGGCCGGTGACGAGGATGATGCCGTCCGGCAGGGTGATGAGCTGCTCAAAGGCGGCCTGGTCATCGCTGAGGAAGCCGAGGTCCACGAGACCGAGCTTGAGGCTGCTCTTGTCCAGCACACGCATGACGACGCTCTCGCCATGGTTGGTGGGGATGATCGATACACGCATGTCGATCTCCTTGTCGTTGAACTGCATCTGGATTCGACCGTCCTGCGGGATGCGCTTTTCATCCAGCTGCATCGTGCCGGTCATGATTTTGATACGACCGATGATGGAGGATAGGAGGCGCTTGGGATGGTGCTCCACATCCACGAGCACACCGTCCATGCGGTAGCGGACGCGGATGTCCTTGTCGAGGGGCTCGATGTGAATATCGGAGGCCTTCTGCTTGAAGGCTTCCATGAGCAGGTTGGACACGAGCTTGATCACCGGGGCATCCGCATCGGAGCTGGAGGACTCGGTACCGCTGCCCTTGGCGGTCACGGTGCCGAGCACGGCCTCGTTGCCATAGATGTTGGACTGGACGGTCTTGATCAGAGCAGGGGTGGAGCAGTAAAACTCAATCTCCGGCTGCAGCAGGTGGGGCAGGGCGTCCAGGGCCTCAAAGTCAAACGGGTCCGCCACTGCGATCTGAATGGCGGTGCCGTTCATGCCCAGGGGGGTGATCTTGTATTTCAGCGCCACATCCTGCGGCACCAGAGAGCGGAGGCTGGGGTGTGCTTCAAAGCCATGGAGATCGATGTACTCCATGCCGGAATTGACAGCCACGGTGCGGGCCACCTGTTCGTCGGTGACGGCGGAGGCTTTGATGAGGGCGGAGATGACACTGTCTCCAGGCTTCAGGCCGGTCTTGGCCTGCTGGACGTCTCGCTGGGTCAGCAGGCCGGTTTCCTGGAGCTGTTCGAGGAGGTATGCTTCATTCGAGTACATGAAAAAATCGGGGCGGCTGGGCTGAGGGTGCGAAATGCAGTTTTTTTACGATAAATGTCAGACTACTACCTTGCGCGTGAAAGTGTCAACGACTCGGCGCTCACAAGATGAAAATTGATCACAATCGGTGACAAACCCGTGAGTGTTCCAGCGTTCGACTTGCTCCGCCAGTCATTCACGGCGATGCACCCCCCTTCACACTCCCAACCATGAACCTCGCCCAGCGCCTCACCCTCCCTTTTTTCGGCATTTGTCTTGCCTTTTCGTGCATCACACCGCGCAGCGCACGGGCGCATGAGGCCGGCGCGCAGATGTCCGCCATCGCCAAGGTGTTTCTCTCCGCGCTGACTCCGGAGCAGAAGGCGAAGGCCTGCTTTGAGTTTGGCTCCGAAGAGCGTGAAAACTGGCACTTCATTCCGCGCGAGCGCAAAGGACTGCCCTTGAAGGAGATGACGCCGCAGCAGCGCCTGCTGGCCAATGCCCTGCTCAACACCGGTCTGGGCTTCCGCGGAGCTGCCAAGGCAGTGACGATCATGAGCCTGGAAGAGGTGCTCTATCAGATGGAGGGTGCGGATGAATCAAAGCGCGCCGCCACCCGCGAAAAGCGCGATCCCGAGAAGTACTTTGTGTCCATCTTTGGCGAGCCCGCTGACAAAGGTGCCTGGGGCTGGCGCGTGGAAGGGCACCACCTCTCGCTGAACTTCACCATCAAAGACGGTCAGATGCTGCGCGCCACGCCTTCATTCATGGGCACCAATCCCGGTGAGATCCGCCAGGGGCCGCTGACAGGTCTGCGCGTGCTGGGCGTGGAGGAGGAACTGGGCCGCGAGCTGGTGAAGTCTCTGAGTGAAGAGCAGTTCAAGAAGGCCTTTGTGTCCACTGAAGCGCCGAAAGAGATGATCACCGAGGCCAAGCACAAGGTGGACCCGCTTTCCCCCGAGGGCATTGCAGACACCGATCTGGACGCCAAGCAGAAGGGCATGCTAAAGCGCCTCATCGACGAATACGTGGACCGTCTGCGTCCTGAGATCGCTGATGCAGCCCGTGCGGAGTTTCAGGCTGGTGGCCCCATCCATTTTGCCTGGGCGGGTGGCAAGGAGCGCGGTGAGCCGCACTACTACCGTGTGCAGGGAAAGACCTTCCTGCTGGAGTACGACAACACACAGAACAATGCCAACCATGTGCACAGCGTGTGGCGCAGCTTTGACGGAGACTTTGGCCGCGATGTGCTGGGAGAGCACGTGAAGCAGGCGCATTGATCAGATTGAGATCGCAAAAAAACCGGCAGCCATTGGGTCGCCGGTTTTTTTATGTTCGCAGGTTGCGTGCCGGAATGATCTTGCACACAGCTATTCGCAGATTGTTCACAGCTTGTTAACCGAGGAACAATGGAATCTTCACAATCGAACGTGAATAGATTTAAAATCTTTTGAATTGGAGGGGTGAAAATTCAAAAAATATATCGAAGAAGAGCTTGTTTCACGTGTCGGTTTCGTCATACAAGGGGGTGTCATTTTAAAAGATGCTTAATGGCCTTTTGAATGCTCCCAACCGAATGACTTTGAACAAGCTTCCCCAACCCGCTCAGACCTCTTTCTCCTCCCAGCAACCAATCCTCATGGCGCGCACCGATGAAAACTCGAATCACCTTTCTCACAATGGATCTTCGCATGCAGCCGGAACGGAGTTGTTCACGCCTGTGCCCAGCGTCTGGGACGAAGTCTGCGCGGTGCTGGTAAAGCGCCTGGGAGCCGACAATTTTCAGCGCTGCTTCAGCGGCACCTCCGCCCGCCTGACGGACGACGGCAGGTTTGTGATCACGGTGCCAAACCCGATCCATCAGCTCTGGATCGAGAGCAACCACAGCGGTGCTGTGGCAGATGCCGTGGCCGAGGTGACGGGGGAGCCAACGGTCATCGAATTCCACGTGGCCACCGAGGCTGTGCCGGTGAACTTTGCGCCCAAGCCGGAACTGAAGGCTGCGCGTGTGAACGCCGCCGATCAGGCACCGATCCGCTTTTTCAGCGAGGCCGGCCTGAACGCCAAGTTCAACTTTGACAGCTACGTCATCGGCCCGAACAGCAGCTACTCCGTGGCCGTGGCCAAAGCGGTGGCTGAAAAGCCGGGCCGCATCTACAATCCGCTGTTTTTCCACGGTGCCACCGGTCTGGGCAAGACGCACCTGCTCCAGGCCATCGGCCAGGAGGTGCTGGCGCGCAAGCCGCGCGCCAATGTGCGCTACGTGACTTCCGAGCAGTTCACCAACGAGTTTGTGGACGCCATCAAGCGCCAGACCTTCAGCCAGTTCCGCCAGAAGTACCGCAAGGTGGACGTGCTGCTGATCGACGATGTGCAGTTTTTTGAGGGCAAGGACAGCACGCAGGAGGAGTTTTTCCACACCTTCAACGAGCTCTTCAACAACGCGAAGCAGATCGTGCTGGCCAGCGACCGCCCGCCGAGTGAGATCAAGAATCTGGAAAGCCGCCTCGTCTCCCGCTTCGAATGGGGGCTGGCCACGCAGATCCAGGTGCCGGACTTTGAAACCCGCATCGCCATCCTGCGCCGCAAGCAGAGCGACTTCAATGTCTCCCTTGATCCTTGGATCCTCGACTACATGGCGCAGCGCATCCGGGTCAACGTGCGCAAGCTGGAAGGCGCGCTGATGCGTGTGGCCGCCCATGTGTCCCTGGAAGGTGCGGTGACCACGGAATCCGCCCTGGCCACCATGCTGCATGACGTGATCGACGAAGATCCGTCCAAGACGGTGACGGTGGACCGCATCCAGCGCGTGATCGCCACGCACTACGACCTGCGCGTGAGCGACCTCACCGGACCGCGTCGTCCCAAGAACATCGCTGAAGCACGACAGGTGGCCATGTACCTGACCCGCACGCTGACAAAGCTGCCGCTGGTGCAGATTGGCGATGAATTCGGCGGCCGCGACCACGGCACCGTCATCCACGCCTGCAAGGTGGTGAACAACCTCATCAGCAGCTCCAACGACTTCAAACGCACGCTCGACACGCTGGCGGGGAAGGTCCAGGAGAGCTGAGGCTGTGTTTCGCCACGCATGGAGCGTGGTGCACAAGGGAGCGGCCTGGACTTATCCGGGCCGCCGGGGGTTTAGGGGGTGTAATCTTTGAAATCCTCAAGCGGCTCATCGAAGCCCTCTGACATCGAGATACTATCTCTGAGGCAGCCAAATCCCTGCAGCTTTGGACGCAGGATCATCGCGCCTGACGGCTTCATGATCACACGAAACTCCATGCCGTCCCTGAATCGTCCTTGGGCAAGAACGTCTTCGGAAAGCGAGAGCTTGAGATCGGCTTCCACAATTGCAGTCATGGTGGAGAGTTTAACAGCTGGCGGTGTCATGACAACTGTGCGGATGAGGGCTGTCAGTTCTGCTCTTGCAGCGCTCGCAGGTGATGCCACGCGCAGCTGAAAACGGGTCTCATGGGATGACGCCAACATTCCATGCGGCAAGCCAGCGCTCTGGCGGAGTGGGATCGTCCCGATCCCTCACGCTCCTTTATCGCCCAGCGCCCTCGCATATCCGCGAACCCGTTGCAGGTGGGGGGATCAAGATGATCCCCCTCCGTCGGCTCGCGCCTCCACCTTCAGACCCGTTTTCATCGCATCGTGGTATGAGTCAGTCGGGCGATGAGGCTTGTTCAGCGTCAGCGCAAAGAAAAGAGAGGCAATGGATGATTTTTGGCTCAGCCTCATCAAGCCCCGTCAAAACCCATCCCAGCCAGAGCAGTGCCAGACCTCCTGCTGGAATGAGCACCGTCCGAATGGCAATCACTGAGATGAGAGCCGTTATTCCAAACCATAATCCAAGCATCAATCGGTTGAAGAGATTGACGGAAATACCTCCCCTTAACCGGCTGCCGGTGGGGGTGGCCTCAATAATGCCGCGGAACGCCAGAGTGGATTTTCGCCGCATCAAATCAGGCGGCAGTTCGACATGAACGCGATCTCCCCAGAGACGCACCCGGGCATGATGTAGCAGGTGATCCCTGGAACTTAGAATGCTGGCTTTTAGAGCTTCGGGAGAACAAGCGTGCTCAAACGCCAACGTCTCCCCTCCAAGAAAGAAAAGAAAGAAGCGCCTCAGACGCGCACCGATGGCATGAGCTACTGATCTGAGCCTGGAATCCATGCTGGCTTTTCTACTCCAAATGCTGGTGCTACGAAATCGGAATCATGCTATGAACGGCCGGGAAGCAAGCTCAACGCCCGCATGGTCGCTGGTGCTTTCAGCCGCGCGACAGCGTCTTGGAGTGCGGTGACAGAGATGCACGGCGCAAGCCTGCATCGACGGCACCGCTCTCGCGGGGGGGGCGGGTGTTCTTAGGCCTCAGCATGCCGTCAGGCCTGCGAAAGCGGCGTCGCGCCGAGGCTTGCCGCACGCACTCCAAGACGCTGGCGCGCAGAAGACCATGCCATCTCACTTCCCCACGCTCAGCGTCCCCCACATCAGCACGGCGTGGCCGGGGAAGGTGCAGACGAATTCGTACTCGCCGGGCTGGGAGGGGGCTTTGAGCTTGAGGGTTTCCTTCTGGCCGGGCTCCAGGAGCTTGGTGGCGGCGAGGATCTCTTTCTCAAAGGCGGCGGGCATGAAGGCACGGCCCTGTTTGTCGAGCTTGTCAGGCGTCATGGTCATGGCGGCGGTGCCGATCTCCATGTGCTTGCCAGGCGGGACGATGGCGAAGTTGTGCGGCATGACGTCGTCGTTTTCAAAGATGACTTCAAACTGCTTGCCTGCGGTGACCTCGATGCGGGTGGTGTCAAAGCGGAGTTGCTCAGTGACGGTGTGCACCACGAAGACATCCACGCTGATGGTCTTGAGCTCGGCGAGGATGCTCTTGGCGGCATCTCCCTGCAGGGCAGCCATTTCCTTGGCGGCGGCGATGATCTCCACATACTCGGGCTTGCTGCGGTCGGCGGGCTTCACGGTTTTGCCGTAGGACAGCACGGCATCCGTGATGGGCTTGGCTTTCGCCGCGTCCCAGTTGGCTTTGGGGAATTTCAGCAGAGCCTTGGCGGCGGCGTTGCGATCTTTTCCGTCGATGAGGTATTGCGCCACGATCTGGAAGTTGGCGGCGGCGTTGTTCGGACCCATTAGGGGCAGGGCGGAGAGCACGGCGCGCTGGCTGGCGGCGTCTCCGAGCATGGCGGTGAGGTGCGGCTGGAACTTGGCGCGCAGCGCGGCCTCATTGGCCGGGATGAGGGCGATGGATTCGATGATGGTGTTGCGCTCTGCGGCGTCGGTCACGCTCTTCCACAGGTTGTCGGGCGTCTTGTCTCCCACGATGTAGGCGGCATAGCAGGCGCGCTTCACGGGAGCTTGTTTGGCGTCTTTGGCCAGTGTCTTGATGAGCGTGCCGTGGCGGGCCAGCATGCCGGGATTCTGCGCCAGCAGCAGCTTGCCGAGATCGTCTGCGGTGGAGTTGAGTTTGCCTTCGGCGGCTTCGATGCGCTTGAGCATGTTTACCAGCACCACAGGGGTGTCATCGCCGGAGTTTTTGGCCAGCTCTGTCAGCGCGGCAGCGCGCACGTCGGCGCCGAGTTTTGGGCGCGTGAGTTTTTCGATGAGCACCGGCTCCAGATCGGGCAGGCCTTTGAGATCGGCGTCGGTGGTCTTGGAGATGAACTCCGCCAGCGCGGCGGGGTCCTTGGGCAGCACCTTGGTCTTGAGCACGGACTGCAGGCCCTTGCGGCATTCGCCGAAGACGTGGTCGATGTAGTAGTCGGTGGGCTGCTTGAGCACGGCGTAGGAGATCTCCAGCGCCTTCTCGGCATCCGGGGTGGGCTGGTAGAAGCTGAGGGCGCGCACGGCGTGCATGCGCACAGGCATGGCGGGATCGTTCACAGCGACCTTGAGCAGATCCAGTGCGCCGGGCACGCGGTCCTTCCAGTAGCAGAGCACACGTGTCGCAGCGGCGCGGGCGCGCGGCTCGGGGGAGGACAGTACTTCTTTGAGCAGATCCACATCCACCACATCCACCCACTGATGTGCCCACAGGGCCTCGAGGCGGTGGTGCTCGTACTCCTTGTCACTCTTGTCCAGCTTGGCGGCCCAGGCTTTGGCGGCGGCAGCCACCTTGGCGGGATCATGCTTGGCCAGCTCGATCTTGCTGCGCATGCGCACGTTGTCTTCCCAAGCCTTCAGGTTTTCGAGGAGGGCTTCGATGCTCTCGCCATAGATCTTGGCGGGCTTGAGCAGCGGGCGGCCCTCATAGGTCAGCTTGTAAATGCGGCCGTGCAGGTGGTCGCGGTTGGGGTCGCGCAGGTGGTGCTGCATGTGGCCGATGATGGCATTGGACCAGTCGCAGAAATACAGCGCGCCATCCGGGCCCACGCTGACGGCGGCAGGGCGGAAGGTGGGATAGACGGCGGGATCGACTTTGACGAGTTCGTTCTGCGTTTCGCCCTTCAGTGCAGAGCCGTCCGGCAGGAGCGGCACGCGCCAGATGCCCTGGTAGCTGATGACGTTGCAGTTGAGGAAGTTGTTCTGCCAGTCGTCCGGGAAGTGGCGGCTGGAGATGATGCCATTGCCAGCGCCGGGGCGGGCGGGGCGCTTCCAGAACTCCTGCAGTTTGGCGCTGCCGCCGCCTTCGCGGGGCAGGTAGCAGGAAGAGGCCTCGGCAAAGGTGTTCACGTTGCCGGTGGCGTCGGTGAAGAAGGCATTGCCCCAGCGGTCCCAGACCTTGCCGTGGGGGTTCACGGTGGCGTCTGTGGTGAAGCGCTCCAAGCTGCGGCGGTTCAGGTCAAAGCGGTAGATGCAGCCGTTGGTGTTGCGCACCGGGCCGTAGAGGGTCTCCACCTGCGTGCGGTGGAAGACGCCGTCGCTGGGATACAGCGCGCCGCCGCAGTCATAGTTCAGCGCATTGGTTTCATGGTGGGAGTCAGCGGCGCAGAGCCCCATGAGGAGGATGGTGCGCTTGTCGCTTTTGCCATCGCCATCGGTGTCTTCGAGGTACACGAGATTGGGCGACTGCATGACGATGACGCCGTCCTTGTAGAAATTGAATCCCGTGGGGCAGTTCAGGTTGTCGGCAAATTCCGTCATCTTGTCCGCTGCGCCGTCGCCATCCACGTCTTCAAAGACGAGCAGGCTGTCGCCCTTGGTGCTGGTGGGGGTGCGCTCGGGGTAGTTGCGCCAGGCGCTGATCCACAGGCGGCCGCGTGTGTCCCAGGCCATCTGCACGGGCTTGGCCAGTTCGGGGAAGCGCTTTTCATCGGCAAAGAGGGTGATCTTCAGCCCGGCCTCAGGCTGGATGTTTTTCATGGCTTCTTTGGCATCCGGGAAGGCCACGAGGCCGTCGGCGGTGAAGGTCATGCCGGTCATGGGCACCTTGTTGAATTCCTTGCCCTCCTTGGGGTTGGGCATGTTGGTGGGCACCTGCTCCACGGGCGGGAGGTTGTCGTCCTTCACCACCAGATCGCCGCCTTTGGCGATGGCATGCACGCGCTGGTCGCGGTTGGCGGTCTTTACATCGCGCTGGGCCATTTCCTCCATCATCACCTGATAGTTGGAGATGTAGGGCTTTTCGGGGTTGCGCTCGTTCTGCTTGAAGCCGCCCACGCCTGCCGCGTAGGCCAGTCCGGAGCGGCCGCCATAGACGTTGTAGCCGTCCACCGTGCGGTAGCGCTGGTGCCACTCCCAGTTTTTGTCGTTGATGGCCTGGCGCAGTTTTTCATTCACCTGCGGGGCGTCCTTGCCGGTGAGGGATTTGAAGGCGGAGGCCGCAATGGCTTTTTCGCCGCTGTCAGTGATGTAGAGACCGTCCAGCGTGGAGCCCTCAGGCAGGCCCTTGGCACTGGGCTGGAAGAGGTCCACAAACGTCACGCCCTTGGCGGCGGCCACTTCATTCATCGCGGCGGCGTAGTTCTGGATGTTGGTGTTCTTTTCCTCCACGGGCGGGAGGCTGGGATTGGCCAGCTTTTGCAGGGCGATGGGGGAGAAGAGCACGATTCGCGGCGCGCCTTTGCCGCTGTAGTTTTGCGCCTTGGCGTCGTCGATGAACTTGGCGAGGTTCTTCTTAAACTCCTCGATGCCCTCGTAGCCTTTGAAGGACTCATTGTAGCCGTAAAAGGCGAAGATGACGTCCGCCTTCACCTTGGCCAGCCATTCGTCACGGGTGCCGAAGTTGTCGATCCGGTGCCAGGTTTGCACCTCGTCGCCGGAGAAGGCCAGATTGCGGAAAGTGAGGTCCTTGTCGGCATTGGCCTGCGTCAGCATGGTCTCCAGCCAGCCGGAGTACTGGGAGCGGTCCGGCAGCGCATTGCCGAGGATGGCGATGCTGTCGCCCTGTTTGAGCTCGATCTCGGCGCGGAGCGGCTGGCCGAGGGCCAGGAGGAGGAAGGGGAGCAGTTTCTTCATGTGGGTTGGGGAACGGAAGGCTGTGAAATACGGTGTGGCAGGGGCAATGTTTGCCACGCGGAGCGCAAGTTTTGCCTACGCAGCATGCCATTAAAAAGGTTTACGGCACAAGCCCGCTGTGATAAAACCGCCGGATGTCCGTGATATTCCGCCTGATCTTTGCCGCCGCCGCCTGTTGTTTTCTGAGCAGCTGCGGGTTGATCGGCACAGCTTTGCGTCTGGCTCCCTACGCTCTCCTATTTGCTGATGATGAAGGCCGAGTACCGGCTGCAGGTAAAACGCTGGAGATGCGAGGTAGAGAAGTGCAGGGAAGGGGAAATCACGGGGCACCGCGCTTTTTTGGCACCGATGTCGCAGGCTCCCGCGTGGCCCTCAGCCGCTGATCATCTTGTTGTTTACAGAAATGCTGCGGCATGATAAACACGACATTATATACATGAAATTCGTCCGCCTCAGTCTCTTTGCCTTGCTCTCTGTCAGCTTCACCAGCTGCAGCCAGACATGGGCTGCTTTCAAGAACACCTTTCCGGTCAAGTTCCTGGATGAGGCAGGTGCCACGATGATGCGCCAGTTTACCGAAAACAATCTGCCTGTGAACGGCAAGCCCGCCTCCATGCAGGAGCGTGCGCGCCAGGTGCAGAGCCGTGGCATCTATGCAGGTGGAGCGCCTGCGGTCATGGGTGCTGCTGGACAGCGCATGGCGGCTCGCTAAGTGTGCGGTCCGCATACATGGACTGGCACCGCATACGATCTGATTTCCCCATTCTCGACCAGCAGGTGCATGGACACCCGCTGGTGTATCTGGACAGCGCAGCCAGCAGTCAAAAACCGCGCGCTGTCATCCAGACGCTCACCCATTATTATGAGCGCGACAACGCCAACGTGCACCGCGCCCTGCACGAGCTGAGCAACCGCGCCACAGAGGCCTTTGAGGCCACGCGCGGCAAGGTGGCCCGCCTCATCGGCGCGGCGTCCGAGGACGAGATCATTTTCACCCGGGGCACCACCGAGGGCATCAACCTCGTGGCCAGCACCTGGGGCACGCAGAATCTGCGCGCAGGAGACGTCATTTTGCTGACCGGCATGGAGCACCATAGCAATCTGGTGCCCTGGCACCTGCTGGCCCAGCGCACCGGAGCCACGCTGAAGCACATCTCTGTGCTGGACGACGGCACGCTGGATCTGGCGCAGATCGACACGCTGCTGAATGAGCAGGTGAAGCTCTTCGCCTTTGTCCACGTCTCCAACTCCCTCGGCACCATCAATCCCGCCAAGGAACTCATCGCCAAGGCAAAGGCCGTGGGCGCGGTGACGCTGCTGGACGGCGCGCAGAGCGTGGGCCACATGCCCATCGATGTGCAGGATCTCGGCTGCGATTTCCTGGCCTTCTCCGGTCACAAAATGTGCGGCCCCACAGGCATCGGCGCGCTGTATGGCCGCATGGCTCTGCTGGAAAGCATGCCGCCCTGGCATGGTGGTGGCGAGATGATCCTGAACGTCACTCTGGAAGGCAGCACCTACAAGCCGCCGCCCCACCGCTTTGAGGCGGGCACACCGGACATCTCCGGCGTCATCGGCCTCGGAGCTGCGATCGACTACCTGCAGGCCATCGGCCTGGAAAACATCCAGCGCCATGACCACAATCTGGCCAACTACGCCGTGCAGCTCATGGGCGAGGTGCACGGCATCCGCATCCTCGGGCCGCTGAGCGGCCATCGCGGGGCGCTGGTGGCCTTCCATCTCGATTTTGCGCATCCGCATGATCTCGTGGAATTTGCCAACAGCCACGGCGTGGCCATGCGCGGCGGGCACCACTGCACGCAGCCGCTCATGCGGCGCTTCAAGGTGCCCGGAACCACCCGCGCCAGCTTCTACTTCTACAACACGCTTGAAGAGATCAATCGCCTCGTCGAAGTACTGCACCTCGCGCGTAAGTTCTTTGCGTGAAACCGTGAAACGGGCTGCCAGCCCGTCCTCCTTTCCGCCCCGCCATTCCGACCATGCTTTCCGACGACCTTCGAGATCTCTACCAGCAGGTGATCCTGGATCACTCCCGCAATCCGCGCAATCGCGGCGAACTCCCGCCGCCCTGCCTGCACGCCCACGGGGACAATCCCTCCTGCGGCGACGAGATCGACGTCTGGGTGAAAGTGAAGGACGACGGCAGCATCGAAGACCTCAAATTCACCGGACAGGGCTGCGCCATCAGCCAGGCCAGCGCCTCGATGATGACGCAGAAGATCAAGGGCAAGTCCAAGACCGAAGCCGCCGCCGTGCGCGAAGACTTCCGCCGTGTCGTCATGGGCGATGGTGCTCCGGCGAATGAAGATGCGCTGGGAGAGCTTATTTTGCTGGAAGGCGTGCAGAAATTCCCGCAGCGCGTGAAGTGCGCCATGCTGGCATGGCGTGCACTCGAGCAGGCGCTGGAAGAGAAGTAGGGCTGCCTGCCTGGCCGGTCTTCAAGGCTTCATCCTGCCGGGTGCAGGATGGGCCGATCAGGGGCGTTTTTCCAATCCGCTGTACTCCTTGGCGGAGCCAGGGCTGTCCGGATCACTCTTCTGAGGGGCGTTCTATTTGGTCGGCTTGGGCTTGAAAACGTTGATGCCTGCGATCTGCAGCAGGCCGCCGCTGGTGATGTAGAAGATGTCCGGGTCATCTTTGACCTGGCCGAAATAGAACGCGGTGTTGGCGTTTGGCTGGGTGGGAGAGAACAGGATCTCCACCTCGCGCACCGGGCCGTCCAGGCGGCCAGGCTCTCCGAGGACGATCTGGATGGTGAGGAAGGGGGTCTTGAGGGCCTGGATGGCGTCGCTGCGGTCCACGGCCCAGTCCTGCACGGTAAAGCGCGCCAGATTGCCTGCCAGCTGGTCGGCTTTGACACGGTCGATCTCGGCGGTGACATCGCGGCCGCCACGGGTGGCCTTCCATTCGGCGGTGACGGGATTGTAGTCCAGGATGACCGGGGCCAGGGCGCCTTGAGCCAGGCTGATGCGGCGGAGGGCAAAGGTGGTGAAGCGGAGCGCACCGAGGCCTTTCCACTTGATGCCGTCCGTGGGGATGGAGGGGAGGAGGGAGGCGTCAATGCGGTAGATGAAGGGCTCGGAGTCGTACTTGGCAAAGAACTGGGTGTTTTCGGCATTGTGGCCGAAGAGGAGCTTCACAGGCTTGGCGCGCTCAGGCGTCCAGGTGAGGGTCTGGAAGGGGATGTCGAGGCCGTAGGGTGCCAGATCGGCGGCGGAGTCTGCAGCGTAGTCGAGGATTTCGTAGGTGTTGAGCGCGTTGAGGCAGCGGGCCACGCGGTCGCCGTTGGCGGGATCCCATTTGCCGTGACGCTGGAGGTACCAGGAGCCGCCCTCGTTGCGCAGGTTGACCTCGGGGTGGGTCCTGCTGCTGATGGTGAGGAATTCGAGGTGCTCTCCGTCGATCTGGGCCAGGAGGTGGTCCCGCAGCTGACTGGGAGTGACCCACAGGGAGAGCAGGTTTTTGGCGACGACGGTGAAGGCGGGCTTGCGGTAGCCGGTGGTGGCGGTGGTGGTGGCCTGCTTTTCGTCCGCTGGCTTTTTGATGGTAAAGTCGTAGCTGCGGCCGCGTGTTTTGGACTCGATGGTGATCTTGATCTCGTCTGCATGCACGGCCGGGGTTTCCTCTTTGGCGGCGGTGCTGGCGGCGTCCTTGGCCTCGGTGATCTCGATGTTGAGGATGGCGGAGAGGAGCTCGGTGATGCGCTCTTTGCTGCCACGGGTCTTGAGCGGCTTTTCCAGAAGCCAGGGGGAGTGCTCGTTCTCACGGGCGAGGACGACCTGGCCGGAGGGCTGGGTGAGGGTGATGCTGGTGATGACCTCGGCGGGGAGGCGGAGGAGCTTGGGGTCGCGCCAGGAGAGGGCGGGGATCTGAAGGACGGCGGGTGCCTCGCTCTTGGCGAGGTACCAGGCGGTTTCTCCATCATGGTCCGGAATGCCGATGTAGAGGCTGTTTTCGACGACGCCAGGAGCGCCAAACCAGCACTCGTAGAGTGGGGCGTCTGCGGAGAAGAGGCGGACTTTGAAGCGGGGCTTGTCCAGACCGGTCTTCTGCCATTCGGTGTCGTCAAACTCCTCACGGCGGATGCGCTCGATCCACTCCACGCCATGGAGGGTGAGGATGAGGGCGGCGACTTTTTCAGGGTCGGCGAGGTCGTCAAACGGCTGCTGGATGCGCCACGCGGCGCCATCGCGCAGGAGGGTGAGGGGGGAGTTGTCCGCAGAGAGCACCTCCACCCGGCTGACTTTCTCCTTTTCAAAACGGGTAGGGCCGCGGCGGACCTCACGCCTGTCGATGGCGGAGGGCAGATAGCGCTCGACGCCCAGAATGATCGCGCCCAGGCTGGCCACGAGCAGAAAGAGGACGAGGGTGGTGCGTGCGCTCATGCGTGGTGAAGGAGTGGAATGAGTGGGATGGGGGCGGGGCTCAGGCGGCACGGCGGCTGGCCCAGATCATGAGCCCCAGGGTGAGAACGATGCCGGGGAGAGTGATGGAGGTGATCCAGAAGATGAGCTCGTGCTGCCTGCCGGTGAGCTGGATGCGGTAGGAGTGGCGGGATTTGGCAGGGATGCCGATGAATTCCTCGCGGTTGAGCAGCCAGTTGACGCCTGCGGCGACGAAGTCGTGGCTGACGGCGAGCATGGTGTGCTTGTCGAGGAGGGTGGAGTTGGCCACCACCACCATGCGGGAGCTGTCTGCGCGCTGGGTTTCATCAGCCGTGGCGCCGCGCTCCACGCTGGCTGCGATGTAGATGGGGGGCAGGGTGTCTTCTTCATCCACAACGGGCAGTTCCTCCAGGAACTGGCGCTCTCCCCAGAAGCGGGGGGAGGCCTGGATCAGGGGCTGGACGGCGATCGACTGCTCCTTGAGCTCCGGGCTGTCTTTTTTGATTTCGAGGGATTCGCTCTGCCCGGCAAAGGTGATGGCGGAGGCGGAGAGGTGGCGTGTGAAGGGCACCTCTTTGAGGAACTCCGCCATGACGGTGTACTCTTTCTTGGGGCCGGTGCTGGTGCTCTCGGCGCAGAGGACGCGGTCTCCACGCGGGCGGACGCCGTTGGCGGTGAGGAAGGCGTTGAGGCGCAGCATTTCACCGCTGGGGTCCAGCGTGATGAAGATGCCCGAGCGTTTCTTGTGCCAGTAGTCATTGATCATCGAGATCTCACGCTCGGAGAAGTCATAGCGGGGGCCGAGGATGAGGACGCCGTCGGCATCCGGCGGGATGTAGCGGATTTCGGAGAGATTGATCTGGAAGATTTCAAAGTTCTGCTGCTTGCCGAGTTCCACGGCGGCATTGTAGGCGTCTCCCTGGCCTTCACCGGAGCGGCTGCCTTTGCCGACAACGTAGTAGAAGCGGCGGATGCGGCCTTCGACGACGGAGATGAGGGCGGAGGAGATGGCATCTTCTCCGCGGAATTCGGTGACCTGCTTGTTGGTGCTGGTGCCTTTCTCGCGGACGACGAGCTCCTCCTCGGTGATGAAGCGCTTGTTGACGCCGCAGCGGATGAGGACGCCGTTTTGGGCCAGTGAGATGCCGGTGTCCGCCTTGAGCTGCTCGGCGCGCTCGATGTCGCGCACGGGGTCGATGGAGCGCACCTTGATGCGCTGGCGGCCGTGGTTGCGGTATTCCTCCAGCAGGGACTGGATCTCACCGTAGACCTTGGAGTCGCGGCCAAAGACGATGTAGATCTGCACATCGCGGGAGAGGCTGTCGAGGTACTTGAGGGTGGCGGGGCTGAGGGTGTAGTCCTGGCTGGGGCTGAGGTCCCAGCGCCAGTAGTGGTAGTAGTTCAGGCGGTTGACTCCGGCAAAGAGGGCCAGGGCCAGGAAGATCTGGATGGCGACATTGAGGCCGATGCCGCCGCGCCGTGGCATGGCGGAGGCAGAGGGTGCGGTGGCGTCCTGGTGCGGGGCGTCTTCCTGCGGAGGTGGAGTCTGTGCGGTGTCCGGCATGGTGGTGTGCGTGCGGGCTCTGAGGGGTCACGGGCGCCAGCGGCGGAACTCCACCACGTGATGGGTGAAGGAGAGGAAGAGCAGCGACATGCTGAGATAGTAAACGATGGGGCGGCTGTCGATGAGGCCGGCGGTGAAGATGCGGATGTGCTCGGTGGCGGCAAAGTAGTTCACCACCTCCACGATGGTGTCCGAGATCTTGTGCCCGACGACCATGATGAAGACGCCGAGGAGGAAGTGCAGCAGGCTCAGCGTGAAGGAGATGATGGCGGCGACGATCTGATTGGACGTGAGCGCGGAGGCAAAGCAGCCCACGGCGAGGTTAAACATGCCCATGGCGACGAGGATGATGTAGGCTCCGGCCATGGCGCCGGGGGGCAGCTCCACTGCTCCGGCGGAGATCCAGTGGGCAAATTTGAAATTGAACAGGCTGGGCAGCCAGAGGACGCAGTAAACGATGACGGAGGCCAGATACTTGGCCCCGATGACCTGCCAGGCGCGCACGGGCGCGGTGAAGAGCGTCTCCAGGGTGCCGAGCTTTTTCTCCTCGGCAAAGAGGCGCATGGTCAGCAGGGGGAAAATGAAGAAATACGAGAGCCAGAACCACATGGCGTGGAAGGTCCAGCTGACGATGGAGCCCTCGCTCGGGGCGCTCTCCAGCACGGAGAGGGCGGCGCGGAAGGCAAAGCCATTGAGCACCATGACCAGGGCCAGGACGACGTAGGCCACAGGGGAGACGAAGAAGGCGTGCAGCTCCTTTTTGAGCAAAATCCAGAAGAGCCTCATAGGACGTGGGTGGGAATGTCTGCGGGGGTGCCGGCGTTCATTGAGAGCTCCACAAAGACATCCTCCAGGGTGGGGAGCTGGCGGTGCATCTCGCGAATGCGCCACTTCTGCTCCGTGGCGAGGGAGAGCACGGCGTCGCGCACATCGTGGTCGGGCTCCACCCGCAGGGTGAAGCGGCGCCAGGGGTGCACGAGGAGGGGCTCCTCAGTGGCTTTGCGCACGCCGGGCAGGGCGTTGAGCTTTTCCGCCATGGGGCCGTTTCCTTCGACTTCCAGGTGGAGGAGCGTGGTGGAGCGCAGCTGACGGGTGAGGTTTTCCGGCGTGTCATTGGCGCGGATGCGGCCCTGATTGATCATGACCACGCGGTCGCAGCTCTGCTCCACCTCGTGCAGGATGTGGGTGGAGAGGAGGACGGTGTGCTTGGACTTGAGGCTGCGGAGGAGATCCCGCACATGGCGGATCTGCACGGGGTCGAGTCCGTTGGTGGGCTCGTCGAGGATGAGGAGCCGGGGCTTGTGCACGAGGGCGTCTGCCAGGGCGACGCGCTGGCGGTAGCCTTTGGAGAGGTTTCCGATGAGGCGCTTGCGCATGTCCGTGACGCCGGTGAGCTCCATGACCTCGCCGATGCGGCGGCGCATGGAGAGGCCGGAGAGGCCCTTGAGCTCGGCGCGGAAGCGGAGGTACTCCTTCACCTTCATGTCGGTGTAGAGGGGGGCGTTTTCGGGCATGTAGCCCACGTTTTGACGCACCTGGATGGACTGGTGAAAGACGTCAAAACCCGCCACGCTGGCACGCCCTGAGGTGGCGGGCATGTAGCCGCTGAGGATGCGCATGGTGGTGGATTTTCCGGCGCCGTTTGGGCCTAGAAAGCCCACGATCTCGCCGGGTTCCACCCGGAAGGAGATGTGGTTCACCGCAGTGCGCCCGGCATACTGCTTGGTGAGGTCCTGTACATCGATCATGACTGGGGTGGAAAAGGGTGGGAAGGGGCGGAAAAAGGGGAAAACGAATTTTAATCCTATGCGCGCCTGAAACACAATGCGCAAACGGGCTTTCGTAAAAAAGCAGACGGGAAATGCCGTGGGCGGGCGGAAGGGTGCGCGAGGTGAAAAAGCAGGCCGCAGCACATGTGCGCTGCACTGCGGCCGTCCCAGTGGCCGGGAGCGAAAAAAAGGGGGGCTTTAGTCGTTGTAGGCCGTCTCGCCGTGCTCGGCGAGGTCCAGTCCCTGGCTTTCTTCCTCGGGGCTGACGCGCAGGCCGATGGTGAGGTCGATCACCTTCAGGATGGCGTAGCTGAAAAGGCCGGAGAGCAGGATGGTGTAAAGAGAGGCAAGCCCCTGGGTGACGAGCTGGGAGCCGATGCTGAAGTCTCCCAGGCCGCCGGCAAAGCTGGTGGAGCCAAACACGGCCACCAGCATGGTGCCCACAAAGCCGCCCACACCGTGAACGCCGAAGACATCGAGGGAATCGTCATAGCGGAATTTGTTTTTCAGCTTGGCGCAGGCCAGCCAGCAGACCCAGGCGGAGACGGCGCCGATGCACACCGCGCCGATGGGGCCCACTTTGCCAGAGGCGGGGGTGATGGCGGCCAGCCCGGCGATGCAGCCGGTGGCGATGCCGAGGGCGCTCGGGTGGCCATTGCGCAGCCACTCGATGAGCATCCACGTCACGGCTGCGGCACAGGCGGAGAGGTGTGTGACCACGAGCGTCATGGCCGCTGCGCCATTGGCGGCAAGCTGGCTGCCGGCATTGAACCCAAACCAGCCCACCCACAGCATGCCCGCGCCGGTGATGGTGAGGGGGAGATTGTGCGGCATGAACTGGGCGCCGGGAAATCCCTTGCGCGGGCCCACCATGATGCAGGCCACCAGCGCGGCCACACCTGCTGTGATATGCACCACGATGCCGCCTGCGAGGTCGATGACCCCCGTGAGGCCAAAGAAGGCGCCGGCCTTGTGCCACACACCGTAGCAGCAGGGGACATAGACCAGCAGGCTCCAGGCGATGCTGAAAATGAGGATGGCCTTGAACTTCATGCGCTCGGCAAAGGCGCCGATGAAGAGCCCCGGCGTGATGAGGAAGAACATCATCTGGTAGGCAAAGTGCAGCAGCTCAGGAATGGTGGGGCAGTCGCTGCGCGTGGAGGTGGTGGTGACGCCGCTGAGGAAGGACTTTCCCAGTCCGCCAAAGAGGCTGCCGCCATCTGAAAAGCTGAGCGTGTAGCCGCAGGCCAGCCACAGCAGGCTGAGCACGGCGGTGAGCGCAAAGCACTGCATGAGGATGGAGAGGATGTTTTTGGCACGGACGAGCCCGGCGTAAAAAAGGGCCAGGCCGGGGATCATCATGAAGAGCACCAGCGCGGTGGAGACCAGCAGCCAGGCGGTGTCCCCGCTGTTGATGGTGGTGGCGGCTGCGCCATCCGCAGCGGAGGCGGAGGGGGTGGCTGCGGCGAGGGTGAAAACGAGCGCGGCCGGCGCGGACAATATCCGTGCGGCCCCGCTCCCGGTGCTTTTCAGCAGGGGCTGGGTCATGGTTGGTTGGATGGGCGGCTGGTTGGGATGGCAGCTTGGTTGGAGCTGCCATGGCTTGGTTGGAGCCGCCGCGATGCTAGTCGCAGTGCCAGGGGTGGCAACCTTTTTTGTAAACTAGGCACGAAAACTGCTTCATTAGGCAGGCTGCTAGTGGAATGTTGTGCTGTTTTGTGTGGTATGATGTGGTATTGCGCGGCTGGGTGATGCTTCCTTGTCATCAAGGGGGGCGCTGATGGACTCATGGCTGCCGCCATATCCGTCCTGTGCCGGGACACGCCGCCTACTTCACCACCTTGCCGCCCAGGGAGAGGATGCGGGCTTTGCCTTTGGCGTCTTCGGCTTCGGCGATCTGCTTGTTGGTCACGTACATCTGCGAGAGCGCGGTCCAGGCCAGGAGATCATTGGGCTGAAGGGTGGTGGCCATGAGGCCGGCACCGATGGCTTCTTTCACCTCTCCATGGCGCAGCAGGGCCATGCCGAGGGCGTGCCAGCTGTCAAAGTGGTCGGGCTGCAGCGCCACACAGCGGCGGTAAAGGGCGATGGCCTCCGGCAGCTCTCCCAGGGCCACGTGCCCGCTGGCCTCATCGTAGAGATCCTCCACGGTGGGGGCGGGCGTGTCGCTCATGGGTGTGTCAGGCGTGCTGGTGGGTGCCTCAGCCGAGCTTGGCCACGAGGACGCGGGCGCTTTCCTGCTGCTTTTTAAACCAAGCGTGGAAAAGGCTGCGGCGCTCCTGGGCGGAGAGGTTGGAGCCCTGGTTCTTGCGCAGTTCGGCGGAGTCCGGGCGCTTGCGCAACTCCTTGGCGCTTACGTAGATGAGCATGGTGCCTTTGTCGAAGTCCACCGCGCGGGAGATGGCGCCGACGCCGGTCTTGGCTGCTTCCTGGGCGATGAGGAAGCCGTTGGGCTCTTCCTGGGGAGGGTTGGCGGTGTCGATGTCCGGCAGAGCCTGGAGGGTCAGCTTCTTTTCCTTCACGAGGTCGTCGATCTTCTTGCCGGCCTTGAGGCCGTCTGCCAGGGCCAGGCGGGCCTCGTTCACGGCCTTGGTGCGGGCCTCATCAGCCTTCTGGCCGAGGAGCACGTCTTTGATCTTGGCCTTCACTTCGTCCAGCGTCTGCTGCTTGGGCTCCTCGATCTTGGTCACGTCAAAGACGTACCAGCCGTTGTTGCCTTCCACGGCTTCGGCCTTGGTGTCTTTGGCACGGGCAAAGATCTGCTCCACCACGGCGCTTTCGTTCTTGAGGGCGGCAGGGGGCTCGCTCTGGGTGAAGGCGGGGACGGACTCCACCTTTTCCTTGGTCTGCTTGGCGGCGTCGGCAAAGGATTTCTTTTCCTTCACGGTCAGGTCGTTGAAGGCGTTGACGCGCTTGACCACTTCATTCTGGGCCTTCTGGCGCTCTTCCAGGGGCTTTTTGTCCAGGTCCTTGGGGTTCTCAAAGAAGATGTAGCTCACGGCGCGCTTTTCCGTGCTCTTGTAGTTGTCCTTGTTTTCGTCGTAGTACTTTTTGATCTCGTCGTCGGTGACGGTGGCGGCCTTTTTGAAGGTCTCGGTTTCAAAGACGATCTTGGAGCCCTTGAAGGTCTGGTAGCTGCTGGCGTACTGCTTTTCAGCGGAGAGGGGGGAGGCCTCGTAGCTCTTGGAGATGACGTCCTGCAGCTTGCGGATGCCCACGGTGTCCTTCATGATGGAGAGGAGGGCCTCGCTGTCGAAGCCCATGGCGGAGGCATTGGCCTCCAGGCTCTGGGCGCGGGAGATGTCAAACTTGCCGTTGTTTTGCAGGGCGGGCAGTTTTTCCAGGGCGGCGCGGGCTTCGGCATCGCTGACACGGACGCCATACTGCTCCATGAGGTGGCGCAGCACAAAGAGGTTGGTCAGGGTGTCCATGCCACCGCCGCCCAAGCCACGGCTGGCGGAGAGCATCATGAGCGTGGAGGGCAGCTCATAGTCCTGCAGGTAGTACTGGGCGAACTGGATGGAGCGCTGGGCACGCTGCAGATCGGCCACGGTGTAGTCCTTGCCGTACACGGTCACGGCGGTGTCGGTGAGCTTGGCTCCCTGGCCCATGGCACCGCCGCTTTTGCGCCAGCCGCCCCACATGGCAAAGGAGACGATGATGACGAACGTCAGCGTATAGAGGAAGGCGTGACGGTGGCGGCGGAAAAATTCAAGCATGACAAATTCAGGGCGGTTGAAGGGCGCGCAATAAGGCGCTCCGCATCACGGCGGCAACCGGAAAGTGGAGGCATGACGCCTGAGGCTGTGGCGAAACATTCGGCCTCCTTCCTTGACATTGCAGGCACCCGGCACACTTCATGCGCTCCCTTTTTTCCTGACGCCTGCCCGCCCACATGCCCCAAGCCCCCACGAAACGCTACTGGACCGTCCGCTCCTCCTCCATCCACAATCGCGGCATCTTTGCCCGCTGTGACGTCCCCTACGATGTGCCGATCATCGAGTACGTGGGCGAAAAAATCACCAAGGCGGAGTCCCTGCGGCGCGGCGAGGCGCTGGTGGAAAAGTCTAAAAAGACCGGCGGCGCGGCGGTGTACGTCTTCACGCTGAACCAGAAGTACGACATCGATGGAGCCAAGGGCCGCAACCCCGCGCGCTACATCAACCACTCCTGCGCCCCGAACTGCGAGGCCTACATCATCCGCGGCCGCATCTGGATCTACTCCCTGCGTGAGATCAAGGCGGGCGAGGAGCTGACGTACAACTACGGCTTTGACGTGGACACCTGGGACGAGCACCCCTGCCGCTGCGGCTCCGACCGCTGCGTGGGCTTCATCGTGGAGGAAAAGCAGTGGCCCAAGCTCCTGCGCAAGATGGAGAAACTCCAGCGCGACAAGGAAAAGGAACGCGCCAAAGCTGCATCCAGCGGTGTGAATGGGGTGAAGACCAAGAAGGCTGCGACGACCAAGAAGAGCGCCGGGAAGAAGGTGGCGAAGAAGGCCGGGAAGAAGTGATTTCCGGCTCCTGCCGCTCTCACATCTGGAGGGCGGTCATAGGGCAGCGCTTCGTTTCCCGTTTCCACCTCTAGCACAAAAATGGAAGCGAAGACGGGCGCTGGCTCTGACTGGCCTCCCGCCTACTCCTCCTCGTCTTCTTCGTCGCGGCGCGGGCCGTTCACGGGGCGCTTCTTTTTCACGGCGGAGATGTTCCGGTGCACCCACACGCTCTGCACCATGCCCATGAGGAAGAGAGTCACCACCACAAAGGTACCACCGTAGCTGACAAAGGGCATGGGCAGGCCGATGACGGGCAGCATGACCAGATTCATCCCGGCATTCTGGAAGGTGTGCACAAAGAACATGGCCACCACCCCCACCACGATGAGACGCCCGAGCTGATCCCGCGCGCAGAAGGCCACAAAGACCCCCTGCACCAGCAGCAACGCCATGCCGGAGAGCACCAGCAGCGCGCCCCGGAAGCCGAACTCCTCGCAGATGACGCCGAAGATGAAGTCATTGATGGACTCATGTGGAAAGAAAGTACGGTGGATGGAGGCCTGATCCGGCACTTTCTTGGACTCCGGGCCCTTCCCCTCCAGCCCGCCGGTGGACACGGCGATCTGCAGGTGCTTGGCCACCCAGCCCTCGTTTTGCAGGTCCACCTTGTCCATCTGGTTGGTGACCATGTACCAGGTGGAGTTGATACGCGTCTGCTGGTAGGGCTTGAGCGCAAAGACATACACCAGCGGCACCACGCTGACCACCCCCAGCAGCATGGTGATCATGTAGCGGAAGGGGATGCTGCCCACCAGCATCATGGAGAGGAAAACCGGACCCCACACAAGGCCGGAGCCAAGGTCTTCCTTGATGACCATGAGCGCGGGCACACCGGCCACCATGCCTGCCATCATGATGCGCAGCCACGGCCTGCGAAACACTGGCAGCATGCGCGGCAGCTCGCCAAAGATGACGCCCAGAATCAGAATGCCGGACATGATGGCAAACTGCGAGGGCTGCACCATGATGCTGCCCACTTTGATCCACGCCTTGTTCCCGCCGATCTCCACGCCAAAGGCCAGCACGGCCACCAGGCCGCCGATGCCCGCGAGGTACATCGGCACGCAGGCCCAGCGCACCCATTTGTAGTCGATGAGGGAGGCCGCAAAAAAGAATGGCAGGCCGATGAGCACCCAGCGGATCTGATCGCGGTACTTCAAAGACATGGCCACGTCTTCCTTGTAGGCGGAAGCATTGTAGATGGCGTACACGCCGAAGACGATGAGCGCGGCGATGTTCAGCACCACCAGCCAGTTCATGCCGAGAAACTTTTTGAAAAGCGGTGTCATGGAATGAGAGACAAAGATTGGGAAAAACAAACAAGAGGTGCCGCTAGATGAGCTCGGGCACCGCATCGAGCAGCTTGCGGGTGTAGTCGTGGCGCGGGTTTTCGCAGAGCTCATCTGCATCTCCCTGCTCCACCACCTTGCCGTGGTGCATGACCACGATGTGGTCGCTCATGTGGCGCACGACGGCGAGGTCATGCGCAATGAAGAGGAGCGTGAGGTCCAGCTCTGCCTGGATGTCCTTCAGCAGGTTCAGGATCTGCGCCTGCACGCTGACATCCAGCGCGCTCACGGGCTCGTCGCAGATGAGAAAGCGCGGCTTCACGGCCAATGCACGCGCGATGCCGATGCGCTGTCTCTGGCCGCCGCTGAACTCATGCGGGTAGCGCTGCAGCGCGTCCTCGGGCAGGCCCACTTTTTTCAGCAGGCTGGCGGAGACGTCTCGCCGTGCAGCGCGGTCCATTTCCTTGAAGTGAATCTCCAGCGGCTCGCCCAGGATGGACTCCACCGTCATGCGTGGGTTCAGCGAGCCGATGGGGTCCTGAAACACCATTTGCATGTCCTTGCGCAGCGGGCGGAATTCCGCCTCCGTCATGGGCAGGATGTCGCGGCCCAGATACTTCACGCTGCCGGAGGTCACCGGCAGCAGTTTGAGCAGGGCGCGGGCCACGGTGGACTTGCCGCTGCCGCTCTCTCCCACGAGGCCCACGGTGCTGCCCTCCTCGACATCAAAGCTGACTTTGTCCACCGCCTTGATGACATCGGTGGCACGGCCCAGCCAGCCGCCGCGTACGGGGAAGTGAATTTTGAGGTCTTGAACGCTGAGGAGCGGCATGAGGGGCAACGGGATGCGGATTCTAGCACACGTGCCCAAACGAGCGAAAGTTTCATTGCGGGAATGCATGAAAGTGTCAGCATCCCCCCATCTCCACCGATGAACGAACGCTATGAGCTGCTGTCCCGCATCGCCGAAGGCGGGCTGGGCACTGTCTTCCGGGCGCGGGACCGGCACACAGGCCATGTGGTGGCGGTGAAGCGCACCCGTGCGGAAAATGCGGACCCCGCCGCCGTACAGGCCCTGCTGAATGAGGCGCGCCTGCAGTCGCAGCTGAGCCACCCGGGCATCGCCACGGTGCTGGGCTCCGGCAGCGATGCCGAGGGCGCCTACCTCGTGCTGGAGCTGCTGCCCGGAGAATCGCTGGAGGAGGCGCTGGCGCATGCGCCGCTGGCTGCGGCAGACTTTGACGCCCTGGTGCGGCAGGTGCTGGCCGCCGTGGCCTATGTGCACGCGCAGGGTCTGCTGCATCTGGATCTGAAACCGGGAAACCTCATGCTGCACCGTCTGCCAGGAGGCGGCCTGCAGGTGAAGATCATCGACTTCGGGCTGGCCGTGCCCATGGCTCCGGAGAGCACTGCGCCTGCCCATGGCGGACTGCCCGGCAGCGTCTTCTTCATGGCGCCGGAGCAGTTTCGCAAAGAGCCGCTGGATGCGCGCACAGATCTCTACGCGCTCGGTTGTGTCTTCTACTACGCGCTGACGCAGCGGCACCCCTTTGAGGGAGAGCTCTCTCCGCAGGTCATGGTGGCGCACCTGCACCACCGCACGCAGCCGCTGGCCGCCCTGCGCCCGGACCTGCCTGCACACACCACCCGCTGGGTGGAGTGGCTCATCCGCCTCCTGCCCGCCCAGCGCCCCGCCACAGCCGAAGCTGCGCTGCAGGTGTATGCTGCTGGTGCAGCAGGCGTGGTGCCGCCAGAGGAGTGAGCACCGAGCCCTTCCGCTTCGTTTCTCGTTTCCACCTCTAGGGAGGGAAAATGGAAACGAAGGAGGACTGGCTCTTTTGACTTGGTGTGTGCCAGCCTGCCAGCGTTGAAGACTCCTACACTGATGGCACGATGCTGCATTTGCGCCCCTGTTTTACCTTCCTGCAGAAGTAATCGCCCCGAAGGCGAAAGCCTCTTGCCTTCGCAGCCCGCGCCTCCATCATGGCTGCGTCGTTACATTGCTCCTCACATCATGCGCGTTTCTTCAGCACTTTTCCTTGCCAGCGCCAGCCTCGTGCTCTGCTCCTGCACCCTGCTCACGGATCTTATGCCGGACCTGAAAGTGCCCATGCCCAAGCTGCCAAAGCTGGGCCTGCCCAGCATGCGAACCGTGGCCAAGCTCATTCCCGGCATGCCGGACTACGACAAGGTGGACGCCAATGACCCCGATGTGCCTTTCAATACGCGCCACAGCATCGGCTACGGCCACACCCTCCGCCTGGAGGTGTATGAGGGCACACGCAGCCCCGACCGCATCTACAGCGGCATCACCATGGTGAACAGTGACGGCCTCCTGCCCCTGGGCAAGACCGGCACCGCACGCGTGGGCGGCCTGCATCTGCCGGAGGCGGCGGACGCCATCGCCATGGTCTTCCGCCTGGCCGGGCGAAACACCCGCGAGATCATGGTGCAGATCATCTCCGTGGAAAACACCCCCGTCGTCTTTCTCAATGGCGACGTGCGCGAGCGCGAATTCATCCCTGCCTTCAAGGACATGACCGTCAAGCAGGCTGTGACCGTCACCGGCGGGCGCAAGCCGGACTCCACCAACCGCGGCGTGTACATCTCCCGCCGTGGGCAGCGCCATTTCTTCACCTCGCTGGAATCTGCGGACCGCAAATGGGAGCCGCAGGCCGGCGATATCATCACCCTTTCCACAGACATCTGATCTGACACCCCAGCCATGCTCGAATTTACCGGCGGCAATCCAGCCGCAGCGCAAGCCCCCCTCAGCTCCTTTTTCCAAACCGCCGCCATCCTCCGCATCGGCACCGGTCTGCTGCTCATGACCCGCTACGGCCTCGGCGCCGCGCAGGATGCCTACCACTTCTTCTGGCAGGAGAAGAGCTGGGACTGGGTGCCCGCCTTTCACCAGGCCGGCATGCCCTACGCCCACCTGCTGGCGCCGGTGGTGGCCGTGATTGTCTTTGGCGTGGCGCTCAGCTGGATCATCGGCTTCCTCACGCGGCTCTTTGCGCTGTTTTTCCTCCCTGTGGTCGTCACCACGCTGGTGGTGCTGCAGCATGCAGGCTCTCCCAAAGTGGAGGCCGCGTGGCTCTACCTCATCATCACCGCCACGTTGCTGCTCTTTGGCTCCGGCTCCGTCTCGGTGGATCAACTCTTCCGCCTCGGCCAGGGTGGCGGCATGAAAAAGCGCCGCTGATGGCCCGCAGCCCCGGCACTGCAGACGCCTCCACTGCCCCGCAGGCCGTGGAGCGGGTGCTCGCCATCGACCCCGCCCTGCGCAAGACCGGCTGGGCCGTGGTGGAAAGCGTGGGCGGCACACTCCGCGCCATCGAGTGGGGGGTCATTCACAACAAGCCCGCTCTTCTGCCCTCAGGCTGCCTCGTGGCCATCCGCACCGGGCTGAGCGACGTCATCTCCCGCCACGCGCCCACCGTGTGTGCCATCGAGACCACCATCTACGTGCAGAGCTTCAAGACCGCCATCGTGCTCGGCACCGCACGCGGGGCCTGCCTTATCGCCGCCGCAGAGCATGGCCTGCCCATTTACGAATACGCTCCGCGAGAGATCAAACAGGCCGCCGTAGGCCGTGGTGCTGCGCAGAAAGATCAGGTGGCCTTCATGATCCGCGCCCAGCTCCGCCTGCGCGAGACCCCCGAACCCGACGCCGCCGACGCCCTAGCCGCCGCCATCACCCACTTCCAAAACGCCTCCGCCGCCAGAGTGACGGAGCGGGAGACGCGGCGGGTGTAGCAGACAAGTTGGAGCCCGCCTTCAGTGAAGGCAAATAGCCCCCAGCAAAGGGACGTCCCCCTTCGTTTCCATTTTTTCGTTCTAGAGGTGGAAACGGGAAACGAAGGCGGCTGACGTGCTGACGCTGTGGCCAGCCTGCGTGCTTTGCGCTGAGCTGCTGCGTGTTTACCTTCCGGTCTCCACCATGCGTGCAAATTCGGCGAAGAAGTACTTCGCATCGTGCGGGCCGGGGGCGGCTTCGGGGTGGTATTGGACGCTGAGCACGGGGGCCTCGCGGTGGCGCATGCCTTCCACGGTGCCGTCGTTGAGGTTGATGTGCGTCACCTCCACGTTGCTGGGCAGGGAGGAGGGGTCGATGGCAAAGCCGTGGTTCTGGCTGGTGATGGACACCTTGCCATTGCGCAGGTCCTTCACAGGCTGGTTGCCGCCACGATGGCCGAACTTGAGCTTGAACGTTTTGCCGCCGTAGGCGTGGCCGAGGATCTGGTGGCCCAGGCAGATGGCGAAGATGGGCTTGTGGCCGATGAGCTGCTTCACCTCTTTGTGGATGTAGTCCAGCGCGGCGGGGTCGCCGGGGCCGTTGGAGAGGAAGATGCCGTCCGGATTGCGGGCCAGCACGTCCTTGGCGCTGGTGGTGGCGGGCACCACGTCCACGCGGAAGCCCTGCTGGCGCAGGCGGCGGAGGATGTTGCGCTTTACGCCGAAGTCATAGGCCACGATGTGGTGCTTGGCTTCGGGAAGGGGGTGGCGCACCTGGCCGTCGGTGCCGGGCTCGCGGTTCTGGCTGGGGCTGGGGATGTCCCAGTCGCCGCTCTCAGTGCCCTCGGGGTCCCAGAGGTAGGGGGCCTTGGTGGTCACTTCCTTCACATAGTCGCTGCCTTCCATGGTGGGGCTGCTGGCGGCCTGCTTCACTGCTTCCTCCGCCGTGGCGGTGGTGGTGATGACGGCACGCATGGCACCACGGGAGCGCAGGTGCGCGGTGAGGGCGCGGGTGTCCACGCCCTGGATGCCGGGGATGCTCCACTGCTTGAGAAAGGCGTCCAGGCTCTGGGTGCTGCGCCAGTTGCTGGGCATGTCGCACAGCTCCTCGATGACAAAGCCGCGCACGTGGGGCTCAGCGCTCTCCATGTCGAGAGGGTTCACGCCGTAGTTTCCGATCATGGGGTAGGTCATGGTCACGATCTGACCACGGTAGGAGGGATCGGTAAGCACCTCCTGATAACCGCTCATGGAGGTGTTAAAGCAGATTTCGCCGGTGTGGCTGGCATCGGCGCCGAACGCCGTGCCTTCAAACACCCGGCCGTCTTCAAGGGCGAGGAGGGCTTTCTTCATCAAGGTTGCGCTGGTGGTCATAGCCAGAAGGGCGGGGGGTGCAAGAGGGAAAGGGATTCCAATCCTACTCGTCTCCCTGCTCGTCGTTGATTCGCTGCGCTCACCCTTCGGGCTCCTTTCTGTCGTCTGTCCCGCTACGCTCGGCTGTCCTCGATCATGGCGCACCGCAAGGGCACGGCGGGTGGGAAAATGACGAATGAGTAAATCCGAATGACGAAATGAGTGTGCGCTTCAGCCTCACTTTTCCTCCGCGATCTCCAGCCTCGGGAAGAGAGGCACGGGGGTGCCGAGCTGGTGGCCGGATTGCAGCAGGCCCCATTTGAGGTCGCTGACTTTGAAGCCTTCCGGCATCTCCCAGCCGATCTGAGCGCGGGCGGTGGCCATGGCGGTGGGCATTACAGGATTGAGCAGTACGCTCACATGCGTGAGCGCCTCCGCCAGATGGTAGAGCACGCTGTCCAGGCGGGCGGCCTGGGCGGGGTCTTTGGCGAGGGAGAAAGGTTTCGTGCTGTCCACAAAGGCATTCGCATGCGTGACGATCTTCCACGCGGCGGCGATGCCTTCATGGATGTCCCAGCCGTTCATCTTTTCGAGATAAAGCGGCACGGCCTCCGCCACGGTCTGGCGCAGGGCCTGGTTGATTTCGTCATCGTAAATGCCTGGAGTGAGCAGGCCGTTGCGATACCTCTGCGCCATGTTGATGGAGCGGTTGAGCAGATTGCCCAGACCACCGGCGAGCTCCTTGTTGTAGGACATGATGATGCGCTCGTCGCTGAAGTCGGCGTCGTAGCCGGTGGCGATGTCGCGCATGAGGTAGTAGCGCAGGCCGTCGGGGGTGAAGGTGCTGGAGAGCACATTGGGGTCGATGACATTGCCCAGGCTCTTGCTCATCTTGGCACCCTTCACATTCCACCAGCCGTGCACGACGAGCTTGGGCATTTCCGCGTCGGTGAAGCCGAGTGCGTGCAGCATGATGGGCCAGTAAACAGCGTGCGCGGGCATGAGGATGTCCTTGCCAATGATCTCGGCATCGGCAGGCCAGATTTTTTCAAACTGTGGCATGCCTTCATTGCCCACTTCATCGGCCAGATAACCGGCAAAGCTGATGTAGTTGGAGAGGGCATCGAACCACACGAAATTTACCGAATCTTCATCAAAGGGGAGGGGAATGCCCCAGCTGAGGCGGTCCTTGGGGCGGGAGATGCAGAGGTCGATGCCGCCGGAGCCTTCGAGGGCATTGAGCACGTCATTGGCGCGGTGCGGCGGGTAGATGAAGTCCGGGTTGCCACGGATGAAGTTTTTCAGCCACTCGGTGTGCTCGCTGAGCTTGAAGTACCAGGCGTCTTCCTCGCGCCATTCCACTTCGCCCCACTCTTCGCCGAAGTTGCCGTCGGGGCCGCGCTCCTTGTCGGTGAGGAACTGCTCCTGGCGCACGCTGTAGTGGCCGCTGTAGCTCTTTTTGTAGAGCTGGCCGGCATCGTGCAGCTTCTGCAGCATGGCCTGCACCACGCGCTTGTGCTTGATGTCCGTGGTGGCGGCCCAGCCGTCGTAGCGCACGTTCAGCTTGTCCCACAGTGCGGTGAAGTGCTGCGTCACGCCATCCACAAAGGCCTGCGGAGTCAGACCGGCTTTTTCAGCGCTCTTCTGCACCTTCTGGCCATGCTGGTCCACGCCGGTGAGGAAGTACACCTCGCGCCCGTTCAGCCGCTGGAAACGGGCCATGACATCGGCCAGCACCTTTTCATAAGCGTGGCCGATGTGCGGCGGCGCGTTGGTGTAGTCGATGGCGGTGGTGATGTAGTAGGGCTTCATGGTCAGGCTCAGGCCCTTCACATGCCGCCCTTCGACGCGCAATTCAAGTGCCGGTGCGGGAGAATGCGCTGGGACAGCCGCTGGCTTGCACCTCAGAAACCGGTCGCCAGCAGCAGGACAAGCAGTGAGAGGGAAACAGCCAGCAGGATGCCGTGAAACTTCCAGAAGCGCCGCTGCTCGGTTAGCGCAGCCGCCAGATCGGCCGCTGATCGTGACTGCGCCAGCCGGGCGATGTGGGTGGCATACTGGGTCAGTTTCAGCGCTGGATAGAGAGCCAGAAAAGCGGAGAGCACTCCAAGGGCAGCCAGTGGCACAAGACGCGCGTCTTTTCTGAAGAAATCATGTCCTGAGGTGCGCACGGCCTCTGCCGACAGGACAAAGACAGCCGCGATGATGAATGCGCAGACGATGCCGGCCACAGCGGAGATGAAGCGCACCCAGGGTCTGGTGCCCGAGAGGGCGGCCAGCACGGCAGGGGGCACCACGCCGCAGGAGGCTGCTCGTGCACCGGCGGAAGGAGGATCACTCAGGTGCAAACCTGCTGTCTGCATGAGAGAGGCCCCAGAGGGAGATGCAGCGGCCTTGGCGGAGCCGACGATTTCAAACAGGCCCTGCCAGCCGGAGGTTTCATGCCAGCCAAGGTCAGACAGGCGGAAAAAGCCGGTCTTCAGGCCTTTCTCGATCTTGGAGGTTTTGTAGGTGCCGAGCTCCCGGCCTTCTCGGGTGACCAAATAGGACATCATAGCTGCCGGGCAATGAGCAGCGACCATGCCCAAGCAGCGCGGTGTTTTGGCAGAGGTGCGCCAAGCACGCTTGGCGGTGCCCGTGCAGAAGACGACTCCGCTGCCGCGCCAGACCTGCCAAGACTCAGCGTCCAGGAAGTTCCATGCTCTGCTGTGCGGAGGGGGGGGAGTCGCTGCCGCCAGTGGGAAGCTTGAAATTTTTGGGCATGAACACCGCCGCTGCGACGACGGCCAGAATGATGAAGGTCAGGTAGATGAGGGCGATGACGCCGTAAAACTTCCAGAAACGGCGCTGCTCTGAAAGCGCCGCAGTCAGGTCGGCATAGGAACGTGTGCGGACCAGCGAGGTGATCTTGGAGGCATACTTGGTCAGCCGCAGGGTCGGATAAAGGGCCAGCAGGGTCATGAGGCCATAGCCTATGGTGGTGCCGATGACGTAGGCACTGCCCAGAGAGGCCGTGCCAGATGCCTGGGCGATGGCACCGCTGAAAAGGATGTTGATTACGACAAAACCCACCATGACCACCACCCCCAGCCACATGAACAGAGAGAGGAGCCGCACCCAGAAGCGGGTGCCCTTGAGCTCCAGCACCACCAGGGGAGGCACAGAGCCGCCAGCTCCGGTGATGTCGATGTTGGCCACAGGAGCGGCATAGGGATTGATGCCGTCCGGGGCGCGAAACTCCGCAGGTCGTTTGACCGGTGCGCTGAGGGGGGAGGAAATGGCATTGGAGGGCTTGGGCAGCCCGCCTGACGGGTTGGCGATGTCAGAGAGCGCCTTCCAGTTTTCCATTCCCTCCTGCCAGCCCCAGTCCGAGGACTTCAAATGACCGGATTTCAGTCCGTCCTGGATTTGTGAAATGGAGTAGGTGCCGACTTCCTGGCCTTCGCGGGTGATCAAATATTCGCTCATGCGTGGCAGGCTTTTACCGGAACCTGCCACGGGAGTCGAGTTGTTTTTAGTCAGAATACTGCAACACGATTGCCAGACGGATTACTTCGGCAGCATGGTGAGATACTGGTCGTTCATCTGCTTCACCTTGGCGTGCATGGGGTCGAGCTGCGGCTGCAGCTTGGCCAGCTCGGCGGTGGCTTCGGCGATGATCTTCTCCTTTTCGGGGATCTCCTTGGTGGCGGCGGCGATGGTGGCCTCGGCGTCAGTCTTCTTTTTCTTGGCGCCTTCAAAGTCGGCCAGGGCCTTGGCGGCTTCAGCCTTCTTGGCATCGAGCACCTTCTGCTCAGCATCCAGCTTGCCATGGGCGGCGGCGTAGGCCTGCTCCAGCGGCGGCAGTGCTGCCTTGGCGGCGGCGATGGCGGCATTCAGCGGGGCCACCTTTTCGGCGAGGGCTTTTTCCAGCGCAGCAGGGGCGGCCTGCTTTTCGGCGAGAGCCTTGCCCTGGGCCTCGATCTCCTTCTGAATGGCATCGCGCTGGGCGCGCAGCGGTGCGGCTTTCTTGTCAGCGGCAGCCAGCTCGCCCTTCGCCTGCTCAAACTGCTGCTCGGCGGCTTTCACGGCATTCTGCGCCTTGTTCACCCCCTGCGGGTTGTTGGCGGCATGAGCAGTGTTTTTGGCGGAGCTGGCCTGGCCTTTGGCTGCGCGTTTTGCATTCAGTTCGCCTTCAGCGGTCTTGATGGCTGCGGCCACATCGGCGGCGGCTTTTTCAGCCTCAGCCACCTTGGCGGTGAGGGCGGCGTCTCCGGCCTTGGCGGCCAGCTCCTTCTTGGCGGCGGCCACTGCATCGGCGGCGGGCTTCTGCCTGGCGCGGGTGTCTTTGAGGGCTTTCTCAGCCGCGTCTTCGGCGGCCTTGGCAGCGGCCAGGGTGGCTTCGGCGTCTTTGTCAGCCTTGGCCTTGGCGGCCAGGTCTGCGGTGGCATCTGCATGCGCTTTTTTGGCAGCTGCCACAGCGGCTTCCTTCTGGGCCTGGGCGTCCTGTTTGGCCTTCACGGCCTTTTCAGGGGCGTCCAGCTTGCCAGCCACTTCGGCGAGGCTCTTCTTCTTGCTCTCGATGAGCTTGCTGATGTCCTCGGCAGCCTTCTTCGCAGCGGCGATGCCTTCGTCCTTGGCCTTCGTGGCGGCGGCGATCTCGGCTTCCTTGGTGGCGATGATGGTCTTCTGCTCGTTCACCTTGGCGGCGGCGGCGGCATCGGCATCGCGCGTGGGCTTGATGGCGGTTTCCAGACCGGCCTGCTCTCCCTGCGCCTTCTTCAGCGCGGCTTCGAGTCCGGGCTGTGCGGCAGTGGATTCGGCGATGGTTTTCTTGGAAGCCTCGATGCGAGCAGCGGCGGAGGTCTTGGCGGCTTCGGCGTCTTTCTTGGCTTCGGTGAAGTCGGCGAAATCCGTTTCCAGCTTGGCCAGCTTTTCCTTCTCGGCCAGCACGCCGGTGTTGAACTGGGCGGCCTTCAGTGCGGTGGGCACCTTCTGCAGCACGCCAATCTCGTCGCCGGCGGACTTCACCGCATACTGTGCGGCTGCGAGGTTGTTGCGGCCGGTGACAGCGTTGGACTCGGCGTTCTTGAGACGATCAGGACCTGCTTTCACCAGCGCAGGCAGCTTGGGCAGCTCGGCCTTCTTGGCGGCAATGCCATCGGCAGTGGCTTTGATCTTGGCGTCGGTTTCAGCGATGAGTTTGTCCAGATCCGCCGGGGCGGCGGGGGCGGCACCCAGCTCGGACTTGGCCTTGGCCAGCGCAGTGGCAAGCTGATCGGCCTTGGCCTTCACAGGGGCGATCTTCTGCTGCTCGGCCTTGGCGGCGGCGAGCCTGCCCTCGGCGTCCTTCACCTTGGCGGTGAGGGCGGCGTCTCCGGCCTTGGCGGCCAGTTCTTTTTGCGCGGCATCCAGCGCGGCGGTGCTGTCTGCCACAGCCTTGTCAGCAGCGGGCAGTTTGGCGGCCTCGGCTGCCACAGGTGCCAGTTCCTTCTCCTGAGCGGCGATCTTGGCGGACTTTTCCGCATGCGCCTTGATGGCGGCGGTGCGTGCAGCCTTGTCGGCGTCAGCCTTGGTGCGTGCGGCCTTCAGACCCGCCAGTGCCTTTTCATCGGCGGCGATTTCTCCGGGCAGGTTCTTGCTGCGCGCCTCGTTGGCTGCCACTTCAGCCTTCACTTTGGCCAGGGCTTCCTCGCGTGCCTTGGCATCAGCCTCGGCGGCCTGTGCAGCGGTTTTCAGAGAGGGGAGCTTGGCGGTCAGCTCGGCCATACGCTGCTCCGTCTGCACGATGCGTTGGGCGATCTGCGAAGGATTGCTGCTGAACTGCCCGGCCTCAGTGAGCGCGGGAGTGCCGAGGTTCCAGAGCTTGATCTCACCGCGCCAGTTGGCGGAGATGGCGGACTTGGAGTCAAAGAGGGCTACCACCTTGGTCACGAGGTCGCCCTGGTTCGGGGCTTCGGCCAGCTTGTTGCCATTGATGTCCCAGACGCGCACGAGGCCGTCGTTGCCAGAGGAGACGAGCTTGCCGTCCGGAGTGAAGGACACAGACTGCACGCCGCCGTTGTGCGCGGTCCAGTTTTTCACCTGCTTGCCCTCGCTCATCTCCCAGGTGATGATGGTGCCGTCGGTGGCGCAGGAGGCGAGGATGTTGGAGTCTGCACGCCAGGCCACGTCCACGCAGGAGGCCTTGTGCTGGCCCAGGATGTAGAATTCGCCGCCATTCGCAGCCTCCCACACGTTCACGTTGCCGTTGCGGTCGCTGGTGGCCAGCAGCACGCCATCGGGGCTGAAGGCGGTGCTCATCACCCACTCGGTGTGTTTGTTGATGACGTACTGCTCCTCGCCGGTGGCGGTGTCGTAGGCCTTCACCTTTTTGGAAGGGCTGCCGATGACGATCATCTTGTGGTCGGGGCTGATGTCAGCAGACATCACCTGATCAAACTCCTTGCCCACTTCGGTGATGCGTTTGCCAGTCTTTACATCCCAGACGATGGCGTGGCCGTTTTTACCGGCACGACCGCCGCCCATGACGAGCAGGGAACCATTGCGGCTGAAGCGCAGGCTGTGCGCGTAGCCTTCGGTGTAGGGGAAGATGCCCACGAGCTGCCGGGTATCGGTGTCGTAAAGCAGGATCTGCTTGGGGGCAGCCAGGGCCATGAGGGAGGTCCACGGGCTGGCGGCCATGGCGGTGATGGCCGTGGTGTGCTGCGTGACGATGACTGGTTCCAGCAGCACGTGTTCTGGCTTGGCGATGGGGCCTTCGGGCTTGCCACCGGTGACGGCCACAGCCATGTCCACCTTGGGCTTGTTGGATTTTTTGGCGATGCTCGACTTGGTGTCCAGGATGCCGCCTTTGATCCACGCGGCGAGGAGGTCCAGATCCTTCTGCCCCAGCGGCGCGCCTTCCGGCGGCATGAAGGGCTCCTCCTTCTTGGCACAGGTCGTCCAGAGGCGGCTGCTGTCGGAGTTTCCGGCGTCCACTACGGAGCCGCCGCCACCGCCGGCCATCAGCGCGGCAAAGCTGGTCAGGTCCAGATCGCCCTTCTTCTTGTCAGGATTGTGGCAGGAGAAGCACTTGTTCTCCAGCAGCGGGCGGATGTGGTCCTGATACGTGATCTTCTCGCCAGAGTCCTGGGCACGAAGAGACACGGCGGCGAGGGCCGCGCATGTCAGCGAAAGGGTGGTTTTGGGCAGCATAGTTGGGGATACTGCCGTGAAATACGCTGAATAGGCGCAAAGCCTTTCGCGACTTCCCTTGCGGCAGGTGTGTGAAAATTGCGCCCAGATGCCGTCTGCGGCTCATGATTTCAAGTCCATGCTCATGAGCGGCACGGGCGGCACGCGGCATCTTTTTGATCAGGCAGTTTCCAAGTGGCCGGCGCGTGCTTCATTTGCGGGATGATCTCAAAGAAAAGCCAGCCCTTTGCCCCTCTGAGGCCGTTGCTTCATGTGGTGGCGTTTCTGCTGGCCGGGGTGCTGCTGCCCTTTGTCTGGCTGCGGGAGGATCCGCAGTTCTGGACCTACGCCGGGGGGTATCCCCTCTGGCTGAGGCAGGCGGTGCTGGTGGGATTTTACCCTCTGCTGCTGCTCCAGGGGGCGCTGCTGGCGTATCTGAGCTGGCTGCTGATCCGCAGGCCCTCACGATTTTCCAGGGTGTGCTGCATGGAGGTGCTGCACATGGGGCTGCAGTGGATGCTTCTGGGGCTGGTCGTCCTCATGATGGTGGCCAACAACGTGGCCAACCTCCTGGACGGACGCCCGCTGCATGATCATCCGGCCAAGACGGCTGCAACAGCTGCCCGTAGAGCGAACTTCCAAGTTCGCTTGTGAAAGCCCGCATTGCTTCCCGGCGGGAAATGGAATGGAAAGATCCGTTTTACCAGACTGTGATCTTCACCCATCAGGGCATGGCCAGCCAGGCCTTGACCGTTGTCAGGCCCACGGAGGGATTGCGGTAAACCGTGTCTGTTTTGGCGACCTTCCCATCGGGCTTGATCAGCGCATAGTAGGCCTTCTCCGGCGGGCCCGGGGTGCGGTAGCGCTCCAGGTCTTTGTGCCCGCGCTCCAGCACCACGACGATGAAGTTTTCCTTCACCAGCTTTTTCGTTTCCTGCAGGTCCATAAAGGAGGTGATGTCGAAGCCCGGCCAGCTGCCCCCTTCCATCGGATCATAGCTGAACATGATCACCCGCTTCTTGTCCTTGGCACCGCGCTTGAGAGCTGCATCCACATCATGGCCGGGAGCATAGCCAAAAACCGCCCTGGCATCAAATTCAGCCGCATTCACTGTTACTACGCATACCAAGGCCATCATCAGCAGGGAAAGTGATTTCATAAGAATCCAGCTTAGCACAAAAGATGCAACGTCAATGCATCTTTCTGTCTAAAGAGGCTGCTGGATGCTCAGGGGAAAGTGTCTTTCCTTGCCGATGTCTGGCCCGCCATTGATGGGAGCGAATCCCGAAATTCGCACTCCGATTCAGCAGCGTGCTTTACTTCGCCAGCTTGTAGATCGCGCCGTTCCAGTCCAGCACGAGGAGCTCTCCGGCGGCGTTGGCGCAAAAGGCGGTGGGCTTGACCAGAATGGTGGGCTTCTTCTTGGGATCGGCTGCAGGTGTCTGCGGGCTGGTGTAGAGCAGGTCATTGCTCTGCTCCTTGCCGCTGTCGTCGGTCTTGAGCGCCCAGATCTTGCCGAGCACAAAGTCGCCATACACATATTTGCCCTGGAGCTCTGGCAGCGACTTGCCGACATAGACGATGCCGCCGGTGATGCTGAGGCCGTCGGCGTGAGTGTAGGAGTGGATGGGCTCGATGAACTTGGCGTCTGCGGGCGGAGTGTCGGTGTTCAGCGGGAAAGCGGAAGGGCCTTCGCGGAACTGCCAGCCGTAGTTGCCGCCGTTGGTGATCCAGTTGATCTCCTCATAGATGTCCTGGCCCACATCGGCGCACCAGAGGTGGCCTTTGGCGTCAAAGCTCAGCCCCCAGGGGTTGCGGATGCCATTGGCATAGATCTGCGGCAGGGCGTTCACACCGCTGGCGTAGGGGTTGTCGGCAGGAATGCCGTAGGCCTTGGAGTAGTCACGGTCGTTCACGTCGATGCGCAGGATCTTGCCGTAGAGCGTGGCATTGAGCTGGGACATCTTGAGCTCGCCGTTGCGCTTGGAGTTGTCTCCCACGCCGATGTAGAGGAAGCCGTCCGGGCCAAAGAGGATGTTGCCACCGTGGTGGTTCCAGTTCACCAGCGGGATCTCCAGCAGGCTGCGCTCGGTGCTCTCATCCGCCTTGTCGCCATTGGCCTTCATCTCGGTGATGACGAGGCGCTTGGGCTTCTGCAGAGTGTAGCAGAGGTAGAAGAGGCCGTTGTCCTTGAACTTCGGGTGGAAGGCCAGACCGTTGAGCCCTTCTTCAAACAGGCCGTCCTTGGCCTCCATGCCTCGCGGAGAGAGATCGAGAAAGGTCTTGGCCTCGCTGCCTGCTTCGTCTTTGGGCAGGATGAGGATCTGCCCACGCTGCAGCGCCAAAAACTCACGGCCGCTGCCATCCTCCGGAATCACCACCGCGATGGGCCGCTCCGTTTTGAGCTTTTCATAAACACGGGTCAGCTTGTGGGTATCGGCAGCAAGAGCGGCGGAGCCAGCAGCGACGAGGAGGGCAAGAGAGAGCAGGGAGCGCATAGGATGGATTCGAGATAGTCAGTCTATGCGGGCCGAGTCTTGCAGGGCAATGAGGATTTTTTTCCCCAGAGGGGGAGATGCATCGCACGAACTGATCACCAATCCCCCCGACGTCAAACCACCCGGTCATTGACCGCCCGCCGAATGCTTCTATCCTGCGCGTCCCAAAACCCATGAGCAACGCCACCGCCATCACCCCCACACGTGCCCAAGACTTTCCCGAATGGTACCAGCAGGTCGTTCGTGCCGCCGACATGGCGGAGAACTCCGAGGTGCGCGGCTGCATGGTCATCAAGCCCTGGGGCTACGGCCTGTGGGAGAGCATCCAGCGCCAGCTCGATGCCAAGTTCAAGGCCACCGGCCACGTGAACGCCTACTTCCCCCTGCTGATCCCCCTGAGCTATCTGGAAAAGGAAGCGCAGCATGCCGAGGGCTTTGCCACGGAGTGCGCCGTCGTCACCCATCATCGCCTGGAGGCGCAGAAGCAGCCGGACGGCACCACCAAGATGATCCCCACCGGCGAGCTGGCCGAGCCCTTCGTCATCCGCCCAACCTCCGAAACCATCATCGGCGCCGCCTTTGCCCGCTGGGTGGAAAGCTACCGCGACCTGCCGCTGCTGATCAACCAGTGGTGCAACGTCATGCGCTGGGAAATGCGCCCGCGCCTTTTCCTGCGCACCGCCGAGTTCCTCTGGCAGGAAGGCCACACCGCGCACGAAACGGAAGAAGAGGCCATCGTGGAAACCCGCACCATGCACAAGGTGTATGAGGAATTCCTGCGCGACCATCTGGCCATTCCGGTGATCCCTGGCGAGAAGACCGAGCGCGAGCGCTTCCCCGGCGCGGTGCAGACCTTCACCGTTGAAGCCATGGTGCAGGACAGAAAGGCCATCCAGGCCGGCACCTCCCACTACCTGGGGCAGAATTTCTCCAAAGCTGCGAACATCCAGTTCCTCGGCCGCGACAACACCCGCCAGCTGGCCTACACCACGAGCTGGGGCGTGAGCACGCGCATGATCGGCACGCTGATCATGGCGCATGGCGACGACGACGGCGTGATCATCCCGCCGCGCGTGGCACCAACTCAGATCGTCATCCTGCCTGTGACTCCGAAGCCGGACACCCGCCAGGAGGTCATCGACGCCTGCGAGGCGCTGGCGCAGACGCTGCGCACGCAGACCTTTGCCGGCGAGCCGCTGCGCGTGCATGTGGACAAGCGCGACCTTCAGGGCGGCGCGAAGAACTGGGAGTGGATCAAGAAAGGCGTGCCGATGCGTCTCGAAATGGGACCGCGCGACATCACCAGCCGCAGCGTGGCCGTGTGCCGCCGCGACCAGGGACCGAAGGCCAAGGAATTCGTGCCCAAGGAAGACCTCATCCAGTCCGTGACCGAGCGCCTGCAGGAAATCCAGGACGCCCTGCTGGCCCGCGCCACCGCGCTGCGCGATGCCAACATGAAGAAGCTGGAGACGCTCGAAGAATTCAAAGCCTTCTTTGCCGAAGGCTCCGAAGGAGGCTTTGCCCTCATGCACTGGGCAGGCAGCAGCGAGGAGGAAGAAACGCTGAGCAAGGACATGAAGGTCACCATCCGCTGCATCCCGCACGGCGACCAGTTTGCCGAAGAAGGGAAATGCTTCCTCACCGGCAAGCCGAGCACCCGCCGCGTGGTGTTTGCGCGGAGTTATTGAGCTAGGTCACGGGCTGACGAAATTCGCGACAGCGTCCCGGAGTGCTCCAGTCCTCTGGAGCTTTACGAGTGCCTTGGGTATTCGAAAAGCGCCGGAGGTCCGGCGCACTCCAGAACGCAAAGCGCACGCGCTCGCCCCTATCGCAAAATCTCGCCCTTCGTCACATCTCCGGGCACATCCAGCAGCATGATCTGATTGATGGTCTTGAATTGCGCGTGGTCGGCCACGCTCCAGACGATCTTTTTGTCCCGCGTGACTTCGATGACCTGGGCCTGCTCGCCGATGTGGCCGTGGCCGAGATAGACACAGAAGACAGTGTTGCCATTGGGCAGGCGCTGGCAGCCGGCCATGAGGCGCAGAGTGTAGCCTGGGATGTCGTTTTTCTTGAGCTCCCACACGATGTTTTCTTTGGCATCGATCTCGCGCACTTCGTGGCCGTCGCCGCAGGTGATGAGCAGGTGGCCTTCCGGCAGGGGAACGACTTCATGCGGATCTCCGGGGACTTTGATCTGGCGCAGCACTTTGCCGTCGCCATCGAGTTCGACGATTTTGCCCTCGCCTTTGAAAGCCACGAGGTAGTGGCCGTTGGCCAGCTTGCGCGTGCCGCGAAACTGGTTGTGCAGCTTGATCTCCGGCGCGGCAGTTAGCTTGATCTCCTTGGCGATCTTGCCTGCGCGATCCACCTCGATGATGCGGCTCGTTCCGCATTCCACGATCATCACATTCCCATCTGGCAGCGGCTGGCAGGCGTGCACCTCCACCTTCACATCCGTGGGGGCCTTGTACTCCCAGACGACCTTCTTGTCAGGCGTCACCTCCAGCGCACCGCTGACAAAGCAGAAGAGGTAATTTCCATTTGGCAGCTTCCAGCAGTCCTGCGGGGCTTTGCAGTCCCACTGCCACTCGATTTTGCCCTCGGCGGAAACCACACATACCTTGCCGCCGCCGTAGTCACAGCAGAGAAACGGATGCGCCGCAGCAGCGGAGGAGGCAAAGGCGAATAGGATGGCAAGAAGTCGGAGCGTGGGCATGATAAAAAGGCTGGCCCACATCAACGTACACCGCAGGGCGTTTGATTCACGCCATTCGCAGCGCGCATCCCCCGCCAAACAATCAGCGGATGAAGTAGCTCAGGTTTTCCAGCTCCACGGCCAGATCCACGCTGTTCACGACCACGTTTTCTGGCACGTCGAGCACGGTGGGGGAGAAGTTCAGGATGGCCTGGATGCCGTGCTGCACCATCTCATTGACCACAGACTGGGCGCTGCTGGCAGGCACGGAGAGAATGGCCATTTTCACACTCTGGCGACGGATGAATTCGGGCATGTCCGTCATGGCCAGCACCGGCACATTGACTCCCGGCACCTTGCGCGGAGAGAGGTCGAATGCGGCGGCGATTTCAAAGCCCTCCTTGCGGAAGCCGCCGTAGCGCAGCAGTGCGGAACCGAGATTACCCACGCCCACCAGGATCACGGGCTGCAGCTTGTTCTGGCCCAGCACGTCGCCGATGGTGCCGCTGAGGGCGTCCACATTGTAGCCCAGACCGCGTGTGCCCAGCTGACCAAAGTAAGCCAGATCTTTGCGCAGCTGCGTGGACTTCACCCCGGCGGCCTTGGCCAGGGCGGCGGAGGACACCGTGTCCACCTGATTTTCACGCAGACGCTGCAGGCAGCGCTGGTAGATCGACAGGCGGTAGATCGATTTGCGGGGGATGTCTATTCGGGTGGCCATTTTGGGGGAACAATGTGAAAATTCACCCAAACATAACGAATGTCAAACGTGGCTAGGTTGCAGGCCTATCACTTCAAGGGGCCGGCCTGAGGATCCGGTGTGCTCCGGACGGGGGCTGCATCGGGAATGCGCTGGGCTGCGGGGATGTGCAGATTCTGCTCCAGCATCTTGAGGTACTCGATCAGCCCCGGTGTGGCCTTCTTTTCATCGTAGAGTTTTTTCAGAATACCGTAGCCTTTTTGCCACGAGGCGGGGTCGGTGGATTGGGCGTAGGCGTAGGCGGCGAAGCGCTGGGTGAAGTTCAGCCCTCCGTTCTGGAAGGCGTTCCAGTAGGCATCTCCGGCGGCCTTGAAATCCTTGCTGCGGTTCCAGTGGATGTCCCCGAGCTTCTGCCACAGGCGCGGATTGTCGGGCAGGAATTTGAGGCCCTCGGTCAGGATGTCGATGCCGCGTTTCACATAGGCCTGGTATAGCTGGCCGCGCAGGCCGGGCTTGAGATCTTCGCTGTAGAGGTAGTAGGACGCGGCATTGTATGCCATGTGCCAGGATGCCTCCTCCCAGTAGCTGGCGTTGCGCGGCTGCAGGCGATTCACGAAGTTATAATATTTGTCCACTTGTGCCCAGTCCACGTTAGTGAATGCCACATATGCCTGGAGCTGGAAAACGGTGGCCACCAGTCCGCGCAGCCCGCCTAGTGTTGCGGCCAGGCCCATCTGGCCCATGTTTTCCCCGGTGCCCAGGTTCATGGGCTCGTCCACCAACCGCATGCGCCGCAGATCACGCGTGACGTGCTGCTCCAGCGGGAGCTTTAGCACGCCAAAAATCAGCAGCACGGCGAGGGCCTGGAGTTTTCGTTTCATAGTTCCTTTTCCACAAAGACCAGATGCGTGATGAAGAGGTACACGCCCAGGTAGAGTGCGGCGATGCCGGTCATGTCGTTCACTGCATTCCAAGGGACGATCTGTCCGTTTGTGACGCTGTCCACCACGTCGAACTGGGTTAGGTCGGGAATGATGGCTGCCAGGACAAAAGATGCGACATGCTTTGCTGTGCTGTGCAGATTGGGCTGGAAAAAGTAGTCGCGAATCAGTGCCTCTCCATGGCCGATGAGCGTGATGCAAAAGGTGATGACGATGGTGAAGAGCGTGGAGCTCGCGATGCAGGAGATTATCATGGCCACGGCGGTAACAACAGAGGCCTTCAGAAAGATGGCCCACACGGCCCAGTGCAGATTCCACGTGAGGCCCTGTCGGGCCACGATCTCGCTCAGCTGCGCCAGAGCCTCAGGGGTGTCCTGCTTGTCCTGGTGCAGCTGTGCTACAGCGGCGTCAAACAGCACGGACTGCTGCATCCACAGGATGAGGCTGAGAATGGCGTCCATGATGACCAGCCCGCTGGCGATGAGCATGAGCACGCCTATAAATTTCCCCAGCAGATAGTCAAAGCGCGGCACGGGCTTGGACAGGATGGTGTAGAGCGTGCGGTCCTCCAGGTCTTTCGGCAGCAGCAAGGCGGTGGCGACGATGCCGATAACAATGCTGAAGATCTGCAGGCTGCCCAAAGAAAAGCTTTTGAGCTGGCCGAGCTGCTTTTCGGGATTGATGACGGAAAGACCAAAACCCATGGCAACTACCAGTGCGCAGAGCACCAGCAGGAAGGGCAGGATCTTCATGCGCATGAGCTGTGTCATGGTGGCGTGGGCCAGCGTCCACACGCGTGAGGGGGAAAAGCGCACCGTGGGTGTGCTGAAGGAGGCGGAAGTCTGTGCGGCGGCCTGGCTCATGATTTTTTCGGTTCGTTGGTGGCTTCCAGAAACAGGCGCTCCAGCGTGGTGCGCGGGTGGCCGCTGCGCAGCAGGCGGGTGTCTCCGCCCTCGGCTTTCACGAGGGCATCGATCTTGGCCAGCAGGGCGGGGGATGCGTTTTCCAGCACCATCTCGGTCTGATTTTCCACGGCGATGAGATCCTCCAGCCGTCCCTCGCGCACCATGCGCCCGTGGGCCATGATGCCCACGCGGTCGCACACCTCCTGCATCTGCTCTAGGAGGTGGGAGGTGACGAGCACGGTGATGCCGCGTGCGCGGAATTCGATGATGAGATCCCGGATGATGCGAGAGCCCGCAGGGTCCACGCCGGCGGTGGGCTCGTCCAGCACGAGAAGGCGTGGCTCATGGATGAGCGCCTGCGCCAGCCCGAGGCGTTGCAGCATGCCTTTGGAGTAGCCGCCCACGCGGCGTGTGGCCGCGTCTTCCAGACCTGTCAGCGCCAGCATCTCATCGGCGCGGGATTTGAGTTTGGCACCGTTCATGCCGCAGAGCCTGCCGTAAAAGTGCAGCGTCTCGCGGCCGTTGAGGTGCTTGTAGAAATACGGGTTCTCAGGCAGGAAGCCCACGCTGTGGCGGCTGGCCACCTCCGTGCTCGGGATGCCGAAGATGCTGGTCTCTCCCGCCGTGGGTTTCAGCAGGCCGAGGATGACCTTCATGGTGGTGGACTTGCCGGAGCCGTTGGGGCCGATGAGACCATAAACCTCTCCGGCCTCCACCGTGAGAGACACATCGTGCACGGCACGGAAGGCACCTTTCCCAAGACTGCCTTTGAAGATCTTGGTCAGGTTTTTGACAGAGACTGCAGGCGTGGTGCTCATGCGGGTGGTTGGGGCTGGTTTACGCCACGATGGAAAATCCACGCAGACCGGGCTGCGCGGCAATGGAATTCACTTCTCTTTCTTTGATGTGGGAGCCCAGGCTGCTCGTCTGGATGTCCTCCAGAAAGGCGTCCAGCTCATCGGACTCAAAGGACTGCGCCAGCATCTCCACGCGGCCATCGGGCAGGTTCTTGACCCAGCCGGTGACGTCAAAGCCGGAGGCGATGCGCTTGGTGCTGTAACGAAAGCCCACGCCCTGGACGCGGCCTGAATAGAAAACATGTTTGGCGGTCATCATTTCATCAAAAGCTTGAGTGCGGCGCGGGCCTCCTCGCTGGCGGTCTCCAGCATAACGACACCGGCATCGCCGCGGTTGCGCAGCAGGCTCACATGGCGGCCCTGAGCGGTGAATTCATTTTCTCCGCTGGTCTTGTAGGTCTCGCGCAGGGAGTTGAGCATGGCCTTGTAAAAGGCGTCGGCGGTGGACTTGTCCATGAAGACGGTCTGCCAGGCGGCGTGGTCGCGCTTGGCACCACCATCGGCTGCCCAGACCAGCAGGCGGTCGGCCACCAGACCACGGGCACCGAGGGCGGAGTCCTCATCGTTGTTGTGCATGCGCAGGGCTGTGACGCAGGCAAATTTGCCCAGGCTGTCGTCCAGATAGGGCAGCGCGCCTTTGAGCTTCACATCTCCCAGCGTGATCTCCACAGGCGCAGGGCGCTCAGGATCGAGATAGACCTCGGGCTCGATGACCTCCGCCGTGCTGATGGGCGGGCGGCTGTAGGCGGCATTGAGCTGGGGGAAATTCCCCGCGCTGTGCAGCGTCTGCGCAAACTCAAAGCCCCTGCTGAAGGGGAAGAGCGCCAGCTCACGCAGATACGCGGGCATGGGGACCTGGTTCAGCGGATGGTCGGGGTCTTCCGATGGCAGTTCATCCTTGGGCGCAGCGGCAGGATTTTGCAGCGAGAAAAGGAAGCGCGTGAGTCCCGCATCTCCGGCGATCAGTGACTCGCGCGCCAGGCGCATGTCCGTCTTGAGCGGGCCATGCTGCGGCTGAAAGAGCGTGCTGCCGTACTCGCGCAGCAGCTGGCCAAAGGCGATGCCCATTGGCTCATTCGCCGTCACCTCGGGTCCGCTGGCTGTGGCGGGATCGATGGTGAACATGGTCTCCGATTCCGCGTCATACCAGCCGCCCAGCTGGCGTGCCAGCAGCGCCGCGCGCAGCGGCAAGGGATCGACCGCCTCGGGGATCCAGCCCAGCGTGGCGAGTCCACGGGCGAGCTTTTTGGCCTCGTCATTCGGCTGCTGGCGTTTGAGCCAGACGAGGATCACGGCCTCCACCTCCTCCTGGCTGACCTTCGTGGTCACCAGCGGCAGCGCATGCAGCTTGCGCATCTTCATCATGTCCAGGCCCATGCCCACAAAGTCGGGGGCCACATCCTCGTCCTTCACGGGCGTGGCGGTCATTTTCTGCGCGTCCTTCACGCCCAGCATGCCCAGCTTCTGGATGAGCTGCGCGTTTTCATCCTTCAGCACATCATTCTGGCCCTGAAGGTACTCGATCTGCCCCTCCAGCAGCACGATCTGCTTTTTCAAATCGTCCACCAGAGCCACCTCTTCGACAGGCACGTCGCGTTTCCCCACGGGCGGGGATTTCTTGGCGGGCTCAGCCTTCACCGCGAGCGGCGGTGTTGCCTCCGGCTTCATTCCCGCCAGATACAATGCCGCAGCGCCTCCCAGCGAGAGGAGGATGAGCAGCAGGATGGCGGGGTTGGGCTTCATCGGCGCAAATCATGCAGCGGAAAAGCAGAGCGGGCAATATCACCCGCTGCTTTCCCCTCACTTTTCCGCTTGGCGCAGCGCCGATCCACCCCAACATACCCGGCAGCGGGCTCAGCCGCCCGGCATCAACCATGTTCCGCTGGCGATTCGGCAACCACGATCTCGATCTCACCCATCGCGGGCTCATCATGGGCATCGTGAATGTCACGCCCGACAGCTTTTCGGATGGTGGCCGCTTCAACGATCCAGGCCGCGCCGTGGAGCATGCCTTCATGCTGCTGGCTGAAGGGGCTGACATCCTGGATGTGGGCGGCGAATCCACCCGCCCCGGTGCTGAACCGGTGAGCGAGGCCGAGGAGCTGCGCCGCGTGCTGCCGGTCATCCGCGCCGTGCGCTCGCAGACGAAGGCGCTCATCTCCATCGACACCATGAAGGCCGCAGTGGCCCGTGCCGCGCTGGATGCCGGGGCCGACATCATCAATGACGTGACCGGCCTGCGCGGAGACGCCGCCATGCCGCGCGTGGCCGCGGAGACGCACGCGGGCCTCGTCGTCATGCACATGACCGGCACACCGCAGACCATGCAGGCTCACCCGCAGTACGATGATGTGGTGGCCGCCGTGGGCGACTACTTTGACAGCCGCCTGCGCGTGCTGCAGGGAGAGGGTATCGACCCCGAGCGCATTGTTCTGGACCCCGGCTTTGGCTTTGGCAAAACCCTGGAGCACAACCTCTCCCTCATGCGCGCTCTGCCACAGCTCAGCATACGGCGGCCGCTGCTGGTGGGCGTGTCACGCAAATCCATGATTGCCCGCGTCATGCATTCCGATGCCATGGAAGACCGCTTCTGGCCCACGATAGCGCTGAGTGCCTATGCGCGCGAGCACGGGGCAAGGATTGTGCGCGTGCATGATGTGAAGCCGAACTGCGATGCGCTCAGGATGATGGAGGCGATTTTGGGCGGGGTGTGAGAAGCGCGGCAGCGCAAAGTAGCCCTGTTCCTGTGGAACAGGCGAGAGCGAAGCAAACACCAACGTGTGAAGTGCCGTGAATTGCGGGTGATGCGGAGCTGTACCTTGTTGCACAGCAACAAGGCTACTTTGATGCGCTCTCGCGCCTCGCGAGCTACACCCCAAACAATGGAATCCCAGATGCTTGGTGGCTTTGAGCCAGGCGTGATCAGTGAAGCTGACCCAGCTTCCGGGCCCACGTCAGCGCGTAGTCCTCCGCAAAATCCTCCCGGCGTGTCAGGCTGTGAAATGCCGGCTGGTTGATGTGGCCCAGTTCGTGAAGGAACAAGTGGTAGCGGTAGTAGCGGCGTACCTCCGTGGGAGTCCATACATGGAACCACTCCCCATTTCGACATTCCCAGCGGTCGCACCACGGAGCATAGTGGCTGCGTATTTTTTGAGATGGCGGCTTTTCTCCCCAGCAGATTTTATTGCTTACAGGGAAGGCGTTGAGCAGCACGCAGGAGTAGCGCCGGCGTGCTTCGACTCCCCGGGAAACATCATCCGCACTTGGCCGCTTGAAGACCACGGCTTTCAGATGCTTCGAGTCTCTACGAGGCAGAAGCTTCAGTGTGCGGCGAATTTCCTCTTCTGTGCAGGGATGGTAGTAATCTCGTGATGGATTCTCGATGATGAACACCAATCCTTGTTCCTCCGGCAAGTTGGACAAAGCCCACCACACATTCTGCTCATCAAATTTGCGCGAGTGCTTTTCCTCCGCCACACCATCCGTTACACGACCACCTTGCGTGAGGCCGATTTTTTTGCTGCGACGTAGGGGATTGCGCATGCAGCAACATCACGCCGAAAGAAGCCGCATGGCAATCTCTTTCGTGGGATGGCGGCTTATGCTCGCTGCAGAATGGCTCCAGATCCACGGGCTGGCAGCCCGTATCACACCCCAAACAACGGAATCCCCAGCTTCTGCGCCACGCGTTTCGGCCTCCGCATGGCCTCGGCCATGCGGCCTGCTTCATCCTCTCCACGCAGGTCTTTGCAGTCGGGGTGGGCTTCGGGGGAGTCGATGAGGCCGAGCTGGTGCAGGACGTGGGCGGTGCTGTGTTTGTAGGGGGAGGCGCTCATGCGGTCGTCGAGGCGGAAGACCATGTCTTCAAAAGACTGGAAGGCCTCGAAGAGTTTATAGACACGCGTGTCAAAGCGACCGGTGCCGGTCTTGAATTTCTTGTCGGCCACGCTGTCCAGCAGCCACATGTCGCGGGCGGCGCAGATGAGCGGGCAGGCGCTCACGCCTGCGCCGATGAGCAGCGGCAGCCCGAGCTTGATCGCGGTGGCGATGCCGTAGTCGTCTCCGCTGTGCGGGGAGAAGGGCAGGTTCAGCCCTTTGCACATGGCGGCCCAGTAGTGGAAGTGCGGCTCGTCCAGCGTGCTGACCTTGCCGCCGACGTAGGCCGGATGCAGCGCGATTTCATGGAACAGCCACGGATCAAACGGCGTGGCCCAGGGCACAAAGGAGGGCTCCAGCGCATGTGCGATGCCGGGGCGGATGAGATGCTCGGCGATCTGAAAGTAGGCGTCGCGACGTGGCTCGTTTTCCAGCGTGTTGAGCAGCTTGCTGGTCATGATCATCATCTCGCAATTGTCGTGCTCCTGCGCGATGTCGAGCAGCGGCCAGTAGCGCTCGGCTTTGAAGGCGGTGTCGTTTTCCGCGCCGCGTGCGGTCACACCGGCGATGAAGCGCTGCGTGGGAAACTCCGCGCGGAAGCGCCGCAGCACCTCGGCATACAGGTCATTGCTGAGGTCAAAGATGTAGCCGGTGTCCGCATTGAGCACGAAGACCATCTCCACGCCGTAGTGCTCGCCGCACTGCTGCATCCAGCGCACGCTTTTGGTGAAGCCGTCCCAGTCGGGCTTCTTGTCCTTGAAGGGCAGCAGCGTGGCCACACAGAGGCGCGCCTTGGTGGTATGATCCACCAGCTCCTCCTCGCTGGTGTAGGCCCAGACGGTTTCATTCCAGGCGGTGGAAGGCTGCAAGTCTGCGGGATTCGAAATGAGGGCGCGGTGGTCTGCCATGAGTGCAGTAGAGCACGCACCGCCATGCGCACCAAGACGAAATCCGAATGCCCGCTATCTGAAAATGTGATTCAGCGAATGATCTTCAAAGTGCCCGCCTTGCCCGCAGGCCAAGCCGCGCCTTCCTTCACCCATTTGTTGATGATGGCGTATTCATCGGCGGTCAGGCGCTCGCCCACTGCGGGCATGACGCTGACTTTCTGGTGCACGGTCTTCACATTGGCCACGAGCAGGCTGGTCTCTGGATGGCCGGGGACGATGTAGGTGCCGAGGGCCTTGGTGCGCAGGGCTTCCTTATGGCTGGCCAGGCTGATGTGTCCGGGGAGGGCCTGGCGGTTGTGGCACATGACACACTTGGCCTCCAGCACCGGCTTCACATGTGCTGCGAAATCGACAGGGCCATGCCTGGCGGCGTGGATGGCTTCTGGGCTCAGCACGTTTTCGCCCAGCGGCTTGGTCTCCGAATCTGGAGGCGTGGCGCAGGAGGCAAGAGCGAGGACGCAGAGCAGGGTGGGGAAGCGGCGGATGTTCATGAGCATACAGGAGTACGGAGCTGGGCCGTGTGCAATACGCATGTCTGCTTCTTTTTTGAGGGATTGCCTTTCAGCCGCTCGTTGCGCTAAAACCATTCAAACATGAACCGCCGCCATTTCATCCGCTCCGCCGCCGCCCTGCCATTCATCTCCGCCATTGCTGCCGAAAAACCCAAACGGCTTATCCTGAGATCTTCGTGGCAGACGGTGAACATTGGGGACATCGGCCACACGCCGGGCGTGCTGGCGCTGCTGGAAAAACACCTGCCAGAGGTGGAGGTGCGGCTGTGGCCGAGCAAGCTGGACAATGGCGTGGCCGAGATGCTGGCGGCGCGTTTCCCGAAGGTACAGGTGATCCAGGGTGAGGCGGTGAAGAAAGCCTTTGAGGAATGCGATTTCCTCCTGCACGGCTCCGGCCCCTCGCTGGTGGCGCAGGCGGATGTGGTGAAATGGAGCCAGGCCACGGGCAAGCCCTACGGCGTGTATGGCATCACCTTCTCCGGCCAGCAGAGCTCCAGGAGCAAGACTCAGCCGCTGGTGAAAACGGTGGATGTGCTCAGCGGCGCGAAGTTTGTGTATTTCCGCGATTCTGTTTCCCTGGAACTGGCAAAGAAGATGGGCTGCACCTGCCCGCGCATGGAGTACGGGCCGGATGGCGCGTTCGCCGTCGATCTGAAGGATGATGCGAAGGCCGAGGCCTTTCTGAAGGCGCACGGACTGGAGCAGGGGAAATTCCTCTGCTGCATCCCGCGCCTGCGCAACACGCCCTACTGGACGCTGCCGGAGAAGAAGGCGGCCATTGATGAAAAGAAGGACGCACGCAACAAGGCCATGATGGACCACGATGGCAAGCCGCTGCTGGATGCCATCGTGAGCGTGATCAAGAACACCGATCTCAAGATCCTGCTGTGCCCGGAGGACAAGACGCAGATGAAAGTGGGCAAGGAAATGCTCTACGACAAGCTGCCGGGAGAGGTGAAGGCGCGCGTGGTGTGGCGGGAGAGCTACTGGCTCACGGACGAGGCCATCAGCACCTACCGCCGCAGCGCCGGGCTTTTTGGTCATGAGATGCACAGCCCCATCATGTGCATCGGCAATGGCATCCCTGCCATCGTCTGCCGCTGGGCCGAGCAGACCAGCAAGGGCTACATGTGGCAGGACATCGGCCTGGGCGAGTGGCTCTTTGATCTCGACAAGGAGGACGAGGTGCAAAAGGTGGCCGCCGCCGTGCTGGCGATGGCGAAAGATCCCGAGGGCTCCAAGGCGAAGGCTGAAAAGGCCCGCGAGCTGGTGATGGCGAAATTTGCCGCCAGCATGAGCGTGGTGCAGGGATGCTTGCCAGCGTGAGGTCGATCAGTAAGGCACGCTCCAGGTGCCTGAAACACGCAATACTTCGATATGCGCACGCGCCTGGGTTGCGAGTGCCGCCTCGTAGTTGGCGCGCACCTCGCGCGCGGTGCGCTGGGCGGTCAGGAGGTCCAGCAAAGTGGCCTGGCCCTTCTGGTAGCTGATCTGGCGTGCATCCAGCACGATGCCCGCATTTTTCAAAATGCCGGCCTGATAGCGCGCCACGCCATCCACGGCGGCGCGGTAAAGAGTGAGCGCCTGCCGCACTTCAACCTGCGTCTTCAGCTCCGCAGCCTGGATCTGCTTCTGCGCCTGCAGAGCGGCCTGCCGTGCGTTTTCGATGGCCGCCTTGTTCTGGTTCCAGATGGGCAGCGGCAGGGAGAAAAACATGACCAGCGAGTTGTTTGCCGGGGTGGGGGCGACGTTGTTCTGCGTGCTGCTCAGCTGGCTGATGCCCATGCCCACAGTCACATCCGGGATGCGGTTGGCCTTTTCCAGGGAGACGCGACTGTTTGCGGCATCTGCCTGGTGCCGCAGAGCCACGAGATCGCCACGTCTGCCCAGCGCCTGGGCGGTGAGTTCTTTAGCGTCAAATTTCTGCTCAGGCTGCTCCAGGTTGCCCACCGGTATGAGGCGCAGGAAAGCCCCTTCGACTCCGATGAAAGCACCCAGCGCCTGGCTGGCCGACTCCGCCTGAGCGTCGGTGTTGCGCAACTCGGTTTGAAACTGCTGTTCTTCGATCTCCGTCTGCAGGTAGTCCGCCTCGCTGATCTGCCCCGCCTTGTAGCGCTCCAGCTGGGCCTTCACCAGTTCCTGCATGTCGCGGGCGATGTCCCGGCTCTTCTGGGCCAGTCGCCGTTGGGTCAGCGCCTCCACAAAGGCCACGGCCGCGTCAGATTTGAGCTGGTTGAGAAAGCCGTCCAGCGTGGCCTCGGTGGCTGCCTTGCTCTTGCGCGCCACTTCTGTCCGCAGGCGACGTTTGCCGCCGGTCTCAAAGAGCTGCTGGATGTTGCCCACGGTATTGCTCTGCAGGCGCTGGGAGCCTGCGTAGGTGATGTCACGCGAAAAGCCGTAGTTGAGCTCGGGGTTGGGGATCTGTCTGGCAGCGGCGATCTCGGCCTCGGCAATGGAGACATTATAGCGCTCCGCCGCGTAGTTCAGGTTCGTCTGCAGCACCATCTGCACAAAGGCCTGCATGGGCAGCACGATCTCGCGCGGCTTGCCATCATCCGGCAGCGTGGTTTTCGAGGCATCGCCGGAGGCTTTGGCTTTGTCGTGGCTCTGAGTTCCGGCGGCTTTGGGCTTTGCGTCATCAGCAGCACGCACATGCATGCACTGGAAGAGCACCGGGCTTAGCAGGAGGAGATGGAGGGTTCGCATGGCCGTTCTGGTGGGCGGGTTGGCTGGGGCGCTCAAGGCATCTCAATGGATTCTTTCCTGGCAGGCGGGCGTGCAGCTGCCCACTTTTCGATCACATAATAGGCTGCGGGCAGCACCAGCAGCGTGAGCAGGGTGGCGGTGATGAGGCCGCCCACCACCACAGTGGCGAGCGGGCGCTGCACATCGCTGCCCACCTGATGGGTGAGCGCCGCAGGCAGCAGGCCCAGGGTGGCCACGGTGGCCGTCATGAGCACCGGGCGCAGACGCTCATGCGCGCCACGTTGCACAGCCTCGGCCAGATTGTCCGGCACCAGTGTGCGCCAGCGGTTCAGATTGGCCAGCATGATGACCCCGTTTTGCACGGCCACGCCAAAGAGCGCGATGAAGCCCACGGCGCTGGAAACATTGAGTGTCATGTCCCGTGCATGCAGCAGCGCCAAGCCGCCCAGCAGGGACATGGGAACTGTGAGCATGATCACCGCCGCCTGGCGGGCCGTGCCAAAATTGGCGTAGAGCAGCAGGAAAATGAGCCCCAGCGCCGCAGGCAGAATGAGCATCAGGCGCATCTGGGCACGCTGCTGGTTCTCAAACATGCCACCCCAGCGGATGGTGAAGGCATTGGCATCAAACTTCACTTTTTCCGTCACTGTGTCCTGCGCCTCTTTGAGGAAGCCTGCGAGGTCACGCCCGCGCAGATTCAGCTTCACTGTGAGGTGGCGTTTGCCCATCTCGCGTGTGATCATGCCTTCTCCCAGAGCCAGCTCCACCGTGGCCACGCTGGCCAGAGGCACCGGCGGTCCGTTGGCGGAGTCGATGAGCAGGGCGGCCAGCTTGTCAGGGCTGTTGCGCACATCGGGAGGATAACGCATGGCGATGTCATAGACGCGGTCACCATCGTAAATCTGGGCCATGGCCTTGCCGCCGATGGGACCTTCAATGAGGTTCACCACATCAGACACATTCACTCCCAGACGGGAGGCGGCCGCACGGTTGTAGGTGATGCGCACCTGAGTGAGCGGCGGCTCCTGGTCGATCGCCACGTCCACCGCGCCCGGCACTGCTGCGATCACGTCCCTAATTTCTTCCGTGACGCGCCGTGTCTCCCTGAAGTCATGGCCGAAGACCTTCACCACCAGCTCGCTGTGCGCGCCGGAGATCTTGTCGTTCACGCCGTCGATCATCGGCTGGGCAAAACCTACCGAGAGTCCTGGCACTTTGTTCAGGCGTTCGCTGATCTTTGCGATCAGCGCCTGCTTGTCCCCTCCCCATTCATGGTAGGGCCGCAGACCCACGTAGGATTCGATGTGGGAGGTGGTCCACGGGTCAGTGCCGTCCTCATTGTGGCCCAGCTGAGAGACCACGTCCGTGACCTCGGCGAATTCTTTGACAGCCATGCGGTACTGACGCGTGAGCTCCAACGCCTTGGGCAGGGAGATGCCCGAGGGCATGTTCACCTGCAGCCAGAGGGAGCCTTCATCGAGGTAAGGGAGGAACTCGCGGCCAATGGTGGCTCCGAGCACCCCGGCGATCACGATGGCCGTCGCGCCAGGTACCAACGCCAGCAGAGGCCGGGCCGTGATGCGTGAGAGCACCGCATCATAGCGGGTGCTGAGCCATTTGAAGATGGGGTTTTCAAATGTCTTGCCCGGCTTACGGTAGAGCAGATAGGACAGCGCCGGGATGGCGGTGAGGGCAAAAATCAGAGCGCCTAGCACCGCGTAGCCGATGGTGAAGGCCATGGGCGTGAAGAGCTTGCGCTCCACGCGCTCAAACGCAAACAGCGGCAGGTAGGCGCAGATGATGATGACGGAGGCGAAGAACATCGGCCGTGCCACCTCCAGCGCGGCGTCTCGAGTGGCCGCCAGGGTCAGCGGCCCATCGGATTTCTCCCGCCGGTGCAGCACCACCTCCAGCAGCACGATCGCACCGTCCACGATCATGCCGAAGTCGATCGCGCCTAAAGAGAGGAGATTGGCCGGTACATTGGTGAAATGCATCAGCAGAAAGGCGTATAGGAGGGAGAAGGGAATGGTCAGCGCCACCAGCAGCGCGCCGCGCAGGCTGCCGAGGAAGATGATGAGCACCACCGTCACCAGCACCATGCCCTCCAGCAGCGTCTTGCCCACGGTGTGGAGCGTGGTGTCCACGAGTTCTGAGCGGTCCAGGTAGGGCACCAGCTTCACGTCCGGAGGGAGCACGCCGTTGTTCAGCTCCTCCACGGCCTTGTGCAGCCCCTCCAGCACGCGGGAGGGGTTTTCGCCTTTGAGCAAAACACAGATGCCGGAGACGACATCGTCGTTGTCGTTCTTGCCCACCACGCCCACGCGCTCCAGGCCGCCGAAACGCACCTCCCCGATGTCACGCACCAGGATGGGCACGCCTTTGATGGAACTGATCACCACGCTGCCGAGATCCTCAAGGGAGCGGATGACTCCCAGCCCGCGTACCACAAACCCCTGCTCTCCGCGAACCATGATGCTGCCCCCTGCCGTATTGCCATTGGCGGTGATGGCATCCGCCACGTTTTGAGGAGAGAGATTGTGGGAGCGCAGCCGGGCGGGGTCCAGGATGATCTGGAACTGCTTGGGCTCTCCGCCAAAGCTCGTCACATCCGCCACGCCAAAGACCTGCTTGAGCCGCGGCTTGACCACCCAGTCCTGCAGATCTTTGAGGGCAAAGGCGTCGCGCCATGAGGACTCCACCGTGTAGCGGAAGATCTCGCCGATCGGGGAAGTCAGAGGGTCCAGCCCTGCCACGGCTCCTGGGGGTAGGGAGGCTGCCATGTAGCGCTCCTGCAAACGCTGCCGCGCCCAGTAGCTCTCGACGCCGTCACGAAACACCACGGTGATCAGGGAGAGGCCGAAGGCGCTCTTGGAGCGCATGACGTGCATGCCTGGAGTGCCTGCCAGTTCGCGCTCGATGGGGATGGTCACTTGCTGCTCCACCTCCTCCGCCGCATGGCCCGGATAAAGCGTGATGACCTGGGAGGTGGTGTCTCCGATATCCGGATACGCCTCCACGGCCAGCTGGTTCCAGCTATAGATGCCGGCCATGCACATGGCCAGCAGCAGGCACAGCACCAGCGTCTGGCGCTCCATGCAAAAGCTGACAAGACGCGGAATCATTGGAAAAGAACTCCATTTTTCTTGAGCACTTGCGCGCCTTCCTTCAGGCCGTTGAGGATGATCACCCGGCCTTTACCTGCATCCCCGCCAATGGTCACCTGCCTGCTTTCCAGGGTGTTTGGTGCCACCTGCTCGAAGACAAAAGCGTCCGCACCCACCTGCAGAATGGCTTCCGCAGGCACGGAGAGAGTCTGCTCCATGACAGTGGGCACGGTCACCGTGGCGTACATGCCGGGTTTGAGTCGGTCGTTCGGATTCGGCAACTCCACTCGCATGGATGCCACACGAGTCTCCTCGGTGATGACGTCGCCCAGATGCGTCACGGTGCCCTTGAATTTCTCGCCGGGGTAGGATTCGAACAGGGCCTCCACTGGTGCATTTTTGCGGAATAGCCGCAGATCGCGTTCCGGCACGTGGATGGTCAGCCAGACGACGGAGAGATCCGCCACGGTGGCCAGCGGCTGATTGTTGTCGTTGCGCATTTCGCCCTTGCCTGCGCTGACGGCAATGACTCTGCCGGACTGTGGAGCCAGCACCCTGAGCAGGCCTCCGGGGGCATCCTTGAGAGGATCAAAGCCCATGAAGCGCAGCACCTCCGTGGCAGCCTCCATGTTGGCCTGGGCCGCATCATACACATCCTGCGCCTCGTCCAGATCCTTTTGTGCCGCCACCTTGGCGGCCAGAAGCTGCGACTGCCGCTTCAGGCTTTTTTCGGCCAGGTTCAGCGCGCTTTTCGCCTTCACATAGTCCGCCTGCGCCGTGACTCCGCCCGTGGCGCTGATGATGGCCACTGGCTGGCCTTCTTTGACCGTGTCTCCGAGGGACACGAGAATGCGCACCAGTTTGCCCGCCACGGCTGGAAACACATGAGCCAGCCTCACAGGATCAGCTTCGATGCTGCCGGTGAAAGTCCTGGTCACGGAGCGCTCTGCCCTGGCAGCCTGTTCGAACTCAAGGCGGCCGCGCAATGGCGAACCCTCAGGTATGACAATGCGGTTGCCGGTCTTTTCGTAGGCGGGTTTGTCCTCAGCGTGAGGCTGGGCGCCATGACGGCCGCAGCACGCGAGCAGCAGCACCCAGAAAGGCATGACAACGCGCAGGCTCAGGCCCGGCTGTTTGACGTGGTTGGCTCTGTTGGAACTCATGGCCCTGAGGTGACTTGCTTGATGCGTTTAGGCGGATGAGTTGGGACAGACAAGTTAAAAGCGCGTTAAAAGAAAGCGCACATGGAGTGTGAGTGTGACAGCATTATTTAGAGGGACCTTCGAATCGATTTCTCGGCACAAATCGGCAAGTAGAAAAAACGGTTTGGTTTGTAAAGTTAGTGTTGGTTAAATTCTTTAGGTGTGAAAAATTCTGGACTATTCGCCTTTGATGAACCTTCACCTCCAGCTCCTTTTCTTACATTTTTTAAGTCCGCTGTAGTGCTGCACTCGTGGCATGGAGCAGACAATGGCATCCTCGTGGGGGGACAGCACGCTGTCCTACGGCGCGGAAAAGATCATCGAGACGTACTACGACATCGCCGTGGCCTCATGGCTGCATCTGGCCTTTGACTACCAGTTTGCCATGAACCCGGCGTACAACCGTGATCGCGGCCCGGTGCACATCTTTGGCGCGCGGCTGCACTGGGAGTTTTAAAGCCGGGTTTGTGACGGAAATAGGGATTGCGCCGAGGTGAGGGGGAGAGGTAATATCGAACCAATCCATCGCAGGAGAGTCTGTATGGATCGGTCGGCTTCAACCCTGAAAACGCCATGCACAACGGTTCCTCTGATGATGCAGCTGCCGCAGCCAGATCCACCTCCCGCTGGAGCGGGGTTTTAGTTGGGCTGATCCTGGGGGCAGTGGTCGGAGCCGGGGCCTTGTATGTGACCAAAGTGGACCCCTCTCTGCTTAGCAAGGTGACGGGAGCGTTGCCGCAGAAGACTGCTGCCGCCGCTGCTACCACCAGCGAGGAAGTGGAGGTGCCGGTGAAGCACGAGGGGCTGCCGCGTACGCCGTTTGAAAAAGGCGACCTGCCGCCGGATGAGGTGGTGCAGACGATCAAGATCACTCTGGGAGTGGGCACAGACGGCACTGCGCTGAGCGAGCCGGTGGATGTGCATCTGGGGCTGGGCTTTCCGCTGCGGCTGTACCCGCTCGGCGGGGTGAAGCGGCAGCCGTCCTTTGCGGCGTTTCCATTCAAGAGCTCGCTGGAAGGCACGGCAGACGGGATCCCGCCGGGGAAGATGGCCACATTTGAGTTTTCGGCCAAGGGAGACGATGCCGGGCTGGATGCGCTGCGCACCTCCCAGCAACTGCTCACCGGTGTGAAGTGCGGGGATCTGCAGCGCATCGGTTTTGCCTCCCAGGGGCGCAGCGGCTGGGTGCTTGCGGGCTACCGAATCGAGGTGAATGGCAGGCTCTTTGCCGCGAATGGTCTGGTGGATGCCCGAGTGCAGGAAAAGCAGGCGGCGAATCACGAAAACCTGGCCAAGCTGCTGCCTGAATACGAGGCCAAGACCAATGCCACCCATCTGACGGATGCGGACAAGACGGAGCTGAAGAGCCTGCATGTGCTGGTGCGCGGGCTGAGCGGGCGCGTCACCGGTGCAGTGCCGTGGTATGAAGAAAGCAGCGAGTCCTTCAAGCCCGCACCACCCACTGGCACCCGGGTGGAGAGGCTGCGCATCGCGCTCACTGGCGGCAGAGGGCCGCAGCAGGGCACGCACAATCCGCTCTACCTCGTGGCGGGTGCGCGGAAGTTTCTGCTTTCCTCCGAGATGGATCCGCTGCGAGATGCCAATGAGCCGCAGCTCTTTGAGCTGGCCGACTTTGAGCTGGCGATGAATCCGCTGACAAAAGAGGCGCTGAATGTGCCGGGTGTGGGTGTCATCGGCAGTGGGTCTCCAGCGACCAAGATTCCTGATCGTGCCCAGCTGCAGGGTGTGCAGATCGAGGCCGATGGCCAGGTGGTCTATGACAGCGACAAGCAGCCGCAGGACCAGAAAGCGCTGTCCCTGCTCTGGCTGGCGCCTGCGGCGTGGTTTGATGAAGCAGGCGATCTGCTGCGCCCGCCGCCAGCGGCGAATGAAGTGGCGGTGTGGACATCCGGCATGATGCCCCCTGCGGGTGCAATGGTGCTGCCGCCAGAGCCTCCCGTGCCGCCGCTGCTTCCTCCACCACTGCCACCTCCGCTGCTGCCGCCAGTGCGCACCGTGCTGCCTGGCGGGTTGCCGCCTCCAGGAGGCGGTCTTCTGCCGTGGCTGCTTCCTCTGGCTCAGCTGCTCCTGCCACTGCCGCCGCCTGCGGCACCGCTGATCAGTGGCGTGCGCATCGCCCCGGGCACGCCGATCGTGCGGGATGGAGATGCGGTCACGGTGAACTGGACCGTGGGCGGAGCCACTGCGGGCATCGCTGCTTGGCGGGTGGATCTTTTTGCCGTGCTGCCGCACAAGCCGGTGCCGGTGCTGATCACGCCGATGGCCACGCTGATCGGTGCGCCTGCCGGAGCCACGAGTGTGGTGATGCCGCCGATCAATCGTGCGGCGGTTGCAGGTCTGCTGATCCCGGGCTCCGCCGAGGCGCTTTATCTGTTTGTGCAGCCGCGCGTCACGGCTCTAGGGCCGCTTGGCAATGTGCTCACGTCTGCCAATGGCTCCCTGCTGCCGCTCTTTCCTGCGGGCACCACTACGGCTGCTGTGGGGCTGAAGCGCGGGGGCATTCTGCCGCCCTTTGGCCTGGGCAATGCTCCTCCGCCCAGCTTCCAGGTCACACCCGCAGTCACGCCGCCGTTTCTGCCGTGGCAGGGCATGGCGCTGGCGGACCCGCTGGCGGTGCGAACGGGCTGGAGCCTCACCGCCGAGCAGGGCACGCATTTTGGCCTGCTGTTTGCCAGCCATGAAACCATCCCCGCACCGGTCACGCTGCCGGCCTGGAGCACGGCGGTGCGTCCCACCGGCAGCGGCGGGGAGAAGATCACGATCCGCTTTGAAGGCCCGGTGCCGCTGCCACTTCCAGCAGGGGCCAATGGTCTGCGTGCCGTGGCGCATGTGGCGTTTGTGGGTGGTTCCTCTCCTCTCACCACAGGGCAGGTGCTGGCACGTGCGGAGCTGAGCAGCGGCCCCATCCGGCGGAACATGGCCGGTAACGTGATGCCCTTTCCCTTCAGCGCGCAGCCGTTCTTCATGCTGCAGACCACCAGCCTCGTGCCGCCTGCACCATTGAGCAAAACGCAGCCCCTGCTGCTGGTGGACATGCCTCTGCGGTTTGACCGCATGGCGGCGAACAATTTCGCGGGCTACCCGCTCGATCCGGTCAATGGTGCCAGCTACTCTTTCGCAGGGCCGCCTGCCTTCAATCTGGCCGCCTTCAATGCGCAGGCGGGCACGGGATCAATGTACATCACGCTCACCTACATGATCGAGCTTAACACCACGGATGCGACGGATGCCGTGGGTGTGATCGGGGTGCGTCTCGTCCCGGACAACACGCCATGAAAACGCTGCTGCCGCTTCTCCTGCTCGTGGGTGCGCCGCTGCTGCATGCAGTGGAGGGTGGCGTGCATGGTCGCGTGTACGGTCAGGATGCGAGTGGGGCGAATCTCGGGCCGGTGGCAAATGCCAGCATCGTGCTGAGTTCTGATTCGGGCGCTGCCGCAGCGACGGTGACGACCAACGAGAGCGGCTATTACCAGATCGCCACGCTGGCGGCGGGGGCGTATCGCTACAAGGTCACGGCGGCCGGATTTCGGAATGAGGATGCGAATCGCGGCTTTGCCATGCCGCAGGACACCCGCGAGTTTGTGCATGATTTTCTTCTCACTCAGGAGGCCAAGGCAGGAGCCCTGCCTGTGCAGGCAAATCAGGTGATGCCTGCCGTGCATGGGCGTGTGTATGGTCAGTCGGAGAAAGGAGAAAACCTCGGGCCGCTGCCAGGAGCCAAGGTGGAGCTGCTGACTGGTAAAGGCGGCGCGGTGGTGGCTGCGGCGACGGCATCTGCGCCCGGTGGATATTATGAGATCAAGCACCTGCCGCCAGCGGACTACGCCTACCGTGTGACGGCGGAGGGTTTTACGCCGGAGGATGCGGGGCGCGGCTTCATCGTGCCTAAAGGATCGCTGGAGTACGTGCATGATTTCATTCTCTCCAAGACACCGCCCAAGCGGGACCGCTGTGAACTGGCAGTGATCGTGGTCAAGCGCATCGATGGCGGTGGCAGCAACTCCAAGGATGCTGCGCGGGTGCCGGTGCCGAATGCGCGGCTCGTGCTGCAGCCTGCCGGAAAGCTGCCCACGCCGCTGAACCAGCCCTTTGTGACGGATGTGAAAGGCGAGTACAGGGCCAAGGATCTTGCCGAGGGAAACTACACCGTCGCGATCGACGCCGCAGGTTGTGAGCCGTTCAACGGAGCACTGGCTGTCAAGTGCGACAAGGATGGAGACGTGATCTTTGAACTCAGCCCCTGCAACGAGATCCTGCACAGCTATGTGCGCGTGATGCTGAGCGATGGCTGGGGGGCATCTCCCCAGGCGAAGTCTGCGGCGGAGCGTGCGTATCAGCGTGCGCTCAAGGCGGACGCGCGCGACTGCGGCGTGAACTACGCCAGCGCACTCACGCAGCTCAGTGCAGGGGATTATGCTGCAGCGCAGCAGGGGCTCGCAGCGGCCATCGGCAAAAAGAGCGACAGCGCCGGCTGGGATCGCGCGTGCGAGGCGCGGCTGTGGATGAACCTGTGCCTGCACCAGCCAGTGCAGGCCGTGCGGGAGATTCGCTCGCTGGCGCACAACCACTACTCCACCCGCGCGGCCACTCCTGCAGCGCGGGACACGGTGCATGTTTGCGGCATCGGTCTGGGGCTGATCAAGGGGCCGTGGCATGATCAGGTGGCTGCAGGTGAGGCGGCGCTGCTGGAAAGCGAACTGTTGACCGCTTTGAAGGGAGAGCTGCAGAGCGAATGTGTGAAGGCGCGCGATCACGTGGCCGCCGAATATGGCAAACTCAAAGCGGCCGAGGAAGCTGCGCGCAAGACCCTGCTGGCGGACGTGATGGAAAAGCGCAATGCCGAGATAGCCCGGCTGGCGGAGCGTCAGGCGGACATCAGCAAAGAGGTGGCTGCGCTGGATCCGGACATCCAGGAACTGCAGGCCACGGTGGCGCAGTTTGATCAGCGGTATCGCGTGCAGGTGGCGGGCTTCATGCAGCAGCAGCAGGCCAATGCCGCGCAGCTGCAGGCGCTGAATGCCCGGATGCAGCAGGTCTCAGCCTGCATGATGCAGGATCAGGCAAAAATGCAGGCTGTCTCGCAACCGCAGATGCCGACCACCAACATGCGTCCGGGGATGATGCCACCCGGAGCCGGAGCGCAGGCGGTGATGGTGGAGATCCAGCAGCATCAGGCGGAGCTCCAGCAGATCCGCCAGCAGATGCAGGTCATCCAAAATCAGAATGTGGTGCTGGGCACCAGCATCGCGAACGAGCAGACGCAGTTCAACCGCAACGCAGGCGCAGCCCAGGCGAGCCTGAACACCAAGCTGGGGCGTCGTGGTGTGCTGACTCAGGAGTATGATACGCTGGATCAGCGGCGCACGGCCCCCTTTGATCCCGCTGCCTACAGCACTCCGGAGATCGATGATCTCGTGCGCCGTGAGCATGCGCTGAAAACCTACCGCGACCTCCCGCTGGAGGTGCGCCGGGAGGAGCTGCTGACGCAGTACAGCTGTGGTGCGGAAAATGAACCCAAACGTGATGCGAACACGGCCCGGGGCATCGGCATCAAGGAGGCGCCTTTCATGGCCACCCGGGCTGCCGCGCCGAGAGCAGAGGCACCGCCAATCACCATGCGTGCACAGCCTGCGGCAGAAGGCGCTGCCATGCCGTCAGCGTCCCAGCGGCCACCACCCGCTGTTTCCAGGCCGCCTGCCGCGAGCGGAACTCCGGCGGACATCGTCATGACCAACAATTACAAGGCGGCAGTACGTATTTTCAGCCTTGCGCCCGGGTCTGACAACGAACTGCTGGTGCGTACTTTGGAAGCTGGCGAGGAGGCGATGATTCCCGCACGAATTGATCAGACGCTGATCATCCGCACCACCAGTGGCGCGCGTGAACTGCAACGCCACAAGGTGGTCAAGAAGCTGGAGGTGCTGAAGGTGGGCGAAGCGCCGCCGCAGTAATGCTGCATGCTGTGGAGCGCTACGCATGCCGTCCTTTGAAGGTCAGCTCTGCGACGCCGGACTTGTCGAGTCCACCGAGACCGAGAGAGACCATCTTGTCATACTGTGCCTTGGTGGCATCGTTAAGAGGCAGGCTGAGGCCCACGGTCTTGGCCACGTCGGCGGCGATGCCGCTGTCCTTGGCAGCGTGCTCGGCGGAGAACCAGCAGTCGTGCTCGCGCGCCACCATGTCGGCGCTGTCGGTTTCCAGCACACGGGAGTTGGCTCCGGTCTGGCTGAAGACCTCGCGAATCATGCTCAGGTCATGCCCCAGTGCGGCGGCCAGGCCCAGGCCCTCGGCCAGGCCGGCGGTGTTGATGTTCATGACCATGTTCACCAGGGCCTTCACCTCAGCGGCGCGGCCGGGGCCGCCGATGAAACGGCGGTTCACGCTCATCTGCTCGATCATCGGCTGCACCTGGTTGTAGATGGCCTCGTCTCCGGCGAGCATGAGGTAGAGCTTGCCTTCGCGTGCATGGCTGATGGAGGAGGCCATGCAGGCCTCCAGGCTGTGAGCGCCTGCTTTTTCAGCGGCGGCATACACCTCGCGGTGGATGGCGGGGGAAAGGGTGGCGCAGTTGATGAAGATCCTGCCCTTGGCGTTGGTCAGCAGGTTGTCGCCGCTGCCGAGGAAGATGGCGCGCATGGCGGCGTCGTTCGTCACCACGGTGAAGATGACATCCGCAGCGGCGGTGACGTCGGCGAGGCTGGTGCAGGCTTTGCAGCCGAGCTCGGCAGCCAGTTCGGCGGCGGCCTGGGTGTTCACATCGAGCACGGCAGTGACGCTGAAGCCACAATCTTTGAGACGACGGGCCATGTTGGCCCCCATTTTACCGACTCCGACAAATGCAATGGTCTGGGACATGAGGGGGTAGCTCTTGGTTGGATTTTACTATTATGTTGTAGTGATGCATGCTGGCATCTAGACGTCAAGTGTACGACGGTTCTCCCTTGTTTAAGAAATCGTGTTCTCCGACACCTTAGGTATAGACAGAGTGCTTTTCGCACAGACTCTCCCGAAGAGATGCTTGAATCCTAGTGAGGATAAGTTATTCACAATTGAAAGCGTTATTGTTAACAATTAATGTGAAAAAAGATTTACATATCTTAACCAATTCCGATAACGTCCTTCACTAGTTCTTGGCGTGATCGTTCTCCATTATTATCACTGTTGAATATGCTCTGCAGATTCATTGAAAAGATTTTGCATCTGTTCGAGCAACTGGGAGAGGCGTTGATTGAGCTTCTTGATGTGAAGAGTGATGAGGCGCGAAGCCAAATCGTGCGCTGGATGCTGGTTGCATTCACTACAATGGTAGTGGCTGTGATTGTGGCAGTGGTTCTTCTTAGTGGAATGCATGAGCTGGATGCGAAGCTTAAATTGATCGAACGGTATGTTGGTGTAATGACTCCGATTCTAGTAGCCATCGGTTCAGTTGCTTGGACGTGTGTGAAGGTTTGGCGGAAGCTAGTTTCAATAAACAAGAAGAAATCGATGAAAAATAAGCCCTTTAGTCCAAGGGGGCATGTACTAGCAACTGGCGATGAAGAGATGGATTCTGAAGTGTTGTGGCGAGAAACCAGTGATTTTGTGGAAAAACTTGGCGAGGATGTCGGCATCTCCGGCAAAAAACAGTGGACATTGTTTGACCGCAATGGCCTCGTATTTGCGAGTTTACGTGACCCCGATGAAAAACAGTCTCTGCAAATCAATGTGATATTGATAATGACGAAGGCAGAGCAAAAAAACTGAGTGGTAACAGATTGGTGCAGCTTGTTAAGCGACGGACTGAGTGGGTGGCTACATTCACGTTGTTTCGGCGAGGAGATCTGAAGGCTTTTAAGAGCTGGCTCAGAAAAGCTTACGAACAAGCCGACCAGAAGTGAGGGCGATAAGCAGCGCGGCATGTGTTGCGCTCATGGGAGCAAAAGACCGACTGACTTGGCAAGAAGGTAATGGCTCGTGCATAAAATCGAATAACTGCGCATGCGATCAACGAGTAAAGTGCGTTGATTTGCGGGAAATGCGATTCGCAACGGGGCTGCATGATGCCTGAAAAGTACGCTTATTATCACCTGGTCAAAGGACTTTCAAATCGTGATCCATGCATCCCCGATTTATTCTGTTGTCATTTTGCCAACGTGAAAAAACGGTTTACTTGAACTCTGGATAAAACGGATTGTGCGCCTTTTCCTCTCCGACTGTCGTCATGGGACCATGGCCGGGGCAGATGACGGTGTTGTCTGGCAGTGAGAAGATTTCTTTGCGGTTGGTGGCCAGGGCATCGGCATAGGACACCATGCCGCCACCCATGCTGGAGGCAAAGAGGGCGTCTCCCACCACGGCCACGAGGCGCTTCAGGCCAGTGACGACGTAGGTGATGCCGCCCTTCGAGTGGCCCCAGGTGCTGCGCGGCTCGATGCTCAGGCCGCCGGATTCCCAGGATTCGGTGTCGCCGAGCTGGAAGGTCTTGGCTCCGGCGCAGGGCTCTTTCTCGTTCACAAAGACGGTCACGGCACCATCGGCGGAAAGCTTGGCCAGATCGGCGATGTGGTCCGTGTGCGTGTGGGTGATGAAGATGAGGCTGAGGTTGAGCCCCTTGCGCTGGATGAAATCGATCATCGGTCCGGCATCAGCTCCGGTGTCAAAGGCCACCGCGTTTTTGGTTTCGGAATCCCACACGAGGTAGGAGTTCACCGTCATGTCGTGGTAGGTGGTGTTGAACTGCTCCACCCCGATCAATGTCACGGGCAGGGGACGCCATTCGTTGTGCGCCATGGCCACTAGGGCCAGGCCGTCGAGCTGCAGGTGGGGGGCGATCTTGCGCAGCACGCGGTCGTCCACCTTGCCGTTTTTGGCTTCGGCGATTTCTGCGGCGCTGATGCCGGAGGCGGTCGCGAGGTCGGCGTCGCTGATGCCCAGGCCGCGCATGGATTTGGCGATTACATCATTGAAAAGGTCTTCGAGAGGGATCTGCATGGGGGCCGATTCAAGGCGTTTTGGCACCGGATGGCAAGGGCTATGTGCCGTTGGGGGCCGGGATCAAACTTGTCAGCGGCGAGTCCTTGCCTCCTGCGGAGTCGCAAGTAACATCGGCGCGCCATGACCGATCTCGACATCCGTGAAATCCACTTTCTGCGCGGCCCCAACATCTGGACCAACGACCCCGTGATGGAAGCCTGGGTGGATCTGGGCGGCCTGAAGGACACCTCGTCAGACATCGTCCCCGGATTCTCCGAGCAGATCAAGAAGTGGTTTCCCGGCATGATCGAGCACCGCTGCAGCATCGGCGAGCGCGGCGGCTTCTTTCAGCGTCTGGACACCGGCACCTGGCCGGGGCACATCCTGGAGCACGTGACGCTGGAGCTGCAGACGCTGGCCGGGAACACCGTCGGCTTTGGCAAAGCACGCGAGACCTGCGTGGAGGGGTTGTACAAAGTGGTGATCGAGTATCTGGATGAAAACGTGGCCGAGGCCTGCCTGCATGAGGCGCGTGAGATCCTGCTGGCCGGATATGCCGGGAAGGACTACGACATCGAGGACGCCGTGGCGCGCATGAAGCGTGTGGTGGACCGCAATGCCCTAGGCCCCAGCACCAGTGCCATCATTGCCGCCGCGCAGCAGCGGGGCATCCCTTTCCGCCGGTTGCGTACCGGGCGCAGCCTGGTGCAGCTGGGCCAGGGTGCCAGCCAGCGCCGCATCTGGACGGCGGAGACCGACCGCACGGGGGCCATTGCCGAGCACATCGTGCAGGACAAAGACCTGACCCGCCAGCTGCTCAAAAAAGCCGGCGTGCCCGTGCCTGAGGGGCGTGTGGTGGCCAATCCTGAGGACGCCTGGGACGCGGCTGAGGACATCGGCCTGCCCGTGGTCGTCAAGCCGCAGGATGCCAACCACGGCCGCGGCGTGTTCATCAATCTGACCACGCGTGAGCAGATCGAGAGCGCCTTTCCGACCGCCGCCAATGAAGGCGATGGCGTGATGGTGGAGCGCTTCATTCCTGGCAATGACCATCGCCTGCTGGTGGTAGGCGGCCAGCTCATCGCCGCCAGCCGTGGCGACCATGCCGTGGTCGTGGGCAACGGCGCCGACACCATCGCCACCCTGGTGGAAAACCAGCTCAACACCAACCCGCTGCGCGGTGCGAGCGACTTCTGCCCCTGGTCCAAGATCGACACCGAGGAGTGGGACCCCGCGATCCTCTCCGAGCTGGACAAGCAGGACTACCAGCCGGACTCGATCCCCAAGGACGGCGTGCGTGTGCTGATCTCCCGTTTTGCCAACTGGTCCACGGAGGTCACCGGTCTGGTGCATCCTCGCAACCGCGATCATGTGACCATCGCCGCGCAGGTGGCGGGGCTGGACATCTGCGGCATCGACGTGGTGTGCACGGACATCAGCAAGCCGCTGGAGGAGCAGGGCGGAGCCGTGGTGGAGCTGAATGCCAGCCCGGGTCTCGTCATGCATCTGCGCCCGGCCACAGGTGAAGTGCGCCCCGTGGGAGAGGCCATCATCGACATGATGTTCCCCGAAGGTAAAAATGGGCGTATCCCGGTGATCGGGGTAACGGGCACGCACGGCAAAACCACCACCGTCAAGCTGCTGGCCCATCTGATGAAGGCCACGGGCAAATACCTCGGGGTCTGCCACAGCGAGGGCCTGCAGTTTGGAGATCGCTTTTCCGCCACCAAGACCGGTGACCGCTCCAGCGGCACACGCGGTGTGCTGCTGCACCCGTGGACTGAGCTGGCCATCTGCGAGACCAGCGCGGAGTCCGTCATTCTCGAAGGTCTGGGCTACGACCGCTGCCAGATCGGCGTGGTGCTCAATGTGGGTCCCGAGCACCTGGGACTGGGCTACACCGACACGATGGAAAAGATGGTGAAGGTGAAGCGCTGCGTGGTGGATGTGGTGCTGCCGGAAGGCGTGGCTGTGCTGAATGCGGACGACGCCCTGGTGGCCGAGATGGCCGAGTGCGAGCACTGCCTGGCCAGTGTGATGTTCTTCTCCCATGTGGCGGACAATTCGATCGTCGCTGCGCATCGCGAAAAAGGTGGGAAGGCCCTCTTTGTGAAGGACGACGCCATCGTGCTTGCGGAGGGTGACAAGGAGCGGGTGCTCTGTGCTCTGAGCGCCGTGGCACTGCCACACGCCGGGCACTTCCAGTTCAATCTCCAAAACGTCCTCGGCGCCGTGGGTGCTGCGTGGGCCTATGGCCTGCCAGACCAGACGATCGTCGAAGGGCTGGGCAGCTACGCCTGATCCGTGAGCCTTCGTCAGCCCCCTGCGGGCTGACGGAGCATGAGGGGCTAGAGCCTGATGTAGATCTTGCGCCGGTACATCCAAAAGGCCACCAGCCAGAAGAGGGCAAAGGTGCAGGCACCAATGGTGACCGGCTGCAGCTCCGGGCCGAAGATCTGGAAAATGCGAGTGCCAAAGTGCTGCCGCAGGGTGGCGGAGCACCACACATCCAGGGTGTGCCGCATCACGTAGAAGGCCAGGGAGTTCACGCCCACCACAAGGAAGGGGAAGGCCCAGTCCCGCCGCTGTTTAATGTCCACGATGTGGTACAATCCGGAGAGGATCAGCAGGCTGCAGCCGCCGCTGAAGAAGACCCAGGCCGGAGTCCAGAGCCGCTTCACGATGGGGCAGATGCCGCCAAAGTGAAGGGCAAAGCTGAAAGCCAGGAAGGAGAGGCCGGCAATCCAGAGCTTTCGCGTGGGATTCCCTCCCTGCTTGAGCCAGGTGCCCGCCATCAGGCCCAGGGTGATGGTGGCGATGGTGGGGATGAAATTCAACGTGGTGTAGCCGCCGAGATAGCCCACATAGGGGCGCTCGCGCGGGAATTGATTGAGCAGCCACATGTCGAAACTCCAGCCGGCGTTGCGGTTGTGGTTCCAGTGCGCGTAGAAGCCGGTGAAGTCATGCTGCCAGCCCTCCGGGGTGTTGAAAGCCTGCGGGTCCGCATGCGGCGGTAACACGGGGTAGAGGGCGTAGATAAGCCAGGTGCCTATGAGGATGGATGAAAACCAGATCCAGCGTGTGCGCTCCGTGCAGTAGGCCAGGGCAAAGACCGCCATGTAGCCCAGCCCGGTCTGCGTCAGCGTTTCATCAAACGTCCAGTGCGTGATGTCGTGGTCCACGCTGCGCAAAAAAATGCCCAGCAGGATGAGCGCCACGGAGCGCCATAGCGCATGCAGCGTGGTGTGCCACTGGGACTGTCCCTTGTTCTTGCGGGATGATACGGAGAACACCATCGACGCCCCGGTGAGGAAGGCGAAGGACGGATGGATCAGGTCATTGAGAGAGCAGCCCACCCAGGGGATGTGGGACGAGTGATGTCCCAGAAACTGCCAGATCATGCTGTCCGGAAACTGCCTGGCCACCTCGTCCAGCTCCAGCAGGCGCAGCCCCAGCAGAAACATGACGATGCCGCGATAGACATCCAGGGAACCGATACGTACGTACGTTGCGGGAGAACTCGTGTTCAAGCAGGGGCGTTAATAGTAGTGCTCCAGCTTGCGTTTGCTCACGCGGTCGAGGCTGGGGACACTCGGTATTAGATAGCGAGTGTTTCGTCTGTCCACTATTACCATTCTGCCGTGGCCGAGATTTTGGATGCTTTCATCCGTCTCCACTTCAAACGTGGTGTCTCCACGATCCGTGGTCACATGCCACTGGTGGCCGTCTGCCATGCGCACGATGCGGTGGATCACCTGGATGATGGGCACGAAGTCGCGGCGGGCTAGTGCGCTGAGCAGCAGTGAGCGGGAGGGCTCTGGCAGTGCCTGCGGGTCCTCCACACAAAGGATTTCACGTGAGTTTTCGGACTGGATGGAGATCCAGTGATCCTTCTCAGTGAGAGGGAACATCTTGGCGGGATGCACGTTGACGTGCCGCGTGCCGCCGGGGGCGATGAGGATGAGGCGGCCGAGGGCGTCCTGCTCAAAGGAGATGTCTGGCGGTGGCTGCGTGCTCATGCGTTGTTCACCTCCAGCATGGCCTGGTGCAGGCGGGCATAGCTGCCGCTGCGCTCAAGCAGTTCTTCATGCGTGCCGATCTCCTTGATGCGCCCTTCTTCGATGACCACCAGACGGTTGGCCTTGCGCAGGGTGCCCAGGCGGTGGGCGATGGCGATGGTGGTGCGGCCTTTCACGAGGTGGTCCAGCGCGGCCTGGATCTCGCGCTCGGTCTCCGTGTCCACGGCGGAGGTGGCCTCATCCAGGATCAAAATAGCGGGGTCCACAAGCAGTGCACGGGCGATGCTGATGCGCTGCCGCTCGCCGCCGGAGAGCGCCTGGCCGCGTTCTCCCACCATGCTGTCGTAGGCGTCCGGCAGGCGCATGATGAAGTCGTGCGCACGCGCCGCACGCGCGGCGGCCACGATCTCCGCACGTGTGGCCTCCGGCTTTCCATAAGCGATGTTTTCCGAGATGGTGCCGTAGAAGAGATAAGGCTCCTGCAGCACGAGGCCGAGGTTCCGGCGGTAGGCCATGACGTCGATCTCGCTGAGGTTATGGCCGTCCACCAGCACAGCGCCTTCGCTTACCTCAAAGAATCGGCAGGCCAGGTTCACCAGCGTGGTCTTGCCAGCGCCGCTGGGGCCCACAAAGCCCACCATCTCCCCGGGGGCGATTTTGAGGTTGATGCCGCGGATGATCTCGCGCGAGCCGTGGCGGAATTTCACATCCTTGAACTCGATCTCCCCGCGCAGACGGCCTACCTTGATGGGATTGAGCTGCGCCGGTACATCCGGCTTCACATCCAGCACGTCAAAGATGCGGTGTGCACTGGCGGCGGCGCGCTGCATGGATGCGGTGAAGCGGCTCATCGAGTCCATGCGCTCGTAGAAGCTGCTGATGTAAAGCACGAAGCCCGTCAGCACCCCCACCGTGATGCTGTCATGCGCCACGCTCCAGGCGCCCACGGCCCAGACGATGAGCAGGCCGATGTCCGTGAGCAGCTTGATCATGGGCGTGAAGAAGGACCAGGTCTTGTTCACGCGGTCGTTGGTGTCAAAGATGTGCTTGTCCGCGATGCGGAAGCGCTCGATCTCCCGCTGCTCCTGCGCAAAGGCCTTCACCACGCGCACGCCGGGGATGGTGTCTGCCAGTACGCTGGTCAGCTGGCTGCCCGCACGGCTGGCGGCGGCAAAGCCACCGCGCAGGTACTCGCGCACACGCTGCACCATCCAGGCGATGACGGGCACCGGGCCCAGCGCGGCCACGGCCAGCAGGGGATTGATGCTGAAAAGAATGACCGCCGTGAAGAGGAACTGCAGCACATCGCAGAAGAAGTCGATGAAGTTCACCGAGATGAACAGGGAGAGGTGCTCCGTGTCCGAACTGATGCGGGAGATGAGGTCCCCGGTACGCTTGCGGTTGAAGTAGGTCAGGGAGAGCTTCTGCAGGTGCTCAAAGGTCTCCCGCCGCATGCGGCTGGTCACCAGCTCGGCGATTCGCGCCACCACAAAGGTCTTGCCCCAGTTCAGCGCCCAGGTCAGCAGCGCGGCCAGCGCCAGGGCGGAGATGAACATATAGACCTTGTGCACATGCACATGCTCCGTCTGGCTCTGCAGCGGGATCAGCACATCATCCACAAGGGACATCGTCAGCCAGGGGGCGATCATCTGCGCCCCCGTGCTGGCCATGGTCAGAGTCAGCCCCAGCAGCAGCAGGCGGTACCACGGTCGGCAGAAGGTCAGCAGGCGGAAGAGGGGCTTGGCAGCGGGAATGTTGGCGCCGTCGGAAACTTCAGAGTCAAAAAGCTCGTCTTCCTCTTCCTCGGCTGCTTCGGCGCTGCCGGTTTCTGCGATGGTGTCCTCTCCACTGAGGATGCGGCACTGTTCGCGGAAGCGTGCTACAAAGGCCTCCGCCTGGCGCAGGCAGCCGGAGGTGACACGCCACTGACCCAGCAGCGTGCCCCCGCCTATGAGGTGCAGGGCGATGGTGGCCCCCATCTCCTCCAGTTTGAACTCCTGCAGTTCCGCCAGCTTCCAGGAGACAAAGCGCGGCTGCCTGGTGCCGGAGTCTTCGAAATGCAGCAGGCGGGTGTTGGTCAGTACGATGAGGCCGTGCCGGAAGTGCAGTCCGGCATCCAGGTCCGTCATCAGACGGGCCACCGTGCGCTCCCCGGATGCCAGTCTGGATTCGGCATGCTGAAGCAGGAGATCGGGAAGGTCTTGGAGGTAGGAAAGCGGCAAGTGGGAGGGAGACGGATCGTAAAACCGCTGAACGTCCCGTGTTAGGAGAGCTTGTCAAACTGACGCGGTTATTTCCCAAAGCTGGCGCAACCAGTCTGAGGCTGACTGGTTTAAGGCCGATCTTTCCCTTGACCTTGCGCAGGTCTGAGGACTATTCCGCGACTCCATTTTCCTGCTTGCCAAACTCTGCTCCATCCAGCGAACTCCGCTCCACCCAAGTGCGCAAAATCCTGGCTCTGCGCGGCCCCAACCTCTGGGCCCGTGAAACGGTCCTCGAGTGCAGGGTGGAATTTCCCGAACTGTCCGACTACGTGACCAACTGGCGCTCCTGGCTGCTCTCCTGGCTGCCGGTACTGGAGCCGCAGCTCAGCTCCATCGATGCGACTCCGCAGCCTGATGCGCTGGCCGCCTTGCTGCTGCACATCACGCTCAATCTCCAAAGCCGCTCCGATCTGCAGCTGAGCTTTGGCAAGATCATGCCCACCTCCGAGCTGCGGACTTACCGCATCATCATTCAGTATGATGAGGAGGCGGTGGCGCGCCCTGCGTTTGAGCTGGCCCGCCGCATGGTGGACGCCGCCCTTTTCGGCCAGACGATGGACGTAAACGCCGCCATCACGGAGCTGAATGACCTGGCCAATGACATCTGCCTGGGGCCCAGCACCCGTGCCATGGCGGACGCCGCCCGCGTGCGTGGCATCCCGGTCACCCGCCTCACGGAAGGCAGTCTGGTGCAGCTGGGCTGGGGCTCCAAGCAGCGGAAAATCCTGGCTGCCGCCACCAGTCAGACGAGCGCGATCGCCGAGGACATCGTGCAGGACAAGGACTTCACCCTCCGCATGCTCAATGAGATCGGCCTGCCCGTGCCGCAGGGCCGCCCGGTGAAGAATGCCGAGGATGCCTGGGCCGCCGCCAATGAGCTGGGTCTGCCGGTGGTGGTAAAACCGCTGGATGGCAATCAGGGCCGTGGTGTGGCGCTTAATTTGTACACCCGTGAGCAGGTGGTCACCGCCTATGCGGCCGCCCGTGAGGAAAGCCGCTCTGTCATTGTGGAGCAGTTTGCCGAAGGGGAGGACTACCGCGTGCTCGTGATCGGCAGGGAGCTCATCGCAGCCTCCCGTCGTTACCCGGCGCATGTGATCGGAGACGGTGAGCACACCATTCAGGAACTCGTGGCCGAGAAAAACCGCGATCCGCGCCGTGCCGCCGACCACGCCGCCGCGCTGAGCCGCATCCGCATTGATGCCGTGGCGCTGGCCGTGCTGGCGGAACAGGGCGTTACGCCTGAGTCCATTCCTGAAAAGGACCGCATGATCCTCATCCGCCGAAATGCCAACCTCAGCACCGGCGGAACGGCGGTGGACTGCACCGCCGAGGTGCATCCCACGATCTGTGCCGCTGCCGTGGAAGCCGCCCAGATGGTCGGGCTGGACATCTGCGGGCTGGACATGATCGCCCCGGACATCACCCAGCCGCTGAGCCCCAAAAACGGAGTCATCATCGAGCTGAACGCACGCCCTGGCCTGCGCATGCATCTTTATCCCTCCGAGGGCGAAGCCCGCCCGGTGGGCAAGGCGGTGATCGACACCATGTTTGCCCCCGGCTGCCGTGGCCGCATCCCCATCGTGGCCGTGACCGGGGTGAATGGCAAGACCACCACCACGCGCTTCATCGCGCACCTGCTGACGCAGAACAAGTGGCGCGTGGGCATGACGAGCACGGACGGCGTTTTCGTCGGCTCCCGCATGATCGACAGCGGCGACTGCAGCGGCCCCAAGAGCGCACGCAGCATCCTCTCCTATCCGCTGTGTGATGCTGCCGTGCTGGAAACCGCCCGTGGCGGCATCCTGCGCGAGGGGCTGGCCTTTGACCATTGTGACGTGGCCGTGGTGACCAACATCGGCTGCGGCGACCACCTGGGCATCAATGACATCAACACCCCCGAGCAGCTGGCCGAGGTGAAGCAGTGCATCGTGGCTGCCGTGCCAGCAGACGGCCATGCCGTGCTGAATGCCGCCGACCCTCTGGTGGTGAAAATGTCTGAAACCTACCCGCGCAAGACCATCTTCTTTGCCCTGGATGGCGAAAACGCCGTCATCGTGCGGCACCGGATCAAAGGCGAGCGTGCCATTTTTGTGCGTGATGGCAGCATCGTCCGCGCCAACGGCCCTAATGAGGACGTCTTCATGTCGCTGAGCGAGGTGCCCCTCACTCGCGGCGGACGCATCGGCTTCCAGGTGGAGAACACGCTGGCCGCCGTGGCCGCAGCCTGGGCGCTGGGCATTGAGGATGATCTTATCCGCCAGGGCGCACGCAGCTTTGTGCCCAGCCTGGATCAGAACGCCGGACGCTTCAACGTGCTGGACCTGAAGGGCATCACCGTCATCGTGGACTACGGCCACAATGTGGATGCTCTCCGCGCTTTGCTGGACGGGCTGCGCCAGTTTGACAATGCACGCCGCATTGTGGTGTACAGCTCCGCCGGCGACCGCCGGGACAGCGACATCATCGAACAGGGCCGCATGATCAGTGCTGAATTTGATGAAGCCTGGCTCTACGAGGGGGACTACGTTCGCGGGCGCGAGTCCGGCGAGATCATGAAGCTGCTCGCCCAGGGGCTGGAAAACGCCGTGCGCACCCGGCGCGTGGAGTCCATCATCGGCCATCTGAAATCGGTGGATCTGGCGCTGGAGTCCGCGCAGGCGGGGGATCTGGTGATGATCCAGGCGGATACGGCGGATGAAACTGTGCAGTACCTGAAGGAAAAATACGGTGCTCAGTAGCGTGTGTGGTAATCGCTTGCCACAGCACGCAGGATTCGGCTACTAGGAGGTGTTAATACCCCTCATGACCACGACGACCGCCATCATCCTTAGCATTGCCTCCGGCTATCTTTGCGGCTCGGTGCCGTTTGGCTACCTCGCAGGACGGCTCAAAGGAATCGACATCCGCCAGCATGGTAGCGGCAACATCGGGGCCACCAATGCCATCCGCGTGCTGGGGAAGGGGATCGGCATTCCGGTCTTCATTCTCGACATGGTCAAAGGCTGGCTGCCAGTGTGGCTGGCGGCGGGCTGGATCGCCCAGACGGGGGCCGTGCCTGAGGTGGTTTCCATTGGCAAGGTGCTGGCTGGCTTTGCCGCTGTGCTCGGCCACATGTTCACCTTCTGGCTGGGATTCAAAGGCGGCAAGGGCATCGCCACGACCGGCGGTGTGCTCTTTGGCATTTCCAAGGCGGGTATGCTCGGCGGCTGGATCGGCTTCCTGACCTTTCTCTTTGCCTTCCGCTATGTGTCGCTCGGCTCGCTGGCGGCAGCGGTGGGCGTGCCCACGGCCATGGCCATTCAGATGTATCGTGAGGGGCAGTGGGACTTTGTGCTTCTCGGCTTTGGCATCGTGGTCATGATCCTGGCCTTTGTCCGCCACCGCTCAAACATCCAGCGCCTGCTGGCAGGCACGGAGAACAAGGCCTTCACCAAAAAGAAGCCGCAGTCATGATCCAGAGCGCCACAGTCATCGGTGCCGGGAGCTGGGGCACTGCATTAGCCGCGCTGTTGTCATGGCGCGGCCTGGACGTGCAGTTCTGGGGCCGAGATGCCGAGCTGATGGCGCAGATCCGCGACACGCGCCGCAGCACCCGCTATCTGCCGGATCTGGAGCTGCCATCGCAGGTGCGGGTGACGTCGGATCTCGCCGCGCTGCAGCCTGCGGACATGCTCGTTTTTGTCATCCCATCCAAGGCCATGCTCAGCACGGCGCAGCTCGTGGCGCAGAGCGGCGCAGCTGCACGTGCCAAGGTGCTGGTGTCATGCTCAAAGGGCATAGAGCTGGAAACCGGCCGCCGCATGAGCGAGCTCATTGGCTCCGCGATTCCCGGCGTGCCGCTGGCGGTGCTCACCGGGCCTAACCACGCTGAGGAAGTGGCGCGCCAGATGGCCACCGCCGCTGTGGTGGCCTGCGCGGACGGAGAAATCGCCAAAGCGGTGCAGGCCTGCTTCACGCTGCCGTTCTTCCGCAGCTACACCACCGACGACATCGTGGGCGCTGAATGGGCCGGAGCCATGAAGAACCCCTATGCCATCGCTGCTGGCATCGCCCACGGGCTGAAGATGGGGGACAACACCCTCGCTGCGCTCGTCACCCGCGCACTGGCGGAAATGGTGCGCCTGGGCGTGGCCGAAGGCGGCAAGGTCGAGACCTTTTATGGACTCAGCGGTGTGGGCGACCTCATGGGCACCTGCTATTCCGAGCACAGCCGCAATCACCGCGTGGGCATGATGCTGGGGCAGGGCAGGCCGCTGGATGAGATCATTTCCAGCACCCGTATGGTGGCCGAGGGCGTGCTGAACACCGCCAGCCTGCACCGTGCCGCCCAGGCACGCGGCGTGCGCATGCCGCTGCTGGATGAGATCAACGCCGTGCTGCACGAGGGCAAGTCGCCCAAGGAAGGAATGCGCGCGCTGTTTTCACGCGATCCCCGACCGGAGGCAGATTGATTTTCCATGGCTGATACAAACGGTTACGAACTCCTCGACAGCGGCTCCTTCCAGAAGCTGGAGCGCTTTGGCAATGTGGTGCTCTCACGGCCCTGCGCGCAGGCGGTCTGGCGGCAGACGCTGTCCAAGGCGGACTGGCAGCAGGTGACAGCCACCTTTTTCCGCGACGGCGGCAACCAGTGGCGCGGACGTGACAAACTGCCCGAGACGTGGGTGATCGAAGTGGACGGCACCAAATTCCAGCTCAGCTCCACCGATTTTGGCCATCTGGGCATCTTCCCCGAACAGCGCGACCAGTGGCGTCGCATCCGCACGGTGTGCTCGGAATATGCCAAAAAGCACAACCGCCCGGCGCGTGTACTCAACCTCTTTGCCTACTCCGGCGGCAGCACGCTGGCCGCTGCGCATGCGGGTGCTGAGGTGTGCCATGTGGACGCCTCCAAAGGCATGGTGGACTGGGCGCGCAAGAACGCAGCCATCAATGGCCTGGAAGAGAAGCCGGTGCGCTGGATCGTGGATGACGTGACGAAGTTTCTGGAGCGCGAGCTGCGGCGTGACCGTCAGTACGACCTGCTCATCCTCGACCCGCCCAGCTATGGTCGTGGGGCCAAAGGGGAGGTCTTTAAAATCGAAAACGACCTGCCTCCGCTGCTCACGCTGCTGGGCAGGCTCATCTCTCCCCAGCCGCTGGGGGTGCTGCTCTCCTGCCACACGCCGGAGCTCACGCCCATCTCCCTGCATCATCTGCTGCTGCAGCAGTTTGGCCGCAGCGGCGGCAAGGTGGAGCAGGGCGAAATGCAGCTGCGCGGCGGCACCAGTGTGCTGCCTGTGCCCAGTGGCAGCTATGCGTGGTGGCTGGCTGATTGAGCATTCGACATTCCTCCTCCGGCATCCGACACTGCCGCAATGCTCGCCTTTTTCCTCCGCCGCGCCTTCAGCAGCGTGATCGTGATCTTCTGTGTGATCTCGATCACCTTTGTGCTGGCGCGGATCACTCCGGGCGGCCCTTTTGACAAGGAGAAAGAGCCGCCGAAGCATGTGAAGGAGGCGCTGGAGAAAAAGTACAAGCTCAGCGGCACCCTGTGGCAGCAGTACACCTCCTATGTCTCCTCGCTGGCGCATCTGGACCTGGGGCTTTCCACCAAATACCGCGACTGGAGCGTAGCCGAGCTGCTGAAGCAGAAGATGCCCAATTCCTTTGCGCTGGGCGCACTGGCCTTTGTGATCGCGAGCTGTGCCGGTGTCACGCTCGGTAGTTTGGCGGCGATGAAGCGCGACACCTGGATCGACCGCTCCGCCATGTTCGGTGCGCTGTTGACCATCTCCATCCCGTCCTTCATCAGCGGGCCGTTTTTGATCGCCATCTTTGCGCTCGGGCTGGGCTGGCTGCCGGTGGGCGGCTGGGGCACGCTGCAGCAGATGATCCTGCCAGGGCTCTGCCTCGCCGCGCCCTACATCGCCTACGTGGCGCGGCTGATGCGCAACAGCCTGCTGGATGTGCTGAAGAGTGATTTTCTGCGCACCGCGCGCGCCAAGGGGCTGAGCGAGACGCAGGCCGTGGTGAGGCATGCGGTCAAGGTGGCCATCCTGCCCGTGGTCACCTTTCTCGGGCCGCTGGCGGCGCATCTGCTCACGGGATCGATGATCGTGGAGAACGTCTTCAACATCTCTGGTGCGGGGATGGTCTTTGTGAACTCGATCCAGAACCGCGATGTCTTCCTGCTCGGCGGGGCGGTCATCGTGTACTGCGTGCTGCTAGTGCTCTTCAATCTCCTTGTGGACGTGATGTACACGCTGCTGGACAAACGCATCAAGCTCTATGCCTGAAGCCGCATCCATCGCGAGGCCGGACGGCTGGCAGATTTTGAAGCGCAACCGCACGGCGCTCATCGCGCTCGGGTTTCTCGCGGGCCTGTCCCTTGTCGCCATCGTGGTGCCCATGCTGCTTCCTGAGGCGCTGAAGCTCACCAGTAGCAATTCATTCGTGCCGCCTTCGGCAGCGCACTATTTGGGCACGGATGTGAACGGGCAGGATATGCTCTACCGCCTGCTCTCCGGCGCGCGTGTGTCCCTCGGTGTGGGGCTGGTGGGCGCGCTGATCAGCCTCGGCATCGGCACACTGTACGGAATGATCAGCGGCTATGCCGGCGGGCGCATTGATGGTGTGATGATGCGCACCATCGAGGTGCTGCAGTCGGTGCCGCGCATCCTCTTCATCATGATCCTCATCGCCGCGCTGGATGATTACGTCAAGGAGTGGGTGGATGGCTGGCGGTTCTCTGCCGAAGCGAAAGGCTGGGCATGGACAGCCAAAGCGATGACGGACTTGAAGGCCTATTCCAAAGTGATGGTGATGGTCGTTTCCCTCGGTCTGGTGGAATGGCTGACGATGGCGCGCATCGTGCGCGGCCAGGTGCTGGTGCTGCGGGAGATGACCTTTGTCACGGCAGCCCGCGCCATGGGACAAAGCCCCTGGGGCGTGCTCTGGCGGCACCTGCTGCCCAATCTGAGCACCATCATCCTCACCTACCTCACACTCACCATTCCAGCGGTGATATTGGATGAATCCCTCCTCAGCTTCCTCGGCCTCGGCATCGAAGACCCCGCCGCCAGCTGGGGCTCCCTGCTCAAGGATGGCGCGCAGGTTATCAATCCCATCGAGAGCAAGTGGTGGCTGCTCGTCTTTCCTGCACTGCTCATGTCAGCCAGCCTCCTCGCGCTGAACTTCCTCGGCGATGGACTGAGAGACGCTTTTGATCCGAAGAGCGGGGAGTGATCTGGCTTCAGTTCGCTGCCTCGTCCTGCGCGTTGTCGTCTTCAAAATCCTCCTGGCTCAGCGCGTCTCCCAGCTTTTCCATGTAAACATCCATGTCCGCCTCATTGATGGCCTGCTGCGCGGCATGTTCGTCTTCATCCAGCACCCACAGGCGCTCGGAGATCGAGATCTCAAACTCGGTGGTCTGCACCACCATGCGTCCATTGAAGTCGCTGAACCATTCCAGGTAAAGGGCATTCGCCCACATCCAGGGGATCTCATGCAGCCGCTCTTCCTTGATCGCCTGCATCCATTCCTCTTCGGGTGCCAGCAGCTTCTTCACCCGCTGCGAGGCGGTGATGTCTCCCACCGAGCCCGTTTGATGGAGTCGCAATCCTTTGTCATACTCAGGCTGTGCCTCTGGGTTCGGATTCACAAAGGTGAGCTTTGAGCCCGCTACATCCGGCCAGGCATCACCGCTTAAATCGAGCGTCATCGGCTCATCGTGCCCCAGCAGCCAGATCTTTCCGGTCACCCGGCCTTTGACGGTGTTGTCGATCTCGCCACGCACAATGCATTTGTTGGGTCTCCAAGCCATGATGGGGAAAAGAGCGTGTGTGTGAGCCGCCGCAAGCGGTTCAATGGAACAAAGGGAGAAGAAACAAGGCTGTTTGAAACAGGCATGCCAGCAGCGGTATGTCCGGCATGCCTCAATGCGCCTGCAGCCAGTTCTGGCCAGTGCCAGCCTCGACTTCCACGGGCACACCTTCCAGCGGCAGGGCGTTTTTCATGGCTTCGAGGATGATGGCGCGTGCCTGTTCGACTTCACTTGCGGGCATTTCGAAGAGCAGTTCGTCGTGCACCTGGAGGAGCATGCGGGTTTGCAGGCCGGCCTTGGTGAGCGCGGCGTCCACGTGGATCATGGCCAGCTTGATCATGTCGGCGGCGGTGCCCTGGATGGGCGTGTTCATGGCCACGCGCTCGGCTTGGCCGCGCACGGTGGCATTGGCGCTGGTGAGGTCGCGGATGATGCGTCGGCGGCCTGTGAGAGTCTCCACGTAGCCGCTCTTTTTGGCATCTTCGACGATCTTCTCCATGAAGCGCTTGATGCCCGGGAACTGCTTGAAGTAGTTTTCGATGATGGTGGCGGCCTCTCCGCGCGGGATGCCGAGGCGCTGGCTCAGGCCAAAGGCGGAGATGCCGTAGATGATTCCAAAGTTCACCATCTTGGCGGTGCGGCGCATTTCGGGCAGCACGCCGTCGAGTTCCACCCCATAGACGCGGGCGGCGGTGGCCTGATGAATGTCGTGGCCGTTGGCAAAGGCTTCGATCATGGCCTTGTCTCCGCTGAGGGAGGCCATCACGCGCAGCTCGATCTGCGAATAGTCCGCGCTCATGAGCACCCAGCCGTCGAAGCCGGGAACGAAGGCCTTGCGGATTTCACGGCCGAGGTCGCTGCGGATGGGTATGTTCTGCAGGTTCGGATTCGTTGACGCCATGCGGCCCGTGGCGGCCATGAGCTGGTGAAAGGTGGTGTGCACCCGACCCGTGACCTTGGAGACGGCATGTGGCAGCGCCTCGACGTAGGTGCTGTTCAGCTTGGTCACCTCGCGGTAGTCCAAAATGTCCTGAATGATGGGATGAAGCCCCACGAGTGACTGCAGCACCTGCTCATTGGTCTGATACTGGCCGGTGGCGGTCTTCTTGGGTTTTTCGAGCAGCTTGAGGCGGTCAAACAGCACCTCGCCGAGTTGCTTGGGGCTGTTGAGGTTGAAAGGAGCGCCTGCGTATTCCTGAATGCGCTTCTGGAGCTCCTGAGCCTTCTTCTCAAGTTCCAGTCCGTATTCGCGCAGCGCCTGCACATCGATCTTCACGCCGAAGTTTTCCATCTTCGTCAGCACCGGCAGCAGCGGGCACTCGACCTTGTCGAAGACATACTGCTGCTCCTTCAATTCAGGGCGCATTTTGGCTGCCAGCTGCCACGTCACATCCGCATCTTCGGCGGCGTAGTCGGCCACTTTGCGCGCATCCTTCTCAGCCACATCGGCCATGGTGGCCTGGCTGAAGAGGTCGTCCTTCTCCGTGCCGATGAGGCTGGAAATGGGCACGGGTGTGTAGTGCAGGTACACCTCTGAGAGGTAGTCCATGCCGTGGCGCTGCTCCGCGTCGATCAGCGAGTGAGCCAGCATGGAATCAAAGAACGGCCCGCTAACCTCCACGCCATGCGCGAGCAGTACACTGAGATCAAATTTCAGATTATGCCCGATCTTCTCCACTCCCGGCCGTGTGAGGACATCGCGGAATTCTTCGAGCGCAGCCTTGGCCGCTGCCTTGTCGCGCGGGAAATGCACAAACCAGCCTTCATGCGCCTGCCAGGACAGCGCGATGCCGACGATCTGCGTGTCGCGCGGATCGAGGCCCGTGGTCTCCAGGTCAAAGCAGAAGGATGAAAGTGAAGCAAGCTGCGCGATGAGCTTCTGCCGCTCTTCAGCGGTCTGCACCAGATGATAGGTGTGCGACGTGTCAGCGATGGTGCTGAGCTTGGCCGGAGTGGGGGCGGCAAAGAGATCGTCCTGCGCAGGTGCCTCTGCAGTCGCGGAGCCCGCAGCCTCCATCTTCCTGCTGCGGCCTGCTTTGAAGTCATCGCCATACAGGCGGCGGCCAAGTGCGTTGAACTCGAACTCCGTGAAGAAGGCCTTCAGCACTTCATCATTATGCGGTTTTACCACGAGATCCGCCACCTGCACCTCATAGGGGGCATCGTGGAAGATGGTGGCCAGTTTCTTGGAGAGCAGGGCTTCCTCTTTGCTGGCCTCCAGCTTCTCCTTCTGCTTGCCTTTGAGCTGCCCAAGATTGGCCAGCAGATTTTCCACGCTGCCAAACTGCTGGATGAGTGCCGTGGCGGTTTTTTCGCCAAAGCCTTTCACGCCAGGGATGTTGTCCACTGCGTCTCCCATGAGGCCAAGGATGTCGATGACCTGTTCCGGGCGCTCGATGCCCCAGCGCTCGCACACTTCCTTCACACCGAGGATCTCCGTATCCGCTCCGGAGCGGCCCGGCTTGTAGATCTTCACATGCTCGGAGACGAGCTGGCCGAAGTCCTTGTCCGGCGTGACCATGAAGGTCTCGATGCCTTCTTTCTCCGCGCGCTTGGCCATGATGCCGATGATGTCGTCCGCCTCGTAGCCGTCGCGCACGAGGATTGGGATGTTCATGGCCTCCATAAGGCGCTTGATCTGCGGGATGGCCATGCTGATGTCCTCCGGCATCTCCTCGCGCTGCGCCTTGTAGGCGGGAAACATCTCGTGGCGCGGCGTGGGTGCCGAGGTGTCCAGCGCCACCGCCAGATGCGTTGGCTGCTGGTTTTTGAGGATGTCGAGCAGCGTGTTGGCAAAGCCGTACAGCGCGGACGTGTTCACGCCGTCGCTGGTGCGGATGGGGGCTTTGATGAAGGCAAAGTGCGCGCGATAAAGCAGCGCCATGCCATCGAGGAGGAAGAGGCGTTGGGACATTCACCCTCAGAGTAGGCGGCAGAGCGGCCTGCGCAAATGCTCAAGCCCCCTGCAGCGTGATCGCCGCATCCTCCATCGCGCGGCTGGCTTCGGTTTCATCATTGATGACCTGCGTGGCGCCGAGGCGCTTGAGCCGCTCCACATCGGAGCTGAAGCGGGCACGGGCCAGCACGGAGATGTCCGGGCGATGCTCGCGGATCATGGCCAGCGCCTGGGCATTCACCGTGGCGTCGGGAAAGGTCAGGGCGACCATGCGGGCATGCTTCAGCTTGGTGAGCTCCCAGGTCTCCTCGTGGCTGGCATCGGCAAAGAGCACAGCCTGCCCCTGTCGCTGCAGTTGTTGCACGGTCTCGGCGTTCAGCTCCACCACCAGCGTGCGCACACCGGAGTCGAGCAGGGCTTTGTTCACCTTTTCACCTACCGGCCCGTGGCCGCAGACGATGGCGTGGTCGGTGATGCCGCTGATACGCTGGCGCAGGTTGCAGCCATCGATCTTCACAGGCTTGCCACGGCCCCAGCCGCGCTTCACCAGCCATTCGCCGAGCGGAATACCAAACTTCAGCAGGGCGGGGAGCAGCCCCATGGAGAGCGCGCTGGCGGCCAGCAGCGTCTGCTGCGTGTCGTGGCTCCAGAGGTGTGCGCTGCCGGCGTTTTGCAGTAGCACGAGGGAAAACTCCCCCGCACTGCAAAGGCCGATGCCCGCCAGCAGCGCCTGCTTGTGCACGAGGCCAAGGTAACGCGCGATGAAGGTGATGATGAAAGCCTTGCTGATCATCAGAACCGTGGTGATGGCGCAAATGGGCAGCCACAGCGCCAGGGCGGCCTTCACGTCAATCATGAGGCCCACGGAGACAAAGAAGAGCGTGAGGAAGAGGTCCTTCAGCGGCATCACATCCGCCAAAATGCGGTGCTTGAAGATGGACTCGCTGACTGCCAGCCCGGCAACAAACGCGCCCAGCGCCAGCCCCAGTCCGAGCAGCCCGCCGATGAAGGCCAGGCCCACGCAGCTGCCGATGACGGTGAGGGTGAAAAGCTCGCGGCTGCGCGTGCGCGTCACCGCATTCAGCAGCCAGGGGATGACCCAGCGTGCTGCCACGCCAGCGAGAATGACGAATGCCCCGCCCCGCAGCGCCAGCGAGCCCAGTCGTGGCATTAGCGCGGTGGATTCCCCCTCATGCGGCAGCAGCAGCGGGAGGAAGAGGAAGAAGACGATGATGAAAAGATCCTGAAAAATCGCCACCGCCAGCGACATGCGTGCGCCCGGACTGGCCTCCAGGCCCAGGTCCTGAAAGCTCTTCAGGCTCACCGCCGTGGAGCTCATGGCCAGCGCTACGGAGAGCAGCACCGCCCCCTGCCAGGTGGAGGAATGCAGCGCCATGGAGGCAGCCGCAGCCACTGCCATGCACAGCGCCATCTGCCAGCCCCCGCCCACAAAGGCCAGGCGGCGCAGAAAGCGCAGCTCTCCGAGGGAGAATTCCAGCCCCAGCGTGAACATGAGCAGCACCACGCCAAACTCCGCCATCTGCGAGACCTGCACATGCGACTCTCCGCCGCCCAGCAGAGTGAGGATGCCGGAGTTCGCAATCAGCACGCCGCAGATGAAGTAACCAGCCAGCAGCGACTGCCTCAAATGCAGCAGCAGCAGGGACACCAGCACCACGCCCGCAAGCATCAGCGCCAGCAACGCGAAAAGCGGCGGGATGGCGGAGGCGGCAATGGTGAAAGCTGGTATCATGTGGTGATTTTCCCTTCGCAGTTTTGGAGTGGCAGATCAAGCACGGATGCAGGGATTGTGCCTCATGTGGATAAATGAAGCACAACTAAAGAAATGATTTATCTGACGGGGCAAACCGCCGCTCGATTGAGCAGCGATCGCGCCGGGCATTTTCACGCGACCGCAGGCTGCAGCCCGCGTCATGCTTTAGCCTTCACGCCGATCATCTGCGCTGAACTGCAGATGATAGAGCTTTTGGTAGAGTGTGTTGCGGCCCAGCAGCTCGGTATGCGTGCCACGGTCGAGAATGCGGCCCTGCTCCATGACGATGATCTGGTCGGCTTTCAAAACAGTGGAAAGGCGGTGGGCGATGGCGACCACCGTTTTGCCCGCAGATAGCGTGTGAATGGCCTCCTGAATGATTTTTTCACTCTCAGTGTCGAGTGCGGAGGTGGCTTCGTCGAGAAGGAGCACAGGCGAATCTCGCAGGATGGCGCGGGCGATGGAGATGCGCTGCTTCTGGCCGCCGGAGAGGTTGCAGCCACCTTCGCCCACGACGGCGTCGTAGCCGTTGCTGATCTGCTCGATGAATTCATGCGCGTGGGCCTTTTTCGCGGCGGCGATGATCTCCGCCTCCGTGGCCTCCAGGCGGCCATAGCGGATGTTTTCGCGGATGGTGTCATGAAAGAGGAAGGTGTCCTGGCTCACGATGCCGATGTTGGCGCGTACAGAGTGCTGGGTGCAGCTGCGGATGTCCCGCCCGTCCAGCAGCACGGTCCCGGCATCGGGGTCATAAAAACGCAGCATGAGGGAGAAGAGCGTGCTCTTGCCCGCTCCGCTGGGGCCTACTAGCGCGTAGAATTTTCCGGGCTCGAGCTGAAGATTGATCCCCTGCACGGCAGGCACGTCTTTTTTGACGTCATCCTTGTCACGGTAGTAGAAGGTGGTGTCCTTGAAGGTCACCGCGCCGGAAGTGCGGCCCAGAGTCAGGGCATTGGGGGCGTCCTGGATGTCCGGCTGGCGGTTCAGGATCTCAAAGACCATGCCTGCAGCGACGGTGGTTTTTTGCAGGAAGAGCTGTACACGGCTCAGTTCCTTGAGCGGCGGATAGATCTGCGTCAGCGCCATCACCAGCACAAAGAAGGTCTGCGCCTCCACACCACGAGACCAGGCATAGACCAGCCCGGCGGCGATGCCAAAGGAGGCCACGGTTTCCACGATGGGCCCGATGAGTTCCAGCGCCTTGCCCCAGCGCACCATGTTCTGCGTCATGCTGGCATTGGAGCGGTCAAAGCGGTCCATCTCATGCGCTTCGCGGCCGTAGGCTTTGACGAGGCGGATGCCGGCAAAGGACTCCTGCATGGACGACATGAGCGCACGGGAGTCGTACTCCTCCTTGGCGCCCACTTTGCGCACGCGCTTGCCCAGACGCAGGATGGGGTAGAGGCAGGCCGGGAAAATGACCAGGGACATGAGCGTGAAGAACCAGTCGCTGGCAAAGAGGGGGATCAGGATGGCGATGATGGACACCGGGCGCTGCGCCACCGTCTGGATCAGCTGCATGGCATTGCGCTGCACCACGCCGGTCTGGCTGATCACGGTCTGCATCAGCTCGCCGGTGCGGGCGTTGTTAAAATAACCCGGAGACTGGCGCATGATGCTGCGAAAGGCGTCGTTGCGGATCTGATACACCACCTTGCTTGTCACCCACGTCTGCATGTAGCTGGAAAGATAGCCGAGGAATCCACGGCAGAAAATGAGCGCGGGAATGAAGGCGCACGCGATCGCCACTCCCGTAAAGCCCACCGGCGTGTCTGAAGAGACACCGAGGATTTCCGCCGGATTCAGTTCACCAAAGAGTGGCAGCTTGATCGTCTCTCCCAGAGTGGTGGTCTTGCCTCGCAGCACCAGAGAGAAGATGAGCTGAAAGCCGATGATCATCACGCCATTAAACAGGCCGCTAAGGATGCCTAGTGCGGTGCTGAGGATGAAGCGGCCCTTGTATGGCAGCACATACTTCCAGATGGCCTGCAGGGTGCCCGCCACCACCGCACGGATTTGAGGATCGGACAGGTTGATCTTGGCCGGAGGAGGAGGTGCGGAAGGTTTGGACATGGAAAAAGGCGGAATGTATTTAGTGCCGCATCGTCCTCATTCGCACAACAGGGAAGTCGTCACCCCAGATGGCGGCAGTAGATGGCCTCCAGGCGGTCCAGCATGGTGTCCAGGCTGTGCTCACGCTCGATGAATCGGCGGCCTTCGGCGCACATGGCCTGCGTTTTCTCACGCTGCTCCAGCGTCTCGCGGATGGCCTTGGCCAGCGCCACGGCATCCTGCATGGGCACGAGACGACCGGTCACGCCGTCCTTGATGATGCTGGGGATGCCTCCCACATTGCTGGCCACCACGGGCACCCCTGAGGAGAGGGCCTGCAGCCCGGACTGCGGAATGGCCTCGTGAAAGGAAGGAATGGCCACGATGTCTAGCGCACGGATGATGTCAGGCACGTCCTCGCGGTGCCCCGCCAGGGTGAAAAGGTCCTGCACCCCCAGCTTTTGAAGGGCTGCCTCCAGATGACTGCGCCATGGGCCGTCTCCCACGATGACGCAGTGGATGCGCTGCCCCTGCTCCCGCAGCAGCCCTGCGGCTTCGGCCAGAATCTGCGTGCCCTTGGCATAGCGGATCACGGTGATCATGCCCACCAAGGGGGTGCCGGCTGGCAGGGATGGAAGTGGCAGCGCGGCACGGGGGCCATCCGGGCGGAAGCGCTCCACGTCCACGCCGGTGGGCAGCGTGGTCACTTCATCGGGATCCAGATCAAAGGTGGACACCAGTGTGTCGGTGATCTTTGGGCTGGTGGTGATGATGTGGTGGCTCCACTCCTTGTACATCAGCCGGCTGAGCGACTGGTTGGGAATGGGTACGTCAAAGTGGCGGCTGCGGATGATCAGCGGCACCCTCGCCACACGGGCTGCGAGGGTGAGCATCCAGCCGTCGCGCGAGCTATGGGGGTTCACGATCTCGATGCGGTTCCGCTTCAGCCACCAGGCCAGCCGCAGCACATGGAGTGGCAGCAGGTGGCGCCGCTTGAAGTTTTGGGCCAGCACGGGCACGCCCGCCAGCTCCGCGCGGCGGTAGATCTGGCTGTTTTCCGGAGCCACCAGCCAGACCTCGCTGCCGCGGCGGCGCATGCCGGTCATCTCAGCCAGCACCCTGTGCTCCTGCCCGCCCCAGCCTAGGGAGGCTTCAGAGTGAACGATGCGCCATTTGCGATGTGAAAGGGGATTGTCTGCCATGTAGTCCGCACTGCTCTATTGCCCAAGCAGCGGCGAACTAAACTTTTATTTTGCGCGCAAGTTTCAGCAAAATGCCCGGCAGGGGGGATGAGACGCGCTTTTTTCTGTGACCTTTTGCTCAAGATGTCGCCGGTAGATCACGTCCAGACGGTCCAGCATGATGTCCAGGCTGTGCTCGTTTTCCACCTTCGCCCGTCCGGCCCGGCACATCTGCTGTGTGCGCTCAGGCTCATCAATGGCTTCTGCAATGCGTGCCGCCAGGGCGGTGGCGTCGCCTTTGGGGAAAATGCGCCCGGTCATCCCTTCCTGAATGATCTCCGGGATGCCGCCGCAGTCGCTGCCTACCACAGCCGTGCCGCAGGCCAGCGCCTGCAGGCCGATCTGCGGCACCCCTTCATGTGCCAGCGAGGGGATGCACAGCACATCGAGCGCGCGCAGCACATCCGCCACATCCTCACGATGCCCGGTGAACTGCACCTGATCTTCCACCCCAAAAGCGCGCGCTTTCTCCCGGTAGATCTCCACGGGCACGCCGCCGCCCACGACGACAAACTGGAAGTTGCGCCCTGCTGCACGCAGTTTTTGCACAGCCTCAAAAAAGGTCGGGTGGCCTTTCCAGGAGCGCAGCACGGACACCATGCCGACCACTGGCGGCACTTCTGGCCCCGTCCGCACGGGCAGCTCAGCACGTGGGCCATCCTTTGTATATAGTATGGTATCGATTCCTGTGGGCAGCGTCGTCACGCGGTTATCCGGCAGGCGGAAGGTTCGGCAGATGTAGTCGGTGATCTTCTGGCTGGTGGTCAGCGCATGGTCCGCCAGGGTGGTAAACTTATGCCTGCTGATGCGCGGGCTGCGGTCTGTCACATCAATATGGCGCGTGCGCACCACCATCGGCGTGCGGCTCAGTCTGGCTGCCAGGCCTAGCAGCCAGCCGTCGCGGGAGCTGTGGGTGTTGACGATTTGTATTCCTTCCCGGCGCAGCCAGCGGGCCAGGCGTAGCACCTCCCAGGGCAGCCATTTGCGGTCAAACGTGCAGGGCATGGTGGGAATGCCCGCTGCTTTGGCGCGTGCCATGATTTGGCTCTGAGGATCCGCAACCAGGAAAACAGAACAGCCCCGACGTTGGAACCCTGTCAGCTCTGCCATGACACGATGCTCCTGCCCGCCCCAGCCAAGAGAGGCTTCTGAATGGACGATGTGCCAAGATTTGGATGGTGGAGGATTCATGATTAAATCAATAATTATCAATGAATTGCATTGATGTTCCGGGGCTGGTCAGTGCGGTGACTGGGTTTGAGTTTTTCCGTTTTTAGGAAAAAACATCTAAAAAATCAATACCAATATGATGTCACGATGATTGCTTCACAAAGGTAGTGTATTTTATTTCAATGATGTAGCACAATGTCATTACAATTGTCGGTCCTATTGCTACCACACAATGAGGTGAGGCCGCTTTTTGGAAAAAAGTTCTGGCATGCCTTCAGCCTTGCCTTCATATCCGTTTTCACCTTTCTGACTTACTGCATGACGTCATCCACCATAGGTATCATCGGCCTGGGCTATGTGGGCCTGCCATTGAGCCTCCAATTTGCCCGGACGGGCAGCACCGTGCTGGGATTCGACATTGATCCCGCCAAGATCAACAGCCTGGAAGCCGGAGAGAGCTACATCCTGCACATCACCGGGGAATCTGTGAAGACGCAGCGGGATGCAGGCCGCTTCTCCGCCACCACGGATTTTGCCCGGGTGAAGGAGTGCGAGGCCATCATCATCTGCGTGCCTACCCCGCTGGCCAAGCATCGCGATCCCGACCTGACCTACGTTCTCAACACCGGCAAGGCCATCGCCCCGCATTTGCAGCCGGGTCAGCTCGTGGTGCTGGAATCCACCACCTACCCGGGCACCACCGACACCGAACTGCGTGAGGTGCTGGAGGCGGGCTCAAACCTCAAGGCAGGCGTGGATTTCCATCTGGCCTTCTCTCCTGAACGTGAAGACCCGGGCAATCCGCAGAGCGATGTGGCGGTGATCCCAAAGGTCGTTGGTGGTCTTACCCCCGAGTGCCAGAAGCACGCCCTGAGCGTGTATGGCCGTGCCATCAAGACTCTCGTGCCGGTGGAGTCCTGCCGTGTGGCGGAGGCGGTGAAGCTGACCGAAAACATCTTCCGTGCGGTCAACATCGCCATGGTGAACGAGCTCAAGGTGGTGTACGCCGCCATGGGCATCGACATCTGGGATGTCATTGAGGCAGCGAAGACCAAGCCCTTTGGCTTCATGCCCTTCTATCCGGGCCCCGGTCTCGGCGGCCACTGCATCCCCATCGACCCTTTCTATCTCACCTGGAAGGCGCGCGAGTACGGGCAGGAGACGCGCTTCATCGAATTGGCTGGCGAGGTGAACACCGCCATGCCCTCCTACGTGATCACCCGTGTGGGCGAGGCGCTGTCCTCCCTCCACCTGACCATCCGCGACAGCCGCATCCTCATGATCGGCATCGCCTACAAGTCCAACGTGGACGACGATCGTGAAAGCCCCGCCTACGTGCTCTGGGAGCTGCTGGAGCAGCAGGGCGCCCAGGTGGACTACCACGATCCGCATGTGCCGGTGATCCGCCCGTCCCGCGAGCACGCCCACTTTGCCGGAAGGAAGAGCGTGGCGCTCACGGCTGCGGCACTCTCTGAATACGACCTCGTCCTGGTGGCCACCAACCACAAGGCGGTGGATGTGGCTCTCGTGGCCGAGCATTCCCGTCTGGTGGTGGACTCCCGCAATGCGCTCAGCGCCCTGATGAAGGGCAAACCAAACTATTTTAAAGCATGAAAGCTCTCGTCACAGGTGGTGCAGGTTTCATCGGGTCCCACATCACGGAGGAGCTCTGCCGCAGAGGGGCTGAGGTCATCGTGCTGGACAATCTCTCGCTCGGCAATCCCAAGAACCTGGACTGGAAAAAACCCGGGGACAAAGTTGACCTTGTCGAAGGCGACATCCGCGACCGCGACCTGCTGGCCAAGCTGATGCCGGGCGTGGATTGGGTGTTTCACCAGGGTGCGCTGCCCTCGGTGCCGCGCTCCGTCGCCGAGCCGCTGGAAAGCAATGCGCAGAATCTGGACGGCACACTGAATGTGCTGCTGGCCGCACGTGATGCCGGCGTGAAGCGCCTGATGTTTGCTTCTTCTTCCTCCATCTACGGAAACGCGGATGCGCCCTCCAAGCACGAAAGCCTTCCCGTGCAGCCTCTTTCCCCTTATGCGCTGCAAAAGTACGGCGGTGAGCGTTACTGCCAGCTTTTCCACCAGCTCTATGGCTTTGAAGCCATCGCGCTGCGCTACTTCAACATCTTCGGTCCGCGTCAGGCCTTTGATTCGCCGTATTCGGGCGTGATCGCCAAGTTCTGCACCCTGATGCTCGAAGGCAAAGCCCCTGTCATCTTTGGAGATGGCAGCCAGGCGCGTGACTTCACCTTTGTGGACAATGCGGTCTCCGCGAATCTGCTGGCGGCGGAAGCTCCGGCGGAGAAGGCGGCGGGCAAAGTTTTCAATGTGGCCGCCGGTCATTCCATCGACCTGATCCGTCTGGTGAAGGACATCAACCAGCTCACCGGCCAGCAGCTGCAGCCGCGCTTTGAGTCTGCACGTGCAGGCGATGTGCTGCACTCACTTGCAGACATCAGCGCAGCGCGCGCCGGACTCGGCTATGAGGTGAAGGTGGCCTGGGAGGAAGGTCTGCGCCAGACGCTGGAGTTTTACAAGCAGGTCGGCAAGGCAGGTTGACCGACCGGCTACGCTCTCCCATGGCTCAACTCCGCGACATCAACGACCTTTGGCAGAATCCTGCTGCACCAAGCTTCATCATCGCTGAAGTCGCGCAGGCGCATGACGGCAGCCTCGGCACCGCGCATGCCTACATCGATGCTGCTGCGGCAGCGGGTGCGGATGCGGTGAAGTTTCAGACCCACATCGCGGCGGAGGAAAGCTCCGAGCTGGACACCTGGCGTGTGAAATTCAGCAAACAGGACGCCACGCGCTATGACTACTGGAAGCGCATGGAGTTCACCGAGCCGCAGTGGCTGGAACTCAAGCAGCATGCGGAGGAAAAAGGGCTCGTGTTTTTGAGTTCTCCTTTCTCGCTGGCCGCCATCCGGCTGCTGGAGCGCATTGGCGTGCCTGCCTGGAAGGTGGCCTCCGGTGAAGTGACGAACCGGCTTTTTTTGGATGCCATGATCGATACGCGCAAGCCGGTGCTTGTTTCCAGCGGCATGAGCTATCTGGAGGAAATGGATGCCACGGTTTCGCATCTGAAGGCAGCAGGATCTCCGGTGGCGGTGTTTCAGTGTACCACGGCTTATCCATGCCCTGCGGAAAAGATCGGGCTGAACCAGATCTCCGAACTGATGCAGCGCTACGACTGCCCGGTGGGGCTTTCGGATCATTCTGGAACGCCGTATCCTTCTCTGGCAGCGGTCACCCTGGGCGCGAAACTGATCGAAGTGCACATCACCTTCAGCCGTGAGATGTTCGGGCCGGATGTGTCTGCATCGCTCACCACCGATGAATTCAAGCAGATGGTGGCAGGTGTGCGCTTTATCGAGACGATGAAGGCAAACCCTTTCCCCAAGGACTCGGTGGCTGAGACGCTGGAGCCGCTGCGCCGCATGTTTGGCCAGAGCCTTGTGGCGGCGGCGGATCTGCCGGCGGGCACGGTGCTCACGCGTGAAGACCTTTCCTGCCGCAAGCCGGGGCATGGCATTGCCGCAGCTGACTACACCTCCCTTATTGGCCGGAAGCTGAAGCACGCGGTGAAGGCCGCGCAGTTTCTGAAGCAGGAAGACTTTGAGTGATGAATCTGATCCTGATTGTCGATACCGTTCAGTTTTACCGGGATGTGTTCCGTTCCCGGCTGCTGGAGGAGCTGCTCGCAGATGAGAGCAGCCGCATCACGCTTTACTGCACCTTCAATCTGGAGGCGACGCAGAAGGAATTTCAGCACGAGCGCGTGCGCATTGTGGCGCTGAAGCGCAAGAAGCCGACCTGGTTCTCCTCCATCCTGTTTTCATGGGCCAAGGACCTGTGGACGGTGGAACAGCCGGAGAGCAGCTTCACGCAGAAGCGCATGATCGAAGCCCTGGCCAACAAGCGCAAGAACCTGCATTTCCGGCTCGGCATCGCACGAATGGCCATGCAGATGGGCATCACCTCGCAGGGGATCATCCGCTTCATGGAGCATTTTGGCCATGATGCGGATTTTGAGAAGCTCATCCGTGAAGTGAAGCCGGATGCGGTGGTGTTTGCCAACATGATCCCTTCCGACCTGGAATGTCTCAAGGAGGCACGCAGGCACAAAATCCCGCTTATTCTCGCAGTGGCCAGCTGGGACAACCCCACCTCCAAGGGGCCGCTGACGGTCATTCCTGACTACACGCTCGTCTGGTCCACGGAAATGACGCAGGAGATGGCGCAATGCCACGGCATGCCACAAGACAGCATGTCTGTCGTTGGAGTGATCTATTTTGAGAACTACTTCTCCCCGGAGAAACTGATGACACGGGAGGAGTTCTGCAAGCAGCTCGGCGTGGCGCCGGAGACGAAGATCATCCAGTTTGCCACCGGAGACAGCGCCGTGATCCGCTGCAACCAGCCCTTCGTCCGCCTGCTGCAGCGCATCATTGCAGAGCAGCCGTTTGAGCATCCCTGCCATCTGCTGGTGCGGGTGAGCCCGAAAGACATTTACACGCTCTACAAGGAATTTGAAGGACTCCCGCATACCACGGTGCAGTATCCGCTGGGAGAGGGAAGCGCCTTTGGCCGCCACTCCTGGATCCCTCAGGCAGATGAGGACTATGAACGAGCCTCCACGCTGAAAAACACCGATGTGCTCCTGACGAGCGGATCTTCGATCATTTTGGACGCGGCGTGCTTTGACATTCCAGTGGTGAACCTGGCTTACGACTGCGACCTGGATCTGCCGCCGTGGCTCTCTGTGGTGCGGTTCTTCAAATATGTGCACGCACAACCGGTGCTGCAGGAAGATGCCACCTGGATGGTGCACAATGACGAAGAACTGCGCGCCGCGCTGGCCGAGTGTGTCAGCCATCCCGAGAAGCGCCGCAAAGAACGCCGTGCCCTGCTGGAGCGCGCCGTGACGCACACAGACGGCCAGACCTGCAGGCGCTGGCGCGAAGCTGTGGCTGGCTACCTGGCCAAAGGGGCGCCGAGGAGGTAAGAACGGATTATCCAATGGAATGCCGCAGCACTGACGGGCCTGATGAGGCAGATGTCAGCAGAAGTGTGTCTGCGGTGGCGCTGATCGACGGGCATGAGTGCCCATCGTACTATTCCGGCTTCTTGAGGATGACGTAGAGGTAGTCGCTGGCGCCCTGGCGGATGAGGGTTTCGCGCCAGACGGCGTTGAGGGCGGGGTCGAAGGGGATTTTGCCGTTGCCGGTGGGGCGTTTGTCGCGCATCCAGACCATGGCGTTTGAGAGGTCAAAACGGTGGTCGAAAGTCAGGTTTTCTGTGTCGAATCCGGCAATGGAGGCCAGTTTTTTGAGGGCGGTGGCGGTGAAGTACCAGAGGTGGACTTTGCGGTAGAAGAAGGCGGCGTAGTCGGGGCTGTTGGCCACCATCCAGTCGTCGGCGTTGGGGGTGCTGAGGGCCAGGATGCCGCCGGGCTTGAGGAGGCGGTGGATGTCCTGGAGGAACTTGAGCGGGTCTTCCACGTGCTCGAGGACGCTGTAGCTGACGGCGGCGTCGATGGTGCCGGCGGTGGGGACGTCCTGGGCCCAGGTGTAGACCTCGTGGCCGCGCTGGCGGAGGGAGTCGTGGTAGCACTGGTTGGGCTCGACGGCGATGGTCTTGGAGGCGAAGCCTTTCACCAGATCGAGGAAGGGGCCGGCGCCGCAGCCGATGTCGGCCACGGTTTTGCCACGCAGGGTGTGCATGCCGATGAGGTCGAGGCGGTGGGGCTGGTCGTTGTCGTTGACCTTGAAGTAGGCGTCCACGGCATTGCCCTGACTGAGGTCGTCGCGGTATTCGCCGGACTTGTAGTAGGCCTCGATGTCTGCCATGACGGGCGGGAGGTGGCGTGCGCCGCAGCCGCCGCACTCCCAGACGTCGAGATCGTCGGGGGATTTTTTGCCGAAGGAGCCCATGCGGATGGAACCGTGGTAGCAGCTGCGCCATTCCGTGGCGCTACAGATGGTGCAGGGGGTGGTGAGGCTCATGCGGACGGGCGTTTGACGTAGTGAAGCTGTTTCTGGGCGTAGGGCGTGAGCTTGGAGACCTGCTCGGCGATGCGTGCGGCCACGCCGGGCTCTCCATAGAGATGGGAGGTGGGGTAGCGGCCGTGGGCGAGCTGGCTGCGGGTGGCGGACTCGATCTCGGGCTGCAGGGGTTCCACACGGATCACAGACTGGGACCATTCGCGGCCATCCTGACGCGAGCCGACGAGCACGACGGGGGTGCCGAGGAAGGAGGTCTCGCGGACGAAGGAGGAGGAGTTGCCGATGCAGCAGGCGGCGTGATTGAGCAGCGGGATGTAGATGTCCGGCGGCAGGTTCTTGTAGGCGTGCAGGGGGAACTCGTGGTGGTTCTCGCGGAAGCGGCGGATGGCCTGGGAGACGAGGTCGGAGCCGGCGTCGATGTTGGGCCAGAGGAGCACGGTCTGGAGATTGAGGCGGCGCACGGTTTCCAGCACGGCCTCCATCTGCTCCTCCTGATGACCGATGTCGGTGGTGACGGGATGGAAGAGGACGAGGAGGTAGGGCTTGGAGAAGTCGATGGAGGTGCCGACGCCGAGGCGGCCGAGGACGTCCTGCGGGAGGTCATTGGAGGCGGCGAGGACGACATCGCTGGTGGGGCAGCCGAGGGGGAAGACGGTGGCGGGGTCTTCGCCCATGGCGACGATGTACTCCGCCGCGCGCTTGGTGGCGGGGAAGTGGTAGTGAGCCAGCTTGGTGATGGCGTGGCGGGTGGACTCGTCGATGGAGCCGGAGATTTCGCCGCCCTGCAGGTGGATGAGGCAGATGTTTTGATACGCAGCGGCGATGGCGGCGGCCATGGCCTCGTAGCGGTCGCCGATCATGAGCACGAAGTCGGGCTTCATGCGGCTGAACTCGGAGGCGAACTCGATGACGGCGAGGCCGATGGACTTCACCATGGTGATGGGCACGGAGCCTTCGAGCTGGAGATAGACTTCACTCTCGACGGGGAAGCCATCGGCCTCCACGACATTGCGGGCGCAGCCGTAGCGGTCCAGCAGCATGGATCCGGCGCAGATGGTCTGCATGTCCACATCAGGCTCCTGCTGGAGCGCGTGCATGACGGGCTTCATGCGCGCGTAGTTTGCGCGGTTGACCAGGACGACGGCGATTTTCTTTTTCATGCAGATGGTTTCTTATAGCCGACGGGCAGGTGGCGTGTCTCGGCATAATAACGGGCCAGAACGATCTCCTCCGGCTCGTCGATGTTCAGGAGCAGGCGCTCCACGAGGTGGGCGCGGGTGGTGGTGGTGAAGATGCGCTGCTCATCCATGAGGCAGGCGCGGGTGAGGGCGTAGCAGGCGCCATTGCGGTAGAAGAGCGGCTCCAGAGACTGGCGCTGCTTCACACCGGCACCGGCTTCGGCATAGAAGCTGATGACGTCGTCGCTGCTGACGCGCAAGACCTTGTGCGGGTGGAACTTGGTGTCCACGCGGCTGACGGTGACGGCGGAACCGGCGTTGGTTTCTGCCAGCAGATCCATGACGCCATTGACGTCTTCGGGCTGACGGAAGGGGCAGGTGGGCTCGACGATGAGGATGACGTCGTAGGTGACGCCATCGATGCGCTCCATTTCGGTGACGGCATGCTGGAGTGTCTCCACAGCACCGGCGGTGTCGGAGCTGAGCTCCGACGGGCGGAGGAAGGGGGCATCGAGGCCGTGCTTCTTGCCCTCCTCGGCGTAGCGTTCGGAGTCGGTGGAGATGATGCGGCGGTCGATCCAGTCGCAGGCGGGCGAATTCAGCACCTCGCCGACGAGGGCGATGAGCGACCTGCCGGCAATCTGCTGCATGTTTTTGTCCGGGATGCCTTTGCTGCCAGAGCGGGCGGGCACCACGGCGAGGATGCGGCGGCCGTGTTTCATGAGGGGATGCGGATGGACTGGCTCTGAGCGGCGCTCTGACGGCAGGCGTCAACCACCTCCAGCGCGGCGATGCCGTCTGCGAGAGAGCAGGAGGGGGCGGTGCGGGCGCCGCGGATGAGCTCCAGCAGCTCCTGCGCCGCGCCCATGAACATCTCATTGCGCTCGCAGGTGAAGGTCTGGTCTTCCCATTTCAGCTCGCCGGTGCGGGAGAGCTTCACGGCATTCTCCTCGTAGGACCACATGAGGGTGCCGGTCTCGCCGACGGCGATGATGTGGCGCTGATGGGGGCGGCCGATGAGGTCGAGGTGGAGATTGGCCTTCAGGCCGCCGCCGAAGGAGGCGATGACGTCCACATTGTCATCGGCGCTGATGTCGAGGTCGGAGATTTTATCGACAGAGGCCATGACGGACTGCGGCTTGCCGGCGAACCAGAGCAGGAGGTCGAGGAAGTGGCTTTCGTCCAGCAGAGCGCCGCCGCCCTGCTCCTTGTTGGCCATGAAGAAGTCCTGATAGCGCTCCCAGGGGTGCCAGTCGGCGAGGTGGGCGCTCATGACAAAGCGGATGTGGCGCACCGCGCCGATCTCGCCGCTCTGCAGTCTGCGGCGGAACTCCGCCACCGGGGGCCACCAGCGGTAGGTGTAGCCGAGGAGCACCTTGGCACCGCTGGCCTCCAGCTTGCGGCAGCTCGCAGCATCGATGCTGAGCGGCTTTTCGCAGAGAATCCAGCGGCCGCCTGCGCCTGCGGCGATGATTTGATCGACGTGAAAGGAGGGCGGTGAGGCGATGACGAAGCCATCGAAGGCGGTGGTCTTGAGAGCCTCGTCCAGATTGCCGTAGGTGGCGGCGAGGGGCCCCTCTGCGGCGGCCTCCTGCTGGCGGTCGGCGCGGGGGTCAAAGCCGCTGACGGTGCAGCCGAGGGCGCGCAGATTGCGGGCATGGCGTTTCCCGGCGGAGCCGAGACCAATGACGAGAAGGTGAAGGGTGGGGGCGCTCATCGAAGCTGTTCAGTCATATCCACATACACGTCCGGCGCGAGGTGATACTCGATCAGGGCGGGTGGGCTGCCAGCGTGCTGCCACTGCTTGAGGGCTGCGTCAAGCCCTGCTGCATCCGGGGCATCCCAGGTGGCCAGGCCCATGGCCTCAGCGACCCGCAGGAGGCGATGGTCTGGAAGGGTGAGGGGCTGCTGGGACCAGCCGAGCTTGCGCGCACGGCCACGGATGCTGCCGAAGTAGCCGTCCCGCATGACGAGGACGAGGAGGGGCAGCTTCAAATCGACGGCGAGGGAGAGCTCGGCGAGGTTGGCACGGATGCCGCCATCGCCGATCCACAGCACGGAGGGGCCGGGGGCACGGGCGAGGGCGGTGCCGAGCGCGTAGCCGAGGCCTGCGCCGAGGTAGCGGCCATTGGGGGTGCCGGTGAGGTCGAGATGGTTTTTGACGCGGAGGAAGTGCTCGGCCCAGACGGTGAAGTTGCCGGTGTCCACGATGTGGGCGGCATCGGGCAGGCGGTCGGAGACGACACGCATGGCGGTGCGCGGGGAGTCCGCCCAAGAGTCCATGGACTGTGCGAGCTGTGCATGCGCGGCGGCGACTTCCTCCTGGCCCCAGCTTTTGGACTGGAGCACCTCGAAGAGTTCGGCGGCATCGGTGTCGCTCAGAGGGGCGGCGCGGGTGCCGAAGACGTTGTCGGGGAAGACGCGGCCCTCATGCATGCCGGGGGCGTCGAACCACAGCGTATTACCGTGAGGCGGTGCGGGGGAGAGCATCTCGCCGCTGCGCACGCCGAGGCAGATGAGCAGATCGGCCTTGGGCAGGACGGTTTTTTCCGGGGTGCTGGGCTTGCCATCGCCGGTGCAGATGCCGGCGCTGTGCGGCAGGTGCTCGGAGAGCGCGCCCTTGGCGGCAGCGGTGGTGAAGACGGGGATGTTCAGCGCGGCGAGGCGCGCACGCCAGGCGCTGCGCGTGGCCCAGGTGCCGACGAGCAGGGCAGGACGGGAGGCGGAGACGAGCTGCCAGCGCCAGTCGGGCTGGGTGGCGGTCATGTGCTGCGGCATTTCCTGCACGATTTCGGAGCGTGGGACGAGATCGGTATGCACGGGGCCGGGGCATTCCTGGGTGGCCTCCGCCCAAAGGGACTGCACCGAGCCCTCAGCCTCGCTGAAGCCATTCATGCTGCGCAGGAAGGAGGCGGCGACGTCGGGATGGGCGAGCCATTTGTGCCTGCGGCCGCTGGATTCATTGGGCGGGTAGGCTTCGGAGATGGAGAGGCAGGGATAGCCCTCGTAGCTGTTGCAGAGCAGGCCGGGGGCGAGGTTCATGAAGCCCGGGCCCTTGATGGTGACGCAGGCGGCGGGTGTGCCGCTCTGGCGGGCGTAGGCACCGGCCATCAGGGCGGCGACGGCCTCGTGCCCTGTGGCGATGAAGGAACCGCCTGCGTTTTCGATCTGGGTGATCAGCTCCAGACTGGGGCCGCCACCGGGAACGCCAAAGACACGACGACCGCCAAGCGCGGCGAACTGCTGAGCAAAGGATTCATAGGCCATGCGGGGGCGGGTGTCGGAGTCGGCTGAGGGTGAGGAGGTTGGGGAGTGGGATTCTTAATGGGGCGGGTGGGTGATGTAAAGGGGCTCGTGGGGGCGTGGGGAGCTGTGATGGTCAATTGCCGCGTGAGGCGGGGAGGCGAGAGGTCGCTGCTGGAGAACGCGGCATGTCTAGGGGGCGCTGGGTTTGCTTCCCAGATTGGCTGTCAGAACCCAGGGAAGCCTCGCTAAAGCTCGGCATCCCTGGGCTGAATTACGGAAGGCCGTTGGCCTTCAAGCCAAGCATGTCAGCTTATGACGTAAAGATCCATAAGCCCTGAAGCAACCGTTGGTCTTTGCTGGAACAATGCAGTATAACCGTGAGCTGCGTAAGGCGCATGCATCTTACGAATTGAACTCCGTGTTAATCAGTCGATGCATACACGCCAGCGCATGCTGAAATGAAAATATTCGCCCTCGGCTTTTATGATCCAGATGATCAGCGCCAAGACATGGTTGCCCTTGTTTGCGATCATGATCTTGAGGGTGCGGCTCAAACTGCTGAGCGTGAGCTGGAGCCAGCTATCACTGGCAAATACATCGCCTTCGCATCTGTTGCGCTATTGCTCGGTGAAAATCAGGAGTTGAAAGAACCGGCTTTATTAGCCGGGCCTTTGTATGGTGATTTTTATAACCGTGCTGAATTGCCGATATGGACCAGGGATGATCATGCCAGCCCTTGGATGTTGGTGAAATAAGCTGCCGTTCATGCCAGGCGTGAATGGTATTCTCCAAAAACCAGTGGAAGACTGTTTTATGAAAACTCACGCCAGATCCTCTGCTCAGGCTTTCAAAACCATGCCCCGCGACTACGACACCCTCTGCCACAGGGGCTGGCTGCCACGCCCCATCCGGGACAAGGTGGACCATGCGGCCGCGCTGGCGGCCATCGAGCCGCTATGGGGACATGAGGAGGGCCTGACGCAGGATCAGGCCGACTGGTTTGAACTGGTGGCGAGTCTGGTGGCTGACTATGAAGCGAGCACTGAAAAGAAAGCGAAGCCGCTGCCCGTGACGGCGCGTCTTGCCGGATTGCTGGAGGCACACCAAATGAAGGCGGCAGACCTCGGGCGGTTGCTGGAACTGGAACCCAGCATGGGCAGCAAAATCGTCAACGGCGCCCGCCAGCTTACAGCATCGCACATTCGCAAGCTCGCACGTCATTTTGCGCTGCCTGCGGATTACTTTTTGCAGGTATGAAGATGACAAACGGGCCAGGCGAGCATGGTGCTTGATTCAGGGCGTGTAGCGTGGGTTTTTGGGGGCGCTGGGACATGCAGGCTGCGAAGGGGTGGCGGGAAGACGCTGCTGGGAAACGCGGTGTGTGAAGGGGGCGCCCATTCTTCGCTAAAGCTTCGAAGGGTGTACTGGGTTTGCTGCCCGGATTGCTGGTGTTGATACCCCGGGCGGCGCTCGCTGAGGCTTCCTCCTTCGCTCTGCGAGCTTCGGAGGACAGGCTGCTTGCCCGGGGCTGCGATAGGCCGCACCTTTGGTGCTTAAGAGGTGGCCGCCATGTGAACGAAAAGCCGCCTTAATCGAGCGGCATACAAGACTGATATTTTGTCAACGTTCTGAATGGCTACTATGCTTCAAACCTGACTTCCAGCTCTTCAAGCAATGGAGACGAACCGTCCGAAAGAACTAATCTTCCACCTCTAATGGACCCGTATTTGCGAGCTGATGCTGCGCAAATTCCGATAAATCTTTTCCGCCACCCTTCAATATCGCCTTTATAAGATATGCCCATTAATGAGGTTCCATCTTTAAGTTTGATCCGCACCCTTTCCTCAATCGCACCTCCAGATTTTCGGCATGGCAAGTTCGGGGCAAGTTGTGGAAACAGAATTTACTAGCTGATGAAAAGTCTCGTTTGTCGAACTCTCGATGTACATGAATTCACGCCCTTTAACTTCCTGCGTCCCTGGAGTAGGTAGGCTCATACGATTTGCTTGGTAAGAATGACATGAAGGAAAAAGATGCCATTCGAGCCTGGCAGCTTTTTCTGCGAGTTCATTTTGGGATCTGAAAATGTGTTCTGAGCCGTGTGGTGGCCCAAATCGACAAGATTAAAATTCTGCTAATTCCATAGCTGCAAATCAGGAAGCTGCCGATGGCCAATGCTTCAAGCACAGAACGCTGATTCCACCACTGAATGCTGCAACCCACGATAGCAAAGTAAAGAGCGCCGCACGCCATGACTTCGCCTATCAACACCCCTGGGCTTGATTTGATGGCTGTCGATTTGCCTGCAAGCATGCCGATGCACAGCCCAAGAAATATCGCTGCGCCAAGCGATACGAGAATGGCAAAGAACGTGGCAAATGACGGGTTGATTCCAACGCCAGAGTAGCCCAAAACGAACCAGTCCCAGGAAAGGCCGCCGGGCGCTCCCATTTTTGGGGCTGTGACCCAATGGGCCAACAAAAGGCTCATTCCGGCGAGTGCCATCAGTAGTAAACGAAGGAGGTGTCTCATTGTGTAAGCGGCCTGTTATTTTAGTTCTCGGGCTGCTTATTGTTAGTCCCCTCTGTTTCTTGTGACTTTCTCAAGGCTTTCTTTCCGCATATTGCTTCATAAGCATCTGCGGCATCAGCTTTCTTCTCCTCATTTTCTCGTAGCTTACGCAAGGCCTTCTTTCTCCATGCTTCTTCATAAGAAGCTGCTGCTACAACGCTGATAACGGCATAGACTATGAAAATGATCCCACTCGTTCGCACCGAGAAATTGGCGGCACGGGAAAAGATTCCAATGATGACAACGGCCCCCAAATTAACAAAGGTGATCTGAAACAGTCGGGCGTGAAATCCAAACATATGTTTTAGTGCCGCCGTGCTGAAGTGAGGATTGGAGCTGCCGAGGGCTCTGGGAATCAGCCTTGCGTAGCGAAGAAGTCGCGGATGCGGGTGGCGGCGAATTTGAGGACGATGTCCACGGCGTCGGGGCTGAAGCCGCCGATGTGGGGGGTGATGAGGCAGTTGTCGTGCTTCTGGGCGTACTGCCAGATGCGGCTGGTCTGGATGGCGGGCTCGCCTTCAAGGACGTCGGTGCCGTAGCCGCCGAGGTGGCCGCTTTCGAGGGCCTGGAGGAGGGCGTCTTCATCGCAGATGGCGCCGCGGGAGGTGTTGATGAGGATGGTGCCGGGGCGGATGAGGGAGAACTCGCGCGGGCCGACGAGGCCGCGGGTTTCATCGCTGAGGTGCACGTGGATGGAGACGGCGTGGGCGTTTTGCAGGAGGGTATCGAGGTCGGTGCGCTCGATGGTGGCGGGCCATTCGGTCTCGGGCAGGTAGGGATCGTAGCCGATGACGCGCATGCCGAAGGCGGTGGCGTAGCGGGACATCCACTGGCCGATGCGGCCGCAGCCGATGAGGCCGAGGGTGCGGCCTTTGAGGAGCATGCCGGGGAATTTTTCACGGTCCCAGAGGCCTGCTTCGACGTGGCGATTGGCGGCGCGCAGGTGGCGGGCGCAGGCCATGAGGAGCATCCAGCTGAGCTCGGCGGCGGGGGTGAGCTCATTGAGCACCTGCTTCTGGCCTTTGAGGGTGAGCAGGGGGATGCTGCGTGCGGCGAGGGCCTTGGAGTCGATGTGATCGGCGCCGGTGGTGGCGGTGGCGATGAGCTTTAAATGCACGGCGGTGTCCAGTTCTGCCTGACGCAGGGGCACCTTCATGGAGGCGTCCAGAATGGCGTGCACCTGGGGGAGCAGGGGCAGCACGGCGGCGGGGGTGGTCTCCGGGGCGAGGACCTGCCAGCCTGCGCCGAGGGTGGTGGTGACGGCGGCGGTGCCGGAGGCGGGGCCGAGATAGAGGGCGGAGAGGACGGTGGACATGTTTAAATATGACAATGTCGTTAAGTTAAGGACGCACTGATTTAACAACGCAAGAGATTAGAAGACCGCAGAGAATACCTTTTGAATCGAGGCTCTGGGGTTTTCCAGGGGGTGGATTGATTCAGCGTTCCCGTGAGGGGGGTGCGTTTTCAAATTCAGGATTCGCAACGGGAATGGGGGCGAAGATCTGCGAATTGAGGGGATTGAGGGGCCAAGCAAGTGTCGCTCAAAATCAGGATTTACAACGCGAATGGCCGCGAACGTCCGCGAATTTTTAAGAATGAAGAGTCCAGGCCATTGTGCTCAAAATCAGGATTCACAACGCGAATGGCCGCGAATGTCCGCGAATTTTCAGGAATGAAGAGTCCAGGCCATTGTGCTCAAAATAAGGACTTGAATGAAGAGTCCAAGCCATTGTGTTCAATGGCTTCACTTGAGGGCGTTGATTTATTTCAGCGGTTTGATGACGCCGCCTCCGGCGAGGGCCATTTTTTGGGACTGCTTGTTGAGCCAGGCCCTGAAGCGACGCTTCATCCAACTGCGGACGAGCTTGGAGACGAAGTCGGAGCCCTGAGGCGGGCAGGGGCGGGGGGAGGTGCTGAGGGGGACTTTTTCCTTTTTGAAGAATTCGAGGGAGGTGGGCTTCCAGAAGAGGCCTTTGATGGACTCCTGATAGGTGAGCAGGGGCTTGCCCTCGGGGCCGATGTAGTAGTGGCCGCTGTGGTCTTCGCGGGCGAGCTGCTTGGCGCGGTTTTCGGCTTGCCAGATGTTCATGTCCGGTGCGTCGGCCACAGCGCGAAGCTGGGAGGCGCTCCAGAGGGTGGCATTGAGCCCGACGCAGGGTGGCTCTGGCAGGGTGGCGTGCCAGGTGGTGCCGGGCAGGGGCGTGCCCTGCTTGTTGAAGCGATCGAGGCCGAGATAGCGTGCGCCGAGCTGGCGGAAGCGCTGCACGGCAGTGAGCACGTCCTGAGAGGACACGGGCTGATTGAGGAAGAAATCGTCCAGCAGCATGAGCAGGACATCGCCGGGGACCTGGGGCAGAGCGGCGCGGAGGTTGTCGCCCCACTGGCGGTCGTCGCCGACATTGACGGTGACGACGCGCGGGTCGTCGTACTTCATGTGATTGGCGAGGAGATAAACCGGGGTGGGGACATCCGGCCAGTATTTGAAGAGGAAGTGGAAGAAGTAGGGCCAGGTGTCCGAATACGCATCACACGAAGGAACGACGAGGGTGAAGGCGGAGGAAGGCGTGGTCTCGGGCATGGGGCGGCGATTTTATCACTGGTTGGGTGCACCGCACCCGCTTTTCTGGGGCTGCATCTGGACGAGGGCGATCATGGCGACGCAGTCGAGGAGGCGGATCTCGCGGGAGTGGACGAGGCTGGGAAGGGAGGCGGCGGGGTGGAGCTCGACCTGGATCTGCTCGAGGTCTCCGGTGCCGGGGGCGGCGACCTGACGAATATTGCGAGCGCGGTAGTAGTGGGCCATGCCGCCGCCGTAGTTTGCCTGCACGTGGAGCACCTGCATGGGGGACCAGTCATCGGAGACGTAGCCGGTTTCCTCCAGCAGCTCGCGCTTTGCGGCTGCGAGAGGATCCTCGCCGGGCTCGATGGCGCCGCCGGGGAAGGTGAGGGAGATGTCGCGGATGCCGTGCTTGTACTGGCGCTCAAGGATGACCTCGCCTGCGGCGGTCTCGGCGAAGATGATGACGTAGTCGGTGACCCAGAGCTGATAGAAGTCATCGATGACGCGGCCGTCCGGGAGCTGAACGGTTTCGCGAGAGACTTCCAGCCACGGCCTGGCACTGAAAGCGAGGGTGCTCGCGAGTGTTTTCCACGGGGTCATGCGCGGTGGAAATCGGGCATGCGGGGAGGGTGGTCAAATCAAAAAAGGGCGGGTGCTGCGAGGGTGGAAGAGGGCGGGGCATAACGATCTTGCACAACGTTTTTCCCTCTCCTATCATCGCCGCCCATGAATCTCGAAGAGAAGCTTTACGCCTCCATCTACCGCATCCGACGTGTGGAGGAGGTCGTGTGTGATGTTTACCCCTCTGACAAGATCCGCAGCCCGGTGCACCTTTCGATCGGCCAGGAGGCGGTGTCTGCGGGCGTGTGTGAAGCTCTGCTGCCTGAAGAGGCTGTGTATGGGACGTACCGCAGCCATGCGACGTATCTGGCGAAGGGCGGCGACATACGCAAGATGATCGCCGAACTGTATGGCAAGGATGCCGGCTGCTGCCGAGGCAAGGGCGGGTCGATGCATCTGATCGACCCTGCGGTGGGTGCGCTGGGCGGCTCGGCCATCGTGGCCACAAACATCCCGCATGCTGCAGGGCATGCGTATGCTGACAAGATCCGCGGCCGCAAGCGCGCGACGGTGGCGATGTTTGGAGACGGCGCGGTGGAGGAGGGCGTGTTTTACGAGACGCTGAACTTTGCGGCGCTGAAGAAGCTGCCGATGATCTTTGTGTGCGAGAACAACAGCTACGCGATCCATTCGCCGCTGCTGACGCGCCAGCCGCTGGACAACATCAGCGCGCGTGCGGCGGTGTTTGGCATTCCGACGGAGATCATTGATGACGGCGATGTCTTCAAAATTTATGACGCGGTGAAGCGTGCCGCGACGGCCATTCGTGAGGGCAAGCCGGGGCCGTTTTTCATCGAGTGCAAGATCTACCGCTGGATGGAGCACGTGGGCATCGGCGAGGACTGGAAGTTTGGCTACCGCACGCGTGATGAAGCGGAGGCCTGGCTGGAGAAGGACCCGGTGAAGGTGTGCGGCGCGCTGATCGATGAGAAGCGCCGTGCGGAGATCGAGAAAGAGATCGAGGAGGAGATCCGCGATGCGTTTGCCTTTGCAGAAAGCACGCCGTTCCCGGACCTGAAGGAGCTTTACACAGACGTTTACAAGAACTGATTCCATGGCAGAACGCATCATCAGCTACGCACAGGCAATCCAGGAGGCCACGGCCCAGGAAATGGAACGCGACGAGAGCGTTTTCGTTTATGGACTGGGGGTGGATGACTTCAAAGGCATCTACGGAACGACGAAGGGGCTGCTGGAGAAGTTTGGCCCGGACCGACTGTTTGACACGCCGCTGTCCGAGGATGCCATGACCGGCCTGGCCATCGGCGCCGCGCTGAACGGCATGCGCCCGGTGCACGTGCACATCCGCATGGACTTCCTGCTGCTGACGGTGAACCAGCTTTTCAACATCGCGGCGAAGACGAGCTACATGTACGGCGGCAGCCTGAACGTGCCGATCGTGATCCGCTCGATCATAGGCAAGAGCTGGGGGCAGGGCGCGCAGCACTCGCAGGGGCTGCACAGCCTTTTCATGCACATTCCAGGGCTGAAGGTGGTGGCACCAAGCACGCCGCATGATGCGAAGGGCTGCCTGATTCAGGCGATCCGTGACAACAATCCGGTGATGTTTGTGGAGCACCGCCTGCTGCACCTTTTCCACGGCCATGTGCCGGAGGAGAGCTATACGACGCCTTTTGGCAAGGCACGCATCCTGGCCCCGGGCAGTGACATCACGCTGGTGGGCATCTCGTACATGGCAGCGGACTGCCTGCGTGCGAAGCACCTGCTGGACGAGACGGGCATCAAGGCCGAAGTCATTGACCCGATCTCGCTGGTGCCGTTTGACTGGGATGCGATCATGGCCTCCGTGCGCAAGACGAAGCGCCTGATCGTGGTGGACACCGCGTGGCTGTGCTGCGGCGCGACGGCGGAGATCATCTCCGGCGTGGTGGAGCGGCTGAACCCGGGCGAGCACATCGAGATGAAGCGAATGGGGTTTGCGCCGACGAGCTGCCCGCCGACCAAGGTGCTGGAAGACGCCTTCTATCCTGATCCTGCCAGCATCGCGCTGGCGGCCTACGCCATGTGCAACGGTGGCAAGACCGACTGGACGCCGACCTACAAGGAGGAGAAGGAGATCGCCGAATTCCGCGGGCCCTTCTAAGACCTGCCCGCACTCATGAGCCTGCAGGCACGCCAGATCCTCGAAGCCGATGGTGACCGCGCCATCACAGCCATCGATGCGACATCGCTGGCCGGGAAGCGGGTGCTCATCACCGGTGCGTCGGGCCTGATCGGCACGGGCATCGTGGCAGCGCTGCGCAGCCTGCGCCTCAGCGGCGTGGATTTGCAGGTGACGGCGCATGGTTTCTCCGCGCCTTCGGCGCATTTTCTGCACTGGCAGGAGGAGGGGCATCTGCACCTGCTGCAGTCGAATCTGGCTGATCCTGAAGTGTGGCGTGCGCTGCCGGAGTCTGACATTGTCATTCATGCCGCAGGCTATGGGCAGCCGGGGAAATTCATGGAGGCACCGCTGAATGCGCTGATGCTGAACACGGGTGCGACTGCGGCGCTGCTGAAGAAGACCGCGCCGGGAGGAAGCTTCCTCTTTTTCAGCTCCACGGAAGTGTATCAGGGGCTGGATCGGCCGCTGCTCTCTGAGAAGGACATCGGCACCACGGCACCGGATCATCCGCGCTCCAGCTACATCGAGGGCAAGCGCTGCGGCGAGGCCTTCTGCCATGCGGCGCGCAGTGCGGGCATCCATGCTGCTGCCGTGCGGCTGGCGCATACGTATGGCCCGGGCACACGCGCGCAGGACCGGCGTGTGATCAACATGTTCATCGAAAAGGCGCTCAAGGAAGGTGTGATCGCCATGCAGGATGAGGGGCTGGCTGTGCGCAGCTGGGGCTACCTCACTGACATTGTCGAGACCTGCCTGAACATTCTCATTCGCGGCAAGGAGGCGGTGTACAACATCGGCGGGCGCAGCAAGCTGACGATCCGCGAGCTGGCGGAGCAGATCGGTGCGATCTGTGGTGTGGAGGTGACGCTGCCGCCATCGAGCCACAGCGTGGCCGGAGCGCCGAAGCACGTGGAGGTGGACCTCACGCGTGCGGAGACGGAGTTTGGCAAGACGAGCTATGTGCCTCTGGAAGAGGGGCTGCGCCGCACCATCGACTTTCAGCGCTGTTTGTACTCATGACCCCAGATTCACGTATTTTCGTCGCCGGACACAACGGCATGGTTGGCTCGGCCCTGGTGCGCTCGTTGCGACGCAGTGGATTCAACGAGCTGCTGCTGAAATCGAAGGCAGAGCTGGATCTGACACGGCAGGCGGATGTGGAGCGCTTCTTTGCGGAGAACAAGCCGGAGTATGTGTTCATCGCCGCTGCGAAGGTGGGCGGGCTGATGGCCAACAAGACCTACCGGGCGGATTTCATCACGATCAATCTGCAGATCCAGACGAACCTGATCCATGCGGCCTACCAGCACCGGGTGAAGAAGCTGCTCTTCATGGCCAGCTCCTGCATCTTTCCGCGTGAGTGCCCGCAGCCGATGAAGGAGGACAGCCTGTGGACGAGCCGGCTGGAGCCCACGAACGCGCCGTATGCAGTGGCGAAGCTCTCGGGGATCGAGATGTGCCGGGCCTATCATGACCAGCATGGAGCCAAGTTTTTCAGCGTGATCCCCTGCAACCTATATGGGGAGAATGACAACTACCACCCGGAGAACAGCCACGTGATGGCGGCGCTGATCTCCAAGGTGCACCGCGCGAAGACCGAAGGTGCGAGCTCCGTGCCGCTGTGGGGCACCGGCACGCCCCGGCGCGAGCTGCTCTATGTGGACGACCTGGCGGATGCCTCTGTGTGGCTGATGCAGAACTACGAGGAGCCGGACCCGATCAATGTGGGCTACGGTACGGACTTCAGCATCCGCGAGCTGATCGAGACCGTGTGCGATGTTCTGGGCTACACCGGGACGCTGGACTTTGACCCCACCAAGCCGGACGGCGTGATGCGCAAGCTGCTGGACTCCTCCCGCATGCAGGCTCTGGGCTGGCGGCCGCAGACGACTCTGCGGGACGGGATCGCCAAATCTTACGCTGATTACCTGAAACGACAGGGTTGACGCGCCTGATTACCGGCTTACCGGCAGGGAAGCATCCTACCAATCACGCAATTCATGTTCTGGCCCCTTCAAGAAAACATCATCAGCAACGAAGAGCTCGACCTGCTCGTCAACTTCATCCGTGAAACGAAGCGGTTTACGCAGTTCACGAAGGTGCGCGAGTTTGAGCAGGCCTACTCGGAGTGGATGGGGTGCAAGTACAGCGTGTTTGTGAACTCTGGCAGCTCGGCCAACCTGCTCATGATCTATGCAGCGGCGGAACGCTACGGCTGGCAGCATGGGGACGAGGTGATCGTGCCCGCCCTGACCTGGCCGACGACGGTGACGCCGGTGATGCAGGCTGGATTTACCCCGGTGTTTGTGGATGCGAACCTGGACGACTTTGCCTTCGACTACGACCAGCTGGCGGCCAAGATCACGCCGCGAACACGTGCGATTTTCCTGGTGCATATCCTGGGCTTCCCGGCGGACATTGACCGCATCAAGAAGATCATCGGCGACCGCGACATCGTCATTTTGGAAGACACCTGCGAGACGCAGGGGGGGACGATCGGCGGCACGAAGGTGGGGAACTTTGGACTGGGCAGCAGCTTCAGCTTCTACTGGGGCCACCACATGACCACCGTGGAAGGCGGCATGATCTGCACGAATGACGAAGAGTTCTACAAGCTGAACGTGCTGAAGCGCTCTCACGGCCTGGCCCGCGAACTGCCGGAGCGTTATCAGGCGGACATCCGCGCGGCGCATCCGGACATCGACTTCCAGTTCCTGTTCCTGACGGATGGGTTCAACTTCCGCAACACGGAGTTCAACGCGGTGCTGGGGCTGTCCCAGCTGCCGAAGCTGGACAAGTTCATCGAGATCCGAAACCGCAACTACCGCCGGTTCCTGAGCATCTGCCGCCGCTTTGAGGACAAGCTGGTGATTCTGGACCGCCCGGGCATGTCTTCCTTTGTGCTGCCGTTTGTGCTGCGGGATGCCGCCATGAAGGCTCCATTCCGTGAGCTGATCCGCGAAAACGGCATCGAGTCGCGTCCGCTGATCAGCGGGAACCTGCTGCAGCAGCCCTTCCTGAAGAAGTACTACAAGGCGGGCGAGTTTGAGGTGGCAGACATGCTGCACCGGAATGCCTTCTACATCGGCAACAACCAGTTCGTGAATGATGAGCGGCTGGATGTGCTGGAGAAGCTGATGGAGCGCGGGTTGTCGTAAGGTGGGGCGGAGGCGCAGGTCTGTGGCGGTATGCGGTGCAGACGCTGCTGGGGCCCGGCGTGGTGCAGCGGCGTGCTGGGTTTGCTTGCCTGGATTTTGCGTGGCTGACCCAGGGCTTGCTCGTTCCTCGCGGCGCCCTGGGCTGAGTCCGCAGCCCCTTCAGGGCTGGTGTATTGCGGGGAGGACTTCGTAAAGAAAGAGAGAACAGACCCGCTTTCAATCAATCGTAGTATCATGCCACAGTGTCTGCCGTACGCTGATGGACGGGCGGGCTGTCGCCACACCCATCCTACGACCTGGCATGAAGTGCCGGGCTTCTCCCGAGGGCGATGATCAGGCGCGCGGACGCAGGCGCTGGCGGATTTTTTCCAGATCTGGGTGCGCCATGAGGCGGGTGAGCTGCTGCTTGAACTCGGCGATGGGGAAGGTCCAGTTGCTGCGGTTATTGCCTTCGGCTTCCATGGAGCGGGAGCAGAGGGTGATGGCCTTGTTTTCGCAGGCGAGGGCGGAGATGGTGGTGTGGCCGTTGCCCATGTGACCGTCGATGGAGGTGCCGGGCACCAGGGAGACGATCAGGTTGTCGCGCATGAAGATGTTGTTGCAGAGGCCCTGGCCGATGGGGCCCATGACGACGGGGGCGGCGCTGAAGAGCTGGATCTGCTCCTGCAGGCTGTGCTGGCCGAGGTGGATGACGCGCACGTCTCCGAGGATCTCACGGGCGCCCTCGACGACCTCTTCTTCATTGAGGAGACGTTTGTCTGGGGCGTCGGTGCGGGAGATGAAGAGGCTGCTGCCGGAGGCGGTGGCACCGCCGAGGCGAAGAGCGCCATCGCGGACGGCGCGGCAAAGGTCCACGCTGACGAGGGCGTGGGCGCCGTAGATGTGGGGCAGGTAGAGGAGATCCTCCACGAGCAGGGTGCCCTGGGTGCCCTCGATGACGCGCTCTGGGTCGTGGCCGACCATGCCGATGTAGCGCTTCTGCCAGCGGGCGTGACCGGGGGCCACGAGGATGCGGTGGTCGGGGTGCTGCTCCAGCAGGGGGGCGGCCTCCAGCAGACGTGGCAGGTGCTGCATGAGGAAGTGGCCGCGGTTTTCGTGGTTGCGGCCGGTGAGATGAAAGACGGTGCCGGAGATCTTGCGGGCCAGCAGGGGCAGGGGGCGGCGCACCTTCATGCGGTGGAGCAGGTGCTCGTGCGGGTAGAAGGTGGGCAGGAAGAGGCTGCCGTCTGAGAGGAAGATCTGGCCGGTGTCTCCGACGACGTAGGCGTTTTTGATGCGGTAGCAGGGCACGTCCGGCCACTCGTGCTTGATCTGCTTTTCGGGGAGGTTGTAAAAGTCCGCCTCCACGGAGTTGTCGATCATGGCCTGCCCGGCCTTCTGCAGGGGGATCTTTTCCACGCCGGGTCCCTCGGAGACCGCCTTCAACTTGATGCCCAGAGTTTTGCGCAAAAACTCGGCTGATTCATGAAGGGTGCGGATGGGGGAGTTCACGTTCTATGCGTACGGGTGATGGCCGCAGGCAGAGCGCCGGGGCGGCGGCGGGCGGACGCTAGCAAGCGGGTCAGGTGGGGCAAGGTCAAACTCGGAGAGCGGGCGCAGGGAAGCGCTGCTGGATGAGCGAGGTGACCTCGGCCACGGAGATGGCGCTCATGCATTTGACGATCTGGGTCTTGTCGCAGGCCAGTTCCGCGCCGCGAACGGCGATGCAGGCGCAGTCGCGGTGGAGCACGGAGTGCTGATCTCCATAAGGCCGCCAGCGCCTGACCTGGGAGGGGCCGAAGAGGATGAAGGCGGGCACACCCACGGCGGAGGCCATGTGTGAGGGGGCGGAGTCCATGCCAAAGAAGAAGCGGGCCTGACGCATGAAGGCGGCGAGGTGGCGAAGGCTCATGTCTCCGAGGCGGGAGAGGCAGGGCTGGCGCACGAGGCTGACAATATTGCGCGCGCGCTTGAGCTCATCATTGGAGGGACCGCAGGTGACCACGGGCTGCCAGCCCTGGGTGGTGAGCCAGTCGATGACCTCGGCCACGCGCTCGTCGTGCCAGCATTTGAAAAGCCAGCGGGAGGTGGGGTGGACGACGACGAGCTTTTCCAGCGAAACCTGATGCGCGGCCAGCCAGTCGCGTGCGTCCTGCTCCTCGGTGGGCGTGGGCGGGAAATCGGGATGGATGTCGTAATACGGGATGCCCATGTGCGTGAGGAACTCGCGCTCGTGCTCCATCACGTGGTGGTTGCGGTCGGGCTTGCCGCCGTAGCCGTTGAAGATATGGGGCTTGAGCTTGGAGCCTGCGGTGACCTGGATGGCCCAGCGGCGGCTGGCGCGGCTGAGGGCGGCGTACCACATGGCGCGATCGCTCCAAGTGAAGTCCACTACGAGGTCGTAGCCGCCGGAGACCACGGCGCGAGCGACGCGCAGCTCATCGCGCACGCGGGCGAGGCCCTTCAGTTTGCGGGGGGATTCGATGACCGCATGAATCCAGTCAAAACCGGCGATGAGGTCCCGGCTGCCGGGGGAGACAATGACGTCCAACTCGGCGGCGGGGAATGCCGCATGGAGGGCGCGGAATGCGGGCACACCGCAAATGACATCGCCCAGATGCTTGTTTTTGATGGCCAAGATGCGTCGTGGCTGCCAGCTCATGCGGAGAGTGGGTGAAGGTGGGCGGACGGGCAGGGGCGCATGGCTGACATCATGGCATGAAGCGGGATGCGTGGTGATAGTGTGACGCCCCCGGGCATGCAATCGAATATTCGACGGTGACCTGCGGGCTGTTTTGTGGTTGAAGGGCTGCGCATCCTGCTGCCTGATACCCCTTCCTTTTTCTTTTACCGCATGGTTGTCCACCACTACGTCCCCTTTACCAGCAACGTCGGCGATCTGTTTGTACGCGACGGCATTCATCAACGGCTGCGGGAGGTGTTTCCAGGCGTGACCATCGTGGAACTGCCGGCCAATGACCCGCACAAGAAGTCCGGCGTGGCTGTGGGACTGGAGGGGGCGAACCTGGAGCGCACGAACGCAGAGGCGGATCTCGTCGTGGTGGGGGGCAGCAACATGTATCAAGGGCCGGACTGGCGCTTCAACACCAATGTGGCCGCCATCGAGCAGCTGAAGGTGCCGCTGGCCTTCATCGGCCTGGGCGTGGGGTCGATCCGTGGCAAGAAGGCGCGGCCGCTGTCTGAGCGCTCGCGGCAGGAGATCCAGGCCTCTCACCGCAAGGCGATCGGCGTGGCGGTGCGCGATGTGGACACGGTGGATTTTTTGAAGGATCTCGGTGTGCAGGCCACGCTGACGGGGTGCCCGGCGACGTTCATCGGGTATGAGCCACTGAAGAGTGGTGCGCCGAAGCGGGTGCTGGTGAGCGCACCGCCGGAGCGCTTCCTGCCGAAGTGGGGGCACAAGGGCTACATCTCAGGCAAGATCATGGAGTCCACCTTCAAGCAGGTGCTGCGCACTTTGACCGACTCCGGTGTGAACTTTGACGTGGTGGCGCAGGACGGGCAGGACATGCGCTATCTGCCGCCGTTTCTGGAGCCGTTTGGCAAAAAGCCTCTCTATTTCGGCATGGAGACGAAGGCCTACCTAGACCTCTTCCGTGCGGCGGATCTGGTGGTGTGCTACAGGCTGCACATGGCCATCGCCTCCCTCGGCATGGGGGTGCCGTTTCTGCTGGTGAACTTTGACCAGCGTACGGCGGCCTTTCGCAACACTTTCAATGCGCAGGACGTCACGTATGACGCCTTCGGCTTCATGGATCAGCGGCGTCTGGCCGGCACGGTGCGGGCGCTGGGCAAGCCGGATGCGGTGCTGCAGACGGCGTGGGAAGGCGCAGTGCACCGCCGTGATGAACTGCTGGGCGTGACGCAGAATTTTTACGCCGGTCTGGCCGCCAAGCTGTCATCCTCCCGCTGAGTCATGAAGGTACTGCATGTGTTCATCAGCATGCCGGTGGGTGGTGCCGAAGATCTGGTGCTGTCCATGGTGAGGCATCCCACGGCGGAGTGCCAGGCGGAAGTGGTGTGCCTGAAGGAGCTGGGCGTGGCTGGTGCTGAAGCGCAGCGTGCGGGCCTGCCCGTGCATCTGCTGCCGCTGGTGCGCAGCAAGCGCCTGCAACCCCTGGCGGTGCTGAGGCTGGCGCGCTGGATGAAAGCGCAGCGCTATGATGTGGTGCACTCCCATGTGTACAATGCGCATGTGTATGCGGTGCTGGCGGCCAAGATGGCGGGCATCCCGGTGGTGATGCAGCACCACAAGACCTTTAACCGCGAGCGCCGCCGCCGCTGGCTGATCCTGCGGCTGCTGGCGCGCTGGACGCGGGCGCAGATCACGCTTTCCGAGCAGACGCGGGTGGACCTGATCGAGGCGCTGAAGGTGTCTCCGCAGACCTGCAGCGTGGTTTCGAATGTGGTGGATGACAGTGTTTTCCGACCTGCGGCCGATCGTGCGCAGGCGCGGCAGGCGGTGGGGCTGGATGCGCAGAAGGCGTGGGTCGGTGGAGTGGCCTCGCTGACACCACAGAAGAACCATGCGGCCACGGTGCGGATGATGGCAGAGCTGGCGCGCCAGGGCTGTGGTGCCATGGGCGTGATCTGCGGCGAGGGGCTGAAGCGCCCGGAACTGCAGGCGGAGATCGACCAACTGGGCATTCAGGAGAGGCTGCGACTGGCGGGAAATCAGCGCCCCATCGCGCCGTGGATTCAGGCGTTTGATGTGCTGGTGCTGCCGTCGAGCTGGGAAGGGCAGCCGATGGTGCTGCTGCAGGCGCTGGCCTGTGACACGCCCATTGTGGCCAGCGCCATCGAGGGCAATTTAGCCACGCTGGGGGCTGATCATCCGGGGCTGTTTGCGCTGGATGATGATGCGGCGTATGCACGACTAGTGCGCGCCTGTGTGGAGGATGCGGCTTTCCGTGCGACGGTGCTGGAGCACCAGCGGAAGCACCGTGCGGGACAGCCGGGATTTGAGGACTATATGGAGCAGGTGGCTGCGGTGTACCGCCGTATCGTGCCGGAGAGGCGGTAAACGAGTAGCTGCTTACCTAGTAGAGGAGCGCTCGAAGACGTAGATCTGGGAGGACATGAAGCGCTCGCCGCGTTCGCGGAAGTTGAGGCCATGCCGACCCATGAGAGCCATCAGCTCCTCTTCGGTGAGATTGTTGACCCAGGCGTTTTGGCGGCGTTTGGCGAGGTCATCGCCAGCACGGACAATGCAGTAGGCGATGATGCATCTGGGCGCGGCGGCGGCGACCTTGGCGGTGAACCACTCGATGTCTTCCACGTACTCCAGACAGCCGCTGATGAAGGTCACATCCGCCTTCACCTCGGGGAATTGTTTGGCATTGAAATCGCACACCAGCGTACCCGGGCCGCGGTCGAGGTAGTCGCAGCCGTGGTAGCTGTTGTCGGGGCCGAGGCACTGCTTGAGCCACATGGGGCCGCAGCCGAGGTCGAGGACGGATTCCTTGGGGCCGATGTACTGGCTCATGCCGCGGATGCGGTTCTTCCAGCGTTCGTCAAAGTATTCGATCTTGCGCCATTCCTTGCGGGGGAGGAAGCGTTTCAAAAAGTCTTTCCAGCGGGCCATGGAGTGAAAGTGGGTCAGCCTCTGTGTTTGCCAAGGAAATGCATGACGGCAATGCTGAATCTCCTGCATTGAGTGTTTGCAGCCGGGCCGCGCCCGCGCATGGAGAGGGGCATGGGTCCAACCTCCCCTCCAGATGATTGTTATGAGCTGACCGACAGCGGCGGCGGCCGAGTGCTTGAAAAGCTCGGCCCGCTGGTGGCATCGCGCGGCTGTCATGCGGCGTGGTGGAGGCGCAGGCTGCCTGCTGCGGAATGGCGCAGGTCAGTAGAACTGAAGAAAGAGCTGAAGGAGCCGATGAAGCTGCGGATCGGCACGCTGCGCTTTCTGCTTTCAGCGCAGGGCGGTGTGCGTGTGCTGGCACCGGAACTGCAGGAGCTGTGGGCGCAGGCCGGGCAGATGTGCGCGGCTTTCACTGAGCAGCAGAGGCGACCGGCGCGAGTGCTGAACCTTTTTGGCGGCAGTGCAGGCGGATTCACGCTGGCTGCGGCGCAGGCCGGTGTGGCGGTGGCGCATGTGGACGCCTCTGCAGAGGCCATCAAGCATGCGCGTGAGCATGCAGCGATCAACACGCTGGCGAACCGGGACATCCGCTGGGTGGTGGATGATCCGGTGAAGTTTGCCCAGCGCGAGCGCACCCAGGCGGGGCGCTATGATTTGATCGTGCTGGATCCGCACACGCCGAAGGACGCCAAGCGCGGCTTTGAGCTGGAGAAGGATCTGGGAGCGCTGCTGGCGACGGTGAGCGGGCTGCTCTCCGACAAGCCGGTGGGTGTCATTTTATGCTGCCGGCAGGGGGTGGTCTCGCCCACCACGCTGCAGCATCTCATGAGGCAGGAGTTCAGCATTTTCGGCGGCAGTGTCAGCGGCGGAGAGATCCTGCTCAAAGGCGCGGAAGGCGTGCCAGCGGTGCCGTGTGGAGTGCATGCCACGTGGCGCAAGACGGCGTGAGGAGAGGCAGTGTGAAGCCATGCTGGAATGTCGGCATGGCTTGAGCATTTTTGAATATAGCTTCAATGGCAGGCCATGGGCGTGGGAGAACCTTTGAAACTGGAAACGTCAGGGATGCGTGATCGGCCAACCAGTTTCTTCTCTCACGCCCATGAAAACCAGACAAATAGACCGCTTTCGGTCAGGGGTTACCTTGGTCGAGCTGCTGGTTGTGATATTGATCATTGGGTTTCTTGTGGCGATCATCGTGCCAAATCTGGGTTTCATGACTGGAGTGGCGGACAAGGTGAAGGACAAACGCAACGCCCAGAACATCATGCTGGCCTACAGCACTGGAGTGGCGGCGGGAGTGAGCTGGCCGGCGGGAGATGTGGCCACGCAGGTGGCAGCCGTGATCGCGGGACGGAAGCCTGCAGGGGGACCGATGGCCCGCATGACGTTTCAATCAGAGGTCGGTGTCGATGATGTGGCGGCCACGTATCAATACATCGGCGTGCGTAGCAGCGGGGAGCTGTATTTTGACTCGACAGGAGGGCAGAGCACGAGCGGACACTGAGGATGGTGTGCGGTGGAGGTGCAAGATAAGCGCAACTCTCCGTTAAAAGCAGTGCGGGGCGGCGTTTGTAGCTGCTTCATGAAATACTCCGTCTTTTTCTCCTTGTCACTGTGGGTGGTGGCCGCGCAGGCGCAGCTGAGCCCGAATGGCGCCACGGCCTCGTTTAAAGGCAGCCTGCCACCGAAGCCCACGGCGGCGCTTTCCGCCGAGCAGGAGGCGGGCCTTGCCAAGGAGCTGGCGGAGGTGACGAAGGCTTTTGAGGCGGTGAAGAAGCACCCGCGTGCGGCGGATGCGGACATTTTTCTGAAGGCGGTGCGCTATGCGCTGGAGTTTCATGAGTGGTATGACAAGAAGCCTGAGGACGGGGTGAAGAAGGCCACGGCTTTGCTCGAAGAAGCGAAGAAGCGCATCGCGGCGCTGGGCAAAAATGAGACGCCGTGGATGAATGGCAGCGGGCAGAAGGTGCTGGGGTACTACTCGAAGATCGACGACTCAGCGCAGCCGTATGGCGTGGAGGTGCCGGAAGGGCTGGAGTTTGGCGCAGGCAAAAAGCCGGTGCCGATGTGGATCTGGCTGCATGGCCGTGGAGACACCGCCACGGATCTGCCGTTTGTGTATTCCAGGCTGATGGCGAAGAAGCCGGGGCAGTTTCAGCCGGCGGGGACGATCGTGATTCATCCCTTTGGCCGCTACTGCAACGGCTGGAAGAGCGCGGGAGAGACGGATGTGTTTGAGTGCCGGGATGATGCGATCTCCCGCTTCAATGTGGACACGAACCGGGTGGCGCTGGCTGGCTTCAGCATGGGGGGTGCGGGGGCATGGCACATGGGCGCGCATTATCCTGACCAGTGGGCCTGTGTGCATACCGGCGCGGGCTTTGCGGATGTGAAGCGCTACCAGAAGCTGACACCGGAGAAGTATCCTGTGTGGTATGAGCAGGCGATGTGGGGCGTGTATGACGTGCCTGACTATGCGAGGAATTTTTTCAATGTGCCGCTGATCAGCTACAGCGGCGAGGTGGATGCGCAGCGTGACTCCGCCGAGTACATGATGGAGGTGCTGGCGAAGGAGGACATCCACCCGCCGCATCTCATCGGGCCGGGCATGCCGCACAAGTATCATCCGGAGACGATCAAGGAGGTGCAGGCGTGGATCGAGAAGGCTGTGGCCAAGGGGCGTGATCTCTTCCCGAATGAAGTGCACATCCAGACCAAGACGCCGTTTTACGGCCGCGTGAAGTGGCTGAACCTGCACGGCATGGAGGAGAGCTGGAAGGAGGCGCGGCTGGAGGCGAAGGTGATCGACGGGCAGACGATCGAGATGAAATCGCAGAATGTGACGCGCATCGTCTTCTATCCGCCGCCACAGGTGCGGAAGGGCGGCGGCAAGATCAAGGTGGTGATCGATGGTGCCACGCTGCAGCTCAAGGCAGGGCCGGTGGCGCCGAAGTTTGAGACTTTCATGACGCCCGGGCCGAAGGTGGAGGGGGCTTTCTGCCGACTGATCAAGGAGAACGGCGTGTGGCGTGACTTTGGCAATGCGGAGCCGTTTCAGCATGACAGCCCCGCAGGTGGCAAGCCGGGCGCGCATCCGGGGCCGATGGATGCGAGCTTTCTGAAGCGCTTCCTCGTGGTGCTACCGGATGGCAAGTCCTCCTCTGCTGCGGTGGACGCGTGGGTGGAGGCGGAGTCGGCGCATTTCATCCAGCGCTGGAAGAGCCTGATGCGCGGAGACACGCGGGTGGTGAAAGCGTCAGAGATTGCTGATATTTATGAAGCCGGGAAAACGCAGAGCCTCATCCTGTGGGGCACGCCGGAGTCCAACTCGTGCATCAAGAAGCTGGCGGGTGATCTGCCGGTGAAGTGGGATGCGCAGAAGGTGGCGATGGCGGGGCAGTCGTACGATGCGAAGACGCATGTGCCGCTGATGACTTATCCGTGCCTGAAGTCTCCGGGCTTTGAGGCGGTGATCAATTCGGGCCTGACCTTCCGTGAGGCGCACGACAAGACCAATTCGCTGCAAAACCCGAAACTGCCCGACTGGGCCATCCTTGACATCACCCAGCCGCCGAGTGCGGAAGCGGCGGGCAAGGTGGTGGCTGCAGACTTCTTTGATGTTCGCTGGCAGGTGAAGAAGAAGTGAGGCGGTGTGAGCGCCGCCCTTACTGTGCCGAGCGGTTGCGCGGCATGCAGGGCGGCAGCGGGGGGTAGAGCATGTTGAGCGTGGCCTCGCGCAGCCAGCCGCGGAGGGATGGCTGATTGACGCCAAGCTGCTGGGCGATGTTTTTGCAGCTTTCTCCTTTGCGGATCATGGAGCGGGCGGCGGCTACGATGGCTGCCTTTTCTGCGGGGGAGTAACGTGAGAGGCGGGGCATGGTGCGTGAGATGGGGGTGAGAGTTTTGAGAAGCAGCAGCCCTCTCAGCAAATCCCAGCCCAGCATGCCCTGCCATGCAGTCCCCGAATCGTGCAAAGAAGACGCGTTTTGTGCAGGTTTGAGGTTGTCCCGGCTGGCGGCTCATGAGTGGGTGCCAGGGCGACAGATGCCCCTGCGGCTACAAAAACATGCGCGTTTCGTAGATGCGCCGTGCGTATTCATGCGGCATCTGATTCACGTCATTTCCAACCGACTCCCATGAAAACACTCACTCGACGTTTGTTCCTTCCCGCGCTGGCCGCCACGCTGATGCTTGGCACTGCCGGCGCCCGTGCCGCTGCGAGCGGCATTCAGGATGACGGAGCCTTTTTCTCCGAGTTTGCCAAGGTGAACGCCACAGGCACGATCAATGATGTCTCCAGCCGCCTGCACAAGGACATCCTGGTGCAGACGTATGCGGAGGTGCCGGAGGACGTGAAGCCCAAGGTGCTGCAGCCCAACAAGTCCGCCGCCAACCGGGGATTCTCGGAATGGGCGGAGCAGATGGCCCGCACAAAGAAGGTGAACGGCGTGCTGATCCTACTGGTGAAGCAGCCTGCGCACCTGCAGGTGGTGGTGGGCACGGATACGGCGCGCCAGGCATTTACGCTGATGGACCGCGAGAAGCTGGTGCAGACGATGATCGCGAAACTGCGTGAGAAGAAGAATGACGACGCGCTGATCGACGGCGTTAACTTCATCGCCACCACGATGAAGTCCCACCGCAGCAGTGCGGCCGCTCCATTTAGCTCCAGGTCTCATGTGACGCAGCAGGGCGGCAGCTCCTGGCTGCACACCATCGGCATCATTCTGCTGATCTGGGTGGGCTTCAGCATCGTGCGCGGTCTTTTCCGTGCGCTGTCTGGCGGCGGTGGTGCTCCGGTGGGCGGCATGGGCCAGCCCTATGGCTACGGTGGTGGCGGCGGCGGCTTCTTCCAGAACATGCTGGGCAGCATGTTTGGCGCTGCGGCGGGCATGTGGATGTATGACCAGTTCTTTGGCTCCCACAGCTCTGCGGCCACCTACAATCCGCAGAACTATGATTCGCAGCTCCAGGACAGCGGCTTCTCCGGCACGGATACGGACTACACCAGCTCAGGCGGCGATTTCGGGGGCGACTCCGGCAGCAGCTTTGGCGGTGGTGATTCCGGGGGCGACTTCGGTGGTGGCGGCGACTTTGGCGGCGGTGGCGATTTCTAATCTGGTCAGATGAGTCGCTATGCCAGCAATCAGGATGTGGTTCGCTTCTTTGCCATGCATGGCATCGAGGTGAGCCACGTCAGGCGTGAGGGGAGCCTGCGCCATCTGCGGGTGCAGGAGAAGGCGGTGACTCTGCCGATGGATGCCGACCCGGATGAGTGCCTGCGGATCGTGCGGGAGAGCATCGAGGATGCTGAGGTGCAGGCGGAGTGAACGTGGTTGTGGATGGCTGAGGGCGGCGTGCGGTGCGGTGCGTGAGGGATCGGGACGATCCCTCTTCTCCTCCAGAAGATGGGCCGCAGTGTGCGGATTACATCAGGCTCAGGAGGGCCTCGCGGATCTGGGCCTGCCATTTGCTGAAGTAGGCGAGGCGTGCCTGGAGGATCTGAAGGTCTGACAGGGCCGTGGTGTCTCCGGAGCTGAGGCGGGAGTCGAGGGCGGGCAGGGTGGTGAGGAGCTGGGTGCGCTGCTCATCGACGGTGGTGCCGAGGGCTTCGAGCTGCTCGCGCAGTTTCATCTCCTCGGGAGCGAGGAGAGCTTTGGCCAAGGCGGAGGCGGCGGACTGACGGCGCTTGAGGAAGGAAGCCACGTTTTGCAGTGCGGGTCCGAGCTGGCCGAAGAGGGACATCATGCCCTCGTCGATGGGCACCGTGCGCCAGGGCACCTCGTGGATCTCCAGCAGGTGTTTGAGGCGCTTTTCGGGGGCCTGCAGGGTTTCGTAGGCGGAATTGATCTCAGCAGCGCGGGCGGCATCGCCTCCGGGCTGGTCGGGGTGGGCGCTGCGGCTGGCAGCCAGCCAGGCCTGCTGGAGGGCTTCGTCGTCCAGTGCGGCGGCACGTGGCAGGCCGAGGAGGGCAAAGGCGTTTGGCATGGGCGGACTCAGGCGGAGAAGCTTTCGCCACAGGAGCAGGTGACGACGGCGTTGGGGTTCTTCACCTTGAAGCCGCCGCTTTGGATGTCATCACTGTAATCGAGCTCGGAGCCGGAGACGAAGAGGGCGCTCTTGGGGTCGATGACCACGCGCACCTCGCTGGAGGTGACCATGATGTCGCGGTTGGCGGGGCCATCCACGAGGTCCATCTTGTACTGCAGGCCGGAGCAGCCGCCGCCGACGACGGCCACGCGGAGGGCGCCGTTTTCTGCGCGGCCCTGCTTTTTGAGCAGGCCGAGGAGGCGGTTGGCGGCGTTGGGCAGCACCTTGATGAGTTTTTCGTTGCCGATTTTGAAACTGGGGGCGGCGGCGGTCATGGGGGAGGGGAGACTGATAGCGCAGGGATGGAATGAAGGAAAGCGCGAGGGTGTGCTATCAAGCCGGGCTGGTTTATTTACGTGTGGTGCGTGGATTATGCTTGCCTCATCGGCGGATTTTTGAGACGAAAGAGAACAACCCCATTATCTCTCCATGAGCGAGTCCGAGGTGATCCCTCTTCCCCTGCAACTTTTCACCCTGAAAGACGGCTTGGTCGCCAGTGACAGTGGTCAGGACGCCGTGAACAACTTTGCCGCCGATTTCCAGGGGCTGCGCCACTTTGGGCAGAAGGTGGGCGAGTGCCTGGAGCTGGGTGCGCCCTGGATGGGCACGCTGCAGGAGGACGATTTCACGCTGAACTTTGCCTACTTTGACGCAGGCACAGACGCCCAGGATCCCGGGGCAGGAGCGCACATCGGTGAACGCATTCCGATGTTTGAGCTGCTGACACGAGTCAACGAAATGGAGGCATAAAGAACACCATGGCCGCATCCATCACACCTTCTCTCCGCGCCGCGCTTGAGCGCCTGAAACACGCGGGCTCCGTCAACGGGCTGCTGCTCTGCTGGCGCAGGCAGATTTTGATCAATCTGCTGCCGTTTGAAGAATTTCGGGCCGAGCGGCTGCTGCAGGCGCTGCACGATGCGCGCGCGCATTTTGGCAGCGGCGGCGACCGCGAGGTGAAGACCTTCTGGTTTGGCTATGAGGGCGTTTTTGTCCTGGCTCTTTTTGAGGGAGAGTGCCTGCTCGTCATGCTGCACACGCATGCCTCGGAGGTGGACTTTATGCGCCGGGCTGGGCTGACCTTTCTGGACGACACGCAGCTTCTAGTACAGACGCTGCTGAATCCATCTCCGGATGATGTCATCAGCCGGGAGGAAACGCAGAAGCTGGGCGGCTATGAGGACGGGCTCATGGCCCCTCTATCCAGCCTGACCAAGGTCATTCCACGCCACGCGTAGCCAGCCACCTGAGAGCGCTGCTTTTTATTAGCGGCTGCCTAATGGCGGGATCATCACGTTTGGTTTTATCTAACTTTTCGCTGCAAGGTTTGGCCGAACTTCGCCGAATGTCTTGGCGTTTACTTTTACTCAACCACCCTCTGCATCCATGTCTGACCAAGCCGCCTCCGCATTCTCCCGCCGTCGCTTTCTCAATGCCAGTGGTGGAGCGTTTCTCGCTCCGGCCGTGCTGACCTCCGCAGGCAGCCTGCTGGCGCAGCAGAAGGCGGACTCGAATGAGACGCTGAAAATCGGCCTGATCGGCTGCGGCGGACGCGGCACAGGTGCGGCGGCGCAGGCTCTGGGGGCTGACTACAACTCGAAGCTGGTGGCCATGGCTGACGCCTTTGACACGCAGATCGAGAACAGCATCAAGAACCTCTCCACGCAGTTTCCGGATCGTGTGGATGTGAAGCCTGAGATGAAGTTCACCGGCCTGGACGCCTTCCAGAAGCTGATCGACAGCGGAGTGGATGTGGTGCTGCTGGCCTCGCCTCCGGGATACCGCCCGCAGCACCTGACGGCTGCTGTGGATGCGGGAAAGCACATCTTCTGCGAGAAGCCGATGGCGGTGGACGCGGTGGGCTACCGTGTGGCACAGGCTGCGGTGGAGAAGGCCAAGCAGAAGAAGCTCAATCTCGTGGCCGGCTTCTGCTGGCGCTACTCCACCAGCCGCATCGAGTGCTACAAGCGCCTGCATGACGGACAGATCGGCGACATCACCAGCATCCTGGCCACCTACTACGCGGGGCCGGTGAAGGTCATGCCGCCTGCAGCGGGCCGCCCCGCCGGCATGGGGGATGTGGAGTGGCAGGTGCGCAACTGGTACAATTTTTCCTGGCTGAGCGGAGACAGCATTGTGGAGCAGGCGGTGCACAGCCTGGACAAAATCTGCTGGGCCATGAAGGACGCCCCGCCAATCAGCGTGATCGGCACCGGCGGCCGTCAGAAGAAGGCGGAAGGTGGCAACATCTTTGACCACTTCCACTGCGCGTATGAGTGGGAGGGCGGCATCATCTGCCACCTGACGAACCGCCAGATCACCGGCTGCCACAATGAAGTGGCCGACAACATTCTGGGAACCAAGGGCCGCATGGTCATCGGCAAGGGGCCCGCTCCCTTCATCGAAGGCGAGAAGCGCTGGCGCTGGCGCGGCGAAGAGAAGAACATGTATGACCTGGAGCATCAGGCGCTGTTTAACGCCATCCGCAAAGGCGAGGTGATCAATGACGGTGACCGCATGATGAGCAGCACGCTCATTGCCATCATGGGCCGTGAGGCGGCCTACACCGGGCAGAAGATTCTCTGGAAGGACGAAGCGGCCGGTGGTGAAAAGAAGGGCGCGAACTCCTCTCTGGCCATTCTTTCATCCCAGCAGGATCTGGCGCCTGACACGCTGAAGTTTGGAGACAGCTTTGATCCGGGCACGCAGCCGGTGCCGGGCATGACGAAGTTTGTCTAAACGAGACTTTGTGGACTTTGAAGTGAGCACGGCGGGAATGCCCGCCATGCTCAATTGCATTCAGCGTCTGGCGCGCAGTTCGTGGCGCAGGTGCTCCACTTCATCGAGAAGCTGTGAGAAGAGCTTGAGGCCGGAGAGGTTCATCTCGCAGGTTTCCCGCAGGGCCTCGATGCGGCGCAGGGCACGGAGGCTGTCGTCATCAAGCTGCGTGGGGAGGATGCCCTGCTGCTGATACTGCACGATGTTCTGGGTGGAGACGCCGCTGCTGCTGGAGAGCAGCTCCAGGGTGTAGGTGTGGGATGTAGTGCGGCTCATGGCTCAGGCGCGTGGGTTGAAGGTGGAGGTGCTGCGCAGCTGCTCCCAGAGCCTGCGCTCGGCATCGCTGGACTTTTGAGGCAGGACGACCAGGAGCTTCACAAAGAAGTCGCCGCGCTCGGTGGTGCCGCCTTTGGGCAGGCCGCGGCCACGTACGCGGAGGGTTTGGCCGTTTTCGCTGTTTGAGGGGATGCGGAGCTTGATGGAGCCATCCAGCGTGGGCACCACGATCTCGGCGCCCAGCACGGCCTCCCAGGGGGCGAGGTCGAGCTCGTGATACACGTCTGCCTCCTGCGTGGTAAAGTCCGGATGCGAGGCATGACGCACGCGCAGGTAGAGGTCTCCGGCCTCGCCGCCATTCTGGCCGGGCTCTCCCTGGCCGGGCACGCGGATGCGGCGGCCGTCGGTGGCACCGGGCGGGATGCGCACCTGAAAGCTGTGCGTCTGCGTCTGTCCGGTCTGGCGGTTCAGCGTCTGCAGAGAGATGGGCCGCTGAGTGCCGTGCATGGCCTCCTCCAGCGTGACGAGGATGTCTCCCTCGATATCGTGACCACGGCGTGCGCGGCCTTTTCGTTTTTTGGCGCTGCCGGTGGGGATCTCCTCTTCAAAGCCCTGGGGGAAGCCGTAGCGACTGCCGCCGCTGAAGTAGCGCTCGAAGAAGTCGCTGAAGCCGGTGCCGCCAAAGTGGAACTCCTGCTCGTAGCCGCCGCCTGTGTCTGGAGGTGGCTGATGGGCTCCGGCCTCCTGCCAGTGTGCGCCTAGGGTGTCGTATTTGCGACGTTTCTCGGGATCGCTGAGCACTTCGTTGGCTTCATTGATCTCCTTGAACTTGGCCTCGGCGGTCTTTTTGTCCTTGGCGGTGTCAGGGTGGTACTGGCGGGCCAGTTTGCGGAAGGCCTTCTTGATGTCGTCCGCGCTTGCGTCGCGGGGCACACCCAGGGTGGTGTAGTAGTCTTTGAATTCGGCAGGCATGATAAAAGAGAGATACGCTGCGGGCCGGATTGTCGTTGTGATTCATCCTGCATTCTTTGAGCAGGAGCCGCGGCCTCAGGAGGGCCAGAACAGGATGATGGCGGCACCTCCTGCTGCGGAGAGCAGGAGGCCGAGGAGGGCGGGCTTCACGTAGGCGCGTGCGCCAAGCGTGATGACGAAGAACATTTTGAAGAAGAGATTGGCAATGCCGCCGGTGAGGATCATGCGCCAGGCGAGGGAGGTCTCCAGATTTCCCGTGGAGACGAGCTTGGAGGTGGAGAGCGTGATGGCGGACATGTCCGGCAGGCCGGAGAGAAAGGCGGTGACGTACAATCCTGAGGCGCCGCTGTGCTGGCGGGTGTAGGCCACCACGACCAGCACCAGGGCGTAGAGCAGGCCGAGCATGACGGCATGCTTCAGCTCAGAGGGCGGGTGCTCGTCCCGGGGCTGGGTGTCCGCCTTTTCGGCACGGTGGTGCGCCACGATGGCGATCAGGATGACCCAGACCATCATGACAGTGAGAGGAGGGAGCATCTGCCGCAGGTGGTCCGAGGCCACGATGGACACCTCCCCTAGCAGGCGCACAAAAGCCACGGAGGAGGCGATGAGCGCCATGGAGGCGAGGGAGAGGCTGCCTGAGCTGGCGATTTGACTACGGCGGGCGCTGCTGGCCGTGGTGGCGGTGCTGGAAACGAGGCCGCCAAGAATGCCTGCGAGGACAGCTCCCTTGGACCCGCCGAGGTATTTTTCCGCCATGTAGGCGGCCAGGCTGATGCCCACGATGAGCACGACGATGAGCCAGATGGCAAAGGGATTGAGCACGCCGAGGTAGCCCATCTCCCGGTTGGGCAGAGCAGGCAGGATGACCAGCGCCACCAGCACGAGGCGTGCGATCTCGCGGATGTCGTCCTCGCCAAAGCGGCGGACCGTGGCGTGCAGGGCCTTTTTACTCTGCAGCAGAAACATGACGCTGCCGGCGATGATGACGGCGGTGAGCCGCTCCCCCAGCATGATGATGATGCCGGAGGCAAACATGACCAGCATGGCCATCTCCGTGGTGAGGCCTGTGCGCTCCTCGCGGGCGGAGAGGCTGAGCCATTTGCCCAGGACCACCAGGCTGGCGAAGGCGATGAAGCCCGCCCCGATGACCCAGCCGCCGTAAACGTTTCCCAGCAGGCCGGTGAGCGCGCCGAGG
>APMI01000531.1_pt1 | contig 131852 bp, 98 predicted proteins | sample 667938 | NCBI WGS metagenome assembly APMI01 (sample SAMN01084076, study PRJNA167559) | wastewater metagenome | biome: Wastewater | place: Denmark: Ejby Moelle, Odense | collected 2011-11-28 | reverse complement strand
CTGCGTGGGTGACCAGCAGCGCCAACTGGCTGGGCGATCTGGTGACGACTGCGGAGAGCGAGGACAGGCCTGTGCTGCGCATCACGAATCCGATTCCAGGGACGGTCATCATTTTGGATCCGGACATTCGGAACAATGGGAGCAGCCTGCTGCTGCAGGCTGCGGGCGCGGAGCGAGTGCGATGGAGCTGCCAGACACTGAAGCTCCGCCAGGAAGGCACGCACACCTTTGCCATCCTCAAACCGGGACGGCATGAGATCGAGGCGCTGGATGAGGAGAGCGGGCAGAACGTACGGACATTTGTGATCGTGCGGGAGGAGTGAAAGCGGGGCCGCGGGCAGTGCTGGCATGGCTCCGCCATGCGACCTTGGGAAGGAAGAAAGTTTCATCTTGTCCAGGGGTGGCGCTCGCTACGCGAGCTGACCCCTGGCTACCGGCTGTGATCCCTCCGGGATCGTCAATCCGCCAACCGTTCTCGATATACCTGCCGCGCATGGTCATAGGCGGCCACGGCGTCGGCGTGTTCTTTGGGGTCGATGAGGGCTTCTTTCTGCGACCAGCATTGGTCGACGCATTTGAGGCACCATTCGAGGCTGGGTTTCTCGCGGATGGGTTTGCCGTTCACGATGACGAAGATGGGATTGGTGTGGGAGCTGGCGCGGATGCGGAGGGCAACCCAGCAGCTTTTGGCAACTGGCACATCGAAGCTCATCTCTCGGGTGACGCCATCGGCGGTGATGTTTTTCTGGGCGACGGATACGCCGTTTACAATGACTTCGACGGGGACGTTGTGCGAGGCACCAAGGCGGGCGCGCTCGAGATCCCAGAAGGGTTTGCGATCCACAGGGGCGGACTGAATTTCAGGGTGCAGCTTGTCATCCAGCCGTGCGGCCACCTTGGCGGTGAGCTTGATCGTGGCGGGGGCGGCCAGCCGCAGCTCGCTGCCGTTCACACCCATCTCCTGCGCGTCGGCCTTGAAGTCCATGAGGTGGCTCTTGCCATCGCTCACATAGGCGCGGCCTGCGCGGATGCCTTCGCACCAGGCATCGTAGCTGAGGCGGCCGTCGAGTTTGACATAGGCGCGGCCGAGGCCGACGCGCTCGCCGTAGATGCAGGGGAAATCGGTCTCGCCGCTGATGCGGGTGCGGAAGCCCGCATTGAGCGTGTGGTACCACATGTTCAGCTCCCAGGTATGCGGGGTGTCCACCATGGACATGAAATCGACGGCAGGCACCGGTTTGCCCTCCGGCCCATCGACCAGGTGCGTGACATCCACGATGTATTCATTGGCCCCGATGCCGTTGAAGGGCGGGATGATGAAGTTTGGCAGCTCATCGGTGGCGCTGGGGATGCCGAGCTTGTAGGGCAGTTTGCGTGCGGGATCATCCTCCGCCAGCGGCTGCAGGCCCCAGCCGCTGTGGGCGGGACCGCAGAGAGCGCCCTGTTTTTTGGCCCACCGGAGCGTGTTGAGGCAGAGCGTGGGCCAGTGGGCGATGCTGTCGCCGCCGGGATACATCTGCTCCTTGAGCTTGAGCAGGCAGAGGTGGCCGCTCTTGTGGCTGCCAAAGCCGCTGACCTCCACATCGTAGCGCAGCAGAAAGGGGAAACGCGATTCCTTGTCCTCAGTGCCGGTGAAGAACTGCTTCTGGTAGTCAAAGCAGGGGCCCCAGGTGAGGTTGGCACCGATCTTCAAATCCTCGCCCATGCAGTGCCGCGCCATGTCGGTGGCATGCACGCCCATGCTGGGCACGGAGTAGTGCGCGCAGCCTGCGGCGTGGATGTGGTGGTCGCCGCTCCACCAGCCGAGCTTGCTAGGGTCGATCCAGCGCTGGACCTGAAACTTCAGCGTGGTGCCTGCGCCTGCGATTTTCACTTTTCGCTTCTCCGGCACGGACTCGGGGCCACGGCGGAAGGTGATGTCGTAGTCGCCGTCCGGCAGTTTCAGCACCTCGGCATCGCCGCGATAGATCTGCGGGTGGAAAAAGAAGTCCGGCGCATGGCGCTTGGTCTGGCTGGGGTAGATGCGCCCGGCGTGGTCCTGGATGAGCAGCTCGGCCATGCAGGGCTTGCCGTTTTCATCGGTGATGGAGAGCGCGACCTCGCGTGCGGGGCGGCAGTCGAAGAGCACGCTCGTCTCATTGCGAAAGCCGAGATCCTGCGTGCCCTGGCCGGTGTCAAAGCTGAAGACGGCCTCGCGTTTTCCCGCCTCGCTGGCGTAGAGCTGGATGATGCGGTACTCCACGCCCAGCCCGCTGAGCGTGGGCTGCTGCGGTGCGGCCTCAAACATCTGCATGTCCAGCCAGCGCGCGGCGAGCGGCGGCTGGCCGGGGTCTCGCGGCTGCGCATTCGGTGCCACGGGCGGAGAGCCCTTCACATAGACCTCCTTGGACTGCGGACTGCTAGCAGCGAGACGCGCCGTCACGCCAGCCTCATTGTCCACCCGCACGAGGTACTGCCGCCAGCCGGACTCATCCAGCACAGCCCTGGCCGCACCGCGCTCCACCTTGACCCGCTGCTCGGGGGTGATGGTGACGTGAAACAGGGCATGCGCATCCAGCACGGCCTGTGCCTTCTCCACCGCTGCGGCATCATGCGCCTGCAGGCAGCCGCGCAGCGTGGCGAGCTCCGCCGCACCAAACGGCGAGCCGAGGAAGGCAGCCGCATCCATGAGCCGCTGCGTAGCCGAGAGAAAGGGCTGGGGCTCGACCTCGGCGGAGGTGGCAGAGACGCTGATGCAGCCCGCCAGAAACAGGACCGGTAATTTCATGGCTCTAGAACGAACCCGCCGGGGATCTTTCGGCAAAAGATGGCGGGAGCAGGCCCTGTGCGCCGGATTTGCGAGTCAAGAAAGCGTCACGCCGGCTATAATAAAATACATTGACTATAATTATAATAATTACATCTTAACCAAATGCACCCTGAATCTTCAGCCACCGCAGCGCCTGCAGCCCTTCAGCCACAGCCGGAGGGCCCGCCTGCCCGGACACCAGCCCTGTCTCGCTATCTCCCCATGCTGCTGGCGCTTCTTGCAGGAGTGATCGTGGTGCTGCCAAACATGCTGAAGGCGGTGCACCCGGAGCCCGCCCTGAAGCACTGGCGGGATGCGAGCGTGTCCCTGTTCATTCTGCTGCTGCCGGTGCTGCTGGGGCTGAGGATGCGGTTTTGGTTCCGCTGCTGCACGCTGCTGGTGGTGCTGGTGCCGCTGGTCACGGTGTACTACTGGTCCAGCCACACCATGCCCGCAGTGTGGAGCCTTCTGGCCCTGTATGAGGCGGACATGGGTGAACTGGCGCGCTTTGGCATGTCCTTCGTGGCGGTGCTGCTTGCCACCCCGCTGCTGCTCTGGTTTTACTGGAGCGGCCTCACCAGCCGGATGACCCGGGAGCTGGACGGCCGCAGCCGGGGCGTGCTGGCGGCGCTCCTGCTGGTGCCGGTGCCGCTGTCCGTCCTGACCGGAGACACCTTGGTAGGAGCGGTGAAGGGCGCGCTGCTGCAGCAGACGTACGACTACCCTGTGGGGGTGGCGCTGGCCTTTCAGCGCGCGCAGATCGTGCAATCTTGCTTCCAGGCGAGGGACAGCATGGACGAGACCTTCACGGCCAAGGCCCCGCCGGCCAAAACCCGCGAGATCCACGTCCTGGTGATCGGTGAATCGGCACGCTTCAGAGCATTCCAGATCAACGGGGCGAAATGCGAGAACACCCCGCGGCTCATGAGCCAGAAAAACCTGGTCTCATTCCAGGAGGCAGTGGCTCCGTCCTGCATGACCGGACTCTCCGTTCCGGCCCTGGTGACTCCGGTGACCGCCGAAAACATCAATGAGGCGGCCTCCATGCCGAGCATCCCCGCCGTGTTTCGCAAGGCGGGTTACAGCACCTGGTGGCTCTCCAGCCAGAGAAAGCATGGCGTCGTGGACACCCGCTGCTCCATGTATTCACGGGATGCAGAGCATGCACGCTTTGTGAGCAGCAAGCTGACCGCCCAGTTTAAAGACTACCGCACGTCCCATGACGGCGACCTGCTGCCGCATCTGGACGAGGCGCTGGCCTCTGACAGCAACCAGCTTTTCATCGTGATGCACACCATGGGCAGCCACAGCATCTACATGGACCGCTATCCCAGCGAGTTTGAAAAATACCCAGTGGACACCTCGCTGTGCGTGGAGCAGACCATGAAGGGCATCATCCCCATGCCGCTGATGGTCATCGACACGCCTGAGGCCTGCCAGCAGCTGACCAATGCCTACAACAACACCATCTGCTACACCGACTGGCTGCTGGGGGAGGTGATCTCACGTCTGGAGAAACAGACAGGCGCGGTGGCCTCTCTGACCTATATTTCCGATCACGGGGAAAACGATGCTGAAGCCCAGGTGATGCCCTTCTGCCACGGAGTCGTGTCTCCTGACACTGCGCGTGTGCCGATGTTTGTCTGGACGTCCCCCTCCTACGACCAGGAGCATCCCGAGAAAGTGGCCGCCCTGCACGAGCACCAGCGGACGCCTTTCTGCTCAGACACCACCTTCCACTCCGTCATTGATCTGGCCGGTGTGGAGTGCTCGCTGGTGGACACCACCCAGAGCGTGGCCCATCCGGGCTTCAAGCCCAAGCCCCGCCTGATGGTCGGACTGGACCGCATGACGCTGATCGACTTCGACAAACAGATCCTGCCGCTGGAAACCGGACGCAAAGGCTGGCACCGGCTCACCACCTCCACGCACTAGGAGCGTCTGCTCACACCACCACCAGCACGATGGCGCTCATCATCAGGAGCGCACCGGCCAGACGCCAGCGCATGACGGCGGGGCCGAGGTGCTGCTCCGCATTTTTGAACCAGTGGCCGATCATCCAGACCAGAACCACGCTCAGGAGCCCGCGGGAGGCATAGACGATGTTGGCGGAGGTGGCCTTGCCAAAGACAGCCAGGGTGCTGACGAAAATGATGCTCTGCGTGCCGAGCAGCGCAGAGCCACCCACGAGCCACGGCCAGGCCTTGGGCCGGATGGCGGTGAGGGGGGCGGAAAAGCGGAAGATGAGGCCAAAGGAGAGCAGGGCATTGATCCAGAAAATGCAGGGCAGCAGGCGGCCCACACCCCAGTAGGGGCCCCATTTCTGCACCAGCACGTCAAAGATGGCGAAGGCCACGGCACCGATGCCCCCGGCGACAAAGGTGATGAGCAGATGACGCGGCGGCTGGCCGGCGTCCTTGCGGTTCAGGAAGGTGATGCCGAGGACGCTCAGGAAGGCGGCGATCCAGAGCTTCACCCCCACGGCCTCACCAATGAGCAGCGGGGTGAAGAAGGCGACGAGGATGACCTTCAACCCAAACACGGGCACGGCAACGGAGACGTCCCCTTTCTCCAAGGCCAGAAACTGTGAAAGCTGGCCGATGAAGAGGCACATGGCGATGACGCCCGGCTGCCAGAGCATGTCTCTCTCCACCGGCGGACCACCCAGGAGCCATAGGAGGGAAAAAAGCCCCGCCACGATGAGATTGGCCACAAAGGTGGTGCGCCAGAGGCCGACCCCGAGGTCGCTGGAGCGTTTCAGCACCAGCGCCCCAAAGGCATACAGGAGGGCGGCGAGGAGCGGAAAAAGCGTGGTGGCGAAAGCTGGGGACACCAGATGCCCTTATCACGCCTGAACCGGGTGGCAAGCCCGAGGAATGCCGCCCCGGGGATTCAGCCAATACTTGCCACGGGCACCGGGCTTGCTAAGCAAAAGACCCCACTTTTTCCAACCATGATAGCTTCCTTTCCCGAACAGTCCGTCGCCGTCCTTTTCAGCGGAGGCGACGCACCCGGCATGAACGCCTTTCTGCGCGCCGTCGTGCGCCTGGGCCTGAACCGCGAGAAGATCGCCGTGCTGGGCATTCGGGATGGCTACCGTGGCCTCGTCCGCACCGCACGTGCCGTCAATGACGACCCCGAGGCCCTGGTGCGCCTGAAAAACGACGTGGCTACCCACACCGGCCGCGCCGGCCTGATCTCCGAGCAGCTGCACGTCATCCAGATGGACCACGCCAGCGTGAGCGGCATCATGGGCAAAGGCGGCACCATCCTGGGCTCCGCCCGCTGCCTGGAATTTCACGACAAGAAGGTGCGCGAGAGCGTCATCAAGCTGCTCAAAAGCCTGAACGTCCGCGCCCTCGTGGTGGTGGGTGGCGACGGCTCCCTGACTGGTGCCCGCCTGCTGGCGGAGGAGAGCGACCTGCGCGTGATCGGCGTGCCTGCCACCATCGACAACGACCTGCAGTTTACCGACATGGCGCTGGGCGTGGACACGGCGGTGAACACCCTCGTCTGGGCGGTGGACCACTTTGTGGACACCGCACGCAGCCACCGCCGCGTGATGGTGCTGGAAACCATGGGCCGTGCCAGCGGCGACCTGGCCCGCATGGCCGGCCTAGCCTCCGGTGCGGAGATGATCATCACCCCCGAAGGCGGACCGCTGAACGAGGAGGCCATGAAAAAGCTGGCCGCCAAGATCGAAGGCGCGATGACCCGCGGCCGCGGCCACGCCATCGTGCTGGTGGCGGAGGGCGTGGAGTTTGACCCGCCCCAGAAGCGCAACCGTGCCTACGTGCTGATGGACGCCTTCCAGCAGTACTTCCAGCGCGCCGGAGCCCCCTTCCCTGACTTGGAGGTGCGCCCCTCCGTGCTGGGCCACCTGCAGCGCGGCGGCCACACCACGCCGCAGGACTGCCTGCTCGCCGCACGCTTCGCCGACTGCGCGTGGGCCACGATTCAAAAGGCCGACGGCAGCAGCGGCATCACCGCCCTGCGCAAGAACGTCATCGAGATCGTCCCCTACGGCGAACCCGACATGCCTGAGCGTGCCGAGTTCTCCCGCGAGATGGAGCAGCTGCACGATGACCTGAGCTCCTGGTAAGAGGATAAAGCCCACATGATGTCAAGATTCCGTCAAGGGGTGTGAATTGCACGCCTTGACGATCTTTCTCCCCATTATTTTCGCATGGCCAGCCGCTAACACTTTTAGCCATAGGGGGCCGCAAAGACTGCTGCGATTGAGAGCGCCGCGCTAAACGACCAAAAACAAACCGTCAGGATTGTCAGGATCAGAGTGAGGTTGGTGTCAATCGCCTGCGCTATTGGGACTCCTTGATGCGATTCCGAACGCAGGCAGACCCATGCCGCCCAAGCCAGGGGGATCAGTAATGCCCACAGCCCTATGCCCAAGACCCATCTGGGACAATAATGTACGGGCTGCGAGTACCGAATTGCCTCTTCTGCGCTCGATGCGGTCGTTTCCAAGACGCGAATCATTTTACGCGTAAGCGCATACCCCATCCAGATAAACAAGCACTGCACCAGAAGCAGCACGCTGATGGCCTTGGGAGGAAAATTCATCGCGGCTGCTGTGGTATCAATTTTTCACCCATCGGTCCATCCATTCCACTGTCTTCTCCCACATCTCCGGCAGGTACACGTGGCCGACGCCGGGGTAGATCTTGTTTTCAAAGCACTCGGCATCATTCAGGCCCGTGAGGAAGTAGATCTGGCTCACGATCTGGCCGATGTGCCGCACGCCTTCCACGGGCGAGCCGCTATCCTGGTCTCCCGTCATGAAGAGCATGGGACGCGGGGCACCGAGGGCGATGACGGCTTCCGTGTCAAAGTGCCGGAGCATGCCGGGGACGAAGTAGTAGATGCCGTGCGCCTTGAGCATGCCAGCGCGGATCAGCTCCTCGTAGCGCGTCATGCAGCCCACGCACACGGCGGCGCGCGGGCGGTCGTCCAATGCCATGATCCACCAGCTGCGCGTGGAGCCCATGCTGATGCCGGTGACGCCGATGCGCTGCGCGTCCACCTCGGGGCGGGTGCAGAGGTAATCCAGCGCCGTGAGGTCATCGCGGATCATCATGCCCCAGAGCGTGCGCCCAACCCAGAGGTTGAACTTGGCGGCAGTCATCTCGCCATTGGAGCCCTTCTGCTGCGGGCCGTCGGGGCCGTGGCCATTGCGCTCGCCAAAGCAGGGGGCGTCGATGCCCAGCACGACGTATCCGGCCTCCGCCAGCGCGGGGCCTGCGGCCACGGGCGTGGCATTGGTCTGCAGCAGCTCCTGCTTGCCGCTGTCATACTGGCCGCCGTGCCAGTGGCAGTAGAGGATGGCGGGAGCTTTGGCCTGCGCCGTGGCCTTCTTGGGCACAAAGACATAGCCTTTCACCAGCTCGCCAGCGCCGTTGTCGAACTGAATGGTCTCCAGCGTGTAGGCGCCTTTGTCTTCACGGCTGATCACATGCACAGCAGATACGGGCGGGCGTGGCGGCAGATCGCCAAGCAGCTCGTTCAGCTTGGCACGGATCTGCGTGCGCTGCTGCTGCCATGCGGAGAGTGATGCGGGCACCTGCAATGGCGGGGCGATCTTGGTCTTGGCCAGCCAGGCATCGGCGGCGGGGTTGGGTTCAGCGGCTTGCATGAGCGTGTGCAGGAGAATGAGGCAGACGGCGGCGGTGCGCATGCGCCGGTTCTAGCAGGCCGGGAATTTTCACGCAACATGGATGCTGCGGTTTCGTTTTCACCGCTCCATGAAACATACCACCGTGCTCACCCTGGTCCTCGCCCTGGCCGCCTTCAGCATCCGCGCTGAGGACAAGCCACTCCTCGCCATCCCTGGCAAGGTCATCTATGAAAACAATCTCGCCTCCGGAGCCGGTGCGCCCTGGAAGGCCGCCAAGGGTAAATGGGAGGCCGTGGACGGCGTGCTGCATGGCTCTGAGCTGGAAGCCGACAAACACGGCGCGGTGATCCGCCTGCCCAACAAGCTGAAGGACTTCGTCATCGAGTATGAGTTCAAGTTCTCCGGCGCCAAGACCACCAGCCTTTCCATCAACGCCATCAAGGACCACATGGCGCGCATCATGATCACCCCAAAATCCGTGACCGTGCAGCGCGACGACAACGACCACGAAGGCCCGGACAAGGCCGTGGTCTTTGCCCGCTTCCCTGCTGAGCTGGGCGAAGGCTGGCACAAGGTGCGCCTGGAAATGGTGGGAGACAAAATGCTGGGCAAGGTGGACGATCTGGTAGCCTGGGGTGCCAATGACCTCTTCCTCACCGAAAAGGCCTCCCCTGGATTCACCGTCAGCGGCCAGTCCGTGGACTTCCGCAATTTCAGCCTCAAGGAAGCCACCCTCAATCCCGGCTGGGATGCCGTGATGGCCACCCTGCCCAAGCCCGGCGAGAAAGTGATCCCCTTGGCCCGCCCCGCCGCCAAAGGCGCGGCCAAGGCCAAAAAGAAGGCCGAATAAGCACACCCGGCCCGCATTGACTTGCCATGCGCTCATTGCTAATGGGGCGCATGGCATTCCCTATTCGTTCCCCTCGTGACATGGTTGGCGGCATCATGGTCTTTGGCCGCATCCTTGATAAGATCCGCCTCTTCGCCGCAGAGGGCAGCTTGCCCGAGGGCTACCACCTGGGCTATCTCTCCGGCAGCCGCACCTTTGACGAGCGCGTGTGCAAATTTCTCGGTGTGGATTTTTATGAGCTGACGCAGCGCACGCTGGCCGGTGGCACGGATGAGGAGGTTCTGGAATGGTGCTGCCAGAACGGCAACCGCCCCACAGCCGAGCAGATCGAGATCTGGAACGGCTTCATGATGAAGCGCGGCTGGCGCGATGCCGCCAGCGAAGGCCTCGTCAAACAACGCGCCGAAGCCGGTCTCGCCCACCGCGAAGACCTGATCACCTTCTTTGACATGATGGATGTCGAGGAAGGCCGCACGCCGTGAGGCATCAGAATCCGCGTGGTGCCATGGAGTAGAGGCCCATCGTCACATCATACGCGTCCAGCATGGCCATGCGCTTGAGCTCATGGCCTGCGCCCCAGGAGTCGGTGAAGAGCACCTGGTTCTTGGCCAAGTTGTAACCGATGACCATGCGCATGTGCCCGCCGCTGACCTGTCCGCCATTGGGCAGGGGAGGGTCTTCGGGCTTCTCCCCCAGCGACAGCCCCCAGAGCAGCGGCACGCCCTTTTCGACGTACTCTTTGATGATCGAAACAAACTCCTTCTCGGAAACCCGCCGTTTGCGGTTAGCCGCGTAATACTGCTCGGGATTGACCAGCGGCTTGAAGGTGACATTGAAAGCCCCGTCGATCTTGGCCAGGCTCTTTTGCATGATCATGATGCTGGCACCGCTCTCGGCATCGATGTTCACGAGCTTGGCCATCTCGTGCTGGTCGCAGGGGATGCGCATGTATTCAAAGAGGCGCTGGCAGCTTGCAGCCACGCAGTAGCCCTTCTGGCCTTGGTCCACCATGGGCACGCCTGAGATGTACACATCTCCATCGGGTGTCTTTTTGACACGCTGCAGCAGCTCCATGCGCTGCACCCCGGTGGCCATCTTGCCCATGCTCCAGTTGGCCTGATCCGGAGCGGCCAGTTTCAAACGCAGAAACTCCGGCTTCGTGGCCCTGCCGGGGGAGTTGTACTCATTGTGCTCCAGCAGAGCGATGCCACTGGGAGAAGACCACATCCAGCCCGCGACCGGCAGCGCAGCATTGGAAGAGAGAATCTGACGCTTGGGGGGCACCTTCATCACCTGGCTGAGGTTTTGGCCGATCGTCTTGAAGATGCGGTCAAAATCTCTCACATCAATATCGCCCGAGTCGCCACGATTGTAGAAGGAGATGGTGGCACGCGCAGCCTTGCCGTTCACAAACTCCAGAATGGCCTCCTCCAGTTTGATGGAGCCGCCAAACATCGTCAGATCCGTCTCCACATTGGTGAACATGTGGCGTGAGAAACGCGCACGGTCCCTGGCGCTGCTCACCCATTCAAACTGCGGCGGCTTATCCTGCTTGTCCTGATCTGCGAGTTTGAGCACGTAATTTTTCTCCAGGTCATCCGAAGACCATTGCCAGAGAGCGGAGAAATTCAGCAGGGCATCGAGATTGGCAGACAACTTCTCCTTGGGAACAACCGCTTGCGCTGTTGCTGGCATTTGATCATCCCCAGGCCGACGCGGCTTGATGTTAATATTCAACGTAGTGGCGTGCGCATGCGCGTCGACGACATATCTGGGATGGAACCACCGAGTCGTTTGAGTTTCCACGATGACTTTGGTGCGGGCATTCCTACTCCGGCTAATGAACGATCGAGGATTCTGGTCTCCCGTCACTTTGGAAAGCTGCATGCCAACCTCTTTTTCAACACCGGAGCCTGAATCTGAGGGCAATCGGATGAAAAAACTGATCGAGTGACTCGCTTCCGGAGCGAAATGGAACCATGCGCCCAAGAGATTAAACTGGCCGCCAAAAGCAGTTAGCGAGTACAAGTTGTCAATACTGTCCATAGCACTGCCTGCTGTAACGCGTGGATCGTCAGGGCTGCGCAGAACGGTTCTCTTTAACTTCTTCTCCAGAGGCGCAATCACCGCAGACAGTTTCGCAGCATCGAGTGACAGGGGATCGTTCCAATCGAAGATGGATTCGACAGGGACCTGCATGGCCTTGTCTTTTGCACACATTACCGCAGGCAGCAGAAAGCCCAGGCTGCACAGGATAAAAAATTGCCAAGTCTTCATCCTTCAAGAATAGCTTAGATGCTTCTCCGAAGTCAAGAAACGGACTCCAACTGGACCGACTTCCAGCATGCACTGGCGGCACAACCACTCCTGCCACGGGCTCACTGCATCATGAGACCTGGCACAGCAGATGACTTCCCGTAATCAGTGCATTGGCACAATGCCACACGTCGATGACGCACACGGCATTTCAAGAGACTCACCCGAGGTCACTTCGCCACAACAGCAGCCTTGTCAGCTTTCAGCACGCCCTGCAGCGGCTTGGGATACACTCCTAGGATCACGATCGCGAGCGCGAGAGCGCCTGCGACGGCCTTGGTGGCGGTGGAGAGGCTGAGAGCGGGGACGTCGGTGCCTTCGGTGGTGTACATCGCAAGGACGGTCTTGAAGTAGTAGTAGAAGCCGGTGGCTGCGGCAATGACTGCGCAGGTCAGCGCGCCCCAGCAGCCGTGATCAGCCAGACCGAGGAAGACGAAGAGCTTACCCAAGAAGCCTGCGGTGAGGGGCAGGCCAGCAAGGGAGGCAAAGGAAAGAGTCATCAGCAGCGCCAGCAGCGGATTGCGTTTGGCAAGGCCGGTGAAATCCTTGAGGTCTTCGCCGAGACCGTTGGCACGCATGATCCCAAGCCCCAGGAAGCCGAGGACAGTCATGGGCAGATAGGTGGCCAAATAGAAGGCAACCACACCACCGGAAGAGAGGTCAAAGCGGGCGCTCTCACGGCAGGCGAGGGCCAGAAGCAGATACCCGGCGTGGCTGATGCTGGAGTAGGCCAGCAGGCGCTTGACGCTGGTCTGGAACATGGCAGGCAGGCTGCCCAGCAGGGCGGTCAGGGCACCGATGACCAGCAACAGGGCCTGGATCTCGCTGCCGATGATGGAACCGGCGGACATGAAGGCATCCAGCGCACGGGTGAGGACGACGAAACCGGCGGCTTTGGAGCCCACTGAAAGGAAGGCAGTGACCGGGGTCGGAGCCCCCTGATACACATCAGGCACCCACATGTGGAAGGGAGCGGCGGCGACTTTAAAGCCCAAGCCGCAGAGCAGCACGGCCGAGCCGAAAAGAGCGGCGGTCTTGCTGGTGGCGGGATTGGCCAGCGCCTTGGCGATGCCGTCAAAGCTCATCGTTCCCGTGGCACCATAGATCCAGGCGATGCCGTAAACGAGCACGCCGGTGGAGAGCGCGCCGAGGATCAGATACTTCACTCCAGCCTCAAGGCTGAAGGCGCTTTTGCGGGCAAAGGCGACGAGGACGTAGAAGGAAATGGTGACGAGCTCCAGCGCGACAAACACGGTGACGAGGTCGCGGGCGGAAGCCATCCACATCATGCCAGCGCAGACGATCAGCGGCAGGCTGAACATTTCGGCCAGCTTGCCGTCGAGCGTGAAGCGCGTGAGATACGGCGCGCATTCCAGCGTGAGCCAGAGCACGAGAATGGTGATGACGAGGGCAAAGCCCTTGTAGAAAATGGCGAGGCCGTCGAGCTGGTGCCAGGGCTGGATGAAGCCGGGCAGGCTGGCGGTGTCGTGCGGCGCCAAGATGAACAGCACCAGCGCGAGCACGGTGCCGGCAATGGCGGTGAGCCCGAGGGTGCGGCGGGAGATGTCGGGCTTGAAGGCCTCGACCAGCAGCAGTGCGAGTCCGAGAATGGCGAGGCCGGCTTCGATGGTAAAAACGCTCATGGCAGGACTACAGCGCGGATTTCATGAGGTTGAGCAGCAGCCAAGGGCAGCAGCCGGTGACGAGCAGCGTGGCGGCCAGCAGGATGAACGGCACGCGCTGCGAGAGCGCGGGGTCGATCATGAACAGGCCGGTGGCGGGGCTGCCATGGAAGATGCTGCGGTAGGCGCGCAGCATGTAAACGGCGGACATCACCACACCCCAGAGCGCCAGAATAACGGCCCACTGCAGCGGAGTCAAAGCTCCGGCTTTGAACTCGGTGAAGTTGCCGAGGAAGATCATCACCTCGCCCGCGAAGTTGGTCAGGCCGGGCAGGCCGATGGAGGCAAAGGCCCCGAAGGCAAACAGCACGGTGAAGGCGGGTGCGTGAGTGGCCAGGCCGCCGAGCTTGTTGTACTCCAGCGTGCCGAGCTGATTGCGCATGCGGCCGCAAAGACCGAAGAGCAGCGCGATGGAGACACCGTGAGCAAACATGAGGATGACCGCGCCTTTCAGAGCGAGCTCGCTTCCAGAGGCGATGCCGAGGAAGATGTAGCCCATGTGCATGACGCTGGAGTTTGCCAGGGTGTCATCAAGACGGCTGGCGTGGATGGTGACGAGGCCCATCACCAGGATGTTGCCCAGCAGCATCCAGATCAGCGCATGCTGCACCCACTCCACATGAGCGCCCTGGGGCAGCAGCGGCAGCGCGATGCGGATGAGGCCGTAGAGGCCGAATTTCTTGAGCACACCGGAGTGAAGCATGGCCACCGGAGTGGGGGCCGTGGCGTAGGCCGGCGCAGCCCAGCTGTGAAAAGGAAAGAGACTGACGAGGGAGCCAAACCCAAGCAGCAGGAGAAAGAAGATCTGCCCCTGCTTTGCGTCTGGCAGCGGGGTGAGCTTGGCCTGGTTGCGCAGAGCCTCGAGGTCAAAGGTCAGCTTGGAACCGCCGCTGAATTCAAGCACCAGCCAGACGAGACCGGCCAGAAGGACAAGGCTGCCGGCACCGAGGTAGATCGTGGCTTTCCAGGCAACGGCCTTGCGCTGGGCAGGCTCGGCGCGGCCGTGCAGCGCGATCATGAGGAAGGTGGGGATCAGCGCCAGCTCATGGAAGGCGTAGATGAAGAAGACATCCGTTGTGAGGAAGGCCCCCAGTGCGCCACCGCCGATGAGCAGTGAGGACACGTAAAAGATGGCGGGGCGGTCCTGGATCTGCCAGATGGCGGCCAGCATCACCAGCGCGGTGAGCAGCGCGAGAATGAGGGAGGTGCCATCGGCGCCCACGGCAAAGCTCAGCGCCGGGTTTTCAAGAATCGGGTGGGAGCAGGTGAAGGCCAGGCCGGTTTTGCCGCCATACTGAACCACGGCATAGAGGACGAGGATCAAGTTGACGATGGTGGCACCGAGGGACGCGGCGCGCGCAGGCGCACCGAGCCAGACCGCCAGTGCGGCGAGGAGCGGTAGTGCGATGATTATTTCAAGAACGCTCATTCAATTCCTCCATCAATGGCCCAGGCGGGGCAGCACATATACGACCAGATAAACCACTCCAATGACACCGCCGCCGAGCAGGAAGGTGTAGCCCTGCATGTGGCCACCCTGCAGCATGCGGGTGGCGGCACCGATGCGTGCCACGATGGCCGTGGGCAGGCGGGCGATGAGCCCGTCCACAAACACACGCTCCAGCGCGGTGACGATCCAGGCCAGACGATCCTGGCAGACGCGGACGATGACGGCGTAGATCTCGTCAAAGTAGAACTTGTTGGCAAAGAGCTTGATGCTGATGGGATCCTTGTCCTTGCCGCGATAGAGAAAGATGGCGGAACCCACGCCGACGATCAGGGCCAGCAGCGAGGCGACGAGCACGGTCTGGTGCCCTTCCACGTGCGGGGGCTTCATGGCCTGCAGCGGAGTGGCCAGAACGTCGTAGCCGGAGATCACGGAAAAGATGGCCAGGATGGCCAGTGGGAGGATCATGACCATCGGTGCCTCGGTGGCATGATGGGCTGACTCCGTGCGAGGCTTGCCAAAGAAAGCGACGATCAGCAGGCGCGTCATGTAGAAGGCGGTGAGAGCAGCGGTGGCTGCGCCCATGAGGAAGAGCACCTTGCAGCCGCTGTCAAAAGCGACGCCGAGCACGGCTTCCTTGCTCCAGAATCCGCTGAGGAAAGGCACGCCCATCAGAGCAGCAGTGCCGATGGAGAAGGTCCAGAAGGTCACGGGCATGTGCTTGCGCAGGCCGCCCATCTTCCAGATGTCCTGCTCGTGGTGGCAGGCGTAAATCACCGCGCCGGAGCCCAGGAAGAGCATGGCCTTGAAGAAGGCGTGCGTGTAGAGGTGGAACATGGCCGGATGGCCGGGCTCCGCAGCGTGGGCACCATCATGACCGTTTTTCGCAGCCATGGCCACAGCGCCCACAGCCATGACCATGTAGCCGAGCTGGGAGAGCGTGGAGTAGGCCAGCACGCGCTTGATGTCGTTCTGCTGGGTGGCCATCAGGGCGGCCAGCAGGGCGGTGCCGCAGCCGATGCCGGCGATGATCTCAGCCGCCAGCGGGGAGGCCTCGATGAGGAAGCTCACACGCACGAGCATGTAAACACCAGCGGCGACCATCGTGGCCGCGTGGATGAGAGCGGAAACAGGTGTGGGACCCTCCATGGCGTCCGGCAGCCAGACGTGCAGGGGGAACTGGGCGGACTTGCCCACGGCACCGAGGAAGATGCACAAGGCCGCAGCAGTGGTGAAACTGGCATTGTAACCCGGGGAACCGAGGGCCAGCGGGCCGCCGTGCTTGAAGGCGGTTTCGAGATCGAAGAGATTCACATTGCCGTTGTTTGCGCCAAACAGCAGCAGAATGCCGATCATGAAGCCAAAGTCGCCGATGCGGTTGGTCAGGAAGGCTTTTTTGCAGGCCTCAGCTGCACTGGCTTTCTGGTACCAATGGCCGATGAGCAGGTAGGAGCTGAGACCCACCAGCTCCCAGAAGATGAACATCATCAGGAGGTTCCCCGCCAGCACGATGCCGGTCATGGAGAACATGAAGAGCGAAAGGGACCCAAAAAAGCGCGGGCGGGCCTCGTCATCCTTCATGTAGCCCAGCGAGAAGATGTGCACCAGCATGCCGATGAAGCTGACGATGAACATCATGCCCCGGCTCTGCTTGTCGATGAGGACATCGATGTTGGCATGGAAATGACCGACATCAATGAAGGGCAGGAGCAGCTGGTTGTTGGTCTTGTCGTCCGCCGCCGCGAGAAGAGCGAGGCAGGCGATGAAGGAGATGATGGAGGAGCCGACGGATATGAGCACGGCAGCCCCTTTGAGCTGGCGGTGACCCAGGAGAATGACAAGCGCCGAGAAAAAAGGCAGCAGGAGGGGGATGCTGGCGTTCATGCGGGCGCGTTATCCTTGAAGTTTGGTGACGGACTCCACATCCACGCTCTGCTTGGAGCGGAAGAGAGCCACGATGATGGCGAGACCCACGGCCACTTCTGCGGCGGCCACGGTGATGGTGAAGAAAACGAGCGACTGAGCGGTGTAGTCCGGCAGGCCGTTGACAAGATGGAAGCGGGAGAAGCCCACCAGCGCCAGATTGGCCGCGCTGAGCATCATCTCCAGACACATATAGACAATGATGATGTTCCGGCGCGCAATGACGCCCGCCAGACCGAGGGCGAACAGCATGCCGCTGACAACGAGATAGTGGCCGAGCGTGATCATGGGGCGGTGCTCCTTTCGCGTTTGCTGAGAACCACCACGCCGATCGTGCCGACCAGCAGCAGCAGGCCGATCACCTGCAGATGAAAGCCATACTGGTCAAAGAGCGTGAAGCCAATCAGCTTGGCATCCGGCAGCTCACCGGCCTTGAGATCTTTGGTGATGGTGGGCAGCGCTGCCTTGCCCATCTTGGCGGAGGCTTCTGCCAGGGCCAGCGGGGCGGTCTGGGCGGACTTGCCAGCCAGATCGGTGCCGCCGGAAACCATGACGACCTGCAGCGCCAGCAGCACGGCGAGGAACACCCCGGACACGATGGCGGGGAAGTTGACCTTTTTGCCCTCCTCCGTCTTGATGTCCAGCAGCATGATGATGAAGAGGAAGAGGACCATCACCGCGCCGGCATAGACAAGGATCTGGATGACTCCGATGAAGTAAGCATCAAGGCTCAGGAAGAGCGCTGCGAGGCCGACGAAGCTGGCCGCCAGGGAGAGGGCGCAGGTCACAGGATTGCGCCCGGTGACGACCATGAAGCCGAAGCCCAGGGTGATCAGCGCCAAGAGATAGAACAGAAGCGGGGGCATTATTTGAGCTCGTTCCACTTGTTCACCAGCCCCACGCGCTGGCCGCCGATTTCATAAAGGCGCTTTTTGTTGTGCACCATCTCCTTGCGGGAGAGACCGGTGATGGCGTAGTCCTTGCGCAGGAAAATGGCCTGCTCCGGGCAGACCTCCTCGCACATGCCGCAGTAGATGCAGCGAATCATGTCGATCTCGAACTCCTGAGGCCGCTTTTCGACCTTGGCCCAAGGATCGTCGCTGGGGATCTCCCCCGGGGTGATCTTGATGGCCTTGGGCGGACAGATGAATTCGCAGAGCTGGCAGCTCACGCAGCGCTCACGGTCATGCTCGTCGGTGACGAGGGTAGGGGCACCGCGGTAGTGGTCGGGCAGATGGTCATCCCACTTCTGCTCGGGGTATTCCATCGTGACCTTGGGCTTGCGACCTGCAATCTGGAGGAAGGTCTTGATGCCATGCCCAACCGTGATTTTCAGCCCTTTCAGCAGCGTGGAGATGAACCAGCGTTCATGCCAGGCGAGTTTGGGACGTTGTACAATGATAGTGGCCATGTAGAAGCGGAAAACCGCAGGGGGAGTCGGATTTGATTATCCGAGTGTCCCGCAGTGCGGCAACCGCTATTTGTGAAAAATTTCACAAGGTCGGACCTGAGCTGCCAAATGGCCGCCAAAATACGCAGCACAGGACCGCTGGTGGCAGAAAGGCCCTCCGGCATCCCCTGCACAGGCTATTTGGCGTCCGCTTTCTTTGGGGCAGCCTTCTTTTTGGCCGGTTTTTCCACCTTGGTGAAGCCCGCTTTGGCGTATCCCACCATCTGCGCAAAGATGCCTTCGCCGATGCCATCGGCCGCCAGCACACCGGTCACATCCGCCAGAGGGCGGACTTTCACGATGGCCTTGGCGCGCGCCTCTCCCACACCCGGAAGCGCCAGAAGAGCGGCCTCATCTCCTGTATTGAGGATGGAGAGCAACTGGGTGCGCTGCTGTGCGGTCAGCGTGCTGGCCAGTGCCTCTGCCTTGGCCGAGGGCTTGGCTGGCTGACCGGCGGTCACCTTGGCCTTTCCGGCGCCCTCCTTCTTAGGGGCGGTGGTTTCGGCAGCGGAAAGCGAAAGACCAAGTGCAAGGAGGGAAAGAAGGGTGATGAGCTTTTTCATAGGGATGCTTTTGAACAGTGAAGCGCCAAGGTATGAAAACATGCACAGCAAAGGCGAGTAAAATCTGCACCGAATCAGCATTTTCCCGCAGAATCTGACGCAACCGATAAAACAACAGCCCCCTCGCACTTCCAACCGCCTTCACCCCCCGCATTTGTCGGCTCCAACTCCAGCCAGATCCTCCATTCGAGGGTATGATCGGTCATATTATTTATTTATAGTTTTGAACAATTAAATAATCGGTCTTAGATTTCTTATGGCGTTTCTAATTCGTATCGGTTAGAATAAAGCCACCACCGGGAATGACCAGCACTGATCGCACGCGCATCTTGATCGTTGAGAACGAGGGACTCGTAGGCTGTGACATGGCCACGACCCTCGGCAAGCTCGGCTATCTCGTCGTCGCCATCTGCTCTTCTGGAGAGGAGGCACTGGAGCGCTTTGAAGAGCTCCGCCCCGATCTGGTGCTGATGGATGTGCACCTGGCTGGGCAGCTGGATGGCATCGATACCGCACGCGAGCTGCAGCGCCGGGGGCATGTGGCCATTGTTTACGTCACAGCCTGCGCAGACCTCGACACCGTAGCCCGGGCCCGGGAGACCCATCCTCACGGGTACCTGCTCAAGCCTTTCAATCACGACGAGCTGCGCCTGGCGGTGGAGGTGGCCGCCCAGCGTCACTTTGAGGAAAGTGAACGCCAGCGCCGTGAGCACAGCTATTTTGAGGCATTTCAAAGTCTGGCAGACGGCGTGATCGCCGCAGATCTCTCCGGCGGCGTGGTTTTTATGAATCCCTCCGCCGCCCGCACCACCGGGTGGAACGCCCAGGAGGCCATCGGCCGCTCCCTGCACGAGGTCTTCCGCATCTTTCAGAGCAGCGGCGAGCCTGCGGAGATTCTTTCCGCTGAAGCCCCGGCTGATGCGACCGAACGCACGGTGTTCCTGACCAACCAGGCTGGAGAGCGGGTGGCCATCCATGACCGCTCAGCGCCGCTGCGAGATGCGCAGGGCCATCTGTCTGGACTGATCATCCTCTTCCGCGCTGCAGTCACTGCGCCTGCCCTTATGGAAACCACCGCAACCGCCCGCAACACCGCGCCTCTGGTGGACGTGGTGGAAAGCATTTCCGATCCGCTTTTCGCGCTGGATGCGCGCTGGCGGGTGACCTACGCCAATGCCAGCGCCCTGCGGCTCTTTGACCGCAACCTGCAGAACATGCTGGGCCTTTCACTGTGGGACATCATGCCCAGCGCCACCCGCGAGCTGCATCATGAGGCCTTTGCGCACGCCATGCTGCACCGCGAGACGGTGAACCGGGAGATCTACCTGGATGAAAAACAAATCTGGCTGGAAATGCGCGGCTACCCCTTTGGTGAGGGGCTGCTGCTTCTCATCCAGGACGTGACCGCCCGCCGCGAAGAAGCTGAGCGGCGCAACCGCATCGACCGACTGGAATCCCTCGGCCTGCTGGCGCGAGGCTTTGCGCATGATTTCAACAACCTGCTGACCGTGCTGCTGGGCAACATCTCGCTGGCCGAGATGCGCCTGCGCAATGCCATCACGCTGCCGGAGCTGCACACCGCCAAACAGGCCACGCTGCAGGCACAAAATCTGGTGCAGCAGCTGCTGACCTTTGCGCGCGGCGGTGCACCGATCAAAACGCAGCTACGCCTGGGAGACCTCATCGAGACCTTTTTCACGCACCACACACGTGCGAACCGTGTGGAATACCGCGTCGAGATCCAGCCCGGCCTGCCTCAGGTGGCCATCGACAGCGCACAGATCCGCCGCATGCTGAGCAATCTGATCCGCAACGCCGAGCAGGCGCAGCCTGAAGGCGGAGAGATCGTCGTGCGCTGTTTTGCCCCTGACCACGCGGAGATGTTCCCCGGGGAAATGGTGACCGACACAAACTTCCAGCCCTCCGGCCTCGCCATCGAGGTGGAGGACAAAGGCGAAGGCATCCCCGCCGAGCACCTGCCGCACATCTTTGAGCCCTACTTCAGCACACGCAAAGCTGACAACGCCACCGGCCTGGGCCTGACCGTGTGCGAATCCATCGCCAAAGCCCACGGCGGCTCGCTGACGGTGAGTTCCGAGCCCGGCAAAGGAACCACCGTGCGCTTCTACCTGCCGCTCGACTCGGATGGCGAGGAGGCGGACGCCTTCGGCCTCAGCAAGATCTTTGACACAGCTCCGGACCTCACGGCCTCCACTCCGCGCATTCTCGTGCTGGAGGACGATCCTCTTGTGCGCTCTCTCATCATCCGCAATCTCACCAGCAACGGCTTTGAGGTGGCGGAGAGTGCTGAAGGAACGGAAACCGTGCGCCTTTACCAGGAGTCTCTCACCCAAGGCCGCCCCTACGATCTGGTCATTCTCGACCTCAGCATCCCCAACGGCATGGGCGGAGTGCGCACCATCGAAAAACTCCGCGCTCTCGATCCCGAGGTCTTTGCCATCGTGTCCAGCGGCTACTCGGATGATCCCGTTATGGCCAATCCCGCAGCGTATGGTTTTGCCGCCGTGCTGCCAAAGCCCTACGAGCCTGCTGACATGCTGCGCCTGGTGCGCAACATCCTCTCCACGCGCGGCATCCGCCGCACCTCGTCGCAGCAGGATTGACAATCGCGCCCCGGGTGCGGAATAGAGCGCCTGCATGCACGAACAGGACCTCCTCGACAAACTCCGGAAGATCGAGCGTCTTTATGCAGGTGCCGCCACGCCGGGGGAAAAGGAGGCGGCGGCAGACGCCATCGCCCGCATCAAGCGCCGCATCGGCGAAGCCGCCAGGGTGGAACGCCCCATCGAGTACAAATTCACCCTGACCGATGGCTGGTCGAAAAAACTCTTCACCGCCCTGCTGCGCCGCTACGAGCTCAGGCCCTACCGCTACAGACGCCAGCGCCGGAATACCGTGATGGTCCGCGTGCCGCGCAGCTTTGTGGAGGAAACGCTGTGGCCGGAGTTTCTCGAACTCAGCAAGGTGCTGCAAACCTACCTGGATGAAGTGACCGAACGCGTGATCTCCAGCGCCATTCATCAAGCCAAGGACGGCGAGGTGGATGAGGAAGTCGTGGAGGGCGAGTACCTGGAATGATCAATCCCGCCACAGGATGCGTGCGGCATAGACGCTGTTGTCCGCACCGTACTTGTTGTCGGGCTTGATCACATAGTCAGGGCCGTTCTTCTGCATCCACTCGGCCACGGTCACCCAGGTTTCGTTTTCGCTGACTTCACACACGCCGAAGTTTCCGAGACGTGCACCGCGCTCGGGCACCAGGATGCGTTCGGTCTCGCGCTTCACGGTGAGCGTGGCCTTGTCCACCTCAGCCATGAACAACGGCGCGCGATGGCGAAAGACGTGGTCGTTGCTGGCGCCTTTGCGGGTGTAAACCAGATAAAGATGGTCCTTGTGCGCCACCCAGTGCTGCTGGGTGTTGTAGTTTCCCAGATCGCCGCCGCTGCTCCAGTCCCAGCGCTTGGGCTCGCTGTAGTGAAGACCATCATCGCTGGTGCACACATACCCGGCGGTGTCGTTTCGCAGCGTCAGGTAAAACTTTCCGGCGCTGCGGATCAAAGACGGCTCATACACACCGCGTCCGGATTCCAGCGCGATGTCATTTCCCTGCTCAATGAAGCGCAGCGTGCTGCCATCGAAGCTGCAACGCAGCACGGTCACGCGGTAGTATTTGTCTCCCTGCGCCTTGAAGTAAATGGGCAGCAGGATGTCTCCATTTTCCAGGTCCACGCGCTGCACGCAGCCCGCACCGGCATTGTGAAACTTCGGGTCCGCTGGCATCGCCAGCACCGCCCATGGCGACCATGTATTGTGCTGCGGATCGAAGATGGAGAAGCAGGTTTCACGCGCACGCTCGTGAATGACCTTGTTGTCCGAGTAGCGCACCGTGTGGCCGATGCCGAGCAGCTCTCCCGATTTCGCATGCCACTTTGGCGTGAAGTCACACGCCGCCACGATCACACCACCGGGCTCTTCGCGGCGGCCCAGCGTGTCTGTGTTTTCGATGGGCTGCGTCCATGTGCGGCCAAGGTCGGAGGTGCTGACGTGATTGAGCGCATAAAACACATCACTGCCGGTGAGCAGCAGTTTCTGCATTGTCAGCACCACCTGCGGCGTGCTGCCGGGAATGGCACCTGCACGCGGATGCACCCAGCACATTTTGCCATCGTAACCTTGGGTGATGGTTTCGAGCTTCAGTTCATACGGCTCGGCGGCATGAAGCGCCGAAGCGGCCAGGATCGCAGGAATGAGATGGCGGAGCATCCGCAATCAACGTGCCGGCACAGGCGCATCCTTCGGCTTCTGCCTGTCCCACAGCAGCTTCATGGCGATGACACCCAGCCACGGCGCCAAGCCCGCCAGCGCCATGCCGAGATCGAAGGACTTCGTTTCATCCACCAGCCTGCCAAAGAGCTTGTGCATGGGAGACGACACCGCCCACACCCAGGTGCTCAGCAGGCCCGTGAGCCTGCCCACATGCCGGTCTGACAGCTCCTGCACAAAACTGTAGTAGCAGGGAAAGAGCGCCAGCGCCCCGGCACCGACACACAGCAGCGCGCCCATCAGCGGCCAGCCCTTGGGCAGCCAGAAGAGCAGCACGCTGAAAGACGTGAGCACGCACGCGCCCGCATACACCCAGCGCCGCGCGCCATGTGCCGAGAGGCCAAAGCGCCGCGCCAGCCAAAGGGAGATGAATCCCGCCGTGATGCAGCCGACGTCCGTGCCGATGTAGTAGGCCGAATTGAAAGCCAGCGCCTCCACCTCGGGATAGCCGCGCCCCTCCTGCATGAACTTGGGCAACCACACACGGAAGAGGTGCCAGCAGGTCTGCGCACCAAAGATGAGCATGGCCAGCGCCCAGAAACGCCCGCCAAGCAGGATGCCGCAGAGGCTTTCGCGCTTTGAAGGATCATCCTCAACCTTCACATCCAGCTCGTCTTTGCGCATGGACACAAACCACACCACCACCCACAGCAGCCCGATGTAGCCGATGGCCTCAAACGCCCGCCGCCAGCTGGAAAGATCGTCCGTCATGAGCCAGATCATGAGCGGCGGCGTGACCACCGCGCCGATGGAGGCACCGCTTTGCAACACGCTGTTGCCCATAGTGCGGTCTTGGGGCTCCAGCAGGGCAAAGGTGGTCTTCAGCGCACAGGGCCAGTGCCCCGCCTCAAAGAAGCCCAGCAGCACCCGGCACATCAGCAGCGGCCAGTAGCCATTCGTATGCGCGGAGGCGATGCCCATCAGCGACCAGCCGCTGAGCACCACTGGATACAACCAGTACACCCGCACCCGGTCCGCCAGAAATCCAAACACCAGAGAGCCCACGGCAAAGGCCCAGCCAAACGCCAGCTCCACATCCCCATACTGCTCCTGGGAAAGATGAAACTCTTTGGTCACCCGCGTGGCCGCATTCGCCAGCGTCTGCCGGTCCATGTAGTTGATCGTCGTGGCCAGCAGCAGCAGGCCGCAGAGATACCATTTCCAGAGGGAGGAGCGCGAAGTGGGCATGAGAAGATCTACGGCGTCAGAAACACTGTTTGCACACCCCGATCATTTTATCAGTTTTTCCTTCCGTAATCTGGGTGGCGACGGTGATGCTTGATCGTTAGCACGTGAACCTGCGTTGGGTTTTCCGCAATGTGCTCAAGTGCCGCGTTGAGCTCCTCCAGAAACTCGTCTCCTGCACGGTCAGATCTTTTGTCATACCAATCCACGGCGTTTCGGATCTCACGCCTTGTCCGAGTATGCAGCCGGAGCTTCATTTCCTTGCCCGCCCCGCCTGCACTGAACTCATGAGTTCCTCCAGGGAGATTCCTGGGTCTTCACCAGACTTCATTTCAGCGCTTCGTCGCAAGGCGATGGTGACACTATCTTCACCTTCATCTTCACAATCTTCTCCGTCCAGGGAGTCGATGAGAAGGCCGGCCAGTTCAGCTCGATCTCCATAATCGAGCTTTTGCACCAGCTGGGTGATTTCTGCGGTCAGCATGCTGGGAAGTTAGCAAACTGTCCGGCTTTCGACAAGGTCAATTCACCCCTCCCAGCTCCTCCCATCCCATGCAATCACGCGCTCCAGCATTTTCACTACTGTCTCGCTGAAGCATTGGAAGAGCACCTCTCCTTTTTCAGCCGTGGCGGTGCGGGGATCTCCCACATGGCCAGGCTCGCTGCGGTCGGTCATGATCCAGCCGCGTGAGGCGGGTTCAAAGGGATTGCCAAAGGGGACGTCGCCCGTTTTCGTCAGATCACCGACAAGCTCCGGACGCAGGCGCAACACCATGCTGGTCTCCCATTCGCAGGCGTGGCCCATGACGCGCTGCTGGATGGAGGCATCGCGGGTCCAGGGCTCGGCTCCGAGATTCCAGTAGGTGGCAAAGAGCAGCAGGAGATCGCTGCGGTCACGATACTTCTGCCGCGTCTCAAACACCGCCTGCTTGCCTGGGATGTCGTTGCCACCATGGCCGTTGATGAAGACCAGCCGCTTGAAGCCGTGGGCGATGAAGTTCTCCATCAACCCGTTGAGCAGATCCAGATACAGCCGTGGCTCCGCCGAGAGGGTGCCGGGGAAATCCATGTGATGATGGGAATTTCCCAGCCATGTGAGCGGCGCGATGAGCACACGCTCACCCAGCGCCGCCTCCGTGCGACGGATCAGCTCGTTGGTGAGCATGCTGTCGGTGAAGACCGGCATGTGCCTTCCGTGCTGCTCCAGGGCGGCGACGGGAAAAATCACCGGCGTGTCGCGGCTGAGCGCGTCCACCTCGGACCACTTCAAATCGGCCAGTTGCATGCTCGTAAACGGGATGGGGTTACTTGATTTCCTCGACCTTGATCGTGTGGGTCACGGGCTTGATGTACTTGCGCACGTTGGCGTCTTGCTTGGCCTCTTCGTCTCCCAGCTTCTTCTTCAGCTTGGCCAGGGCAGCGGCCACCTTGGGGTCTTCCGCAGCTTCAGCAGCCACCACGCGCATGTGGGTGACGAGGTTTTTGATCAGGATGGTTTCAAACGCCTCTTTCTGTGTGATGGCGGCGGTCAAGGCGGCGAAGTCATTGTCGAAAGGTGTCTTGGTGAACTCGGCGGCGAGATTCACGCCGGCCTTGAGCTGCTCGCTGGTGAACTCCTTGCTCTGCGTGCCCCAGGTCACCTCGGCCTTGGCGCTGCCAAGATTCACGACTTTCAGAGTGAGTCGGTTGAGGTCTTCGTTGAAGCTGGTGAAGGGCAGGATGCTGCGATTGCTGCCGGCGGATTTCGGATCGGCATCAAACACGAAGGGCCACTTGCTGCTCTCCAGGGTCACGCTGCCATTCTGCCCGCCTTTGACCACGTGGCCGCTGCTTGCGGTGGCCGCACCTTTCATGTCCAAGGTGATCGTGCCGATCTCGCCGTCAAAGCCCAGCGCCTTGAGAAAGGCCTGCGCCATGAGCAACTGGCCGGCAGGTGCGGGATGGAAGCCGTCGCCACCAAAGGGGCCGTATTCCTTGCCCAATGCTGCCTTGGACTTGGTCAGCGCGCTCATCATGGTGTCGTGCACATTGGCAAAGGGCACTTTGTTTTCGTCCGCCAGCTTCTTGGCGATGTCGCGCAGGTGGGCGAGGTTGTCGTTGTAGTCCGCGCCGGTGACGTTCTTCTTGAAGAAATCAGGATCTACTCCGCCGGGAGAGCCGATGGCCATGGCCTTCACGCCGGCTTTCTTCATGCCCTCGATCACCAGGCGCGTGTTCTTTTCATACTCGGCTCCTACCTCGGGCGCATAGGGCCGGTAGCTGCCGTCGTTCATGCCGTAGCAGGTGGTGGCCACGTTCGGGTTAAATACCGCGAGGTCGTTTTCGAGACGTGCAGCAAAGCCGCTGGCGCGCTCGCCGCTCCAGCCAAACTGGCACACCTTGATGTCGCTTCGCCCGGTGCAGGCCAGCAGGTAGGTCTCGATGTATTTGGAGTAAATTTTCTGCTCCGTGATGCTGTCGCCGATCACGGCGACGCGGGCGTTGGGAGGCAGGATGGATCCAGCACGGAGGCCGGTAGCGATGCAGAGGAGGGAGAGAAGCGGAAGGATGCGCATAATGACAATCCTCATACCGTCAGAAAAAGGGTGTTCTGACAAGGATTTCTTATCGCAGCATGGTTTCTGTCTGCGCCAGCACATCTCCAAAGGGAATGGTCTCCAGCAGGCCAAAGCTAGGATGCCTGCCTAGCCGCTCCCGGGTGGTGGCGGGACTGGTGAGCCCGCAGAGGAAACGGGCCAGCTGGCGCGCGGAGCGCAGCGCGGGCTTCCGCTCGGCGATGATCTCCCGGATGGCCGCCACGTGCTCGATGGTGATCGGCGGCGGCTCGGACTGCGGGATGACGCGCGGCGCATCGTCGGCCACGCCTTTTTCACGCTCTTTGCAGCTGGTGCAGGTGCCGCAGTCGGCCTCCATGCTTTCGCCAAAGTAGTCCAGCAGGCGGCGCGTGAGGCAGCCGCGGTGCCGCGCAAAATTCAGCACCTCCTGCAGCCTCTCCACATCGCGTTCCTCACGGTGCGCAAAGAGCTGCTGCATTTTTTTCGTGATCTCCTTGGGATCGCGGCGGTGCGCCTCTTCGGAGAGGCGGTATTTCTGGCGGCTGCCGCTGGGCTTGAGCTCGATGTCTCCGGACTCCTGCAGCCAGGTCAGCGCCTTGAGCACGCGATCACGCGGCTCTTCGAGTTCGGCGGCGGCTTCATCGGGATTGATCGTGGTCCATTTCGTGCCGCGCTTGCCACATTGAAACAACCGGCGCAGAAAGGCCTGCCGATCAGGCTTGTGCCCGGAGAGAATGCGCTGCTCCGGCTGGATGAAACGGTACTGATAGCTGGCGTAGAACGAGCCCAGCGGCCGCAGGATGCCATCCAGCTCCAGATTCGTGATCACCGTCTCGATGACCAGCGGGCGGATGTCCGTGGCATGGGCCAGGTCATACATGGAGACATCAAATTCCGTCCCCCCCAGCAGCAGATGATCCAGCAGCTGGCGGATGGCCTGCGGCGTGGGCGTGTCTCCAAAGGTGAAGTTTTCCAGCACGATGCAGTCGTCGCCGCAGGCGAGCATCTCGCACACGGAGGTCTTGCCATCGCGCCCGGCACGGCCCGTCTCCTGGGAGTAGTTTTCCAGCGTCTTGGGCAGGTTGTAGTGATACACCGCGCGGATGTCTGATTTGTCGATGCCCATGCCAAAGGCAATGGTGGCCACGATGACATCCGTCTGGCCGCTCATGAAGGCATCCTGCGCCGCGTGGCGGTGCTCGTCCGGCAGGCCGGCATGATAGGCCAGGGCGTTCACCTCGTTCCTCTGCAGATGCGTGGCCACTTCTTCAGCGGTCTGCTGCAGGGTGACATAGACGATGGAGGGCACCTTGCGCTTTTGCAGCAGGCGCGTGAGCACGGAGAGCCGCTGCTTCGTCGTGCAGGGCGTGATGCGGAAGTGCAGATTGGGTCGCAGGAACGAGGTCTGCACGTGGTCCTCCTGTGCGATGCCAAAGGCCTTCCGGATGTCTGCCGCGACCGAGGGCGTGGCCGTGGCGGTGAGCGCCAGTACCGGCCGGATGCCCAGCTCCGCCGCCACATGCGCCAGCCGCAGGTATTCCGGGCGGAAATTGTGCCCCCACTCCGAGATGCAGTGCGCCTCATCTACGGCCATCATGGAGATGCGCAGGCGCTTCAGCCGCTCGATGAAGTTTTCATTCATGAGCCGCTCCGGGGCGATGTAGAGCAGCTTTAGCACCCCGGTGCGCATGTCGTCAAACACCTGCGCCACCTCGCCGGCGGAGAGGGAGGAATCCAGCCGCGCCGCCGCGATGCCACGCGCCTGCAGCGCCTGCACCTGATCCTTCATCAGTGCGATGAGCGGGGAGATGATCAGCGCCACACCATCCATCAGCAGCGCCGGCAGCTGGTAGCAGAGGGATTTCCCCGCACTGGTGGGAAAGAGCGCCAGCGCGCTCCTCCCAGCCAGCAGCGCCTCCATCACCTGCTGCTGCCCGGCACGAAAGGCCGCATGGCCAAAGTGTTGTTTCAGGGCGGCGTGGAGGTCGTGTGGCATCAGTCCAGCCAAAGAACAAGGATGTGACGGCGGGTCAAGGTTTCGACGCTCAGAAGACCCGGAAAGGATAAGCCGCCGCAATGGCGGGCATCAGAAAATACGATTCGTGCCTCAGGGCCAAGGGGTTACGATTCCACATGATCACACGCTCGTTGTTCCTCCCGCTTGTGCTTGCCACTGCCGTCCTGGCCGATGAGAAACCTTTCACGATGCTCACGGACGAGCTTCTGGCCCAGCTGCCCGAGACTCATCGCGCCCAGTGGACCACCTACATCGCGCAATCACGTGAAGCCGCCGCCAATGAGCGCCACATCCTGGCGGAAGAATGCCAGAAAGCCGGGATGGAGAAATCCGTGCCCGCGCCAGGGAACCGCAAGGAGTTCGAATTCGACAGCGACACGCCTGCCGAGTGGTTTGGCAGCGCCGAGAACCAGAAGCTGGCCGAGACCGTGATCAGCTATCAGACACCTACTGGTGGCTGGTCAAAAGCGGTCGATTATACCCAAGGCCCGCGCAAGCCCGGCACGCACTGGACCGCGCAGAAAGGCGATGCCTGGCACTACTGCGGCACCTTTGACAACCGCACCACCACCGAGCAGCTCAAATTCCTCGCGGGCGTGTTCACCGCCACCAAGCGCGAGGATGTGAAAGCTGCGCTGATGAAGGGGCTCGACTACGTCTTTGCCGCGCAGTATCCCAACGGCGGCTGGCCGCAGAACCACCCCATCGAACGCGGCTACCACGAGGCCATCACGCTGAATGACGATGCCATGATGCACGTCCTGGAGCTGCTGCTCGCCATCACCAAAGGGGAAAAGCTCTTCTCATTCGCTGATGATGCGCTCAAGCAGCGGGCTCAGGTCGCCTTTGAAAAAGGCATCGCCTGCATCGCCGCCATGCAGGTGAAAATCGACGGCACCCCCACCGTCTGGTGTGCGCAGCATCATCCGCTCACGCTGGCACCCGTGAAAGCACGCGCCAAGGAGCCGCCCTCTCTCAGCGGCGGTGAATCCGCCAACCTGGTGAAATTCCTCATGCGCAGCGGCCCCACCACGCCCGAGATCATTGCCGTGATCGACTCCGCCATGAAGTGGTTTGAAACTCACAAGCTCACCGGCCTGCGCAAAATCAAGACAGCGGAGGGCAAGACCGACTACATCGAAGACCCCGCCTGCACCGACGTGATCTGGGCGCGCTTTTACGATCTGCAGACCGGCAAACCCATCTTTGCCGGCGCCCAAGACGGCATCGTCTATCCCACCTTTCACGAGATGGCCGCCAAGAACAAAGTCGCCTACGACTTCTTCAGCACGCGACCCAAGGAGCTGATGGAGAAGGAGTCTGCGCGCTGGAAGAAGCGGCTCGAAAAGGCCAAATAAAAATGGCCAAGGCTGCATCGCTGCCGCCTTGACCATTTCTTGAGGGGTTCGTGCTCCGCTCAGCTGATTACTTGCTGTGCGTGTCGCAGTGTTCCGGCTCGGGCTCGGTTTCTTCGACGACGGCCTTGTCCTTGATGAACTCCAGGGCTTCCTGCAGGAGGAGGTCGCTGCGCACGTTGTCGATCAGACCGTTCTTCTGAGCCTCGGCCATGAACTTCTTGGCAGGCATCTTCTGGTGCTCGGCGATGCGGGCCAGAGCCATGGCGATCTTCTGGCCGGGCACTTCCAGCGCTTCCTTCTTGGCCACCTGCTCAAGGATGAAGCTGACCTTCACGTTCTGGCGGGCCTGGTTGGTGGCGCTGTTCAGGATGTCGTCCTGCTGCTTCACCAGCTCTTCCTCGCCGATGCCCTGCTGCATGGCGCGCTGGGCGATCTCGTTGGTGCGGCGCTGGGCTTCGCGGTTCACGACTTCCTGCGGCAGCTCAAATTCCACCTTCTCAGTCAGGTGAGCGATCACCTGGTTGGACTTGGCAGCGTCGCGGGCCTGCTCGCGGCGGCGGCGGATGGCGGCGCGCACTTCCTCGCGCAGGGTTTCGGCGGTCATTTCGTCGCCGCCCACCTTCTTGATGAGTTCGTCGGTGAGCTCAGGCACCACCTTGTCCTTCACGCCGTGGCACTTGGCAGTCAGGGCGATGGTCTTGCCGCGCAGAGCTTCAAAACGGAAGTCATCTGCAATGGTGACATTGATCGTGCGCTCCTGGTCCTTGGCGATGCCGACGAGGCCTGCGTAGAAGCCGGGGAGGAAGTCGTCTTCCTCAGCCAGGAGGAACCAGTTTTCCTTCATCTCCTTGAGGTGGTCCGGGGCATCAGGCATGGCCTCGCCGAGCGGCTGGCCGTCCAGGCTGCCGGTGACGCTGAGCACGACGACGTCGCCCAGGGCGGCGGCACGCTCCACGTCTTCATAGGTGGTGTGGTGCTCGCGCAGGTGGAGGATGTCGTGGTCCACATCGGCGTCCGTCACTTCGATGCGCGGCAGCTTCACGGCAATGCCGGTGTACTCAGGCAGCTCAAACTTCGGAGCCAGCGTCATCTCGATGGTGAAGCTGAAGCTCTTGTCCGTGTCGTGGTACATCTTGTCGTTCACGGCCAGGACGTTCAGGAGTTCCAGGCCTTCGCTCTTCACCGCCTGGCGCAGGCCGGCGCTGATGAGCTGCTTTTCCAGCTCGTCCTTCACTTCGTTTTCATAGCGCTTGGCCACGATGGTCTTCGGCGTCTTGCCGGGGCGGTAGCCGGGGATGCGCACCATGCTGGCGTAGTAGGTGATGATTTCGTCACGCTCCTTGCCGACCTGGTCGGCAGGAACGCGGACGTGGGCGACGGCGCGGCAGTTAGGCTGATGTTCGACGTTGATGTTCATGAGAAAGAGGTTAGGGGCGAGGTGTTTTCCATCCCAAAAACCGGGCGGTGGGGAGCCGCGTCCGGGCCGGAGGGGCGCGCATGATAGACAGTTTGACGGATTTGACAAACAGAGATCGAGCCCCCTGTATTTAGCCCCCCATGCGTATCTTTCAGAGATTTGAGGTCTGGCTGCTGCTTATCGCAGGCGGAATCGCCGTCTGGTGGGCCCTGCAGGCGGGTCCCGGGCCGGCCGAAACCGGCCCAGCCACCGAGGCCGACGCCTCCTCCCCTGCCCTGCAACTGCGCCGCTGCACCTTGGTGCGCGACTTTGGCAATGCCCGCCTGGACCTGGAGGTACGCTACAAAAACGCCAGCCCCCGCCCCCTCTTCTTGCAGCCGCCGGATGTGCGCCTGACCAATGCCGCCGGGAAGGACGTCCCTCCCTTCATCCTCCCCGTGGAGCGCCCCCCCAGCATCGAAGCCCAGACCACCTCAGACGTCCGCCTGCGCTTCTGGCTGGAAAAAGCCGACCTCTCCGGCCCCCTGACACTGGAGATCCGCGGCCAGAAGCTGGAAGTTAAAAACAGCACCCCGCTGGACCTGGAAAAACTGGAGAACTCCAAGCCCCGGGTGTGGACAGCGGCGGAGTGGAAACCATAAGCCTACGGCTGTGAACCCAAAAAAGCGTAGGAAAGCAGGCTTTGGAGCCTTGGCTTTGCTGCTTCTCATTTTGTGGGGTCCTCACTGCATTCAGTTGTTTTACTATTTCACGACTCCGCCAGCCGTCATTACATACCTTCGCCAGGAATACCAGCGCCTGGCGAACGAAGAAAGCGACCTAGCAACTGAGGCTAGGATGGCCAGCATCCGTCAGAGGAGTGCGCTTTACCTATGGTTTCACGCCCGTGGTTTGAATATCGACGAGGGAGATGACCATGAGAGCCAATGGGAATCCATCAAACGCCCCTGGAAGGAACTAATTCAGCATTGGAGGCTTTGATATTTCTCCGCCCTTGAAAACCACCCACGTCGCCCCCCTAGGAGCCGCTGCGTTCACCGGACGTTCAAATAAACGACGGGGGACTTCTCAGGGGACTTGTGTTGAAACGGCAGGCAGTCTGCAAATGCCTGTGTGACGGTGTCAAAGCTGGCCAGCGGCATTTCAGTAGCTCCGTGGCAGAATTCGGCCAGCTGTCTCGGTGGCAGTGTGACTTCATATTCGAGTTTGAGAAATTTGGGATTGGGCCAGGAGACCTTGGGCTCGGCGGCAGCGCCCTCCTGATAAAAAGCCAGCAAGGTGGCCGGCCGTTTGGGCCCGTCGAATTCCACGATCAGCGCCCCGCCCAGTTCACGGGCAGCTCTTGGGGGCGCATTGGCTTCCACCGGCCGCCCACTGGCATCGTACAGCGCCTTGATGGGCTCTGAAAAGCTGCTGACATAGGCCACCTTGGCGTTTCTGGGCTCCGCCTGTTGGTTGATGAAGATGTCCCTGATGAGCAACATGTGCTGCTCCTGGGAAAAAGCGGGCTGCCTGGATACCGTCACCTTCTCATCCATCGAAGTGCCGTAGAACATGTAGGTTCCCCGTGGAGGCTGAGTCACACCTTGGTCCTCTGTGTGGAGAAACACTCCCATGTCGCTGCCAGACAGCGGAGCTCCGTCCAGCCAGAGCGCGTGTGCGCTGGCAATTCCTGTGGGGTTGTAAAGACTGCCGTCAGCATTCTTGCCAAATCCATCTCTCAGACTGCTGGCCCCTCGCTGGTTCAGGAACTGGTGCTGTTCCATAGGCGGCAGGCCATAATTGATACCCCGGGATACCGCAGAAAAGACCACCCGCTCACCAAAATCCTGCAAGAACGGCGTCTTGAAGTGATCAGGAGCCACCCCGCTTGGAAGCGGTTCCAACCGCACTCCGTGCGCAAGATATCGTGGGTCTCCCGGGGGCAGCAGCGCCGAGTGGTGCACAATCAGGGTATGGACATCGGGCTTCCACCGCAACCGGCAGGTCTGCCCGCCAGAAGGAGAGCGGAACCAGAAGATAGGCACACTCAGCAAGGTGCCGGGGGCTGGCAGTGCGGCCAGCCAGATGGCCTCCGGGTTAACCTGCAGGCTCCCGTCGGCATTGGTCTTCACCGGTTGAAGGCTCGAATCCACAAGCTGTTGAGTTTGAGCAGGGAACCGCACTTCAAACTCGATCTCCACCTGCTTGTCCTGCGCCGAAAGATTGGTCAGCGTGTCCGTGAACGTTAAAAATTGGTGAAACTTGCCTGCGGGACTGCCTGTCTGCCGGGAGATCCACACATCATCCAGAGATCCCTCGGCGTAATGAATCAGACCTGCTGCGATCTCAGGATGCTTGTTGGCAGGCAGTGGGATGAACCTCGGATCAGCACGGTTGCGCATGGTTTCCGCCCAAAAATCCTGCTGGGCATGGAAGAGCCGCGTCAAAGTCACAGGATGGGCGAGACGCTGCCTCTGCATCTCAAACTCCTTGCCATTGATCCGCAGACGGCCAGCCTCTGGAAATGTGTCTTTTTTGCTGACAGTGCCGTTCCCAAAGAAAGTCCAGACGCCGCTTCCAAACACGTGCTCACGGCGGCTGTCGCTTTCTCTCACTGGCGGAGGTCCCTGAGGAGCGGATGGCGGCACGGGAACAGCGGCCGACTTTGCAGGCTCCGGAGCAGCCTTGGCAGGCTGAGGCGGAGGTGCAGGCACAGTCATCTTGGCCACATCCCAGATGGAGATGGCCGTATTTTCATGGCCGCACGCCAGCAGGCTGCCGTCTGGAGAAAGGGCCACGCTGGTGGCATCATTGGTGGGCAGAGACGCCAGACCGAGCAGCTTCCCTGTTTCGATTTCCCAAACAAAAACATGCTGGTGGCGGCGCACGACATCCGTCATCACGGTGGCACAGCGTTTTTCATCCTGGCTGACTCCCGCGCGCATGTTGGGCATTTCAAACCCGCGCAACGGCGCTTCAAACCAAGGCAGCTGGGTTTTTACGTCCAGGCTCGTCACACAGAGACGATCATTGAACTGACGGACAACAAACTGCCTTTTTGGCAGCACCGCCACAGGCTGAGGCTGCACAAACCGTCCACGCCTGTCAGGATCAGGAACTCCCGGCATCCCGGGCAGGTCTTCAAGGGTGCCCTTAGGCAGATTCAACCGGCTCCATTTGTTTGTTGTCGCCGAATGCATCACAAAAGAGTCGTCCGAAGCGAAGAACCAGAGCTGTGGAGACACTTCAGGAAAGAGCTGGGAAATCGAGCGGGCGCTGCCGGCACCAAAGCCCGCATGAATGCTCCCTTGCTGCACGGCATTGGTGGACAGAATCCACGAAGAGTCCTGGTTAACAAACACTCCCGGGTAGGTTCCCTTCCAACCCTGACGCACCCCGCCAAAAGCCAGCTGTGGAGCAATCATCTGCACCTTGTCTGGAGGCGGCTCTGTAGCGGGAGGCAGTTTCCACCTCAAGGCATCATCATTCTCCTCCGCAACGACCTCAGTATCTTTGGCTATGAGCGAGAGAGTCTGAAAGATCCGCTCATGTGAAAGGTGGTGGCCAAAACTCCGCAGCCATGCGCGCGGCCTGCGCGTGGCCACATCCCATGCCCAGATGCCCTCTGCATCAGCCGCCAGCAGCGTTTTCCCATCCTCGGAAAAGCGCAGCTGATGGGGCCGCCAGACATTCTGCTGCAGCCTTCCAGGCTGGGTGGCATCTGTTTCCCGAATGCTAACGATTCTAAGGCCGTGCTCATGCTCCACCAGCAAATGACTGCCGTCCGGAGAAAGAGTGCCTCCGGAATTTTCATCCAGCTTGATGCTGTGCGTCTTTTTGTTCGTGAAATCCAAAATGCGGGCGGAATTCACGGTGAACATGACGAGCTTCTGACTGTCCGGGGTGAACTCCACATCGCGCAAATCTCCGATCTCAGACTGCGGAGAAGAGCGGAAGTCGAAATCCTCAAACACCACATCCCATTTCCCGCCACGCAACTCAAGGCAGGTTAGGCCAAACTCCGTGTGGGACACCATTCGCCGCATGTCCGCAGAAAGCGTGACATGCCCCTCCATCTGCTCCAGCGGCGGGCAATCAACCCGCGTGGGTTGCAAAGTGGACAGAGAGATCTTCAGCAGCGCACGCCCGTCATTTTCACGATGGATCATCCAGAGGTCACCGCCTCTCATCATCAGCCTTCCGGCATCGAATGACAGGGACTTCGACCGGCCCGGGAAATCATGCTGCTGCAGCAAGGCTCCAGTCGCGGCATCCAGCAGACGCAGGCTCATTTGCTCATGCCACGTGCTTAGCACGACCACTTTTTTATCGTCGGCAGTAAACGCGGCGCCGCTGATGCTTTCGCCGTCCCTCATGGGCAGCTTCCATATCCGGCCGCCATCTTGAATGCGAAAGCAGCCGAACGCCCCCTCCGTCCAGGCCATCGTGTTCTTCGTGGGATCCAGCTCTGGCTGGTCATCCATGCGCCTTGATCTCGCGCAGAGCAGATCACCCTTTTGCGAAATGCACCAGGCATCACCGACATTCAAAAGGGAAGAACGCGTGGCGCGCATCGTTTTGGCGTCTGGCTGCCACAGTGACACCGGGTAGATCCCTGATCTCCACGACTCCATGCTGATGATCTTCCCGCTGCGATGCCACACCAGCCCCCCATGCAGGAAGTTGCCACACCCTGGAATCCCCAAAAATCCCTGCAGAGCCGGGTTGGGGGGATTGAACGGAGCCAGCTTCGCCTCCTGGGCGGCCGATGTACCCGCCAGGCACAACACAACACAAACCAAACTCGAGACTAGAAATGATGACATGCTCATGAGTGGGATTTGAAAAAGAAGGATGTTACTTTTTAGCGGCCGCAGGCACCACCAGCCCGATCTCGGCCTCTCCGCCGCCTTTTCGCAGGACCTGCAGCAGCACGACTGATTTTTTAGGCATCATGCGCTGCATGATTTTTTCCGCCGTCTCTCCTACATAGGGGCTGGGAGTCTGCTTGTTGACGCTGAGAATCATGTCTCCGGCGGACAGCTTGAGGACGCCTTCACTCGTTTTGTAATCCTCCAGCACTTGCAGGGCGTGAAAATTTTCGCGCAGAAGCAGTTTGTTGCGCAGCCTTTCGTCCACCAGCGCCACTTTCAGCCCGGGCAGCAGCTCCCCTTCCAGCGTCGGCGGCAGAGCTCGGGACGGGGCATCCATCAGGGTGGCCTCAGCCTCGTGCAGTGCTGATGCCCGGTAGTAGGATAGCTTTACAACGTCACCAGCTTTCATCGTGGTCATGCGCATGAGAAACCGCGCCCGGCTGGTCACTGCCTGGCCATTCACCGCAGTGATCACATCTCCGGGGAGCAGCCCCGCCTTATCTGCAGGCTGACCGGCCTCGACGTGCACCACCACAGCGCCTTTCACGGCTGTGTTCAGCTTCAATTCCCTGATCACGTCAGCATCCATGTCCACAAACCGCACCCCCAGCATCCCGCGCCGGACGCCGCCGTCTCTCAGCAGATCATCCGCCACTTTGACAGCAAGATTGATCGGGATCGACAGCCCGATGCCCTCCGCTCTTCCATAGCGCGCCGTGTTCATGCCAAAGACCCGCCCGAGTCCGTCCACCAAGGGGCCGCCGGAGTTGCCGGGATTGATCGCGGCATCCGTTTGAATGAAGTCCTGCAGTCTGCTGGCCAGGCCGCTGATCTCGGAGCGGCCGGTGGCGCTCACGATGCCCAGCGTCACTGTCTGCTCCAGTCCGAACGGGCTTCCCACCGCCAGCACCACGTCTCCGGGTTGGACTAGGTCGCTGTTGGTCAGCGTGGCCGGTTTCCAGCTGCCGCTCTTGGCACGCAGCAGCGCCACATCCGTGGCCCTGTCCATTCCGACGATCTCCGCAGGCACATCCATCTGGCTGCCACGCGGCCTGAGCCATATCTCCTGGGCTCCATAAACCACATGATGATTGGTCATCACCAGCCCTTCAGGAGTGAGCACAATCCCGGTGCCAGACTCCGGACCAATCTCGTTTTTTCCCTCCAATGCGTCCGGCGTCATGTCGTACGCATCCACCCGCCATGCTGTCTTGGCCTTCCACTGCCTGACCCAGACCGTCACCACACTGTCATGGATCGCTGAGACAGCGCTACGATAACTCAAAACAACAGCCCCGGCGTTTGGCAGCGGAGCATCATCACGCTTTAGCTTTTCCCCCAGATCCTCCGCAGCCGGAATGAGGCTTCGGCTTATAAGAACAAAGGTCAGGCCAAAAATAACGCGCATTTTTTTTAAGCTATCAAGCATACTGACAGCTGGCAATATCAGAGTGAATTCAAAACCACCCACGTCGCACCCCAGGCGCCGCTGGTCTCGTCGGCGGGCCAGATAAAATGCTGTACTTCAGGCAGTTTCTCCAGCAGCTGGTGCACCCCCAGCCGCAGGGTGCCAGTGCCTTTGCCGTGGATGATGCGCACCCGCAGGATGCCGCGCTGGCGGCATTCAGAGAAGTATTCCGGCAACAGGCTGCCGATGTCCTGCGGGCGGAAGGTGTGCAGGTCCAGCTCCGGGCCGATGGGATGCTCCACCACCTCGGGGATCGGCTCATCGGCTTCTGGGGGCATGGCGGAAGGTGTTTGTGCAGGCGTGGAAGTCCAGCAGCAATCCTTTGCTCACAGTGCTTGTGCTATCGGCGGCTGCGTCTAGCATGCAGCAGGTGCTTCCAAGGAGTTTCTCTTGCTAACCCAACTACGAGCCTGGTCCGAGCAGCTGCGTGAATACGCACGCCAAGGCCGTGCAGTGCTGCAAAACGTGGCCGATGGCAACACCCTGGACCCCTTCCCGCTGCGGCAGATCCTGAAGGGCTACCACAAGGAGTTTCTCAAGGCCGACTTCAAAAGCGGGCTGGACGGCGCGCTGCTGGCCATCCCGCAGGGCATGGCCTTTGCCGTGGTGGCTGGGCTGCCGCTGTCCTACGGCATCACCTGCTCGGCGGTGGCCTGCGTGGTGGGCGCGCTGCTGATGAGCTCGCGCCACTCCATCTACGGGCCCACCAACGCCACCGCGTTCATGGTGTCGTCCTACTTTGCCTCCTTCCCGAATGTGAATCAGCTGGCCTCCATGCCGATGCTGGTCTTCCTCGTGGGCGCACTGCTCATCTTTGGCGCTTACTTCCGCGTGGCTGAGATGGCGCGCTTCATCAGTCGTGCGGTGGTAGTGGCCTACCTGACAGGCGCGGCTCTGCAGATGTTTGCTCATCAGCTGCCGGTGGTGCTGGGTCAGCAGCTTGAGGAGGCCTCCGGCAGGCCCGTGGCGCGGACCCTGGTGTCCGACCTGCACGATGTACTCTCCCACCTAGGCACCATCCACTGGCCCAGCGCGCTCATCTGCGTGCTGGCCATCGGCAGCTACTACGGGCTCAAGCGCTTTGGCAAACGCTTCCCCGCGCTGACGATCACACTCATCCTCATGTCCCTGATTGCCGTGGCGATGAACAAGGCGGGGCTCAAGGTGGCCACGTATTCGGATCTCACCTTCACCTGGCGTACGCTGCTGCCGCCCTTCCCCGACTTCACCAGCGGCAATGCCTCGGCGCAGTTCAGCCAGCTCTTTGGCCTGGCGCTCTCGCTGGCCTTTGTGGCCATGATGGAAAACTCCGCCATGGCCCGCACCCTGGCCAGCCGGTCCGGCCACAATGTGGATCCGAACCAGGACATGCTCAGCCTCGGCGCGGCGAACCTGGCCTGCGCCTACCTCAGCGGCATGCCGGCCTCTCATTCCCTCACCCGCTCCCTGGCGGCGTATGAAAGCGGGGCTGTGTCCCCCCTTTCCGCCATTTTCAGCGGACTGGTCTGCCTGGTGGCGGCGCTGACGATCGGCCCGCTGGTGGCCTATGTACCCAAGGCCGCTCTCGGCGCCATGGTCATCTGCGTGGCCGTGGCACTCATCAACAAGCGGCAGATCTACATCTCCCTGCGCGCCACCGGATCGGACGCCGTGGTGTTTCTCACCACCTTCTTTGCCACCCTCCTCGTACCGCTGCATGTGGCCATCTTCACCGGCGTGGGCATCTCCATCATCCTCTACCTCCACAAGGCCAGCCAGCCCTCCCTGATGGAGTATGAGTTCAATGCAGACGGCCACCTGGCCGAGGCGCAGCAGGGCGGACGCCAGCACCCCGCCATCTCCATCGTACATGTGGAGGGCGATCTCTTCTTTGCCTCCGCCGACCTCTTCCGCACGCAGATCCAGCGCTTCTGCGCCGACCCCAATCTGCGCATCGTCATTCTCCGCCTCAAAAACGCACGCCACCTGGATGCCACCTGCGCCATGGCCATCGAGGAGCTCATCCGCATGCTGCGCGCAGACGGCCGCGATCTCATCGTCAGCGGTGTGTCCAAGGACCTCTACCGCGTGCTCAAAGATGCCGGCATGGTGGAGGTGATCGGCAAAGAAAACCTTTTCCTGGCCAGTCCTTCCAATCCCAACGTCTCCACCCGCAATGCCCTGCGCCGCGCGCAGGATATTCTGGGAATCAAGGACGCCGACGTGCGTATCTACTACGACTCTTCGAAAGCTCCCAAACCCTAGCCAATTTCATTCCCCCCCATGAAGTGGTCCTTCCGACTTTTCACCCTGGCCGGCACCGAGGTGCGCGTGCATGCCACCTTCCTCCTCCTGCTGCTCTTTGTGGCTGGCGACGGCCTGCTGAGGGGGCAGGGCGTCAGCACCGCGCTGGAGTCCATCCTGTTCATCACCACCATGTTTGCCTGCGTGGTGCTGCACGAGTTTGGCCACGTGCTGGCCGCACGCGGCTACGGCATACGCACGCCGGACATCACGCTGCTGCCCATCGGCGGCGTGGCGCGGCTGGAGCGCATGCCGCGCAAGCCCTCCGAGGAGCTCGTCGTGGCCGTCAGCGGGCCACTGGTCAATGTCATCATCGCCGCCGTCATTTATCTTGGCTTTGGCATCAGCGCCGTGCTGCATCCCGGCTACGACTTCCTTAAATCCGGCGGCTTCTTTGAAAAGCTCATGGTGTGGAACATCTTCATGGTGGCCTTCAACCTGATCCCCGCCTTTCCCATGGACGGCGGCCGGGTGCTGCGTGCCGTGTTTGCCATGTTCATGGACTATGGCGCCGCCACACGGCGCGCCGCCTCCATCGGCCAGGGGCTGGCCATGCTGGTGGCGGTGTACATGCTGCTCAGCGCCACCCTGCACCCCATGCTGCTGCTCATCTGCTTCTTCATCTTCATGGCCGCCGGGCAGGAGGCGGCCAGCGTGGCTCAGCAGGAGGTCACGCGAAATCTGCGCGTGCGCGATGCCATGCTCACCGAATTCCACAGCCTGCCGCCAGACGCCACTCTGCGGGACGGCGTGGAGCTGCTGCTGTCAGGCACGCAGCAAGATTTCCCCGTGCTGGACACCCACGGCGGCATGCAGGGCATGCTGACGCGGCATGATCTGATCTCGGCCCTGGCGGAGAAAGGCCCCTCCGCACCTGTAGTGGAGGTGATGCGCTCCTGCCCGGACTCCACCTCTCCCGGTACCGATCTGTCCCAGGCGCTCGATGCCTTGAGCGCAGGCGACTGCCCGGCCATGCCTGTGCTGGAGCAGAGCAGCGGAAAACTCGTGGGCCTGCTCACGGCCGAGAACGTAGGCGAGACGCTCATGGTGCGCGCAGCGCTGATGAAGCTGCGCGCCACGTAAAAAACGCCATCACACCGCAGGCAGCGGTGCCACGATGTTCACCGGCCAGGGTGAGAACTTCTCAAAGATGCCAGGGGCCAGCTCCTTGCTGCCTGCATAGCCACGGCGGAACATTTCCAGCTTGGCATCAATGTTGTCCACGTGATGCAGCACGATGGCCTCCGGCGTCTTTGGCAGCACCGGAGAGCCAAACTCCAGCGTGCCATGATGCGCCGCGATGAGATGCAGCAGGTGCAGGCGCACCAGTTCCGAGGCGGGCTCCTGGGCAGACCACTCGGCGGCCGCAGGCTCTTCAAGCAGATCACGCCACATCCGGTTCACCAGCTCCAGTCCCAGCGGAATATGACCCAGCATCTCGGCGGTGATGTTGTAGGGCATCGTGAAGCCGCTCTCCGCATACACATTTTCCCAGAGCTTGCCGCAGTCGTGAAACAACACGCCTGCAATCAGCAGGTCGCGGTTCAGATGCGGATACACCGCTGCGATGGCCGCGGCGCTGCGCATCATCTGCGCCACATGCTCCACCAGGCCGCCACGGCGGGCGTGGTGATTTTTGCGCGCCGCTCCAGTGCGACGGAAACGCTCTCCATGCCGCTCCATGAAAACACTGCACAGCCGCAACAGACGGGGATCGCGGATGGATTCGACGAAACCCACGATCTCGGCGTAGTCAGCCTGCTGGCGCGCGGCCAGCTCAGGATCTCCCAGGAGCAGCGTCACCGTTTCATCCTCGCTGAGCGCGCGCATCTGCACCTGACGAGGCTCGATGCCGTATTTGCCCTCCACCCACTGGCCCGCGAGCTGGATGAAGGCATTGCGCGCCAGCCGGGAGACGTCTTGAAACAACGGGTTGTTGTCAAACACGCGCCACACCAGAGAGTCGGCGGCGTCCACCAGCTTCACCTCAAAGAAAGGGCTGCCGGAGCTGGTGGTTTTCTCAATGCGCAGCTCCACCTGCAGATGCAGCCGGTAGGGCTGCGGTGCCTGATTCACAACCTGCCGCAGCTGCGTGAGGGTGATGAGATCGAGATCGTCCGCCTTCGTTTCTTCCATTCAGCCAGCATGAGAGCGTACCGCGCGTGACGTCAAGAACGAAGCCCGGCCGATTGCGTATCAAGCACGCATAAATCACATCACCGGCTGACCGATCTCGCGCCATGGCCCCTGCTTGAGCACGATGTCAGGCACCAGCGACTGCCACTGGCTGTCACGGGCCAGGATCATGTTGCGCACTTCGGCGCTGGTGTGGAAGAGGAAGTCCTGATTGGGCTCCTCCAGCGCACGCACGCTCTGGGTGTCGATGAGGTAGTGCAGCAGGTGCTTCTGCTCCGGTGTCACACGGGCGTCATTCACACCCACGATCTGCCCGTTCATGGGGTTGCCCATGGGATAGACGTAAACACGCACCTGGTTTTTGAAGAGGCGGCCAAAGGCTTCCAGCAGGCCGCCCTCAAGATCCGTGCACCAGCGCTCATTAAACAGCTCCTGAAACAGCGGCAGCCCCAGCACAATGCCGATGGGGCACTGCGTATGGCGCGCCAGGTAGCTGCTGACGCGGTGGAACTCGGGATACTTGGAAATGAGCACGTTTTTTCCCAGCGCCTGCAGCACGTCCGCACGGGAGAGGAACTCAGTGTCCGGCACTTCGGCACCACTGGCCAGGAGGTTGTGCATGGTGATCTCCAGGATCTCGACGTTGTTCTTTGCGGCCTCGCCAAAGTCCGCCTGAAACGCGGCCTGCCCGCGCTCGATCATGTCGAGATTCAGTTTGGTGATGGGGTCAAAGCTGCCGCGCTTGAGAAACACCGGCTTTTTGTAAAGCACATCCGAGGCCTGCCAGATCTCGCCATCCGCACCAAAGAGCGCAGCATCCGCCAGCCCCAGGCGCACCAGCTTCAGCGCCACGAGACGGTCCTGAAACTCAGACGCGGCGAAAACAGGCCCGGTGAAGTCGATCATGTCGATCTCGACGCGCTTGCGGTTGAGATCATCCAGCAGGCTTTGGAGGAATGAGGAAAGGTCATTCCGAAGGTAGAAGGCTGCGTAAAGCAGATTCACGCCGAGCTTTCCCACGGCGTCTGACTGGCGCGCATTCGAGTCATCGAGCAGGCGCACATGCAGCTGGATCTCATTGCTGGGACCTCCGGGTTCGGTCTGGAAGCGCAGGCCCAGCCAGCCGTGGCATTCCTCCTTGGTATCGCGGTAGGAACGGGCGCGGATGGTGTCTGCCAGGGTGAAGAAAGTCGTGGTGGTGCCACGCTTGGCGTTCAGGCGCTGGACGAGCATGGGGTACTCATGCTCCAGCATGGCGCACATGCGCTGGCGCGAAACGTAGCGCGAGCATTTGCCGTAGATCTCATCGCTGATCGTCATGTCGTAGGCCGACATGGTCTTGGCCACCGTGCCCGAGGCGCCCCCCGCGCGGAAGAACCAGTTGGCGATCTCCTGACCGGCGCCGATTTCGGCAAATGTTCCATAGATGGTATGGGCGAGATTGATCTTTAGTGCTTTTTCAAGCGTGCCGGGGCGGTCGTTGGCGGAGTTCATACAAGAGATTTACGATGCGCCATCCTGCCTGCGATGCACGAAGCATTTGAAGGCAGTTCCGGCACCGTCTGGGTTGGTGAGCCAGGTCGGCGCTGATTGTGAATGCAGGAACTGGGCCAGAGTCTGCTGCGAGACTTTAAACAGGCCCAGCGCCTGCAGCCACTCGGTGTAATCGGTAAAATTGATGTCCGCAGTGATGTCCTGCCGGCCTGGATTGGCATAAATGTCTGTCCCGATAAGCCGCTGATGTAGCAGATAGGCGCGCAGCGTGCCCTGCGGGCGACGATGGTAGAGCTGCGGAAAAGAGTCGCCGTAATCAATCGTCAGCATGGCTCCTCCTTTCCAGTGCGGCGTCCACTGCTGCAGCCAGTCACGCACGCTGGCATGCAGTTCGCAGCGCTGGCCGTCTGCAAAGGTGGTGTGGCGCAGCGCGCTGAAATGCGAAGCATCCAGATGATGCGGATGAAGGCCCTCCGGCACCCAAACCTCCAGCCAACGCTGCTCGGCCGCACTCCACTGCACCAGCGTGGCGGGAAAGGCGTCCAGCAGCTCATTGTGGTAGATGTGCGCCTGGCCCTGCACGGCTGCGAGGGCAGACTCCAGCGTGCTATGCCAGGCGACACTGCTGCCGAGTTTCTTCGCCTGCTCCTGCCTCAGCACAGGAGATGTCTCCACGATGTGAAAGGTGAAGCGGCGGCGTGTCCACCAGCCCATGGCCCTGCGCACGGTGTGCATCAGCGAGCCATCGCCCGCACCGACTTCAATGACATGCCGCACCTGCGGCTGCTGACGTGACTCTGACTTCAACCAAGCCGCCACCGCATTCCCTAAGCTAGGCGAAAGCGTGGCCGAGGTGGAGAAATCTCCGCGCGCGCCGACGGTCTTGATGTGGCGTGTGTAGTAGCCGCGTTGAGGATCGAACAAGGCGCGCGCCATGAAAGCGGAGAAAGGTTCGGCCATGCGATCTGCGGTGCGAGTTGAGTTAGCGGAGCGCAGCGGACTCGGAGGTCGGCGCTCCGAAGCAGCGGATGATTTCATCGGCGATGATCTCCAGCCCCTCCTGCACGATGTGCTGCGGCTGCGAATAGGTGAGGCGCAGGCACTCATGCGGATGGCGCCACTCTTTCTCCAGGCCGTAGGAGAAGTAATGCCCCGGAATGACGAGCACCTTGCGCTCCTTCAGCCTGCGATAGAGCTCCGCCGCTGGAATGGGCAGGCCATTGACCCACAGCCAGAGGAAGAAGGCTCCCTCCTGCGCATGCAGCGCCCAGGGAACGCGCTCGCCCAGTGCGGATGTGAGCACGCCTTTGGCAAAGTCTGAACGCTCCCGATAGAAGGGCCGGATCACCTCAGGGCCCAGCTTGATGAGCCGGTCATCTTTTAGCAGCGGCATGAGGAGCGCCTGGCCAAGGTTGCCGTTCGCCAGCGAGACGATGGCATTCATGTTGGAAAGCGCTTTCACGATGGCAGGATCGGCCACGATCATGGCCGTGCGCACGCCGGGCAGGCCCACCTTGCTCATGCTGATGCTGAAGATCATGCCCGGCTGCCACTTCGGCTGGAAGCCATTGTGGATGACGCCTGGAAACGGATGTCCGTAGGCGTTGTCGATGATGAGCGGGATGCCATGCGCGTCCGCCAGCGCATGCAGGCTCTCAAATTCATTTTGCGTGAGCACGTTCCCAGTCGGGTTGGTCGGACAGGAGACGCACATGGCGGCGATGTCCGGCGTGATGCGCAGCCGGTCGAAATCCACGTGGTATTTGATCTCATGCGGCGCAGTTTCGGCAATGCGCGGCAGACAGGCGGTAAACTGGCCTGCGGTGAGAGCCTGATTGGCATAGCCGATGTACTCCGGCAGCAGGGGGAAAAGAATGCGCCGCTTTGAGCTTCCCGTCTGCCCGGCCAGAAGATTGAAGAGCAGAAAGCACGCACTCTGGGAGCTGGGCATGACCACGATGTTTTCACGCGTCACTTCCCAGCCGCATTCGCGTTTCAGAAACGAGGCAAAGGCTTCGCGGAAGAGCGGGTTGCCGCCCGGCGGATCGTAGTTCAGCAGCGTGCGGTCGATGCTGCCGTCCTCCAGCATGGCCTGCATGCGCTCGCGCCAGAGCTGCTGCACGGCTGGGATGGCAGCCGGCTGGCCTCCGCCGAGCATGCGCATGTCAGGATGCGTGGTGAGCGCGGCTCCGCAGTCATCCATGAGTTCCTGGATGCCGCTGGGGCCGGCCAGAAGCTGGCCGATGTCTGAAAAGGTTGGTTGCATCAAGAAGCGACCGAGGTCCGCACCCAGTCACGTATGCTGAAATCTGGCGCGGATTTCTCAATCTGCCAGCGGCCGTCTGCATTCAGCCTGAAACTCCCGATCCAGCGCTGGTACCACTGGTCCGGCGAGATCATGCTAAGCTGCCGCCTGCCCTCAACTTCATACAGGTGATACACCTCGCCGCAGACGGGCTCAAAACCAAAGTGGCTTTCGTAGATGAGCTTGTTCCAGTTGAAGGCGTCGATCACCTCCATGTACCGCTCCTGGATCTCCAGCATCTCCTGCTGCAGTTCACGCTCCACGCGGGAGACGCCCCGGCTTTTGAAGCTGGTGAGATCCTGCGGGATGATCTTGGCGGCCAGACGGGAAACCGGGTATGGCAGGTAGTTGCCACGCGGTCCGGTGGTTTGCAGAGCTTCGTCGATGGGGTCCAAAACAGGGGCGTTTTCTGTCATAAGGTGCCTTTTTGCGCCCGGGATGCAATGGTGCTTTGATTTGAAAAGCCCCGGCCAAGGCGTAGTATGAGCCATGAAAAACGTTTCGCACCTGCTGCTGGCTGCACTCCTTTCCAGCATGCTGGCCTCCTGCGCCAGCAGAACCATGGACAGTGTCCCCTCACTGGCGGAGCTCAACGCGTATGAGCAGGTGGTGCGCGCCAAGTATCAGGGCTTGTATAACGACTTGGAAAAGAGACGCGCCAGCGGAACCATCAGCAAAACCCAGTATGACGAAGACAAGCATCGCCTCGATGCCAAAGTCGCGGCAGCCGTGAACGACGCCGCCTGGAACAAGCATTTCCTGGCTGAATCTGAACGCAAATCAGACGGCGTTCCGACACCTGACCAGCCCGTGGTACTCGCCGCAGGCCAGGTCGGCGGCATGATGGGCGGGTCAGTGGGATCCGGCGGCATGGGCTCTTTCTACCGCCCCTCTTACATGAACTACGGCGCTGTGGCCGGCATGGGCGGCAGTGCCTCCATGGGCAGCATGCGCAGCGCCAATGAACAGATCGGCAAGGGCCAGAGCATCCGCAATGATGCCATCTCCGCTGGCGGCAGCTACCTTTCCACACCTCCACCAGGCTCCGTTTACGACAACGAACCGGAGCGTTAGACAGCATGCTCCCGTCAAATTTGGGACAAAGCTCGGGTGGGGCGGACTTCACCGACGTGACGCGCTGCCCTTCCGTTCACAGGACACGCCACAAAAAAGCCCCCTGCATAATGCAGGGGGCTGGTTCAAAAAGTGGATTTGTCAGATGAGTTCAGGCCGTGGGCTTAGTGTTCCCAGCTGTTGCCCACATTGGTCGGCTCATCATCGTAGGTGAAGTACTCGCCGTAGTTCAGAGTCGGCTGCGGCCACACGCTGTAGCCGTTGCCGTAGCCGCCACCGTGACCACCAAAGCTCGGCGCACCGTTAAACTTGGTGTTGTAGTACGTACCACCCAGGGGCACGCGCTTGTAGCCGTGGTTGGACCAGGTCCAGCTTTGACCGCAGGAGGTCAGGGACAGAGCGGAGATGACCGAGAGAAGGACCAGGGAGTGGACTGATTTCATGAATTCAGATGATTTTATGGCTAATCGACTCAGAATTGGCCAAGCCGGAAAAAAAAGCAATCCTATAAATCCAAGCCCCCATCTTCATAGGCTGTCCTCCGGACATACTTGCGGGCCCGCACCCACCTCCAGCACCCGATTTTGGGCCAAAAACTGGAATCTTTCCCCGCCATCCCGCGTTACTTCCCCTCCCATACCCCATGAAACGCATCCTTTTCGCCCTCCTCGCCGCCGCCTCCGTCACTTTCGCTGCTGATCACCCCGACACCACCGGCTGGAAGGACCTCTTCGCCCCCGATCTCTCCAACACCGTCGCCCCCGGCAAATGGGAGCTCAAAGACGGCATCCTCGTCGCCAAAGACCACGACACCCTCTGGACCAAAGACTCCTACGGCGACTTCATCCTCGACCTCGAATTCAAGGTCGAAAAAGAATCCAACAGCGGCGTCTTCCTCCGCTCCGGCAATATCAAAGACACCCTCGCCGCCCTTGAGATCCAGGTCCACGACTCCGCAGACGGCAGCAAATACGGCATGGTCGCCGCCATCTACGATGCCATGCCCCCCAGCCAGAGCGCTGCCAAGCCCGTCGGCGAGTGGAATCACTACACCATCACCTGCAAAGGCCCCCTCGTCACTGTCCTCTTCAACGGCGTCGAAGTCATCAATGCCAACCTCGACAACTGGCCCGAAGCCGGCAAAAACCCCGACGGCACCCCCAACAAGTTCAAGAAAGCCCTCAAAGACTTTGCCCGCTCCGGCCCCATCGGCCTCCAAGGCCTCCACGGCAAAGCCCAGGCCCCCGTCTACTACCGCAATCTCAAGATCAAGGTGCTCGAATGATGCGTCACCTCTCCGGCTCAGGATCCCGGAGGGATCAGAGAAATTAGCCGGGGGTAAGCGAGGAACGAGCGCCACCCCCGGATTCCGAACACAGCATGGACTGCTCAAGGCCGCATGCCGGAGGTATGAGAGAAGCTCACAGGCCGCTTCCACGCTCGCGGATCACTCATCCCATCCTTCAGTCCCCGCCTTCACCCAATATCCGGCCAGAAGCACCACATGCCCTCCCCAGCCTCCGCCCGCTAGAAAGGGGCCTGTGGCACGCCGCATTTTAAACTTATATGCCGGGAGATCCCTGCTCCGCACATAGCTGGTAAGCTTCCCCTTATCATTCACGGCAATGTTCTTGGACGTGGTTGCAGCGAACGCAATCTGAACCAGCATCCCTGCTTCATGCGATTGCTTGTCGCGATAACCAGCAACGTCATCTTTGCCCTTCGCCTCCTCCGCACGGCTGCCGGGACGCCATCCCGGATAATACGCATTCAGCACCGGAGTCATTTCGGGAGTAGGATCCTCTTCATTGATGGAAACAAAAGGGATCAGAAGGGGAACTTCCCTGTCTCCATCAGGAGGTGCCAGCGGATCTTGCGGAAGCTCTGGCGCTCCCAGGATCTCACGCCATACAGGCACAGGAACCTCCATCAGCAGCTTCTTGTCATAGGCAGTCGGTTTCCTTGTCAGCGCCTCTAGGATCGGCGTGATGTCATCCTCCCGATGGTGCTCAAGATTATCAATCGGGCGGTTGTCCCAGCGGTCACGCAGCAGAGGGTTGGCTCCCTGCTGCATCAAATAGCGAATCATGTCCGGATTTTTTCTCATGACCGCCTCATGGAGCGCCAGTTCCTTGCTCTCTGCATCTAGAGGTTTGTTGATCAGCAGACCAGCCTTCAGCAGGCTATCAAACAGTGCCTTGTCTCCTTTAGTGATGGCGTGTTTCGCCGCCTCCCTTAGCCCCTCATGTTCACTGGTGATGTCATAATCAATATCTTCGTGCGCCTTGCTCGGCGGCATGCTGAGAGACAGCGCCATGAGCGCAAATATCACTGATTTCATATATGCGAGGCTATACGAACAGGACGTTTGCTGTCACGCCAGAAGCTCAAGGTGAAACTCCACACCTCACCCCCAACACCGCCTTGATCTCCTCCAGCTCCGCCCATGCACACGCACTTCGGGCCTCAACGACCATCAGCGTAAGATCGCCACAGACTTATCGAGCTAGGCGCCAGCATAGTGGTCCGCACAGTCCTCTGTGCGGCGTCTGGGCCTCCGTTGCTCTCGGAGCCACACAAAAAACACGCCATCCACTGTCTGCGCCAGCCCTCGGCACGGTCTTGATCCCACCCTCACCATAATTACGCCGCCAGCGCACACGGCTTGATGCGCGCCAGCACAGGCCGCATCTCTGCCTCCACCACCTGGCGGTCATAGTGCGACTGCAGGTTCAGCCAGACCTCCGCAGGCCATGCAAAGTAGCGTGACAGACGCAGGGCTGTGTCCGCCGTGATCGAGCGCCTGCCCTTAACGATCTCATTGATGCGCCGCGGCGGCACACCGATGTCCGTCGCCAGACGATATTCAGACAAGCCCAGTGGCAGCAGAAAATCCTCACGCAGAACTTCTCCAGGATGAATGGGGGCGTGTTTTTTCATGACAAGTAAAGGTTAATGGTAATCAACGATCTCCACATCATGCGGCCCATCTGATTCCCAGCGAAAGCAGATGCGCCATTGGTCGTTGATGCGGATGGAGTGCAGACCTTCAGTAAATAGAGCAAACCAAATACTACCACGATCCATCGGTGGCAGCTCTACATTTCAGGCGAACTTTATCTAGACTCTTCGATTCAGCTTTGATGCCTTTTTCTTCGCATGTCAGCATCGCATTGCTGCTCGTAGATCCCGGAGGGATCACAGCGGGTAGCCAGGGGTCAGCTAGCGTAGCGAGCGCCACCCCTGGATGGGTGCGCATCCTCCGGAAAGCAAATCCAAGGCTTTCTCCACCACGCCGTGTCCTCCAGCAGCGTCCCGCCGTCCTGCCGACGCAGTCACTGTGCATCGCGCGCACATTAGCTGTCCGCTCCATCATAGTATGATGAGTATTAAGACACTGGGCTCCTGTCCAATACCTCTGGGTTGTCTTGCCTCAATGGGCCGCTTGGCTAACAAGCCCACCCCTCACCCCGCACACGCCGCCTTGATCTCCTCCAGCTCCGCCCACCGCGCAAACTTCCCTTCCAGCTCCGCCTTCTTCGCCTCCAGCTTCGCCAGGTAATCATTCGTCCCCGCCCCCAGCTTCATAAACGTCTCCGGGTTGCTCAGCTCCGTCTCCATCGCCGCGATCTCACTTTCCAGCCCCGCCATCGCTGCCTCCACCTCCGCCAGCTCACGCTGCTCCTTCTGCGACATCTTCTTCGGCTTCGCATTTCCGCCCGCCGCCGCAGGCTTATCCTTCTTCACCGGCGCCTGCACCATCGCCAGCTCCGCCGCAGCCTTCGCCGCACGCTTCTCCTGGTAGTAGCTGTAGTTCCCCGCGCATTCATGGATTCGTCCCTGTCCCTCAAAGGCGATCAGCCGGTCGCACACACGGTCCAGGAAATACCGGTCATGGCTCACCACCAGCACGCAGCCTTGAAAGGATAAGATCGCCTCCTCCAGCACCCGCATCGTCTGCAGGTCCAGATCATTCGTCGGCTCATCCAAAATCAAAAAATTGCCCCCACGTCGCAGGATCTTCGCCAGCAGCACCCGGCTCTGCTCACCGCCGCTCAGCTCCTTCACCCGCATCGTTGCGCGCTCATCGGTGAAAAGGAAGCGCCGCAGGTACGTCCGCACATGCAGCTTCTCCGGTCCAAACTGCACAAAGTCAGAGTTCGCCCCCGCCACCTCCTCCATCACGCTCTTCTCCGGGTCCAGCAGCAGGCGCTGTTGGTCCACATAGTTAAACACCGTCCGCTTGCCGATGACCACCTTGCCCTCCGTCGGCTCCTGCTCGCCCATCAGCATCCTTAGCAGCGTCGTCTTTCCCAATCCATTGCGGCCGATGATCCCCGTGCACGTCCCCGCTTCAAAGCTCAGGTTCAGGTGGCTGAAAAGCCACCGGTCATTCACACACGCGCCGATGTCCGTCGCATCGATGATCGTGTTCGCCAGCGGCGCTGCCGGTGGGATGATCAAATCCATCACCAGCTCCTCCTCCGGCGCATCCATCGCCGCCACACGCGCATACTCATCCAGTCGCGATCTCTGCTTCGTCCGCCGCGCGCTCACCCCCGCCCGCACAAACTCCAGCTCATGCCGCAGAAAGCTCTGCCGCCGCCTCTCCGAGTTCGCCTCCACACTCTCGCGGATCGCCTTGCTCTCCAGAAAGTCGCTGTAGTTCCCCGGATGACTGTAAATCCGGCTGTCATCGATCTCGATGATCCGCGTCGCCACCCGGTCCAGAAAGTACCGGTCATGCGTCACAAACAGCACCGCCCCGGTAAACTCACGCAGGAAAATCTCCAGCCACTCGATCGACTCCGCATCCAGGTGGTTCGTCGGTTCATCCAGCAGCAGCAGATCCGGCTGCGCCACCAGCGCACGCGCCAGCGCCACACGCCTCTTCTCACCACCCGAGAGTCCCTTCACAGTCCGGTCCGCCGCCGGCACGCCCAGCTCATTCATCGCCGTGCTGATCCGTGTCTCCACGCCCCAGCCATCATGCAGTTGTATCTGGTGCAGCAGCTCCGCCTCCTGGTCCCCCTTGTAATCCCCCGACTCATACCGCGCCACCATCTCTAGCAGCGCCGCCGCCCCGGAGCGCACGTTGTCCAGCACACTCGCCTCCTCATCCAGCGTAAACTCCTGCGCCAGGTGGCTCACAATGATCCCGTTCCTCCGCGAGATCGTCCCGCTGTCCGGCTTCTCCGTCCCAGCCAAAATGCGCATCAGGCTCGTCTTCCCCGAGCCATTCCGCCCTACCAGCCCCAGCTTCTCCCCTTCATGGATGCTCATCGTCGCATCAATAAACACCTGCTGCAGCCCAAATTGCAGGCGCAGGTCTTTGGCGGAAACAACAGCAGGAGTGATCGGGGACATATCAGGGGGGCGCTGAGATAGCACGATCTCCGACTCACTGCGAAAGATTAGACTTTTTAATCCAAGACTCGTTTTAGCGGGCCTCGCAGGAGGCCGCAGGCAGCACACAAGCGGGTTGGATTGCAGCCCGGCATCACTCCCCTCCCTTCAAGGACGATGATCCATCACTCTGCTGCCAGGCATCAGAGGTCGTGAACCGCGGATGCAGCGAAGATCCCATGAGTGATGAGAGGCGTGTATGACGGACGCCATCGACATCCGCACTCACGGCTTCGCCTCACCGCCCCACTTCCAGCAGTGTCGGCAGCTTGTGCAGCGGTGTGATCTCCTGACTGATCACCCCCGCATTGGGCTTCACCGCTTTCGGATCACTCGCCTTCAAAAAGCGGAACAGCTCGCTCTCTGTCGTGAAGACCATCGTCGTGTCCGCTGTGATCAGCGTTTTGTACGTCTCCATCGTCTTCAGAAACTCAAACAGCTGCGCCGCTTCCGGCGTCTGGTTGTACGCTTTCGCATAGATCTCCGTCGCCTTCGCATCTGCCGCGCCTTCCAGCTCCTGCACCCTCCGGTACGCTTCAGACTCGATCGTCGCCAGATCTCGCTCGCGCTCCCCGTTGATCTTCGCCGCCTCGCCCTCGCCTTCGGCACGGTGCAGCTTCGCGATCTGTTCGCGTTCGGAAATCATCCGCTGATGAATCGACTGGCTCACCGAAGGATCGTAGTCGATGCGCTTGAAGCGCACATCCAGCAGCCGGATGCCATAGCCTTCGATCTTTGGGATCGCGTTTTTGAGCACTTCAGCCTCCAACTCCACCCGGCCATGCGTGATCGGCGGCAGCACCCCGATCCGTGAATCCGCTGTGGACGGCACATTGCTGCCGCTGCTCGTGTTTGACACATCTCGCACTGCCTTGCGGTCCTTCGTCGTCCGCACCGCCTCGATGAAATCATGCTTCGCGATCACAATCCGCGTCTCGCTGGCCAGGATGTCATCCAGTCGTGACAACGCACGCCGCTCATCCGTCAACTGCCGGAAAAACACCAAGGGATCACTGATCTCCCAACGCCCAAACACATCCACCACGACGATCACCTTGTCCTTCGTCGTCATGTTCGCCGAGGGGCCGTCCCACTCCAGCACCCGCTTGTCCAGGCTGTTCACGGTCTGAATGAAGGGCGTCTTCCAGTGCAGCCCGGCCTTCTTGACCGGCTCGCCCACAGGCATGCCAAACTGCGTGATCACCACCTGCTCGGTTTCGCTCACCGTGTACAGTCCGGAGCCCGCGACGATGCCCAGCGCCAGGACAACAATCAGTAAAAGAGAGGTTTTCATCGTGTGGCAGGGGCGGGTTGAGGTTCCACTTGGCGGAGATTCATCAGCGGCAGGAAAGAAGAGGCCTTGTCATCCAGGATCACCTTGCCCGGCACCTGGGACAGCACATCGCTCATCGTTTCCAGATACAGGCGCTTCTTCGTCACCTCCGGTGCCTTCAGGTATTCAGTCAGCACCGCCTGGAATCGGGCCGCATCACCCTCGGCTTCATTGATGCGCTTGGCCGCGTAGCCCTCCGCCCCCTTGATCTTCTGCTCCGCTTCGCCGCGCGCCTTTGGGATGATCTGGTTGTAGTTCCCGCTCGCCGTGTTAATCGCAGACTCCTTCTCCTGCTTCGCCCGGTTCACATCGCTGAAGCTCGCCTGCACATCAGCAGGCGGGTTGATGTTCCCCAGCTGGATCTGGTCGATGTGCACGCCCATGCTCAGCGCCGCCACCAGCTCCCGCAGCCGCTCCGCGCATTTCGCCTCCATCTCCTGGCGGCCAATGGTCAGCACCTCGTCCACCGTACGGTCTCCCACCACTTCACGCATCACCGCCTGGGAGAGGTCTCTCAGCGTCGGCAGTGGCTCGCGGAAGTTGAACACATACGCCACCGGATCGCTGATGTGGTACTGCACCACCCACTCCACCAGCGCCGTGTTCAGGTCCCCCGTCACCATTGTCTTCTCCCCCTCCTGCTCACGGTAGTCCGCATACTGGTACGGGTTTGTCGCCCCGCGTGTCGCAAAGCCAAACTCCAGCTTCTGCTGCCGCAGGATCTCCACCAGCGTCACACTGTCGATCCCCCACGGCAGCTTGAAGTGCAGCCCCGGGTTCTCCGTTTTCAGGTAGCCTCCAAAGCGCTGCACCACCGCCACTGACTCCGCCGGCACTTGATACACGCCCGAGAAAACACCCACGGCCAGAAACAGTCCGATCAGCCCCGTGAGGATCAGGCGCGGATTAAAGCTGATCTGCGGCGCATTGGGAAAAGGTCGTACCTCGCTCATCCCACGAGGCTACCTCATTCCCACTTCACGGCAAAGCCTACTTCATTCCAAAGTCAGCCACATATTGTTCGACAATGACTTTCAGCGACGGCGGCTTCGGCAGCCCGATCGCTTCCGCGCGAGAGCCGTCCACCTGCTGCGGCCAGTTGTCCACGATCCCCTGAATCCGCGCATCAAAGGCATCCACAATCGGCCCCAGCTTGATCCCTTTCTCTGCCGCCACTTCCTGGATCACATTCTCCGCGATGTTCGGCGTCACGCGGTGAGCAGGCAGCACATACGCGCGGTCCTTCCCCAGCTTCTCCTCAGGCACTTCGCTCAGGAAGATGAAGGACTCGATCACCGTCCGGTACCCCGTCATCGGGTGCGGCTGGTCCCGGCGAATGGGGAGCATGCACGGCTCACCGTTCAGCGGCTCACGAAACATCCCGCTCGCCCAGCTCGACGCCGCCGCATTCGGCTTGCCCGGCCTTACGATCACCGTCGGCAGCCTCACGCTGCGCCCGTCAAAGTGGCCCTTCCGCGTGTGATCGTTCACCATCATCTCGCACATCGCCTTCGTCATCCCGTACGTCGTCTGCGGCAGTTGCTTCGTCAGGTCAGACATCATCTGAGACATGTCCAGCCCCCCATACACCGCCACACTGCTCGCAAAGACCACACGCGGCCTTCCCTCCGCAGCACGTGCCGCCTCAAACACATTCCTCCCGCCCTCCAGGTTCACCCGCATCGCATCATCAAAGCGCTCCTCGCACTCCCCGCTCACCATCGATGCCAGGTGAAAAATCACGTCAAACTTCGCTCCCGTCGCCGCCAGCACCGTCGCACGGTCGCCAATGTCACCTGTGATGTGCTGCACCCGCGCATCCGTCGGCTCGCTGCGGAAAAACGCATCCAGCAGCACCATCTCCGTGATCGCCTTCCCGCACCACGTGCCGCGTTCCAGGAGTTTCTGCGCCAGCTGTGATCCGAGGAAGCCGCCGCCGCCGGTGATGATGATTTTCATGAGTTGGGTTGGGAAGGAGTTTGCCATCAGGCGCTGCCTGATGTGAGTTCGCCCCCGACATGAGCAAGCCACTCGCAGGACACAAGATCGGATTCGTCGGACTCGGCAATATGGGCCGCGCCAATGCACGCCACCTCCATGAAGCCGGAGCCGACGTCGTCGTCTGGAATCGCAGCTCCGCCCCCGCAGAGGCCGCCGTCGCCCTCGGCATGCGCCGCGCCGCCTCCCTCCCTGAGCTCGCCCGCGAGATCGGCCCCGGCATCATCTGCATCAATCTCACCATGACCGACGTCGTCGAGCAGGTCGTCTTCGGCCCCGGCCTCATCGAGGGCCTGCATAAAGACGCCCTCATCATCGACTTCGGCACCACCGGCGTTCCCGAGACCAAAAAATTCGCCGAGCGCGTGAACTGGGTGGACTCCCCCGTCTCCGGCGGCCAGGTCGGCGCCGAGGCCGCCACCCTCACCATCATGGCCGGCGGCAGCGACGCCAATTTCCAGCGCGCCCTCCCCATCTTCCAGGCCGTCGGCAAAAACATCACCCACCTCGGCCCCGTCGGCAGCGGACAGGTCACCAAACTGGCCAACCAGCTCATCGTCGCCCAGACCATCGACGCCGTCGCCCAGGCCCTCCGTCTCGCCGAACTCTCCGGCGTCGATCCCTCCCTCGTTCGCAAAGCCCTCCTCGGCGGCTTCGCCGAAAGCCGCATCCTCGACCTCCACGGCGACCGCATGGTCCGCCGCGACTTCGCCCCCGGCGGCCGCGCCACCCTCCAGCTCAAGGACGTCCGCCTCATGTCCCAGCTCGCCGACTCCGTCGGCCTCGACTCCCCCACCCTCAAAAACTCCCTCGCCCAGTGGGAAAAATTCGTCCACGAAAAACACCTCGGCGACCTCGATCACTCCGGCCTCTTCCGCCTCTACGAGAAATGATCAGCGCATCCAGCCCTCGATCTTGAAGTTGCGCTCCAGCAGCTTGCGTTCACCGCTGTGATCACCGGGTTCAAACCAAACCTCGAATCGTGCGCCGTAATACTGCCCCCAGTCACCTTCATAGATAGTAAAGTGAGTCTCGGAGAGAAACTGTTCGGTCGGGTCGTCCGACCAGCCCACCCATTCGTTGGTAGCTGTCTGCAACCGGTCTTCGGAAAGCCGGTCATTGTGAGTGATCTCAAACGCCTTGAGATAAATCCTTCCGGGCGCCCCTGGATTGCAGCGAATCCGGGCATTGTAGATACCTCCTCGACCTGACAGCTCAATGGAAGCAGCTCCTTTCAAGATGGATCCCACAGGCAAAATATCGCGCGCGTGACTCCATTCTGGAGCGGCAAGCATTGCCTTGAATTCTCGCTCGAGCTCTGCTGCTGCTGCCATGCTCACCCGCCGCTCCCGCGCATCGCTTTGTTCAAACAACTCCACGAGCAGATCCTCTACGGGAATGATTACAAAACTTTGCCAGAGGTCGTTTCCGCGACGTGTTTCGATAGGCGTCAAGACATCGGCCGTGATGCGTTGGCCCCCCCGTGCCCAAGCCTCCCCTGAAAAGCCCAGGGTGGTGCGTGACTGAAATCGTGGCATGTCTGGGTCAAAACAAGAATAGTAGCCGTGGAGAGTGATTCGCCATTCGTCTTCTTTCATCCAGCGCCGTGTGGCAAAACGATTGCCATGTTCTTTGTAAAGCCTCCAGCCCGGATGAGTTGCGAGATAGCGATCTAGCAAAGCCGGATGGTCTTTTCTCAATCGTGCTAGCGACGGCAGGTGAAAAATTGCATCCGCCTTGTCATTGCCAGGTCGTTCCAGGGACTGTTTGATCGCGGCTTGAAAAGTATCTGCGATGTTTTTTGGTGGAGAATCGATGCCGGTTGATTCGTCGTTCGGTTCCGCGAGAGCGACGCCCTCTGGCAGCTTCAAATCGTCCGCGAAGCCATCTTTTGATTCGACCATCCCAATGATGAAGGTGACCGCAGTGGCACAGAACAGCGCTGCCCCTAGCAATAAAAGAAGACCGAGTGCGCCCAGCCCCCTGCCTGTGCGCTTTTGGAAAAAGCTGCGGATGGAAAGTCCGAGAAACCACAGCAGTCCTCCCAGATAGATGTATAAAAAAACATCACACACCCACCTCAACGACCTGTTGATTGGGTAGGGATAGAAGGCAATGCATAAACTGCCAAAGGCAACCGCGAACGGCAGCCAAAGAAGTTTGAAATTGGAAGAGCGTGCTGGTTTGGAGGTCTGGTTGTTCATTGTGGGGGGCGCATAAGTTGGGATGCCTCACGCATGCATCACCTGTCCCCCATCAATATTGATCGTCTGCCCGGTCACATTCTTCGCATGATCTGAAGCCAGAAACGTCGCCATCGCCGCATACTCCTCCGGCATCTGCCAGCGGCCCAGGTGAGACACCTTCTTGATCTTCTCCGCCGCCCACTCATTAAAGCTCTGCCGCTTCTCCTCCGGCAGCTTCTTCTGCCCTGCGGCCCAGATGCTGTGGTTCAGCTCCGTCTTCACCATCCCTGGTGCCAGCGCATTCACCCGCACGTTATGCGGCCCCAGATCCTTGGCCGCACACTGCGTGAAATTAATCAGCGCCGCTTTTGAAGCACTATAGGGCGGATCCGTCTGCGATCCCATCTGCCCCGCCACGGAAACGAGAAACAGCATCGATCCCCCACCTCGCTCGATCAGCCTCGGCGCAAACGCATGCGCCACATTCACCGCGCCGATCAGGTTCACCTCCAGCACCCGCGCCCAGTCACCCGGCTCCAGATTCCAAAACGGAAACCCAAATTTCCCTGAGCCGATGCCCACGCAAAACACCACATGGTCCACCGCCTCAAACTCCCCCGCAAACCTCTTCACCCCTTCATAGTCCGTCACATCCCCCACCGTCACAAACTCCGCCGTCTTCTCCCGGTCAAATCCACGCACCACGCACCCCTCCGCCACAAACCCATCCGCAATCGCCCGGCCAATGCCACGCGCCGCTCCGAACACTGCCACCGACTGTCCCTCAAGATTCAAATTCATCCCGCACTATGAAACGTGCCCCCTTTTATGCAAAGCCCTCATCGATGCAGTCGCATTCAGGGCCCGGAGTTGCCCTTGTCGAACGGAATGGCCTGCGCTGCTCGGAATGATTGCCCTTGTGAACCGGCGTCACGGCAGTCCCATTGGAGGAGTCCGCACTCTGGACACCAGTCACACGCAACACAGCCTTTGAAACCGGCCAGCCTCACGGGCGGCATGATAAATTTTGAGGGCTGGTATATAATGCGTATCCGGGCGCATGTTTTTAGGGCCTGCCAAAACGAGCGGGCTTTTTTTAGCCGCCTCTGCAGCCGCACCGCCAGCCGCCGGGAGAAACACGCCCAAGAGAAAGCCCTGTGAGGAGTGATCCCCACAGGGCTTTTGATGACGGATTACTCCGCCACATTGACCTCAGTCAAGAGGCCAACGCATTACTTCTTGGCGGCCTTCTTGGCGGCTTTCTTGGCGGCCTTCTTGGCGGGGGCCTTCTTCACAGCCTTCTTGGCGGCTTTCTTTGCAGCTTTCTTAGCCATAGTGTTTGTCCTCTGTTTGTTGTTGGTTGCTTTGTTGTTTTGTTTTGCCACGGATGCGCTTTTGGCGCCTCCCTGGACATTTTTTCCTGCGGCGGCCGGAGTGGCGCGCTTTTCTTCGATCGCAGCCTGCGCAGCGGCAAGGCGGGCGACGGGCACACGGAAAGGACTGCAACTCACATAAGTGAGGCCTACGCGATGGCAGAATTTGACGCTGTCAGGATCACCGCCGTGTTCACCGCAGATGCCCAGCTTGATGTCGGACTTGGTCTTGCGGCCTTTTTCGATGGCGATCTTGATGAGCTGGCCCACACCGGTCTGATCCAGCGTGGCAAAGGGGTTCTTCTTGAAGATCTCGTTCTCCGTGTAGGGCATCAGGAAGCTGCCCATGTCGTCACGGCTGATGCCGAGAGCGGTCTGCGTAAGGTCGTTGGTGCCGAAGCTGAAGAACTGCGCCGTCTCGGCGATTTCATCAGCGGTGAGTGCTCCACGCGGCACCTCAATCATGGTGCCGACAAGATAGTCGAGCTTCACTTTTTTCTCAGCCATCACTTCTTTCGCTACCTTATGCACGATTTCCACCTGCAGGTCGAGTTCTTTCTTGAACCCGACGAGAGGAATCATGACTTCCGGTTTCACCTTGATCTTCTTCTTGGCCACATCAGCTGCGGCTTCAAAGATGGCGCGGGCCTGCATCTCGGTGATCTCAGGATACGCGATGCCGAGACGGCAGCCGCGATGTCCGAGCATCGGGTTGAACTCATGCAGAGCGGCAACACGAGAGGAAACCTTCTCAACAGAGACGCCCATCTTCTTGGCGAGCTCGGCCTGGGCCTTCTCTTCGTGCGGCACGAATTCGTGGAGGGGCGGGTCGAGAAGACGGATCGTGGCAGGCAGTCCTTTGAGGGACTCAAAGATGCCGGTGAAGTCTTCGCGCTGATAAGGCAGCAGCTTGGCCAGTGCCTTCTTGCGGTCAGCCACGTTGTCAGCCAGGATCATTTCACGCACGGCGTCGATGCGGTCACCTTCAAAGAACATGTGCTCCGTGCGGGTGAGACCGATGCCCTGTGCGCCAAAGGAGATGGCGTTCTGGGTCTGCTCAGGATTGTCGGCGTTGGTGCGGACCTGCAGGCGCGTGGCCTTGCCGCACCAGTTCATGAGCTGCTGGAAGCTCTTGAACTTCTCAGTGGCCTGGGCGGCCTTGTCGCCGTGCAGCATGCCGGTGATGATCTCGGAAGGAGCGGTCTTCAGCTCTCCGGCATACACAATGCCGCTGGTGCCGTCGATGGAGAGGTAGTCGCCTTCATTGAAGGTCTGGCCTGCAACAGTGACGGTCTTCTTGTCATAGTCGATTTCCAGCGCGGAGGCGCCGCAGATGCAAACCTTGCCCATCTGACGGGCAACAAGAGCTGCATGGGAGGACACACCACCACGGGCAGTGAGGATGCCTTCAGCAGCGATCATGCCGCGAAGATCTTCGGGGCTGGTTTCGTTGCGGACGAGGAGCACTTTCTCACCCTTCTGCTCGGCGACGACGGCACGATCAGCGTTCAGGTAGATCTTGCCGGAGGCGGCGCCAGGGCCGGCGGGAAGGCCGGTGGCCACTGCCTTGGCCTTCTTGACGTCAGCGGCGTCAAAGATCGGGGCAAGGAGCTGGTCGAGCTGGTCGGCGGGGTTGCGCAGCACCGCGGTTTCCCAGTCGATGAGCTTTTCCTTCACCATGTCCATGGAGAACTTCAGAGCGGCGGCGGCGGTGCGCTTGCCATTGCGGGTCTGCAGCATGAACAGCTTGCCTTCCTGGATGGTGAACTCGACGTCCTGCACATCCTTGAAGTGCTTCTCAAGCTTCTGGCGGACCTGAAGCAGTTCCGCGTAGGACTTCGGCATTTCCTTCTTGAGCTGGATCACCGGCTCAGGGGTGCGCACGCCGGCCACCACGTCTTCGCCCTGGGCGTTGATGAGGAACTCACCGTAGAATTCGTTCGCGCCGTTGGCAGGATTGCGGGTGAAGGCCACGCCGGAGCCGGAGGTCGGGCCCGTGTTGCCAAACACCATCGCCTGCACGTTCACGGCAGTGCCCCACTCGGCGGGGATGTTGTACTTGCGGCGATACACGATCGCGCGGTCGTTCATCCAAGAGCCGAACACAGCGCCGGCTGCGCCGCGAAGCTGGTCCCACGGATCGCTCGGGAAGCCCTTGCCGGTGCGCTCTTTCACAAGCTGCTTGAAGCGCTTGACGAGCTCCTGCTGGTCGGCCGCGGTCAGGTCGCTGTCCAGGATGTCCTTGTGATAGGTCGAGTGCTTGTACTCTTCGATCACCACTTCGAAGGGCTCATGGTCTTCACCTTCGCGCTTCTGCACGCCGAGCACCACGTCGCCGTACATCTGGATGAAGCGGCGGTAGCAGTCCCAGGCAAAGCGCTCGTTGTTCGTGGCAGCCACGAGGGAGAGCACGGTCTCGTCATTGAGACCGAGGTTCAGAATGGTGTCCATCATGCCAGGCATGGAGTCACGTGCACCGGAGCGCACGGCGACAAGAAGAGGGAAGCCTTTGGCGTCGCCAAACTTATAGCCCATGATCTTCTCCATGCTCTTCACCGCAGCTTCCATCTGGGACTGCAGGGCGGCAGGATAGGTCTTCTTGTTCTGATAGAAATAGGTGCACACTTCGGTGCTGATGGTGAACCCGGGAGGAACGGGCAGGCCGATGCGGCTCATTTCAGCCAGGTTGGCACCCTTGCCACCCAGCAATGCTTTCATGGAGCCGTCGCCGTCTGCCTTGCCTGCTCCGAATGAATACACGTACTTTGTTTTGTCTGCGCTGCCCTTGGATGCTGTCTTTGCCATATTGTTTTTTCAGATCGTCTTGTGCGATCCGTGGTTGTTTTGTGGGTTCTGTGGGGATTGAAGCGCGGATTTAAATCGCTGAAGTATATGATGCAAGCATTAGTTGACAATCAAAACCCATGGTGCAGGCGCCGCGCAGCTGCCTCCCGGCATCACGATCACCGTCACGACACAAGGCAAAGTTGGCGCGCTCCAGCATGACAAGTATTGACGTGGAAAAGCAAACCCGGTTAAATGTTCAAAAGGAAAGATGCCTGCTTTTTGAACTTCAGGCGCTCCGCACGCTCCAAATGCACAAACACACCCCCCAACCGAAGATCATGAAAATCAAACCTCGCTCTAGTTTCCTGGTTCGATCGGGCTTCACGCTCATCGAACTGCTGGTGGTGATCACCATCGTGGCAGTCCTCGCCAGCCTCGTCATTTCACAGGCCAACAAAATGATGGCTGATGGAAGAAAGCTTCAGGTGCAGACGGTCATCAAGGATCTGCGCCTCGCCATCACCAGCTATCAGGTGGAATACAACCGCTGGCCCGTGAACCCCAGCCTCCTTGCTGCTTCATCTGGCGGCGCAGACATCCAGGCCTTGGCCACCGATGAAAACAGCGGACTCGTCAGTGCGCTGACCAGCATCACCACATCCAGCAGCAGCGGCAGCAGCAGCGGAACCACCAATCTGAATCCCAAGGACATCAAATTCATCGACCTTCCCATCGCCAGAAACAACCGCTTCGGCCTCGTCAATGCACAGCCTCCTTTCAAGCTCGTCGATCTCTGGGGCACCACCTATTTTGTTCTTCTCGACACCAATGGCGACAAACAGGTGACCAACCCGGACTTGAAAAACTCTGATCCCAAGATCTCAGCCAACCCGATGAGCCCGCCCCCTCAAATGCTCCCCCAGGAGATTGCCATCTACAGCTGGGGCCAGGACCTGCAGCAGTTCACTCAGGATGATGTCGTGTCCTGGAGAAGCAAATAAGCCCTCCTCGTTGACCAAGTTCAGCTCAGAGGCGCAGCGGTCCAAAGCCGCTGCGCTTTTTTGTTTGCAGTTCAGGTCAGACCCTCGGTCAACCCATCCAAAAAAAGCACCGCCTCAAGCCCGCTGGGCCAGCAGCTCTCCCACCTTGGCGGGATCGACCTTCTCATAAAAGTCATCCTCGATCATGCACACCGGGCCAAACCCGCAGCTCGCCAGACATTCGGCAAACTCAATGCTGAATTTCCCATCCGCACTCACCGCGATCGGGTGGGGATGATCCGTGTGCGAGCGGTCAATGTTCGCCGCCTTGCAGAAAGAATCCATCAGCTCATAGCTGCCGGCCATCGCGCAGGAAAGCGTACGGCACACACGAATGTGATACTTGCCAGGAGCACTCTGGCGGAAGCCAGGATAAAACGTCACCACCTCCAGCACCTGGATCGGCTCCAGTCCCAGCTTCGCCGCCACCCAGTTCACCGACTCCTCGCTGATGTAGCGGAAATGCTCCTGCATCAGATGCAGCAGTGGCAGCACGGCGCTGCGTTTGGACACGGGATAATGCGAGATCGCCTCATCCATTCGTTTTTCCAATTCGGCTGGAACTTCAAAGGCCATGCGTGGGAGTCTCGGATGAAAAGGTTGGGGGGTAAAAATCAGCGGTCACACTCGCCCATCACGAAGTCCAGGCTGCCGAGAACGGCAGGAATGTCGCTGAGCATGCTGCCGATGAGCAGCTTGGGCACGATGCTGAGATTGAGGAAGGAGGGGCTGCGGATCTTCAGACGGTGCGGCACGCCGCCACCAGTGCTGTTGATGTAAAAGCCGAGTTCGCCCTTGGGGTTTTCGGCGGCAAAGTAAACTTCCCCCGCAGGTGCGTCGATGCCCTGGGTGGCGATGATGAAATGGTGGATCAGCTCCTCCATCTTCATCAGCACTTTTTCTTTCTTCGGCAGCAGGCCTTTGGCATCGGCCACATTGATCGGGCCGCCAGGCAGGCTGGCCAGCACCTGCTTCAGGATGCGCACGCTCTGGCGCATCTCCTCCATGCGGACGAGGTAGCGGTCATAGCAGTCGCCCTTGGTGCCGATGGGGATGTCAAAGTCGTACTTCTGGTAGTCCAGATAGGGCTGCGCCTTGCGGAGGTCATGCTCCACACCGGAGGCACGCAGATTCGGACCCGTGAGACCGTAGCCGATCGCATCCGCCTTGGAGATCACACCGATGTCCTGCGTACGGTCGATGAAGATGCGGTTGCGGGAGAGCAGCTTGTCGATCTCGTCGATCACCGGCTCCAGCTCGGAAAGGAAGGTCTTCACCGCTTCCACAAAGCCGTTCGGCAGGTCGCGGATCTGGCCGCCCACGCGCGTGTAGCTCGTGGTAAAGCGCGCTCCCGTCAGCTGCTCGCACAGGTTGTAGATCTTCTCACGCTCCGTAAAGGTGTAGAGGAAGACCGTCATCGCTCCCACGTCCATGGCAAACACCCCGACTCCCAGCATGTGCGCGGAGATGCGGGCCAGCTCGCAGCAGATCACGCGTATGGCGCGGCCGCGCTCCGGCACCTCCCAGCCCATCAGCTTTTCCACCGCCAGCGCATAGGCCACGTTGTTCGCCAGCGGCGCCAGGTAGTCCAGACGGTCCGTGTAAGGCACGAACTGGTTGTAATGCATGTTCTCGGCGATCTTCTCGTCGCCGCGATGCAGAAAGCCCACATCCGGATCTGCCTTGGTGATGATTTCACCGTCCAGCTCCAGCACCAGCCTCAGCACCCCGTGCGTGGCAGGATGACTGGGCCCCATGTTCAGCACCAGTTTCTCACCGACGATGTCCGTTGTGGTTTCTTCCACGGCTTCGAGCTGCCGGGCCGCTTTGGCGGCGGTATCCGGGGCCTCGTATTCTCGGGTGACAGTGGGCATGGAAAGAGGGGGTCTGGTAGCAGGCGTGAGGGGTATCTATCTACGCTGCCCAAGGAGCGGCAAGGCGATTTTGTGAAAAATTTCACAAGCTCCCCCAAATCCTGCCCCAAAAGCCGCCCGGACAAGCGATGGCACACGCAGAAAGTTGCCCTCAGGGCCCCTTTGGCGGACAGTAGCTCGGCCATGCGCCTGCCCCCTCCATCATACAGCCCATTCCGCCTGGTCCTCACCTGGGCCTGGCTGGCCGCCGCCGCCTGGCTCCCAGCCCAGACACCCCCGGCACCAGCGGATGCCATATTAGACGAGACCCGCGCCCTTTCAGACGAGACCCGCCTTCAGCTGGCCGAAGAGCTGAAACAGTTCCGGCAGGATCTCAAATACGAAGGCTGGCTCCGCACCTGCAGCTTCATGCCCACAGGCGTCACCGTACGCAGGCAGGCCCAGTTGACCCGCCGCAGCTGGAGCGGCACCCAGCCTGCCGTGCTCATGCTCTATGACCGCGCCACCGGCAGCAGCGCCATCTCCTTTGCACCCGTGCTGTGGGAGCGCTATCCGGCCACCGACCTCGTCGAGACCATTCAGGAAATCCGCCGCATCCTCGCAGACCCAAAGCTCACCCTCGATGAGCGGCTGACCGTGGCCACCCGCAGCTGGATCGACCGCATGCGCACCATGGAGTCCGTGCGGCTGAAGCAGTCCCTCTGGCTCCAGCGCAGCGAAAAAAAATTCGGCATGGCCGTGCCCGCACTGCTGGCCGGCGGGGCCGTCATCGCCGCCCTGTTTGGCTTTGTGTCACGCCGGCGCAGCGCCAATGCGGACCGCCGCTTCCTGCTTCCGGAGGTGCACGTGGGCGCCCGTTTTGGTGCCGCCTTCGGCGGTGGCGTCACCGCCGAGGTCAAAGCAAATGCCGCAGCGCACTGATCAGTCCTCTTCCACCTCGGTCTGCTCCACGCCCTCTTCCACCTTGATGCCCATGGCCTCCAGCTTCTTGTCCAGCTGCTCCACATACTTCCACGGCAGCTTCTTGCGCTGGTACTTGCGGAAGAGCAGGTCCCGCAGCTCCAGCCAGCGCTCGTTGGTGGGGTTCTCCAGCGGCATCCAGTGCTCGCCATCCGGGTGCGCGTAGCGAAACTCCCACTCGCGCGAGTTCCAGTACGCGCGGATGTACTGCTTGCGGCCGTCCTGCAGACGTTCGTGCCATTCGTGGATTTGGTTTTTGGTCATTGAGAGCGCGCAGGATGCGCTAGTATCGCGCCCATGCAAGCCGCCAGCCCCGGCAGTTCCCCTGCCCTGCCCAAAGTCGCCCTCTACCTCCTCACCGTCATGCTCGGCGGGGCGCTGCTCTCCGTACCGCTGTTTCATCTTGGCAGGGCGGCCCACGGCTGGCTTTCCACCTCCTCCATGCACGATCTCGGCATCGTCAAATGGCTCCTCTCGGAAATCCAGCGCGCGCAGTTCACCCGCTATTTCAACCGCGCCGTGCTCGTCTGCGCCCTCCTCTTTATCTGGCCCTTCATGCGCTGGGTCCGCCTCGAGCGCTCCCTGCTGCCCGCCTGGCGTCCTTTCAGCACCGGCCTCAGGCAGTGGACGCTCTGCTTTTTGCTCGCGGCCCTTCCCCTTCTCGCACTCGGCTTCATCTTCCTCCAGAGCGGCGCTTATCAGCTGCGCCCCGATCCCCGCTGGTGGCGGCTCGGAGAGCCCATCACCGGCGCTCTCGGCGCGGGCATCGTCGAGGAGTTCTTTTTCCGCGGCCTCCTCTTGGGCCTCCTGCTTCGCACCATGAAAGAGACAAAGGCCGTCCTCTCCCTCACCTTTGTCTTTGCCCTCGTCCATTTCCTCAAGCCCCCGGAAGGCTGGCAGATCAGCGACGCAGACGTCACCTGGAGCAGCGGCTTCCTCGTCCTGCGCCAGATTGCCGCCGGGTTTGGAGATGTTCATTTCCTCCTCGCCGAATTTGCCACCCTCTATGCCGTCGGCTGGGTCATCGCCCGCGTCCGCATGCAGACTGGCGCGCTCTGGGCAGGCATGGGCCTCCATGGCGGCTGGGTCTTTGGGCTGAAGTACTTCAGCTCCCTCACCAGCTACGCCGGAGGCTGGCTGCCCTGGATCGGAGCCAATCTCAAAGTGGGCCTCATGCCCTTATGCACCGTCCTCCTCACCGGCTGGGCCGCACAGCGCCTGCTGCGCACGCGATAATTCATTTGCAGCCGCATGCTCCTCACCGAATCATAGCCGCGTGCAACTCCCTGCCGGAGTGGCGGAATTGGTAGACGCGCCAGACTTAGGATCTGGTTTGGAAACAAGTGCAGGTTCGAGTCCTGTCTCCGGCACCACTCGCTCCTGGCATGTGCCCCGCACCATCCTCTAGCCGCCCGCAGGCCGTAGAAACTCCGAAATGATGCGGTCCAGCTCGCGGATGCCAAAGGGCTTGTTCAGATACGCGCTGGCACCAGCGGCCAAACACCTCTCCTTGTCAGATGCAGTCGCATGGCCGGAAAGACTGACGATGGCGATGTCGCGCGTCCTCGGATCTGCCGAGGAGCGGATCTCACGGATCGCGCTCAGGCCATCCACCACCGGCATCCGCACATCCATCAAAATGAGATCTGGATGCAGCGTGCATGCCTGGCTCACAGCCTCGCTCCCATCCTGGGCGGTCTCCACTTCAAAGCCGAGGCTTTCAAAGTAATTCCGCGTCACGGCGATCAGTGCCGGCTGGTCATCCGCAATCAGAATCAGAGGCCGCTTACGGGCCCCGCTGCCCGGCGCAGGTGCAGAGGCCGCTCCACTCTCCACGGATACGGGCGCCTCCGGCTCGCCTGCCAGCGCTTCTGCCACGCTGCCGCCTCCTGTTTTGCTCAGCGCCACGCGTATGCACATTCCGAATTCCTGCTCCGGCATCTCATTCAGCACAAACGTGCCGCCATGCACCTTCACCAGTTTTTGCAGCAGCGCCAGGCCGATGGGCCGGATTTTCCCCAGACGCCCGAGGATCTGCGCAGGAGCATCCTGCACCGCCGCCTGTCCGGCCCCGCTCTGCGTCTGCAGCACCAGCCAGCCCTCATCATGCGTGATGGCCAGCCTCAGCAGCCCTCCCGTCTTCATCGTCAGCAGGCCGGCGGCCAGCAGTTCGGTGATGATCTGCTCCAGCCGCCGCGCATCCGCCATCACTCCCAGGTCTCTTGGCTGCACCTCGGTCACCACCTGAATCGATCTGGACCTCGCCAGCACCTCCACGTCCGCCATGCTGTTCTCGCAGCACTCCCGCACCTGGCAAGGCATGGGCGCCAGCTGCGCCCCCCCCGCCTCGATCCTGCCCACATCCACCAGGTCCGTGATCAGCCGCAGCATTTTCTGCGTGCTGTCCCGTATGGCCGCCATGGCATTCTCCTGCGCACTCGGCAGCGGGCCATACACACCCGCCAGCAGTGTCTCCACCTGCGCTATCACATTCGCCAGCGGGTTGCGCAGCTCATGCCCCATGCTGCCGAGAAACTCGATTTTCTCCGCTGCAGTGCCTTCCAAAAACGAAAAACTCGCCTGCATGGCGTCATGCTGCCGAAATTTAGCCATGTCTAAATGATTATTCATTATCGTGCTTCCACGCTACACGTGCCAGATTTGCTGTATGTTACTGCGGATTTTATACACACCCAGACACTAACGAGCATTCATGCAGCAGGCAAATTGGCATTCCAATCGTTCAGGAAATTCCAGGGTCATCCTGCTGGTGGAGGATCATGACATGTACAGGGATGTCGTCAGGGCCGCGCTCGGCGCCTACCTGCCTGGATATCATCTCTTTGAGGCGGATTGCGTGGCCTCCGCACTCTCCATGCTGAACACCTGCCACATCGACGTGCTCGTGACCGACATGACCCTGCCGGACGGCTCCGCCATTGATCTCCTCGACCAAGGCAGGACCTCTCTTCCACAAGGTGTGAAAGTCATCATCCTCAGCAGCCACTCCACCGCCGACATGCTCCCCGTGCTGAGCCGCCAAGACGTGCACGGCTACGTCTCCAAAGAACAGGGGCTTAAGATCCTCGCTGACACCATTACTTCCATTTGCGGCCCGGAGGCTGCTGCAAACCCTCTGCCTGCAGGCGGCAAAATGGCGCTGGCACAGGCATGTTGACGACCGCCCCGCTGATCCATGATCACTACCACCAAGCCCAGATTCGCAGCCAGAGATGAACTGGACGTCAAGCCCCAGGACGACTGGTTCCGCAGCGTCTTCGACTGCTTGAATGATGCGGTGTTCATCCACGACCCCGTCACCGGCGTCATCTTGGAGGTCAACCAGCGCGCCTGTGAAATGTACGGCTACAGCGCACAGGAAATGAGGCGCATGTCCGTCGCGGATCTCAGCGTCAACATCCCCCCCTACACCCTCGATGAAGCCCAGCTCTGGATGAAGAAGGCGGAAGACGGCCCTCAGCTTTTCGAATGGCAGGCCCGCTCCGCCTCAGGCCGCATTTTCTGGGTGGAGCTCAGCATGCGCAAAGCCGAGATCATGGGCCATGTCAGCCTCGTCGTCACCGTGCGTGACATCTCCAGACGCAAGCAGACCGAGAGCGAGCTCCGCCGCAGCGAGGAGCGCTTCCGCACCGTGCTGGGAAACTCCAAAGACCCCGTATACTGCCTCAGCCTTCCCACGCTGACCTACGACTACATCAGCCCGGCGGTGGAGCAGGTGCTCGGCTTCAGCATCGAAGAGTGCACCGCCGGCGGCATCCGCTTCATGTTCTCCCGGATCCACCCCGAGGACTTCCAGCAGAAGCGCGACGTGCTGGAAAAACTCATCGCCCGTGACCTCGACGGAGATTTCCAGTCGGTGCTCGAATACCGCTTCCAGCACAAAAACAACGGCTACCGCTGGATCAGCGACAACCGCTCCATCGTCAGTGACAGCGAGGGCAGACCGGTCGCCATCATCGGAAACCTGCGTGACTTCACCGCTCGCCGTGAGCAGGAGGAGGCCCTCCAGCAGCAGGCTCACGCCACCCTGCTCTACCACCTGGAAAACACCTCGCTCGCACTGGTGGAGTATGACACCAGCGGGCGCATCTGCCGGTGGTCCCCCCAGGCGGAAAAAATCTTTGGCTGGAACGAGGCCTCCGTCATGGGCCGCAGCCACCACGACTGGCACTTTATCCACCCCGACGACGTACCGCGCGTCGAGGCCACTCTAAACCGCCTCCTCAACCGCTCCGAGTCTCGCAGCACCTGCATCAACCGCAACTTCACCAAAGACCGCCGCGCGATCGTCTGCGAATGGCATCATTCTGCCCTGCTCAATGAAGACGGGGAGCTGCAGTCCATCCTCTCCCTCGCATCGGACATCACCGTGGAGAAAAAAGTGGAGGACGCCCTGCGCGCCATGGCCGAGGGCGTGGATGCACGCACCGGCGAGACTTTCTTCCAGTCCCTGTGCCTTCAGGTGGCGCGCGCCGTCGAAGCCAGGTACGCCGCAGTCGCCATGCTCCTCCCAGAGCGCGACCGCATGGTCCGCACCCTGGGCTTCTGCGCAGACGGCAAGATCCTCCCCAACAAGACCTGCTCCCTCGTCGGCACCCCGTGCTACAACGTGGCCAGCGGCGACGTCTGTTACTACGACCGCGATGTGCGGCAGCACTTCCCCGACGACCTCCTCCTCCAGGAGCTCAGCGCCAACAGCTACATGGGCATGCCCCTTCATGCCACAGACGGCCGCGTCATCGGCGTCATCTCCGTGTTTAGCGACAACGCACTCGACCACCGGGAGCGCCTGCAGGCCATGTTTCAGCTCTTCGCGGTGCGCGCCGCTGCAGAGATGGAGCGCCACCAGGCGGAGATGGCGCTGCGCCAGAGCGAAGAGCGCTACGCCCTGGCCGCCACGGGCTCCACCGGCGGCGTGTGGGACTGGGACATCCGCACCGGCGGCGTCTATTACTCCGCTCGTTTCCGCGAGCTGCTAGGCTACACTCATGAGGAGTTTCCCAGCCTCTTCTTTGCCTGGGAGCAGCGCATGCATCCAGACGATCTGCCGCTGGTACGCGCCGCCCTGGAGAGCCATCTGGAATACCGCAAGGAATACTGCATCGAGTTCCGCGTGCAGGTCAAGTCGGGCGGCTACCGCTGGTTTGAGGCGCGCGGCCAGGCGCTCTGGGACAAAAACGGAGAGCCCTACCGCATGGCGGGCTCCGCCCTGGACATCCACGAACGCAAGCTCGACGAACAGCGTCTGCTGCGCCTGAACAGGCTGCACGCCATGTCCAGCAGCATCAACGAAGCCATCGTCCGCATCCGCGAGCCCCAGCTGCTCTATGAAGCCGCAGTCAGCATCGCCGTGGAAAAAGGCAGCATGAAGATGGCCTGGATCGGCTTCTATGATGAACTCTCCCAGGTGCTCAAGCCCGCCGCATGCGCCGGCAGCTACCAGAACTACCTCGACGGCCTGACCCTCATCACCCGTGGAGACCATCCCTCGGGCCGCGGCCCCGCCGGGCGTGTCTTCCGCAGCGGCACTCATGAGATCTCCAACGACATCGAGCACGACGAAAGCTTCTACTTCCGCGAGCGCGCGCTGGAACGCGGCTTCCGCTCATGCGCCGCCTTCCCCCTCAAACCCGGTGGCGTCCCCGTGGGCGTGTTGCTCATCTACGCCGACGAACGTGACTGCTTCCAGGAAGAGGAGATCCGCGTGCTCAGCGCACTCGCCAATGACCTCTCCTTCGCCATGGAAACCGTGGAGCGCGAAAAGGAACGCCAGCGCGCCATCGAGGCTCTGCGTGAAAACGAACGCATGATCTCGACGCTCATGGGCAACCTCCCCGGCGCCGCCTACCGCTCCCTCATCGACGAAAAATGGACGCTCGAATTCATCAGCGAAGGCTGCCTCGAGCTCACCGGTTACGAAGCCGACATGTTCGCCGTCAACGGCGACGTCTTCTTCGGAGACCTCATCCATCCCGAGGACCGTGACCAGGTGCGTCAGACCGTGACCGAGGCGGTCGCCGCTGGCAAACGCTTTGAAGTCAGCTACCGCATCCGCACTGCCGAAGGCGCGGTGAAGTGGATCTGGGAGCGCGGCCAGGGCATCCCCTCCGAAGACGGTGTCATCCGCCACCTCGAAGGCTTCATGACCGATGTCACGGAAAAACGCCGCATGGAGTCCCAGTCCCTGCGCAACCAGCGGCTGGAGAGCATCGGCACACTCGCAGGCGGCGTGGCGCATGACTTGAACAATGTGCTCACCCCCATCCTCATGTCTCTCAGCATCCTGCGCATGAAGCTCCAGCAGCCGCGGGACATCGACCTGCTCAACGCCATGGAAAACAGCGCCAACCGCGGCGCTGAAATGGTGAAGCAGATCCTGAGCTTCGCGCGCGGCGTCGAAGGCCGCAGCATGCGCCTGCGTCCGCAGGATGTGCTCCAGGAGATCGAGCAGCTCATCCACGAAACCTTCCCCAAGTTCATCAAGTGCAGCATCTCCTGCGCCCCGGACACCTGGAATGTGGAGGGCGACCCCACCCAGCTGCATCAGGTGCTGCTCAATCTCAGCGTCAACGCCCGCGACGCCATGCCCACGGGCGGAGAGCTGGACATCACCGCAGGCAACATCGTCGTGGACAAGCAGTTTGCCAGCATGCACCCCGATGCCACAACCGGCCCTTATGTCGTCCTCGAAGTGCGGGACACCGGCACCGGCATCCCCATCGAGGTTCGGGACCGCATCTTCGACCCTTTCTTCACCACCAAGGAAATGGGCAAAGGCACCGGCCTGGGCCTCGCCACCACCCTCGGCATCGTCAAATCCCACCACGGCTTCATTGATCTCACCAGCCGCATGGGCAAAGGCACGGTCTTCCGCGTTTACCTCCCCGCCAGGACAGACGTGGAAGCCGGCGAAGTCCCCCTCGTCGAAGCTCCCCGCCGCATGGGCCAGGGAGAGCTCATCCTCATCGTCGATGATGAAAGCGCCATCCTCACCGCCACCAAGCACACGCTGGAAACCTTCGGCTACCGGGTCATCGCCGCCAGCGACGGCACGGACGCCATCGCCACCTTCCTCAAAAGCGCCGAAAAGCCCTCCGCACTCATCACGGACATGATGATGCCCAACATGGACGGCCCCACCCTCATCCAGGCCCTGCTCAAGATCCACCCCTCACTGCCCATCATCGGCGCCAGCGGCCTGAGCCACCAGATGCAGGCGCAGGTCAACGGCCTCGGCGTAAAGCACTTCCTGCGCAAGCCCTACAACGCAGACGCCCTGCTGGAGGCGCTCAGCGACGTGCTGCACCCGGCCTCCGGCGCCGCCTGACTCCTCCCTCATCCCTCATGCAGCGCCTGATGCAGCGCGCGCAGGATCGTCTCGGCCGTGTACGGCTTGGGTAGAAACTGCCTCACCCCCGCCCCCGCCGACCGGGCGGCATTGTGGTTCGAGTTGATCCCGCTCGCGGCGATGATGCACACATCCGGATTCATTTTCATCAGCACCTGGATCGTTGTCGTGCCATCCATGACCGGCATGCGCATGTCCGTCAGCACCAGGGCGATCTCATTCTGCTGCTTGGCATACACAGAGACCGCCTCCGCACCGTCTCCCGCCAGCAGCACCCGGTAGCCGTATGCCTCCAGCGTCTGCCGCGTGATCTCCCTCACCGCAGCCTCGTCATCCACCAGCAGCACCAGTTCGTTGTTGCCGCGCGGCAGCACCGGCTCCTCCACCACCGGCCTGGCCATCACCTCCGTGGCCTGCGTGGGCAGGTACACCCGGAAGCAGGATCCATGACCGGGCTCGCTGTACACACGGAAAAATCCACCATGGCTCTTCATGATGGCCAGTGAGGTGGAAAGTCCCAGCCCGGTGCCCTTGCCCATTTCCTTGGTGGTGAAGAAAGGGTCAAAGATTTTCGGCATCACCTCCGGGGGAATGCCCAGTCCGTCGTCCTCAACACTGATCATGATGTGCGGCCCCTCACGCGCCTCGATGTTCATCGCCGCATACTGCGCGTCGATCTGGATGTGCTCCGCACTGATGGTCAGCGTGCCGCCGCCGGGCATCGCATCCCGCGCATTCACGCACAGGTTCAGCAGCACCTGATGGATCTGCGTGGGATCCCCGGTCACTATGCCGCTCTCATCCAGCTCGTTCTTCAGGCGAAGATGAATGTTCTTGGGGAACGTGTCGCCCACGATCCGCGCCAGATCCTGCAGCAGCCGGCCCACTTGCAGCTGCGTCTTCTGCCCCTCCATCCCCCGCGCAAACGACAGCACCTGGTTGAGCATGTCCGCCCCCCTCCGTGCACTGGTGGCGATCGTGTCAAGCGTCTCCCGGAAGGAGGCGTCCTTGATGCGCAGGTTGAGCAGATCCACCGACATCAGAATCGGCGTCAGCACATTGTTCAGGTCATGCGCGATCCCGCCCGCCAGCGTGCCGATGCTCTCCATGCGCTGGGCGCGCAGGAACTGGTCCTCCAGCCGCTTCTGCTCGGTGATGTTGGTGTTGATGGCCAGAATGCACTTCGGCCTCCCCTCGATGTCACGCACCAGCGTCCAGCGCCCCTCCACGGTGATCTCCGCGCCTGATTTGGAAACCTGCTGGATCTCTCCCGCCCATTCACCATGAGTGAGCACCTTGTTGTTCCTTTCCTCAAACTGCGAGGGCTCGTGGTACAGCAGCTCGGAAACTTTGCGCCCGCACGCCTCCTCGGCCGTCCAGCCATAAAGTTTTTCAGCACTCTTGTTCCAGTAGGTGATCCGGTGGTCCAGATCACGCACCAGAATGGCGTCATTGGCCTTGTCCAGCAGGGACGCCTGCTGGCGCAGCATCTCCTCCACCTGCCTGCGCTCCCACTGCGCCAGCACCAGGGAGATGAAATGCGCCAGCGAAGTGGCAAAGCTCTTCTCCTCCGGCAGCCAGTCCCGCTGCCGCCCCACATGCTCATGGCACAGCACCCCGGCCAGCACTCCCCCCACATGCAGCGGCGCATCCAGCATGGAGGTGATGCCCAGCGGTGTCAGGTAGCTCTCCGTGAACTCACACGTCCGCGCATCCTTCCGCGCATCATCTGCCGCGATGGTCTCATTCTGCGCCATCGCACGGAAATAGGCCGGGAAATCCTTGCAGTGCAGCTCCATGCCGGACGAATGCCGCCGCGCCGAAGACTCAAACAGCACCTGGCACACGATCGTGCTGCGGCTCTGGTCAAAGCGCCAGATGCTCACCCTCTCCACCTCCATCGCGTGCGCGATCTCCTCCGTGATCAGCCGGAACGCCGCATCCAGGTGCACCGCCTGCATCACCCCGGCGCGGATCATCCTCGCCAGCGCGATGTGCTGCCTCTCATACCTCAGGTTGCTCTTCCACAGCCGGTCCGCCGCCTCCTTGCGCGCGCTGATGTCCCGCTGCACCGCCACAAAATGCGTCGTCTTCCCGCTCGCATCCGCCATCGGCACCACGTCCATCTCCACCGCAAACGATGTCCCGTCCTTCCGGTAGTTTGTCAGCTCCTCCTTGATCGGAAGCCCCTGCGCCAGCGCCGCATGCATCCGTGCCAGGGCAAACCGGTCGCTCCCCGGCCCCTGCAAAAAGCGCGGGCTGCACCCCAGCGCCTCCTCCCGCGTATATCCCGTCTGCTTGGTAAACGCCTCGTTCACGAACACAATCCGCGGCCCCGGCTCCTGCAGCGGCTCCGCCTCCGTCACGATCACGATGTCGTTCAGGTGCGCCACGCTCGTCTCCAGCAGGCGTAGATGCTCCTGATCCTCCCTCGGCTTCGTGATGTCCTTGCACAGCACCACCATGTTCAGCACCTCGCCAGTCGCATCACAGATCGCCGACACGCTGTTCTCCACCCACGCCACCTTGCCGTTCTTGCGCAGGTAGCGCTTCTCCACCACAAAATCGCTGATCTCTCCGTCCACCAGCCTCCTGTTCATCTCCTGCTTGCGTCCCACATCCTCCGGATGCGTGATGGCCGCAAAGCTGCGCCCGATCATTTCACTCTCCGCATAGCCGGTGATCTGGCAGTAGTGCTTGTTGATGTGCAGGATCTTCCCGCGCGTGTCCGTGATGGCAAACCCCACCGTGGCATTGTCAAACGCGCGGCGAAAGCGCAGCTCGCTGTTCTTAAACGTCTCCTCCGCCACCTTGCGCTCCGTGATGTCATGCGCCGTCCCCACCAGCTTCACCGGCCGCCCTGTCTGCTCATCCAGAAAAATCTGCGCATCCTCGTGAATATGCCTCACCTCCCCATTTGGCAGGATGATCCGGTGGTCGATCGAATACCGCCCCCGCGTCCGGATGGCTTCACTCACCGCCTGCCGGATCTGCTCCCTGTCCTCCGGATGCACCGCACGGAAAAAATTCTCATTCGTGGTCTCGATGCCTCCCACCTCATGGCCAAAAATCCGGTACACCTCATCAGACCAGCTCAGCCTGCCCGGCGCATTCTTGTCCTCCTGCGTCAGGTCCAGCTCCCAGCTCCCAAAATGCGAAATCCTTTGCGCCACCGCCATGGTGGCCTCGTTCTGCCTCAGCCTCGCCTCCACCTTCTTGGTCTCGGAAATGTCACGCGTCACGCTCAGCACAGCGACTCCCCGCCCTTCCGCATCTCGCAGCGGCACCGAATGCGTCTCCACCCACACCAGCCGCCCCTTCAGCCCTACCAACCGGAACACCTCGCTCCCTGACCCTCCGGCCACCACCAGCTCATGCAGCCGCTGGTACCTATCACGGTCCTCAGGGTGCACCATCTCGATGACAGGCCTCCCCTCCACCTCCTCAAGGCTCTCCGCACCGATGATCTTCAGCCCCGCAGGATTCATCTCCCGCAGCCGCCCTTCTTGATCCACGATCTTCACACACTCCGGCTCAGAATCCACGATCGCCCGCCCCTGCACCTCACGGTTCCTCAGCTCCATCTCCTCCCTCTTGCGCTCAGAGATGTCCACACACGTGATCAGCGCCCCCGCCCCTCCCGCCACCGCTTGCGGCAGCAGCGTCATCTCCACCCACACCAGCGGCTCGGCCCCCTTGGCACAGGCCTCCAGGCGCACTCCCGCAGAGCTCCGCCCCAGCACCTCTCTCAGCATCCCTCCCCACTTCTCAGCACCGTCATACAAAAGCGCGCACTCCCTCGCAAAGAATTCAAAACAATCCTCTCCCGGCTGCGGCCGCAGCGGGCGGGCGTCCTCTCCCTCCCTCAGCCTCAAGGCCCCCTCCACCGAGTGCACAGCACCATCCGGCCCCGTCATGATGACCAGGCTGCCATCCAGGCGCTGTTCCCGCGCATTCCTCCTGAAATCTGTTAGCCCAGATTTCATGACCCCATGCCTTCCTCAGGCGTTGCCACCCTGCTGTGTGAGGTCATTCTCACCGCTGGGCTGCCCATTTTTGAACATTTCTGACGCCGGAAGACTCTCTGCATGGCGGCACACATGGATGTCCTTCAACGGCCAGAGGCGCTCTGTCCTTGGCGCAGTTTTGCGGCCATAAGCTGCAGATGGGCAATAAGCTATGCGGGAGAGCCATGCCTTTCTTTCCGGCCATCACCCGTTCCGGTCAAGACCAGGTAACAGCCAAATTGCCACAGCTGCTCATTTTAATAAAAACCATCCCGGCCATTTCCACCACGCAGGCTTGCCCACGTCATTAAAAACCAGAAAAATCGCCACGTCCTCTCTCTCCTCGCCTCACAGCCGCGCCGGTTTCAGCAGGGCTTGCCCCACGATGTTGAGCAGCTCCACCATCCCAAATGGCTTGGGCAGAAAATTTTCACCCGCCTTCAGCTCCTTCGCATTGCTCAGGCTCGTCGGCGAATAGCCACACGTAAAGATCACCGGCAGCGTCGGGTCCTCCGTGGCCAGCGCCTTCTCCAGGTCAAAACCGCTCACCCCTCCAGGCAGCTTCACATCGATCAGCGCCAGCCTGATCACAGACGCCTTCTCACGCCAGATCGCCCATGCCTCGTTCGCATCCGCCGCCGTCAGCACCCTGTGCCCCTGGCTCGTCAGCACATACTCCATCACCTGCCGCACAGAGTCCTCATCATCCACCACCAGTATCGTCGAGGCCTCCTCCTCCACCTTCTGCCCCAGCAGCTTTTTGTCGGTCGTCACAGCTGCGCTTGGCGCAGGCACATCCGCAGCAGCACCCGTCGCCACCGGCAGGTAAATCGAAAACTCCGTCCCCACCTCCAGCACACTGCGCGCATCGATCCACCCCCCCTGCATCCGCACCAGCCCCAGCACAAGGATCAGCGCGATGTCTGCGCTCCCTTCCTGGCCCGACGTCAGTTTGGACGCATCAAAAAGCCCCGCCTGCTCCTCAGGCGTCAGCCCCTTCCCCGTGTCCGAAATGCTCATCACCACGTACCTGCCCGGCTTTGCCTCCGCATGCACCTGCCCGGCTGCCGCGGTGTCGGCGATGGAAACCTCCCGCGTCTGGATCATCAGCCGCCCGCCATTCGGCATAGACTCCCGCGCATGGATCAGCAGGTTGAAGATGATCTGCTCCAAAGACGCCTGATCCGCCATCACACTGGGCAGCCCCGGCTGGTGGCTGATCTGGATCACGATCTGCTCTCCCACCGCCTTCTGCAGCACCTCCGCCTGCCCCTCGATGATCTGCGGCAGGTGCATAGGCGCAGGCTGCAGGTATTCACGCCGGTTGAATGACACAAACTGCGATGTCACACCCGCCGCACGCTGCGTCGCGATCAGCAGCTCCTTCAGGATCGTCTCCTGCGGCGCAGCACCACCGCCATTTCTCAGCGCCACATCCAGGTGCCCTTGGATCACCGTCAGGTAATTGTTGAAAAAATGCCCCATCGCTGCCGCAAAGCGCCCCACCGTCTCCAGTCTTTGGTTTTTGCACAGCTGGTCCTCCAGCTGCCGCCTGTGGTCCTGCTCCAGACACAGCCGGTTGCTCACATCCTCAAACTTCGAAGTCATCTCCAGCAGCTGCGCATTCAGGTTCAGGGACCGGTGCGAACTCTGCTGATCCGCCGCATGCCTCGTCGTCAGCGTACGGATCAGCTGCGTGATCTCAAACGGCACCAGCCGAAATTTAAAAACCAAAAGCTGCGGGTTCGCCCCCAGATCAATCGGAATCTGCTCATACGACTCCAGCTGCGACACCGCATGCAGCACCACATGCAGATCTCGCTGCGCCTGCCAAAGGCGCCCGATCAAATGCCGGTAATCTTTGCCATAGAAAATTCGGCCGTCCATGATCACCAGGCTGAATGGCCGGTGCTCCTGCGACGCCGCCTCCACCAGCCCCAGCACTTCCTTCTCATTCCCCGTGCACACCACCTCCGGCGGTGTTGCCACTGCCCTGGCTTTGCTGCCAGACGACACACCGCTCATCATCGCTGCAGAGCTGCCACCATGACTCGAATTCTGCAGGGCATGCGAAATCCGTAAATCCTCCTGCAGAGTACTCTCTTCGGTCACAATCAGAATCCGACTGCAAGTAGTGGCGTTGTGCTGAATTGTATTTAGGTACATGTGCTGAATCTTAAATCCATATTGCTATAAAATTAATAAAAATAGGTTTATTTTAGCAATAGACCGGACTCACCATATCCATCGAATAGCACTGCCAACTCAATCGGTTTAGGCCCAACCTAAATATTGAATCAACATTTAGATGCCTCGCCCGCCGCAATGTGGTTCTTCTAAATAAGCCAACCGCAAATTCAATTTATTATACCGCATGCAACTACTCTCCATGGAACTGGACAAAAACTCGGCTTCCATGCTTCTCCAGGCCCTGCGTCACCAAGTCCAGGAGGAAGATTCTCAGCGCGTTGACCTCGCCCATCTGCTGCACAAAGACATGGCCGGCGGCCTCGTCGCCTGCGCCTCCCTCGGGGAGATGATCCGGCACGAACTCGTCAACGGCGCCAACACCACCAGCATGAGCCGCCTCCTCGGCAGCCTCGACTCCACCTTGAGAAAAACGCTGCAGCTCGTGCGCGACGTGACGGAAAAACAATTCCCCCCCCGTGCTCAAGGCCTTCGGCCTCAATGTCGCCCTCCAGCAGCTCGTACGCAGCATCGGCGAAAACTTCGCTGGCTCCCTCGTCCTCCACATCAGCGGAGACGAGCCCCCCTTCGACCTCGCCAGCCGTCTCAGCCTCTTCCGCATCATGCAGTCCCTCCTCCAGCACTGCGTCCGCTACGCCAACACCTCCTGGGTCGAAGTCACCTGCCACGCCAGCTCGGACAAACTCGAAATCACCATCGATCATGACGGCGGGGACGACATCTGGAAAGATCCCGCCAATGGATCCGAACTCGCCCTCATCGAAGCCAGGTGCGCTCTTCTCGGCGCCACCATGGAAATCATGGGTGCAGGTCCGGGTGGCACCTCCAGAGTCCACCTCCTCACCCACCCCTCTCCAGTCCAGCTCCAGGCATGAGTTTTCACCACAATGCCCCTCACTTTCATGCAATCTCCTCCTCCATTCAACATCCTGATCGTCGACGACCACGCGCTGGTGCGTGAGGCTTTCACCAGCATGCTGAAAGGCGAGTTCCCACAGGCCACCGTCGTCTCCACCGGCAGCTGCGCCGAAGCCATGGTCGAAGCCCGTCTCCACACCTTTGAAATCGCCCTGGTGGACATCGAGCTCGGAGACCGCTCCGGCATGGAGCTCACCACCGAGCTGCGCACCCTCCCCAGCCCGCCCAAAATCATCGCCGTCTCCATGCATCAGGAAGAGACCTTCGTCTCCCGCACCATGCAGCTCGGCGCACGCTCCTACGTCACCAAGGACGCCCCTCCGCACGAGCTCTTCGACGCCATCCGCTGCACCCTCGAAGGACGCAGCTACATCTCACGGGAGCTCGCCCAGAAGTTCGCAGACCGCTCCATCCGCAAAGGCTCCGCCAGCCAGGTGCACGAAAAACTCTCCAACCGTGAGCTCGAAGTGCTCATGCAGCTCGCGCGTGGCAAAAGCCTCAAGCAGGTGGCTCTGGATCTCTCTCTCAGTCCTAGGACCGTCGCCGTGCACAAACACAACCTGTGCCGCAAAACCGGTCTCAAAGGAACTGTCGAGATCCTCAGATACTGCCAGTCCAACGGTCTGGCCTAACTCCTCCCCTCCCAGCCACCATGAAAGCATGCGCACGCTACTCGGTACTCTTCCTGGCTTTATCCGCTATGGCCGCACATGCATCCGAGACGCTCTCGGTCGTCCCTGACTCCGCTCAGGCCCTCGGCATCGTCGGTGGCAGATATGCCAATCTGAGCGACGCCTCCGCCGTGCGCGTCTCTCCGGCCAACATCATGCAGATCAAAAAAACCGAGCTGCTGATCAACGCCGCCATGTGGCATGGCGACATCCGCTTCACTCAAAACGGCGGACAGTCCGTGGACATGAACAGGCCCTGGGTCTATCCCGCCAGCATGTACTTCGTGCAGCCCATCATCGAAGACAGGCTCTCCTTCGGTCTAGGGCTCAGCACCCCCTACGGCATGGCATCCGCCTATCCCAAGGGCATGGCCGCTCCTCTGCGCTACGCACTCCCCTATCTCGCCAACCTCCTCACCGTTGACATCACCCCGGCCTTCGCTGTCAAGATCACGGACAACCTCAGCTTCGCCGTCGGCATGGACATCATGTACGCGGATCTGCAGATGAAGCAGTTCTACCCCTGGGGCTCTCTCATTCCCGGCGCTTCCGAAGGGGACATCCAGCTCCACGGCCAGGGCTGGGGCGTCGGCGCCTACGCAGGCATCAACTGGACCGTCGCCAAAAGACATCGCTTTGCCTTGGTAGGCAGATTGCCTGTGAAAGTACGCTTCCGCGGCGACTTCAAAGCCTCCAACATGCCGCCCGCACTTCTCGGCCTCGGCTTCAGTCAGAACAGCAACTTCAATTCTGACATGACCTTCCCTGGTTCAATCTCAGCAGGTTATGGCTTTGACGTCACAGACCGCTTCACCATCGGCTTTGACTTCAAGTGGTCGCAAAACTCCTCGCACGATGATCTTCCTCTCCTCATCGGCAACAATCAGCCGCTCCTGGGAGGGGCCACCAGCTCCGTCTTCGGCTGGCGCAACTCCATCGACCTCGGCACCGGCATGACCTACAAGCTAAATGAAAACTGGGTCGTTCGTGGCGGCTACATGTATTCTGAAAACTCACAGCCCTCCAGCACCTACAGCCCCATGGTCTGCACCAACGACCGCAGCGTTTTCAGCCTTGGCCTTGGCTGGCGCGGCAGAACTCGCAGCGTCGATGTCACCTACTCATACGTTTACAATCCCACACGCGTGATCAGCGGCTCTTATTCCAACCCCCCGGGCCAGTTTGATGGCAGCTACAAACACCAGTGGCAGGTCTTTGCAGTGAGTGTCACACAACGGTTTTAATTCATAATATAGTGACAACATGTTGAATCCGATTGTATGTCAACCGCACCTCCGAGTGCCCTCCCGAAACATGCTGTCCTCCCTTTTCAGGAGAGCCATGCCGGCTTCCGGGCGCTCATTGCACTAGCAGAGGATCCTTATCATGGAGAACAACGAAAATTCACTTCCGAACATCGCTACCACAGGAGAGCGGCTGAGCTTTATCATCTGCCGCAACAGCCAGGGTGCTGAAGTCAGGGGCACCTTGCACCGGCTTACACGCTACCTCGGAGTCTTTGAAGTTTACAACCCCTACAGCATCGTCCAGCTCTCCGAAGTTCTCAATGACTTCAGGATCATGATGAACGAGCGCGTCGTTTACTCCGGCCGCGCCGTCATCGCCAACTTGGTGAACACCGGCATCATGCTCATCTGCGAGGCCTCCCTCTCGGATGACGGCTGGATCGACATCGACATCCTCTCCCCGGCCCAGAACAAGAGCCGCCTCCTCGCGGACTTTGCCGAATTCCTCAAGGAGACAGAAAAAAACTACCGCGTCGTTCCGGACTTTAAGCTCGTCGTGGCCGACATGCACACCCTCCTCTCCGACCTCCGCCGCTGGATGGAGCAGGTGGAGCTCGGCGTCCGCTCCCTCCCCTCCGGAGACCGCATCCAGGCCGAACGTGAAACAATCAAGCAGCTCGAAGACCCCATCCTTCCCGCCGTGGTCCCTCTTCTCGACCGCTTTGAGCACACTGCGGGCGAGATCACCCAGGAGCAGCAGCCGGTGCATCGCAGCTACATCAAGCGCCAGCTCCACCCTCTCGTGCTCTGCTCCCCCTTCATCTATCGCACCTTCCAGAAACCCCTCGGCTACGCCGGCGACTATGAGATGGTCAGCATGATGCTGCGGGACCCCTACGAGGGCAGCTCCATGTTCGCCAAGATCCTCAACAGGCTCTTCCTCGACACCGCCCCCGTCGTGGCGCACCGCAACCGCATCGTTTACCTCAAGCAGCGCCTGCATGACGAAACCGCACGCATGCACGCCCAGGGCAAGGTCGCGCGCATCTTCAACCTCGGCTGCGGGCCGGCCCAGGAGGTGCAGAACTTCCTCATCGACGACGACCTCTGCGACCACGCCGACTTCCTCCTCCTCGACTTCAACGACGAAACCATCGCCAACACCACGCGCGACCTGGAAAGCCTTCGCGCCAGGCACCGCCGCCGCACCGGCATCAAGCTCGAAAAGCGTTCCGTTCATCAGATTCTCAAGGAATCCTCCCGCACCGGCGCCGGCTTTGAGCCCGCCAGCTACGACGTCGTCTATTGCGCAGGCCTCTTTGACTACCTCTCAGACCGCATCTGCCGCCGCCTGCTGGAAGTGTTTTATGACCTGGTCGCCCCCGGCGGCCTCCTCATCGCCACCAACGTGGACATCTCCAATCCCTCCCGCAACTGGATGGAGTACGTCCTCGAATGGCACCTCGTCTACCGCGACAAGGCCCAGTTCGCCAAGATCGCCCCTGACAAGGCGCCTCCCGAGGCGGTGGACGTCAAGTCAGACCAGACAGGCGTGAACATCTTCCTCGAAGTCCGCAAACCCGCACAATGACCGAAGCGCTGTCAGTTCCGGCGGCCAGTTTGGAGCACTCGTTTGACATCTACGAGCGCCCCATCCGCATCCGCAACTACAAGCTGGGAGCCCTCCTGGCGGGCATCTTCATGCCCGCAGGAGCATCGTTGGACTACTTCATGTACGGCTGGGATCAGGCCCTGGGCTTCTTCCCCGTGCGCATGATCTCCGCAGTGCTCCTCGCCCTGGTCTGGACCTCTCTGCACTACATGCCGGGCACGCGGTACTACCGCAATCTTGGCCTCTCCGTCGCCCTCATCCCCCTGCTCGCCATCTCCTGGATGATCTATGCCAAGGAAGGCGCCATCTCCCCCTACTACGCCGGCCTCAATCTCATCATGCTCGGCTCGGCGCTCCTCCTGCGCTGGACGCTGCAGGACAGCGTTCTCATCTTCGTCCTCACCTTCGTCGCCTACTTGGCGGCCGCCATGCTGCACGGGCCCTTCTCTTTCCACGGCCTCTTCTTCAACAACATCTACTTCCTCTTTGTCACCGGCGTCTTCATCGTGGCCGGCAGCTGGTATTACAACACCATCCGCCTCTCGGAGTTCAAGCTCCGCCATGATCTGGACCTCAACCGCGCGGAGCTGGAGAACAGCAACCAGAAGCTCCGGGAGCTCGACGAGGCCAAGAACCGCTTCTTTGCCAACATCAGCCACGAACTCCGCACACCCCTGACTCTCCTCATCGCCCCCCTGGAAAGCCTCATTCAGCGCACCAATTCCGTCAACCGCCCCCAGGAGGAGCGCGACCTCATGGGCACCATGCATGGCAACGCCATGCGCCTTCTCAAGCTCATCAACGACCTCCTCGACCTCGTCCGCCTCGAATCCGGCCGCGCCAAGGTCCGCGCCCGCCGCGTCAACGTCAATGAGTTCATCAACGGCCTCGCCACCGCCGTCAGCCCCGTGGCCAAGGACAAGCGCATCCAGCTTCATGCCCATGTGGATTCAGAGCTCGGCATCGTGGTCGCAGACCCCGAGAAGCTCGAACGCATCTGCCTCAACCTCCTCTTCAACGCCCTCAAATTCACCGCCGCCAGCGGCCGTGTGAACTTCAGCGCCATGAAGGAGGACAACATGCTCGTCATTGACGTCACCGACACCGGCATGGGCATTCCCCCGGACCAGCTTCCCAACATCTTCAGCCGTTTCTGGCAGGCGGACACCTCCTCCCAGCGCAAGTTCCAGGGCATGGGCATCGGTCTCGCTCTGGTGAAGGAGCTCGTCGAAGTCCAGGGCGGCACCGTCTCCGCCACCAGCGAGGTCGGCAAAGGCACCACCATGTCAGTTCGGCTGCCTCTGCAGCAGAACGAAAGCGTCGTTGTCGAGGACGATGAAGAAGAGGCTCACGACGATCATGGCGAAGAGGCCCCGAAAAACAAAGACTGGATCGCCGACCTCTACCGCCGCGCCGAGCTCTTCCCCGCCATGACCTCCCTGCAGGCCACCCTGCGCCCGGTCGAAACCAGCATCGGTCGCAGCCGCAAGCCCAAGCTCCTCATCGCCGATGACGAGCCTGACATGCTTCGCTTCCTCAAGAGCCAGCTCAGCGCCACCTTTGAAGTGCTCGAAGCTGTCGATGGCCAGCAGGCCGTGGACAAGGCCGTGCAGTTCCTTCCGGACATCATTCTTTCAGACATGATGATGCCTGAAAAAGACGGCCTCCAGGTCTGCCGCGACCTGCGCGAACGCACCTCCACACGCTCCATCCCTGTCGTGCTCCTCACTGCCCGGGCCGATGAAAAGACCAAGCTCGACTGCCTCGCCGCCGGCGCCAGCGACTTCCTCGCCAAACCCTTCTCTCTCACCGAGATCATGGTCCGCCTCAAAAACCTCGTGGACACCCGTCTCTACCAGAAGGAGCTCGTGGTCCAGAAGCAGCAGCTCGAATCCGCTCTTGAGCAGATCAAGGAGACCGAGTCCATGCTCGTGCGCAATGAAAAACTCGCCTCTCTCGGCCGCCTCAGCGCCGGCCTCATCCATGAAATCAACAACCCTCTGAACTACGCACGACAGGGCCTGCACATCATCGCACGCTCCACCAAGCTCCTGCCCGAAGAGGAACGCGCCGACTTCACCGACACTCTCAAAGACGTCGAGGACGGCGTGAACCGCGTCATCCAGATCATCTCCGACCTGCGCGGCTTCACCCGCAACACCAGCCAGCTCAATCACTCCTTCGACCTCAACACCATCGTCAACACCGGCTTGCGCTTCTTCTCCCACATCTGGAAGGAAGGCATCCAGAAGGAGGTGGACATCCCCGAGGAGCTTGAAGTTCGCGGAGACAGCAACCAGTTTGTCCAGGTGCTCATCAACTTCATCCAAAACGCCCTGGATGCCATGGCCACCAAAAAATACCCCGAAGGCGAGACCCCCTGCATCAAGCTCTCCGCCTTCACCCGCAGGGACAAGGTCATCTTCTCCGTCAAGGACAACGGCCCCGGCATCCCGCAGGAGATTCGGGACAAAATTTTCGACCCATTTTTCACGACAAAAGACGTGGGGCAGGGCATGGGTCTCGGGCTTGCCATCTGCAATCGCATCATTGCCGATCACGGCGGGCGCATCGAAGTGCTCAGCCAGCCCGGCGAGTACACCGAGTTCGTCCTCGAGCTTCCAACAACCGCAAGCACACCCAACAACCACGCAGCTGTTTAAAAAGGAACATTCCACATGCAAAACCAATACGACCTCAAACGCTACGCTGTTCTCTATGTCGACGATGAAGAGAAGGCGTTGAAAAACTTCGAGAAGCTCTTTGCTGACGAATTCCGCATCCTCACCGCCAACAACGCGGCGGACGGCCTCAAGCTCATCGAGCAGCACGGGGAGGACATCGGCGTCCTGCTTTCTGACCAGCGCATGCCCGGAGAAAAAGGGGTGCAGCTTCTGGAGCGCGCCCGCCAGCTCCGCCCACGCCTCGTCCGCATGATGGTCACCGCCTACGCGGACTACGATGTCACCGTGGACGCCGTCAACCTCGGCAGCATCTTCCGCTACATCTCCAAGCCCATCGCTCCGGATGATGTGCGCAACACCCTTCACCGCGCCATGGAGTACTACATCCTCCAGCAGGAGCGCGACGGCCTCCTCCAGGAGAAGCTCTCCGTGCTGCAGAACCTCCTCATCACCGATCGCGTGATGGGCTTGGGCGTTGTTGCCGCCGGTCTCAACCAGAACCTCAACCAGCCGCTGCGCGCCGTGCATGCCTTCCTGGACATCACGCCAGGCCGCCTCGGTCAGCAAAACTTTGACCTCGACCGCCTGCGTCAGGCCACCTTCTGGCGCGACTTCCACGCCCACGTGGTCAGCCAGGCCTCCCGCATTGGCGATCTCCTCGGTGATCTCAAAGCCGCCGCCAGTGGCGCACAGTCCGTGGATCCAGCCCAGGCTCTCACTGCCGCAGTCGAACAGCAGCGCGCTGCCTTCGCCGCCAAGGGCATCGAGCTGAAGTATGAATCCGCAGGCGCTCTGCCCACGCTTCAGGCCAGCCCTGCCACTCTGGAAAAGCTGGTTCAGCTGCTCCTCCAGACCGAGCTGACCCAGCTCGCCTCCGGCACCCATGTGGGCCTCACCGCTGCCACGGGCGCGGATGGCGCTCTGACTCTCACCCTGACCGACGACGGCCCCGGTCTGGCCGGCACGGTCTTCCGCTCGGTGTTTGACCCCTTCTTCACTCACACGGACGCAGCCACGGACGCCCCCGGCCTCGCGCTCATGGGGGCCTTCTTCCTGGCCTTCCATCTCGGTGGCAGCATCACCTCCAAGCGCGGCACCAAAGGCCTCCACCTCGAAGTCGTCGTGCCCGCCTCGGCACCGGCTCCAGCGCCCGCTCCGGAAAGCAGCCGCGAGTTCATCACCAACGTGCTCATGAACGACATCCTCTGGGAGCGCCTGCTGCCCAACGGCTGATCGATCTCCTGAAACATCCCCTCCCTTGGAAGGTGCGCAGCGCGCCGTCGTTTACTGACGGCCATGCGCACCTTCTTCTTTTTTCTGCTTCTCCTCTACTCTACTGCTGGGTGTCGTGACAGAACGCATCATTCATGAGCACTCACCCGGAAGTCACAGAACTCACCATTGAGTCGTTTCATGAACAACTTGCTGCTTACCTCAAGCAACATCCAACCTCATCCGAAGGACTTTTGTTTGAGCAGTTCATCGAAAAAGAGGCTCATGACAGGCTTGCAATAACGGATCGCTCGGGGTGGGATTTCGAGACTGCTTTGTTGTTTTTTGATGATCGCGGAACCAGCATCCTCATCCAAAACGCCGGACTGGACTGGCAGTCGATGCTGAAGTGGCTTTACGATTTCAGGAAAACCATGCCTTCGGGATGCATCGTCAATTTCGAGGTATATGACTCAATTCAAGGTTCTCAAATGACCGGTGGGCAACGCATTGGCCGTTGGGTCTTCACACCCGCGCATGCATTCATGCACCGATAAGCTCACGAATCCTCATTGCTCCCTGCACCTTCCCACCTACAGCTGCACCACCATGAACCGACCCACGCTTCACACTCTGGCCCTGTCTCTTCTCACCACCGCTGCGCTGGCTGATGGCGCCTTCTACGGCGATCCCCCGGATGCCACCCATCCCTGGGCCATTCACGACATGAACCGCCCGCAGCCTGTGCGTGTGGAGCCGGGCACTTTCAGCTCGCAGGAAAAGCCGGGCACGCCCCCCTCGGATGCCGTCATTCTTTTCAGCGGCAAACCAGAAGAAATCGAAAAATGGCAGGCGGACAAAACACCTGCCGAGCCCACCAAATGGGAAGTGAAGGACGGCGTGCTGCAGTGTGTGCCGGGCAGCGGCTACGTGCGTACGAAAGAAGAGTTCTCCGACTGCCAGCTCCACATTGAATGGAGCGCACCCTCGAAGGTGGAAGGCAACAGCCAGGGCCGCGGCAACAGCGGCGTCTTCCTCATGGGCCAGGTGGAGGTGCAGGTGCTGGATAATTACAACAACCCCAGCTACCCCGATGGCATGGCCTCCTCTATCTACGGCATCAATCCGCCGATGGCCAACCCGCTGCGTGCGCCCGGCGAATGGCAGGTCTATGACATCGTCTTCCGCCGCCCGATTTTCAAAGACGGCAAGGAAGTCGATCCCGGCTACATCACCGTCTTTGTGAACGGCGTGCTCACGCAGGACCACACTCCGCTGGAAGGCGGCGGCGGTCACATGAAGCGCTCCTCTCCCCGCCCCTTCCCTGACCAGGGCCCGCTCAAGCTGCAGGATCATGGCAACCCCGTGCGCTATCGCAACATCTGGTACCGCCCGCTTCCAAAGCGTGCCATCGACGGCGGCGAAGCCAGCCACATGAGTGAAGCTGCCACCGCTGCGAAGCGTGCGGAAATCGCCAAGGGCATCCGTGAGGCTGCTGCCAAGATGGAAGGCAACGACAAGATGCTGCATCTCTTTGAATCCCTCTGCTACGAAGAGAACGCAGAAGCCCGGAAAGCCGCTCTCGCCTCCTTGGGCGATTTTGTCGGCAAGATCAAAGAAGTGCCCGCCGACAAGATCGAGACCCAGAAAGGCCCGATCATGCAGGTCACAAAGGCGCTGCGCTATCTGACCAAGTTCAAGTTCCTGCCTGAAGACATCTCCGCCAAGAAGGATCTGGAAGCGATCATCAAGGTGGAAGAATGGGAGCCCAAGCCGCAGCCCAAGGGGAAGAAGAAGTAACGAGCTTTATTCTGTCAAAAAGGCCCGGTTCTTTTGGAACCGGGCCTTTTTTATTGCTCTGATTCAGCTGAATCAGACGGCGTCTGCCGCCAGGGCTGCATTGCCAATGATGCCAGCTTCATTGCTGAAGCGGGCGGGCAGGATCTGCAGGCGCTCCCAGACCACGGTGCTGAGCATGCTCTGCACTTTGTTTTTGAGCGGGGTGAAAATCAGATCTCCAGCCTGGGCCACGCCGCCGCCAATCACAAAGGCGTCCGGGTTCAGCAACCAGGCGATGCTGGAGATGGCGGTGCCGAGCCAGTCGGCCACTTCCGCCCAGATCTGCCGAGCGATGTCGTCTCCGGCCTGCGCGGCGTCAGCGATCTTTTTGGGTGTGCAGTCGGCGATGTCTTTCTCGATGCCCGCTTCGGAGTAGCGCAAAACGGCGTGTTCGGCGATCTGCTGGTTGCCGGTGTACTTTTCCAGCGCGCCCAGATTGCCGTAGTGGCCGGCCTTGCCGTTGTAATCAATGCTCATCTGGCCGATCTCTCCGGCCACGAAGCCGCTGCCACGGAACATTTTGCCGTCCAGCACCAGACCGCCGCCGATGCCCGTGCCTAGGGTCATGCCGATGACGTTTTTCAGGCCCCGCGCCGCACCATGGCGAAACTCCGCGTAGGTCATCGCATTCGCATCATTTTCCACCAGCACGGGCAGGCCGGTCTTTTCACCGAGGATTGCCTTGAGCGGTACATGCTTCCAGCCAGGGACATTGGTCAGCTCGTGCACGAAGCCGTGATCAAAATCGACAAGACCGGGAACCCCCACGCCAATGGCGCAGATGGCAGGATAGGTTTTCTGCAGCTTGGCAACACGTGAGGCCATCTCGCCGATCAGCGCGGCGGGGCCGTGGAACTGCGTGGTGGGGATGGGCTCGTCGGTGACGAGGAGTTCATCGCCACGGCACACACCGAGTTTTACAGAGGTGCCGCCGAAGTCGATGCCGATGGAAGTTTTGTCAGATTCAGCCATAACGCGTCCCGCCTCAGAGCGGGGCGCGGAGATTGCCCACCAAACGCAGCCCGTGCAAGGGTAAATCCGGGGGATGGATCGGGTGGCGGCCTATTCGTGCACGTAGGCCCAGTCATTGATGCGTTGCAGCCAACCGCCGTACCCCTTTTGTGGGTAGTTCTGCAGTGGAAAATACAGGAATTCGTCGAAGTTGATGCCTCCAGTTGGGGTGTAAACAACGAGGTGCCAGGGATTTTGAGTGTGTCGCTTTGCCTTGTCTCCGGCGGCGTAGTTATAATCGGGATAGGCCGCCATGCCAGTACCGGGGATAGCGGCCAGAAACTCGGGGACCAAGGCGTCCAAGTCTGGCGGAGGTGCACCATGGCTGCGCTCGTAGTTTTTGATGGCAGAGACGAGAGCGGTGCTGCGCTGTGCGAGCTTGTGAAAGGCAGCGCTGCGAATGTTCCCAGCTAGGCGCAGACCAGCGATGGTGCAGCCCAAAAGAATCAGACATAGCCCGCAATGACGCAGCCTTGGCGACCGTGAATGCCGCGGGATCAACAGCACTGGGCTGGCCAGCAGATAGACCAGAGCCAATAAAGCTGGAAATACGAGCAGGCCCGGCAGCATGATGAGCCAGCGCGTGCCCACCGGCCCTACGATGAGATATTCAGCCAGAGGCCCGATGAGCAAGGGAGAGGCAGCCCAGAGCCAAGATCTTATGTCATGATTCGTCTTGGGTGAAGGCTGCTCAGTAGAAGTTGGCAACACCTCGGTCATGAGGACATCCAATCTGAAATTGAAGAGCCGGTCAAGAATGCAAGTTCCCCACCAAACGCAGCCCGTGCAAGGTCAAATCGGGGTCGGTGGCGATGTCCTCCCCCATGCCGGAGATGATCCATTCGGCGTCTCCGCCGGTGGCGACGACGCGGATATCCGCCCCCCCGAGCTCCTTTTTCAGGGCCTCCAAAATGCCCTTCACCATGCCGCGATAGCCGATGGCGGCACCGGCGAGGATGGCCCCCTCGGTGGACTGGCCGATGGCGGTTTCGGGCTCGCGCAGGTCCACGCTGGGCAGCAGAGCGGTGCGCTCGTGGAGGTAGTCGGTCATCAGACGCAGGCCGGGGGCGATGACACCGCCGATGTAGGATTTGTCGGCCGAGAGGATGTCGAAGGTTACGGCGGTGCCGAAGTCGATCACGATGCCGGGCGCGCCGTGCATGTGAGCGAGTGCGACGGCATTGGCCAGACGGTCGGCGCCGATGGTCTCGGGCTTCGGGTAGCGAATGCCGATGCCCAGGGGCGCGTCATAGCGCAGCTCGATGAGCTGGCTGCCAAACACCTCGCGGAAGGCGGGAAGCACCTTGGGCACCACGCTGCAGATCACGGCGCTGCCAAACTGCCAGCCTTTCACCACCTCACGCACGGCGGCGGGAGAAAGCTCGCGCGTGGGATGCTCGCGGCGCTCCAGAATGTCCTCGCTTGTAGCGAGACCGAATTTGGTGCGCCCGTTGCCGACGTCGATGAGCAGCTGCATGCGGCTCATGGCTTGGCCGGCTCCGCAGGCTTCTGGCCGCCTTCTTTCTGCGGCTCGCCAAAGGTGTGTACTTCAATCATCCCTTCAGGGGCGGTCTTTTTGGCGGCGTCGGGTTCGGCGGGTTTTGCCGGCGTGGTGGCGGCAGCCGTAGTGGCCGTGGTCCCTGGAGCCTGCGGCTCCTCCACGGGCAGGGCCTTGAGCGGGTCTTTGACCACATGCACGCAGGGGTAGAGCATGTTGTAGTTGTGCCTCAGAGCGGCGGGAAAGGCCACACGGCCGGGTTCAGTGACGTTCTCGCGCAGGAGCTTGCCCGCCAGACTGCCGAAGACATCGCTGCCGATCTTGGCGGCCTGGGCCACCGTGCCTCCGACCACCTGCCCTGCGGCACCTGCCGCCTGCTTGCCCGCGCTGCGAAACATGTCGCTGCTGATGCGCTTCTCCTGGATGGAGATGTAGGCCTGCGCGGAGAGCAGCGTGCCCTCCGGGCTGAAGCTCATCTCCAGGCTGGCGTGGTCGTCCGATGAAAACATGCCGCGCACATGATCCACGCGCATGGAGATGAAGATGCCGCCGTCCGGCGAACGCGAGATCTCGGGCTTGAAGCTGCGGTAGTCGCTTTCAGAAAACTTGTACTCCGCCGCCTTCCCTTTCTCCTTGTTCCAGCCGCCAAAGCTCTTGCCAAGAGCATCCAGATCCACCTCCACACCCGCACGGGCGTTGGCGACCAACAGGACGAGCAAAACAAAAGGGCGGAGGTTCATGACCCCGCACAGTGCTGCAAGAAACATTTTTTTCAACTTCGGGGTGCCGCGAACAGTCCCTAGGTCAGACGCCCGGTGATGTAGGCTTCCGTCTGAGGGTCGCGCGGCTTGTTGAAAATGGTCATCGTGTCGTCCTCCTCAATGAGGCGGCCTTTATAGAAGAAGGCGGTGCGGTCGGCGATGCGCTTGGCCTGCTCCATGTTGTGCGTGACGATGATGAAGGTGTACTGGCCCCGCAGCTGGTGGATGAGCTCCTCGATGCGCGCGGTGGCGATGGGGTCGAGCGCAGCGCAGGGCTCGTCCATGAGCAGGATGCGTGGCTGCAGGGCGATGGCGCGGGCGATGCAGAGGCGCTGCTGCTGACCGCCGGAGAGGCCGGTGGCGACCTCGTGGAGGCGGTCTTTCACCTCGTCCCAGAGAGCGGCGGCACGCAGGCTGCGCTCGGCGGCTTCTTCAAGGTCATGGCGATTTTTGACACCGGCCACGCGGAGGCCGTAAACAGCGTTTTCAAAGATGGAGCGCGGGAAGGGATTGTACTTCTGGAAGACCATGCCCACATTGCGACGCAGGTTGATCACGTCCACGTCTGGCGCATAGAGGTCGATGCCGTCGATCTTGATCTTGCCGCTGACGACGCGCGCGGATTCCACGAGATCGTTGATGCGATTGATAGAGCGGAGCAGCGTGCTCTTGCCGCAGCCAGATGGGCCGATGAGGGCGGTGACGTCCTCGCTGCGCATGTTCAGGTCGATGTCGAAGAGCACCTGGTTGTCGCCGTAGGCATAGTTGAACTTCTCCACCTGGATGAGCGGCTCTGTATCGGCGGGAGCTGGAGTTTCGGCGGCCATTTCTCAACTGAAGGTACCGCGCAGGTAGGACTCGGTGAGCCGTTCGCGCGGGTTGGTGAAGAGTTCTTCGGTGGGGGCAAACTCCACGAGCTTGCCCAGGTGCAGGAAGGCGGTGTAGTCCGAGACGCGCACGGCCTGCTGCATGTTGTGAGTGACGATGACGACGGTAAATTCCTTGGCCAGCTGGTGCATCAGCTCCTCGATCTTGAGCGTGGAGATGGGATCGAGAGCGGAGCAGGGCTCGTCCATGAGCAGCACGTCCGGCACGGTGGCGATGGCACGGGCGATGCAGAGGCGCTGCTGCTGACCACCGGAGAGGGCGAGCGCGCTGGTATGCAGGCGGTCTTTGAGATCCTCCCACAGGGCGGCGTGCGTCAGGGAGCGCTCCACGGCCTCGTCGAGCACGCTTTTGTTTTTCTCGCCATGGATGCGGAGGCCGTAGGCGACGTTTTCGTAGATGGTCTTGGGGAAGGGATTGGACTTCTGGAAGACCATGCCGACCTGCTTGCGCAGCTGGGTGAGGTCCACATCGGCATCGTGAATGTTCTTCCCCTTCACGAGCACCTCACCGCGTGTCACACGGGCTCCAGTGACACGGTCGTTCATGCGGTTGATGCAGCGCAGGAGCGTGCTCTTGCCGCAGCCGGAGGGGCCGATGAGGGCGGTGACGCGGTGGTACTCCACCGAGAGATTGATGTCGTGCAGCGCCACGCTGGCCCCATAGGAGAAATCCATGTCGCGCACCTGGACGACAGGCGGCGGGGTGGACTGGGAAGCAGCGGCGGGGGTCATGAGTGGGGCGGTCATTACCAGCGGTACTTGGCGCGCAGCCGTTTGCGCAGCATCACGGAGCTGGCGGCCAGCGAGGCCACCAGGACGAGGAACACAAAGACGGAGCCATACTGGGCACGCTCGGCGTACTCGTTCTGCGGGATCTTGGCGGCCAGGGTGTAGATGTGGTAGGGCAGGGCCTGCACGGACTCGGTGAAGATGCCGAGAAAGCGCGACACGCTCTGCTCCCAGTGGGCAAAGATGGACGCATCTACCGGGAGAGGCGGCATGTCCTTCTGCCAGGGGAGCTTGTCTTTGAAGGCCAGCGCCGCCGTGAACATGATCGGAGCAGTCTCGCCGGCGGCACGAGCGATGCCGAGGATGCTGGAGGTGAGGATGCCGGGCGTGGCAAAGGGCAGCACGCTGTAGCGGATGGTCTGCCAGCGTGTGGCTCCGAGAGCCATGCTCGTCTCACGGAAGCCCTGCGGCACGGCCTGCAGGCACTGCTCGCTGGCAGTGATGATGACGGGCAGGATGACGAAGGCGAGGGTGAAGCCGCCAGAGAGCACGCAGGTGTCCCACCCTTCAAAACTGAGCGTGGTGAAACCCAGCGGGATGGCCAGCACGGAGCGCTCTGCCACCACACTGACGAATTTCGGCGCAGTCAAAACGAAGGCACCAAGACCAAACAAGCCAAACACCACCGAGGGCACCCCGGCGAGGTTCAGGATGGCGAGGCGCACCATTTCGAGGAACTTGCCATGCTTGGCATACTCGCTGAGATAGATGGCACAGGCCACGCCAAGGAAGAGCGCCACGCCGACACTGACGATCACAAGCAGCGCCGTGCCGATGATGGGCCCCAGGATGCCGCCGCCGGAATAAGAGATGGTTTTCTCTGCACGGAAGTTGTCTCCCAGCTGCTTCTTGATGGCGTCGGCGCCGTTCACATCCGTCTCGATGTGGTTTCCCTGCTGGTCCTCGATGACGTGCAGCGTGGCAGGCAGCTCGGTGAGGAACTTGGTGTTCACAAACGGCCACTTGGACTGAAAAGCCACAGGCGCACCTTTGGTGAAGATGTGCAGCATGATGGCCAGCGTGATGAGCACCACGATGTAGCTGCCCACGCGCAGGGCCCAGCGCGCGGCGGTCTCGCGCTTCTGAATGCCGGAGTTGTCTCCGGCGAAGGGATTGTCGTTGGAGGGAGAAGGGGTCATGCCTTGTGGGGTTCAAAGCGGCGGGCCACAGCGCGGGCGCACCAGTTGACCAGCAGAGAGATGGCAAAGAGCACGATGCCGACCATGAAGAGCGCCTGCCAGTGCGAGCTGCCGCGAGAGACCTCGCCAAGCTCCTGCGCAATGATGCCCGTGAGTGTATGGGCAGGATGGAAGATGACGCCGGGACCGGCGCTGAAATCGGGAATGGCGATGCGGTTTCCGGCGACGAGCAGCACGACCATCGTCTCCCCCACCACACGGCCCAGGCCCAGCAGGATGGCGGAGAGGATGCCGGAGATGCCAGCGGGAACGATGACGCGGAAGACGGTCTGCAGCTTGGTGGCGCCGAGCGCGTCGGAGGCGTCAATGTAGGCACGTGGGACGTTGTTCAGCGCGTCTTCAGAAAGGCTGAACATGGTGGGCACGGCCATGAAGGCGAGCAGGCAGCCCGCATTGAACATGTTGAGACGCTCCTGAATGGGGAAGCCCGGCACCCACTGCAGCCAGCTCCATTCGCTGACGTCCTTGATCAGGTTTCCCACCAGCGAGATGCCGATGAAGCCGAGCACCACGGACGGAATGGCCTGGATGAACTCGATGATGGGCTTGATGATTTCCTTTTCCCGGTCGCTGGCAAACTGGTTCGTGTAAATGGCGGCCACCACGCTGACGGGTGTGGCGATGACGATGGCGATGGCGGCGATGACAAGCGAGCCCGTAAGCAGCGGCACAAAGCCAAAGAAGTCCTGCCACGAGCTGTTGGTGATCCACTGCGTGCCAAAGAAGAAGGCGCCGATGACGCTGAAGATGGAGACGGGCTTGTCCCAGCGCCAGCCATCCAGGCGGGCGGCGGCAGCGCGCATTTCGCGGGCGTGCGCAGGGATGTCTGCACGCACTTCATTGATGAGCCTGCGAGCGGCCTCGGTGCCTGCCTCCTGCGGCAGCTCGGCGGCGGCTTTTTCCACCACTCCGGCGTACTTTTCCACCTGCTCCCGCAGCTCGGCGGTGCGCTCGGTGATCTCCTTGGTGCGCTCCTCCATGTTCACGGGTTCGGCCACGGAGGCCTCGGCTTCCTTGGTCAGACTGGCTTTCTCTTCGGCGTCGGTTTCCTTGGCTGCGGCCTCCAGCAGGCGCAGGCGGTTGGTTTCCAGAGCCTCAAACTCCACGGCCTTTTCCTTCGTCTCCAAGGCCTTGGCCTTGAGCTCGTCCAGCACTTCCTGGAGAGGCTCGGTGGCTTCTTCAAACTCCTCCTGGGCTGTGACGAGCGCGGCAAACTTGGTGCGTGCCTCGCGGTCCTTGGCGCTGAACTCCGCCACGAGGGCCTGGAGCAGAGGCGGCATGTCGGTGCTCTCGGGAGTGAGGGCGGCAAACTCCCGCTGCAGCTGCTCGCGCTCTGCCGCAGTGAAAAGGTCCGGATATTCCAGCGACTTGGCGGCGGAGGTGGCAGCCTCTTTTAGCTCACGGCGCAGGACCTCGATCTGATCGGGAGCAGGCGGGGGAGTTTTTTCCAGCGCCTGGGTCAGTGACTCACGCGGGCGGGCGGTTTTGTCCTCCACCTGGCGCTTCAGCTGAAAGGCGGCATCCCGCCGGTCACGGGCGGTCTTGCTCAGTGTTTCAAGGGAAGCGCTGAGAGCCTGGCGCAGGCTGCTGGAGAGCGCCTGGTTCCGCTGCAGGGGCTGGTCGATGATGTCGCAAAACTCCAGCCCGGCCCGGCGGTAGGTCTGCAGCTCGCGCTGGTAGGTGGGCAGGAAATCGACGCCCTCCCGCATGAGGAAGACCATGATGAGCACCAGCACGATGATGGCCACGCTGGCATTGCTGCCGAAGAAGTATTTGATCAGCTTCTGCGGATCGAACCCGAGGATCGTGTGCTTGCGACTCCTGAGCAGCACGCTGCGCAGCGGCGGTCTGCTGGGCGTCTGAGAGCTGTTCATGCGGTGGGGTAAGAGGGGGCAACCGGGGGGCTGAAAGCAAAATCCGGCGGCGAGACACGTCTCTTCCGCCGGACAAGCGAGTCGGTCAATCAACAGTTACTTTGCAATGCTGAGAGGGACAAAGCCGGCCTTGCTGACGATGGCGTCGCCGGCAGGACTGAGGCAGAAGTCGATGAACTCCTTGGTGGTGCCGGCGGGTTCGCCGCTGGTGTAGAGGAAGGTGGGGCGGGAGAGGGGGTAGGACTTCACTGTGGCGGGGTTTGGCAGGGAGCCGGCGATGGAGGCGACCTTGAGGCCTTTGGCACCAGAGTAGGCGTAGCCGACGTAGCCGATGCCGTTGGGATTGGAGCCCACTTCAGCGGCGATCTGCTCATTGCCGGCCATTTTCTGGCTGTTTTTACCGTATTCACGGCCCTTCATGGCGAGGCCGATGAAGTCCTTGTAGGTGCCGGAGGAGGTGTTGCGGGTGTAAACGGAGATGGGGCCGGGGGTGCCGCCCACTTCGCTCCAGTCCTTGATGTCTCCGGCGAAGATCTGCAGGAGCTGCTTTTTGGAGAGATCGGAGACGGGGTTGTTCTTGTTAACCACCACGGAAATCATGTCCCAGGCGACTTCGTATTCGGTGAGAGAGACCCCTTTGCTGCGGCAGAGGGTGCGCTCGTCGGCCTTGACCTTGCGGCTGGACATGCCGATTTCAGCGGTGCCGGAGGCGAGGTTGGTGAAGGCGGTGGAGGAGCCTTCGGCGGCGATGTCAAAGCTGACCTTGCCGCCCTGCTTTTTGAAAGCTTCCGCCAGCTGAGGAACGAGCTTGGCACCGAGGGTGTCCGAGCCGCGAATGCGCAGGGTGGTCTGGGCCTGGAGCGAAATCGCCGCAGCAAAGGTGGCGGCAAGGGTGAGGATGGCGGTCTTCATAGATTGTACGAGGGGGTATGAAACGGAGCGGTTGGCGTGTCTGCCGCGAATAGGGGTGCGGACGGCGCGGATATTGATGCCAGGGGGCGGATGGTCAAAATTCAGACTGTGACGAAACCGTCACAAACAGGTTATGCAGGGCCTAAAGCCCTCTCAAGCGGCTTTTTGAATGTGAATAACCCGCCATCGGTGACGAAAGCGTCACATTAAGCATCTGGAAGGGGTCCAGGGTTACAGGCATGTGACATTTCTCTCTGAGGGGATGTCGTTTCGCCCGGGGAGCCTGTCTCTAACTCACCTGAACACCCGCACATGCGCATCAAACGTTCCCGCCTCTCCCACACACTGGCCGCTCTGGCGGCCGCCATCATCGCGCTGCCGCCGCAGATGCCCGTCATGGCCGGCCCGGCGATGGAAAAGCTCTTCCTCCTCATGAAGGCCAAGGGCACACTGACCCAGGAAGAATACGACATGCTGGTGGCAGCCTCCCGTGAAGAGGACAAGGAGCGGGACAAAGCCGTGGCCGCAGCTGTGGCCGCCACCCCCGCGTCTGCAGCGGCTGCGGGCGCCCCTGCCACACCTGGAGCCAGCCAGCCGGCCAGCACCTCGGCACTGGAAAAACGCCTGGCTGCGGCTGAAAGCAAGGTGGGCAGCCTTGAGAGCGCTCTCAAGAACAGCAACAGTCAGAATGACGCCACGTCTCTGGCAAAACGTCTGTCACAGACCGAAAACAAGGTGGGTAATCTGGAAAGTGCGCTCACCCATACCACCGGGCAGATTGAAGAGATCGCCAAGATCACGGACAACACCTCTCCCTCTACCATGTCCAGCGCCGAGCTGGATTCCATGCTGGCGGAGAAATGGTATGAGCGGTTGAAGCTGAAAGGCTACCTGCAAACTCGCGCTGAGAGTGTGATGCGTGCCGAAGGAGCACCTCTGTTTGTGGCCAATGACCCGTTTGCCAGTTCGCAGGCCAGCCTGGGTCTGAGGCGTGCACGCTTCACCCTGAGCGGGGACATCACTCCTCGCATTTACGTTTTCATCCAGCCGGAGTTCTTTTCGAACATCGGCACCACAAGCGGAACCCAGGCCGTGCTGCAGGCTCGAAATTTCTATACGGACATCTCGCTCGACCCAGCACGTGAGTTCCGTGTGCGTCTCGGTCTCCAGAAGCTGCCCTATGGCTTCCAGACATTGCAGTCCTCCCAAAACCGTCTGGCACTTGAGCGCCCAGAGGCCATCGACTCCGCTGTGGAAAATCAACACGACATGGGCGCCTTCCTGATGTGGGCTCCTTACAAGATCCGTGAGCGGTTCAAAGACCTCGTTAAAATGGGGCTTCGTGGTACAGGCGACTATGGCTTGGTGGCTTTCGGCGCGTATTCAGGTCAGGGAATCAACCGTCCCGACGTGAACGGCATGCCACACTGGATGGGGCGTGTGACGTATCCCTTCGAATTTGACAACGGTCAGTTCTTCGAGCTCAGCGTTCAGGGCTACGCCGGACAGTTTGTGCCAGCCACTGCTGCTATCGCAGGAGTGGGGACACCCACGGTCAGCAACACGAGAGGCCTGGCGGACAGGCGTGTGGCCGTGTCTGCCATCTTGTATCCTCAGCCGTTCGGGCTTGAAACCGAGTGGAACTGGGGCCAGGGCCCGCAGCTGTCCAGCGACATGCGCACCATTACCTCCGCCAGTCTGAGCGGCGGCTATGTCCAGGCTGTTTACCGCCATGTGTTTGCAAGCCAGAAGGAGCTTATTCCTTTCATCCGCTGGCAGACCTACAACGGCGGCCGCAAGTTTGCCACCAACGCCCCGGCAGACAAGGTCAACGAAATTGGCTTCGGCTTCCGCTATATTCCTTACCCCGAGCTGGAGCTGACCACGATGTTCATGCATGGCAACCGCACCAACACGAACGTGGCCCCCTACAGCAACACGAGCTACGACTACCTGGGCATTCAGGCGCAGGTAAATTTCTAAGACCCCATTTTGGTTAAGGTTGAGTTGGGAGGCCGGGCGCATCCGGGAATGCGTCCGGCCTCTTCATTTTCAGCGCGTCGGCACGGGTGGATGAGAAGTTGCTTTGTCTTAAGTCTTCCCTTACTTTAAGGTTTTGACACCCAGCAGCGGACCCATGGAAACTACACTCCAGCAGATTCTCTACGTCGCGGCGGTCGTCGTCTTTGCCTTGGCATGCCGGTCGTATGACAACCGCTTCATCCAGAAGCTGGGCTGGCTGGCCCTTCTTGGGGCCTCCTATCTGGGCGGCTTTTACCTGACGAACACGCATGTGGGCGGCGCCATCTTTGTGGGGGCGTGGTTCATGCTGCCGTGGATGGAGATCGTCTTCCGTGTGCGGCGGCTGCGCTTTCCGATCAAGAGCGAGGTGAAGCACCGCTTTCCGCCCTCGCGCGAGGTCTTCCCCGAGCTCTCCGACCTGAGCAGCGAGGCGGATGACGAGGGCTTTCATGAGGTGGGAGACACGGGCTGGCAGTTCAGCCAGACGGACTACTTCATGCGGCTCTTTTACCATGAGGCGAAGCGCACCCAGGCGGCCATCGCACTGGTGCAGCAGGGGGATTTTGGCTTTCCGTACGTCAGCCTCACCTCGCGGGCCAGCAGCGGCGTGATATTCACCACGACGAACTACCCCTTTGCGGCGACGATGAAGCACTCGCCGAAACAGCGCCTGAACCGCTTCATGCACGCGGGCTCCTTTGCGGAGCTGATGGACCGCCACGAGCGCTTTCTCCAAAGCGAGGGCATCCGCGCCGAAGACCTGGCGCTGCAGGACACCGAATACCTGCACGCCTACATCGAGCGGGACATGAGCATGCAGATCGACCACAACATCACCGCCGGGGTGATCGAGCCCACAGGCAACGGTGAATTTCGCTACTCCTGGCGCGGCTGCATTTTCCTCTACTGGCAGGTGGTGAAGGACATGCTGCGAGTGTGAGGGGCGAAGTCAGCGGCGCATACGTGGCATCATGATCCAGGAGCCGGCTGCGGCTGATTGCGTGCAGCTTCGGCGGCGCGGCGGGCAGCCTCTTCAGCTGCACGGCGGGCCTGCTCTTCGGCCTGACGCTGGGCCATTTCCTGCGCACGCTGTGCAGCCTCCTGCTGCGCCCTCATTTGCTCCTCCGCCTGACGACGGGCCATTTCCTGAGCCTCGCGCTGGGCTTTCATCTGTTCTTCAGCGGCGCGGCGGGCCTGCTCCTCGGCCTGGCGCTGAGCCATCTCCTGAGCGCGCTGGGCGGCCTCCTGCTGCGCCCTCATCTGCTCCTCTGCCTGACGCCGCGCCATCTCCTGAGCCTGGCGCTCGGCTTCGCGCTGGGCTTTCATTTGTTCTTCAGCGACGCGACGAGCCTGTTCTTCTGCCTGGCGCTGGGCCATCTCCTGGGCGCGCTGCGCAGCCTCCTGCTGGGCTTTTCGCTGTTCTTCAGCAACGCGGCGGGCCTGCTCCTCGGCCTGGCGCTGAGCCATCTCCTGCAGCGCCTGACGTTCGGCATCCTGTCTGGCACGCATCTGCTCTTCCATGGCACGGCGTGCGGATTCGGCCTGCTGCATGGCGGCGGCCTCTGCGGCACGGCGCGCTTTTTCCTGTTCGGCAGCGGCCTGCTCAGCGGCCATGCGCTGTTGATTGGCCTGTGCCTCCTGCTGCTGCGCGGCGGCCTGCATGCGGTTCTTTTCGGCTTCAAGAGCCGCGGCTTGTTCGGCGGCGCGTTGTTGCTCGGCTTGGGCACGCTCGTGCATTCCGCGCTGGCGGCGTTGGTTCTCCTCCGCCATCTGGCGCTGCTGACTGACCTGCGCCTCCTGCTGCTGTGCGGCGGCCTGCATACGGTTCTTCTCGGCTTCAAGAGCCGCAGCCTGCTCGGCAGCGCGTTGTTGTTCGGCCTGGGCACGCTCGTGCATTCCGCGCTGACGGCGTTGGTTCTCCTCCGCCATCTGGCGCTGCTGACTGACCTGCGCCTCCTGCTGCTGTGCGGCGGCCTGCATGCGGTTCTTTTCGGCTTCAAGAGCCGCAGCCTGTTCGGCGGTGCGTTGTTGCTCGGCCTGGGCACGCTCGCGCATGCCCTGCTGACGACGATGATTCTCCTCCGCCATCTGGCGCTGCTGACCGGCCTGTGCCTCCTGCTGCTGCGCGGCGGCTTGCATGCGGTTCTTCTCGGCTTCAAGAGCCGCAGCCTGTTCGGCGGCGCGTTGTTGTTCGGCCTGGGCACGCTCGCGCATGCCCTGCTGACGATGCTGGTTCTCCACGGCCATCTGACGCTGCTGACTGGCTTGCGCCTCCTGTTGTGGTGCCACGGCAGGCTCCTGACGTGCTGCCCCATCTGGCCGATGCTCACGCCCGCCCCCCCACGAGCGCTGCGCACGTGCAGCAGCTTGTTGCTGCTCTCTGGAGATGTTTTCGCGGATCTCTGCCGCCGTGTTCTGAGGCACTCCTTGAAAACCACCCACCAGCACAGGGCGCTGCACATGCTCACGGATCTCCGGGCGTGCCACGCGGGCTCCGGGACCCACAGAAGGCAGGTCCACCATGGCCAAGGAGGACTCCGCATGGTGGCGGTTGCGCTGCGGGGAGGGAATCTGGTCTGCCTTCATCGTCTGCACCTGCCGCTGAGGCACCGCATGGCCGCAGGCCTGCTCCATCTGGGTCCTGGGCGGGCCACCCTGCTGCACAAAGGCGTGGTGATGGCCGCTGCGGGGCACGATCTGGGTCACGTTCACGCTCTGGCGGTAGATCGTGGTGCGCTGCGTCACCGGAGCATAGATGCTGACGTAGGTGGGGCTGACAAACTGCGTGATGGGGATGAAGACGTAGCTGGTTGGGCCGAGGCTGTAGCGCGAATCGCAGTCACGATACACGCCATTGCAGGCACCCGGCTCGGGAGGCAGCGGCGCCCAGCCCACGCAGTCGGGGCTCTGCCGCCAGGCCACCCAGCCCGGCGCCCACTCGCTGCCCGGCACCCAGATCCAGCCGAAGCGGGAGATCTCCACCCAGCGGCCGTAGTGGTAGGTGATCCAGCCAAAGGGCTCGTTGGACTGCCAGGCCCAGCCGAAGGTGGACCACGCCCAGCAGCCGTCCCAGTAGGGCCGCCATCCGGCCACTGTGATGGTGGGCTGCCAGCAGTAGCCGTAACCAGCCACCTCCAGCCAGCGCCCGTAGGGTGCCAGATTCTCATAGAAGAGCGAGTAATCGGGTGCCGCCGCAGGCTGCTGCACCACACTGGACGCTGGCGGCGCGGCTGCGGCGCGCTGGCTGATGGCAGCGCTCTGCCGGCGGACGTCATCCGCCTGGGTACGCAGGTCGTCATTCTGCCGTTGCAGAGCATCCAGAGAACTGCGCAGCCCGGCGTTCTCATTTTCCTTGAGAGCCTGCTGCATCTCCGCCAGCCGTTTGTCCATGAGGGCGGTTTTGGTCTCGATCTCTAGCGCCTGGCGCTGCAGGGCATCACGTGCCTCGGCGAGCTGATTGTCTGCGGCGACAGTGGCAGATGAAGGCGGAGATTTGTCACAGCCGGACAGCGCAAGGATGGCTGCGGCGGTGCTCAGGAGGCGGAAACACGGTTGCATGGCTGGATGGAGCTATGACTCCCTCCACCGGGTTTCTATTCAATACCGACGCAGATGCTCTAGCGCCGGCGCTTCACCGCCTGCTGAGTCTGGCGTGTTTTGAGGAGAAAGTCGGCCTCCAGCACACCGCTGAAATGCGTGAGCGGGTAGATGACACTCCTGCGGCCAATGATGCTGCCAGGACTGATGACGCTGTTGCAGCCGATCTCGGCGTAGTCTCCCACGATGGCGCCAAATTTCCTCAGGCCGGTGGGGATGAGCTCGCTGCCGGATTTGACGGTGACCTCCAGGCGGTCCAGCCGCACATTGGAAAGCACCACGCCCGCGCCCAGATGCGCCTTGTGGCCGAGGATGGAGTCTCCCACGTAGTTGTAGTGCGGCACCTCGCAGCCGTCGAAGACCACGCAGTTTTTGAATTCGCAGGAATTTCCGAGCACGCAGCCGTCTCCGATGATGACATTTTCCCGGATGTAGCAGCCGGTGCGGATCTGGCAGTTCCGGCCAATCCACGCAGGGCCTTTGATCACCGCGCCGGGCTCAAGGACGGTGCCTTCATCGATGAACACGTCCTCGCCAATGAAAGCGCCGGGAGGCACCTGCGTGCGGATCTCCCGCTGCAGGCGGAAGTCCAGATAGGACTCGATGCGCGCCAGCGCCGTCCACACAGGCGAGCCATCCGGAAAAAGGATGCCATGCTTCGTATGGGTGAGGTCGAGGTAGTCGCGGGCGGGAAACATCCAGAAAGTTACAGGTTTCAGGTTTAAAGTTTCAAGTTGTCCGCAGGCGTCTGTTCCGGGTGAACTTGAAACCTTAAACTTGAAACTTGTAACTGGTTTACGTCACACCGTCAGAATCTCCTTCTCCTTGGAAACCACATGCTGGTCGATCTCGGCGATCTTCTTGTCGGTCATGGTCTGGATTTCCTTTTCCATGCGGTGAAGGTCGTCTTCGGTGATGTGGCCGTCCTTCTCACCTTTTTTGAGGGCTTCGAGGGCATCGCGACGGGCGGAGCGCACGCGCACGCGGGCGTCTTCACCCAGGCTCTTGCACATCTTCACCATCTGCTCGCGGCGCTCCTGAGAAAGGGCGGGGATGGGCAGGCGGATGACCTTGCCCTCGATGCTGCCATTGAGGCCCAGGCGGGACTCGCGGATGGCGCGGTCGATGTCCTGCAGCGTGGAGGAGTCAAAGGGCTCGATGCGGATGAGGCGTGCATCCGGCGTGGTGATCATGGCGAGCTGCTTCAGCTTCATGTGGCTGCCGTAGCTCATCACGTGCACGTCCATGTTTTCCACCAGAGTGGGTGAGGCCTTGCCGGTGCGCACGGTCGCAAATTCATGGATGGCGTGCTCCACAGCCTTCGTCATGGCCTCGTCGGCCTCCATCATGGTCAATTCAGGGTCCATATCAGTCTTGTGTTAGAATTTGTTCAGCCTTTGGCGTCCACCATGGTGCCGATGTGATCGCCCACGAGCGCACGGCGGATGTTGTCGGGCTCGTTCATGCTGAAGACACCGATGGGCATGTTGTTCTCCATGCAGAGGGAGAAGGCGGTGGAGTCCATGACCTTGAGCTGGCGTGTCAGGCACTCGTGGAAACTCACGCGGTCAAACTTGACGGCGTTCGGGTTCTTGTTGGGATCGGAATCGTAGATGCCATCCACCTTGGTGGCCTTGAGCACGATCTCGGCATTGATCTCGCTGGCGCGCAGCGCAGCAGTGGTGTCAGTGGAGAAAAAGGGGTTGCCAGTGCCTGCGGCAAAGATGACGACGCGGCCCAGCTCCAGGTGGCGCATGGCCTTGCGGCGGACGAAGGGCTCGGCCACATTGTCCATCTTGATGGCGCTCTGCACGCGGGTGGGCACGTCCATGGCCTCCAGCATGCTCTGCACGGCCAGGGAGTTCATCACGGTGGCCAGCATGCCCATGTAGTCGGCGGTGGCGCGCTCCATGCCTTTGTTGCTGGCGGTGATGCCGCGCCAGAAGTTCCCGCCGCCCACGACGAGGGCGATTTCGAGACCCGTCTGGTGCGCCGCCTTGATCTGCGCCGCCATGTCTTCAACGATGGGAGGGGAGATATTCTCCTGACTGCCCGGCTCTCTCAGCGCTTCACCGCTGAGTTTGAGCAGAACGCGACGGAATTTTCGAGGAGCAGTGGAGTCGGCCATGAAAGATCGGAGTTAACTCATAAAGCATGAGCGCAGGGGCCTTGCAAAGCTAATTCTGCATGTCACACATCACCGTACACCATGAAGGAAGACCCGACCATCCCCGCAGACGCACGCTTTGAGACTCGCGCCATTCACTTAGGCCAGGACTACCGCAGCGAAACCGGCGCGGTGATCCCGCCGATCTACATGACGTCCACGTTCGAGAGCGGGAACCCGGGCAGCTTTGACTACACGCGCTCAGGCAACCCGAATTTCCGCAACCTGCAGACCACGCTGGCCAGCCTGGAGAATGCCAAACACTGCACCGTCTTTGCCAGCGGCCTGAGCGCCATCTCCGCCGTGCTCTTCTCCCTCCAATCGGGGGATCTGATCCTTTCCGAGCAGCAGATCTACGGCTGCACCTACCGCATCTTTGAGAAAGTGCTCAAGCGTTTTGGCGTGAAGATCAAGTACGCCAACCTGGCCAATCCAGAGAACTACGACCTCATTACCCAGCTGAAGCCCGCGCTGGTGTGGCTGGAGTCCCCCACCAATCCGCTGCTGAAGGTGCTGGACATCAAGGCGATCAGCGCTGTGGCGCACAAGGCGGGCAGCGTGGTGGCGGTGGACAACACCTTTGCCTCCAGCCTGCTGCAGCAGCCGCTGGACCTGGGAGCCGACCTCTCCCTGCTGAGCACCACCAAGTACACCAACGGCCACAGCGACTGCCTGGGCGGCGCCGTGTGCAGCAACTCCGACGAGTGGCAGGACAAGATGATCTTTGCGCAGAAGGCCATCGGCCTGCAGCCCAGCCCCTTTGATGCCTGGCTCACCTCCCGCGGTGCCAAGACCGAGGCCGTGCGCATGGAGCGCCACTGTTCCAACGCCCTGGAGCTGGCCCAGCGCCTGGAAGGCCGCAAGGGAGTGAAAAGCGTGAAGTACCCCTTCCTGAAAAGCCACCCGCAGTACAAGCTGGCCAAAAAGCAGATGTCCGCCGGTGGCGGCATGCTGCTGGCTGACTTTGGCCTGAGCTACGCGGACACCCTGGCCTTCATCCGCCGCCTGCACCTCTTCACCCAGGCGGAGAGCCTCGGCGGCATCGAAAGCCTCGTCGCCCACCCCGCCAGCATGACCCACGCCTCCATCCCCAAAGACGCCCGCGAAGCCGCCGGCGTGACGGATGGCCTCGTGCGCTTCTCCGTGGGCATCGAGCACGTGGAGGACCTGTGGAAGGACATTGAGGGGGCGCTGAAGAAGAAGTGATCTGCCTCATTCTTGTTTGAGAAGGGAGAATGCAGCGGCTGCATCTCACGCAATCCCGTATTCCCGTTGCTTCACGCCCCGGCGTGAAGAAAAGTGCCCTTCCCCCAATGACCGACCTGTTTACCCATCCTCTCTGCAATGCCGAAGACCTCGGCAAGGCGATCCCCGACCACGAGCTTGGCGTGTCCGTGTGCCTGCCGCTGTGGAAGCATGTGATCGGCTATGAGGAGGGAGATCAGGAAATCGTGTCGAAGTTCAAGTCCGGCTACCCGCGCTTCTGCTGCCCGCCAGCCATCACGCGCTTGTTTGCCGCAGCGGAAAAGGAATTCGCCGCTGCTGGCGAGCGCTGCCTCGTCTTCCCTCGCGTGGTGCATGCGGAACGCTGCATCAAGTTCATCGGCACCGGCCGCGCGGTGGAATGGACGTCGCACAACCTCGGCGTAGCTATCTTTCCAGCAGACAGCTACGTGCAGGCGCGCAAATTCTGGCGCTTCTGCGGTGAGTGCGTGAGCACCCGCCAGGCCTGCGATGCCTTGGGTGAACACAAAAGCGAAGCCACCACCGAGGAAGGCAAAGCCGCCAACCGCACCATCCGCGAACGCATTGCCAAACTGGCCGGACAGCAGCCTGAGGATGTGTTCCTCTTCCCCTCCGGCATGGCGGCAAACTTCGCCGTGCACCGCATGCTCACGCATCTGTTTCCCGGCCGCAAGACGCTACAGCTGGACTTCCCCTACGTGGACGTGCTGAAGCTGCAGCAATTCTTCGGCAGCGGCGCGCACTTTCTGCCCCTGGTGAAAGACAGCGAGTACACTGACCTCAGCGCCCTGCTGCAAAAAGAAGCGGTGGCCGGCATCTTCTGCGAAGCGCCGAGCAATCCGCTGCTGCGCTGCGTGGACTTCGAGCGCCTGCTCTCCATCCGCGCGGCCGCGCAGCCGGGTGTGCCGATCATCGTCGATGACACCATCTCGACCGTGGCGCATGCGAATGCGCACCGTGTGGCCGATGTGGTGACCACGAGCCTGACCAAAAGCTTCTCCGGTGTCGGCGATGTGCTCGCCGGCAGCATCGTCCTGAACCGCAACTCACCGCATCATGCCGCCTTCTCAGCCTTCCTCACCGCGCACGCCGATCACGAGCTCTGGCGCGGCGATGCCGTGGCGCTGGAGCTGAACAGCCGCGACTTCACCGATCGCGCCGCCAAGATGAGCCACAATGCCCAGGCGCTGGCCGAACATCTGCGCACGCACCCGAAGGTGGACCGCGTCTGGCACGCGAGCAGCGAAGGAGGACGCGGCTACGAGCACATCCGCCGCGAGAATGGCGGCTACGGCTGCCTCTTCTCCTTCACGCTGAAAAACCCCGCGCAGACCAGCGCGCCCTTTTACGACGCCCTGCGCGTCTGCAAAGGCCCGAGCCTGGGGACGAACTTCACGCTGGCATGCCCCTACACCCTGCTGGCCCACTACGAGGAGCTCGACTGGGTGGCCACCTGCGGCGTAAGCCGCTGGCTCATCCGTGTGTCCGCCGGCCTGGAGGACACCGCAGAACTGATCGCACGCTTTGATGCGGCGCTGGCCCTGGTGTGATTCCGCGTCACTTCCGCCTGTGCCACCAGTAGCAGAGGAAGTGCCCCAGTCCGCTGAACTTGTACCCGGGGTCCACCCAGCGTTCGATCACGTAGAACGCAAAGTAATACGCCCGGCAGAATCCCCACACGCACAGCGCCAGCAGCAGCGCCGTGCGCCAGCTCCAGTTTTCAATCAAGAGGATGGCGGCTGACATGAGGCCGATGAAAAGAAACAACCAGCCCTTGAGCCACATCGCACGGGTGGATTGGAGATCCTTCATGGCTGAGGTTGGGGCGGCAGGAGTGTCTCTTTGATCTGTTTCGCTTTATCAAGCACTTTGCGGGCTTGTTCGATCTTCGTCGGCGGGGAAGGCGATGATGTCTGCGGTCCCGATGCCTTCGCAGGCTTTCTCATGAACCCCACATAGATCACCAAGAACAGCAGACCCAGAGCGAGCGTGCTGTGCATGCACGAACGTATGAAGAACCGAGTCCGCTCGGGCACTTTTCTCCACCGCGGCATGCCGGGGTAATGCCTGGAGTTTTTGAACAGCCAGACCACTCCGCAAACTAGGTTCTCGATCACATAAAACAACAGCTCGAGGAGCCAGATCGCCAGCTCCGCCAATGCCGACAAAATGTCTCCGACCGCGTCCATGGAGCGGAACCTTAACCGCTGCGCTGCTGAAGTCGAACAATCACTGCCCCCTCCGACGCGCCATAAGAAATTCGGCCACTGCCTAAGAGATCTCCGAGTGGGAAGATTACTTGCAGGCTTTATTTCGGTTTCTATAAAAATTCAGAGCAGGATCTTAACAAAAGAGAATGACAATTGGGAATTTTTTAGTAAAAAAATCAACAATAAGTTTTTATCCTCTTTTGCTTAGGCCCTAAACATAATCTCAGTAGCCATGTTACGAACTCGTCTTTATCGATTCGTCATTCTTGTCACCCTTCTTATTTCACAGCCTGGCCGGGCGGCGGTGGTGGGAGCAATCCAGCAGACCAGCACGGCTTGGTTTTTACACGACTCACCGGCGAGAATCGTGCGCTATGACATGACCGCCCGCCAGTGGCTGGCAGATATTGTGCTGCCCGTGGCACGTGGAACTGCCACCGCTTTTCATGTGGATTCAGACGGAATCTACGTGAGTTATGGAGCCAGTGTTTACCGCTACAATTCCGCAGGAGCAGCTGAAACACAGTTGCTGAACACAGCACAGCCCGTTCAGTCCATCCATTCAGATGGAAATTTGCTCTTCATCAATTACTCCTCGAGCCTCTACGCAAGGTTTGTCAGCCTGAACAAGACAACCAATGCTCAAATAGCGACTTTCGAGAACTATATCGACAGTGTTTATGGTTCATCGATTGCGGTGTCAGCAAACAAGATTTTTGGACGGACTCAGGGCATCAGCCCTTCGGACATCTCATTTGTGAGCTATACAGATGCAGGCACCTTTACAACCGGGGGCGAAAGTCCCTATCATGGAGATTATCCAACAGCTGCCAAGACGTGGGTATTCCCCAACGATGCCAAAGTGGTGGATGATTCGGGCACGGTTTACAGCACAGGCGACCTGACGTATGCCGGAAGTTTTGGCGGCACGATCACAGACCTGAGCTTCTATGGAACGGACATCCCCATCGTTTTGCGAAACAACCAGCTGTCCTCGTTTTCATCCAGCCTGCTGCCAGCGGGAACAAAGTCGTTGGCCTACACTCCTTTTCGCATTTTTGTCGCCTCAAACGATGTTCTCACGTTCACTTTGGACGCGACTGAAGCCACTGGCATCAAAGCGCGCGCAGAACCTTTATCAGATCTGAAGGCTCCCACGCCAGGACAGCCTGTGAGCCCGGCAGGTCTGGCTTTTACTCCAGACTTTGTGTTTCAAGATGTGAACGGCATCATCTGCCTTTTTCACAAAAACACACAAAGCATCTTCCGCTGGAGCCCCGCAACCCAGCAGTACCTGACCACCATTCCATTGGTCGGCATACCCAGCTACGCTGCATACTCACCCGCGCTGCACAGGGTGTATGTGGCTTACCCTTCGGGGCTCGTGAACAAAATAGATCTCAACGACCCAGCTCTGACAGAATCCCCGTTCTACGTGCTTCCGAGCGCCCCTCTCGGGCTTTCGGTGGCCGGCAATTATTTGTTCGCTGTGGATGCCTCCGGCGCATGGAACACCCACTACACCATCAGCCAGAATGGCACGCTGGTGGATTCCGTTGACTGGAACTACTACTCCACCGAATACATTTGGAGCGAGGCAAACCAGAAGATGTATTTCTTCAGGGACGACACTTCGCCCAACGATGTTCTGTGGGAGGAAATCAACGCCAACGGCACAGCCTACCCCGGTGAGGTCACAGGTGGAATCCGCAATAAAATAGACTCTCCTTACCATGGAGAGGACGCCTTTGTGCACCCCATCCGCGTTGCTCCTTCGGGCAGCCTTGTCATCACCGGTACAGGCAAGCTTTATGATGCGCTAACCCTTGTGCGACAAACCAGTGTTTTGCCGAATACCATCACGGATGCTTCATGGCTCGGTGGCGAACTGCGCACCATCCGCACGATCACCAATGTCACTCAGTATCAACAGTGGACGGGCTCCACTTATGCCGCTGGTCTGGTCAAACAATACCCCGGCACCGCCCACAGGCTGATGACCAACGGAACAAGCCAGCACGTTGGCATTTCGATTGCGGCAGATGGCTCACCTTCATTTTACCTCCTGGATTCCAGCTTTGAAATTGTCGCCCCTCCTTCGTTGGCCAAGCCCGCTGGCCTGGCTACGACTGCCGTAAGCTCCACCCAAATCGCCTTTAAATGGACAGATATCTCAGGAGAAACCAGCTATGCCGTGGAGCGCAAAACAGGCCTCGGTGGGAGCTGGGCGCAGGTGGGCAGCACAACCGTCAGTGCCACCACTTTCACCGATTTGGGCGTATCTCAGGGCAATACCTACTTTTACCGCGTCACGGCCGTCAACGGGGGCCTTAGCTCTACGACATCCGATGAACTGGCTGTCTCTGTCACCGCGCCGCCAATTCCATCGCCATTAGTCGCCACCGCCAATTCATCCTCCGCCATCACTGTCAGCTGGCCGAACATCGATTCCGAAACAGGCTACAAACTCGAACGCGGCAGCAGTGCAACAGGACCCTGGACTCAAATTGCCACCCCGGCAACAGATGCGACCACGTATCAGAACACCGGGCTCACACAAAGCACGACGTATTATTTCCGCATTCGATCCACCAACGCTATTGGTGACTCCGGCTACAGCGAAATTGTCACCGCCACGACCCTGCTGGCACCACCCGCAACCCCTTCGATCTTCTATGTGGCCTCTAACTACTACTATCAGGTCGGTCTTGCCTGGACGGATGTCTCCTTTGAAGACACTTATGTTTTGGAAAGATCCCCCACAAGCTCGGGAACATGGGCTGTGCTGGCCACGCTCGCGGCCAACACAATAAGCTTCAATGACACATCCGTAGCTGCCAACACACTGTACTACTACCGGATCAAGGCGGTCAACTCTGCCGGAACCTCCTCATATTATACCATCAGCAATACGACGCCTGCTCCCACCCCTCCCTCAACTCCTTCTATCTCAATGGCGCGCGTGGTGTCCGCCAACCAGCTGCAGATCAGCTGGGGAAATGTTCTCAATGAAACCGGCTACATCATCGAAAGGCGCACTGACGATCCGCTCTCATGGCAGCAGGTGGGAACCGTGACCGCTGATGTGACTGTCTTCAATGACACGACGGTCACGACAGGTATTCAATACTCGTACCGAGTCACGTCCGTGAATGCAGTTGGCCTCTCAACGGCGTCAGCCGAAGTCAAAGGAACCCCGGTGGACCTCGCCTGCATCGCTCAAGATGATTTTGATCCGGGGCTCGACTCCACGGTATGGGCATCGGTCACCAGTGGCGCACCCACCAATGGCGGGGCAGGTTTCCTTGGCAGCAATGCCTTGTGGTTTGGCAGCACCGGAACACGCGCAGCCGCCACAGTGCCGCTTAACATCATCCAGACCGGTTATCTTGAGTTCAAGCTCCGTGCCGGCAATCAAACCGTGGACGGACTGACCTACTGGAACAATTCGGAGACGGGTGAAACCCTGGTGATGGAATACAGCCTGGATGGCACGACGTGGACAACTTTCCAGTCCATAAACACCGTCTATCCCAACTATTCCTCATGGACACCGCTTTTCATCCAGGTGCCGCAAGCTGCTGTGTCCTCGGCAACACGATTCCGGTGGCGACAGCTCTCGAACAGCGGCGGCACCAACGACACCTGGGCTCTGGAGGATCTCTTCATCTACTCTGGCCAGCCGCCTGCACCAGCTACTCCTCCTTTCATCCTCACCAGTCCAAACTCCTCCAGTGACATTGCCGTTTTCTGGTCAGGAGTCACAGGGGCATCTTCTTATGTCGTCGAGCGCACGATGAACGGCAGCAGCTGGACACAGATCGCCACGACCAGTGTCAGCCAGACCTTTTTTACGGATTCCGGGCTGGCTCCAAACACCTGGTATCAATACCGAATTCGTGCGGCAAATGCTGGAGGGGTGTCAGCGCCAAGCTCGACATCGCTGGCCACAACACTCAGCCGTCTTGCCGAATGGAGGCTGCAGAATTATGGCACGACAGCTACTACTGGCAGTGCGGCGAGCACCGCAGCAGGCGTGGATGGCATTCCCAATCTCGCCAAATACGCTTTCAACATGCAGTCTTCAGACGGCATCACACATGTGCAGCCAGGGACCGGAAACCGTGGTCTGCCAACGACGACAGTGAATCCAGCCACCCAGCGCCTGCGAGTCGAGTTCGTCCGGCGCACAGCGTCCAGCACTCCGGGCGTGTCCTACCAAGTTGAATTCTGCAGTGACTTGAGCAGCTTTGCACCAGCAGGGTCCCAGGTTCAGGTCAATGCAATCGACGCCAATTTTGAACGAGTCACCTGGGAAGATAGCGTCAGTTTGAATGATGTGCCCGCCCGCTTCGCACGGGTCAAAATTGTTGAGAGCCCATAATCGCCCCCCCCCCTGATAAGCTGAAATTTACGATTCAGGCATTCAGAATACTCAGGGTTATTTCCTCTCCAGCCTCACATAATCCAGACCCACCATGTAACCCGGCACCGCATCCGCATGCTTGTCGGCAATTGTGAAGGTAAGCTGGTGTTCCCCAGCGCTCAGCTCATGCGTGCCCCAATCGAGTTCATCGCTGTGGATCACCTTGGGGCCGTTGTAACCGTCCCACCCGCTGGCCACGGGTTTGTCATCGAGTGAGACATCGATGATGCCGTAGTCGCGGGCCATCGTCAGTGCAGCTTTGAGAGCGTATTTGCCCTTTTCCTTCACCGGCAGCGCCAGCGCGAGTTTCTGGCCGGGTTTGGCACCGGTCCACCAGAGCTGCGAGGCACCGCTCCACTCGGCACCAAAGCCACCCATGCCCTGCGGCTTCGCATTGCCGCCGGTTTTGTTCAGCACCTTCAGCCCTTCGCCCTCAATCGCTCCGGGGACTGTGGTCGCGCCTTTGGCCGGTCCGGACGCACCGCTTTGAAGGTACTTCACGAGATCAATGACCTGCTCCGGCTTCAGAGCATCGAACAATCCTTCCGGCATCGTGCTCAGCTTCGACACCTCCCGCTTCGCGATGTCCGGCTGCGGCAGAGTAAACTCCACGCCACCCATCATGGCGATGCGCACGGTGGCTGGCGTTTCCTCCTTGATCACACCGCTCATCACACGACCGTCCTTCATGGTGAAGAGGTTGAGCTGGTAGGCCTTGCCAATCACCGCATTGGGATCGAGCACGTTTTCGAGCAGGTAGTTCAGGTCCGCGCGATTGCTGCCCGTGATGTCCGGCCCCACGCTCTGGCCTTCGCCAAAGAGCTTGTGGCACTGCCCGCAGGTCATGGTGAAAAGCATCTTGCCCTTCGCCAGATCCCCCTTCGCCAAAGCCGCAGTCGTCAGCAGCTCCCGATACTTCTTCGTCCGCTCGCCCAGGTCCGCCTTCGGCGCGTTCACATCGCCCCAGGCCGATTTGATCAGCGCGTTGATCTCCTGATCATCAAAAGCCGTGAGCTGGCGCACCAGGAAGGGCGAGAGCGCCGTGGCAGGCACCGCCTTGGCCTCCACGGCTTTGAGCAGCTCTTTGGAGCCTTCTCTTGTCGAAGCGAGCGTGTTGACCGCATCGGGCAGTTCATTGGCAGAAAGCTTCGGCAGCAGCGCCCCGAGCACCTTCGGCGTGCCCGCATCTTTGATCGAGGCCAGCGCCTGAATGCCCTTGCGCCGCAGCGAGGCGGGAGTGCCCTGGTCAGAAACGATCTGTTGCAGGAGCTTCGCCGTCGCCGTGTCCTGAGACTGCAGCAGCACCGCCAGCGCCTTCTCACGTGCAGGCGTGTCCAGCGTAGCAGACCCGAGCTGGCTGCGGAAAGCTTGCAGCGCCTCCGCATCACCAAACAACGCGCTCAGTTCACTGACCATTTTTTCCGCTGTCCCCGAAGCGCCCGTCTTCAGCTTCGCCGCAGTCGCCGCCCAGTCCGCTGGCATGCTCAGCTTGCCCGCACCCCGCGCACTGCTCAGGATCATCCCCAGCGTCGCCTCGCGCTTCGCCGCATCCGGCTCCTTCGTGAGTTCGGAGAGCACCGACGCCCGCCCCGTATCATCCGACGACAGACGGCGATAAATAAACTCCGTCACCTTCGGCAGCTTCGACACTGCAGCCAGCTCCAGCCCCACCTTTGGATCGGCCCCGACAAGGGGCTCGATGCCATACCAGATGAGCAGCGGGATCATCGGATCGTCCTTGTCTTCGCCGTGGGATAGCAGAGAACTGGCGAGGGGGGCTCGATTCGGCAAATAAGAAATCCGTTGCAGACAGGATGCGGCACCACGTCGGACAAGCACTGATGTCTCCTTCATTAGCGCATCTGACAAGGAAGGGACATTTTCCCGCCCATAAAGCTTGCTGCGCTCCTTCGGTGCGTTACGACCGTTTTCAATAAGATAACCGAGAGTTCCATTAAACATCCACTCCTCGTTGGACAGCAGCCTCCAAGCCCACATTCTGACTCGCTCATCTGAATGGAAATAGAGATCGAGGGTTCGGAACTGGATTGGTGGCTGAGATGGGACGTATCCTGCGGCTAACAACCAAAGTCCCCGCAATGATGCGACTGGTTTCTTTGCATCTTTCAGTAGATCCATCGCAAGTTTACTTACTGGCTCGATTGCATTGTTCTTCTTCCGCTGCTCCATCAGCACCCTCCTCGCCATGCGCGACTCCCACTCGTTCCCCGTCTGCACCGCGAGCTTGGCTAGCGCTTCATCACTCTCCTTCGCAAGATCGCCCTTCCACGGCTTCCAGCCGTCGTAGCTGATGCGGTAGATGCGCCCGTTGCTCCGGTCCCAGTTTTCCACCGCATTGCTGCCGCGGTGGCAGATCTGCTGGTCGCTCCAGTCGCTCACATATAAAGCACCGTCAGGCCCCACCTTCTGAGTCACGGGGATGAAATGCATGTCATTGGCACGCATGAAGTCGCTGCCGTGCTTGCCGATGTAGCTGCTGGCGTGCGGGTCCGTGTAGTTGGTCACCAGCCGGTGCCCGTGCAGATTGCCAAAGATGAGCTGATTGCGATACGTCGGCGGGAAAAGGCTGCTCTGATAGATGGCCAGACCGCAGTGCGCATGCCCGCCGCCCAGCGCATTGGTGTCGTCATTCATGATGCCGGCACCGGTGGTCTTGTCGAAGGTCACATCAGGACGCGCGCTGCCCGCATAGTGCGCGTGATCGGCGATGGTCTTGATGTCATCATACGTATACGGATTGAAATGCTGCCCCGCCTGCCGCTGGTAGCGCCCCCCTGGCACAATGTGGTAGAGGTGCGGGATCACGCAGGCGGTTACGAAGAACTCGCCGTACTGGTCATAGTCCAGCCCCCAGGGATTGCTGGTGCCTTCGGCAAAAATTTCGAATTCATGCCTCACCGGGTGATAGCGCCAGATTCCGGCGTTGATGGGCTTGCGCTGATCATCCGGCGTCCCCGGTTTGCCCACCCGGCTGTGCGTGAAGACGCCATGGCATCCATACAGCCAGCCGTCCGGGCCCCAGATAAAACTGTTCAGCGTCTCATGCGTGTCCTGGCTGCCCCACCCATCGAGCAGGGCGTAGGCGGTGAAGTTCAGGCCGGGCACTTGCGGCTGAAGCAAATGATCGATTTGCGCGGTCGTGATTGGCTTTTTGCTCGGCCCCCGCTGGCCACTGGTTACACGAGTAGTATCAGGTATGGGATCGGCGCGATCATCCTTGTCCGCATCCGGAATAAACATCAAATACGGAGCGGCCCCGACCCACACACCGCCAAAGCCCAGCTCGATGCCGCTCACCAGATTCAGCCCCTCGCAGAAAATCTTCTTTGTCTCAAAGACGCCGTCGCCGTCCTTGTCTTCGAGAATCTTGATGCGGTCCTGCCCAGCGCCCACCTCGCGCGGTTTGGGGTAGCTGTTTCCCTCCACCACCCAGATGCGCCCGCGCTCATCAAACGTGAACGCAATCGGCTGCACGAGATCCGGCTCTGCGGCGATCAGTTCTGCCTTGAATCCGCCAGGGAGTTGCAGCGCCTTCAGCGCATCCTGGGGAGACTGGCCTTTGGCATAATCCTTCTGCGCCATGAGCGCCGGTCCGTACATCTTCTTCGGAGTCACGTCCGCCGTGTTCTCCTTGCGCTCCTGCGTGATAATGAAGACACCGGCTTTGTTTCCCACCACGATGTCGGGCAGCTTGTCACCGTTCACATCACCCACCTGCACATCCACACCCACGCCGCTTTCGGCATCAACGAGATGCGGGACGAAATCCACGCCTCCCTTGCCATCGCGCTTGGTTTGATACCAGTAAATGACACGATGCCCGCGCTCATCAGGATCATGCCCGTTGTGCGCCCAGTAGCGCTTGCCCGTGACGATGTCTTTCACTCCATCCCCATCCATGTCCGCCAGGTAGGCCGCATGCGGCTGGGAGAAAACGATGCCATAGTCGTTGTCCTGTGGCTGCTCGCTGGCCAGCATGATGCGCTGCCAGTTCGGCTGATCAGGCGCAGGCTTGTTTTGCAAAAACACCGCCACGCCATAGCGATGTGCCGCGAGGCTGGTGAAGACGTCCTGCGTGCCGTTGCCATCAAAATCATACGCAAACATCTGCGCCCCGCCGCCCACACCGGCGGCGAAGTTGTGCTGCTCCCACGTCGCGGAGCCGGGCTTGTTTTCCCACCAGCGGCGCGCCTCCAGCAGGTCCAGCTTGCCATCGCCATTCACATCTCCCACGCCGAGGCCGTGGGTGAACTTTGCCACCTTCATGTCATCGCTCACCGCCACGAAGGGCCACTTCTCCGTCGGCTTTTCCCAGTTCGGCGCGAACCACCCAAACTTGCCCCCTGTGCTGCACACGATCTCCGGTTTGCCATCCCCCGTGATGTCGGTGAAGACGGGCGACTCATTGTCCACCACATCCGCCACGATGTGCATGGGCCAGGGCTTGTCGTCATTCACGCCGGGGTTCAAATAGAGCCGCGCCTCCTTGCCGGGAAAACCCAGAATCAGGATGTCGTTCTTCTGGTCCGCGTTAAAATCCTGCACGTAGGCGAAGAAGTTGTCCGAGTAGCCATTGATGCTGAAAATCTTTGGCTCGTAGTAGGCGTGCTTCTTTTCAAAAGCCGGCCCCTCCCACCAGAACGGTCCGGCCACCACATCCGACTTGCCGTCGCCATTGATGTCGCCGATGGCGGCACCCTCGGAATAAAAGTCGCCATGCAGTTGCTGGCGCTTCCAGGTGATCTGGGTGGCAGCGTGAACGGTCGTGGCCGCAGCGAAAGCGAGAAGGAGCAGGCGTTTCATGGTTGTGAGAACCAAACGCTATCAGAAACCGGTGCGAGCGGACAAGTTTTGGGAGGAATCGGCCATGCGCGACACTGAGTCCCGAAAAAGCTCACCCCTCGGTGCACGGAGAAACATAGATTCATAAAGCAGGAACTCTGTGCCTCTCCGTGCACTCTGTGGTAGTTCTTTGCTCCTCACTTCATGCCTCCTGCCAGTTTCATTCTCAGCACCGATCCCATTCCCACCACCCCCGCCGAGTTCCAGCCGGGCGAGGGGGCCGAGACTCAGTTTCTCGGCGTCGTGCGCGGCCAGGAGGACGGGCGGGCCATAACGGGCATCGACTACAGCGCCTACCTGCCCATGGCGGAAAAGATGCTCCAGGAGCTGATCGACCGCGGCCAGAGTGAGCACGGCCCGCACCGCGTCTTCATCCAGCACCGCCTCGGCTTCGTGGCAGCAGAGCAGCCCAGCATCGTCATCCGCGTGCACACCAGGCACAGCGCCGAGTCCTTTGACCTCTGCCGCTGGTACCTGAAGGAGATCAAAACCAGCGTGCCCATCTGGAAGAAGCCTGTTTTTGCGCTTTGAAGATTCGTATCCTATTTCAAACTGCCCCTCCCTCCCCATGCCCACGCCCCCCTTTCACTACCAGGAACTCCTCGAACTCGGCACCGACGACACTGAATACCGTCTGCTGACCAAGGAACACGTCTCCGTGCAGAAATTCGGCGAGAAGGAAGTCCTCGTCGTGAATCCCGAGGCGCTCACCCTGCTGGCCAACCAGGCCTTCCACGACATCAATTTCTTCCTCCGCCCCAAGCACCTCAAGCAGGTGGCTGCCATTCTTGATGACCCCGAGGCCAGCGAGAACGACCGCATGGTCGCTCTCACGATGCTCAAAAACGCCGATGTGGCCTCCGCAGGGCTGCTGCCCTTCTGCCAGGACACCGGCACCGCCATCATCATGGGCAAAAAAGGCCAGCAGGTGTGGACCGGCGGCGGGGATGAGGCTGCCCTGTCCAAGGGCGTCTACCTCGCCTACACCGAGAACAACCTGCGCTACTCCCAGAACGCCGCGCTGAACATGTTCGACGAGAAGAACACCGGCACCAACCTGCCTGCTCAGCTCGACCTCTACGCCACCGATGGCGATGCGTACAAGTTCCTCTTTATCGCCAAAGGCGGCGGCTCGGCCAACAAAGCCTACCTGTATCAGGAAACTCGCGCCGTGCTCAATCCGAAGAGCATCGTGAAGTTCCTCAGCGACAAGATGACGAGCCTCGGCACCGCCGCCTGCCCGCCCTACCACCTGACCTTCGTCATCGGCGGCACCTCGGCGGAATCGACGATGAAGCACGTCAAGCTCGCCTCCACCAAGTACTACGACAACCTGCCCACCACCGGCAACGAGCACGGCCGCGCCTTCCGCGATGTGGAGCTGGAGGCCCAGATGCTGCAGGCCGCGCGCGAGTGCGGCATCGGCGCGCAGTTTGGCGGCAAATACTTCGCGCTGGACGTGCGCGTGATCCGCCTGCCCCGCCACGGCGCCTCCCTGCCCATCGGCATCGGCGTCTCCTGCTCGGCCGACCGTCAGGCCAAGGGCAAGATCACCAAGGAGGGCGTCTTCATCGAGAAGCTCGAAACCAACCCGCTCCAGTACATCCCCGAGGAACTGCGCCACCGCAAGGACACCAACGCCGTGCGCATCGACACCAACCGCCCGATGGCCGAGATCCGTGCCGAGCTGAGCAAGTACCCCACCACCACCCGCCTCCTCATCAACGGCCCCATCATCGTCGCCCGCGACATCGCCCACGCGAAGCTCAAGGAGATGATCGATGCCGGCAAGCCCCTGCCCGACTACTTCAAGAACCACCCCGTGTACTACGCCGGTCCCGCCAAGACACCCGCAGGCATGCCCAGCGGCAGCTTTGGCCCCACCACCGCCGGCCGCATGGACAGCTACGTCGATCTCTTCCAGAGCCACGGCGGCAGCATGGTCATGATCGCCAAGGGCAACCGCGGCCAGCAGGTCACCGACGCCTGCAAAAAACACGGCGGCTTCTACCTCGGCAGCATCGGCGGCCCCGCCGCCATCCTCGCCAAGGAAAACATCAAGAAGGTCGAAGTCGTCGAGTTCCCCGAACTCGGCATGGAGGCCATCTGGAAGATCGAAGTCGAAGACTTCCCCGCCTTCATCCTCATCGATGACAAGGGCAACGATTTCTTCCAGACCGTGGGTCCAGGCTGCTCGGTGAAGCATTGAGATCAAATAATGCTGCGAACTGAAGCAATAACTACCTGCTTACACATCGACCTGTCTCAGTTGTGCCCAACTGGGCAATTCCCTATTCTGAAAAAAGCTGTCAAACAGTTGTATTGCCTGCCAGCGGCTTAAGACTTCCGAGGTCCGCACAATCACTGCGCCTTGAGTCATTTCTATTGAAGTGGTTTCCGACACTGTTGGGGTTAATCCCACGACAGAATGTTTGTATGTCTTCCGAGTTTGATCCTCGTATCGCCTGATTTCGACAGTGCATCGTTCCCTTCCGCCTCCACATTGGATATAGTCTCCATTTGGTGCCTCAAGAATATAAAACGAATTTCCTTTTTCGTTCAGGTAGTTGAACGCCTGCGGAAAAGTATATTTAGGCGGCAAAGGAATCGGATCAGTTTTTTCGCAGTAGAAGCGCCATTCATTCATCGGTTTGATTTACCCAAATACTTTCTCGGTGTCATCAAACAAGGTGACTTTCTGAATCACGCGAGCCGGATGCGTTTGTTGGCTTTTCATCAGCGGCGTTTGAGTGTTCATTTGGAGCGATATAAACGTCGTTGGTGGTTGCGGTCGGACAGGCATTTGAAGCCCGTCTGCCTGGCGGATTATGTGCGGGGGAAGCGCCTGGAGGAGAATTTGACAATGAAGGAACTAGCTCAAAAAATTGGAGTTTCGCATGGCGCGCTCAAGTATTGGGAGTTGCACAAATGCCCACCTACTGGGCACAATCGAGAGGTGCTGCTTGAGTACCTAGGATTTGATCCGGAGGCCGAATGCAGGCGATTCCAACCTTAGACAAGTCTGAAATATGGAGTTGGCATTTTTACACCCATGTATAGACGGCAGCCAAGGTAATGGTGGCAGAACTGCTACCTTTTTCGGCATTGATTGAGTCCGCTTGCATATGACGAGTGACCTCCGATGTCCTACCTCTCGGCTGTTCCTTGGCGTGTCTCCGGCAATAGGCGCATGGTATGCCAGATGTGAATTAGTTTCATTGGAAGGTGTTCGAGTCAGTTCTCAAAGTCGAATGCAGTAAAGTTGGTGTGATTACGGTATTTTCATTTGAACACTCTTCATCCGGCTACGAGTCAGACTCATTAAATTTAGCCGTTCTAAACTTCGTCATTTTTTGGATGGTCTTTAGAATCGATTGGCTGTTACAAACCTCATGAATGTTCTGGTGATCGAAGATGAAAAAAAGACTGCCGCATTGCTGGCCGATGTGCTGTCGCAGGCGGGCTTTACTGTTTCCGGTGCGGCGGATGGTGAAGCCGGGCTCAAACAGGCCCTCGGCGGATCGTTTGATGTTCTGATCTGCGACATCATGCTGCCAAAGCTGGACGGCCTTCGCCTCGTGAGTGAGATCCGGCGCCGAGGTTCTGCCACGCCAGTACTGATGCTTTCCGCCCGTGGCGAGGTGGAACAGCGCGTGGAGGGGCTGGACGCCGGGGCAGATGACTACCTGCCAAAGCCTTTTGCGACTTCAGAACTGCTGGCGCGGGTGCGCTCCCTTCTGCGAAGAAAAGGTCTCGCCAAGCCGGCACGGCTTACGGTGGGAGATCTGACCTACGATCCCATCACGCGCGAGACCAGGCGTGCGGGCAGGCGCGTGGAGCTTTCCTCCCGCGAGGCCCTGCTGCTGGAGTGCCTGCTCAAGGCTGACGGCAGTGTGGTGAGCCGCCGGGACATTATCACGGCCGTCTGGGAGTATGACTTCGATCCGGGCACCAATCTGGTGGATGTGTATGTGCGCCGTCTGCGTGAAAAGATCGATCGCGATCACGCCGTTCCGCTGATTCAAACCGTGCGCGGCTTGGGCTACGCCCTCCGCATTCAGCCATGACCCTGCTCAACCGCATTCTCCTGTTTTACACCCTGGCGCTGCTTGGCTCCCTGGGGCTGGTCGGGTACTGGAGCTGGGCTGAATTTCACAACCAAATCGAACGGGTGCGTGAGGGCGGCATTGAGGCGGTGACAAACCAGAACGGTCCGTTTGAAGAGGCGCTGGAGATTGTGATGTATGCCGGTCTGCCTGCGGTGCTTCTCGGTGTCATTGCAGGCGTGTTTCTCATGCGCCGCGCCCTCCGGCCTATTCATGATCTGACTGTGGCGCTTGAAAAGACGGACGTCTCCAATCTGACCGAGCCTGTGGCGCTGAGCGGCAGCGGGGATGAGCTGGACCGCATGGCCGCTGTTTTCAACCGAATGAAAGATCGCCTCGGTGCCAGCTTCACGCAATCGCGTGAGTTCACACTGCATGCCTCGCATGAGCTGAAGACGCCGCTGACGATTCTGCACGGAACCCTGGAGCAGATGCTGACCCCTAATATGAACAGTGACTTGGCGCGTGAAAAAATCGTGTCGATGATCGAGGAAGTGCAGCGCCTTTCGGGAATCGTGGGTCAGCTCAGCTTTCTCGCCCGTGCAGATGCGGGGCAGATGTCGCTCAGCTTGGAGACGCTGGATCTCCATGAACTCGTGCAAGATCTCGCCGAAGAGACGGCCGTCCTAGCCTCCCCCTGCTCCATCAGCGTGGACCTGGCAGAATGCGAGCCGTGTCGGCTCAATGCAGACCGCATGAGAATCCGTCAGCTTTTGCTCAACCTCGCAGACAACGCCGTGAAGCATAACCATGCCGGTGGCTCGGTGGTCATTCGGCTGGTTTATAGAAATGACAGGGCGATTTTCAGCATTGAAAACACCGGCAGCCTGCTCCAGCCAGAGCAGCAAGGCCGCGTGTTTGAGCGCTTTTTCCGTGGAGACACCGCGCACGGCAGCGGCACTGAAGGCAGCGGCCTTGGGCTCAGCATCGCCCAGTCCATTGTTCATGCTCACGGTGGTGAAATATCCTTTACCACATTGGGGGGCAGTAAAACGCGGATTGCGGTCAGCCTACTACCAGCCCTCATCTGAAAGATGAAAGAGCTGTCACTTAAGACTCCAAGAGTGGAATCGATGAGATGTGAGGATTACTGGGGGCGTTAACCACGCCCTGCATGAAGTATCCCTGTATCACCCTGTTCATTTTGTGCTGCCTGCCTGCGTGCAAGCAATTCACCCCCAAACCTCTCTCCGCCACTGCCAGCGAACGCGCCTTCGCCGGGCGCAGACTGAGTGATCCGGGTCTGAAAGCCTTTCTGGCCGAGCACGCGGCAACTAGCGGCGCATGGGATGTGAACAAGCTGGCGCTGACAGCCGCCTACTTTCACCCTGATGTGGCCCTGGCACGCAAAGAAGCCGATGTGGCCGCAGCCGCCATCAAGACGGCCAAGATGCGCCCCAATCCGGTGTTCAGCTACTTGCAGCAGTTTATTGGCAACAGCAGCTTGAGTTCTATTCCTTACACGCCGTGGTTTTTCGGCCCGAACGTCACTTTCCCTATTGAAACCGCAGGCAAACGAGGAAAGCGCACCGCGCAGGCGCTGGCCGCCGCCGAGGCCGCACGCTGGCGTGTGTCGGCACGCGCCTGGGATGCACGCACCCGCGTGCGCACAGCCATGCTCAGCCTGTATGCGGCGCATCAGAACACGACGCTTCTGACAAAAGAGGCGGCCTTGCATGAGGACGCCCTCAACAAACTCCGCGCGCAGGTGGAGGAAGGCGAGGCGGCGATGTTTGAGATCACCCAGGCGCAGCTTGCCCTGAACCGTGCCAAGCTGGCGCTGCATGATGCTGAGAGGCAGGCCGCCACTGCCAGGGAGCAGCTTGCTGGCGCGGTAGGCGTTCCCATCTCCGCACTGAATGCCGCAAGTCTGGATTTTTCAGACTTTGAAAAACTTCCCATCATGCCTGCGACTACCGCACGCCGAAAAGCGCTCACCACACGAGCGGACCTCATGGCTTTGCTGTCAGAATATGCGGCCAGTGAGGCGGCGCTCAGATGGGAGCTGGCAAAGCAGTATCCTGATGTGGGGATCCGCCCCGGCTATGATTTCAACTCCGGCCAGGAACGCTGGCAGCTGGGACTGACGATGGAAATTCCCCTGAACCAAAATCGTGGCCCCATTGCCCAGGCGGAGGCTCGGCGTGAACTGGCTGCTGCGACCTTCGAGGTCCGGCAGGCGGCGGTGATCGCGGAGGTGGGATCTGCTCATGCGGCCTACCAGGCATCGCTTGCCAAGTTGAGCACTGCCTCACGTCTGGCCGATGAGTCCAAGCATTCCAGCGAGATTGCACAAAAGATGGTAGAGGCTGGCGAACTCATTCCCCTTGATCTGGTACGTCGGCGCATCGAGGCCAGCGCGAGCGATCTCGCACTGCAGACCGCACGTGTCGAGGCACAGACAGCGGCAGGCCAGCTCGAAGCAGCGCTCCAGATGCCGCTGCGTCATGTGAAGTAAACCCTTCTCTGAAATGTCGCTTCGTCTGATACCGCTTCTGCTCCTCGCAGCTGCCCACTCGTTGGCAGCCGACAAACCCAATTTGATCTGGGTCATGGCCGATGATCTCGGCTACGGCGATCTTGGCTGCTACGGCCAGCAGGTCATCCAAACACCGCACCTTGACCGCATGGCACGCGAGGGCATGCGCTTTACGCACTTCTACGCCGGGGCCACGGTTTGCGCACCCTCGCGCAGCGTGCTCATGACGGGTCTGCATCATGGCCACACGCGCGTGCGTGGGAATGCAGGGCGGGCACACCCCGTCGCACAGGCATTGCGCGAGAGTGATGTGACAGTGGCAAAGGTGCTGCAACAAGCAGGCTACACCACCGCTCTCATGGGCAAATGGGGCCTAGGCGATGCGGGTGTGGCAGAGAGCGGTCTGCCACTACGCCAGGGCTTCACACGCTTCTTTGGCTACCTCAACCAGCACCACGCGCATAATCACTTCCCTGATTATCTTTGGGATGACACGAGCCAGCGCACGCTACCGAATGTGGTAAAACCTGTCGGTGAGTCTGGCGGCGGCTATGCCACCGAGCCGCGAGTTTATGCGGATGATCTTTTTGCCAAAGAGTCCCTCAAATTCATCGGCGAGAACAAAAGGCGTCCGTTTTTCCTCTACTGGAGCATGGTGGTGCCACACGCCAACAACGAACGCACGCGAGAACTCAGGGACGGCGCGGAGGTTCCCGATTACGCACCATATGCAGCCGAAGACTGGCCCTCCCCGGACAAAGGACAGGCCGCAATGATCACACGGCTTGATGGTTATGTTGGCCACCTGCTGGCCGAAATTCAAAGGCTCGGCATCGCAGAAAACACGCTGGTCATCTTCACCAGCGACAACGGCCCGCACAACGAAAGCAGCCATGACCTTGCCCGCTTCCAGCCCTCCGGCCAGTTCAGCGGTATCAAACGCAGCCTCTATGACGGTGGCATCCGCATTCCTTTGATCGCATGGTGGCCGGGCAAGGTAAAGCCCGGAACAGTGAGCGACCACGTTGCCTATTTCGGCGACTGGTTTGCCACCGCCGCCGAACTCGCGGGAACCACACCGCCCGCCAACCTTGATTCCATCAGCTTCGTGCCGACGCTGTTCGGTCAATCTGATAAACAGCCAAAGCATGACTTCCTCTATTGGGAGTTTCACGAAGGTGGCTTCAAACAAGCCGCACTCTATCAGGGCCGGTGGAAGGGCATTCGCGCTGGCGGACCCGATGCCCCGATTGCCCTTTACGATACGGCACACGACATCGCGGAAAAAACCAACGTCGCCTCAGAGCAGTCGGACATTGCGGAAAAAATCAGTTCCTATCTCAAAACTGCACGCACTGACTCGCCCGACTGGATGCCGCAGTGGAAAACTCAATTGAAGCCCAAAAGTGGCAAGGCCAAGGAATAACAACCCGCATCAACACATGCTCATCATGAAACACATACTCATAAACATGGCCTTTTTTCTTGCGGGAGCAGCCCTTGCCGCAGAGCCGCTACGACTAGTGCAGACTATTCCACTCCCTGCGGTCAAAGGCGGTTTCGACCTCATGGCAGCGGATGTGTCAGGGCAGCGGCTCTTTGTGAACGCAGAGGACAATGGCACCACTGAAGTCATCGACCTCAAAACAGGCAAACTTGCGCACAGCATCAAGAACATGCATGAGCCAAAATGGGTCGTATTCCGTCCTGAGTTGAAAAAACTCTACATCGCCAATGGTAATGGCAAACTACAGGTGCTCGATTCCGATTCATATGTGCCACGCGGCGTGATCGAGTTCAAGGAGAAGGCCAACAATCTCCGCTATGATGCTGACACCGCGCAGCTCTTTGTTGGTGTGGGAAAGAACTTTGGAGCCATCGCGATTGTGGATGCAAAGAGGGACAAGGTGCTTGCTGAAATTCCACTCGCTAATTTCCCGAAGCAGTTTGAGGCCGAAGGAGACTCAATTTTTGTCAACGTGCCGACGGCGAATCACATCGCTGTCATCAGCCGAAGCAAGCAGGCTGTCATTGCGACATGGCCGGTTGCAGAGGCAAAGGAAAACATAGCGATGGGTTTCGACCGAGAACGACACCGCCTTTTTATCGGCTGTGGACCGGGCAAGCTTGTGGTGTTTGATACACAGTCGGGCAAATCCATCACCAGTATCGACATTGCACCGGATTCGGATGGTGTCTCGTTCGATGCCAAGCGGCACCTCATTTATATTTCCTGCGCCGATGGTTCGCTTGATGTCGTGCAACAGATCGACGCAGATCATTACGAGTTCACCTCGCGTATCCCAACAGCCAAAGGTGCGGGCACTTCCATTTTCGTGCCGGAACTTGACCGTTTGTTCCTCGCTGTGCCGCAACGTGACGGCCAGACGGCGGAGATCCGCACCTACTCACCAGTTGAGCCATGAATCAAAACTCTATTTTCCAAATCATGAAACTGTATTCTCTCATCCTCATCCCTTTGCTTTCTACGCCGCTGCTGCGTGCTGAAGAAGAAGCTCCCGTGCAAACCGAGGTTGCCGTGCAGGTCGCACGCGTGGTAAAGACCACGCTGCGCCGCATGCTCACGGCCTATGGCATGATCGAACCGGAACCCAACAGCGTCGGGCGTCCACCTGCTTCTGCCAAGCTGGCTCCGGCGATGGCGGGCATCATTACCGAAATCAACGGTGTCGAAGGACAGCGGGTGAAGAAGGGTGACGTGCTCTTCCGGCTCGACAGCCGCGCCGTCGATTCTGCCGTGGCGAATGCAGAGTCGGCCGTGGCGTTCACCAAAAAGAACAGCGAGCGGCAGCAAAAGCTCATCGGCCTCGAAGGCACCTCAGAGAAACTCCTGCTCGAATCTGAGCAGGCGCTCAACACCGCGCAGACCAATCTGGCTACCGCGAAGGTACATCAGTCTCTCCTTCGCGGGGAAGCACCGCTCGACGGCACGCTCGTTCATTTCGTAGCACGACTGGGCGAGCCTGCGGACATTGTGACGCCATTGGCCGAGATTGTGGATTTGGACCGTCTTGTTGCCACCGTGCATGTACCGCGCAGTGAAGCCGCAGTGGTCAAGGCCGGACAAAAGGCCATGCTGAGTACCGTGAATGCGAGCCAGCCAATCGAAGGCAGTGTGAGTTACATCAGCTCGCTCGTGGACCCGCTGACCGACACCGTTCTGGTGCGGATCATGCTGCCAAAGGGCAGCGGCCAGAGGCCCGGCGCGTTCACCTCCGTGCAAATTGTTGTCGAGGAGCATGTGGACAGGCTCGCCGTGCCGCGTGCCAGTGTTTACACCGATCCATCTGGCAAAAGCACGCTCGCCATCGTCGAAGGCGACACCGCAACGCAGAAAGTGGTAAAGGCTGGTCTCCATGAAGGCGGACTCATTGAGGTGGAAGGCGAGGGCGTGCGTGAAGGCGCTACCGTCGTCACCATCGGTGCGTTTGCCCTGCCGGAGCAGACGAAGGTGCGTATCCTCAACCCTACATCTGAAGCGAAATGAGCGCCGCCCCTACCGCATCCGGCGTCGGTGCTTTCGCCATCCGTCACGCCAAGGCAATTGTGTTCATCACGCTCGCGCTGTGTCTGGCGGGCGCTTACTCCGCGTTGCAGATGCCGTCCTCCATCTTCCCGGAGACGGACTTTCCGCGCATCGTCATTCTCGTGGACAACGGCGTCATGCCTGCGGACGAAATGATGGCGACCATCACGCGGCCCATCGAGGAATCCATGAAGGAGATTCCCGGAGCGCTCACCGTGCGCAGCTCCACCAGCCGTGGCAGCGCGGAGGTGAATGTGTTCTTCGAATGGAGCGCTGACATGGTGCAGGCGGAGCTGTATGTGCTCGGGCGTCTGGCGCAGATTCGCAGCACGCTGCCGCCCACTGCCACCACCACCGTCTGGCGACTTACATTCAATGCCTTCCCTATCATCGGCGTCAGCCTAACCTCCGCCAAACGCGACATCACCGAGCTTTGGGAGACGGCGCGTTATGAGATCAAGCCGCGCTTCCTGCGCATCCCCGGCCTGGCACGGGTGGACCTCGTGGGCGGCAGGCGGCCCGAATACCAGCTCCTCGTCGATCCCATCAAGCTCGCCGCCTGCGGCCTCAGTCTTGACCGTGTGACCCTGGCGCTGATGCAAAACAACCTCATAGCCCCCGCCGGGATGCACCCGGAAAACTACACGCTTTACCTCACCATCGTCGATGGTCGTGCGCGCACGCAGGATGATGTGGCGAACCTCAACATCGCCGTCATCAACGGCCGCCCCGTCGCGGTGAAGGACTTCGCCCAAGTGACCCGCGCTCCCGAGCCGGTCTTCAATGTCGTCACCGCTGAAGGCACGCCCGCCGTGCTGCTCAATCTCCGTGCGCAGCCTCATGGCAGCAGCACGCTCGACATCGCCACCGCGCTTCAGGCGGAGATCGCCGAGCTGCGCAAAGACCTGCCGCCGGACATGAAGATCGCCTTCTTCTATGACCAGTCTTTGCTCGTCAAAGCCTCCGTCGATACCGTGTGGGAGTGTATCGTCATCGGCCTCATCCTCTCCGTGGTGATCATCTTCCTGTTCCTCAAGCAGTGGCGCACCACACTCGTGGCCGTCTTCGTCATTCCTGTCACTGTGCTCATCACGCTCGCGGCGATGAAGCTGGTGGGTCTCAGCTTCAACCTGATGACCCTCGGCGGCATAGCCGCGGCTATCGGTCTCGTCATTGATGACGCTATCGTCGTCGTCGAGGCCATCCACACGCGGCTGATGAGCGGTATGGATCGTCTTGAAGCCATCAAACAGGGTATTGCTGACATCTTCCGCCCGCTTGTTGCCTCCACGCTCACGCCTGTAGTCGTATTCATACCTCTGGCGTTTCTCGATGGCATCTCCGGCGTGTTCTTCCGCTCATTGGCACTGACAATGGTTGTCTCGCTGCTCACCTCCTTGCTGCTCGCCGTCACGCTCACACCTGGCCTCGCTGGCTGGCTGTTGCGCGGACCAAAAGCCGGGACAGCTGCGCATGATGCTCACGCGGAGGAAGGCGGTGCCTTGATGCACCTGTTCATCCGTCTTTATGAAGCCGCCGTTCGGCCAGCACTGCGCTTTTCCTTTATTACCGTGCTCGCCTGCGTTGGAGTCTTGTATGCAGGCTGGATCGTGTATGATCAGCTGGAGAGCGAGTTCCTGCCGGTCATGGATGAAGGAGGCTTCGTGCTTGATTACCACGCCCCTTGGGGCACCGACATCGATGAGGTGAACCGCCAGCTCCTACTCGCGGAAGAAATCATCAAAGCCATCCCCGAGGTGGAAAGCTACTCCCGCCGCACCGGTGCTCGTCTGGCCCTTGCGCTAGCCGATCCACACTTCGGCGATTTCCTCGTGAAGCTCAAACCGGAGCGCCAGCGCCACAGTAGTGAAGTCGTCACCGAGCTGCGCCAGAAACTTCTCGCAGCATTGCCGCGCTTCGAGCTGTCCTTCGCTACTGTGCTGGGCGATCTTGTGGCCGACCTCACCTACGCGCCAAAGCCCATCGAGGTGCGTGTTTATTCCACCGACCTCGACTTCCTGAAACGCAAAGGCCCCGAGATCGAGGCCAAGCTTAAAGAAGTCTCTGGTGTTGTTGACACTTTCGACGGCCTTGCCTACACCGGCCCCACGCTCAATGTCCGCGTGCGTCATCTCGATGCTCAGCGCTTTGGCCTCACCACTAACGACATCGGCGCTGCCGTGAATACCGCCCTTCTCGGACAGATCGCTTCGAGCGTACTCGAAGGCGACCGCGTGGTGAACCTCCGTGTCCGCGTCGATCCCGCCTATGTGAACCTGCGTGAAACGCTGCTCAATCTCCCGCTGCGCTCCGCCACCGTCCCGCAAAGCATGCCTCCACAGGCAGGCGGACACCAGCCTGCCGCCGCAACAACCGCGCCGCTAGTCAAGCT
>APMI01000706.1_pt1 | contig 132519 bp, 121 predicted proteins | sample 667938 | NCBI WGS metagenome assembly APMI01 (sample SAMN01084076, study PRJNA167559) | wastewater metagenome | biome: Wastewater | place: Denmark: Ejby Moelle, Odense | collected 2011-11-28 | reverse complement strand
CACCAACCCTTACCCCCCTTCTACCCTGCTTGCACCGTGATGAGAAACTGATAGGTGGTAAGGCGCCCGGGTAGACAGCCGCCAAACAGGGGCGATGTATGGTAAAGCCTCCATTTGGAAGTCGTGCTGATACAGAGATCTAAAGGGTCGCATCAAAATCACCTCTGGGTTGGAGTGGGCTGTTCCTCACCGAGGCGGTGAACAGTGATGTTAAGAAGGATAGCCCAGGGAACGTGATATATCTAACACGACATCGCCAAAGTATTTTTAGCCCCAATAAATCAAGGGACGGGCCGATAACATCTTCATCAGTGGTGGCGAAAATGTTTCGCCATGGATGCCTGACCGAATGTAAACTAGATTTACTAAATCTAGTTTAATCGTGGAGAACCTGTGATGCAGATTATCAATATCCATGAAGCCAAGACCCATCTCTCCCGTCTGGTTGAACAAGCAGTCCAAGGGGAAGCGTTCATCATTGCCAAAGCAGGCAAACCGCTGGTCAAAGTCATGGCGCTGGCCGCACCGGAAGCTGGGCAACGACTGGGATTTATGGCGGGGCAGATGCGGATGCCGGAGGATTTTGACCGGATGGGAGATGCTGAGATAGAGCAGTTGTTCGGTGGTGTCCTGTGAAATGGCTGCTCGATACCCACGTCCTGCTGTGGGCCGCCGGAAATCCGCAACGCTTATCGACTCAGGCGCACGCTTTGTTGAACGCACCGGAAAATGAGTTATGGTTCAGCGCGGCCAGCCTGTGGGAAATCGCCATTAAAAGCGGCTTGGGGCGGGCAGATTTTCAGGTGGACGCCCGCTTGTTGCGCCGGGGGTTGCTGGATAATGGCTATAGCGAACTACCGATCCGCAGTGAGCATGTGGTTGCCCTGGATCGACTGCCGCCACTGCACAAAGACCCCTTCGACCGGCTGTTGATCGCGCAGGCGCTGGTCGAGGGCATAACACTGCTGACGGCCGATGAGCAAATCGCTCGCTATCCCGCACCAGTACAGAAATTGTAGCGGGAGCAGGTGAGAACCCAAAAGGATGTCCAGCGGGTTCCAATTTCCTTCCATGCGATCAAACACTACTCCCTGGACCTGTTGTGGTGCAACCTGGACACCTAACCCTTGATCCAGCGCTTGACCACGTTGTTTCTGAGCAATCCAACGTGTGCTCGTGCGCAACGATGCCCGCTCCGCCAGAAAACCTCCACTAGAGCCTTTCTGGATTTCCATCGCCGATAGAGTGAGAGCCTTCGTCGAACCGCTGGAGCGGTCAACCCCATTCCCACGCCGGAGCGTGGGAACGAGAAACGGGTGATGCGCCTGGCTCCCATGCTCCAGCGTGGGAGCCTTCGTCCCGCCAAACCGCTGGAGCGGTCAAACTCATTCCCATGCCAGCGTGGGAGCGAGAAAGTGGTCTTCAACATATAGGACCGAATTCCTCAACCGAGTAACCAACCAGCGACAATAAGCGCCGCAATCCTTCGGCCAGTGCATCGTGATCCTTAGCACGCAGCGTCAAGTGGCCCACCTTGCGGCCCGGTCGCGGTGCTTTGCCGTAAGCATGGTAATGTGCGCCCGGCACCGCCAGTACGGCCGCCCGATCCGGTAGCGAACCGATACAATTCAGCATGGCGCACGGCCCCAGCGCCGTCGTAGCGCCCAGCGGCAACCCCGCGATAGCCCGCAAATGATTTTCGAACTGGCTGGTTTCCGCCCCTTCAATCGTCCAGTGTCCAGAGTTATGGACACGCGGCGCCATCTCATTGGCTATCAGACGGCCTTCATGGACGAAAAACTCAATCGCCAGCAAACCAACATAGTGCAACCGCTCCAATAGGCGGCGGGCATAATCCCAGGCTTCCTGTTCGAGTTCCGGCAGTGGGCACGGCGCGCGCGACAAGCGCAAAATACCCCCGCGATGGTGATTTTCCACCAGTGGATAGAACGCCATCTCACCCGTTCGCCCACGCGCCGCCAACACCGACACCTCGCGTTCGAATGGGATAAAACCCTCCAGCAACAGCGGTACGCTGCCCAACGCCTGCCAGGCTGGTTCAATATCTTCAGGGGTGCGCAACACCTGCTGACCCTTGCCGTCGTAGCCCAGGCGTCGCGTTTTCAGCACCGCCGGCAAGTTCACCTTGGCGATGGCTTCCTGCAACTCCTCCAGGCTATCGACCGTCGCGAACACCGGGGTCGGAATATCCATCTCCCAAAACAGCCCTTTTTCGTAGAGTCGATCCTGAGTGGCCCAGAGCACGCCACTCGATGGGTGAACCTTGACCTTTTCCTCCAGGATGCGGGCAGCAGCGGATGGCACGTTTTCAAAATCGAAGGTCACGACCTCGGCCCAGTCGGCCATCGCATTCAGCCGATTTTGGTCGTCGTACTCCCCTTGCAGGAGCGGCGCAACCTGTCCGACGCAGGCATCGGTCGCCGGATCAAGCACCTGAAATTGCAATCCCAAAGAATAACCGGCCAAAACCAACATCCGCGCCAACTGACCACCGCCGACGATACCGATGTTCATCGAGTGAGGCTCCGGGGGTCGGGTTGATCGAGCACTTGCGCGGTTTGGCGAGTACGAAAGCTACGAGCGGCTTCCCGAATGGCGGGATATTTATTGCCGAGCAGTGCGGCAGCCAGCAACGCGGCGTTAATAGCTCCGGCCTTACCAATAGCCAGCGTACCGACCGGAATGCCGCCCGGCATCTGCACGATGGAGAGCAATGAATCCAGGCCATTGAGCGCTTGCGATTGGACGGGTACACCCAGGACCGGCAGGAGGGTCTTTGCGGCTACCATGCCCGGCAAGTGAGCCGCGCCGCCCGCACCGGCAATAATCACTTCCAGGCCGCGCGCCTCGGCGGTTGCGGCGTATTCGAACAGCAGATCGGGGGTACGATGGGCGGAGACCACCCGGATTTCGTGCGGAACACCGAGCGTCTCTAGGGTGTTCGCTGCGTGTTCCAGTGTGCCCCAGTCGGAGGTGGATCCCATGATTAAACCAACCAATGGATTCATACGAGTCGTGTCAAGTCGGAGGTAGCGGTCGTGTTGCGAAAGCGTGTAGCTTACGCCTCAGCGGCACCTCACGGAAAGCGTGCAGCCTCTGCTGGAGCCATTCGGCCAGAGGTTTGCCAGTGGAGATCTGCTATTGTCGGCGGATTGTCCGTCAGATGGGGTTAGCGGCGCCGGTACCAAAATCAGGACTGATCGACCGGCGCGCTGGTGCTTAGGCTTGCAACTGAGCCAACTGGTCGCGCCGCTCCTGCAAGAGCGTCTCGTAAGCACGACCGAGTAAATGTTCGTAAGCGCAATCGCCTTTTTCACCCATCTCTTGCAAGCGAGTCTCGAAAAAAGCGATTTCCTGTCGTAAGAAATCCGCTGCCCGATAATCGGCTACGGGATGACCGAAACCCGCATGGCGGGTGCCCAACATGAGATTGGCATTCATAGGTTCTTCTCCTCAATTCAACCGTCTTGTTATATCCGAGCTTTTAGCCTAAAGGCGCTCGGTTAAAGTCTTATGACATCCCCTGCGAAAAAGGGTTTCGCCTTATAAGGTGCGAAAGCGCATGGAAAGATCGACGGCCCGCACGTCCTTGGTCAAGCTACCCACCGAGATAAAATCCACACCGGTTTCCGCAATCGGTCGCACGGTGGTTAAGTTGACATTGCCCGACGCCTCCAACTTGACGCGCCCAGCGGTTAACTGCACGGCGTCGGCCATCGTTTGCAGGTCGAAATTATCCAGCATCACGATATCCGGCCCGGCCGCTAGCGCTTCCTGCAACTCCGCCAAACTTTCGACTTCCACCTCCACCGTGATGCCCGGATGCAAACGGCGAGCCGCCGCGATGGCAGCGCTAATGGAACCGGCGGCCATGATGTGGTTTTCCTTAATCAACACGGCGTCAAATAAGCCGATACGATGATTCCGGCAGCCCCCACAGCGAACCGCGTATTTCTGGGCCAGACGCAGGCCGGGAAGTGTTTTGCGGGTATCCAGGATGGTGGCGCGGGTACCGGCCACCGCATCGGCGAACTGGCGGGCCAGGGTGGCGGTGCCGGACAGCGCTTGCAAAAAATTGAGCGCGGTGCGTTCACCACTCAGTAAAGCGCGGGCTGGACCGCGTAGCCCGCACAGCAGTTGATCCGGGGTGATCCGGTCGCCGTCAGCGACCCGCCAATCGATGGTCGCGACGGCGGTCAACTGGCGGAATACCGCGTCGAACCAGGCAGTCCCGCACAGGACTGCGTGCTCGCGGCTGATGACGGTCGCTTCGGCCTGGGCCGCTTCCGGGATCAGCGCTGCGGTCAGATCGCCGGAGCCGATATCCTCGGCCAGCGCCAGGGCCACATTGGGGTTAGGGTCAGGCACGGTCATCGCTCAATTCTCCGGAAAGCTGGCGGATAGCTCCCGTCCATGTGCGGGAGATGAGGTTGGGTGATGCGGATTGGGCAGCGCCTTTTTCGCTGTCTCTTTTCGCCGTCTCTGACGAAAGGGCAATAATATTGTAAGGTAAGCGTGGCTACTATACGGAGAAATCCCCTGATGAAAACGACTCTATCCTGTTTGTTCCTGCTGATGCTCAGCGCGCCGGCGTTCGCCGCCGGTGAAGGCGGCGGTATTCGTATCGAAAATGCGCGGCTGCCGGAGATGCCGCCGGCGGCGAAAACGGCCGCTATTTATCTGGATATCGTCAACAGCGGCGCTGCGGATCGGCTGCTCAGCGCCCAGGCGGAAGCAACGGCTAACCAAACCGAATTGCACGCGACCCAGTTTGAAGGCGATATAATGCGAATGCGGAAAATCGAAGCGGTTGACTTGGCCGCTGGCGCCACCACAGCGCTGAAGCCGGGCGGGTTGCACATCATGTTGATCGAATTGAAGCAGCCCTTGCGAGCCAGCCAAAGCGTGCCCTTGGCCTTGCGCTTTGAAAAAGCCGGGACGGTGCAAATCACTGTACCCGTTCTCAAACGCGAGGGAGCCGCCGCTGCTGCGTCGCACGCCGGTCACGGCCAGTGAAACCGGTCACTCCGACTCTGAATCACCACGTTATCGAGTACCGGGCCGCCCGCTCTCCGGCAGCCGTGAATGCTTTATGATCGGCTATGGCCCTTGCAACCGTTTGCCGGCCTCAGAATCGGCGAGGATGTTTCTTCCCATGACGCTCTCCCTGCGCACCGCTGTACTGGTGGCTTCGTTGCTCTTGGGCTGTTCTGTGGCACAAGCCGATGCTGACCCGTTGCCGGTCAGCCCATTTCGGGCACGTTTTGAAGTGTACGGCTCAGGCATTCCGATTGGCGAAGCTGTCATGACCTTGGCCGCGACTGGTCCGGGTACCTATCAGATGCGTTCCGAAGTACGGCCCAACGCCTTGGCCACCTTGTTGGTCTCTGGTCAGATCGACGAACAGGTCAGAGGCGAGATTCGTGCTGAGGTGATTCGCCCGACCCACTACGAACGGCGGATGGAAACGTCCAAGAAAAAACAGACGGTACAATTGCAATTCGACTGGGCGGCCAACCGACTGGAAGCACGCGATAACGAGGCACACGCCTCCTTGCCGCTGACGCCGGGGGTTCTCGATCCGTTGAGTTTGAACTTGCGAGTCATGGCCGATTTACGCCGTGGCCACTTGGCCGATCAGTACAGCTTGGCCGACGAAACCGAAATCAAGAGCTATCAAATCAACAACGAGGGCGAGGAAACGCTGGATACGTCGCTCGGCAAACTGCGGGCCGTGCGTATCAGTCAGTCCAAACCGGGCAAGACCCGGATCACCCGCTTTTGGTTCGCGCCAGACTTGCAGTATTTGCCGGTGCGTATCGCCCAACACAAGGACGGCAAGGAGTTGCTGCGAATGGAAATTCGTGCGCTCGACCGTTGACGCGAACGCTATCGAGCCGTTCCCTTGATACCGCCAGCGCACGGTTCACTCATCGCCCGCAAACCGGGTGACTATCCGCTCTATGCTTTGCTAGCGTTGGCCCTGTTTCTCAGCTTCTTTTACCAGCTTGAGGCAGTGGCTCTGTTCGATTTGGACGAAGGTGCGTTCGGCCAAGCGACCCGTGAGATGTTTTTGCGCGACGATTTCATGTCCACCTATCTCAACGGTCAGCCGCGTTACGACAAGCCGATTCTGAGTTATTGGCTACAGGCCGTCAGTCTGGTTGCGCTCGGCGTCAACGAATTTGCCTTCCGCCTACCCTCAGCGCTGGCAGCCACAGCGTGGACATTGCTGGTCTTTCTGTTCGGGCAGCGGGTGGCTGGTACACGGCAGGGTCTATTGGCGGCCTCTCTGCTGGCCACTTCACTGGCGGTGACGGTGATCGGCAAAGCAGCCACCGCCGATGCGTTGCTTAACCTGCTGTTGGCCGCCAGCTTGATGAGTTTGTATTTATATTTGCGGGAAGGGCACCGGGGTTGGCTCTACGCCAGCGCCGCAACGATGGGCCTGGGCTTTCTGACGAAAGGCCCGGTGGCGGTGGTTATCCCGGCCGGGGTCAGCCTTCTTTATTGCTTCTCACGCGGTGAGTGGCGGGCCTGGTTGCGGCTGATCGCCGATTGGCGGGCGTGGGCGTTCTTCCTGGCCATTGCCTCGCCTTGGTATCTTGCGCAATACCTGCGTGAGGGTGCCGGGTTTTTCTGGGGCTTTTTCGGGGATCACAACGTGGGCCGCTTTCAGCAGCCACTGGAAGGCCATAGCGGCGGTTGGTGGTATTACCTGCCGGTCGTGCTGGTCGGCCTGTTGCCGCATACCACCCTTTTGCTACGGACGCTGGCACGTTCCCGAAACCTCTTCGCTGACGGCCTGGGCCGTTACCTGCTCATCTGGTTCGGCCTGGTGTTCGTGCTGTTTTCGCTGGCGGCCACCAAGCTGCCGCATTATCTGACCTACGGTTATACGGGCCTCTTCCTGCTGATGGCGCGAGAGCTGGACGAGCGGCCCGGCCCGGCTGGCTGGTTGCTGTTGCCGCAACTGCTGTTTCTGGGGTTGTTATTGGCTTTACCTGGACTGGCACAGCTCGCTCTGCCACGGATACGGGATGATCTGGCTCATGCGCAGTTGGCAGGGCTGGTGTTCCCGCTCAGCTACTATGGGTGGCTGCTGGCGAGTGCCGCACTGACCGTTTATTTCATGCGCGAACAGCGACTGGCGCCGGCCTATAAATTGATCATGAGCGGATTGCTGTTGGTTTTCCTGGTGTCTGGGCAGATTCTGCCGTTAGTGGCGCAGGTTCGCCAACAGCCCATCAAGGAAGCCGGTTTGCTCGCCCGCCAGTACCCGCAAGTGCCCTTGGTCATGTGGGGTGTCAATCTGCCCAGCTTTAGTGTTTACAGCGCGCGGATCGTTGACCGGCGGGCGCCTCGACCCGGTGAGGTGGTGCTGACTAAAACCGCACGCTTGTCGGAGCTAGGCCCGCACGAAATGCTTTATCAGCGGCACGGCATCGCCTTGGTGCGCATGAGCAGTGAGAGCGCGGGTCGTTGCGTTGCGGGTGTCTCCGCTTGTCCCAGCAATCCGGGCATTCTGCCGTGATGGCTGCTAACCGCAGTTCGCAGCGCCGCTGGAATTCCTGGCAGTGGGATTTGCCGCTGGCGGCGCTGGCTGGCATGGTGGCGATCCTGCTGTTGGCGGCCGACCGGCCCTTGTTTCTGGGATTTAACCGCTTATCGGCCTATACCGGTGATGGGTTTTGGGCGCATGTGACCATTTTGGGGGATACGCTGATTGCGCTCGCGCTGCTGTTGCCGTTGGCTCGCCGCTGGCCGGAACTGGCATGGAGCGGTTTGCTGGCGGGATTGCTCGCCACGCTATTCGTGCAAGGTTTCAAGCAGGCGCTGCATATACCCCGGCCCGCCTCGCTCTTACCGCTGGATCAGTTTCACGTCATCGGCCAGGCTTTTTTGTCCCGCTCGTTTCCCTCAGGCCATACAGCCACCGTATTTACCTTTGTCGGCGTCCTGATGCTATGGCTGTCGGCCCGGTGGCGACGCTGGCTGGCAGGACCATTATTGCTCTGCGCGGGGCTGGTTGGATTATCGCGGGTGGTCGTCGGCGCACATTGGCCGCTAGATGTGTTAGGCGGGATCGTGGCAGGCTGGCTGGGGGCGGTACTCGGCACCCTTTGGGCACGCCGCTGGTCGTGGGGCATCACGCCGATGGGCCGCCGCTGTTTAACGCTTCTATTGGTGGGATGCGCCCTGACCGGGTTGTTGTATTACCAGACCGGCTATCCGCAAACCGACGGCTGGCGGCGGATTTTGATGGCGCTAGCGTTACTGGGAACGTTGTATCAGATCCGATTGGAGCGGCAGGCGGCGGCGCGCGTCAAGCCCGCAGCGGAGCCGCACTAAGTGGCATTGCAAGCGCGCTGGTTCGTCGGTTTCGGCCTGCTCGCGCTAGTTTTGGTCGGCATCCAGTGGGCGGTCGGGTGGAGCACGTTGTTGGCGCCCTGGCGGGCCATTCCGCCGACCGCCTTGGCGTTTGCGGCGCTGCTGACACTGGGCAGCTATGCGGCGCGGGCGTTGCGGCTGTACGATTACTTCTTGCCTGGTACGCGCGGCGGCTTTGCCGCCTGTCTCAAGCTGACTCTGTTGCATAATCTGCTCAATAATTTCTTACCGATGCGCACCGGCGAGGTATCGTTTCCTGTGCTGATGGCCCGCTATTTTGCGACCCCGCTGGCGACTTCGCTGGCGGCGTTGTTGTGGTTTCGGTTGATGGACTTGCACGCGCTGGCGGCGGTCGCGTTGCTCGCTATCGGTGGCCGGTGGTTGGATGTGGGATGGGCGGGCTTGCTGACGGCCTTTTGGCTGAGTTTGCCCTGGTGGTTATTCCAATTGCGGCCGACACGGGCATTAGCCAAGTTTGGCGAGCGGTTGCCCACCCGCTGGCAGGAGCGGCTGGCTGGTGCGCGTCATGGCTTGCCACAGACGCCGACCGCGTTTTGGCGCGCGTGGTTTTGGACGCAGCTTAACTGGCTGGTGAAATTGGCAGTGTTCGCCTGGATTTTACGCCTGTTCGCCGCGATGCCAGGCGCGGCGGCAGTGATGGGCGCCATCGGCGGGGATTTGACCAGCATCTTGCCGGTCCACGGGATCGCAGGCGCCGGCACCTATGAGGCCGGTGTTGTTGCGGCATTGGCTCCATTTGGCGTTGCACCGACCGCAGCGCTAACGGCCGCCGTCAATCTGCACCTGTTTATGCTTGGCTTATCGCTGGTGGGTGGTGCACTGGCACTCTGGCTCCGGCGCGATCTGCACGCGACGGCGATGCTCCGCCATGGATGAGCACCTGCTGCTGTGGATCAATCAGGGTTGGTCTCACCCCTTCCTCGATGGCTTCTTTTGGTGGGTGTCGCAGCGAGGTTGGTTCGCTTTGCCGCTCGCGGGTTTCTTGCTTTACGATAGTATTCGCCGCTACGGCCCAGCGAGCGGCAAACTGTTTTTGCTGTTGGTCGTGACGGTGGCATGTGGCGATCTACTCGGCGGCGTTCTTAAAGATCTGTTTGATGAGCCACGGCCGTGCCAGGCGATATTCGAGCAATTGCGCGGTTTTGGCGGCCCTTTGGTCGGGCCATGCGGCTCCGATCCCAATGGAATGCCGTCCAACCATGCCATCAATTTCTTTGCCGCCGCTACCTTCGTGGCGTTTGCCACCCCGTGGCGCGGCTGGCGCAGTGGGCTGTTTTTCATCGCGGTCCTGGTGGCGCTGTCGCGGATTTACCTGGGCAAACACTACCCCAGCCAGGTACTGGCAGGTGCGGCCATCGGTGGGTTGATCGGCGGATTGGGCGCTTGGCTGGCCATCCGCTATCAGGCTTTATTTACTGTGACCCGCGCTGTCGCTGGCGATACCTCTGAAGTACCTGCAACCGAGAGTTTCATGAGTCGAATCGATCATCACGCGGCCTTGCCGCCGCACCGCCTGTCGCTGGTGGTGCCGCTTTATAATGAGTTAGATAATGTCGCTCCCCTGCTGGCTGGCATTCATCAAGCACTGGCCGTCTATCCCTACCCGTGGGAGTTGATCGCAGTGGATGATGGCAGCACCGACGGTACTGCCGAACGGCTGTCTGAAGAAGCCAAGCGCTACGGGCCGCATATGCGTGCCTTGATCCTGCAACGTAATTTCGGTCAGACCGCTGCGATGCAGGCGGGTATTGATGCCGCGCGCGGCGACGTGATCGCCACCCTGGACGGGGATTTACAAAACGACCCCTCCGATATTCCCCGCTTGGTTGGGCGCTTGCTGACCGAGGAACTCGATCTGGTGGTCGGCTGGCGGCAACAGCGCCAGGATAATGTTTGGCTGCGCACCATCCCTTCGCGGATTGCCAATCGGCTAATCGGCAATATCACCGGTGTGCGCCTACATGATTACGGTTGCAGCCTCAAGGTCTACCGGTCAGCGGTCATCAAACAGGTGCGGCTGTATGGGGAGATGCACCGTTTTATCCCGGCCTGGATGTCGGTGCGAACCGCACCCAGCCGCATCCGCGAGGAGGTGGTCAATCATCGCGCGCGTGTCCATGGGGAATCGAAATACGGCATCGGCCGCGCCTTCCGCGTCGTCGTGGATTTACTGTCGGTGTATTTCTTTCTGCGCTTTTTGACCCGGCCGGGCCATTTCTTTGGCCGCATCGGCTTGGCCAGCGGCGGCGTGGGTTTATTAATCCTTTTTGACCTGCTGGTACAAAAACTGTTTTTCGCAGCCAACATCGGTACTCGACCCTTGCTGTTGGTCGGTGTCCTTCTGGTCCTGATGGCCGTGCAATTTCTAACGACCGGGGTGTTGAGTGAATTGATCACCCGGACCTATTTGTCTTCCAGCGCTAATTCATCCTATGCCGTGCGTCCGGATAGCGGGCTGGCATTGACGCCCGATGCGGGCTGGCAGATGCCAGATGGCTGAACTGCCCCCCACCGCTGGTGGCGATCTTGCGTTGCCCCGTCACGAGTTGATCTTGTTCGCAGCGCTGGCTATTGCGTTGCCGGTTCTGCGGTTCTTCCTTGCCGAGGTGGTTGGTTTCGATCTGCATTTTGACGAAGCCCAATACTGGGAATGGTCGCAACAACTTGGCTGGAGTTATTACTCGAAAGGCCCGCTGGTCGCCTGGCTGATTGCCCTCAGCACCGCCCTATTCGGTCACGGCGAGTGGCAAATCCGACTGTTTGCCTGGTTGGCCTACGATATTTTTCTGATCTTGCTGTTTTGCTTTGCTCGCCAGTTATGGGAAAACCGCCGGGCGGGCTGGTGGGCCGTGGCGCTGGGATTGACCACGCCACTGTATTTTCCGCTCGGTCAGGTGATGACCACCGACATCTTTCTGTTCGTGTGTTGGACTTGGGGCTTGTGGGCCGTGTGGCGAGCGTTGTACCGAGGCCAGACCAGCGCCTGGTACGAGTTCGGTGCGGCGGTCGGCATCGGCGGTCTGGCCAAGCTAAGTATCGGCTTGCTGCCTTTTTTTGTAGGGCTGGGCCTGTTGTTGGTGCCGGCCTGGCGCCGTGAACTGCGGCGTTGGCCGCCGTGGGGTGGATTGCTGTTAACGGTCTTGTTGCTGACTCCGATCCTTCTTTGGAACGCAGGCCATGATTGGGCGATGCTTCGTCACGAGCGCGGCCATGTGCTCGAAGCCGCGCCTTCCGGTGGTTGGATCGAAAATCTGCGCGATTTACTGGAGTTCCTGGTCGGGCAATGGTTGGTGCTATCGCCTTTAGTCGCCATTGCGCTGTTTCGCGTGTTGGCGCGACTGCCGTGCGCACCGGAGCAGCGGCTGTTATGGGGCCTGTCATTCGCCGTTCTGGCATTTTTTTTCCTCAAGGCGACGGTCAACAAAGTGCAACTAAATTGGCCGGCACCGGCTTACATCGGTTTGCTAGTGTTATTCGCCGGCCACATTGATCGTCTGACCGCCGGTTGGCGACGGTTGGTGGTCGCGGGCATGGCCAGCTCTGTCGTGCTACTAGCCATCACCTTTTTCCCGGCACTGATTGGTTTATCACTGGCCAAGGCGCCGTTTAAGGATTTGCGTCTGTGGGAAAAACCAGTCCAGATCGTTGCCCGGCAAGTGGGCGATGTGCATTTTTTGATGGTGCCCAATTATCATTTGGCGGGAGAAATCGCGTTTTATTGGCCGCAGCGTTTACCAATCTATTTAGTCGCTGAAAGCCGACGGTTTAGCCAGCACGATTTTTGGCCCGGTATTGGCCGTGAAGTGGGTCGCGATGGGGTGTATGTGGCGACCCGTAATGAGATTTCACCCCGCTTGCAGAGTGCATTCACCGCGTGTCATCCCCTGCCTCCAGTACCGGCCCGCGCGGCCGATGGTAGCCTGTTGCGAACCCTTTACGCCTGGCACTGTACCGGCTATCGGCCGGTCGCCTGGCCGGCCCCCAATAGCTATTGAATCCATCCTGTCCACAGAGTTGAGCGCCATGACCGAAGCCACCGATTGCGTCTTCTGCAAGATCGTCCAGGGTAAAATTCCGTCCGTTAAGGTTGCCGAGGATGCGCAGACCTTGATCTTCATGGATATCCAGCCGGCCAGTCCTGGCCATACGCTGGTGATTCCCAAGACCCACGCCGCCAACCTGATGGAGATTACTGAGGCTGATCTTTTCGCGGTGACGAAGACAGTCCAGCGCCTCGCCCGTGCGATCCGGTCAGCACTGGCACCGGACGGTATCCGCATCGTCCAAACCAATGGCGCCGCCGCTGGCCAGACGGTGCTGCACTATCATGTTCATCTCATCCCGATGCAGGAAGGCCAGCGCATCGGCACCCATGGGCGAGCACCCGCTAAGTCTGAGGAACTGAAGGCACTGGCTGAGCGGATACGTGATGCCTTGGGCGCTTAATTGCGATACAGACGGCTTTCTCACGCCTTTGTCTGGTATAGAGTAGGGATGCTGGAAGAACACAGCAGAAACATCTGCTAGTTGTAGGCTATGATTGGCAAGTGTCACACCCCAAAACCAGATTGTTTAATGCGCAACACTGTGAAGATAGGAGCCGGTACTGTAAGCTTGGCTGATCGCTTACGCTACCGGTCACTCGCACCGGTGCGCCAGAACTGGTATCGGTTTTAACCCGTTTTCTCGCTAATGAGTTTTTGAATCCATGCGGTTGCACATTCTCTCCGACCCGCATATCAATGTCAGTCCGCTCGCAACGCCACAGACTGATGCCGATGTGGTGATTCTGGCAGGAGACATCGCACGTCCTCAAGAAGCGATTGCTTGGGCAACTACTTTCGCGCAGCCAGTCATTTACGTGGCGGGTAACCACGAGTTTTATGGCGGCAGCCTCAATGGCACCATGCGGGAATTGAAACGCCTGACCGAAAATACCAGCATCCAGATCCTGGATTGCGACGAAACCGAGATCGGGGGAGTACGGTTTCTGGGCGCAACTCTGTGGAGTGATTTCAAGCTGTTCGGTGTGGGTGAACAGTGCGAATGGGCGATGGCGCAAGCGCTGGTTTTCGTGCGTGATTTCAGCCGGATCGATACCGATGAGGTGGGTGGCCAGCCATTTTCACCTACCGACGCGATTGATCTGTTCGAGCGTCATTCCGCGTGGTTGCAAGCTAAGTTGGCTGAGCCATTTGCCGGGCCAACGGTGGTGATCACCCATCATGCCCCCTCGCCGAAAAGTCTCCACCCTCGCTTCGCTACAGCGCCATTGAGTGCGTGCTTTGTCTCCGATCTGGAGTACTTGATGGGCAAAGAGCGCGTCGTGTTATGGGTCCACGGCCATACCCATGATAGCTTCGACTACACTGTGAAAGGGACTCGCGTACTTTGCAATCCGCGCGGCTATGCCAGAGAAGGGAAGAACGAAAACGCCGCCTTCGATCCAGAGTTGATCGCTGATATCGCTTAGAGTCCGTCCCTAAACATATCGAATGAAAATAATACCTTATCATGGAAAGGTGTGGGGGCATCCAGAAAAAGAAGCGATATGGATGGTCGAGAATCGGCGGCGGTATAACCGCGATACGCTGCGCTATCCAAGCGATCTGATGCCAGAAGAGTGGGGGCTGGGCGAACCGCTGATTCGCCCAGCCAAGCCGGGAGGCAACCGCCGGCGGGTAAATGTACGCGAGGTGATGAACGGGATTTTGCATGTCCTCTCGGCGGGCTGCCCCTATAGGTTTCTCTCTTTGGTCAGAAAAATCATCCTGCTTGCTATCTCTCGGCATCAAGGCAAGCGCTTACAATGAGGAAAATTGAACTTAGGATGGCGTGCGTTGGAGCTGAGAGGCCGGTTAAAGGGTCAGGACAAGCAGTAGGTCTTGATCTTAAAGAGCGCCCCAGGGCGCTCTTTTTTTGCTCTCGACCAAGGCAACGGATTTTATCGGGATTCGGTTGCCCCTATCTGGCGGTTGCGACTCGCTAGTCGAAACCGTAACATCTCTTTTTTCATGGAGAATCGCCGCTTGGCCCCTCCTCGCCATCCCATCAAGCAAACTTTTTGCCCGAAAACGGAAACCGAATCTCATGCGCAGTCACTATTGCGGCCAAGTCACCGACGCCCTGCTCGATCAAGATGTTACGCTCTGCGGTTGGGCGCATCGCCGCCGTGACCATGGGGGTGTCATCTTCGTCGATTTGCGTGATCGCGAGGGGTTGGTGCAGGCGGTGATCGACCCCGACGTGCCGGAAGCCTTCAGCAATGCCGAGCGGGTTCGCAATGAATATGTACTGCGGGTGGTTGGGCGGGTACGGCGCCGGCCGGCCGGTACGGAAAACCCGAATCTGCCCACGGGTGCGGTCGAAGTTTTGGTCCGTGACCTGGAGATTCTGAACCGCTCGGAACCGTTGCCGTTTCAATTGGATGATGATGACACCTCGGAGGAGGTGCGGCTGCGCTACCGCTATCTCGACCTACGCCGGCCGGTGATGCAAGAGCGGCTGCGGCTTCGTACTCGCACAATCAGTGCGCTACGCGGTTTTCTGGACGAGCACGGGTTTATGGATATCGAGACCCCGATGCTGACCAAAGCGACACCGGAGGGCGCCCGTGATTATTTGGTGCCCAGCCGCACCCATCCCAGCAGTTTCTTCGCGTTGCCGCAGTCACCACAACTGTTCAAGCAATTGCTGATGATGGCCGGAATGGATCGGTATTATCAGGTCGCACGCTGTTTCCGCGACGAGGATTTGCGGGCAGATCGGCAACCGGAGTTTACCCAGCTCGACATCGAAACCTCCTTTATGGATGAACAGGCCATCACCGATCTGATGGAGGAGATGATCCGGGCGATGTTTGCCAGCGTGTTGGGCGTTGAGTTGCCGAACCCGTTTCCCCGGATGCCTTACGAGGCTGCCATGCAGCGTTACGGCTCGGACAAGCCGGATTTGCGCATTCCCCTGGAGTTGACCGAACTGTCGGATGTGATGGCGGATGTGGAGTTCAACGTCTTTGCCGCTGCCGCTCAGGACCCGAAAAGCCGGGTCGCGGCGCTGCGGGTGCCGGATGGCGGCAAGATTCCCCGACGTGAGATTGATGGCTACGGCGAATTTGTTGGGCGCTACGGGGCAAAGGGTTTGGCCTATATCAAGGTCAACGATAGTGCAGCCGGCCGCAATGGCTTGCAGTCGCCCATCGTGAAGTTTTTGCCCGATGAGGTGTTAGCTAAAATCCTGAGCCGTACCGGCGCGGAAAATGGTGATCTGATCTTTTTTGGCGCGGGCACCACCAAAGTGGTTAACGACGCCTTGGGAGCACTCCGGGTACGGGTCGGCACCGATTTGGGTCTGATGAATCGCGAGTGGGCGCCGCTGTGGGTCGTCAACTTCCCCATGTTCGAATGGGATGAGCAGGCCGGTCGCTGGAACGCTTTGCATCACCCCTTCACCGCACCGCGTGTCGATGATCCAGCCGAAGTACGGGCCGATCCGGCTGGCTGCCTATCGCGCGCCTACGATATGGTACTCAACGGCACCGAGATCGGCGGCGGCTCGGTGCGTATTCATCGGCCCGATATGCAAAGCACTGTGTTTGATCTGCTGGGGATCGGTGCCGAGGAAGCGGCGGCCAAATTCGGGTTTCTGCTGGATGCGTTGAAATTTGGCTGCCCGCCACACGGTGGCCTGGCCTTCGGCTTGGATCGGTTGGTGATGTTGATGGCCGGCGCCAAATCAATCCGCGAAGTGATGGCGTTTCCCAAGACCCAAACTGCCGCTTGTTTACTGACCCAAGCACCGGCGCCGGTCACGGAAGGCCAATTACGCGATCTCAATATCCGCTTGCGCCGCACGCCCTAAACTAACGGTGGATGAAAGTCCCGCATTTCCAACCTTTGGCTCGTCAGCCAAGGTCGCTCCCCGCTATAAACGGCCGGAGTCCGTTCTGGTGGTGGTCTATACCATTTCCGGTGATGTGTTGCTGTTACGCCGCCGTCAGCCCGCCGATTTCTGGCAATCGGTCACCGGTAGCCTGCATTGGGAGGAAACCGACCCGCTGATAACGGCACGGCGGGAATTGTATGAGGAAACCGGGTTGGACGATGCGGTCACAGTGGTAGCTTGCGGCATTGTCAATCGCTTTCCGATTCTGCCGCCCTGGCGGAATCGTTACGCCCCCGATGTGACCGAGAATATCGAACATGTGTTCCGGGTCGAGTTAACGGAGCGCTGCACCATCCTGTTAAATCCTGATGAGCACAGCGAATTAGTGTGGCTGCCACGCGCGGCGGCGGCCCATTGCGTGAGTTCCTGGACCAACCGGGAGGCGATCTTGCAGTTACCATGAAAGCGCTCATCGCCCGTGTCGCGGGGCCGGCCATCGGTTTGGGGTTATTCGCGATGGCGCTGTGGGCACTCCATCAGGCGTTGGCCGACTACCGCTATCAGGATGTAACGGCCTATTTGGGGCGGTTGCCGCTGTTGAACCTCGCTACGGCACTGGCGGCTACGGCGCTCAGCTATCTGGTCACCACCGGGTATGATTGGCTCGCGCTGCGTTATATTCGCCGGCCGCTGCCTTGGCGCCAGTTTGGCTTCGCCGCATTGCTCAGCTATGCCTTCAGCAATTCGGTAGGGCTATCGGTGTTGACCTCCAGCTCACTGCGTTACCGTTTGTATTCGAGCTGGGGCCTGACGACGGTGGAAATCGCCAAAATCGTCATGTTCACCACGCTCACCTTATGGCTGGGCATTCTGACCATCGGTGGCGCGATCCTGGCATTGAACCCGCTGGATTTGGCTACGATCCCTTATCTGGTTTTGGATAGCCGCTGGCTGGGTACGCTGCTGCTGACACCACCCGTGCTTTATGTGTTGCTTGGCGTGTTGCGGCGGCGACCGATTCCGCTAGATCCGTGGGCATTGCCGATGGTCCGTCCACGCTTGGCCTTGCCGCAAATCATGGTGGGAGCGCTCGATTGGGTGATGGCGAGCGTGGTGCTGTATGCCTTATTGCCGCCGGGTGTCGATGCCGGATTCGGCCGGATACTTGGCATCTTTCTGGTGGCCCAGCTTGTTGGTTTGCTCAGCCATGTGCCGGGTGGTCTGGGCGTGTTCGAGTCCCTGATCTTGCTGTTGCTGCGCGATCAGGTCCCGTCGGCGGATTTGTTCGGCGCGCTCCTGGCCTATCGTTCAATCTACTATCTGTTGCCTTTAGGCTTGGCGGCGATCACGCTCGGTGCCTACGAATTGCGCCATCAGCGGGAGCGGGTACTGTGGTTGCCGCGCATGGTGGGGCCGTGGGTGCCGGTCTTATTGCCGCATGTCGTCGCGTTCCTGGCGTTAATCAGCGGCGCGGTGCTGTTGGTTTCAGCCGCGACTCCAGCGGTGCAAGCGCGCTTAGATTGGCTGGAAGATTTGCTGCCGCTGTCGGTGCTGGAAGTTTCGCATTTTGCCAGCAGCTTGATTGGGATGAGTTTGTTGTTGCTCGCACGCGGTTTGCAACGCCGGCTGGATGCCGCTTGGTTGCTAGCGGTCATTCTTCTTGCCACCGGCATCGTCGCTTCGCTGTTGAAAGGTGGCGATTATGAAGAGGCGGTCATTCTGGCGTTTTTGCTGGCCGGTTTGCTACCCTCGCGGCGGCAATTCTATCGCCGGGCATCACTCTTCGGTGAGCGGTTTACGGCGGGCTGGCTAGCAACCATCGCTTTGGTGCTCATCTCGTCGATCTGGTTGGGTGTTTTCTCCTACAAGCATCTGGAGTATTCGCATTCGCTGTGGTGGGCCTTTAGCTTTAGTGGCGAAGGCGAGGCGCCGCGCTTTTTACGTGCCATGGTGGGGGCGCTGGGAGTAGCGCTATTCTTTGGGGTTGCGAAGTTACTGCGACCAGCCGTGTTCGAACCAACCCTGCCGACGCCTGATGAGCTTGCCCAAGCCCGCACGATGGTTGCAGCGTTCCCGCACAGCTACGCTCACTTGGCGCTGCTGGGCGACAAGGCCCTGCTGTTTGCTCCAGGTCACGATGCGTTCCTGATGTACGGTGTGGCGGGTCGGACCTGGGTGGCAATGGGCGATCCAGTGGCTTTTCGTGAGGAGGATCGCCGGGAATTAGCCTGGGAATTTCGCACACTGTGCGAACGCCATGATGGTTGGCCGGTGTTTTATCAGGTACGCCCCGACAATCTGGGGCTGTATGTGGAACTGGGCTTGACCTTATTGAAATTTGGTGAGGAAGCGCGAGTCCGCTTGGCTGATTTCTCGCTCGATGGCAAAGCGCGCAAAACCATGCGCAACAACGTCAACCGGTTGGAGCGGGAAGGCTACCGTTTCGAGGTTATCGAACCTGCCGCCGTGCCCGCGTTGCTGCCACAGCTACGCCAGCTTTCCGATGCCTGGCTCAGTGCTAAAAACAGCCGGGAAAAGGGTTTTTCGCTGGGATTTTTCAACGAAGACTATGTGTGCAGTGGTGCGGTTGCCGTCGTCTGGCACGCTGCACAGGCGGTGGCATTCGCCAATCTCTGGCAAGCGGGCGGCTGTGAACTGTCGGTGGATTTGATGCGTTATCCACCGGACAGCCCGAACGGTTTGATGGATTATCTGTTCATCCAAACGATGCTGTGGGGCCGAGCGCAGGGTTACGAGTGGTTCAACTTGGGAATGGCGCCGTTGGCTGGGTTACAAAACCGTAGCTTCGCGCCATTGTGGAACCGGTTTGGGGCGCTGGTGTTTGGCGGTGGCGAGACGTTTTACAATTTTCGCGGGCTTCATCAATACAAAGATAAATTTTCTCCTGAGTGGGAAGCCCGCTATTTGGCGGCGCCGGGCGGCTTGATTTTGCCGCGGGTGCTGAGCGATTTGACGGCGTTGATCGCCGGTGGTTTTCGAGGCGTGATCGGAAAATAACAATGAGAGAGCAGCCGATGCCTAAATGGTCACTGATGTTAGGTTTAGTTGCCGCTATAGCGGGTGCTCCCGTGTGGGCGGAGCTGGTCGAGGAAACGCTCGACGAGCCTGGTTTCGGCAAGCTGGCGATTTACCAGGGTAGCGATGAACCGAAAGGCGTTGCTCTGCTGGCTGCCGGGTCGGGGGGTTGGAAACCGGAGATGGCCGCTGTGGCCAGGGAAATCGCCAAACTCGATTATGTGGTGGCGGGCATCAATCTGGACGACTATGTAGCCCGGCTTGACCGGTCGGAGGCGACATGTGCCGATCTTGCGGGCGATCTCGACCGACTTAATCGGCTCATCGAGCAGCGCTACCCTATCGCCACTCATCAGCCCCCAATTCTGGTCGGTGTTGGCGCCGGGGCGGCTTTGACCTACGCGGCGCTGGTCCAGGCATCGAATGATCGGTTTCACGCTGGTGTGAGCGTGGATTTCTGCCCAGAACTGGCTTTGCACAAGCCACTATGCCAGGGCGCGAATAACCTGGACGGCGCCAAGGTGACCGATAACAAAAGCTTGTCGTTGCTGCCGGTGGCTCGGCTGCCTACCACCTGGTTCGTCTTTCAAAATCGGCCAACCTGCGATGCTGCCATAGCGAGCCAATTCGTCAAATCGGTCCAATTGGCGCGTTGGTCCGAGGTCGCCGGTACGGAAGGGGTCAAGAGCTGGCTGCCGCAAGTGACGGCCTTGATGCAATGGCTTGATCCCAGCATCGTCAGACAAGTGCAACCGGACGCGAATGTCGTGGGCGTGCCGCTGACCGAAGTTCCGGTACCTGCGGGCGCTGAGCGGCCGCAATTGGCGGTGATGCTATCAGGCGATGGCGGCTGGGCGCTGCTTGACCGGGCGGTCACGGCGGAACTGGCCAAGAACGGCTTGCCAACCATCGGGTGGGACTCGCTCAGTTACTTCTGGAAAGCGCGTCAGCCGGATGAAGTGGCGCTGGATTTGGAACGGGCGTTACGCTATTACCTGGCGAGTTGGAAAAAAGAGCGCATCGTCCTGATCGGCTATTCATTCGGGGCCGATGTATTACCGGCGGTTATCAACCGTTTACCGCAAAGCTTGCGGGAAAAGATTGAGCTGGTGGTTTTTCTTGGCCTCTCCACGCACGCGGCCTTTGAATTCAATTTGCGCAATTGGATTAGTGACGCACCCGCAGCAGGGGATCAACCGGTTCGCCCGGAAGTAGAAAAATTGAAAGAACTGAAGCGTTTGTGCATCTACGGAACTGAGGAAGACGATGCCCTCTGCCCGAAGCTTGCCGATATAGGTGTTATCACTAACCCCATGCCAGGCGATCATCACTTTGACGAAGACTATCCCGGGGTGGCGAAGCGGATTCTCGATCAGCTCCCCACGGTGAAGACGGTTCAAGCGCCCGTAGCCGCCGCCGCGCCGACCCCTGGCCCGGTAGGCCCACCACCGTTTATGCAACCAAACCAGCCAACTCAACCAACCCAGGCACCACAACCCACCAGCCAGCCGATTCAACCGGCTCAACCGGCTCAACCGGCTCAACCGGCCCAGCCGACCCAGCCGGCCCAAGCACCACAACCACCGACGCCCCGTTAATATGGCGATTTATGCAATTGGTGATATTCAAGGCTGTTACGACCCACTGCGGCGCTTGCTGGATGCCATGCGGTTCGATCCCGCCACTGATACGCTGTGGCTGGTCGGGGATTTAATCAACCGGGGTCCGCAGTCGGTGGAGGTGTTGCGCTTCGTGCGGAGTTTGGGAGCGCGGGCAGTCGCCGTGTTGGGCAATCACGACCTGACCTTGCTTGCGGTAGCGGCCGGTCATGTCAAACCGAAACGAAAAGATACGTTTCACTCCATTCTTGACGCACCCGATCATGAGGAACTGCTGGCTTGGCTGCGCCATCGCCCGCTGTTGCATCACGATGCTTTGCTTGGCTTTACCATGATCCATGCCGGATTGCCGCCACAATGGGATTTAGCCTTGGCGCAACGCTGTGCTAGCGCAGTTGAAGCGACGCTGCAAGGGGCCGATTGCAACGCCTTTCTAAAGGAAATGTTTGGCAGCGAACCCGCGCGCTGGCGGGATGATCTGGCCGGTTATGACCGGTTGCGCTTCACGGTCAACGCCTTGACGCGGATGCGATTTTGCACGGCGGACGGCAAATTGTCCTTTAGCGAGAAAGGCGCTCCCGGCTGCCAAACCTTGGGCTTAATCCCCTGGTTCGCGGTGCCCGGTCGCCGTAGCGCTGATCTCAATATCGTCTTCGGCCATTGGGCGGCGCTCGGCTACTATCGGGCGGCGGGCATTTTTGCGCTGGATAGCGGCTGCGTCTGGGGCAACCGCTTGACCGCGATCCGCCTGGATGAAGCCGGCATTCCAGCCTGGAGTGTTCCGGCGGTTAGCAGCGCATCCGCTCTCACATGACGCCGCAATTGAGCCTGGTCGCCGCGCTCGCTCGGAATGGGGTCATCGGGCGGGATAATCGCTTGCCGTGGCATTTGCCCGCCGATTTGCGCTTCTTCAAGCAAACCACGATGGGCAAGCCGCTGCTGATGGGCCGACGCACCTGGGAATCCATCGGTCGGCCGCTGCCTGGCCGACCAATGATTGTGCTAACCGATGATCGGCGTTATCACGCGGCAGGCTGCACAGTGGTTCATTCATTGGCCGAGGCGCTGACGGCAGCGGGCGCGGTGCCAGAAATTATGGTGATCGGCGGCGCAATCCTGTTTCAGCAGACTTTGCCACTGGCGAAACGCCTGTATCTGACCCAGGTGGAAGCGGACGTACCCGGCGATACCTGGTTTCCAGACTGGAACCCGGCGGAATGGGCATTGGTTTGGGAAGACGCGCATCCCGCTGATGAAAAACACACCTGGCCGTTCCGGTTTCAGCGCTGGGAACGGCTGGATCGGTAACGGCGGGTGCCTGTCAGGTGCGCGCCTGCCAGCCTAAATGATTCAAATAGGCCAGGCGGGCCGCTTCATCCGGCAACGCCTCATTCAGTACCGCCATAAACGGAGCATCAACTTCGGCATCATGGAGCAGCAAGCGCGCTTGGGCGGTTCGCGGCACACGGGTAGGACAAGTCGCTGGGTTGGAGGCCGCGTCGGATCGGGATGTTTGTTCGGAACTATCACTCATCAACAGGCTCCTCACTGTTACGCATCAAGCCAAGCTCGAAATGTGCGATCCAGCAAAGCCGGATCAGGATTTGCGGTGGCTGCTAACGCCGGACCAGCCTCCAGCCGCGCCAGTTCTGCACGAATCCAGTCGCTCAAGGCCGGAATTCGTGGCCCCCATGCCAGTTCAGCACCGCCTTGCTTGGCGGCCAACAATTGATCGATAGCATCGCGCAACTCACCCGGCGGCACCAGCGTTTCCACCAGATCGCTAAACGGCATCGGCACCACCCCGCGTCCGCCTTCCAGCCAGCGAACCGCCAGCAAAGGTCGCAACACGTAAAGATATTTCTTCAAGCGCACCGGATCGCCGCGCAAATAGTCCCGTTGATTACCGCGCGCCATGTGCAGATAGTGCCAGGCACAGCCACGCGGTGAATAGTAGGTGGGCGTCAACGCCAGCATGGCTTGCCGAAATCCCGGCTGTTCGCGGTAAACCAGGGGCGAATGCAGCCATTCAAACAGCGGCGGATTGGATTTGTACATCAGATGCAACGCTTTGCGTAAATCCCAGCCGTTGATGTCCAGCAGCTCTTCTATCGGTCGTTCAATGACATCGCGGCGACGTTCGACGTTGATGCTCAAATACCAATCGCGCGGATGAACGTAGATAAAACGGACATCGTAATCGCTATCCGGCGAGGCGAAGCCCCAGGCCCGGCTACCGGATTCGCAGGCGTATAAAATTCGCACCGCTTCGCGTTGTTCGATAGCGCTCAAGCGCTCCAGAATGGCCGATCTGGTCGAATCCACTTCAAGGGAATGTTCCGGCATAGCGTTTTTAATCCATCTTGCTCAATCAATAGCCCCAATTCTCGCACCGTACCGGTATTGGTTCAGCACCTCTCTACGTCGCTACCGGTCGAGCAACAACCAACCCTCATGGAGGATCAAATAAGCCAGATATTCCGGCGATCTTTTAGCCAGTTCGGTCGTAACGCCAAGAGTATTGCGGCAGCTTCGGACCGTGTTATCCAGTATTTTAGCAAGGAGAACTGGCACATGGCTGGTGAACGTCCACCGCTCACAAATGCGTAGTTCGGGCTACCCGTGGACCACAAACCCCAACTGCCAGGGGATATCTGTCACGAGAGCGCACCGTGAGCTATCATCGACCTCTCGGATCGTCTTGCTCTTTGTCCGCTCAAATGGGGCCACTTCGCTATGTTCAAGCGCTCTATCACCCGCCGTTCCTTTCTGACAAGCACCCTGCTCGCGCCTTGGCTTTCGGTATTGGATCGATACGCTCTGGCAGACCAGAAGTCGTCGGTTGATCTGCGCCTGGGACCGGCCCAGCCATTTAGCTTTGATGGATTGCGCCAACAGGCCCAGCAACTGGCGACTCAGCCGTATCAGTCTCCCCCGCTGCCGCACGCCAAGGTGGTGGATAGAATCGACTACGATGCCCACCTGGAGATCCAGTACCGGCCAGAAGCGGCACTCTGGCGGGCGGGTGATGGCCCCTATCCGGTTCGCTTCTTCCATTTGGGCCGTCTATTTCCTTCACCGGTCAAAATCCACATCGTGCGAGAGGGTGAAGCGCGCGAAGCCCTTTACTCATCACGGTTATTCACGTTCGGGGAGGCCGAGTACGCGGCAGACTTGCCGGACGACATGGGGTTTGCCGGTTTCCGGCTGATGCACGCGCCGACCGAGGAGCGTGACTGGCTGGCATTTTTGGGGGCCTCTTATTTTCGCAGCGCCGGTGAACTGGATCAGTACGGGATTTCAGCGCGTGGAATTGCCATTGATACCGGTTTACCGACGGCGGAGGAATTTCCGCGCTTTAGCCAATTCTGGCTGGAACCGATCGCCGATCCCCAGGCCGTGATGATCTATGCCCTGCTCGATGGTCCTAGCGTTACCGGTGCCTATCGCATTCAGGCGATCCGCCACGGTCGCGTCATTATGGAAGTTGAGGCAGCCCTTTTCTTTCGCAAAGATGTCCAGCGCCTGGGTGTCGCTCCGCTGACCAGCATGTACTGGTTCTCTGAGAGCAACCACCAACCAAGCTGGGACTGGCGCCCGGAAGTGCATGATAGCGACGGCTTGGCGTTGTGGACCGGCGCCGGGGAGCGAATCTGGCGGCCAATCAACAATCCACCCTTTCTTCAGACCAGCGCTTTCGTTGACCGTGATCCGAAGGGGTTCGGCCTGGCGCAGCGGGATCGGAACTTCGAAAACTACCAGGATGATCGGGTATTTTATGAGCGGCGACCTACCCTGTGGGTGGAACCGTTGGACCCTTGGGGCGAGGGATCGGTGCAACTGATCGAAATTCCCACCGATTACGAAGCCAACGACAACTTGGTTGCCTGCTGGGTACCACGAGAACCGGTACGCGCGGGAACCAGCCGGACCTTCAAATACCGCTTGCATTGGGTCGCTGATGAGCCGTATTCGCCACCGCGCAGCCGAGTGATCGCCACTCGCCTTAGCTGGCGGTCCATTCCCAAAACCACACCACGACCCGCCCACCGCATTTGGTTCGCCATTGACTTCGCCGGTGGGCCACTGGAACAGCTCGACCAAAAAGCGCCGGTGCAATTGATGGTCAGTAGCACGCGCGGCAGCTTGCGCAGTCCCGGCGCCTTTCAGGTGGCCGGCACCCGCCGCTGGCGGGCAGATTTCGAGATTGAGCTGGAAGGCGGAGAACCCATCGACCTGCGTGCCTATTTGCGGCTGGGCGATCAGGCGCTTTCGGAAACCTGGCTGTACCAGTTCATTCCACGCGCTTCAGCGAGTTGACGGGTGTTTCGCTAGCCCCTAGCCTAAAGCACCTGCCGTTCAAGGCCCACTGTTTTCCAGCGCCAGGTCACCCGTTCCAAGCGCGTCCCGCCACAGTTCGGTCCAATAGCGGATGGCCGTCACTGGCAGCCCTGCCCACAACCGGAACCAGTCAGCATTGGACAGATGGGTACCGAACGCGCGGGACTCGAAGGGCGCCAGCCCTCGCGCCGCCAGTTCTCGGCAGCATTGGATCAGCCCTGTTCGCAGCAGCACTTGGTCGATGGCGGTCTGTCCCGCCACATCATCCAGCACACCGCTGAGGGTGAGCAGGGTTTTACGAAACAGCGTCAGCTCTTCGGGAAACTGAATCGCACCGGCCGTACCCAGCCCGTCCAGCAGCCCCATCAGCCAGTTAAACCCTGGAAAAGTGCCATGCCGCACCTGACGCAAACCAGCCACAACAGCGGCGCGCAACATAGCAGGATCGGACGGCCGCCCCAGCACTGTGATGGCCTCCATGGTCGCGTTTTCGTCCTGAGTTAACGCCCCGGCCACTGCCTGCACCACGGCTACGCACTGCGCCTTGCTCAAAATAGTGACCAGCGCCCAATCCAGGATTGCTGGCCGCCCATCCGAGGTGACAAACAGATTGCCGGCGTGCGGATCGGCGTGAAATACGGCAGCACCGGGGGCGGGATGCCAGAACGGCTTGGCGATCAAGGCTTCGATTAACGTTTTCGCCAATCGCTGGCGCTGGTCAGGGGGCAATTTGGAATCGGTGACTTTACAACCGTCGATCCGCTCCATAGCGGTCATGCGCGGCGTGCAAAATGGCAACAGTCGCGGGATGACCACACCCGGTGAATCGGCGTGAAACGTCGCCGCGCGCGCCAGGTGAACCTGTTCATGGTCAAGCTGAACTTCCCGCGCCAGCAACTTGCGAATGCTGTCGAGCGTGTTGCGATAATCCAGCACCGGCAAGCCCAGCTCCGCACAGCGCGTTTCCAGAAAAGCCCCCAGCGCCGACCAGATTGCAAGCTCCTCGTGCAATTGCTCCTCAACGCCGGGTCTTAGCACCTTGAAGACACCCTGGCACGGCTCGGAAGTACCAGTTTCGCGCCAGGTAAACGGCACTACGACCGCAACACTGGCCTCGGCAAGCGCTACTGTGCCGATATCAAGCCCTGCAACCTGGCTCCATTCCCGCCGGATGAGGGCAATGATGTCCGCCAGCGGCGTTGTCGGTTCGAGCGATTCGAGTTCTTGCAAATTCGCGCGCAATTCGGGCGCCAGCCGTCGATCCCGCGCCAACATCTGACCTAGTTTGTGCAGGGTCGGGCAGCGACGAAACAACAGGCCCAAGCGGCGGGTCGGGTGCGTGGTCGGTGGCAAACCGAGCTGTTCGGCAACAATAGCCTCCAGGCGAGCGGGCGTCAGGCGCTCCAGAAAAAACAGCATCCCGTCCACCACCAGCGGACGATAAGCGGCATGAGCCTCAGGGACGATATCCGCCAGCCCCAGCGCTTCCGCAAGCGCTGGGCCGCCCATTCCATCCATCAAGTCGATCATAGCCGTGCCTTTTTCAGAATCGGCGCCAATGAGCGACACGACTTATCAAGAGAGGATCGTGATGCGAGAAAAATCATCATAAGTAATTCTAATGTATGAGCTTTAAAGAATACTTTCGCTAGAGCCGAAGCGTATACTACGCCAGATATTTTGCGGATATTCACTGGTCTAGGGTGTTTCAATCCGCACCCGTGACCGGGTGAAACAGCATGGCAGAGGTTACGCCTCTGCCATGTACGATTATCCCCCGGAAGGAGGAGGTTTCAAACCGAAGTTCATTGTTGATGAACAGATCACCCGATTCGGATAACCCGCTTTGATTTCCGGTTGACCTGAGTGTGCAACTCACCGAGGAGATTCTTAATGATCGTTACCTTTCGGACCAAAGAGCATCCCGACATCATGATGTTCGGCGATGTCGCCATTGAACTACTAAAAATGATGGGTCACAGCGGAACTGTACCAAGTGCTATCGTAGCTAAGGATGTGCCGGCGGCATTAGCGTGTTTAAAGGCAGCGATCAGCGCCCATAAAGCGGCTAAGCCAGCCGCGCCGCCACCCGCGAAGGATGACAACGATGACGAACCGGCTGAACGTCCAGTCGATTTGAGCCATCGGGCCTTGCCGTTGCTTGAACTGCTGGAAGCTGCCGTTGCCGTGCAAGCTGATGTGATGTGGGATCAGCAATAAGCCAGCTCGGGCACGCAATGCCCGAGCAAGATCGGCCTATCAGGGGGCAAGGAAGGTGCGAATTGCAAGCGCTACAGCCTGCGGTTGTTCCCAATGCGTGTTGTGGCCTGCACCAGAGAAGACCATCAATTGCGCGCCGGGGGGCAACGCAGCCAATAGAGCGTCTTGGTCGGCCCTGCTGAAGATCACATCAAGATCACCCCAAATCACCAATACCGGTGCCGTGATGGCCTTAAGAAAATAGCTATGGTCATCGGATAGCAACATACGGAAGATACCCTTCCACACCAGCGCCGGCACCTTGGCAGTTTCGGAGAGAACTTTCTCAAAGAAAACCGGATCGACCGGGTTGGGGCCGGTCTGCCAAGACCGGATAAATTCAGGATCGATGGGATCTTGAAAACTTGGCAAGCCAACCGGATCTTCCCACAAGCTGGTAATCACCGGGTTGCCGACGCCAGTCTTTGCCGAACCGATCAGCACCAGCTTGCTGACCCGATTCGGATACGCAGAGGCGACCTGGTGGGCGATGAAACTGCCCATCGAATGACCAACGATGACCGCTTGCTGAATGCGTAATTTATTCATGAAAGCGATTACGTCATCGGCATATTGGGTAATATTGTAGCCGAAAGGCGGTTTTTCAGAATCACCGTGACCGCGCTGGTCAAGCGCCAGGATGCGGTAGCTGTCGCTCAAAAACGGCGTGGTCATCGACCAGGAATGACTGGAATCGGTGGCGCCGTGGAGAAAAATGATCGGTTGGCCATTACGCGGGCCGGTATCGACATAGCGCAGCTTGACCCCGGTCTCCAGATTGATCGTTCTAAAATCAGGATCGGCCCACGCCACGGCCCACGAAGCCGCCAGAAGGAAAGCGACAAGGATTTGTTTTAAACATCGATGGATCAGATAGCTATTCATGGTTTGTCATCTCTCTATTAAATCATCCAACAAACTCATGGCCGATCAATGGATCGACCATCGCCCAACGGTGCGCCCCGTTACTGACTGGCAAGCGGCACCGAATCCAACCTTAGCAAACGCACCAGCTCAACCAAGGCTCGACCGCGATGGCTAAGCCGATTTTTGCAGGCCGGATCAAGCTCAGCAGACGTCCGGTTCTGATCAGGTACGAAAAAAACCGGATCGTAACCGAAGCCGTGGGTGCCGCGCGGCTCGGTCAAAATCACCCCTTCCCAGCTGGCCTGGCAAATCAGCGGGGTCGGATCGGCGGGATGGTGCAACAAAGCCAGCGCACAGACGAAGCGCCCGGTACGCCGTTCTGCCGATACACCATCCAATTCCTTCAATAATTTAGCGATGTTAGCCTGATCGCCGGCCCCAGGACCGGCATAACGAGCCGAATAAATACCCGGTGCACCGCCGAGCGCGTCCACCGCTAATCCCGAATCGTCAGCCAACGCCGGTAAGCCGGTATGCTGGGCGGCATTGCGGGCCTTGAGCAGGGCGTTTTCGATAAAGGTCAAACCGGTTTCTTCAGCTTCTGGCACCCCAAACCTCGATTGCGGCACAATCTCGAAGGCAAAACCAGCCAACACAGCAGCAAATTCACGAACTTTACCGGGATTGCCGGTTGCTAAAACAAGATGACGCATTGCAAATTTCCTGCCAAATTTAGCCAACCAAACCTAACGCGTCCCGCTGCTTTCTGAGCAGATCCTCGATTCCGCTGCGCGCCAACGCCAGCATGGCCTGCAATTCTTCCATGCGGAATGCGTGACCTTCGGCGGTTCCCTGAATTTCAATAAACGCACCCGCGTCATTCATCACCACATTCATATCGGTCTCTGCTTCGGAGTCTTCCGCATAATCCAAGTCCAGCACCGGCACCCCTCGATAGATACCCACCGAGACCGAAGCGACTTGACCATGCAAGGGGCTTTTCTTGACCGATTTCTTACCCACCAGATAACGCATCGCATCGGCCAGCGCCACGAAGCTGCCGGTGATAGCAGCGGTTCGGGTGCCGCCATCCGCTTGAATCACATCACAATCGAGGGTGATGGTACGCTCGCCTAGAGCCTCCAAATCCATGACTGCCCGCAATGCCCGGCCGATCAGCCGTTGGATTTCCATCGTCCGCCCATCTTGCCGACCCCGGCTGGCCTCACGCTGCATCCGAGTGTGGGTAGCACGCGGCAACATGCCATATTCGGCAGTCACCCAGCCCCGGCCCTTACCTTTGAGAAACGGTGGTACTCGCTCTTCGACGCTGGCGGTGCAGAGCACCCTGGTATCACCGAATTCCACTAATACCGAGCCTTCAGCGTGCTTGGTGAATTGCCGGGTGATCCGAATCGGGCGCAGTTCGGCGGGAGCACGGGCGCTGGGACGCATAGACAGATTTCCTAAAGAGTGTGACAAGTTTTGGGAGCGGCACTATAGCAGAACAGGTCAGTTGACCTAGCCTAATCTGGTCGTAGCCGATCAGGCGCTCAGAGAAAAATGGTCACATCCGACGCAAAATGGCTATTTCAGCCTAAGATAAAAAAACCACCCACAAGAGGTTAGCCTAATGTTACGCAGCATGACCGCTTTCGCCCGCCAGGACCAACCCAGTGTCTGGGGTACGATCATCTGGGAGTTGCGCTCGGTGAACCACCGCTATCTGGAAATGACCTTGCGTCTGCCAGAGGCGTTGCGTGGTCTGGAAGCGCCGGTTCGTGAGCGAGTCGCCGCCGCGCTGGGTCGAGGCAAAGTGGAATGCACACTCAAACTGCAAACCGCCGGCGCACCGCTGACCGCCATCACGCTGAACCAACCGCTGGTCGAGCGGCTGCTCGAAATTGCCGGTGAAGTGGAACACATGATTGGGCCTGGGACCGGTTTGCGGTTGGGTGATGTCTTGCGCTGGCCAGGTGTGGTCAATGAAGCCGAGCCGGATTTGGACGACATGCAACTGGCAATTCTCGGTTGCCTCGACGCGGCTTTACGAGAACTGATTGCCACCCGCGAACGGGAAGGCCAGCGCACCGCCGAACAGCTCCAACAACGCTGCGAAGCGATCCGGGCGCAAGTTCAGCGAGTGCGAGTGCGCCGGCCCGAAGTCCAAGCCCGTTGGCGCGACAAACTGTTAACCCGCCTGGCGGATATTTCGGCCGATGCCGATCCGGGCCGCCTGGAACAGGAACTGGTCTTGATCGCTCAGCGCCTGGATGTGGAGGAGGAACTCGACCGGCTCGACGCTCATCTCGATGAAATTCAGGCGGTTTTCGTTCGACCCGACCCGGTGGGTCGCCGGTTGGATTTTCTGATGCAGGAACTCAATCGTGAAGCGAACACCTTATCTTCGAAATCCGCTGACACCGAAACCACCCGCGCAGCAGTGGAACTGAAAGTCCTAATCGAGCAGATGCGCGAACAGATCCAGAACATCGAATAGCTTTTTGCCCGGCTGGGGATTTCTCGATCTGGGTCGCTCGCTCCAAGGCTTTCAAACATCAAGGTTGAGCACTTCGAGCGCATTCTGAGCGATGAAATTCCGCCGAGGTTCTACCTGATCACCCATCAGGGTGGTGAAGATTTCGTCGGCGGCGATAGCATCTTCAATGCGGACTTGTAACAAGCGGCGGGTCGCTGGGTTCATGGTGGTTTCCCACAGTTGATCCGGGTTCATTTCACCCAACCCCTTATAGCGTTGAATATGCTGACCGCGCTTGGCTTCCTCCAGCAACCAATCCATGGTTTCGCGAAGATGACGCACGACCCGCGTGCGCTCACCGCGCCTTACCTCCAGCCCGCTGTCGAACAAACCGCTCAAACGTGAGCCGAGGCCGGCCAACTTCGCATATTCGGTCGAGCCGAAAAACTCGGCGGAGAGCCGGAACTGCCGATCCAAACCATGCGTGCGGCGGCTGATGACCAAGCTAACCGCCTCACCTTCCGCGCGCGCTTCGACGATAGCGCGATAAACAGGACGCTCCCCCGAACCCACGTTCAGACGGTCGATCAAGGTTTCGACCCAACCGCCCGGAAACCCGCCATCCCCACGCAACTGACGACCTTCCAATGTTGGAAGGTAGATCAACTGTTCGAGCAAAACGCTATCGTAACGCCGCGATAAACGCTGGATGACTGCCGTAGCAGCCATGTAATCGCGCGCTAATTCCTCCAGTGCTGCTCCCTTGATCGGCTCATCGGCTCTGCTCTTAGGAACCAATAGCGCCCCATCCAATGCCGCTTGCAACAGGTTTTCAGACAGCTCTGTATCGTCCTTGACATAGCTGTCCTGTTTACCTTTCTTGATCTTGTACAGCGGGGGTTGGGCGATGTAGATATGGCCTCGCTCAATCAGCTCTGGCATCTGCCGATAGAAAAACGTCAACAAAAGGGTACGGATATGCGAGCCATCGACATCGGCATCCGTCATTAGAATGACCCGGAAATAACGCAACTTGTCGGGATTAAACTCCTCCCGGCCGATCCCGCAGCCCAGCGCCGTAATCAGTGTGCCAACCTCGACCGAGGCCAACATTTTGTCGAAACGGGCCTTCTCCACATTCAAGATTTTGCCCTTCAAGGGCAGGATTGCCTGAAAACGCCGGTCACGACCCTGCTTGGCCGAACCGCCGGCAGAATCACCTTCCACCAGAAACAGCTCAGACAAGGACGGATCTTTCTCCTGACAATCCGCCAACTTGCCTGGTAAACCGGCAATATCCAGCGCCCCCTTGCGGCGGGTCATTTCACGGGCGCGACGGGCGGCTTCGCGGGCGCGGGCGGCGTCGATGATCTTGCCGGTGATGGCTTTAGCTTCGCTGGGATTCTCCAGCAGAAATTCCTGTAACTTCTCGGCTACTATCCCTTCAACGGCGGGTTTGACCTCGGAGGACACCAGCTTGTCCTTGGTCTGGGACGAAAACTTAGGATCGTGTAGCTTCACCGATAACACCGCGGTCAAGCCCTCGCGGGCGTCATCGCCGCTGGTTTCCACCTTGGCTTTCTTAAGAATCCCCTCCGCATCCATGTACTGATTGAGAGTGCGAGTCAGGGCGCCGCGCAAACCGGCCAGGTGGGCACCGCCATCGCGCTGTGGAATATTGTTGGTAAAACAGAACACATTTTCTTGATAAGAATCGTTCCATTGCATTGCCAGTTCGACCTGAATCTCATCGCGAGCGGTGTTCAGGTAGAACACGTTGTCGTGCAGTGGGGTTTTGTTGCGGTTTAGGTGCTCGACAAACGCTTTGATTCCTCCCTGATATTCGAACACGTCCTCCTTTCCGCTACGCTCATCAGACAGGCGGATACAAACCCCGGAATTCAGAAACGACAGCTCACGCAGGCGCTTAGCCAGCACGTCGTAATGAAAGTCGATGTTCGTGAAAATGGTGGCACTGGGCTTGAAACGGATTTCAGTACCGGTGTTCTCAGTCTCACCGACCGCGCGCAATGGTGCCTGCGGATCACCGAGCCGATACTCCTGCCGGTGAAGTTTGCCGTCCCGATGGATGGTGAGCTGCAAATACTCCGACAGCGCGTTTACCACCGAGACACCGACCCCATGCAAACCGCCAGAGACCTTATACGAACGGTCGTCGAATTTGCCGCCAGCGTGCAGCACGGTCATGATGACCTCGGCGGCAGAGCGGCCCTTGGAATGCTCGTCAGTGGGAATACCACGGCCGTTGTCCGTCACAGTGACCGACTCGTCGGGGTGGATAATGACGTTGATTTCGGTGCAGTAACCGGCCAGCGCCTCGTCGATGGAGTTGTCCACCACTTCGAAAACCATGTGGTGCAGGCCGGTCCCGTCATCGGTGTCGCCGATGTACATGCCAGGCCGCTTGCGTACCGCGTCCAGCCCTTCCAGGACTGTGATGCTTGACGAGGTGTAAGACGAATCGTTCATAAAGCTCGCTTCCAAAATCCGCAGTAAGGAGTGGGATTATACCATTTCACCTAAGGTGCCGTGGGCAAGATGAAACGTCCGCGCCTCGCTCCAAGCGGCGGCATCCAGCAAGCTAGGTTCTATCGCCGTGACAAATAGCTGGCTATCCAGCGCTGCTAAAGCTCCCATCACCCGTAGCCGGTTGCCAGGATCAAGTTCTGCCGGCAAATCATCGATCAACAGGATGCAGGCATCCCCGGCGTGGCGTCGATACAGTTCGGCTTGTGCCAATAGCAAGGCGATGATCAGCAGCTTTTGCTGACCACGCGACAGCGCCTCAGCTGGCGAGCGTCCGGCGATCTGAATGCGGAAATCCGCCCGATGCGGGCCAAGCCGAGTATGGCCCTGTTGGCGATCTTGCTGACGACTGGCCTGCAACCACTCCACCAAATGCCGCTCAGACGGCTCTAGAGGCCAGCCACGGCGATAATCGACCCTAACCCTCCCTAGCAGAAGGGTCGAATCCACCAGGGGCTGTAAGGCCCCTTCTAGCGCCTTACAGAAGGCTTCGCGCAGCCGGTCGAGAATCGTAGCTGCCACGGTCAATTCACCGTCCCAGGCAGCCACCACCCGATCAGGGGAACCAGCGCGTAAGGCGGCATTGCGATGGCGCAAGGCCGCAGCGTAGCGGCGCCAGCTTTCGAGAAACGTGGCCTCGGCGTGGAAAAGCCCCCAATCCATGAAGCGGCGCCGTACTTGCGGACCCTCTTCGAGCAAGCGGTGACTATCGGGATTCAACAGCAAAACCGGCACTTGTCGAGCCAGATCGGCCAACGAATGGGTTGGCACCCCATCGACACGGGCACTCAACTCACGCGGTGTCCGCTCAATGCCAACCGGAATTCGCCGCCCGTTACCGCTGGCCATCATCGCCACAATTCGGAAGAATTCAGCGTTGGTCCCGATCAATTCACGCGGCTGCCGGGCGCGAAACGAGCGTCCGCGCCCCAGAAAATACAATGCTTCCAGCAGGCTGGTCTTGCCGGAAGCATTCGGGCCGATCACCAGATTCAGGCGAGCAGCACACGGTAGGACAAGCCGTTCCAGATTGCGAAACCCGGTGATGTCAAGCGAGGCAACCCGCATCCGCAGCGAGATTTACAGCCGCATGGGCATGATGACGTGCTTGCTGTTGCCGCCCTCGCTTTCCTCGATCAGGCAGCTACTGCCAGCATCGTTGAAAGACAGCTTGGCCAGTTCACCACCCAGCGCACCCAATGCATCGAGCAGATAGCTGACGTTAAAACCGATTTCCAGAGGACCGCCGCTGTAGTTGATTTCGATTTCTTCCTCAGCTTCCTCTTGGTCCGAGTTTTGCGCTTGTGCGCGGAGCGTCCAGTCTTCCAACTGGAGGCGAATCCCTTGCGTCTTATCGTCCAGCACGATACCCGCCCGCGCCAAGGCACCGCGCAATACCATGCGATCAGCGATCATGGTCCGGCCAGGATCGCGTGGGATGACCCGCTGATACTCTGGGAACTTGCCATCGATCAGTTTGGACGTCAGCCGGATGTCACCCATGGCCGCCTGGATATGATTGGCGCCGAGCGCCAGCATCACCTCGGCCTCGCTGTCGGCTAAAAGCCGCATCAGTTCCAAAACCCCCTTGCGGGGTACGATCACTTGGCGGTGCTCGGCGTCTACCGCAATGGGTAGTTCCTGAAAGGCTAGCCGATGACCGTCGGTAGCGACGACCCGCAACGTACCCGAACCCACCTCCAGCAGCAACCCGTTCAGGTAGTAACGCACATCCTGCTGGGCCATGGCGAAGTGCGTGCGCTCGATCAAACCGCGCAATGTTCTCTGCGCCAGGGGAATCCCCTGGTCGAATGGCAAATCTTCCAGGGTGGGAAAATCGGTAGCCGGCAACGTCACCAGGGTAAATCGGCTACGGCCGCAGCGCACGACCGCCTTCTCCCCTTCCACGCCGAGCACCACCGTCGCATCCTCCGGCAACGCCCGCAGAATGTCGTGCAGCTTCCGGGCGGGCAGCGTGATTTCACCCGGTGTCTCGACCGGCAGTTCGATGCGAACCGATAGCTCTACTTCCAGATCGGTGGCGGTCAAGGTAAGTTCACGTCCGGTGGCTGACAGCAGGACGTTACTGAGGATCGGCAGGGTTTGACGGCGTTCGACCGCGCCAATCACTTGTTGGAGCGGTTTGAGCAAATGCTCACGCTTAGCTTCCAGTTTCATGAATTCTCCCATTGCGTTGGCAGGCCCGCAGCCTCGATCCAGGGCCACTAATTCCTGACTATAGCCAGGGGTTAAAAAATTTTTCTTCCCGTTAGCCTAGGTTTCTCGGCTCTTCCTAATTAGTAAAAATCTTTTCTTATATATATAAAAGATTATTATTATTAGGGAACCGATTTTCTGTGGATAACTTTTTTTATTTTTATAGATTCAATGGATTGGAAGATTTTTTCCTGTGGATAAGTCTGTGGATAAAATGTGGATAAGTCGGTTTTCCTGTGGATAACTTTTTAGGGGCAAAAAGTTATCCACACAGTTATCCACAGATTTTGGTGAGTTATCCACAGAAATGGCAAAGTTATCCACAGAGTTATCCACAGGGTATTTTTAGGTCTTTTTCGAACTACAGCCAATATCTTGCAAAAAAGTGTGTTTTTGACACGGTTAATTTCTCAACCCCTCTATTTTATTAAATATTTTTTACATTTTATAGACAATTATATGACATAAAAATCTCGCCAAAAAGTTATTCCACTTATCCACAGGACTTATCCACAGGCCATATCGCTAGTTGGTCAGTGTTCCAATCAGATTGGTGTAATCATCGCGAATATCTGGGTCACGATGCTGGAGTTCACGAATCTTACGACAGGCGTGTAGCACAGTGGTGTGATCGCGCCCACCGAACGCCTCACCGATATCCGGCAGGCTCAGGGCGGTAAGTTCTTTGGTTATGGCCATCGCCATTTGCCGGGGTCGTGACAGGGTGCGTAACCGACTGTTCGACAGCAAATCGCTGACAGGAATCTTGTAGTAATCAGCCACGGTCTTCTGAATGTTCTCAATGGTGACCAGCTTATCTTGCAAGGTCAGCAGATCGCTGAGCGCTTCCTTGGCAAAGCCCAGGGTGATGGCTTTACCGGTGAACTGGGCATTGGCATAGACACGCCGCAGCGCCCCTTCCAGCTCGCGGACATTGGAGCGGATACGCTGAGCGATGAAAAAAGCCACCTCGTCTGGTAGCACCAACTGCGCCTGCTCGGCTTTGCTTTTGAGAATCGCAACCCGTGTTTCCAGCTCTGGTGGCTCGATAGCGACGGTCAGTCCAGAGCCAAAGCGGGATTTCAGTCGATCTTCCAGTCCGGCGACTTCTTTGGGATAGCGGTCACACGTTAGAATGACTTGTTGGCGACTTTCCAATAAGCTATTGAAAGTGTAAAAAAATTCTTCCTGAGATCGCTCTTTGCCTGCCAGAAACTGCACGTCATCGATCAGCAAGGCGTCCAAGGATCGATAGCGGCGTTTGAATTCATTGATGGCGTTGTGTTGCAGCGAACGCACCATATCGGCAACGAAATACTCGCAGTTTTGAAAAACGATCTGCGCATCTGGATTGCGCTCGCGCAGCATGTTGCCGACCGCGTGGATGAGATGAGTCTTGCCCAAGCCGGTGCCACCGTAGATGAACAGGGGGTTATAGGCTCGGCCGGGATTTTCGGTGACTTGCAGGCAGGCGGCGCGGGCAATCTGATTAGAGTTGCCTTCAACGAAGGTCTCAAAGGTGAAATCCGGGTTGAGAATCCCGCTTTTCAGCAGTTCGCCACCATGGATAGTGGGTTGGGCAGCCGGCCCCTCCTCCAGAGGCTCTGCTGCGCTTTCCGTCACCGCTTCGTCTATCAGCACGCCACTGCCGATTTCCAGGAGCACCGGCGTAGGCTGCTCCGGGTTGATGCGTTCCAGCACCGCTTGAATTTGTGCCAGATGGTGCTTCTTGACCCAATCGAGCACAAAGCGATTTGGGGCAAGAAGCCGTAGAGCATCGCCTTCCTGCCGACCATGCAGCGGTCTGATCCAAGTGCTGAGTTGTTGCTCGGACAGTTCGCGTTCCAGGCATTCCAGACAAGATTTCCACAACGCTTGGTCCACCAACGATCCTCCTTACAATGGGGAAGAAATAAATCAGTCTAATGGGTTAAGGCCTATCTATCCACAGCGCTGCGCGCACAGATTTTTGAGAACACTTGACAAAATTGCCTCTCAATCAGTAATTTTGCCGTTTTCATTAAACAGCGCAATCTGTTTCATCTCGCACCGTTTTAAGGAATCGCCATGAAGCGAACGTTCCAGCCCAGTATCATTCACCGCAAGCGCACGCACGGTTTTCGCGCCCGGATGGCCACCAAGGGTGGTCGCCTCGTCCTCAAAGCGCGCCGCGCCAAGGGTCGCGCTCGTTTAGCACCCTGAACGCTGCGGCCGGCGACGCGCGTTTTCCGCGTCGCGCCCGGCTGACCGGCCGACAGGCTTTTGCCGGCGTCTTCGCCCAGCCTAGCAAATCCAGCGACCGTTATTTTACCGTGCTCACCCGACCCAACGAGTTGGGCTATCCACGCTTGGGTTTAGCGGTTTCTCGCAAGGTCGCCAAATCGGCTGTGGCACGCAACCGGTTGAAGCGGATCGGACGTGAAAGCTTTCGGCGCCACCAGCGCGATCTCGGCGGCTTGGATTGTGTGCTGCTGGGTCGATCCGGCGCGAGCGAGCAGGATAACGCAGTGCTGTTCGCCTCGTTGGAGCGGCACTGGCGGAGATTCGCACAATTATGCGCTCCCTGCTGATTGCGCTGATTCGCGTCTATCAGATCGTTCTAAGCCCGTTAATGGGCAACCATTGCCGTTTTTATCCGAGCTGCTCGCAGTATGCTCGTGAAGCCATTGAGTCTCACGGCGTCGCGCGTGGTGTAGGGCTGGCCATTCGGCGCGTGTTGCGCTGTCATCCCTGGCATCCGGGCGGCGTCGATCCTGTTCCCGAACCTTCCCCGAAGGACCGTTGATGGAAAACCAACGTTTGATTCTATTCGCGGCCTTGATGTTCATCGTATTTCTGCTCTGGCAGAACTGGATGGAATTTCAGGCTAAAAAGCATCCGCCACCCACGCCGGCGGTGGCCACCGCGCCGGCCGGTTCTGCTGGAACTAGCGGCGCTTTGGCGCCTATCCCAGGCCAGGATATACCAACTGCTGCGCCGGGAGCCGGTGCGGTGCCTAGCCCACAAGCCCTCAGCGGCGGGCAACGTGTGCAGGTGACCACCGATCTGTTTGCCATTGAAATCGACACGGTCGGTGGTGATCTGCGGCACGCCGGTTTGCGCACCTATCCAGATTCGGTCCAACATCCCGATCAACCGTTTGCCTTACTGAAAGACACGGGTCCAGATTTGTTTATCGCGCAGTCTGGTTTGGTGGCGTTGAACAACGGCCCGGCGCCTAATCATTACGCTACGTTCGTGCCTGAGCAAACCGAGTATCGTTTGGCGGATGGCCAGGATACGCTACCGGTGCGGCTAACCTGGTCGGACCCTGCCGGCCTCAAGGTGGTCAAGACCTATACATTTCACCGGGGCAGCTTTCTGATCGAATTGAATCAGCGAGTCGAGAACGGTAGCCCCAACGAGTGGCAAGGTGGTCAGTATCGGCAGTTTCAGCGCACGCCGCCGAAAGCTGTTAGCAGCTATTTTGGCAGTGGCGTGGTGACCTACACCGGGGCTGTGATTTCCACGCCACAACAGCGCTATGAAAAAATTGCCTTCGATCAGATTACCAAGCAAGAGCTGAATCAGCCGGTCAAGGACGGCTGGGTTGCCATGATCCAGCATTATTTTTTGGGTGCGTGGGTTCCCAATCCTGGGGAAACCGAAGATTTTTATACCAAATCGGTTGGTGGCAATCGCTATTTAGTGGGAATGCGCGGTGCCATGCAGACGGTACCGCCCGGTGCGACCGGCGATTTTCACACGCGCTTGTATGTCGGGCCAAAGCTGCCAGATGTGTTGGAAAAAGTGGCCCTTAACCTGCAACTGACCGTTGATTACGGTGTGCTGACTATCATCGCCGAGCCGCTGTTTTGGTTGCTAAAAGCGATTCACTGGGTCGTTGGCAACTGGGGCTGGGCCATCATTTTCCTCACGATTCTGATCAAGTTGGCGTTTTACAAGCTTTCCGAGACTAGCTACCGTTCCATGGCGAATATGCGGCGACTGGCGCCGGAATTGAGCCGGCTTAAGGAACTGTACGGCGACGACAAGCAGAAAATGAATGAAGCGATGATGGGGCTGTACAAGAAGGAAAAGGTAAACCCGCTCGGCGGATGCTTACCGATCCTGGTACAGATTCCCGTCTTTATTGCACTCTATTGGGTATTGGTAGAGAGCGTGCAGTTGCGCCAGGCGCCGTTCATGCTCTGGATCAAGGACATGTCGATTCCTGACCCGTACTACGTGCTGCCGCTGATCATGGGTGTGACGATGTTCATTCAGCAAAAGCTGAGTCCGGCTCCACCCGATCCGGTGCAAGCCAAGGTGATGATGGCCTTGCCGGTGGTGTTTACCTTCATGTTTTTGTGGTTCCCGGCCGGCTTGGTGCTGTATTGGGTGGTCAACAATATGCTGTCCATCGCCCAGCAGTGGGTTATCACCAAGCGAGTGGAGTCTGGAGCCGACGCTGCTGCGCTGAAAGCCAAAGAAAAAGCCGGAATCAGCTCCGGGTTAGGCGAACAAGCTAAGAAGCTGATCTCTCTAGCGAAGCAAGCCTTGCCGGAGCAGAAAACTCCAAATAAGCGCAAGAAATAATCTGCTCTTCCCCTCCCCGTCTGGGGAGGGTGGTTGCTGAATCATTCTCTAGTCACTTTCGAATTCCTCCTCCTCGCAGATGAGGAGGAGCCTTCCGATTTATGACCGATACCATCGCTGCCATCGCCACCCCGCCCGGACAAGGGGGTATCGGTGTCGTGCGCGTATCCGGGCCGTGTAGCACGGCTATTGCCGAAGCGATCTGTGGTCTGGTGCTAGCCCCTCGGCAGGCGGTTTTGCGCCGCTTCCGCGCCACAGCCGGTGAGATTTTGGATCAAGGAATCGTCCTGTTTTTTCCTGCGCCACACTCGTTCACTGGCGAGGATGTGGTCGAATTCCAGGGTCACGGTGGGCCGGTCGTGTTGGATTTACTGTTGGCCCGTGTATTTGAATTAGGTGCCCGGCCCGCCCGGCCCGGTGAGTTTTCCGAGCGCGCCTTTCTTAACGACAAGCTTGATTTAGCCCAAGCTGAGGCGATTGCTGATCTAATCGCCAGTGATACCGCTGCGGCTGCGCGGGCCGCGCTCCGTTCTCTGCAAGGTGAATTTTCGCAGCGGGTGAAGGGGTTGGTCGAAAGCTTGGTCAGCTTGCGGATGTATGTGGAAGCGGCTATCGATTTTCCCGAAGAAGAAATTGATTTTCTGGCCGATGCTGTGATTGTAACCCGTCTGGCGGACTGTCGGGAGCAACTGGGTATTTTACAAGCTGCGGCTGGTCAGGGCCGTTTATTACGCGACGGGATGACCGTGGTGATCGCGGGTCGGCCAAATGCCGGTAAATCCAGTTTGCTCAATGATCTGGCTGGACGGGAGACGGCTATTGTCACCGCAGTTCCCGGTACCACGCGCGATGTGCTGCGCGAGCGGATCAGCATTGATGGAATGCCCTTACATGTGATCGACACGGCTGGCTTGCGCGAGAGCGATGATCTGGTCGAGCAAGAAGGGATTCGTCGCGCCTGGGCGGAAATCGAAACGGCTGACCGCGTTTTGGTAGTGGTCGATGACCGAATTGGCTTGGCGGCTGAAGAAGCCGCTTTGCGAGAACGCTTGCCGGTTGAGACGCCTTTGACGGTTTTGTATAACAAAATCGACCTCAGCGGCCGCTCTCCGACAGTTCAAGAAGGATTGTGGGGAACAGAGATTTTCTTATCGGCTAAAACCGGCGCCGGCTTGGATTTGCTACGAGAGCATCTGAAAGCCTGCATGGGCTATCGTGGCAGTGCGGAAGGCACGTTCATGGCCCGTCGCCGCCATTTGGAGGCTCTGGAAAGGGCAGCCACAGCGTTGGCACGAGCGGCTGAGCAACTGGAAATATTCCATGCAGGCGAACTGGTCGCTGAGGAATTGCGCGAGGCTCAGAACGCGCTGGCTGAAATTACCGGCGAGTTTACATCAGAGGATTTGCTTTCGAGGATATTTTCCAGCTTTTGCATTGGAAAATAGCAAGACTTACATGCGACTGCTGGATATTTGGCGGCTGCAACGCGACGACCTGGGCCGGGATGGCTGAATCTGTTTCGCAAAATTAGAAAGTCGGCGTTGGCGGGGTGGCGGAACGGTCCGCCTTTGTCCGGCGGTGGGGTATTCCAGTAGAGTAGCGGCTTTGGCAATTTCGCCCGGAACAACCCCCCATGTTTGAACAAGCCTTCAAGAATATCGACGCCGACCTGCGCAACGAAGCGGGTTGCACCACCGAACTCGACTACACCGAACAGACTTCCTGGCTGCTGTTCCTCAAGTATCTCGACGGGCTGGAGCAGGACAAGGCGATGGAGGCGGAACTGGAGGGCAAGCAGTACACCTTCATCCTCGATGCCCCCTACCGCTGGTCATCGTGGGCCGCGCCCAAGGATAAAGACGGCAGGCTCGACCACAACAAGGCCCAGACCGGCGATGACCTGCGGGAGTTTGTGGATCGCAAGCTGTTCCCCTACCTGCAAGGTTTCAAGCTCAAGGCCACCGGCCCGAACACCATCGAATACAAGATCGGCGAGATTTTCGGCGAGATCAAGAACAAGATTCAAAGCGGCTACACCCTGCGCGAGATCATCGACCATATCGACGAACTGCGCTTCCGCTCGCAGGCCGAGAAGCACGAACTCTCGCACCTGTACGAAGCCAAGATCAAGAACATGGGCAACGCCGGGCGCAACGGCGGCGAGTACTACACTCCGCGCCCGCTGATCCGGGCGATGGTGCAGGTGGTGCAGCCGAAGGTCGGTGAACGCATCTATGACGGTGCCTGCGGCTCGGCCGGCTTCCTTTGCGAATCCTTCGATTACCTGCGAGGCCAGGCCGGGCTGACTGCCGGCAATCTTAAGACGCTTCAGGAGCGCACGTTCTACGGCAAGGAGAAGAAGCCGCTGGCCTATGTGATTGCGATCATGAACATGATCCTGCACGGCATCGAAGCGCCCAACATCATCCATACCAACACGCTCACCGAGAGCCTCGCTGACATTCAGGACAAGGACCGAATGGACGTGATCCTCGCCAATCCGCCCTTTGGCGGCGGTGAGCGCAAGGAGGTGCAGCAGAACTTCCCGATCCGCACCGGCGAGACGGCCTTCCTGTTCCTGCAACACTTCATCAAGATGCTCAAGGCCGGCGGCCGGGCCAGCGTGGTCATCAAGAACACCTTCCTGTCGAACACCGACAACGCCTCGGTGAGTCTGCGCAAGCTGCTGCTGGAATCCTGCAACCTGCACACCGTCCTCGATTGCCCCGGCGGCACGTTTCAGGGCGCGGGTGTCAAGACTGTCGTGCTGTTCTTCGAGAAGGGCACGCCGACGCGCAAGGTTTGGTTCTACCAGCTCGACCCCGGCCGCAACCTGGGCAAAACTAACCCGCTCAACGACGCCGATCTTGCCGAGTTTGTCGAACTGCAAAAGACGCAGGCCGATACCGAGAAAAGCTGGAGCGTCGATGCCGCGACGATAGCCACCGTGACCTACGACCTGTCGGTGAAAAACCCGAATGGTGGCGAAGAAGTCATCCACCGCAGCCCGCAGGCCATCATGGACGAGATCGCCGCGCTGGATGCCGAGAGTGCCGACGTGCTGGCTAATATTAGGGCGTTGCTATGAAATACCCCGCCGTGTACATACTTGCCAGCCAACGCAACGGCACGCTTTACATCGGTGTGACCTCTGATTTGGTTAAGCGTATTTGGCAACATCGGGAGGGCCTTGCGGAAGGATTTACCAAGCAATATGGGGTTAAAACCCTAGTGTGGTACGAACAACACGCAACCATGGAAAGCGCCATCAGCAGGGAAAAGGCCATGAAAAAATGGCTGCGCAAATGGAAGCTTGCCGCCATCGAAAAAACCAACCCGGATTGGCATGACCTCTGGCCGGAAATTATCGGTGCCGTTCCCCCCGCCGTCGTTCCCGCGAATGCGGGAACCCAGAATTCAACGGCACTGGATTCCCGCCTACGCGGGAATGACGGAGAGAAGGGGGTGCTATGAAGGCAGGGTGGCAACAGACGACCTTAGGCTCTGTCTCTCAGGTAGGAGCGGGCAATTCCGCCCCACAAGGTACAGCCTTGTTCGCAGACGGTATTTACCCGTTTTTCCGTACATCCGACGCGGGGCGAATTCGCTTTGGTGACATCACCGAGTCAGCGGACTATTTGAACGAAGATGGCATCAAGGGGCTTCATCGTTTTCCGGCAGGAACAATTCTTTTTCCAAAGAGTGGTGCTTCAACATTCCTTAATCATCGGGTGATGCTCGGTGTGGATGGTTATGTTTCAAGCCATCTTGCGACCATTGTTGGCGATGAGGCGAAGGTTGATCGTCGGTTTCTTCTTTATTTCTTGAGTACGATTTCTGCTCAGGACTTGATCCAAGACCACGCCTATCCTTCTCTCAATCTACCGTTGATCGCCGGCATTCCGGTGGCGCTACCACCGCTCCCCGAACAGCACCGCATCGTCGCCATCCTCGACGAAGCCTTCGACGGTATCGCCACCGCCAAAGCCAACGCCGAAAAGAACCTCCAGAACGCCCGCGCTTTGTTTGAAAGCCACCTGCAATCCGTTTTCACGGAGCGGGGTGAGGGGTGGGTGGAGACGAGGCTGGTTGAAGTTTCGCGGGAGTTCGGGCGCGGCAAATCAAAGTATCGCCCGCGAAATGAACCAAAGCTCTATGGCGGGCCGTATCCATTCATCCAAACCGGCGACATCAGCAACGCAAACCACTGGCTGACCGAATACGCACAGACTTATAGCGAATTTGGTCTGTCGCAAAGCCGACTTTGGCCAAAGGGTACAGTTTGTATCGCTATTGTCGGTGCAACAGTTGGCGAAACGGCCATTGTCGATTTTGAAGCCTGCTTCCCAGACAGCGTCATCGGAATCGTGGTCAATGATCAGCTTGCCGATAACGAGTATGTGGAGTTTCTGCTCCAATCCTTCAAAGCCTTGCTCAAAGAGAAGGGAAAAGGTACGGCACGCGACAATATCAATCTCGGGACATTCGAGAACCAAACGTTTCCGTTCCCTTCTCTGAAGAAACAGGAAGAGGTCGCGGCTACATTCAACGCCCTTGCTGCTGAAACCCAACGCCTCGCCTCCCTCTACCAACAAAAACTCACCGCCCTCGACGACCTGAAGAAATCCCTGCTGCACCAAGCTTTCTCCGGGGTGTTATAGGATGTCGGCACGATGATCACCCTCGACACCCTGACCCATTGGCTCGCCGCACCTGCCGAATCCGAGCATCTGGAATTCAAGGAGGCCAAGCAGCAGTTCGATACGACGAAGCTGCTGCGCTACTGCGTGGCGCTGGCGAACGAGGGCGGCGGTCATCTGGTACTTGGCGTGTCGGACAAACTGCCGCGCCGCGTTGTGGGGACTCGGTCATTCGCGGCGGCGGCCGATCTCAACGACATCAAGTCCCGCATTGTCGACAAACTGCGTATCCGGGTGGATGCGGTGGAGCTGATGCACCCCGAAGGCCGGGTACTGGTGTTCGATGTTCCTTCGCGCCCGGTGGGCCAGCCGCTGGATTTCGATGGGGCCTACCTGATGCGGGCGGGTGAGGACTTGGTGCCGATGACGCCCGATCAACTGCGCCGCATCTTCGCCGAAGGGCAACCGGACTGGTTTTCGCAAGCGGCCAAACAGGGTGCCAGCGCCGACGAGGTGATCGCGCTGCTTGACACGCAGACCTATTTCGACCTTTCTCGAATGCCTTATCCAACGACGCGCGAGGGCGTGTTGGCGCGTTTGTCGAGCGAAGGTCTCATTGCGCAGGCGGCGGGCTGGACGATCACGAATCTGGCGGCGATCCTGCTGGCCAAGCGACTCGATCTATTTTCTCCGACACTGGCGCGTAAAGCGCCCCGCGTGGTGATTTACGAGGGCGTAGACAAGACCCAAACCCGCGAGGACAAACCGGGCAACCGGGGTTACGCGGTGGGGTTCGAGAGTCTCGTCGATTTCGTCCATTCCGCTGCACCGCAGAATCGCAGCATCGAACAGGTGGTGCGCGAGGAAGTGAAGATGTTCCCGAAGCAGGCGCTGCGTGAGTTGATTGCCAATGCGCTGGTGCATCAGGATTTCCTGGCGACGGGCGCCTCGGTGATGATCGAGATGTATGCCGACCGGGTGGAAATTTCCAATCCCGGTACGCCGCCCATCAGCGTCGAACGCTTTATCGACGAATACCGCTCCCGCAACGAGCGGGTGGCTGACCTGATGCGCCGTCTGGGTATCTGCGAGGAGAAGGGCAGCGGCGTGGACAAGGTGGTCAAGGCGGTTGAGGGACATCAACTACCTCCACCGGATTTTCGGGTTGGCGAGGTGCGGACGACGGCCATCCTGTTCAGTTACAAGGAGTTCGAGAAGCTGGACAGGAATGAGCGTGTCCGCGCCGCCTACCAGCATTGCTGTCTGCATTACGTCAGCAACGAGCAGATGACCAACCAGACGCTGCGTGAGCGGTTCGGCCTGCCGGCGAACAAGGCGGAATCGGTGTCTCGCACAATTCGGGATGCGGTTGAACAGAACAAAATCAAGATTGCCGACCCGGAACAGAGTTCGCTGCGCTATCGCAGCTACATCCCTTACTGGGCTTGAGTTTGTTTAGACGCAAATCGCACACTTGTTCATGCCGCCTGATAACATTATTAAAAAACAACGGGTTGCTTATTTAGACGCAAATCCATGCCGAGACAATGAAGGTTGCCCTGACGATGAACGAAGCTGAAACCCGCGCCGAACACATCGACCCTGCCTTGGCGGCGGCAGGCTGGGGCGTGGCCGAAGGCAGCCGTATCCGGCGCGAATATCCGATCACGCTCGGCCGTCTGGAAGGGGCGGGCAAGCGCGGCAAGCCGCTGACGGCGGATTATGTTCTGGAATACCGCAACACCAAGCTGGCGGTGGTCGAGGCCAAGGCGTGGGACAAGGCGCTGACCGAAGGCGTGGCGCAGGCCAAGGACTATGCTGGCAAACTCGCGCTGCGCTTCACCTACGCGACCAACGGGCAGGGCATCTACGGCATCGACACGCAAACAGCCGTGGAAGGCGAGATCACTGCTTTCCCGTCACCGGATGACTTGTGGAAGCGCACCTTCGCCACCGAGAGCGCCTGGCGGGATCGCTTCGCCGCCGTGCCGTTCGAGGACAAGGGAGGCTTCTTTCAAGGCCGCTACTATCAGGACATCGCCATCGAGCGGGTGTTGGCCGCCGTTGCGGCCGGGCAGGATCGCATTCTGCTGACGCTGGCGACCGGCACCGGCAAAACCTTCATCGCCTTCCAGATCGCGTGGAAGCTGTTTCAGAGCCGGTGGAGCCTCGCCAATGGGAAGAACGAGGGTGAGCCGACCCGGCGGCCTCGCATCCTGTTTCTGGCGGATCGCAACATTCTGGCCGACCAGGCCTACAACGCTTTCTCAGCCTTCGACGACAAGGCGCTGGTGCGCATCGACCCGGCCGACATCCGCAAAAAAGGCAAGGTGCCGAAGAACGGTAGCCTCTTCTTCACCATCTTCCAGACCTTCATGAGCGGGCCGGAGGATACCCCTTACTTCGGCGAGTATCCGCCGGATTTTTTCGACTTCATCGTCATCGACGAGTGTCACCGGGGCGGAGCCAACGACGAGAGCAACTGGCGCGGCATCCTCGACTACTTTGCGCCGGCCGTGCAGCTTGGCCTGACCGCCACCCCGAAGCGGAAGGACAACGTTGATACCTATGCCTACTTCGGCGAGCCGGTGTTTATCTACTCGCTCAAGGACGGCATCAACGACGGCTTCCTGACGCCGTTCCGCGTCAAGCAGATTTCGACCACGCTCGACGAATACGTCTACACGCCCGACGACAAAGTAGTCGAAGGCGAGGTCGAAGCCGACAAGCGCTACGAGGAAGCCGACTTCAACAAGATTATCGAGATCATGGAACGGGAAAGGCAGCGCGTCGAGATATTCATGTCTCTGATCGACCAGCGGGAAAAGACGCTGGTGTTCTGCGCCACGCAGGATCATGCCCTGGCGACCCGTGACCTGATCAACCAGATCAAGACCAGCACCGATCCGAACTACTGCCACCGGGTGACGGCGAATGATGGGGCGTTGGGTGAACAATGGCTGCGGGATTTTCAGGACAACGAGAAGTTCATCCCAACCATTCTGACCACGTCGCAGAAGCTATCAACCGGCGTCGATGCGCGGAACGTGCGCAACATCGTACTGTTGCGGCCGGTGAATTCGATGATCGAGTTCAAGCAGATCATCGGGCGCGGCACCCGGCTTTACGACGGCAAGGACTACTTCACGATCTACGATTTCGTGAAGGCGCATCACCATTTCAGCGACCCGGAATGGGACGGCGAGCCTATCGAGCCGGAAAGCTGCAAGAAATGCCATTCGGTGCCGTGTGTCTGCATCAAGGAACCGCCACCGCTTTGCTATCTCTGCGGCAAGTCGCCCTGTGAGTGTGCGAAAGATCCTTGCCCGAAATGTGGTCAGCGTCCCTGCGTGTGCAAAAAGAAGGCGAAGGTGAAGCTGGCGGATGGCAAGTCGCGCACGATCCAGCACATGGTCGTCACCAGCTTTTGGCACCCAGACGGCACACCGATGTCGGCGCAGCAGTTCATGGAGGCGCTGTTCGGCAAGCTGCCAGACTTCTTCAAGGATGAAGGCGAACTGCGGGCGCTCTGGAGCGCACCGGATACCCGGCGAAAGTTGCTGGAAGGCTTGGCCGAGAAGGGTTTTGGCAAGGATCAACTGGCTGAAATGCAGAAGATTATCGACGCCGAGAAAAGCGACCTGTTCGATGTGCTGGCGCATGTGGCCTATGCTTTGGAACCACTGACCCGCGAAGAACGGGCGGATCGGGCGATGGCGGTCATCAGCGCGAACTTCAATCCGAAGCAGCAGGTGTTTATCGACTTCGTGCTGTCGCACTATGTGGCACTCGGGGTCGAGGAATTGGATCAGGCGAAGCTGACACCGCTATTGAAGCTGAAGTACCACGATTCAATCCCGGACGCGGTGGCTGATCTCGGCCGACCGGATGAGATCGGGAAGGTGTTTAGTGGGTTTCAGCGGTGTTTGTATACCGAACCGGCGTAGCTTGGCTGGCTGATTCGTGCCAACTGGCGACCCTGATAGCGAAACGCCAGCGGAGCGAAGCAACACCTTTACGCCATGCTTTCACTGGGTAAGCTTTGGCTAGAACATTCGCTTTGAAGTCACTACTATTTTTTGAATCTACCGGAAAATGGGCTAGCGCTGATGTGCTAGCGTCAGCATCGAAGTGGGTGACCTTAGCGCTGCCCGGTCTGGATCAGTTGCCGATCAATGCTTGCAGCTCACCGATCCGACGTTCCAGCAACCCGGAATCACCGCGTGTTTCCACATTAAGCCGCAGTAGCGGTTCAGTGTTCGAGCAGCGCAAGTTGAACCTCCAGTCGGTAAACTCCAGGCTCAACCCATCGGTTTCGTCCAGAGCCGGGCTTTGCGCCCGGTAGGCACCCAGGATCTCTCGAATTTTGGCCGGCGCGTCGGCGACCCGGAAATTGATCTCGCCGCTGCACGGAAACGCTTGCATTCGGGTGTCCACCAGCGCCGCTAGCGATTGACCGGTATCAGACAGGTGCTCGGCGATCAGTAACCAGGGAATCATCCCGCTGTCGCAGTAGGCGAACTCGCGAAAATAGTGATGGGCACTCATCTCTCCGCCGTACAACGCATCCTCTTGCCGCATCCGTTCCTTGATGAAAGCATGGCCGGTCTTGCTCAACACCGGTACGCCGCCCGCTGCCCGCACCTGCTCAATGGTATTCCAGGTGAGGCGCGGGTCGTGGATGATCTTGGCGCCTGGTTGACGTGCGAGCAGCGTTTCCGCCAACAGGCCCACCAAATAATAGCCTTCAATGAAACGGCCACTGGTATCGAAGAAGAAACAGCGGTCGAAGTCGCCATCCCAGGCCAAACCCAAATCGGCCCCGTATTCCCGCACCGTATGGGCTGTGGCGTCGCGGCATTCCGATAACAAAGGATTGGGGATACCGTGTGGGAAGGTGCCATCCGGCTCGTGATGGATCTTGATAAACTGAAACGGCAGGTGTGGTTCCAGCGCATCAATGATCGGTCCCGCCCCGCCATTACCGGCATTGACCACGATCTTCAGCGGCTTGAGCCGGCGCCTATCAATGTAACTTAACAAATGGCTAATGTAGGCGCTCTTGTCCGGTTGTTCGCTTAACGTGCCGCGCCGTTTAGATTCGATGATGTCGGTACGCGCCGCTATATCCCGCAGGGTGAACAGGCCGCTATCTCCGCTGATGGGCTTGGCGTGCTCACGCACCAGCTTCATGCCGTTGTAATCCATTGGGTTATGGCTGGCAGTCACCATGATCCCGCCATCTAATTGGTGGTGGAAGGTCGTAAAATAGATTTCCTCGGTGCCGCATAAGCCGATATCGAGGACGGTCACGCCACGGTCCAGCAGCCCACGCGCAACCGCCATACTCAGCGCCGGGCTGGTTAAACGCACATCATGGCCGACCGCCACGCGACGCGGCTGAAAGAGCATGGCATACGCTCGCCCGATGCGATAAGCGAGATCCTCATTCAGCTCGTCTGGTATACGCCCGCGAATGTCATACGCCTTAAAACACGTTAGCTGTGTCATGATATGCCTCACCTATTCCCGGCCATAGATATCTTCGAAGCGGACGATATCATCCTCACCTAGGTAGCTACCAGATTGTACCTCTATGATCTCTAATGGAATTTTTCCAGGATTGGTCAGTCGGTGCGGTACGCCGACGGGGATATAGGTGGATTGATTTTCCGTGAGCAGGAAGGATTCATCGCCACGATTGACCTGAGCCGTGCCGCTAACCACGACCCAGTGTTCGGCGCGATGGTGATGCATTTGTGAGGAGATGGAGGCGCCGGGCTTGACCATGATCCGCTTGACTTGAAAGCGGCGCTCCAAATCGATGGAATCGTAAAACCCCCAGGGCCGATACACTTTTCGGTGGCTACAGCCTTCCGGGCGCCGGCTAGTTTTAAGCCGATCTACGACCGCTTTGACTTCCTGCACCCGGTCCTTGCTGGCCACCAGCACGGCATCGGCAGTTTCGACCACCACCAGATCGTTTACGCCGACGGTGGCAACCAATCGAGTGGTGGCGTCCACGTAGATATTATGAGAATCGACCACGATGACATCACCACGCACAATGTTGCCTGCTGAGTCGCGCGCACTCACTTCCCACAATGCCGACCAGGAGCCGACATCATTCCAACCCACATCGAGCGGTAACACCACTGCGTGATCTGTTTTTTCCATGACCGCGTAGTCAATGGAATTCTTCGGACAGGCAGCGAATGCCTCACCGTCCAGCCAGAGAAAATCACGCTCAGCACGTCCGGCGGCCACCGCTTGTCGGCAAGCAGCCAAAATCGTCGGTGCGAAGCGTTCCAACTCAGTCAAAAACTCCGAGGCACGGAACATGAACATACCGCTGTTCCAGGAGTAGGTACCCGATTGCAAGTATTCTTGTGCGGTAGCTGCATCGGGTTTCTCAACGAAACGCTCAACTGCGCAGACCCCGGCTTCATCGAGCGCCGCGCCAGCCTTAATGTAGCCATAGCCGGTTTCCGGGGCGGTTGGCACAATCCCGAAGGTAATCAGGCGCCCGTCTTGGGCATGAGTCGCCATTTGCCGGACAGCGGCGCGGAAACCCTCGGTATCGGCGATCACATGATCGGCGGGAAGGATCAGCAAAATGGGGTCTTCGTCGTGCTGGCGGGCGTATAACGCCGCTGCCGCGACCGCCGGCGCGGTATTGCGGCCGACCGGTTCTAAAATCACCATCGGCGGGTGAATGCCTGATGCACGTAATTGCTCGGCCACCATGAACCGATGCTCTTGGTTGCACACCACCAGTGGCGCCGAGGTATCCGCGATACCGACGACCCGCAGCGCGGTGTTTTGCAACATGGTGCGCTCATCGACCAGAGGCAGAAACTGCTTTGGATAGACCTCGCGCGACAGTGGCCATAGGCGAGTGCCGCTGCCACCGGATAGGATAACCGGAATAATCATGGGTGTTGGCCTCGGCCAATGGCATAGTAGATAAAGCCCGCTGCACGCAGATCATCGGGATCGTAGAGATTGCGACCATCGAAGATCAGCGGTTGTTTGAGTCGCTCACGAATGGCGTCGAAGTCGGGGCTGCGGAACAGGCTCCACTCGGTGACGATCAGTAAAGCGTCGGCCCCGGTGAGTGCTACCATCGGGTCGGTGCACAAACGCAAATCGGGCCGCTCGCCATAGATGCGGCGGGTTTCGTTCATGGCAGCCGGGTCGTAAGCCTGGACCTGGCAACCGGCGTGCCACAAGGCTTCCAGTAGATTGCGACTGGGGGCTTCACGCATGTCGTCGGTACCTGGCTTGAAGGCCAGCCCCCATAGCGCAAACGTCAGCCCCGCCAACTCGCCCTTAAAGTGGCGGTGGATTTTCTCGAACAGGACGTTCTTCTGGCGCTCGTTAACGGCTTCGACGGCTTGCAGCAAATTGGCCTGATAATCGATAGAGCGAGCGGTGTATTCCAGCGCCTTGACATCTTTAGGAAAACAGGAGCCGCCATAGCCGCAACCAGGATAAATGAAGTGATAACCAATACGCGGGTCGGCGCCGATGCCGATGCGCACTTTCTCGATATCAGCACCCAGCCGTTCCGCGAGATTGGCGATTTCGTTCATGAAACTGATCTTGGTGGCCAGCATGGCATTGGCGGCATATTTGGTCAGTTCCGCCGAGCGAACGTCCATTTCGATCAGCCGATCACGGTTACGGTTGAACGGTGCATACAGGGTGCGCAACTGCACGGTGGCCCGCTGGTCATCACTGCCGACGATGATGCGATCCGGCCGCATGAAATCCTGAATAGCCGCGCCTTCCTTGAGAAATTCGGGATTGGAAACCACTGAGAAAGCAATCTCGCAGCCACGCTCGGCCAAAGCAGCGGCGACGGTAGCACGCACGACATCGGCGGTGCCCACCGGCACCGTGGACTTGTTGACGATGACTCGATAGCTTGCCAAATGTTGGCCGATGGAGCGCGCGACGGCGCGGACATGCTGCAAATCGGCAGAGCCATCCTCATCCGGCGGCGTACCAACCGCGATGAATTGGAACAAGCCATGGCGCACGCCATCCGCCACATCGGTGGTAAACCGCAAGCGGCCACTGGCCCCGTTACGCTGAACCAAATCATCAAGGCCCGGCTCGTGGATCGGAATCTCACCGCGCTGGAGTTTTTCGACCTTTTGCGGGTCCACGTCCACACATAGTACGTCGTTGCCGACATCGGCGAAGCAAGCGCCGGTAACCAGCCCAACATAGCCAGAGCCAAAGATCGTAATTTTCATGTGTTTACTACACTTGGATTGGGGATTTCAGGGATTGGGTCGGGATCAAGTGAAAGCGAGAACCGGTTTAAGCGAGCTGATACCCGTAAATGGTGCGTAATTTATCATACCGTTTGCTAAAAGAGCGGTTGTCTCGTCAGAGTGTCGCTGAGCCACACCACCCAGCAGCAGTTGGTCGCGATTCGTGAGCGAGCGCCGGTCAAGGCTTGGATTGATTTTTACGCCGTGACTGCTTTTCGAGGAATCTGAATCATGCAACAGATTAAGGTCGGATTGATCGGCTATGGCATGGCGGGGCGGGTCTTTCACGCCCCGGTGATCACGGCTGTTCCCGGGTTACGGCTGGCCAAGGTGGTTGAACGCCGTGCTGACACCGCGCGCGAGCGCTACCCGTGGGTCGAAATCGTCAGAGAGGTTGACGCTCTGTTGGGAGATTCAGGGATCGAGTTGGTGGTGATTGCCACGCCAAGTGCGTCGCATTTCGAACTGGCCGAGCGCGCCTTGCTGGCGGATAAGCATGTGGTCGTCGATAAGCCCTTCACGCTTACCGCGGAACAAGCTCAGCGCCTCATCGATTTGGGTGGTCGGCAAAACCGACTCATCAGCGCCTTTCAAAACCGGCGGTGGGACGGCGATTTTCAGACAGTGAGCGAGATCGTGCGCCAAGGCTATCTGGGGCGCCTGGTCGAGTATGAAAGCCACTTCGACCGCTTTCGAAATCATTTCAGTCCTGAGCGTGCCTGGCGGGAACAAGCTGGGCCGGGTAGCGGTATCTTGTTTGATTTGGGTACCCATTTAATCGACCAGGCGCTGGTGTTGTTCGGCTTGCCACACAGCGTGACCGCCGATATCCGTAGCCAGCGGGCGGCCGATCAGGCCGATGATCAATTTGAGCTGATCTTGCATTACGATGCTCTCAAAGTCACGCTGCGGGCTGGCTTATTGCTGCGCGAGCCAGGGCCTCGATTTGCTTTGCACGGCACTGAAGGCTCATTTGTGAAGTATGGAGTCGATCCCCAGGAAGATGCCTTGAAGCGTGGGCTGACCCCCGAAGGTACAGATTGGGGCGCGGAGCCGGAAGCGCAGTGGGGGGTTCTCAACACGCAAATCGGTGGTTTGCATTTTCGGGGCAAAATCGAAACCCGCAACGGCGACTATCGGCGATACTACGACAATATTTATCAGGCTATCGTCGGCCAAGCCGATTTGTTGGTCACGCCCGAACAGGCCAAACATACGATTCGCCTGATCGAATTGGCCAGACAAAGCCATTCGGAGCGTCGCACGGTCGATGTTTGCTGAGTGGCCAGGCGAAATTTGGCGCTACCATGGTGAACGGACTTCCGCTAGGCATCACTGATGATCAATTCGTTGTTATTCAATCCTTGCCGGGTGGCCATTCCAGTCACCTTCCTCAGCAGTCGCTGGGTACGACAAGCGTGGGATGGTGTTGATCCAAAACAAGTCTGGGATAGCCACGTCCATTTGGCGGGACTCGGTGACGGTGACAGCAGGATCGAAATTGGGCCGCAGTTGTCCTCGCTGTGGCATCCGCTGCATTACGCTCAGCGGCTTTTTTACCTGAATGCCGGTTGCGCGCACCGCGCTTCGGGACAAGTCGATGCTACCTACGCTGCCCGCTTATTGAATCTATGCGTGGCGATGCCAGTCGGATTTAAGGTGCTGTTGTTCGCGTTTGAACGTTTCCACGACGAGACAGGTCAGCCAGACAGTGCCCAGACGGCGTTTTATATCCCCAATGAGTGGGCAGCTCGGTTGGCGGCGGAATTTCCGGCTCACTTCGAATGGGCGGCGTCCATCCATCCTTATCGGGCTGATGCAGTCGATGCCCTACAGACGGCACTGGCACAGAATGCGTGTGCCATCAAATGGCTACCGGCTGCGATGGGTATGGACCCTGCCGCAAAACGCTGTGACGGTTTCTATCGGGCGCTGGCAGCGACAGGGACGCCGTTGATCATCCATTGCGGCGAGGAGAAGGCCGTGCGAGATTGTGGCACGGATCATTTGGGAAACCCTCTGCGGCTACGGCGTGCTCTGGATGCCGGGGTCCGCGTCATCGTCGCTCATTGCGCCTCATTGGGCCAGGATATTGATCTGGATCAGGGCGAACGTGGGCCGCGCCGAGCGAGCTTTGATCTGTTTTTGCGCCTTTTCGAGGAATCGCGGGCAACCGATTTGCTTTATGGGGATATTTCCGCGATTACTCAATGCAACCGTAAGTTGACCGTCATTCGCACTCTGCTGGAACGTAATGATCTACATGATCGCCTGTTACACGGCTCGGATTATCCGTTACCTGGTATCGTACCGCTGACATGGCCTGCTGCGCTGGCTCGAAACGGGTTGTTGCCGACCGACGCTGTGCCGGACTTGTGCGCTCTGCGGGAGCACAATCCGCTGCTTTTTGATTTCACCCTAAAACGCCTGCTCTGCTGGCAAGGGCACTGTTTTCCGGCGACCGTGTTTCACACCCGACCTTTTTTCCAACAAAGAAGGGCTATCGGGTGAGAGGTTAATTTGTATGCACAGTGGGGTAGATGAGGCCACATTAGTCGAATACAGATGAGGCAGCGCATTCCGCTTTAAGCGGTCCCGATGGCCCACAACCTCTTTGAGGAGATCACCTATTCCGATCAAAGACGGTAGTATCAATCCCAGCTTGCGCTTTAACGCAAGCTGACGATCCCAACGTACAGCCAGTGCAGCCGGACAGCGCTGTGGGTGGCACCGCCGCCGCACCACCCTTCTTTCGGCAATCGTTAGCAAAAGACCGTCGTATCGGGATATAGGGCTTTAACAAGGCTAACCCGGCAATGGCCACGATCAGTAGAGCCAGCGCGTCTTGCCACATCTCAACCTCCTCCCAAGGCTAGCGCAATCCGATAGGTGAAAAAGGCGGCGAGATAGGCCAACGCCATCAGATAGACGAACATGAACGCAGCCCAACGCCAGGAATTGGTTTCACGCCGGACAGCCGCCAGCGTCGCCAGGCATTGCGGGGCGAACACGTACCACGCCAGCAGCGAGAGTGCGGTCGCCAGCGTCCAGTGTTGGGCCAGCGTGGCGGACAAGGCTTCCGTAACCGCCCCCTCGTCACCGCTCAGAGCATAAACCGTACCGAGCGCTGCGACAGCTACCTCGCGCGCCGCTAGCCCTGGCACCAGGGCGATAGCAATCTGCCAGTTGAAGCCGATGGGCGCCAGCAGCGGTTCCAATCCACGCCCGATCATGCCGGCGAAACTGTAATAAATCGCCGGTTCCGTTGCTCCCGTCGGCGGTGCCGGAAAGGTCGAGAGAAACCAGAGAATGACCATCAGGCTCAGGATAATGGTACCGATCCGCCGCAGGAAGATTTTCACCCGATCCCACAAGCCGAGTAGCACGTTGGCCGGATTGGGCCATTTGTAGCTTGGCAATTCCATCAACAATGGTTGTCGGCCACCTTTCAGCAGCGTTAAGCGCAGCACAGCCGCCACCACCAAGGCGCCGACGATGCCGGTTGCGTACAATCCGAACATCACCAGACCCTGCAAGCCGACGCTGCCCCATACCAGCGTGTCGGGAATAAAGGCGGCGATCAACAGGACATAAACCGGTAGGCGGGCCGAGCAGGTCATCAGCGGTGCAATCAGGATGGTGACGAGACGATCCAGCGGATGAGAGATCGCACGGGTGGCCATGATGCCGGGAACGGCACAAGCGAAGCTGGAGAGTAGAGGAATGAATGCACGACCGTTCAGACCGGCCGCGCTCATCAGTCGATCCATGAGAAAGGCGGCGCGGGTCATATAACCCGAATCTTCCAACAGCAGAATAAACAGAAACAGGATCAAAATCTGCGGCAGGAAAATCACCACGCCGCCGACACCGGCCACGATACCATCCACCAGCAGGCTCTTAAGCAGGCTCTCCTCCATGTGCGCGTTAAGCCACTGCTGCAAAGTTACCATGCCACCATCGATCCAATCCATCGGGGTTGCCGCCCAACTGAAGACCGCCTGGAACATCAGAAACAGCAGGGCAAGCAGAATCACCGGGCCGGCGATAGGATGCAGCAGCACCCGATCCAGTTGGCGAGTGAAGCGCGCTGGCGTACCTTCCTCCACCATCGCTTGCCGCAAGACCCGTTCCACTTCCCGGTGATAAGCGCGAATGGCATCCACTGAAGGTTCTTGCCAGCCGTCGATGGTACGAGCGCCATCGCTAGCCAATCGCTGCCGCAACAGGGCATCGATCTGGCCGAGAAGATTTTGCACACCGCTCTTGTGCATAGCGACCGTCGTGACTACTGGAATACCCAGTTCACGCGATAGCGCATCAATGTCGATCCGGCAGCCGCGCTTTTGGGCGATATCCATCATGTTGAGCGCCAAAATCAGTGGCCGACCCAACGGACGCAATTCCAACAGCAGCCGTAGATGCTGGTTCAGATTGGTGGCATCGGTGACGCAGACGATGGCATCGGGCAGGGTTTCCTGCTGCTGGCGACCGAGCACCACATCACGGGTAATGGCTTCATCCGGGCTGCGGGCGCGCAGACTGTAGCTACCCGGTAAATCAAGCACTTCGACCGAATGCTCATCAGGTGTTCGCAGAAGACCGCTTTTTCGCTCGACGGTCACACCGGGATAGTTAGCGGTTTTTTGCCGGCCACCCGTCAGTGTATTGAACAGCGTGGTCTTGCCGCTGTTTGGCGGGCCGACCAAGGCAATGCGGGCTGATCTCAATGCTTCCACAGTCAGCGTTCCGGCGGTCACGACGGCGCATACTCCAATTCGACCGCACCCACCGACACAGCCGGATCACCCAAGGGGCCGACCAGGACAGCATTAGCCTCACAACAGCGCAAGGCGACAGTCATGGTTTGGTTGATACGTACCGCCAGCGGATCGCGCCGCAGCCAGCCGTGATGTAATACCTCGATACAGGCGCCTTCTACAAAGCCCATTTCCAACAGACCGCGCTCAATATCACGGTCACTCCCGCTGACGGCGAGAATGCGGCCCACGCTACCCGGCCGCATCTGCCCTAAGGGTTGCGTGAAACCCAGACCCACCGTGCAGCCCAATTCAAAAGCACGGCGTTCTGATGCTTTGAGCGCGTTCATTTACGGATTCCCCACCGACGTTCTATTCTGGCCCGGTGCACGCAACATCTTGTCAACCTCATCCTTGTGAGTCAGTTCTTCGGCAATGAGTCGGCGAGCGTATTCTTCCAGGCGGACATCCTGGTCGCACACACAATCCAGTAGCCGGTAATAGGCATCAAGTGCCGCTTGTTCGTGCGCAAGGGATTCCCGCAAGATATCGCCGATATCATGCTGTTCGGTTTCCAGCAGCGGCCCGATGCCCAAGGAAGGGTGGCCGCCCAGGCCGGTGATCAACTCGCCGGCTTGCCGAGCATGGAGCAGACTTTCATCAGCCTGGGAATTGAGCCAGCCGACGATGGGAAGTCGGTTATACCCAAACACCATCAGTGCGTAATGGGTATAGCGCACCACGCCGGCCAGCTCCAATTCCATGATTTGATTGAGGATGCTGATCGCCTTACTTTTATCGATTTCTTCATTCATGGGCCTGCCACCTTTGAAAATGGGAGAGAGTCGTCTTAAATGGCCGGGACAGCACATAATAGTTGAGCAGCCCAGGAGGTTATTCTTTGCGTATTTTGAATGGATTATAAGAAAAATGAGAATCATTCTCAATAAAAAATTGTCCAAGAGGCTGCCGATTTGCTGCACCGGATGGGTGGGTGAGAGCACTAACCATTCGTGGTGCTTGACAGGGATTAACCAATGAAATCGAAACCTTCCGATGCAAACCGTTCAGCGGCCGTCATCGCCTACCACCAGGCCAGCAAGCATCACCTGGAGCGCTACGCGCCCGGACCTGGCGGATTGGATTGGGCCAACCAACCCGATCCGTTCCGCCATTTTACCGGGGCGCCGCGAATTGAACTGCCGTTGCGGGCTGATTCCCTGCCGACCCCATTCGAAGCCGTGCGCCGGGGCGAGCGGCCGGCGCCTTTTGCGTTGGAGCGGGATTCGCTAGCGATCCTGTTCGAGCTGTCGCTGGGTTTATCGGCCTGGAAGCAGCACGGCGGTTCGCGTTGGGCGCTACGTTGCAATCCATCAAGCGGCAACTTGCATCCCACCGAAGGTTATTTGATCTGCCCTACCCTCCCTGGCTTGATCGCCGGTGTCTATCACTATCTGAGCCACGATCACGCGCTGGAACAGCGCGCCGCGCCGGGTTCAACAAGCTGGAGCAGCGCATTGCCCGGTGGTGTAGTGGTGGCGCTGAGTAGTATCCACTGGCGGGAAGCCTGGAAATATGGCCTGCGCGCCTATCGCTATTGCCAGCACGATGGCGGCCACGCCATCGCCGCCATCAGCTACGCCGCCGCCGCGTTGGGCTGGCGGGCGCGACTGCTTATCGATTGGGGCGATGACGCGCTGGCCGGATTGCTGGGACTGAATCGGGCGGATGATTTCGCCGCCGCCGAGCCGGAAGCGCCCGAAATCGCGCTATGGGTCGGCCCGGAACCATCGCCGCTCGATCTGTCGGCTAACTCGCTAGCAGACGGATTAACCTTCCTGGGCCGGGCCAACCGGTTAAGCCATTCCCAGCGGGAATGGCCTGGCATCGCTGATATCGCCGTAGCCGCTCACCGGCCAAACGTCTCACTCACGCCCCCTTTCGAGCCACCAACGTATCCTCCATTGAGCGAATCAGGCTGTGTGGCCAACGCTGCGGCGTTGATCCGCCAGCGGCGCAGTGCGACTGCTTTTGATGGATTAACCAGCTTGCCGAGGGAGAACTGGCTGGCCATGCTCGACGCGCTGCTGCCGCGTCGCGATGTACCTCCACTCGATACCTGGCCGCAAAGGCCGCGCGTGCATCCGCTGTTCTTCGTCCACCGGATCGCTGGCATCAGCCCTGGCCTTTATCTGCTGGTACGATCCCCAGAAGTGCTGCCGCAATTGCGTGCGGCGCTACGCGGTGACTGGGAATGGTCGCTGGCTACAGCCGATTTGCCGCTCTATCGGCTCACCGCAGGCGATAGCCGTGACGCCGCCCAAACGATTTGCTGTCATCAGGAGATTGCAGCCGATTCCTGCTTTGCCGTGGGCTTTTTGACCGAGTTTGCCGACCCTCTACACGATGCACCGTGGCGGTACCGAGAATTGTTTTGGGAAACGGGTCTGCTGGGGCAAATTCTTTACTTGGAAGCCGAAGCCAGTGGTCTTCGCGCGACGGGTATCGGTTGTTTTTTTGATGATGCCTTGCACCGACTGCTGGGATTAGATGGCTTGGCGTGGCAATCACTCTATCACTTCACCGTCGGTGGGCCGGTCGAGGACCGGCACTTGCAAACCTTGCCACCCTACGCTCATTTACACCGATTCAGCTAAAGGGAAAAGAGGGTTGATTCCCTTGTTTTCCCTGAAGATCGTATTAAGTTTGTATATAAAAGACTCGGTTTGCAGTAGTATGTCCTCTAGGTGGAGAAAAAATCAGTTTGCTGTTAAGTTTGCTTAACATATTACCAAAATAGCTATAGCATTCAACAACCAGCATATATCCTGCTCCTAGTAAACGTATTGATTTAAAAGCTGCTTTCCGCTACAGCTGTTCATCGAAACTGCTTCCCGCCAGATTTGTGGTCGGCTTTGGTTTTTTCTAAAGCCATATAAAAAACCAAAAGAAAAGCGTTAATGACGGTATCCGTCTTAAACCGTTTGCCGAGGGGGTGAGTAAAACACCTTCTAATGACGCGACCAGCTCTCGCCTACTCGTATCAAGATCGGCGGCTTGACCATGAATGATACTTTATTGCGGCAGTTAGAACTCAAGGCAGCCCTTCGAGACGCGCTCGCGCGCACCGAGTTCGAGCTAGTCTATCAGCCAGTCATGAACCTGTGGACCGGAGCCATAGTGGGTGTCGAAGCATTGCTGCGGTGGCGGCACCCCACGCGGGGCACCGTCTCACCCGCTGAGTTCGTGCCGTTGGCTGAGGAGATCGGCGAGATAACCCAGATTGGCTATTGGGCGCTGCGGGAAGCGTGCCAACAGATTGCTAATCTTCACCGCCGCACCGCTGTCTCTTTGCAAGTGGCGATCAATCTCTCAACGAGTCAGTTGCAAGATCCTGGATTAACTCAATGCATCAGCGCGGTGCTGGCGGAAACCGGCCTTGCACCTTCCGCGCTCATTTTGGAGATCGCTGAAACGGCGGTGATGCAAGATCCCGAATCGGCTATTGATCACGCCCATACATTGAAAACCACGGGCGTACGTCTGGCGATTGACGACTTTGGTGCCGGCCAACTCTCCGCTGACCATATCCGCCGTTTCCCAGCGGATATCTTGAAAATCGATAAATCGGTGGTGGATGGGATTGGCGCTCAAGGAGAAGGGCAGGCACTCACTACGAGTTTGATTGACTTAGCCGCAACTCTTAAGCTGCGCTCAGTTGCCGAAGGCATCGAACGTATTGAGCAACTGGACCGTTTACGAGAACTGGGTTGTGATTTCGGTCAGGGGTATCTTTTTTCAGCCGCTGTCGAAGTTCACCAACTGGATCGGCTGGTCAGTCAAGGTGGCCGCTGGCCACGCAATCATCTGGGCAATGGGGGACCCAGCAATAATCGTCCAGCGTGATGTTGATGATGGGCGATCATCGCTGATTCGTTGGGCGCTGCGAGGGAGCTTAAACTTGCTCATGCAAACCACACTCGCGCTTGAGACCGAAGAAGCGGGTCTCCTCTGGGGTCATGCCATCCACCAAGCGTCGGGTCGTATGAACATCGCCGATAGAGACATAGCCCTGTTCCCATAATGGGTGATAGGGCAAATCGTGTTGGCTCAAATAGCGGTAAACGTCACGGTCAGTCCAGTCAATCAGCGGATGCACTTTGCAACGGCCATTGCGCCATAACAGCACATCAAGGTGCTGGCGGCTCTTTGCCTGCTGTCGCCGTAACCCGGAGATCCAGGCCAGCGCTGCCAATTCCTTAAGAGCGCGTTGCATCGGCTCTACCTTGTTCATGTGGTTATAGCGTTCAATCCCTTCTAAACCCTGTTCCCACAGCTTGCCGTAGCGGGCTTCTTGCCAGGCCGGCCCATACGGCGCCCGATAAATCTGTAGATTCAGCGCTAAGCGTTCAGCGAGTTCGTCAATAAAGCGGTAAGTTTCTGGAAACAGATAGCCGGTATCGATCAAGACCACAGGGATATCAGCGTGTTGAGCAACCACCATGTGCAAGCAAACGGCAGATTGAGCGCCAAAACTGGATGTCAAAACCACACGACCGGGGAAATTTGCCAGTGCCCAGGCAACGCGCTTTTCGGCGCCGGAACTTTCCAGTTCACGATTCATCGCCTCAAGATCGAACCACGGACTTGGGTCTGCTGCCGATGAGTCCGGCTGCACTATCGCTTGCGTCATCGCCTGTGTGCCTTTTCTTGGCCGATTACCAACAATAATGCCAGTAAATTTAACTTTACGCTTTTGCTAAACTAACAATGAATTGATAAACCTAAAAGGAATTAATATCTATATATTTATGCTGATTAATTCTTAAATAGTGACCTATGCTGACGGTCAACGCTCGTCGGCCGAACCCGATGATCGAATGATGCCAGCGCGACCCCTCTCCGCTTCTCCACTGTCCCTTGCCCCGCCGCTCGCAATCAGTTTGCGCAGCGCACACCTAACCTACGGTGGCCTTGTCTTATTTGACGGCCTTGATCTTGAATTGCCTGGTGGTGTCTTCACCTGTCTGCTCGGCCCTAGCGGCATCGGCAAAAGCAGCCTATTGCGCCTGCTGGCGGGCTTGACCTCACCGGGTGTCAGTGGTGACTTGCGCGGGAGTGATGGCCGGGGGTTAACGGGTCGGGTGGCCTATATGGCGCAGCAGGATTTACTATTACCCTGGTTGAGCGTGCTGCAAAACGTCACTCTCGGTAGCCGACTGCGCAGCGAACCAGCGAATCGGGGTCGCGCACTGGATTTGTTGGCACAGGTGGGGTTAGCAGACAGCGCGTTGGTGCGCCCGGACACCCTATCCGGTGGGATGCGCCAGCGGGTGGCGTTGGCCCGCACTCTGATGGAAGATCGGCCGTTGGTGTTGATGGACGAGCCATTTTCAGGGTTGGATGCCCTCACCCGTCTGCGCCTGCAAGCACTGGCTGCCGAACTATTGGCCGGACGCACGGTCTTGCTGGTCACTCATGATCCGCTGGAAGCCTTACGGTTGGGCGAGCAGATCTTAGTGATGAATGGCCGGCCCGCCACCTTAAGTGCATTGCCCGATCTGCCGGGCGCACCGCCCCGCGATCCAGGCGACCCGGCTCTACAAGCGGCTTATCGGGCCATCCTGCGACGGCTGGAAGCCCAATGAAAAGTCTGGGGCGTTTGCTCTCGACACTGGCTGGTTTACTGGCGCTTTGGCAAGTAATCGTGACCTTCGGCGAATTGCCGCCTTATATCCTACCCGATCCATTGGCAGTCATATCGGTATTATGGAAAGATAGCGGGCCATTGCTCTATCATGCTGGAGTGACAGGGCTGGAAATCATTCTCGGCATGGTATTTGGGACGCTGTTGGGCTGTGCGAGCGCTCTGCTGTTGAGCTATTCACAACATGCTCGGCGCTGGCTGTTGCCGATGCTGATCGCTTCGCAGGCCATCCCGGTCTTTGCTATTGCGCCACTATTGGTGCTGTGGCTGGGCTACGGCATGGGTTCCAAAATTGCCATGTCGATGCTCATTATCTATTTTCCGGTCACAGCAAACTTTTATGATGGCCTGCGCCACACGCCGCGTGGCTGGTTGGATCTCGCTCGTGTGATGCTTCCCGGATCGCAACCTGGATCGCATCGCTGGGCGATCCTGCGCCACATCGCCATTCCCGCCGCGTTACCAGCGCTTGCCTCCGGTCTCAGGGTGGCAGCGGCGGTGGCGCCTATCGGCGCGGTGTTGGGGGAATGGGTCGGTTCCAGTGCTGGTCTGGGCTATTTGATGCTCCATGCCAACAGCCGAATGCAGGTCAGCTTGATGTTCGCTGCTTTATTCGTGCTGGCCGCCCTGGCGGTCCTGCTTTATTTTTTCGTCGATGCCGGCTTGAGACGGTTGCTGCCATGGCATCCCATCACGCCCACAACCGATCCCGAAACCTACTGAGCTGAAGCAATGATTATGCATAACCTGTTACGCGCTATAGCCCTATTGCTCGGATTGGCCGCGCTGGCGCCCAATCTCTGGGCGGCCACAGATCCCGATCCCGCCAACAAAAAACTGACCGTCATGCTCGATTGGTTTGTCAATCCCGATCATGCTGCCTTGATCATCGCCCAGGAAAAAGGCTTCTTCGCCGCGCAGGATTTGGAGGTGGAGCTGCAAACGCCTGCCGATCCCAACGACCCGCCGAAACTGGCAGCCGCCGGTAAGGTCGATTTGGCGGTCAGCTATCAGCCGCAACTGTTTCTCCACGTTAACGCTGGGCTACCGATCAAACGTATTGGCACTCTAGTTGCCACGCCGCTCAATTCTTTAGTGGTGCTTAAGGATGGCCCGGTGAAAAGCATCGCCGACCTTAAAGGCCACAAGATTGGCTATTCGGTCGGCGGTTTTGAGGAGGCCTTGCTGAAATCCATGCTAGCCAAGGCCGGGTTGAAAATCGAAGATGTGACCCTGATCAACGTCAATTTCGCCCTGTCGCCGGCGCTGCTCTCGAAGCAGGTGGATGCCGTTATCGGTGCATTCCGCAATTTTGAGCTGAATCAGCTTGATTTAGCTAAAAAACCCGGCCGGGCCTTTTATCCTGAAGAAGAAGGTATTCCACCCTACGACGAGCTTGTGCTAGTGGCAAACCGCGAGAAGCTTACGGATGGCCGTTACCGGAAGTTCCTGACGGCTCTGGAAAACGCCACGCTGTACCTTCTCAATCATCCCGATGAATCCTGGAAAGCGTTTATCAGTAAGCACAAGGACTTGGACGATGAACTTAATCGTCGCGCTTGGCGTGATACCTTGCCTCGGTTGGCGCGGCGGCCAGCGGCGCTAGACGAAAGCGGTTACAAGCGCTTTGCCCAATTTCTCCTCAAGCAGGGGGTGCTCAACGTCGCCTTACCTGTCTCGAACTATGCCGTACAACTGCCGTCACCGGACTGAAGCGGCCCTTTAGATTCTCCTGCTGTGCTCCGGCTTGGTGCCCAAGATGGGCTGCCGGAACTGAGAAGTGAATCACCATGCGCTACGCGGAAACCTTCGATGTGATCGTCATCGGCGGTGGCCATGCGGGTACCGAAGCCTGCATGGCTGCTGCACGAATGGGCGCCAACACGCTGCTGCTGACTCATACCATCGAAACAGTGGGCGCCATGAGTTGCAACCCGGCAATCGGCGGGATTGGTAAAGGACACCTGGTCAAGGAGATCGACGCGCTGGGCGGCATCATGGCACAAGCCGCCGACCAAGCCGGCATCCAGTTTCGCATCCTCAATAGCCGCAAAGGGCCGGCGGTGCGCGCGACCCGTTGCCAGGCGGATCGGGCGCTCTACAAAGCAGCGGTGCGTCGCTTCATCGAGAATCAGCCGAACTTGCGGGTATTCCAGCAAGCCGCCACCGACCTGATCGTTGAAGGTGAACGCATCGCCGGTGTGGTGACCCAAAGCGGTATCCAATTCGCAGCGAAAGCGGTGGTTTTGACCGCCGGTACCTTTTTGGCCGGCCGGATTCATGTCGGCATGGCGCACTACGAAGGCGGCCGGGCGGGTGATCCACCGGCTAACGCGCTGGCTGGCCGGTTGCGGGAATTAGCGCTGCGAGTGGGTCGGCTGAAAACCGGCACTCCACCGCGTCTGGACGGGCGGAGTATCGATTTCTCGCAGATGACCGAACAGCCCGGCGATCTGCCGTGCCCGGTGTTTTCCTATCGGGGGTCCGTGGCCGAGCACCCCCCACAAGTGTCCTGCTGGATCACGCACACCAGCGAGCGCACCCACGATCTGATTCGCGGTGGCCTGGATCGCTCACCGCTCTTCGCCGGCGTCATCGAAGGGGTTGGTCCACGTTACTGCCCCTCTATCGAAGACAAGATCCACCGCTTCGCCGATAAGGCATCGCATCAGGTGTTTCTAGAACCGGAAGGCTTGCAGACCCACGAGTTTTATCCAAACGGCATTTCCACCAGCTTGCCGTTCGATGTGCAGTTCGATTTTGTCAGATCGATCAAGGGTCTGGAACATGCGCATATCACTCGGCCCGGCTACGCTATCGAATACGATTTTTTTGATCCACGCGATCTGGAGTATTCGCTGCAAACCCGTGCGCTGCGGGGGCTGTTCTTCGCCGGCCAGATCAATGGCACCACTGGCTACGAGGAAGCGGCCGCCCAAGGGTTGCTGGCTGGGATTAACGCCGGGCGCTTCGTGCGCGATGCGGAGCCATGGTGGCCGCACCGTGATGAAGCTTATCTGGGCGTGTTAATCGATGACCTGATCACGCGCGGCGCCAGTGAACCGTACCGGATGTTTACCAGCCGCGCTGAACACCGCTTGCTGCTGCGGGAAGATAATGCCGACCTGCGACTCACTGAAACCGGCCGCCGCCTGGGTGTGGTGGACGACACACGTTGGCAGGCCTTTACCACGAAGCGTGACGCCATCGCGCGGGAAACGGAGCGGTTGCGCGAGATCTGGCTGCGGCCGCAGCAGTTTGCTGATGCCCAGCTACAGCAGGTGCTGCAAGGGCCGCTGGCCCGCGAAAGCCGCGCCGCCGACCTGCTGCGGCGACCGGAAGTCACTTACACGGGCCTGATGAGCTTGCCCGGTATCGGGCCGGGAGAATCTGATCCCCAGGTTACCGAGCAGGTGGAAATTCAGGCCAAGTACGCAGGCTACATCGACCGGCAATACGTTGAGATTGAACGCCAGCGCCGCCACGAAGAACTGAAACTGCCCAGCGATTTTGATTATGCCCAGGTCCATGGTTTGTCGCGCGAGGTTAGCGAAAAATTGAGCCGTCATCGGCCCCACACGCTCGGACAAGCTGGCCGTATTCCCGGCGTAACCCCGGCCGCCATTTCGCTGTTGCTGGTGCATCTTAAACGCGGCAGTGGCCGCAGCCGCCACACGATGGGCTGACAGTAATCGTTATAAAGGCGCGAGCGGTGTAATCCAACACAATGACTATCCGGCAGGGTAACAAAAGCCAATCGTTCCTAAGCTTAATTTGGTGGCGTTACGTCCCAGCCGCCATTGTTCCTATACTGCTGGTAGACGTACTCCTGCTCAGCACTCATCTCCTAACCAACGATACCGCATTGATCGCGCCGCTCGACGCGCACACAAAGCCGGGCAGCATGGGGTTGATCGTCGGTTTCGTTTTGTTTTTGCACATCGCCTTTTTTGCCGCACTTTATCGAATCATCGGCCGCGTGAGCGGTTTGTTCACCAAACCCCTGGCCCAAATCAATCTGATGGCCAAGCGGATCGGTGCCGGGGATTATTACCAGCCCTCTCCACACGTTGCGGTCAAAGAGCTGGATCGTTCCGTACAGATAATAGCTGCGATGGGGCATCGTTTGGGCGATCATCACCGTGCCTTGCTCGAAGCTCAGGAACGTCTAAATCAAGAGCGCGCCCTCTTACATGCGCTGATTGATTCGATCCCCGATCTGATCTTTTACAAGAACACTGCTGGCATCTATCTGGGCTGCAACAAGGCATTCGCCGATTCAATGCAATGTGATGAACGGGATATCGCAGGCCGCAGTGACTTGGATTTATTCCCGAAAGATGTTGCTGTCGTCTTCCGTACCAAAGACCGCCAGGTATTGGCGAGCGGCCAACCCCGGTGCGATGAGGAATGGCTTGATCACTCGGACGGCCGGCGCACGGTGATCGAAACCCTGAAAACCCCCTATCTTGATTCGGCCGGCAATATCCTGGGGCTGATCGGCATCTGCCGTGATATTGACCAGCGTAAACGGCTGGAACAGGAATTGGCGCACGCCAAGCAGGAGGCGGAAGCAGCCAGCCGCGCCAAGAGCGATTTTTTGGCAACCATGAGCCATGAGATCCGCACGCCCCTTAACGGGGTACTCGGTATGACCGAACTGTTGTTGGACACTCGTTTGGACGAGCGGCAACGCCAACTCGCTCAAACCGCGCTCCGCTCAGGCAAGGGCTTACTGAACATCATTAACGACATTCTTGATTTCTCGAAAATCGAGTCCGGTAAATTAGCGCTGGAGTCTATCGATTTCGATTTGCGCCGCTTGATTAGCGATATTTACCTGCTGTTCACCGAGCGTGCCGGCAGCAAGAATCTGCTGTTACAGGTGGTGATTCCGGATACGTTACCCACACGCTGGTTTGGCGATCCGATTCGCTTGCGCCAAGTCCTGACCAACCTGCTGGCGAATGCTATTAAATTCACCGAGCAAGGCCGCGTAATGCTGCGGATTAGTGCTGATTGGATTAACGCTGAGCAAGGGCAGCTCAAGTTTGAGGTTAGCGATACCGGCATCGGCATTGCCCCTGAAGCGCAGGCCCAAATTTTTGAACCTTTCGCTCAGGCCACTCAAGCGGTGACTCGCCAATATGGTGGCACGGGTCTAGGTCTTGCCATTTGTCGGCAATTGGTCGCGTTAATGGGAGGTGCGATTGGCGTCGATAGCGCGCCAGGTCAGGGCGCAAGCTTTTGGTTCCGCCTCACCCTGGCACGGGTATCGACCAACATCGGAGATCCAACCACCACCCCGCGACTCGGCACGCGCCCACGCTTTAATGCCCACGTATTGGTGGTGGAAGATAACCCAGTCAATCAGGAAGTCGCTCGTGCGATGCTGGAACAATTGGGGTGTCGAGCTGATATCGCCACCGACGGCCGCGAAGCGGTGTTGGCGGCGCTTGGAAAGACGTATGATCTGGTGCTGATGGACTGTCATATGCCGGTGCTTGACGGTTTTGCCGCAACGGCTGAGATCCGGCAGCAAGAAGCTAAAGGCACCTCCCGCTTGCCGGTCATCGCGTTAACCGCCAACGTGGCAAAAGGGGTTCGCGAACAGTGTCTGGCTGCCGGCATGGACGATTACTTAAGCAAACCATTCGATCAGGCTCAACTGGCAACGGTCTTAGCCAAGTTTTTGCGCTAGCCCCCTTCTTGAAAAACAGAACTCTCATCCCCAGATGATGGGTTTAATCAGCGGATCAAGTGCTTTTGCCGCGCTAAAAGCCGCCAGGTGAGCACTCGATTGACTGAGCGTCCTCCTTTTCCTGCTATGCTTGGCTCATAGTGAGTACCAGCGCCCGTTCAATCTCCTGAATAAAGCCACTATTCCGCACACGAGGAAGTCTCTCTATGAAAGTCAATGTCAGTGTAGAAGCCACCGCCCAGGAAATGCGCGAATTTCTGGGGCTGCCGAACATTCAGCCTCTCCATGATGATGTGCTGCAAAGCCTGCGTGACAACGTGAAACGCGGCTCGATTAATCTCGAATCGTTCAACCAGTTTTTCAAGCCCTTGTTACCAGTCCAGTTCCACTCGATGGAAATGGTGCAGAAATTCTGGGAAGCGGTCGCGAAAGTCGGCACTACGCCCAAGGATGCGGCGGATAAACAGACCGATGAAGCGCCGGGGCCGGGCGATAACGACGCGCAACGAAACGGCTCCTAAAATCGTCATAATACGGGTTTGAACAGGAACGCTGGCTAACCGGGGGTATTATGGCGAACAAGATACTGGTGGTGGACGATGAGCCGAACATCGTTTTGTCTTTGGAGTTTTTGATGAAGCAAGCCGGCTTTCAGGTGCGCACTGCCTCAGACGGCGAGGCGGCCCTGGCGGCTATTGCGGCCGAAGCGCCCGATTTAGTGCTACTTGATGTGATGATGCCGCGTAAAAACGGCTATGAAGTGTGCCAAGCCATCCGTGCCAACCCCGACTGGCGAACGGTGCGTATCATCATGCTCACTGCCAAGGGGCGCGAAGTCGAGCGGGAGAAAGGGATGGCGTTGGGCGCTGACGATTACATCACCAAGCCCTTTGCCACCCAGGAAGTGGTCGAGCGGGTGCGCGAGTTGCTGGCGGAATCCAGCTAATCTTATGACGTATCGGACGAAGCTTTGGCTGCTGTGGCTGCTTCCGGTCGGCCTCGCCATCGTCTCTCTGAGCTGGCTCGGCTGGCAAATCCATCAAAGCGTACCGGCTTCGGAGCCGCATGATCTGCTCTTGCTGTGGGTCGTGCTGGCGGCCTTCGCCCTTATCGGCGCGGCCACGGTCGCATGGGCCTTGCTGGACTGGCATTTCTTCATCCCGTTGGGCGGTTTAGCGCGGGGAGCACGTATCATCACCCGCAGTAATGCCGGCTATGTGCTGGAACTGCCTAAACAGCACTGGTTGGGGGAATTTCCACCCATGCTGCTGGAATTGGGTGAAGCCTTGCATAGCGCCCGCCGCGACGTAGCCGCAGCGACCGTGATGGCGACCACCGAAATCGAGGAGCAGAAGGCCCGTCTGGAAACCGTTTTACGGGAACTGTCCGAGGGTGTGCTGGTTTGCGATGGTGCCGCCCGCATCTTGCTGTACAACCCAGCGGCGTTGAAACTGTTGCCAAACCGCGCGTTGTTGGGTCTTGGCCGTTCTCTTTACGATCTATGGACCCGCGCGCCGATTGCCAGCACGCTGCAACTGTTGCAGTACCGTCGCCAAAACGCAGATGCAGATGGATCTGGCAGTAACAGCGATGCTGAATTCGTCTGTGCCACGGTTAACGATCAGGCCATGTTCCATTGTCGGATCAGCCTGTTACCCGGCAGCGCAGAACGCGAAGCTGGCTTTGTCGTCACCTTCCGTGATGTAACCCAACAAGTCGAACGTGCCGCCATCAAAACCCGTACCGACGATTTACGCCGGCCATTGGCCAGTTTGCGTGCGGCGGCGGAGACCGTCTTACAATTTGGTGACATGGATCTGGCCCAACGTCAGGCATTCCAACGGGTGATCGTTGAAGAAAGCGAGCGTCTCAGCCAGCGGTTGCAGGAGTTGACGCTTGATTTGCGGGCCTTATATGCCAATCGCTGGCCGATGCATAACGTTTATTCGGCCGAGATTATCGGTAGCGTCATCCGCCATTTGGCGCAACACGATGGTTTAACTGTCAAGCTGACTGGCACCCCGCTGTGGCTGCGTATCGACAGCCATTCAGTCACCCTGCTGCTCGAATTTTTGATTACGCAGTTGCAAGCGAGTGAGATCGGCCACGATTTCGAAATCGAGTGCTTGCTGGGTAATCGCCGCGTTTACCTCGATATTATCTGGTCGGGCAAACCCGTCCCCGCCGAGCAATTGGAACGTTGGTTGGATGAACACGTCCAGGACTTGGTGGGCGCTAATACGGTCGGTGAAGTGCTCGCCCGACACGGTAGCGAGCTATGGAGTCAATCCCATCGGCGCCCTGGTCACGCGCTGTTGCGTCTGCCGTTGCCGGCCTCGGATAACCAGTGGAAAGAACCGATGGCCACTCTACCGGAGCGCCCGGAGTTCTATGATTTTTCACTGGGCGATGAAAAGCGGGCCGAATGGGTTGATCTGGTCAACTATCCACTGACGGCGCTGACCTACGTGGTGTTCGATACTGAAACCACTGGCTTGGCACCCTCGCAGGGTGATGAGATCATCCAGATTGCCGGTGTGCGAATCGTCAACCGGCGCTTGCTGGCGGGTGAACAGTTTGATCAGTTAGTGAATCCCGGCAAGGTGATTCCCAAGGCCACCATCCGCTTCCACGGCATTACGGACGACATGGTGAAGGACAAGCCGGGCAGCACTATCGTTCTGCCACAATTTCATGCCTTCGTCGGTGGTGATCAAACGGTTCTGGTGGCCCACAATGCGGCCTTTGATATGAAATTTCTCAAGATTAAGGAGCAAAAAGGCGGCCCCCGATTCGGTAACCCGGTGCTTGACACGTTGCTGTTGTCCGGTTATCTGCATGATTACACCGACGACCATAATCTGGATGCCATCGCCGACCGCTTAGGGGTTGATGTACATGACCGGCACAATGCCCTGGGTGACTCGCTGGTCACTGCGCGCGTGTTTCTGAAACTGCTGGATTTACTCGAAGCGCAGGGGATAAAAACACTGGGCGAAGCCTTGGCGGTGTCTGACAAGATGGTTGCAATTCGCAAGACACAAGCTAATTTTTAATTTTCATCCGACATAAATTCTGGTTTGAATCCTCCCCCTCCAGGGGACTTATCGTGCATGGTAGAGACGCAACCTCTGCCATCCTGTTCCGTCCGGTCGCGGGCGTGGATTGAAACATGCGGCAACAATCCAAGGAATATATCGCTATCCTGTTCGTGGTCAGTGTCGTGGTATTGAACTATCCGTTCCTGGATTTGTTCGATACGGCGTGGCTGCCGCTGGGGATTCCTCTGCTGTATCTCTACATTTATCTGTTCTGGTTGCTGATCATCGTCTTGTTGATTTTCATCGTGGGCCATTCTGAGGTCCATGAGTCCGAGCGTCCTATGCCCCTGCCCTCGGAAAATCCGTCACAGACTCGCTCCACTCTCACCGAGCGGAACGGTGACGGTGATACGGAGCGGGGGTTACGGCCTTAATGTTGAGCGACAGCATCATTATCGGCAGCGCCCTCAGCTATATGGGCGTCCTGTTCGCTATTGCCTACTACGGTGACCATCGGGCTGATATCGGCCGCTCGATCATCGCCAATCCCTATATTTATACCTTGTCACTGGCGATCTACTGCACCGCCTGGACGTTTTACGGCAGCGTCGGTTTGGCGGCGACCGGCGGGGTGGATTTCCTACCGGTCTATCTCGGCCCGACGCTGATGGCGGTTCTGTTCTGGTTCGTACTGCGCCGGATCGTGCGCATCACCAAAATTCACCGCATCACCTCCATCGCCGATTTTGTTGCCTCCCGATATGGCAAGAGTGGGTTGCTGGCAGGTATGGTGACGGTCATCGTGGTGCTGGGAATCCTGCCGTATATCTCGATCCAGCTCAAAGCCATCGCCACCAGTTTTAGCCTGCTACGCCGGTATCCAATGGTATCGATGGCCGAGACCGCCCAACATCCGGTGTGGTCAGATACCACTTTTTATGTGGCTCTGGTGCTGATCGTGTTCGCCATCCTGTTCGGCACGCGCCATATTGATAACACGGAACGCCACGAAGGCATGGTGGCAGCGGTCGCTTTTGAATCGCTCTTCAAGTTGGTGGCTTTTGTGACGGTGGGGATTGCAGTCACCTTCGGCATGTTCGGTGGCCCGGCCGATCTGTTCGAGCAGGCAGCCACCAAGCCGGAGCTGGCGGCTTTGATGCGTTTTGAAGCGGTACCGGGTGGCTATGGCGGCTGGCTGTCTCTGACCTTTCTGGCCATGATGGCCTTCCTGTTTTTACCCCGGCAGTTTCAGGTGCTGGTGGTGGAAAATGTCAACGAGACGCATATCCGTAAGGCGATCTGGCTGTTTCCGCTGTATCTGTTCATCATCAACCTGTTTGTATTGCCCATCGCCTTGGGTGGGCGGCTGACGTTTCCTCAGGGTGGCGTGGACGCTGATATGTTCGTGCTGGCGCTGCCGATGGCCAACCACAAACCGGATCTCGCGCTGCTGGCATTTTTGGGAGGGCTGTCGGCCGCCACCAGCATGATCCTGTTCGAAACCATTACCTTATCGACCATGGTGTGCAACGATCTGGTAATGCCCCTGCTGCTGCGAGCCAATCCGCGCTGGCTTGCGCAGCGCACCGACCTGTCCGGCCTGTTACTTGGCATCCGCCGCGCCGGCATCGCGGTGTTGATCTTGTTGGGTTACCTGTACTACCGCTTCATCGGCGAATCCTACGCTCTGGTAACCAGCGGTCTGGTATCCTTCGCGGCCGCTGCCCAGTTCGCACCGCCGATCCTGATCGGCCTGTTCTGGAAGCGGGCCAATCGGCGCGGGGCGCTCATCGGCTTGAGCGGCGGTTTTGTGGTGTGGGCGTACACGCTGTTGCTACCGGCCATGGCTCGCTCCGGTTGGCTAGATACCGGCTTTATTGAGCACGGGCCTTATGGTGTGGAATTGCTCAAGCCCTATGCGGTGTTGGGACTCGATCATCTCGACCCGTACATGCACGCGGTGTTTTGGAGCATGTTGTTCAACATCGGCGGGCTGGTATTTGGCTCATTGTTGAGTCGGCCTGACCCGATTGAACAGGTCCAGGGCAGTCAATTCGTTAACGTCCTTGAGCAGGATCGCCACGATGGCGATTCGTTGCTATGGCGCGGCGTTGCTGAAACTGCTGATCTTTATGACCTGCTGGCGCGCTTTCTCGGCCCGCAACGTGCGAGCGAAGCCTTCGATCATTACGCCCATCAGCACAATGGATACCCTCTCCAGGCCGATTCACGGCTGATCCACTACACCGAGCGTTTGTTGGCGGGCGCGATTGGCGCGGCGTCAGCGCGGGTGATGATTTCCTCAATCGTGATGGGTGAAGTGCTCAGCATTGAGGAGGTCATGACCATTCTCGACGAGAGTACCCAAGTCATCGAATACAGCCGCCGGCTGGAACAAAAATCGCGGGAACTGGAAGCCACTTCCGCCGAACTGCGTGAAGCCAACAATCAGTTACAAAAACTCGATCAACTAAAAGACGAGTTCATCTCCACCGTCACCCATGAATTGCGCACGCCACTCACCTCAATCCGTGCCTTTTCGGAAATTCTCCTGGCCAATCCCGATGTGTCCATCGAACAGCGCAGTCAATTTCTCGGCATCGTCGTCAAGGAAAGCGAGCGGCTAACCCGCCTGATCAATCAGGTGCTGGACATGGCCAAAATCGATTCCGGTCGGATCGACTGGCACATTGAGGAAATCGACTTGCGGGCGCTGATTCAAGACGCCATCAATTCCACCAGCCAGCTCTTTCGCGATAAATTAGTCGCGCTACATGCGGATTTAGGCGACAGATCGGTGATCGTCGTCGGTGATCGTGACCGCTTAATCCAGGTCATCATCAACCTGCTGTCCAATGCGGTGAAATTCTGCCCGGATCAAGGAGGCGAGGTGACCATCCGACTCCATCCGCTGGAAAGTCGCTGGCGCGTGGTGGTGACAGACAACGGGCCAGGGATTGCCGCCGATCAACACCAATTGATCTTCGAAAAATTTCACCAAGTCACCGATGTCCATGGCGGCAAGCCCAAAGGCACTGGTTTGGGGTTGCCGATTAGCCAAAAAATCGTCGAACACCACGGTGGCAGCATTTGGGTGGAAAGCATACTCGGTGAAGGCGCCAGTTTTATCGTCGATTTACCGAGCAAACCCAACAGCGAATGAAAGTCTATCTCGATTTGTTGCGGCATGTGCTGGTGGGTGGAACCCGCAAACAAGATCGGACTGGCACCGGCACGTTGAGTGTTTTTGGGGCGCAATTGCGTTTCGATTTACGGGCTGGCTTTCCGCTCGTGACGACCAAGAAGCTTCATTTGCCGTCGATCATTCATGAATTGCTCTGGTTTTTGCGCGGTGACACTAACCTTCGGTATCTGCACGAGCACGGCGTGACGATCTGGGATGAGTGGGCCGATGAAACCGGAGATCTGGGACCGATTTACGGTAAGCAATGGACTGATTGGGAAACGAGCGATGGCCGACATATCGACCAGCTCGCCAATGCCATTGATCTTTTGCGCCGCGATCCGGATTCACGGCGGATTGTGGTATCGGCCTGGAACGTAGGTGAGCTGGCGCAAATGCGGCTGCTACCCTGCCATGTAATCTTTCAGTTTTATGTGGCTAACGGTGAATTATCGTGCCAGCTTTATCAGCGCAGTGCTGACCTGTTTCTTGGCGTGCCGTTCAACATCGCCAGCTACGCGCTGCTGACCCATTTGGTCGCGCAACAAACCGATTTACAGGTTGGAGATTTCATCTGGACCGGCGGCGATTGCCACCTCTATCTCAATCATCAAGAGCAAGCACGCCTGCAACTGAGCCGCCAACCCTATCCCCTCCCGCAATTCGCGCTGCGGCGGCGGCCTCCGGCGCTGGCCGATTATCGTTACGAAGATTTCGAGATTTTGAATTATCAGGCCCATCCGCCGATCAAAGCAGCGGTGGCCGTTTAACTACTCAGGCAGCTTTAACCGATCACCCGGCTGAATACTGCGGCGGGCCGCTTCTCCGGCATTGATCTCTAAAATATACCGGATGGTCGAAGCCTGACTGCGATAAATCGGGCAATTCTGCGTGGTACACGGCGGCACGCCAGCTTCGATTTGCGACAAGCGCCCTTCGGCATCGAAATAGAGCAAGTCCAAGGGAATATAGGTATTTTTCATCCAGAACAGGGCCGGACCTGGGGGTTGTTCAAACAGCATTCCGGCATCTTTGGCCAACTCCCGCCGAAACATCAAACCCAACTCGCGTTGTTGAGGCGTCTTAGCCAGTTCCACCTGAAACACCGCTGTACCCACCGCTATCGGTTCTGATCGCAGCGCATCGGCGGCGGGCGCCACCCAGGCTATAGCGCTCAAGACGATCCCAAACAAACCCCACCGAATCTTCATCATTGCCATTTCCTCAATCGCCCCCAACCGAGGCCATCGATATACGGCTTTCCGGTGCGGCTGGCAAGCAGCGCCTTGCCAGGCCAGCGGATAACGCTCAAGATAAGCGCCCTTTACCAGCCTAACGAGTTTCTTTTTCCATCAGCCATGCGCTTTGACCTATTGCAGACCGCAGGCGCCGCTCGGCGTGGCCGCTTGACCTTTGCGCGCGGTACGGTGGAGACGCCAGCTTTTATGCCGGTCGGCACCTATGGCGCGGTTAAGACCTTAACCCCTGAAGAAGTGCGTGCCAGCGGTGCCGAGATCCTCCTCGGCAATACCTTTCACCTGATGCTGCGCCCAGGAACCGCCATTATCGGTCGCCATGGCGACTTGCATGACTTCATGCAGTGGGATGGGCCGATTTTGACCGATTCCGGCGGTTTTCAGGTCTTCAGCCTGGCAGCTATCCGCAAAATCACTGAAGCAGGGGTGAAGTTTCAATCACCCGTCGATGGCAGCACGGTTTTCCTGGGGCCGGAGGAATCGATGGCGGTGCAACGGGCGCTAGGTGCCGACATCGTGATGATTTTCGATGAATGCACGCCCTATCCCGCAACTGAAACCGAGGCTCGCCAATCGATGGAACTGTCGTTGCGCTGGGCGCGACGCAGCCAGCTTGCGCATGGTGACAATCCCGCTGCCTTGTTTGGCATCGTACAAGGCGGGATGTATCCACATTTGCGCCAAATCTCCGCACAGGGCTTGCAAGAGCTAGGTTTCGACGGTTACGCCATCGGTGGCCTGGCTGTGGGCGAACCACCGGAGGAGCGGGCACGAATCCTTGAGCACACCGCGCCGCTGCTCCCCAGCGCGGCGCCCCGTTACCTGATGGGGGTTGGTAAGCCGGAAGATCTTATTGAGGCTGTGCACCGAGGGATCGATTTGTTCGATTGTGTGCTGCCGACCCGCAACGCGCGCAACGGCCATTTATTCACCCGCCAAGGGGATATCCGTATCCGCAACAGCCGCTACCGCAACGATAACCGGCCACTCGACGAACACTGCACCTGCTATACCTGCCGCCACTACAGCCGTGCTTATTTGCGCCACCTCGATCAGTGCCGGGAAACCCTCGGTGCTCGGCTCAATACCATCCACAACCTGCATTATTATCAAGAATTGATGCGCGATCTGCGCGATGCCATCGTCCGCCAGCGCTTCGAAGCATTCGCCGCTGAGATTTACGAAAATCGCGGGCAAGCGCCCGTGGCCGTGTATAATGACGCGCTTTGAAAAACTGGCCCCGTTTAACTTGTCCAAGCATGATCTTGACCCCTGCGGCAGCAGCACCGCCGTGACCCCGACTCGCCTAAAAGCCGCTCGCGACGCAGGACCAGCCATCAAAGAGGAACCCTCATGGATCACATTTTGAGTTTTCTGATTCAAGACGCTATTGCCCAGCAGGCCGGCACCGCTTCCGCCGGCGAGATGGGCCTGTTGAATCTCCTGTTTCCCATCATTTTGATCGGCGCGTTTTATTTCCTGCTGATCCGCCCACAGACCAAGCGCGCCAAAGAGCACAAGCAAATGGTCGATGGGCTGAAAAAAGGTGACGAAATCGTTACCGGTGGTGGGGTGTTGGCCCGCATCACTGACGTAGGCGAAAACTTCGTCCAACTGGAAATCGCTGATGGCGTGCAAATCAAGGTTCAAAAACAAGCCGTCGGTTCGCTGATGCCCAAGGGCACCTATAAAGGCACTTTATAGCCGCGCCTCGACCGGCACCCACGCGGGAATTATCGTTTCATGTCCAGTCCGCATGTCCTGAACCAATACCCTTGGTGGAAATATCTGCTGATCGGCCTGATCATCTTTTGGGGCCTGATCTTTGCGCTACCGAACCTGTTCGGTGAAGATCCCTCGGTGCAGATTTCTGGCGCGCGCGCCAATATCCCCATCGATACCGCCTTTCAAAGTCGGGTTGCCTCGGTGCTTGACACCGAAAAGCTGCCCCATAAGCGGCTGGAGCTTGAGGCTGACCGCTTGCTGATTCGTTTCGCCGACTCCGAGCAACAGCTTAAGGCGGCCGATCTGCTCAAGGAACGGCTGGGACGCGATTACATCGTCGCACTCAACTTGGCTTCCGCAGCACCGTCCTTTTTGCGGGCATTGGGATTGAATCCCATGTACCTCGGTCTGGATCTTCGTGGTGGCGTGCATTTTTTGATGCAAGTCGATATGGCTGCGACGGTCAAGCAAGTCGAAGACAGCTACGTGGATGAAATCCGTAACCAATTACGCAATGAGAAGGTGCAGTACACCTCCGTGGGCCGCATGGCCACCGGTGGCGTGCAGGTTGAGTTCAAAGACACCGCCGAACGCGATAAGGGTGCTCAATTACTGCGCAAAAGTTTGAATAATCTGCAACAGAGTCAAACCGGGGAACTTAGCCTGAAGCTGACCCTTGGCGAACCCGAAATTAAGGAAAAGCGTGATTTCGCCCTGCAACAGAACATCACGACCTTGCGCAATCGGGTCAACGAATTGGGCGTCGCCGAGCCGATCATCCAGCAACAAGGCAGCGACCGGATTGTGGTGCAATTGCCCGGCGTCCAAGATACCGCGCGCGCCAAGGAAATCCTGGGGGCGACTGCCACCCTGGAATTCCGCTTAGCCGACGAAGAGAACGACTGGAACCAAGCAGCCGCGAATAACCGCGTCCCGATCAATTCGCGACTCTACAAGGATCGCCAAGGTCGGCCGGTGTTGCTGCAAAAGCGCGTGATGCTGACCGGCGACTCCATCGTCGATGCCTCCTCCGGTCTTGATCAGCAAAGCGGTGGCCCAGCGGTATTTATCTCGTTGGATGGCAAAGGCGCCAAGCGGATGGAAGACGGTACCAAGGACAACATCGGCAAGCGGATGGCGGTCGTCTTCATCGAAAACAAGACCGAAACCAAGCGTGTAGATGGTGAGGTCAAAAAGAGCGCCTACACCATTGAGGAAGTGATCAACGTCGCCACGATCCGCGACCGACTGGGGCGGCGTTTCCAGATCACCGGACTCGATAGTACCCGTGAAGCCCGTGATCTCGCCCTGTTACTGCGTGCGGGCGCCCTGGTCAGCCCCATCGAAATCATTGAGGAGCGCACGGTCGGCCCCAGCGCCGGTAAGGAAAATATCGCCCAGGGTTTCCGGGCTGCCGCCATCTCGCTATTAGTGATCGCTGCGTTCATGACCTGGCGTTACAAAACCTTCGGTTTGATCGCCTCCGCTGCGTTGGTCGCCAACGTGGTGCTGCTCATTGCGGCGTTGTCGCTGTTGCAGGCTACCCTGACGTTGCCCGGCATTGCTGGTATCGTCCTGACCATGGGCATGGCGGTGGATGCCAACGTTTTGATCTATGAACGTATCCGGGAAGAGCTACGCAACGGTAATAGCCCGCAGGCGGCTATTCACGCCGGCTTTGACCGAGCATTCGACACCATCCTGGACTCTAACCTGACGACTTTGATCGCCGCGATCATGCTGTTTGGGTTCGGAACCGGCCCGATCAAAGGCTTTGCGGTGACGCTGAGCATCGGCATTCTGACCTCGATGTTTACCGCCGTCACCGGATCGCGTGCCTTGGTCAATCTTCTTTATGGCGGCCGCAAGCTGCAAAAACTGAACGTCTGAGGACTGGAGGGATACCGTTATGTGGCGTTTCAGTCTCTACAATACCAATATCGATTTTCTGCGCTGGCGCAAGCTGGCCATGATCTGGTCCGTTGCGGTCTTATTGATTGCGATCATGGCGCTGTTGGTGCGTGGCATGAACTTGGGCTTGGATTTCACTGGTGGCACCGTACTCGAAGTCCAATACCCACAGCCGGTGGAAATTCCCCAGATCCGAGACACGCTGGCTAAAGCCGGCTTCCCAGACGCTCAGACCCAGCATTTCGGCACATCTCGGGATGTGTTAATCCGCATTCCGCCCCACGCCGAGCAGAGCAACGCCGCCACCTTGAGCAACAGTATCTTGCACGCCCTACAAGCGGCTGAAGGTGGGGCTGGTGCCAGTTTGGCACGGGCGGAATTCGTCGGTCCCCAAGTCGGTCAGGAATTGGTCGAACAAGGCGGACTGGCTGCGCTGGGTGCCCTGGCGGGAATTCTGATTTACGTCATGTTTCGCTTTGAATGGCGCCTAGCGGTCGGCACCATTGCCGCCACCGTCCACGATGTGCTGTTCACTATCGGCTGGTTTTCGCTCTTTCAAATCGAGTTCGATTTGACGGTGCTGGCTGCCGTGCTTGCGGTCATTGGTTATTCGGTCAATGACACCGTGGTGGTGCTGGATCGTATCCGTGAAAACTTCCGCAAACGGCGTAAAGGTTCCGCTATGGAGATCATGAACCTGTCAATCAACGAAACGCTCTCACGCACGATCATGACCAGTTTTGTAACGCTGCTCTCGGTGATCGTCATGTACTTCTTCGGGGGGAGCGTGATGCGCGGCTTTTCAATCGCGATGATTATCGGGATCGTGGTCGGGACTTACTCGTCGATCTATATCGCAAGTGCTACGGCGCTTTATCTGGGAATCAGCCGCGAGGATTTGTTGCCCCGCGCCAAGGAAACGGCCGACGACCATCCCTAAAACAAGCGAGGGAGGCTTTTGGCCTCCCTCACACCTAGAGCGCTGGTAAGGGCGCAAAATGAAAATTTTTAGAGGCTGGCGCGCAACTGGGCAAAGGGATCGGCTTCATCCACTTGCGGGATTACAAGTTTTACTTGGGTGCTATCTTCGTGGCGCAGATGATCACTTTCCACACCTCGCAGCACCAAGCGTGCCCAAGCCGCCGCAATCAGCCATAGCAGAGCACCCATTGCCACCGCTCCGCCTATGCCGTTCACCAGGCCATAAGTGATACTGGCCAAGCTGCTCAGCCAAAAAACGCTGATGGGAGCAGCAGTATAAGAAGCACAACCATGACGGACGACAGCCGCAGGAGGCATAATGACGCTAAGTAAGGTTCTTTTCATCACAGAATTCCTTTAAGGGGTTTAAATCCAAGGGATGTCGACCGAAAAGCGGCAACAAAACTTCAGAGGGGATACAATCCATCGTCTTATAGGGTAGCTTCCAGCTCAGTTATAACTATAATTTGGTTTTCTCGCAATTGCGAGACGTTTTTTGTTTGTCCAGAGCCATCCCTTTTAGGGGGTTAGCGATAAACCGCATTGCGTTCAAAGCGAATAACTTTCATGCCGTCGGAGGTTTTGCATGAACATCAAAAAAGCGCTGGTGGTGGACGATTCCAAAGTCGCCCACTTGACCTTACGCAAGCTATTGCTCGAGCGCAGCATCGAAGTGGATTGGGTAGGATCAGGCGAAGATTGCATTAAATATCTGGACAACAAAAAACCCGACATCATTTTTATGGACGTGATGATGCCGGGAATGGACGGCTTTGAGACCAGCCGGGCGATTACCGGCCAACATCGGGGAAACTCACCGCCCATCATCATGTGTTCGGCCAATGCGACGGATGAAGACAAGCGCGATGCCAAAGAAAGCGGCGCGATCAGCTTCCTCTCCAAGCCCTATACACCTGACCAATTAGATGCAGTTTTACAATCGGTCGGTGAAGGGACAGCCGCGATCTCCACGGCAGAAGGGGCTACACCCTCGGCCCCCTCGGTTTCTCTACCCCCCTTGGTCGAGAAACAAGTCGAAAAAGCATCAGCCCCTTCGCTCCCCGTTACGCCAATTCCTGCTGCACCCACTCCGCCCGCTCCAGCACCGGCTGCACTGCCCCCTCAAGTGGTTGCTTCGGTACCGGCCCTAACCGCTGGGGAAATCGAGCAAATCGCCGAACGGGCTGCTTGGGCCGCCGCCGAAAAAGTGGCGCGCGACATCATTCAAGAATTGGTGCCCAACCTGGCCGAAGAAGTGGCTACCCAGACTGCCCGTAGCGTTTCCGAAGATTTAGGCCGACGAGCGGCACATGCAGCGGTACGCGCTGCCCAGGAAGCCGCCAAACAAGTTGCTACGGAAATCGCGCGTGGGACTGCCGAACGCACAGCCCGCACCACTGCTCAGGAAAGCGCGCGCGCTGTCGCCGAGCAGGCTGCCCGCGAGGTCAGCGAAGGCGTGTCTCAGCGCAATGTCGCGCGTGGGTTGGAAATCAACCGCGATGAGCTGTTTAAAGAAATCGAAACCCAGATTAGCCAAAAGAGCAAGGATGCCTTGGTCCTGTTCACCGGCAGCCAGGACTTCAAGCAACAGATCGTGCAAATGGTCCGTCCCGGTATCCAGCCGGTCATTGAGGCTATCGCTCGTGAAACCAGTGAACGATCCATCCAGCAAGCGGCGGCTGATTTTGCTAGTGATGCGGGTGGTTCTGGGAAAGGCGGTGGTTTGGCCCTGATAGTCGGTATCGTGGCTTTATTGTGCGCAGTCGGCGCATTGCTGGGTCAGATTTTCAAGCTGTTTTAAGGGATCGCTGCCGCTTGGTATCGCCCAGGCGGCAGCTTGCCTTCAGCGTGTTGAGGGCAAGCCGCATCGCTATCCCCTGTCCAGATAAAGATCTCGGCACAAATTGAGCTTCTTGAATACCGACAGCGGCTATTAGAGAGGCGACGCGCTTTCCGCGACAGCGGAGACTGCCTGCAAAACTCCCAGTACCTTGACTACAGATCCGTCCCGCATCACCGGCCAACCAATCGTCCGCACCCAGCGCCGCTGACCTTTAGCGGTCACAATCTCCAGCGTGTGATCGTAAGCCGTACCCTCATCACGAGCCTGTTGAAACGCTGACGCAATGACGGGGCGATGTTCCGGTACATAAAACTGGATACTTTCCTCCATGGAAGGTTGACGATCTGGCTCTAATTGATGGATGTGGAAAGTTTCCTTCGACCAACCATACGCGCCAGTGGCTGGTATGAACCACCAATTACCCAGCCCGGTCAGGTGAATGATTTCCTTTAAGGTCATCTCCTGTTCGGCTAGGGTTTGCTCGATTTCCTTGAAGCTGCTGATTTCGATAAACGAAAGGACGGTGCCGGAAAACGTCTTTGGCCCCACCGTGTAGGGCACCACTCGCATTCGGTACCGGCGTCCTTCGTGGGTACGCACTTCCCGTTCAATAGATTGCCCACTGTCTTGCACTTCGCGCATCAGGCGGATGGGATCACAGTCGGTGAGATAGTGTGAGATATAGGTAACTGGCCGACCGATATCGCTCTCCAAAAGCTTGAAAAGATTTGTAATTTTTGGTGAGAAACGCCGTACTTCGAGATTTTCGTCAAGCAGGAGATGGATGATCTCTTGGGCGCTTAACAGATTCTCAACATCGTTGTTGAGTTCGGTCAATTCCATAATCTTGCTCTGATATTCGGTATTGACCGTAAACAATTCCTCGTTAGTGGATTGCAACTCTTCGTTAGTGGATTGCAGCTCTTCATTGCTGGCCAATAATTCTTCGTTGGTGGCCTGCAATTCTTCGTTAGAGGTTTCCAGTTCTTCGATGGTGGCTTGCAGGTTCTCGCGGGTAAATTGCAAGTCTTGCTCCAGATCCCGCAATCGCTCTTCGGTTGCCTTGGAAAAGTCGTAGGACTGGATGCTGGGATCGGTTTCGACCACCTCGTTCTTTTTAATCTCTTCGACAAACACCGCCACCAGAGGCTCCTGGCCTTTTTTCTCCGGCAACGGGCGGATTCGCAGATCAACCACACGGATACTACCTTCCTGCGGCAGGCGGATATTGGCAAAGCGCAGCTCCTGACGCTGACGGAAGACTTTTTGAATGCCGGTAGTCAAGGGAATGGCCAGTTCCCGCACCGCCATTTTCGAGATGTCGTTCACCACTTTGCCCGAAGGCAGCCGAAAGTAACCGCCCGTATCGCCCAAGACATGCATCACTTCCAACTGGGCGTTGACGATCACCGCCAGCGGGATGTAATCCTTGGTGATGGTTTCCAGAAACCGCTCCAGCATCCGCTCTTCCTCACTCAGCCGAAGCATCCGCCGGGCGCCGGCAAATTGGCCGCGTAGATCGCGCGAGCGGGTATCGGTGGCGGATAGCAGGTGGGTCGCATCGGGTAGCGGCTTAAGGCGCCCTTTGGAGCGATACAGCTTCCACTTCGGATCAATGGCATCGAAATAATCGGTCATATCACCGGTCGTTTCGCTGGTGCCCAGCATCAAAATTCCGCCGGGATTCAGCGAAAAATTGAAAAACTCCAAAACTTTACGTTGCAGAATGGGTTGAAGATAAATCAGCAGGTTGCGGCAACTGATCAGGGCGATATTGGTGAATGGAGGGTCTTTGATCAGATTGTGCTGGGCAAAAACTACCATCTCTCGGATGTTGCGGGCAATCTGAAAATTGTCTTCTTTCTTGTAGAAATATTTGGACAGCAGGCGCGGTGAAACATCAGCGGCGATACTCTCAGGAAAACAGCCGTTGGCGGCAAACTGAATCGCATCACGGTCGATATCGGTGGCAAAGACTTTGACATCATGGGATAAACCCAGCAGCTCCATGGTTTCACGGGCCAAAATGGCCAAACTGTAGGCTTCCTCACCGGTTGAGCAGCCAGCGACCCAGAAGCGAACCTCGCGGCTACTCGCACTTTTGAGAATATCCGGTAAGCCGAATTGGGCAAGATGATCAAATGCCTCCTGATCGCGGAAAAAACTGGTGACCCCGATGAGCAATTCACGGTACAGCGCCACCACTTCGCCAGGATGGCTGGAAAGAAAGGTGACGTATTCCTTGATATCGTCGGTCTGGTTGATGGTCATGCGGCGCTCGATGCGTCGGGTGACCGTGCTGGGCTTGTAGAAGGTGAAATCGACCTTACACTTCTCGCGCAAAATGGCAAAAATGCGGGTCAGGCCCTGCTCGTCGCTCAATAAGGTTTCGGAACGTTCAACCTTGGTGATGTAGGGGTGCTTGGCGAACGAGAGCAACTGGCCCGGCATACTATCCGGTGGCAAGACGAAATCGGCCAGCCCGGTGGCGATGGCCGCGCGCGGCATACCATCGAACTTGGCGCTTTCCTCGTTTTGCACCATCACCATGCCGCCATATTCCTTGATGGCGCGTACCCCTCGAGTTCCGTCGCTGCCGGTACCGGACAGGATAATAGCCACGGCCTTTTCATTCTGATCCTCGGCCAACGAGCGCAAAAAGACATCAATCGGCAAATTGATGCCCTTACTGTGATCCTGCTCGCTGAGTAACAGCTTGCCATGAAAAATCGTCAGATTCTTCTTGGGCGGGATCAAATACACATGATCCGGCAATACCAGCATCCCATCCTCGGCCCGGTGTACCGGCATTGCGGTCTTTTTTGAAAGCAACTCGACCATCAGGCTTTTATAGTCGGGCGACAGGTGCTGAATCACGATGAAACTGAGACCACTTTCCGGTGGCATGTGGCTGAAAAAAGCCTCAATAGCCTCCAAACCGCCGGCCGAAGCGCCTACGGCCACGTAGTGGGTGGGCACCGTTACGGGCATCAATAAACTATCGACTCGGGTTTCCGAGACATCCTTTTTGGGCTTGTCGCCGCTCTTCTTCATGCTGAAAAACCCTCAAAAACCATGCACCTGCATCCTCGTCGTGGTGGCCGCGTCCGCTGTGGACTCACCCGCTGCCGCTTTGGCTTGGGCATCGGCATGGTAAGACGAGCGGACCATTGGGGCAGAAGCGACATGGGTAAAACCCAACGCCTCGCCGAATACCCGCAAATGCTCGAATTCTTCTGGGGTGACATAGCGCGCCACCGGCAAATGGTGAATGCTGGGTTGCAAGTATTGGCCAAGCGTCAACATCGCCACCTGATGGGCGCGTAAATCACGCATCACCTCTTCGATCTCCGCCAGGGTCTCGCCCAAACCCAGCATCAAGCCGGACTTGGTGGGAACGTTGGGACGACGTGCTTTGAACTGCTGCAACAAAACCAGTGACGTCTGGTAGTCCGCGCCAGGGCGAGCCTGCCGGTACAAGCGCGGCACGGTTTCCAGATTGTGATTGAACACATCTGGCGGGGCCTGCTCCAAAATATCTAGCGCCGCCTCCATCCGACCGCGAAAATCGGGGGTTAGAGCCTCAATAACGATGCCGGGCTGACGATCTCGTATCGCACGGATACAAGCGGCAAAATGCGCTGCACCCCCATCGCGCAAATCGTCCCGATCCACGGAGGTGATCACCACATAGTTCAAGCCCATGGCAGCGACCGTCCGCGCCAAATTTTCCGGCTCATCAGGATCTAACGGGTTAGGCCGACCATGGCCCACATCGCAAAACGGACAGCGGCGCGTACAGATCGCACCCATGATCATAAACGTGGCCGTCCCATGGCCGAAGCATTCCCCCAGATTGGGACAACTGGCTTCTTCACAGACCGTATGCAGATGATTATCCCGCAAAATCTGCTTTAACCGCATCACTTCGGGCGTGCCCGGAAATTGCGCTCGAATCCATGCGGGCTTGCGTAAGCGCTGCTGAGGCTCCTGTGGAACGATTTTGACCGGAATTCGTGCAACCTTAGCGGCACCCCGCAACTTTTCACCGCGTTGGGGTATAGCAACGGCGGTCATAGACTCAGCGGCGGTGATTTCACTATCGTTACACAGGATGCGTTCGGACATGACAGGTTCCTCGGTAGGCGCGCGAACCAAAGGACTTTAAGCAGATGGTTGATTATGCCGTGCCTTGACGGACAAATCTGCCGGCAAATAAGAATCTGTAGCAGAGCCTCAAATCAGGGCAAGCCGCCGATGGCAGCATAATCAGCATACCCTAACTGCCGACCCAAGCACGGCAAAAGTTCCTCGGCGGTCATATTCAGGTCCAGGTTAATGCCAAGATCGCGCAGTTGAGTGACTCGCAGGCCAGGATAACCGCACGGATTGATGCGGCCAAAAGGCTCTAAATCCATGTCCACGTTGAGGCTTAGACCGTGATAGGAGCAACCTTGCCGTATGCGCAAACCCAGGGAGGCCACCTTGGCATCTACCACATAAACGCCTGGCGCGGCGGATCGAGCCTGAGCGGTAATATGATGGGCGGCCAAAAATTCGATCACCGCCCGCTCCAGCGCACTCACCAGCGCCCGCACGCCAAGCCCCAACCGGCGCACATCCAGCAAGCAGTACACAACCAGTTGACCAGGGCCGTGATAGGTCACTTGTCCACCTCGGTCGGTCTGGATGATAGGAATATCGCCAGGGGCTAGTAGGTGCTCCGGCTTGCCGGCCATGCCTTGGGTAAAAACCGGCGGATGCTCGACCCACCATAATTCGTCTAAAGTCGTATCATCACGGCAGTCGGTGAAAGTACGCATCGCCGCAAACACCAGTCCGTAGTCGCATCGACCCAAGCGACGCAATCGCAGCGAGCCGGGGCGCCGGGCAGGCGTACTCATCTCGCCTCACAACACCAGCGTGATTTGCGGGTGGCCCGTGAGTTCTCGGTAAATCGTGTCCAACTGCTCGCGGCTTTGGGCGGACACCACCACGGTCACCGACTGATAGCGCCCAGCGCGACTGTCCTGCACCCGCACGCGCGTCTCGTCAAGATCGGGAGCGTGCCGACCCACCAACCCCACCGCAAGCGCCCGCAGATCGCCGTCACTGGGGCCCATGATCTTGATTGGAAAATCGCACGGAAACTGCAACAGCGCTAAATCGTTCCCATCCGGCGGTACGCTCATGGCGATGCTGAAGGCTTAATGGAATAGAAAATAGAAAAACATGAGAATTGAATCGAGCAACCGGCCGAACCAGCCGCTTTCGGGAACTTCCTTCAAAGCCACCAGCGGGGTTTTGCTCACCTCCTGATCACCCACCTTGACCACAATCTCGCCGAAGGGTTGATTTTTGCCAGCGGGCGCCAGGATTTTCGGCTGGACGGTGGTGGTGAAACTGACCTGCGGCGCCTGGCCCTTGGGTACGGTCACATAGAGCGGATAGGTTAAGCCCAGCGGTAATTCGCTTTCTCGCCCTTTCCAAATACGGGTGGTCACGATAGGAGTATTGGCATCGTGCAGCTTACGGCTTTCAAAGAAACTAAAGCCATAATTCAGCAACGCTTGGCTGGCCGAAAAACGATCTTTTTCCTTAACGGCTCCCAAAACGACCCCGATCAACCGCGTATCGTTACGTTTGGCTGAAGACACCAGGCAGTAACCGGCCGATTCGGTGTGCCCCGTCTTGACGCCATCCACCGAAGAATCGGTAAACAGCAACCGATTACGGTTGGGTTGATCGATGTTGTTGTACTTGAAACTGCGCACCGAGTAACGCCCGTAGTGTTCGGGAAAATCGCGAATCAGCGCCCGCGTCAGGGCGGCGATATCCCGGCCGGACATGTAATGGTTGGCATCCGGCAAACCCGGTGCATTGGTAAAATGGCTGTTTTTCAAGCCCAGTCGCTCGGCTTCCTGATTCATCAGCTTGACGAACGTTTCTTCTGAACCGGCGACATGCTCGGCCAGAGCAACCGTTGCGTCGTTGCCAGACTGAACCACCATACCCATCAGCAGCTCTTCCAGCGACACCTGCGCGCCCACTTTAACGAACATCTTGGAACCGGCGGTCTTCCAAGCCCTTTCGGTGATGGTCACCTTGTCATCCAAATGAATCTTGCCGGACTTTATGGCTTTGTAGATCACATAACCGGTCATCAGTTTGGTGATACTGGCCGGTTCCATCCGTTCTTGGCCTTTCATATCGGCAAGAATATTGCCGCTTTCATAATCCATCAGGATATAGCCGCGCACCGGTACTTGCGGGGGTGGCGGTAGGGGTTCCGCGTGGACAGTGGCTAAACCTGATACCAGGAAAGCGACGGCGAGGAACGGTAAAATCAGGATACGGGATAAATTCGAATGCGGCATGTGGCAGCGATCTTCTGAGGTTGCACATCAAAACGGATCATTTTAGCGAGAAGAGCGTCCCAAAAACAAACCGCCTCGCAAGCAAAGGCGAAGCGGTTGATTCGGTTGCCAATGGTTATGGCAAGCGTGGCCTTCAATCCGTCATGATCCGACCACGGCCGGCTTTTACGCCGACCAAGCGAATGCCTGCCGGTTTGGCAGCACCGGTATCGCGTGAGACAACCCGCGAATCCTGCTGTGCTCCCAAGCTAGCTTGGGGTCGAGCATCGCGGTGCAGTACACGGGGTGGACGTTCCTCGGCCGGGCGCTTAGCGGCGTTTTCAGTTTTCGCTGGATTAGTCCGGCCATGTTTATTACCCATCGCATTCGCTGGGCGGTGCGTTTCTCCAGCTTTAATCGTGGGATCGGCGGCAGCCAAACGGAGGGGAGGTTGCAGGCGAGTGGGTTCGCGCTCCGCCTTATCAACGAGCTTGGCAGGTGCCGGGCGTAGCGTTGGATTTGGTGTGATCCGGGCCTGAGCCAGTGTGCGCGTCGGCATACGGTCCACGTTGCGGACTTGAGAGATCTGGGTAGGTTTCGGTGTCCGGGCGAGCGCGGGTCTATCCACGATGGTTGTTGCCGGTAGAGAGACGTCCCGATCAACTGGCGATGCCTTCGCCAAGGCCAATTCTGCTGCCACCGGGGTAGGAACGATAGCTGACGGCTCTGACGCCTGGTCTAAACCGGCGACTTGTGGTGGTTGCAGTGGCTTAGGTTGGGCTGGCAGCTCCATTGCCCCCTCACGTTCAAGCGGACTTTGCGGCAACAGGATCGCTGAATCCGCCGCAGGAGCATTACTGGCCAATGCTGTCGTGGCCGGTTCTGGAGCATTCTGCGCTATATCAGGCAGCGCTGGTGCAGCAGAATCGACCTTAACCGGTTCTGCCTGAGCCAGTTGAATCGCGGCAAGCTGCGGTTTTAGCTCCGGTCGCTTTAAGCGGCTAGCCAAGCGTTCACGAGCGTCGGCGCGGCGCGCTGCCAAGTGCGGAACAAACTGATAAGGCTCCAGGGCTACGACTTCGACTTGAGCGGTACCCCGGCCCAGCATGTCCAACCGGTTGGCTGCGGCGTAGGAGAGATCAAGAATACGCCGGCCCACGAACGGCCCACGATCATTGACTTTGACCACCACGTTACGGCCATTTTCCAGATTCGTCACCCGGACATAGGTCGGGATCGGCAAGGTTTTATGGGCGGCGGTTAAGTCAAACATATCGTAACGTGGCCCGCTGGACGTTTTGCGACCGTGAAAATCCCAGCCATACCAGGAGGCGATGCCTTGTTCACGATAGCCTTCACTCGTCTCCTTCACCCGATAACGCTTGCCAAAAACTTTGTAGGTATCGGGATTGCCAGTCCGGCTGGGTGGTTCAACCCGTGGCACCGGCTCGCCAGTGGTGTTTTCGACCCCGATGAGTGGTGAGCTGGCAGGCCCCTGGTTTTCAGGAGCCGTGCTACAACCGGCCAGCGCACCAGCTAAGGAAACCCATAGCAAAGGGCGATTCCAAGAAGATTTAGCCATAAAAAACAATTCCCCCTGCCAAACGCACCAGCGGCCCGTTTGATCAGCTTGGTTTTTTTGGATTTTTCAGAATGAATCAGTCAGCGTGCGCGATGGGGTCAGAGCTAAAAACCCCAGAATACGGTCGGTTGCCGGAGCGCGCTCGAATTTCCTGACTGAGCTGATGTACCGCTAAGGCGTACAACTGACTGCGGTTATAGCGGGTAATGGCGTAGAAGTTATCGAACCCCAGCCAGTATTCAGGACCGTCTATGCCCTGAAATTCCAACAGCATCGCACTCTGGCCATCGCTGATTGAATCGCGCGGAGCGACGCCTTGATTACGCAGGCTGGCGACGCTGGAACGGGGCTGGTTCAATTGACGGCTGACCAGCGCTGCGTAGCGATCACCACTGATCGAAGCCGGCGATGCCACCGGCTCACCCGGACGCCAGCCGTTTTTCCTGAAATAGTTCGCTACACTGCCGATGGCATCACGCGGATTGCGCCAAATGTCACGATGGCCGTCTCCGTCAAAATCCACGGCGTAACTACGGAAGCTGCTCGGCATGAATTGCCCATAGCCCATTGCGCCGGCGTAAGAACCGCGCGGGGCTAGCGGGTCGATGCCCTCGGCCCGTGCTAATAATAGAAAGTTCTCCAGCTCCTTGCGGAAGTAGGCGGCACGGCGAGGATAGTCAAAGGCCAGCGTGGCCAATGCCTCCAGTACCCGATACTTGCCCATATTGCCGCCGTATTGAGTTTCAACACCGATGATGGCGATGACATACTCCGGCGGTACCCCGTAAACTTGTTCGGCTCGCGCCAGCGCCGCAGCGTTAGCCCGCCAGAACTCGACTCCGCCCTGAATGCGCTTGGAATTGATAAAAATCGACCGATAAGCATGCCAAGGTTTTCCCTCTGCTGGCTTGGACATGGCAGCGATGATGCTGGGCTGGGAATGCGCCCGTGCGAACGTCGCCCGTAGGCTAGTCGCATTGAAACCATGCTCCGCCGCCATGGCGCGGATGAACGCTTGGACATCAGATCGGTTGGCCAACGGCTGGCCAGGATCGGCACGGCCTGCTTCGGTGGTCGTCTCGGGTGCCGCTTCCGGCGCTGGGATCAGTGGGACATCCGCTGGACGCCGATCCATCATGGGCGGCGCGCAAGCACTCAACAACAGGGTAAAACTGAGTAAAAACGGGCTCTTCACGCGCAAGTCTCGTCTTGTCTAGGATAACGATCTCACCGCGTCGGGGTCCGGCGGTGCGAATAAACGCTCATCAGCATACCGAAGCCGGCCATGATCGTCACTAGGGAAGTTCCACCATAGCTGAACAGAGGCAGCGGCAACCCCACCACCGGCAGCAATCCAGAGACCATCCCTGAGTTGACAAACGCATACAGAAAGAAGATCAGCGTCAAACTACCGGAGAGGAGCCGGCCATAGGTATCGGCTCCCCGCGTGGCCATGTAGAGACAACGAGCGATGATGAAAAAATAGAGCACCAGCAACACGCAGCCGCCAACCAGGCCGAATTCTTCAGAGAAGGCCGCGAAAATAAAGTCGGTTGACCCTTCCGGTAAGAAATCCAGGTGAGACTGGGTGCCGTTCAACCAACCCTTGCCATAGATGCCCCCGGAACCAATGGCGATTTTAGATTGGATGATATGGTAACCGGTCCCCAGTGGATCGCTTTCTGGATTAAGGAAGGTCAAAACCCGCTGACGCTGATAATCATGCATGACGAACGTCCAGAACAGCGGGATCACCGTCGCCAACAACCCCGCCAGGATGAACATGACGATCCAACTGAGTCCGGCCAGAAATAAAGCGATGCCACCGGCAAACCCCACCACCAGTCCCGTTCCCAGATCCGGCTGTTGAGCGATCAGGATGAACGGCAGCGCGGTGATGAACGCCCCAGCCAGCAGGTGCGACAGTCGTGGTGGCAGGGGCTTATTGGCGAAGAACCACGCCATCATCATCGGCACGGCGAGCTTCATGATTTCGGAGGGCTGAAAACGCAGGACACCCAGATCCAACCAGCGCCGCGCACCCTTGGAGACATCGCCGGCCACCATCACCGCCAACAGCAACAGAATGCCGACCAGATAAATCCATGGTGACCAGAACCGGAAATAATGCGGCGGTATCTGGGCCAACGTCAGCAAGATGGCGAAACCCAAGCCAAGCCGGATAGATTGGCCGATCACCAGATCCAGGCTACGCTGCCCGGCGCTGTAGAGCACGACCAGACCGATCCCGGACACCGCCAGTAATCCTAAGACTAACCAGGGATCAAAACGAATCCATTTCAACAGCCTGCCTGCGCTAATTCGATCCATCGCGTTGGGTATCCGGGTCCGGTTTGATGCCGGCGATCATCGCCGGATCGTACTTATCGAGCAAATAGGCATCCATCACTTTACGCGCAAGCGGCGCGGCGGTGGCACTACCGCCACCACCGTTCTCGGCGATCACCGCCACAGCAATACGAGGCTTCTCCACTGGAGCGAATGCTACGAACAAGGCATGATCGAGCAGGTGTTTTGCCAAGCGCTTGGCGTTATAGCGTTGGTTCTGGCCCAACGTGAAGACTTGGGCAGTTCCCGTTTTACCCGCCATTCGATAGTTTGCACTTCGGCTCTTGTGGGCGGTGCCGCCTTCGACAACATGGATCATGCCGGAGATAACCGCATCCCAATAGCGCGGGTTTTTCAGGGTGATCGGCGGCAATGTGCGGGGGGGCGTCAGCACGGTACCCCGGGTGCCGGTTTCTTGAGTGGCGTGCAATATTCTGGGTGCATAATTATCGCCCCGCTGAGAAATAACTGCCGTCGAGTAAGCCAATTGCAACGGCGTCGCCAAAAACAAACCCTGACCGATGCCGGCACTGAGGCTATCGCCGCCGAACCAATCCTGCTTTTGGAACTTGCGCTTCCACTCACGGGAGGGTAACAAAGCGCCTTTCTCCCCATACAGATCAATACCGGTCGGTCGGCCCATGCTGAATCGACTGAGAAATTCATGAACCCGGTCGATACCAAGATTGAGCGCTAAGTCGTAGAAGTAGACATCGCAAGATTGCGCCAATGCACGATCCATGTTCACGCTGCCATGACCGCTGCGTTTCCAGTCATGGAATTTACGCCCGCCGCCGGGTAGCCGATAGACCCCAGCGCAGAAAACGCCGGTATTGCGGTTGACGACCCCGTATTCGAGGCCCGCCAGCGCCATGAGCGGCTTAATGGTAGAGCCGGGCGGATAGACGCCACGTAAGGCGCGATTGAGCAATGGTCGATTCTTCGACGTGTTGAGCTTACGGAAAGAGCCAGAATCAATGCCGTTGACGAAAGGGTTGGGATCGTAAATCGGCTGACTGGCTAAAGCCAGAATCTCCCCGTTGCTGGGGTCCATCGCAACGATGGCGCCATTGTGGCCTTCCAGCGCCTCTTCGGCGACCACCTGTAAGCGCATATCGACACTCAGATAAATATTTTTCCCTGACACCGGCGGAGTACGGCTCAACACCCGTACCGGTCGTCCCTCGGCATTGGTTTCCACCTGCTCATAACCGGCACGTCCATGCAGGACGTCCTCGTAAGAGCGTTCAACCCCGGTCTTGCCGATGTGGGTGCTACCGCTGTACTGGCCAGGGTCCAGCTTGCGCAATTCGGCTTCATCAATTCGCCCGACATAGCCCACGATATGGACGCCCCGCTCTCCCAACGGATAATGGCGAGTCAGATCCGCCTTGATCTCGACACCGGGTAGTCGATACAGATCAATGGCCAACCGGGCGATTTCATCATCGGTCAACTGGAAGCGCAGCGGGGTAGCGTTATACGGTGGAGTTCGCCGGGCCAGCTTACGAAAACGGTCGATGTCGGCATCGGTCAGGGTAATGCGCTCCCGGATTGCAGCCAGCACGGCCTCCAAATCCTTGGCCTGCTCAGGGGTGACTTCCAAATGATAAGAGGTAAGATTTTCGGCCAGCAAAACCCCGTTGCGGTCGTAGATAAAGCCACGGGCTGGCGGCAATGGCAACAGACGTACCCGATTACTGTCAGACAGCAGGGTGAATTGCTCGTGATGGAGAACTTGCAGGTAAACCAAGCGGCCCGACACCGCCAGCAGCGCCAGAAACACCGCGCATATGGTGATCAGAACCCGCCGAAAAAACAGCTCGCTCTCGGCAGAGTTGTCTTTTTCCCGGACCAGCAGCTTGTCTATCGGGGGCTTGGCCGCCGAACGCCACCATTTCATAGGGCCTACCGCGATCAGTTAACCTGGAAATACCGGCGCACATCGCGCAGGATGACGAACACCAAAGGCCAGCACACCATACCACCCACTGCCGGCGCCAAATACCACCAGTCGCGCGGTGGATAGCCGATGACCCCGCTGATCCAGAACACCAGAATCTGTTCGAGCAACAAAAAGGCCAGGATACTGAATGTCTGTTGCCAAACAGGCGCTACTCGGATGCGCCGATAGGTTTGACAAGTCAAATAGGCTACGGCGGCGAACGCCAGGGCGTGCTGACCCAACAGCGCACCGCGCCCAACATCCAACAGCAGTCCCACCAACCAGCCAACCCCAATGCCCACCCGATGCGGCAACGCCATGCTCCAATAAATAAGCACCATGGCGACCCAATCGGGGCGAAACCGCTCCAACCCGCTCGGCAGTGGCAGACCACCCAGCAAAAATGCCGCTAGAAAGCTACAAGCGATGACCCAACCGCTGACGCGGGGCGCGGCAGTCATGAGTGGCGACGTGGGACCGGCGCTGCTGTTGGCGCTGGTGCGGGGGTCGGTGCGGGGGTTGGTGCCGGTTTTTCGTCAGGCGGCGCATTTTCCAGCAGCATCACCTCACGAATGCGATCCAATTGGGCGACCGGTTTGGCGATGATATTAGCGAAGGGGCTGCCCGGTTCAAATTTAGTCACGGTTGCAACCGGATAACCCCGCGGAAATCGGCCGCCCAGCCCTGAGGTCACCAACAAATCGCCCACTTTCACATCCTCGTTATTAGGGACGTGCAGCAGTTTTAATTCCTGGAAATTGCCGGTGCCCAGTGCCAGGGTGCGTACCCCGGTACGATTAATCTGGATTGGCAAGGCATGATTGGCGTCAGTGACCAGGATCGCCGTCGAACTGAACGGATCAGCGTGGATGATCTGGCCGATGATACCCTGTTGGTCAAGCACCGGCTGGCCGACGTATACGTTGTGCTGTCGCCCACGGTTGAGCAAGATATGATGCCGGTATGGGTCGAAATCCACTGCCAAGAGTTCGGCGATCAGCATCTTTTCAGGTGTATTGACCGTCGATTCCAGCAAAGAGCGTAGACGGCGGTTTTCCGCTTCCAGCGTGGTCAATTTTTGCAGTTGCGCGTTCAAGAAAATCTGCTTCTCGCGCAAGCGGGCGTTTTCTTCCAGCAACGTCCCACGCCCAGCCAGATTCTGCTCTAGCCAGCCCTTGGTGTTGGTGGGCAATTGCATCAAATATTGAAAGGGATAGACCACCGTACCTAATACGTCACGCACACCGTTTAAGTATTGATAGCGATGATCCACCGTCATCATGACGATGGAGAGCGTAACCCAAAAACCAAGCTGCAAAATCGCCGTCGGATTAACCGTAAACAAGTATTCGATACGCTTGCTGGGAGTAAGAGCGGCCAACGGTTATTCGATGGCGAAGGCTTCGACGGCGTGCTCGTCCTTGGCGATCAGTTCCAACACCCGGCCGCCGCCACGCGCCACACACGTCAGCGGATCTTCGGCGATCACCACATTCAAGCCGGTCTCCTCCGTGATCAGCCGGTCGATATCACGCATCAGCGCACCACCACCGGTCAGCACGATGCCACGCTCTGCCACATCAGCGGCCAATTCCGGTGGGGTCGCCTCCAAAGCCATCTTTACCGCACTGATAATGCCCGATAGCGGCTCTTGCAGTGCTTCAAGAATCTCGTTGCTGTTGAGCGTAAAACTACGTGGCACCCCTTCAGCAAGATTGCGTCCCTTAATTTCAATCTCGCGCACCTCGCTGGAGGGATAGGCACTGCCGATTTCGTGTTTGATTTTCTCAGCGGTCGGCTCACCGATCAGCACGCCAAAATTACGCCGCACATAATTGATGATCGCTTCATCGAAGCGGTCGCCGCCGATGCGCACCGCGCCGGCGTAGACGATGCCATTGAGCGAAATCACCGCGACTTCCGAGGTGCCACCGCCGATATCGAGCACCATCGCCCCACGAGCTTCTTCGACGGGAATACCGGCACCAATCGCCGCCGCCATCGGTTCGGGAATGAGATAAACCACCCGTGCCCCGGCACCCATCGCCGATTCACGGATTGCTCGGCGCTCGACCTGAGTCGAACCACAAGGCACGCTGATCAACACCCGCGGGCTGGGATTGAGAAATTTCCGGGAATGCACCTTGCGGATGAAATGTTGGAGCATCTTCTCGGTGACGGTGAAATCGGCGATCACGCCGTCTTTCATTGGCCGGATCGTCGAGAGGTTGTTAGGTGTGCGCCCCAACATCCGCTTTGCGTCCGTGCCAACAGCCGAGATCGTGCGGATGCCTCGAACTGGATCTTGATTGATCGCTACCACCGAGGGTTCATTGAGGACAATGCCACCCCCCCTCACGTAAATCAACGTGTTAGCGGTTCCCAGATCAATAGATAGATCGTTGGAGAATTTACCGCGCAACCATTTGAACATGTTATTGAAACCATCGGGTTGTCAAAAGCGGCTAATGCTAGCAAGCAGGGCAGTTAGGAGCAAGCCAACAAATTATGATAGGGTTACAGTTTTATCCGTTCGCTCAGCCAAGGAGAACGCAACGATGTCCCTGGGACCTGCCGAAGTCGCCAAAATCGCCCATTTGGCGCGGCTGGCCATCCGCGAACAGGATGTGCCGGCCTACGCCCGCAACCTATCGGCCATTTTGGAGTTGGTGGAACAGATGAATGCGGTGGATACGTCCGGCATCATCCCGCTGGCTAATCCATTAGATATGGCGCAGCGTTTGCGCGCCGATGATGTGATCGAAGCCGACCAGCGTGCCCATTTTCAGGCTATCGCTCCCCGCGTTGAAGCCGGTCTGTATTTGGTTCCCAAGGTTATCGAATAACGCCTTTTCTCACTGCTATGCACGACAAAACCATTGCCCAACTGAGTGCCGGTCTTGCCGCCGGCGAATTTAGTAGCGAGGAATTGACTCGCTCTCTGCTGGAGCGGATTGAACAATTCAATCCAGGCTTGAATGCCTTTATTACTGTGACCGACGATGTGGCGCTGAGCCAGGCTCGTGCGGCTGATGAGCGTCGTCGGCAAGGTCAAGCCGGGCCGTTGACCGGTGTACCCATCGCCCAGAAAGATATTTTCTGCACCGATGGCGTGCGCACCTCCTGCGGTTCACGGATGTTGGACCGTTTCATCGCCCCTTACAACGCTACGGTCGTCGAAAAATTAAATGCTGCCGGCATGGTGATGCTGGGCAAGACTAACATGGACGAGTTCGCTATGGGGTCGTCCAACGAAAACAGTTTCTATGGGCCGGTGCGCAATCCGTGGGATTTGGACGCAGTGCCGGGCGGCTCCTCCGGTGGTTCCGCCGCTGCCGTCGCCGCACGACTAACACCCGCCGCCACCGGCACCGACACCGGCGGCTCGATTCGCCAACCCGCCGCGTTGTGTGGCCTGACTGGCATCAAACCGACCTATGGCCGGGTGTCGCGTTGGGGCATGATCGCTTATGCCTCCAGCCTCGATCAAGGCGGCCCGCTGGCACGCAGCGCCGAGGATTGTGCCTTGTTGTTGGGCGCGATGGCCGGTTTCGACCCCCGCGATTCCACCAGCGTGGATCGGCCGGTGCCGGATTACGTCGCGGCGCTCGACCGACCGCTGACTGGCTTGAAAATCGGCCTGCCCAAGGAGTATTTCGGTGAGGGCTTAGACGGTGCCGTTGCGCGCGCGGTTGCAGCGGCCATCGCCGAATACCGGAAATTGGGCGCGACGGTGCTGGACATCAGCCTGCCCAACACCCATCTGGCAATTCCGGCCTATTACGTCATCGCCCCGGCGGAGTGTTCTTCCAATCTGGCGCGTTTCGACGGCGTGCGCTACGGCCATCGCTGCGACCAGCCCAAGGATTTACTGGATTTATATACCCGTTCCCGCGCCGAGGGTTTCGGGCCAGAGGTCACCCGTCGGATTCTGGTCGGTACTTTCGCCCTGTCGGCCGGTTATTACGATGCCTATTACCTAAAGGCGCAGCAAATCCGCCGCCTGATCAGCAACGACTTCCAGCAAGCCTTCGCGCAGGTGGACTTGATCGCCGGGCCGACTTCACCCACAGTGGCCTTCAATCTCGGCGAGAAAGTAGATGATCCGATCACCATGTATCTGTCGGATATTTATACCATTGCCGTGAATCTGGCTGGCCTGCCGGGACTCTCGCTGCCGGTCGGTTTTGTCGGTCAGCGTCCGGTCGGTTTGCAACTGATCGGTCATCACTTTGCTGAAGAATGCTTGCTGAACGCCGCACACCGCTATCAGCAGATCACGGACTGGCACACGCGCACCCCGCCCGCGTTCGCCTGACTCCCTTGCCTCGGTGACAGGGTTTGAGAGGAAGGGTGCTTTGCTTTCAAAAATTCAGGGTCGTTCGACATGATGGAATGGGAAACGGTTATCGGGCTGGAAATCCACGCCCAACTCGCCACCAAGAGCAAGATTTTCTCCGGGGCGTCCACCGCTTACGGCGCCGAGCCGAATACGCAAGCTTGCACCATCGATTTGGGGATGCCGGGCGTGTTGCCCGTGTTGAACCGGGAGGCGGTGCGCATGGCGGCAGTGTTCGGCCTGGCTATCGGTGCCGAAATCGCCCGCCGCTCGGTCTTTGCCCGCAAGAATTATTTTTATCCCGATCTGCCCAAGGGCTATCAGATCAGCCAGTACGAACTGCCCATCGTGCAAAAGGGTCAACTGACCATTGATCTGGATGAGGGCGTCAGCAAGGTGATCGGCATCACTCGCGCTCATCTGGAAGAAGACGCTGGCAAGTCGCTGCATGAGGATTTCCAGGGTTTGTCGGGTATCGACCTTAATCGGGCCGGGACGCCGCTGTTGGAAATCGTCTCCGAGCCGGATTTGCGCTCAGCCAAGGAGGCGGTGGCCTACATGAAAAAGCTGCACCAGATGGTGGTGTATCTCGGTATTTGCGATGGCAACATGCAGGAAGGCTCGTTTCGCTGCGATGCCAATGTCTCGGTGCGACGCAAAGGCGATCCCAAGCTCGGCACCCGTGCCGAAATCAAGAATCTCAATTCCTTCCGCTTTGTCGAACGCGCGATTGAATTTGAGATTGAGCGACAAATTGACCTGATCGAAGCCGGCGGCAAGGTGGTGCAGGAAACGCGGCTCTACGACCCGGATAAGGGCGAAACCCGTTCGATGCGTGGCAAGGAGGAAGCGAATGATTATCGCTATTTCCCCGATCCTGATCTGTTACCGCTGGTGCTGGACGAGGAGTTCATCGCCACCACTCGCGCCAGTTTGCCGGAACTGCCGGACACGAAGAAACAGCGGTTTATCAGCCAATATGGCCTTTCCAGCTATGATGCCGGTGTGCTGACCACCAGCCGGGCCTTGAGTGATTACTACGAAGCGACCGTCGCGGCGTTGGGCGGCGAGCCGAAACTGTGTGCCAACTGGGTCATGGGGGATCTATCCGCCTTTCTCAACAAGGAGAATCGGGAGATCACGGCCAGCCCGGTCAGTCCGGTGCAACTGGCGGGCCTGTTACGGCGGATTCAGGATCAAACTATCTCCGGCAAAATCGCCAAAGACGTATTTGAGGCGCTGTGGGCTGGTGAAGGCGAGACCGACGCGATTATTGAAAAACGTGGTTTGAAGCAGATCACCGACAACTCAGCGATTGAAAAAGTCATTGATGACGTGATCGCCGCTAACCCCGAACAACTGGCACAGTACCGCGCCGGTAAGGACAAGCTCTTTGCCTTTTTCGTTGGGCAAGTGATGAAAGCGTCCAAGGGCAAGGCCAACCCGCAACAGGTCAATGATCTGCTAGCGGAAAAATTGAAAGGCTAGGCCGGTCAAGGCGCTGCTCAACCGTGATCTAACCTTTGCTCAGTATATGGCCGACCGCGATTCCCTCCACCGCTTCCTGTTCGACCACCTGGCCGTTCGAGGTGAAATCGTTCATCTCGATACGGCTTGGCGGGCGGTTCTGGAACGCCGCACCTATCCACCGGCCGTGCAAGAGGTGTTGGGTGCAGCCACTGCGGCGGCGGCTCTGCTATCGGCCACCATCAAATTCGATGGATTGCTGACCCTGCAAATCCAGGCGCGTGGTCCTTTGCGCTTGGTCGTGGTCCAAGTCACCTCGCAACGAACCCTGCGCGCCCTGGCCCGCTGGGACGGCGAGCCGGAACCACAACCGTTGCAGGCGTTGTGTGGCGACGGCACGTTGCTGCTAACCATCGATATCGGCCAAGGCCGCGAACCGTATCAGGGCGTCGTTGATTTATGCGGCAACACCTTGGCGGAAGCGCTGGAAGACTACTTTGACCGCTCCGAGCAGCTCCCGACGCGAATCCTGCTGGCCGCTAATGAGCGAACCGCCGCCGGTCTGCTATTGCAACGCTTGCCCGATGCGATCACCACCGATGCGGATGGCTGGAAGAGAATCAACATCCTGGCAGCGACCCTGCAACCGGCGGAATTGCTGGCACTGAATGCCGATACCCTGCTCTACCAGCTCTTTCACGAAGAAGACGTGCGGGTATTTAAGCCGCAGGCTTTCAGCTATCGCTGCACTTGTTCGCGGGAGCGTACCGCTGCAATGTTGTATACGCTGGGGACTACCGAGCTTCGGCAAGCGGCTGACGAGGAAGGTGCCCTGCACGTCGATTGTGAATTCTGCGGTTATCGTTATGCCTTTGATACCGTTGATATCGCCGGTCTGCTGGCCAGCGCCTCGCCTAGCCCTTCCATCACCCGTCACTAACCCTCATGCGTGCGCTGTTTGACCTGTTCTTCGACATTTGTTTGCTGCGCAAGGCGCCGCAAGACGTGCCTGCTTCGATGGCGCTGCTCAAAATGTGCCTGCTGGCTTATGCCCTATCGGGGTTGCTGGTTCTGATGATCAATGATCCTCTGCCGGTCGCCTTGTTGGAAATCCTGCTGGACATGGTGCTACTGAGCGGCTTGCTCTACCTGGGCCTGATGCTCCACCGCCATCCCCGGCGTTTCGAGCAAGCGTTGAGCGCCTTGACCGGTTCCGGTACCCTGATAGGTCTGCTGGCCTTGCCCCTGATGTCCTGGATGACCCATCAGGCGCAAGGGGACGATGTGGTGCTGCCGTCATTTTTGCTGCTGGCCCTGATGATCTGGAGTATCGTCATCATGGCCCACATCCTCCGCCATGCCTTCGAGATCTCGGTGTGGCAAGGCGCGCTCTACGCGCTCAGTTATACCTTCTTATCCTGGACTCTGACTGGCTGGATTAACCCGCAAACTCCTTGACCAACCCGGTTACCTGATTCGCGGGTTGGCCGGAGAGACACCTGACATGCACATTCATATTCTCGGTATTTGCGGTACGTTCATGGCCGGTGTCGCCCTGCTGGCCCGTGCGGCCGGCCACACCGTCTCCGGCTGCGATGCCAATGTCTATCCGCCGATGAGTACCCAACTGGCTGATGCCGGAATCGCCCTGCGGGAAGGTTACGATCCCAGCCAGCTCGTTGAATTCAAGCCGGATCGGGTGGTAGTCGGCAACGTGATGAGCCGAGGCCGCCCGATTGTTGAAGCGCTGCTTGATGGCAATCTACCGTACACATCCGGGCCGGCTTGGTTAGCCGAGTATGTGTTGCGTGATCGCCATGTGCTGGCAGTCGCCGGCACGCATGGCAAAACCACCACCAGCAGCTTGTTGGCCTGGATTCTGGAGGATAACGGCCTGGAACCCGGTTTTCTGATCGGCGGTATTCCAGCCAACTTCGGCCAATCGGCGCGCCTGGGTCGGGCGCCGCTGTTCGTGGTGGAAGCGGATGAATACGATACGGCCTTTTTCGACAAGCGCTCCAAATTCGTTCATTACCGACCCCGCACGTTAGTGCTGAATAACCTGGAATTTGACCATGCGGACATCTTTCCCGACCTGGCCGCTATCCAGCGTCAGTTTCATCACTTACTGCGCACCGTGCCGAGCGCTGGGCTGATCGTCACCAACGGTCAGGACCCGCATTTAGCGGAGGTATTGGCCATGGGGTGCTGGACGCCGGTAGAAAGATTTGGTGTCGCTGACTGGGAAGCGCGCGATGCCAACGCCGACGGCAGCATCTTTGCCGTTCACTATCGGGGCGAGCTGCAAGGTCGAGTGGAATGGACTCAAGCGGGCGTCCACAACATCCATAATGCGCTGGCCGCCATTGCTGCCGCCCATCATGTCGGCGTACCGGCCGCGAGCGCCATCGCCGCCCTGGCTCGGTTTCAAGGGGTTAAAAGGCGGCTGGAAACGCGCGGTACGGTGAATGGTGTGACGGTATACGATGATTTCGCTCACCATCCGACCGCCATCACGACGACGCTGGCAGGTTTGCGGGCACGGGTCGGCAATCAACCGATCATTGCTGTCCTGGAGCCGCGTTCCAATACCATGAAACTCGGCGTTTTTAAGGAAAGTTTGGCCCCGGCGCTGATGGTGGCTGACACCGTGATTCTTTATCAAGCGGCTGATCTTGGTTGGGACTTGGGGGAAGTCGCGGCGGCGCTTGGTGCGCGAGGACAAGTGTGCCACACGCTTGATGAGACATTGGCCGCCATTCAACAACAAGCCAATCCTGGCACCCAGGTGCTGATCATGAGCAATGGCGGTTTCGGCGGCTTGCACGAGCGACTGTTGACCGCGCTCCGGGCATCCAGCCATCAGAACTGAACTCGGCTGTGTCTATGGAACCGGTTGAACCTTTGGCATTACAGCGCGCGTTAGAGCTGGATGGGACTCAAAACGGGTTTCGGCCCCATCCAGCCGGGTTCATCCTCAAGCATAAACTCTGGCGGCAGTCGTGGGCCGATCATGGTCCTCCGCCTTGGCCACGCGCTTTTCATTCAAGGCCCGGTTAACGGCGCTGCTCACCGCCCGCAGGGAGGCGGTGACGATATTACTGTCGATTCCCACCCCGAATCGGGTAGCTAGCTCACCATCCATTCGTACCTCGACATAGCAAACGGCGGTGGCGTTGGCGCCCGCACCCATCGCGTGCTCGTGATAATCCACCAGCTTCACATCTAATCCGCAATGCCGGTTGAGCGCGTCGGTGAAGGCATCGATGGGGCCGTTGCCCTTACCGCTAATCAACCGTTCTCGGCCATCTTGATAGATCGTCGCGGTCAGCTTGCGCACGCCGCTGGAATGGCTGTCGGAAATGCTGCGCTGCTCGACAAACCGGTACGGCTCAGCTACTTGCAGATACTCTGCTTCGAACGCCGCCCAAATGTCGCCCGAAGTGATTTCCTTACCCGTGGTATCGGCGATGGCTTGTACCCGCTGGCTGAATTCGATCTGCAAGCGTCGCGGTAACCGCAAGCCGTGATCCTTTTCCAGCAAATAGGCGATGCCGCCCTTGCCGGATTGGCTATTGACCCGGATTACCGCTTCGTAGCTACGGCCCAGGTCGGTCGGATCGACTGGTAAATACGGTACTTCCCAGTGCGGATCGCCGCCCGCCCAGCGTTTTTCTTGCGCGGCGAAACCTTTTTTAATGGCGTCCTGGTGCGATCCGGAGAAGGCGGTAAAGACCAAATCGCCGGCGTAGGGATGACGAGGATGCACCGGAATTTGATTGCAGTATTCGGCCGTGCGGACGATTTCGTCCATCACCGAAAAATCCAGACCTGGTTCAATCCCCTGGCTGTAGAGGTTCAACGCCAGCGTGACCAGATCGACATTGCCGGTGCGTTCGCCGTTGCCGAATAAACAACCTTCCACCCGATCTGCACCAGCCATCAATGCCAATTCAGCGGCGGCGACGGCAGTCCCCCGATCATTATGCGGGTGTACGCTGATCATCACGGCGTCACGGCGCGACAGCCGGCGGCAGAACCATTCGATCTGATCCGCATAGACGTTGGGGGTTGCCATCTCGACGGTGGCCGGCAAGTTGAGAATAACCTTGCGCTCCGGGGTCGGCTGCCAAATGTCCAGCACCGCCTCGCAAATTTCCAGGGCAAAATCCAATTCGGTGAAACAGAAGGTTTCTGGAGAGTATTCGAAAGTCCAGGCCGTTTCCGGCTGTTCGGCAGCACATTCGACGAACAAACGCGCCCCAAAGCGTGCCAATTCGATGGAACCGGCGCGATCCACGCCGAATACCACTTCGCGAAAGATCGGTGCGGTCGCGTTATAGAGATGCGGAATGGCCCGCTTGACACCTTGCAAGCTGGCGAAGGTACGACGGATCAAATCCTCACGAGATTGCGTCAAAACCTGGATCGCCACATCGTCAGGCACCCGACCACTCTCGATCAAACCACGCACGAAATCGAAATCGGTCTGAGACGCCGATGGAAAAGCGACCTCAATTTCTTTGAAACCCATGCGGACCAATAGATCGAAATAGCGGCGTTTGCGCTCGCTGTCCATCGGTTCGATCAATGCTTGATTGCCGTCTCGCAAATCGGAACTACACCAGTGCGGTGCGTGGCGGATGGTTTGCGAGGGCCATTGCCGGTCGGGCAATTGGACCGGCGGAAAAGGGCGATATTTATGGCGGATATCTGGGGACATGATCAGTTTCTCTCTGCTTGACGTTAGCGGAAGGGTTCAAAAATCTGAAGAACCGAATGCGGCGCCGATACGGCCGCCGGGCGCCGCTAGGCCCGACGACCGCAACTCAGTCGGAGCAGAGCGAGAGAAAAAGGGTAGGCCAGTGCAAGCCACCGAATCGATTCAGGGCCATGTGATGCAAAACGGTGGGCGGGAGCGGGATCGGACATCGGGGGAATCCTCAAAAACGGTTTGATTGGCACGCGACAACACACCCCGGCGCTCCACTCAGGAGGCCGGGCTACTCAGTCGCAGTGCAAACCGTTCGAGGAATTGGGTATTCATGGTAGATTCAAAATAACCTGTGTGGCCACCGCAGGTCAAGCCGGATGTTAATCATTATCATTCAGCGATCTGGCGCCGGCGCATCGGTCGGCAGCCGATTTCTCATGACAGCGAGGATCTCTTCATGCCCGACATGCCGCAGCCTCTACAAACCGTTAAGGTATGGGATTTGCCGACCCGACTGTTTCACTGGGCGCTGGTCGCACTCATGCTTGTTCAATGGCTGACTGCCGAAAACAGCGACACCATGACTTACCATATCTGGGGCGGTTATGCCGTGTTGACCCTGGTGTTGTTTCGGCTGGTTTGGGGGTTCATCGGTAGCGATACCGTCCGCTTCAGCGATTTCGTCCGAGGTCCCCATGCCGCCCTCGGCTATGTCAAAGCGTTACTGCGCGGCGAAACGCCGCTGTATCTCGGCCACAATCCAATGGGTGGCTGGTCCATTCTGGCCATGTTGGCGCTGCTGCTGGTGCAAGCGGGGACTGGGCTGTTCGCCAATGACGATATCCTGGTCGAAGGCCCTCTCTATGGTTGGGTCTCAAAGGGTACCAGCGATTGGCTCACCACCGTCCATAAACTCAATTTTAATTTGCTGCTCTTGGTCATCGGCGTCCATATCGCGGCGGTCCTGTTTTATCTGTTCATCAAGCGAGAAAATTTAGTCTATCCCATGCTCAGCGGCATAAAGCAACTGCCGGCAGAGACACTGACTTCCACACCACGCATCGTTAACCCTTGGCTGGGATTGGCGGTGCTAATGATCGCAGCAGTCGTGGTTTGGTTGCTGGTGCGCTGACAGAAATCGGTAACAAAAAAGGCCGTGTCGTGACACGGCCTTTGCGTTGCTCGCCCAGCAATGGGCAACGGTTAATCCTTGCGGAATTCCTTGTGGCAAGCCTTGCAGGTTTCAGCGGTTTTGCCGAACTGTGCCTTGATGGCCGTTTGGTCACCACCTTTGGCGACTTCGGCCAACTTGGTGGCTTCCTGTTGAAAGTCTTTCATTTTGCTATCGAATTCTGCTGGCTTGGTCCAAATTTCCTCTTTGGCCTCGGTTTTCTTCACGACAGAAGGCCCCGTCCCTTTGGCAAAAGCTTCCGGGGCGGCTTTGCTCATCAGTTCGACATATTGGGCATGGCGTGCCACTGCGGCGGCATCGAAGGGTACTTCACCTTTCACCATTGCACCGATGGGCTTGAAATTCCAGCCAATAATGTTATAGACAGACTGCCGATAACTGGCCACATCTTCAGGCTTGGTTTCCGCTGCCTGCACCACTGCCAGCAGCCCCAGTCCCAAAATACTGCCAGCTAAACCAACGGATAGTGTTTTTTTCATGGGTTTTCCGCCTCTTAAAATTAAGACTGAATAGGTCCGATATTGATCATTAAAATTCAGAACACTGTTATTTTGCAAGCGCAACCTGAAGTTTAGCTGAATCTAGAGTGAATCATAGCGAGTCATTTTCAACAGTAATATGGAGCGCCAGCCAGATAGCCGGTGGTTGCCGGCTGGTCCAAACGACCCGATGGCGACAATGGGCCGGAATCCAGAGATAATCACCGGGTTGGAGTACTCGTTCCCGTGTTTCATCCTCAAAATGCAAGATTGCCTGGCCTTGCAGCAAGACGACCCACTCTGGGCGGACTTGATCAAACCATTCGCCGGCAGGGGTAACGTGGCCGAGGGAAATGATACGTTCCAGGCGACATGCGCTGGTTTCCACCAAGGTTTCAAAGCGCTCATCCACCGAGGTCAGCGGAATATCGGCGAATAGATGACCGGCCTTCACGCTCATAGCGCCGCATCCTCCGGCATATCTAACCCGTGTTCCAGCGTGCGCTGGCGCAATAGGGTTCGGGTCACTGGCAGTTCTCGCCATTGCCCCGGCTTCAAGCCATTCAGCGTCCAATCGCCGATGCGGTACCGGATCAGTCGCAACGTGGGATAGCCGACCGCAGCCGTCATGCGACGGACTTGGCGATTGCGGCCCTCGCGCAGCGTGATTTCCAGCCAAGTGGTTGGGATCGTTGCCCGATAACGGATCGGTGGATCGCGTGGCCACAGCCCGGCCGGTTCGGCGATGCACCGCGCCGCCGCAGGTAACGTGAAGCCATCGTTTAATTGAATACCGCAGCGCAATTGGGCTAAAGCGGCCGCGTCGGGGTAACCCTCCACTTGAACCCAATAGGTTTTGGGTTGCTTGTGGCGCGGATGACTGATCCGGGCTTGCAGAGCACCATCGTCGGTCAAGGCCAGCAAACCCTCACTATCCTGATCGAGTCGTCCCGCGACCTGCACGCCAGGCACCCTCAAGTAGGTTGCCAAAGTGGGGCGACCCGCCGTATCGGTGAACTGGCTCAACACACCATACGGCTTATTGAACAAAACCAGTCGGGCCATCAGAACAGTTTGCCCAACGACAAATAAAGCGAGGCATTGCCACCCTCGGCATAGCCAGCCCCCATATAGAATGGCCCCAACGGAGTATCCAGCCCCAGAAACAGGCTGCCGGCGGGAATTAGAGAATTCACGGTAAAGTCCTGCTGATCATTCCAAGCGCCGCCAAGTTCCAAAGAGCCACCGGCGAAGACGGGGATGGTGAACGCGGCTGACGCATCGGTAAGACGGTGCAGGTAAATCACTTCAGCCAAGGCCGCATATTGACCCGACAGTTGGCCGACCTGATAGCCCGAAAGGTTCAGGAAGCCACCCTGTAAAAACAAATCCTGTACGCCCAATTCGCCGGATAGCTTGCCAGCCAGTCGCAGACGAGGCACCAGGGAGTCCTTGCCCCATGTCAGCGCATGAACGAAGCTTATGCTCAGCGTACTGGCCTCTCGATCAGCGCCCAGCCCAGACACGGAATCGCGGTAAAGAATATTGGTGTAGGTGCCCGATGTGGGGAAATTGAGGCTATCCAGCGTATCGGTCTGCCAGCGGAGCGAATAGCCGCCATTATTGAAAGAACTTGCATAGGCAGTAGGTTTGCCCAAGCGAAAATCGTTGCGGCCGACGCCGTAGAACAAGCCAGCCGACAAGCGGCCCCAATTGGCGAAGTTTTTGCCGATTTCCAGACCGATCTCGGAGCGGTAAATACGGAATCCCGTATTCAAATCATAAGAAGGATTAAACAAATCCAGATTGTATTGCTCGTACTTTAGATACGGGTTGATATAGTAATCGTGGCTGGTGCTGAGCGGCTGATAAAAATCGCTCATCAGCGCAATATTACCGCCTACTTGCAGCACGTTGCGCCATTGCGCACCGAGACTATTCAGTTCTGTCATGGTGTAGGCGACGCCGATCCCAAACTCCGAGTCACCTTTGAGATTAGCGCCCATTGAAAACCCGAACTGCAAAATATCGGTGCCGATATCTTTCGCTTGGGTTTCGACGATCAAGCCGGTTTGCTCATTCTCGCGTACCAAGGTGTAATTGACCCGTTGAAACTCACCCATGCCATAGATGGTATTGAGATTGCGGTTGAGCTTTTCAGGGTCGAGCCGCTCTCCCGGCTTGATCCGCAATTGACCTTCGATCACTTGATTGTCAAGTCGCGTGTTGTTGTCGATCCGAATGAAGTCAATGATCGGCCGCTCGTTTTGGGCGATGATCGGCAGCGACGATTGATACTGGCGATAGGTGTCGTCGGTGATGGACAAGCGCGCCAACAGGCTTTTCTTCGCTTGCGCAGCGGCGTAGCCGATAGCGATAGCATCAGCCGCACGGTTGAAATCCAGGCTGGTGAGATTACCGAAATCCGGCACGATCAACACATCCTTGCGCCCCAGGCTTTTTGCCTGTTCCTCCGTGTTGCGCACGGTCAGGATATTGGTGAGTTGCTCAATGACCAGCATGAACGAATTCAATGTTTTGGCGTCAGCCAGCGGCGCACCCACATTCACCGCGATAATGGCGTCGGGGTGGCAGAGCTGCCGCACCACATCGACGGGAAGATTATTCGCCACGCCACCATCCACCAGCAGTCTGCCATCCAATTCCACCGGAACCAGGGCGCTCGGGATCGACATACTTGCACGCATCGCCTTAGCTAATTCACCGGACCCTAAGACGACCGCTTCACCGGTGGCCAGATCCGTGGCGACCGCTCGATAAGGAATTCGGAGCTGATCGAAATTGTGAATGCTCGCCGCCGGTAGGGAGAGTTGCTCCAGTAACAGCAGCAGGTTTTGCCCTTCACGCAGCCCCTTGGGGAGTTGAGCCTGGCCTTGTCGGATGCCGACTTCGGCGTTCAATAGAATCCGCTGTTCTTCCTTGAGGCGCATCGGCAGATCCGGGCGGGGAGGGCCTTCAAGGAACGCTTGCGGCCAGTCGATGCGCTGCACGGTTTCACTCAATTGTTCGATTGACATGCCCGCTGCGTACAGCCCGCCAATGATGGAACCCATGCTGGTACCGGCGATGCAATCAATTGGAATCTGCATCTCCTCCAGCGTTTTGAGTACCCCAATATGGGCGATCCCACGAGCGCCGCCACCGCCCAGCACCAGGCCGATACGGGGCCGATTCGCGGCAACCGCCACGGCCAATGTGGAACTGGTATTCGGAAAAATGGGCACTACTAAAATAAAAACGAGTACCCATCGAAGTAAAAAGTGTAACCAGACAGAAATGGACATAAAATAACGGCTTACTTTGGTTTTATAGGGTGACATTCAGCAGAACTTCAGTGAGTTTATGCTAAACATTTATACCGATGCCAATTCGATCTGAAGCAAACCTCACCAAGTGGTTTGGGTGAGCGTTTTATCGACCGAACCGACAGGTGGATTTTTAAGAACTCGCTTAACCCAGTGTTGCCTTTGCCATCGACCAGCCGGCCCATTGGCGCGGGAAAATTCATCGTAAAAAAACCTAATCGAGTGTATTCCAGTTATCATAGGGTCGTCGGTTGCAGCGCAAAGCCACAAAATAATCCCAAAATCATAATGCGGATGAATCGGAGGTTGTGATGGCTAATCAAGAACAAGAAAGTCTATCGAACGAACCTGAAGGCGTAGAAGCCGCTTTAGTGGGTCGCCGCGATTTTTTAGTCGGCTTAGGTAAGTGGTCGAAGGTTGTCATTGGCGGCGTTGTCTTGGGTGGAGCGCTGTTTGCCGAACAGGAGGCCACTGCCCAGCCCTTGCCGGGTCGTCCACCGCTGGGCGATGGCCCCGGTCCCCGGCCACCCCTCTTTGGACCAGGGCCAGGACCAGGGCCACGCCCGCTATCACCGGATTGGGACGGCCCCGGCCCCGGCCCGCGACCGGATTGGTATAACCGTCGCAGAAACTGGTACAACCGCCCAAGATCCTGGTACAACCGCCGGAGAGGTTGGTATAACCGTCCGCGCTGGGTAAACGGCGGCTGGAATAACCGCTAATCATTGACGAGTGACCGTCGTTGCTTTCTGAAAGCGAGACGATTTACCACATTCCGCTCCACCAGTTACCCGCCTATCGGCATGGCTACTGGATACTGCGAACGGGTGAACCGGCCGTATTGGCGGCGACGTTGGCGGAGGAAAATCCTGAACGCCTCGTCGCCGTCCAGCTTTGGGATTTAGAGGCAGATTCTGAACCGCTGAACGCTTGGGCATCAGGATTGCCGGTTGAGTTGGTGCTAGGAGATCCGGCGACCGAGTATCCTTCACTGTATCGTCACTCGAATCTGCTTGATCATCATCCGGTGTCGGCTGTGGTGCCTGTCCGACCTGGTTTCCTCAAGGCAGTCAAGGTCGCGGTTTCTTTGGATTTTGCTGTTCGGCTGGACATCGGACAACCCGATCCGTTGCTGATCGAAGAGTTGCTAGCGACGCTGGATTTTTATTTGCACCAACCCTCAGTCGGTCAGCCGATTGAATTTTTTCATGGCACGCTGCTAGGGTTCTATCATGACCAGCCGCTATCCCTATGGACTGTATTGGGTGAGGAACCCCAAGCGGTGCGCTTTGTTGCCGACGATGGCGTCGAGTCCGGCTACGGACGGCTGGCCACCACCGATTTTGCACCCACGATTGAGCCGATGGCCGATTTCGAGAGTTTGCTTGATCGTGTGCTGGCCACCGCGCAAGAGTGTCGAAATTGCGAGTTTTTGCACAGTTGTAGCGGCTACTTCAAATGGCCGCTTGCCGATTACGACTGCGCCGGCGTTAAGCGCGTATTCGGGCAAGTGCGCACTGCCGCTTTAGATCTACGCCGCGATATTGAAGCAGCTCGCGCCTAATGCGATGTTTTCAAAGGAGTCCGCCGACATCCTCCTTGTCAGGATATTGTTGAAAAACCGGAAGCGCCGGTCGGCCTTTCCACAATCAGCCTTGGAGAGTAGCGCAGACCCGCTCAATGAAATCCGTGGTGACTGCTAATACTGAATCTGGCGCCTGATAGTGGGGCACATGCGCGCAACCGGATAACCAAACGATGTCTTTAGGCCCGGCTACCCCCTCAGCGATAGCGTCCACCTGGGCACGGGTACCGTATTCATCATCGGCACCTTGGATGATCAGAGTCGGGCAAACGATGCGGCGCAATGCCTGCTCCATGTTCCAGTCGCGAAAATCGGCACGCAGCCACGTATCGCACCAGCCACGGAACATGCTATCCGTCTTGGCGCCGTGATAACGCTGCAAACCTTTACTCAATAAATCTCCCTGCTCGTAAGCGCTGCGGGTCTCCCGGATTCCGGCCAAGCAGATCTCTTCGATAAATACATGCGCGGCCTCACTGATAACGGCGCACACCCGCTCTGGATAAGCAGCGGCAAACAGCAAGGCAATCGAAGCGCCGTCGCTGTGGCCGAATAAAATCGGAGGATCGGTAATATCGCAAGCGGCCAATACCTCCGGCAAGCTCTCTTCTGCCTCAAGATTGAGGTAATCCTTAGGTCGCGGACCTGCCAGCGGCTCGGAATGTCCAAACCCCCAACGCTCGTACACCAGCCCTGGCAAGCGGGTCAATGTGCAGAGTCGGGCTGGAAAGTCACGCCACTGGCCGATGCTTCCCAACCCTTCGTGAAGAAAAACGAGCGTTGGGCCGTTAGTGGCTTGAGGAGGAGTCAATCGTTCAGCGTGTAAGCGTCGTCCAGCCGCTTGTAGATCAAAACGATGACGCTTGAGATGGGCGCTCATTGTCGTTCTACTTCACCCTATTCAGTGGAAGTAACGCTACGCTCTGGGTAAGGTGATCATCATGTGAATTCATCCTGGGCCGCTTCCTCACCCCAGCGCGGCAATAGCGTGTGTGGGATTTCTAGCTGATCAAGCACTCTGGCCACGATGAAATCTATCAGTTCCGCGACAGTCGCCGGCCGGTAATAAAAACCTGGGTTAGCCGGCAAAATAACCGCACCGGCCCGCGCGAGCCGGAGCATATTTTCCAGATGAATGGTCGAAAGCGGCGTTTCCCGCAGCACAAGAATCAGCTTGCGACCCTCCTTGAGCGTTACGTCAGCGGCACGCTCCAATAAATTGTCGCTGTTGCCGTTGGCGATGGCGGCCAAGGCGCCCGTGGTGCAGGGACAAACAACCATGGCTTTTGCCGACGCCGAGCCGCTCGCCGGTGGCGCCGTCCATTCATCCGGCCCAAACACACGCAACTGAGCAGGATCGCAGTGGTAATGTTTGATCAAAACCCGTTGGATATCCCTCGGTCGTGCCGGCAAGTGAAGATCGGTTTCCATACGAATCACGATTTGCGCCGCTTTTGAGATCAGCAGTTGCACGGGGCGGCCCGCTGCCAACACGCATTGCAACAACCGTAGGCCATAATCCGCCCCCGATGCACCGGTCATTCCGAGAACGATGGGGCGGGGCGCTAGCCACTGAGGCGCTGGGATACCCTGCTGAGCGTATTGATCATCAGTAGACAAAGAAAGTTACCCTTTGCTCAAAAGACAGCTCGATAGCTTAGCGTTTTCAACCGCCACAGTTTGCATGTCTCCAGTATGGCCCAAAGAAGCTAAAAATTTCTCACAGAGATAAAAAAACCCGCTAAATCGCGGGCTTAGATTTGATCGCCGGACGTTGCCGGACTTCCTTGGAAGCTAATTTGGAGGTAGGGTCTCTATCGAATTGACGATATAATACATTGATTTTCATAATAATTCATGAAAATCAATTTTTGACGTACCCGCAAATATACCCTCATTTAGTTCATGTGCCCATAAAAAATCGGCTGTGATCTTAATACGCCTTACGGGCCTTCTGGCTACAGGCAGAATGACGAAAAAAAATGATGTCAGTAGCATCATGGATTTTCGTTGATCGTCTACCCTTGCCCGTAAGCTTGTCCTGGAAATGACTAATTTTTACTAAAGCTAACCGATTGAGCTTTTTCCGTTGATGCCGATGTGTACCTTCCTGGCTTGGTGGCTGGATCGTTTGGGTCTTGCGCATGGATGGCAGCGAAGATCGGCACAACCGGTGGTCAGGTGCGCACACCCGCCAAGATCGCGGACAGTCGAGCCAATGCGCTGTTTTAATGTCCCACCAACGAAAAAATAGTCGTAGGTAGTTTTCTGACGCTATACACGCGAAGCAATGGCTGAAACGACCTCAACTTTTCTCAACATTTTCCAACCAGAAATTGGCCTGATCCTTAAGAGATTGGCCGAATCGATGTTAACTTTTGTCAACATTTTTGACCTTAACATTTCTCAACATTTTTAAGCCGCGTTTTCCCGCATTGCCTGCCCTGTGGCCAAATCAATGTCAACATTTGTCAACAGGGCGTAACCGCTCCAAAAGGCCGTTACGGGAATTCCCGTAGCGGACCTAATGCAATCTTCTCCTTTGCCTCTCTCCATGTAGGGCTAGAGTCTGGATTCTGAACACACGATATAGGGGCCTTGCATCGTCAACCACCCTTGCGCCAACAGCGCTTGAAGGGCCATCGGGTCAATTCCTTGTTGCCGTAGGGCGTAGGCGATATCACGGGCCGCAACCTTGGCGCTTCCTGGATCAAGTCCCCCACTGATCAGGTTCTCACGATGACGGCGATACAGCGCCATCACAATGGCCATGGCCTTGGCAGCGTCTTGACTCGATGGGGGTGGCGGGCTGGGCCGGCTTGGCCTTGCGCAAGGGGTCGGTAACGGGCAAAGGTCATTATGGGTGACCGGTCGCGTTGGTGCAGATTCCCGGTGGTAGCGCCGCCCTAGTCGGCTCACCATCCGACCAGCGCCGTACAGCACCTCATCTACAGCCAAAAGATAATCGTCGTCCCATTCCGGCGGTGTTCCCTCACGCCAGCCAAGGCCAGCCGATCCGGCGTGCTCAAGTAGCGCGGCCAAGGTGTCGGCATCCTGTAACAGCGCCACCAGATCACCCTTGTGGCTGCGAAGGTAGGCATCTTGATCTTCGTTAAGTCGATCCGCTGGCGTGACGAGTAAGCGCTGATCGGCCAGTGCCAGACAAAAACCGCTCTGGCGCATCCGCTGGATGGCTCGCACCAGGGCCATCGGATCGGCGGACCCTGGTGCCGGGTATGGCGCGAGATTATTCATAAACCCGCGTATTGGAACCGACCGGCAAAGTGTCGGTGCTGGATGGCGAAACTAACGAAACTTTTTTTTCATTTTCGTCATTCTCGCGCGTGTAGTAATAATTTAAGTTGGATTTTCCTGCATTTCCTGCACTTCCTACATTACCCCCTAATTCATCAATGGGTTGCGCGATTTTCGGTTCTGCACTTGTCCTGCACTGCATGTAGGAACCTGCACTAAATCCCGCCTTTACTTCCCAAAACTCCCGCTCTCCATCCGCAGAAACGCGAAGTCGCAAGCCTTTGAGGTAGTATCCGGCTCCCCTTCGCACCTTCACCACATCAGCGCCAAGCGTCCTGGCAATATCCAGCACCAGGCTGGAAAAGCGCCGGGTCGCAACGGGTGATCGGTGATGACGGGTACACCAGGCGCGATAATTCGGGTAAGCCATCACCTCGGCATCCTCAAACACCTTGCGGGTTTCGCTGGTAAATTCGCTCGTGCGTTCGGCCAGCGTGACTTCAAAGGCGGCGCCCAAAAGCAAGGCTTGCTCTGGCGCGGGAACCGTGCATTGAATCACCCAATCAGCAACGGGGTTGCCGCTTTCCATCGCTTCACGATTGGCGCGAAGGACTTGGATGGGTTGATTGGTAATGATCCGGGTGACTTCAGATCGGCAAAGCGCCAGCGCCCAATTCACCACGCCGGGAATTTCCCGATGCAAAACGGCGGTTTCGCCGCCTTGCGCGTCCCAGGCGGCGCGTTGGGCATCCGTGACCCTTCGGGTGAAGTCAACGGTCATGCGGCGGCGCTCAATGGCGCCGGTGTAATCGGTGAACTGCAAGGCTTCGTTGCTGGCGATTAAAACCAGTCCTTCAAAAATAAAGGTTGCGCCTTGTTGCTGGTGCTTGCGCTCCAGTCGGAGTGGGTCTTGTCCGGTCAGGGATTTCAGCACGTCGATGCTGCCGCCATACTTCCCGGAGTCGGTGATGGCCACCAGGCGCTTACCGTGTAATGCGGCGGTCTCAAAGCGGTTGGTTTCCAGGTTGCGAAGATCGGTAATCGTGGCGTTTTGCTGGCCCACCAAGGCTTCCGCCAAGCGGATGAAGGTGCCCTTGCCGGTGCCACCAGGGCCTAGCAGGTGCAAAAAGCGCTGAAGATCGGCGCGGCCGGTCAGCAAGGCCGCAAGCCAGGCGCGCAAAAACTCCACCAACGCGGCCGGGTCATCCCCTTCTTCGCTGTCATCGCCCATCACTGCATCCAGTAGCCACGCTTTGATCGTCGGGCAATCGGCGGCGGGATCGTAGGCGTAGGGAAGGCTCCAGGTCAGGGCGTTATCGACGGTGATGGGGGTAAGTACCTTCGTTTCAGGATCAAGCAAACCATTGGTAAAGGGAATCTGCTTTGCCGAAACCGCCGGCAGCGGTAACAGCCCTTTGGAGAGCAGGCTAAAAATGGATGCCATTTGGCGCATTCGGAAGCCATGGGGGGCGCCAGCGTAAAGAATGCGAGTGACCCCTTCCTCAAGGACGGCGGTGCCCTCCAGGGGGCGCCAATGCGTTTGGGTGAACACATGCCAGCACAGGGTATTTCGGCAAAAGGCGTAGTGACCTTTCAACGCTTCCGCAATGAGATTTGCCGCGTGGGATTCCACCAGGAGTGGATTTCCCTTGGTATCAAAACACTCCAACCAATAAACCAGAATAGTTTTAGTGTAGGAAGTGTAGGATTCATAATTTATGGTGTAGGATGTATCTATCTGAATCTCAATAGGAAATGTAGAAAGTGTAGCAAGTGTAGCCTCTTTATTTTTCTCCGTACGCGAGAATGTGTCTTTCACGTCAATATCAAAAACTTTCGAAGCGGCTTTTTCCTTACTTCTTTCTGTGGCGACCTTCGCGTTAGCCAGATCGGCCAACGCTTTGGCGATAACCGCTTGTACCGCGTCGGGGCCGTGCAGGGTGGCCAGATCATTGAAGTCGCTGCCTTCTTCTTCTGGTGCAAAAGCGGGAACCGCCAAGGCAACGCTAGCCGGCAGATCACACGCTGCCCTGGCTTTCTTTGCGGCGCTCACTCCCGGATTGCCTTCGGTGTGGTGGTCGTTGTCCGCACAGAGAATGAGCGGCTTTTTTGGGTACAGGGTATTTTTGAGCGCTTGGGTGACGGGTTTCAAATTGCCCGCATCAACGGCCATCACCGTGGCGTAGCCAGTGGTTTCAAACAAGGTGGCGGCTGTAGCGTAGCCTTCCGCCAGCAAAAGGACTTCGCTGGTGTTCGGATCGCCGATGACAAAATAAGCACCGCTCTTAGCGCCGCCTTTGAGAAAATCCTTGTCCCGCCCTGTGGTGGCGCTTTTCTCCGGGTAAATCGCTTGCACGGTGGCCAGCGCTCCGGCGGCATTACGCAAGGGCACCAACAGGCTATTGAGTTGCTGCCCTTGGGGCCAGTATCCGACCAGTAAGCCCGGATGGGCCTTGACCCCTTTTCGGATCAGGTAAGGGTGATCGTCTGTGGCGGGGTTGGCGGTCTCCAGGATCGCTTGTGCTCTCTTACGACCTTCCTCGTGATGGCGGTGGCGCTCCGCTTCCCGTTCGGCCTGCTGGCGTTGCCAGCGAAGATTCCTTTCGGCGATTTCTTCTTCGGTCAAGGCTTCAGTCGCCTTGGCGCACCAGGTGTGAGAAAACCCGCCTTTCCAGCTTCCGTACATGCCAGCGGGCAAATCGTCGTCATGGAGGATGTACCAGGCATTGGCGTTGCGCTCGCCATTGACTTTGATTCGATGAATCTGGCCATCGGCAATCAGGTGGCCCTCAAACCGCAAGCCATCAACGCGCATCGCAGAACGAAAAGCGGTTTCGGTGTCGATTTTCATTGCGCGCTCCCTTTCGCCTTCGCCGCCTTGGCCAATTTTTTGGCTGCTGCTCGTCGCTCTTTTCGATTCGGGGGGATATCGGCTTTCGCGCTGTGCTCGTAAAGCTGATAGAAGTGCCTTTCGTCGATCCGTCGCTGACGTTTGTTCAGCGTGTCACGGATCGCCATTGATCGGGTATGGGCGGTCGGTTTCATCTCGCAATCCTTTCTGAGACTGGCACCCAGACAATAACCTGTTAGAATAACGACAAGTCTCGTTATTCTTTTTTGTTATGATGCGGGGCCAGTCTCAGGGTTATGGGTACTTGGGGCTGGCCCTTAGCCGTTTTGGGTCTCTGTGGGGTCGCTTGCGGGGGATTCCAAAAATGATGGGATCAAGGGCAGCAACACATACTCCCCCACGAAGTGAACAAAGCGCTCTAGTTCGGCTTCATCCCCTTGGGGAAAGCACGAGCCGGTCAGGCGGTTAAACTCGCTCACAAAGTCCGGGTCATTGGCGCAATGGTGAACGCAAACGTCCAGGGCGTCCGCTAGGTCCGACTTATCCCGAAGATCGTCCAAGATTGAAGTAATGGCGTTCGGGGCGTTCATTTCACGCCTCCCAAACTCACAGCCGCCAGGCGCTCTTTGATGAAGGCCGCAGCCACAGCGGCAACCGACGTTTCACCGCGTGCTGCCAGAATCTGAAGCTTGGCGCGTTCTTCCTCTGGAAGCTGGATCGGAATTTCATCCGGGTAAAGGGTGACTTTTTGGGTGGCTAAACTATCAGCGAGGGCAGCTACCAGATCAGCCATGCCGGATAGTTGCAGCGCAAGGGCGAACTTTTGATTTTCCGAAAAGATAACTTCTTCGGAACCGCCATGGTTTCCAATCAGATCGCCAAGCAAGTCCAAGCTGATCGAGATGCGGCGCAGCGTATCGCGTGGGAAGCATCCAAGCCCATCTTCTGGGCACCCAATGAGTGGGGAAACGGCGCGAGGATCGATGGAGATGGGGGGCCGGTTCATAGAGCACCTCCTACTACAACCCCACTCTGACTGGCCGCTAAGATCGGCTGGGCTGGGCGGCGATCCTGTTCGATCAACCGGACGATGGCCGCTACAGCGATAGGCCGAACTCGCCATTCCGTAGCGCCGCTGGGGTGCAACTCCGAAACGAACCAGGTGCCGACATACTCCTTGCGTGGAACAAACCGGCTCGCACTGATTCCGCTGTGGGGGTTGGGTTGGCACGCAATCCCGTGGCGTCGGCAGAACGCCAGAAATTGAGAGCGCCCGAAGTGTTGGCCGGTCTTGCGTTGAAGCAGGCTGAAAAGTGAAGTGAAGTCGATCAGGGCCTCAGACGAAATGACCTGATCGTGAAAAGCGATCTTGGGGCGGCTGACCTCGATCTCGTGTTGAAGCGCTTGGGAGCGCTCGTACTCCAAGGCCCAAGCACGGGCCGCTTCAGCGGGATTGGCGAAGTTCGGCATGATGGGCCTTGCTTGGCCACCGAGGTAGGCATCAAAGACGTGTACGATTTCAACTTGCACATCGAAGGCTTTCTCGGTCTCCGACTTCATGCAGATGAAGATGGCTTGCTTTTGGTTTAGGTAATACTCGGCAGTCGGACGGCCTCCGAGTTCGCCGGAGGTTCTCTCCACGGTGGAGAGAACCCCAAATTTCAACAGCTTCGCTTCGTTACGCTTGATGATATTGCGGATATTCAGCGGACGCTCGAAGCCTAAGCGTTCGGCTAGGCGAAGATCGTGAACACGGGGTTCGCCGTCAATGACGGCAAGGGTCAGGCTATTCATGCGGTGCTCCTAGTGATTTTCGAAGTCAGCAGGGATCACCCGATAAGGGGTGGTCAGGAGGTTCGAAACCGCACTAGAACGGCGTCGGGTATTGGATATTTCCCGACCCTCCCGACCAGTGATCGGGCAGGCAGACGCAACAGGTCTACAAGCAAAAAAAATACCGCAAGTCTTTCGGGTGCGGTGACCGCTAGTGAGGTTTTCGACGCCTCGCCGATCAGTATAGCCCACCAGGGACAAGAGGCAAGCGCTCATACCGCACCTCCCACTACAGTCAGGGCCTTGCTCGGCATGACGTGGGAGTCCATCAGCGCCTTAAGCCAGGTCAGACCCTTGGCGGTGATCATGACCTGCTGATAGGGAACCTTATAGCTTCCCTTGTCGATCAGCGTCGGGACCAGCCGGAAATAACCCAAGTCGTAGTATTTCTGGTAGGGCTGACCGCCAGCTTGAACGACTTGCCATTCTCGCAACGCATCCCAGAGCCGACGCGGCCCAGTGCGTAGCATCTTCGCGGCTTCGTCGCGGTCAAAGAGCGTTTCTGATCCGACCACATGGTCGAAGAAATCCGCCTTGGGCTGCATCACAATGACGCGGGATTGTAGGGCGGCGTTTTTCTCAATCTCGGTCGCCAGTTCTCGAAGGGCGTGAGTGCTGAGGGTGGCCAGATCAAGCGAGGGGGCGGGTTTGGTTTCATTAAGTAGCCGTTGTTCGCACTCAATGAAATATTGCCGGGCCTGCTTTCCTTTGGCGTTACGTTCAACCATAGCCAGTTCTTTGGCCATGTTGAGAGTCAGCGTGTATTCCTTGGTGGGCCGACCGCCGGTACTTTCGCTAAAAAAATCGCGAAAGTCTTTACCGCTTTCAAAGCCGTATTCTTCAATCCGGTTGCTGATCCAGTCTCTAAACTGGGATTTCACTTCAAGGAAGTTATGGAGGGTGCGACCATCAACGGTCTGAACGGTCTGGTCGCCAAATTCGGACGCGACAACGGGGATAAGCTGGGCGCTCATAACGGTGCTCCTTCGAAGAATTGGAGACCGCCGACACCAAAGGCCAATCTGGTGGTGGCGGACTGAACGAGGTTGGCCTACCGGTCGAAGGAACCGGCCATCCTTTCGGATGCCTCGCACAGCCCGCCATAGACGAAATAAGAGCGCAAAAAATGCGCCAATATCGCAAGAGGGGGCGCTAAGCGCCTTCGATTCCGGGAGGCCAATCCCGCCGATCACAGATTTTGCTGTGACGGGATGATTATAGGCTAAGGCGGGAAACGCGCAAGTTCGGGCTATTTTCGGGTGCTTTTTGGAGGAAAATTCAAGATTAGAATTATAATCATGAATTTCTTCTAAGCCTTCCCGACCACTCCCGCTGGTCTTTTGAACGGCGTTTAAGGTGCCCATCAGGCGGCTGCCTTTTGGTTACGGCTGGCAGCAACGCGCTGATTAATCCAGTCGGTGATTTCCGATTCAAGCCAACCGACAGATCGATCCGTAAGCCGGATGGCTTTCGGGAACGTCCCATCGGCCATGCCTTTGTAAATGGCGGTACGAGTAAGTCCTGTTCGCTCCTGGACTTGGTGGCGGCGTTCGATGACTGGGGCGGGAGATTTTGATACTGCGGCCATGCGGCGGGTTCCTGTGGAGAACCGGGGGATACCGGCATGGCGCGAACTGTAGGGGCGGTTTTTGCTCCAGTCAGGTCAAAAGGTGCGGGGCTTTTGAATCAGTCGTACCATGGGTCATAGTCTGATAGCCCTTCATTCCGTAAGGCTTCATCATGGAGCCGCCTTGCTTCCTGATATTTCTGCCAACATCGAACCGCTGTTGATTCACTGATTTTGAAATCAACCGCTACTTGAGAGGCGGCTTGGTTTTGGCTTTCACCCTGATCGACTAAATAATCAAAGGCTGTACCAACGGCATACCACTGGGCCGCCTTGCGTCGATGGTGACGGGTAAACCCCAACTCTAAAAGCAATGCGTCTCCACGTTTGGCTTTAGGCTGGCACATCGATTTTTCAATAGCGCCACAGAGCCAGCGCGATAAATCATTAGGGAGCGGTGTTCCAGATTGAATGTATTCGGCGGCGATCAACAAGGCGTCGGCTGCGCCCTGCGCATCCTGCTGTATTTTTTCCAAGGCTTCAGTCGCTCGGACACTGAAGACAAAGGGTAATTCGGCCATCGCGCCCTCTCGCGCATTTACCCTCTTATGAAAGAAGAAACCACGCCAGGCGAGATCAGAGGGTATCCCGCTTTTTGCCCCGTCGAACTAGGCGTGGCTTATAACCGTATGGGTTAGCTTGTTTTGTGGATCGGGACCACCACAGCACCTTGCTTTAAGCCATCCAGGTAATCCGACCAGGCTTGCATCATCTTTCGTCGCTCTGGCAGATATTCAGCACGGTTGTAGGCCGCTCGCACTCCATCGGATTCCGCATGGGCAAGCTGGCGCTCAATGGCGTCCCGATGCCAACCCATTTCATTGAGCAAGGTACTCGCCATGCTCCGAAAGCCATGGCCTGTGATCTGGTCTTGCGCATAGCCCAGCCGGCGAAGCGCGGCGTTCACCGTGTTTTCGCTCATGGGACGATGGGCGCTTCGAAGCCCTGGAAAGAGGTAGCGACCTTTACCGGTTAACGGGTGTAAATCCTCAAGAATCGCCACCGCTTGCCGAGACAGCGGGACGATATGGGCATGGCGCATCTTCATCTTGGCGCCGGGAATACGCCATTCGCTCTGGTCCAGATCGATTTCTGCCCATTCGGCCTGGCGTAGCTCACCGGGCCGCACAAAGAGCAATGGGGCTAGCTGCAAGGCGCAACGGGTCACGAAAGCCCCTTCATACCCGTCCAAGTCCCGTAGCAGCGCACCAATCGCTTTGGGATCAATCAGCGTGGCGAAGTGCTTTACCCGTACCGGGGGCAAGGCGCCACGAAGATCGGCGGCGGGATCACGAACAGCGCGACCAGTGGCGACGGCGTAGCGGAAAATTTGGGATAGGGTTTGTAAGGCTCTGTGAGCCGTTTCCAGGGCGCCACGAGCTTGGATGCGGCGAAGGCACGCCAGCAACTCCGGGGCGCCTAATTCCGCAATGGGGCGCTTGCCAATCCACGGCAAGACATCGACTTCCAGACGACGATAAATCCGACCGGCGTGGCCTGGCGCCCAATTCGGGGAAAATTGGTGATACCACTCCAGGGTGAGTGCTTCAAAGCTCCCCTCTCCGGCTTGGGCTGCCTTGGCGGTTTTTCGTGCCGCACTGGGATCGATGCCAGCGGCCACTTGCCGGCGGATGTCATCACGGCGTAGCCGGGCTTCCTTCAAGGAAACGTCTGGATAAACGCCCAACGCCAGCAGTTGTTCACGCCCTGCAAACCGATACCGCACTCGCCACAGCTTGGCGCCACTGGCAGTGATCAGCAAAAACAAGCCCTTCTCATCAGCCAGCTTGACTGTTGAGGGGGTAGAATTCCGAAAAGCCTTTATAGCTGAATCAGTTAGGGCCATTTTGCGGGTACGCTATTCTGGCATTGGAGGTCGTACCCTCAAATGTACCCGCACACTTGCGATGTGGCCAGTGCCATCCAAGGGCGTCCTATACGTTCCGCTAGACAACAAAAAACCCGCTAAATCGCGGGCTTAGATTTGATCGCCGGACGTTGCCGGACTTCCTGGGAAGTTAATTTGGAGGCTAGGGTCGGAATCGAACCGGCGTCCACGGCTTTGCAGGCCGCTGCATGACCACTCTGCCACCTAGCCTTGAATTCAACAGGGTCCAGCCATGGAACTGGCTCGATAAGAAAAGCCTCGAAAATTCGAGGCTTAGGAAATCTGGAGCGGGAAACGAGACTCGAACTCGCGACCCCAACCTTGGCAAGGTTGTGCTCTACCAACTGAGCTATTCCCGCAGCGTGAACTTGGTATTCTAATGCCAAAAAACCGTCCGTCAAGCAATCTTCTGCTGAAAATGGTGCATTTGGCTGTTACGGCGATGGCTGGTCTGGGATAGCAACGACTATCAAGCAGCGAATGAGCGAGTGCGCCCTTCGCATCTATCCCTACTACTTTAGGGCGAACCACGCCGCCATCAGATAATGCAGCATCGACCACAGTGTTAATACAGCCGCGATCACCAGTAACCCTAATCCAATCTCCAGCGTTGGGAAAAACCAGAGTGGGTCGCGGTAGAGCAATAGCAGCACCGCAACCATTTGCGCAGTGGTTTTGAGCTTGCCGATCATCGATACCGCCACTTGCCCCTGCTTGCCGATCTGGGCCATCCATTCCCGTAGCGCCGAAATGGCGATTTCTCGGCCGATAATAATCGCAGCCGACACCGCGATGAGCGGGGTGGGAATGGCCTGCACCAGCAACACCAAGGCAACCGCAACCATCAACTTGTCGGCGACCGGATCAAGAAACGCGCCGAAAGCCGAAGTTTGCCCCAGCCGACGCGCCAGATACCCATCCAACCAGTCGGTGAGCGCCGCCAACCCAAACAGGGCACTACAAACCAGGTTGACACCCGGAAAGGAGAGAAAGAAGACGCCCACAAAAACCGGAATCAATGCGATCCGCAGCAGCGTCAATAAGATGGGCAGGTTCAATTGCATCGTCGGGGCGCACTTAGCCTTTGTCGTGAAAGGCGTCATAGATCCGTTGTGCGAGTTCGGCGTTGATCCCTGCCACCTGGGCAATATCCTCAATACCCGCTCGCGAAAGCTGTTTCAACCCGCCGAATTGTTTGAGCAACACCTGTCGGCGCTTGGGTCCGATACCGGGAATACTATCAAGGGTTGATACCGTGCGTGCCTTGGCTCGGCGCTGGCGGTGACCGGTGATCGCAAAGCGGTGCGCCTCATCACGAATCTGCTGTACCAGATGGAGGGCGGCCGAATCGGCTGGCAGTATAATAGGCCGATTTTCAGCGAACAAGTAAAGCGTCTCCAAGCCCGGTTTGCGCTCAGGCCCTTTGGCGACCCCGATCACCATAATCCCAGCGATACACAACTCGGCCAGAACCTCGCCCGCCTGAGACAGTTGGCCTTTGCCGCCATCAATGAAGAGGATATCCGGTAAACGGGCCTTTTCTTGCTGTAGGCGCACATAGCGTCGGTGCAATGCCTGATGCAGCGCGGCGTAATCATCGCCGGGGGTGATTCCCGCAATATTGTAGCGACGGTAATCCGATTTACGCGGGCCTTCTTCGTCGAATACCACACAGGCAGCGACAGTCGCTTCTCCATGCGTATGGCTAATGTCGAAGCATTCCAGACGCGAGAGTTTGCCCTCAAACCCCAACGCTTCACCCAAAGCGTCCAGTCGGCGCTTAGTCCCGGCCTGGCTGGCCCAACGCGCGGCCAACGCATGTTCCGCATTTTGAGTGGCCATCGCCAGCCAGTGCGCTCGCTGACCACGAGGTCGAGCACTGATGATAACCGCTCGATCGGCCCGCTCCGATAGGCTTCGAGCCAGTAAGTCCGCATCAGTTGGGAGGGTACTCAGCAAGATTTCGCCCGGAATTTCCTTGTCCAGATAATACTGCGCCAAAAAAGCCGCTTGCACGGCTGGTAAATCCTCCTCTCCGGGTAATCGGGGGAAAAAGGCCCGATTCCCTAACAAGCGCCCGGCACGAAATATAAAAATTTGTAAGCAGGCCGCCCCTCCACGGAGGGCGCAGGCGATCACATCGACATCGCCGTTTTCACCCTCGACGTGCTGGCGTTCTTGGATCTGACGCAGTTCGGCGATTTGGTCGCGGCAGAGCGCTGCGGCTTCAAAGTTGAGGGTTGTCGCTGCGGTTTCCATCCGTTCTGCCAGATCGGCGATAACTTGGCCGCTCTTGCCTTCAAGAAACAAAACAGCGTCCTGTAGTTGCTGTCGATAACCGTTGCGGTCGATCAAGCCGACGCAAGGGGCGGTGCAACGCTTGATCTGATATTGCAAACACGGGCGAGAACGGCCGTAAAAAAAGCTGTCTTCGCAGGGGCGCAACCGAAACACCTTTTGCAGCAACTGCATGGTATCGCGCACAGCGTTGGCATTCGGGTAGGGGCCAAAATAGCGACCTGCCGCGCGCTTGGCGCCGCGATGTAGGCAGAGCCTGGGAAAATCACCGGCAGAGAGATGGATATACGGGTAGCCCTTATCATCACGCAACAAGATATTGTAACGGGGCTGATGCTCTTTAATCAGTGTACTTTCCAAGATCAGCGCCTCGGTCTCGGTGTGCGTGATCGTTACATCTATTGTACGGATCTGCGCGACCAAACTGCGTGTCTTGGCTGAGGCGTGGTTTTCCCGAAAATAACTGGCAACTCGTTGCTTGAGATTGCGCGCCTTGCCGATGTAGAGGATGGTGCCCTGCGCGTCTAACATGCGATAGACGCCGGGCAATGCTGCCACCGTTTTGAGGAAAGCCTTGAAATCAAAAGGGCTTGGGGTCACAGCTATCGTCGTGTGGCGCTATTGCAGCCCGTCTTTCGGTTAAAAACCTCAGCGTCAGGCCAGGATAGCCTTCGGGATCGAATGGAAACTGGCGGAGGCACCACGGCCCCTTAGCGGGGCCGTAGCTTGTTGATGACGGGGACTCGCTCAGGTGTTATCCCGCCTGATGTCGTACTTCTCCATCAGACGGTACAACGTCATCCGCGAAACGCCCAATTCCTGGGCCGCGCGGGCGATATTGAACCGAGTGCGTAGCAAGGTGGCCTGGATGGCTTCACGATCCGCCGCCATCCGCGCCTCATCCAGCGTAACGAATCCCCGCCCTAGTGAGCGCCGCTCCAGTTCCATATCACTGGGAATGATATGTGGCCCTTCGCTTAACATCACGGCCCGGCGGATACGGTTCATCAGTTCCCGCACGTTACCCGGCCAATCGTAGCGGTTGATGACCTCTAGAGCATCACGGCTGAAGCCTTTGGCGGAGGTCTTGGTTTCGGCGGTGAATTTGGTAAAGAAGTACCTCGCCAATAACTCAACATCGCCCTTGCGTTCGCGCAGACTTGGTGTTCGCAGATGTAACACGTTGAGCCGATAATACAAATCTTCGCGAAAGCGACCATCTCGAACCGCTTGTTCGAGATGCGTGTTGGTGGAGGCGATAATCCGAACATTGGCGGGAATCGGCTTGGTGCCACCGAGACGATGGATCTTTTTCTCTTCCAGGAACCGTAATAAATTGGCCTGGACCTCGGAAGGGAGATCGCCGATTTCATCCAAAAACAGAGTACCGCCACTTGTGGATTCGATTAAGCCGATGCGGCGATCATTGGCACCAGCAAATGCACCCTTCTCGTGCCCGAACAATTCCGACTGAATCAGGCTGACCGGTAAAGCGGCACAGTTCATGGTGATAAACGCCGACGCTGCTCGCGCCGAGTACTCGTGGATCGCGCGGGCCGACTGTTCTTTACCGGTACCACTCTCGCCGGTGATCAAGACCGGGACATCCACCTCGGCCGCTTTTTGAATCCCGCGAAATAAAGTCTGCATGACCAAGCTATTGCCGATCAGCCCGTACTGCGACTCCAGCTCCCGCTGCTGCCGAAGGGTGCTCTCGGTCAAGGTCGCCATGCCATAGGCGTGGCCCAAGGTCACGATCAAGCGTTGCGGCTCGATAGGCAGGGTATGGTAATCGTAACAATGCTCGGCGATGACGGTGGAAAGCAACTTGCGCTCTAGGCACTGCCGTGATAGCACCATGACCCACTGCATTTTGCGGCGCGCCAGGATCAAATCAATCAACCACTGAATCGCCCGCTCTGATTCACAGCTCAGTAAAATGGCTAAGCCCACTTCAAACGTGTGCTCGGTCAATAGCGCTCTTGCTGGAGTCGCCTCTTGTGCTGAGTAGACTTCCCAATCCGAGGCAGAGATTTTTTCCAGCATACTCTCCTCTAATGCAGCGGTGCTTAAGATCAAAACTTTGCGCATGGCTTTACCCATTGTCTACTTGATAGGACATTCAAAGAAATCCATAGCGGATTTCTCACATGCAGTTCCAGGCCCCAAAAAACACGGATAAAAACGCTCAACGATCACGTTGATAATGATCCGCCCGTGTAACCGTACACCACCGCGCAAATCATGTTTTATGCACTCTTGACACGAGGCTAGCAACTGAGGCTTGCGCATCCGCCGCCCGAGGGGTCATTTTCACCCTCCATGGCTCGTCTCCGGTAATTTTCGCTCTGTGCCTTACCGGAATCTATAAAATAATGCCTTATAAAAGTTCCAGTTGCAATGAAAAATAGCTTAATTAGCCGTTTTATTGTTTTGGAATCGATGAATTTTGTTACTTAAAAATCTCAATCTTGTCTCTATTGATTATATGTATGGCAGCAAAAATCATTCCTTTATCTCTCATTAATGAGATAAAATTTATACCTTAAAACAACAAAAAGGTTGCTGGGCTACCTGTTCGGTCGCCAGCGGAGGACTGGATAGGTCCCTTTATGCTAGCCAAGGGGCGGATAGCAGTCGATTATTGCAGCATAATCGTAAGATTCCCCATGGACTCTCAAAAAAGAGACATTTATCTAAAAAATCCGCCAGAGTGTCGGACTATGGTCCAGCTCTTCCGTTCAGTCCTGCGGTAATCTGTTTTTCCAACGCCCTGTTTACCGTGCCTTACAGCACTTTGCTGATAGGGGAATTAGGATGCTCTACCCAACTCTACGTACTCTTTTGTTTCAGCTTGATCCTGAAACTGCCCATGACTGGACTTTGCGGTTTTTGCGCCAAACCTTTAACAGTCCTCTCGGAAAACTAGGCGGTTTGCTGCCAGGTTCACAACCGAGCGCAAAGCGCCGGGTGATGGGGTTGGATTTCCCGAATCCGGTGGGTTTGGCTGCCGGCCTCGACAAAAATGGCGAATGCATTGCCGCTTGGGAGGCGTTTGGCTTTGGCTTTATTGAAATCGGTACTGTGACGCCCCGCCCACAACCAGGCAATCCCAAGCCAAGAATGTTTCGGCTACCCCAGGCCCAGGCCCTGATCAATCGGCTGGGCTTCAACAATAAAGGTGTTGATTATTTAGTAGAGCAGGTGCGGCGCAGTGGTTACCGAGGGATCTTAGGCATCAACATCGGCAAGAATGCCGATACACCCGTCGAGCGAGCGGTCGATGATTATTTGATCGGTTTGCAAAAAGTGTATCCATGGGCAAGCTACGTTACCGTTAACATCTCCTCGCCAAACACGCCAGGATTGCGTGATTTGCAGTATGGTGCAGCATTAGATCGTTTACTGGAGGCATTGAAAACCGAACAGCAGAGATTAGCCAGCCAATACGGTCGGCAGGTGCCGTTAGCGCTGAAGATCGCCCCGGATCTTGCCGAAGAGGATGTCGTGACGGTCGCTCAGGCATTGGTACGCCACGAAATCGAGGCTGTCATCGCCACCAACACCACATTTTCGCGATCCGGCGTGGAAGGATTACCCAGCGCCCAGGAGAGTGGTGGCTTGAGTGGAGCACCCCTGCACACCCGCTCGACGGCGGTGGTTAGGCAACTGGCCGACGTTCTCGCTGGTAAATTACCCATCATCGCGGTCGGTGGCATTTGTAGTGGCGCCGACGCAGCCGCGAAGATCGCCGCCGGCGCCAGCCTGGTACAGATTTACACCGGTTTCATCTATCGTGGTCCAGCCTTAATTTGCGAAGCGGTCGCGGCTTTGCGCTGAGCGATCCATACTAAACGGGAACCCATCGCTGCGGATCTATGGTTTACAGTCGGGTTATCGTCCACTGCCCACCCCCGAAGGAGATATCGCTATGCGCAAATTCCTGTTGCTGCTGTTGGGCCTGCTGCCCGCCGCGTTAAGCCAGGCGGCTATTGAGACTAAAACGGTCGAATACCGTCAAGGCGAAACCCGGCTGGTCGGGTATTTAGCCTATCCCAAGGATGCTAAAGGACCGCTTCCCGGCATCTTGGTGGTACATGAATGGATGGGGCTGAACGATTACGCCAAGCGTCGCGCTGAACAACTGGCTGCACTGGGCTATGTAGCCCTTGCCGCCGATATCTATGGCGATGGCAAGCTTGCCGCCAACCGTGAGGAAGCCGGTAAACTCGCCGGTTCCTATAAGCAGGATCGGCCGCTGCTACGGGCGCGAGCGACGGCAGGGCTAGCGGCGCTCAAAGCGCAGGCGGCCGTGGCTGGTAATCAAATCGCCGCTATCGGTTATTGTTTCGGAGGCACCACGGTCCTGGAACTGGCGCGCAGCGGTGCCGATCTCGCTGGCGTGGTCAGTTTTCACGGTGGTCTCGATACCCCTACCCCGCAAGATGCCAAAAATATCCATGCCAAGGTATTGGCGCTCCATGGGGCGGACGATCCTTATGTACCGGCTGATCATGTGGCGACATTTGAGCAGGAGATGCGAACCGGCGGTGTTGACTGGCAATTGATTGCCTACGGTGGCGCGGTGCATGGCTTCACCAACCCCTCCAATGGCAGCGACAACAGTAAAGGTGCCGCTTATAACGCATCCGCTGACACCAGATCCTGGAGCGCCATGCAGCAATTCTTCAACGAGTTGTTCGCTAAGAAGTAATCAACGTGAGGGCGGGACAGCGAAGCGAGCATCCGCTTACTGCCCGCCGATCTCGGTTGGAGACGGGAATGTTCGACCGCCGTGTCAGCGTCGCGCCCATGCTGGATTGGACCGACCGCCATTGCCGGTTTTTCCTGCGCTTGCTGACCCGGCACACGTTGCTTTACACGGAGATGGTCACGACTGGTGCCGTCTTGCACGGCAATCGGGAGCGGTTGCTGGCTTACGATCCTGCCGAGCATCCGCTGGCGCTGCAACTGGGTGGTAGTAATCCCACCGACCTGGCCCGATGTGCTCGCATTGCCGCCGACTTGGGCTACGATGAGATCAATTTGAACGTCGGTTGCCCCAGCGACCGGGTGCAATCCGGCCGGTTCGGAGCCTGTCTGATGGCCGAACCTTTATTGGTCGCGGAGTGCGTGGCCGCGATGCAAGCAGCGGTCGATCTGCCGGTTACAGTCAAAACCCGCATCGGTATCGACGACCGCGATTCTTATGAAGAATTGGCCGAGTTCGTGCGCTGTATTGCGCTGGCTGGCTGTCGCACGTTGATCATCCATGCCCGTAAAGCGTGGCTGACTGGCCTCAGCCCCAAGGAAAACCGACAAATTCCACCGTTGCGTTACGATGTGGTTTATCGGTTGAAACAGGATTTTTCCGAACTGCGCTTCATTCTCAACGGTGGCGTAGCGAGCATCCAACAGATGGCGGAACATTTAGCGCTGGTAGATGGGGTGATGATCGGCCGTGCTGCGTATGAGAATCCCTACTTGCTGGCGGAGGTCGATCAGCGGTTTTTCGGGACAAGCCAGCCGATCCCCACACGCCACGACATCGTTCACCGCTTGCTGCCTTATGTCGAGCAGCAATTGCAAGCCGGTACGCCACTCCATTGCATGACCCGTCACATCCTGGGCTTGTTTCAGGGTGTACCGGGCGCACGCGCTTGGCGGCGCTCTCTGAGTGAAAATACCCACCACGCCAACGCCGGTGTGGAGGTTCTCACTACCGCGTTGCGGTTAGTGCCGGAAGCTCTCGCAGTCGGTGCTTAATGGATATTCCCAGGGTAATTGCACTATGGGGGAAGCTGGAGAGGGCTAGCCGAGGAGCCAGCGTGACCGGTCGTCATCGTTGATGGCGGCGCGGAGCTTGCGGCGGCGAATGCTATCGTGCGGGGGCTATTGTGGCGCAGCACGTTCAGGGCTATACGTCGAATCAGGCCAGATTTTCCTCTGCGTAATCGTGGCGGGTTCGGCAAGTATCTTCGAGATTGTAAATTCGATTGTGTTAGGAGTTACGCAGTTTGATCTCTAACGATCTGATTTTAAAAGAAATCGATTTGTACCGCAGACAACCGAAATCTTATAGCAAGATTGAATAATTCTGATTATTCTATAGGGATGGCCTATTCACTTGATTTTCGAC